>Ga0194116_10000007_pt1 | contig 493717 bp, 405 predicted proteins | sample TA2MahsurfametaG_4_FD_148617 | JGI IMG/M metagenome (GOLD analysis project Ga0194116, IMG submission 148617) | Freshwater microbial communities from Lake Tanganyika, Tanzania - TA2015008 Mahale S9 surface | ecosystem: Environmental > Aquatic > Freshwater > Lake | place: Tanzania: Lake...
CTGGCGACAGAGCTGGGCAAGGCATTGGCAGACAAAGGCCATCATATTCACTTCATCACCTACCGCCAGCCAGTCCGGCTGACCGGCTTCAGCGCCAACATCTTCTACCACGAAGTGCATGTGCCCACCTATCCCCTCTTCGACTACCCTCCCTATGAGTCCGCCCTGGCAAGCACCATGGTAGACGTCATCCGCAACAACCAGCTCGACCTGCTGCATGTACACTATGCCATCCCACATGCAGCGGCAGCTTACATGGCCAAATGCATCACCCGGCAAGAAGGCATCCGCATCCCGGTCATCACCACTTTACACGGGACAGACATCACCCTGGTCGGAAGAGATAAGACTTATACCCCCGTCGTCACTTTCTCCATCAATGAAAGCGACTCCATCACCGCCGTCTCAGAAAACCTGCGCCAGGAGACCCTTGCCAACTTCCGGGTTGAAAAGCCCATAGACGTCATCCACAATTTTGTAGACGTCCGCCGGTTTGCCAAAAAAGCGATCGACGCCTTCCGAAAGGTCATCGCCCCGGAGGAAGAGCGCATCGTCCTGCACGCCTCTAACTTCCGGAAAGTCAAACGCATCGAGGATGTGGTGCGCATCTTCGCCGGCATCCGCCAACAGATCCCTGCCAAACTGCTGCTGGTCGGCGATGGCCCGGAACGGCCAATGGCAGAAGAGCTGGTCCGGCAACTAGGCCTCTGCGATGATGTCCGCATGCTCGGTAAACAGCAGGATATAGAAGACATTTTCATCATCTCCGACCTGTTCCTGCTGCCCTCCGAACACGAGAGCTTCGGGCTAGCAGCCTTGGAAGCCATGGCCGCGGGCGTGCCGGTCGTAGCGACCGACGCTGGTGGTATCAAGGAAGTCGTCATCCCCGGCGTCAATGGCGAGCTCGGCAGCGTTGGAGACGTCCAAGGTATGGCTGCCAAGGCCGTCGCCATCCTGCAAGACCCGGCAGTGCTAGAGAAATACAGGAGTGGTGCCAAGGCTCAAGCCCAACACTTTGACATCAGTCTTATCGTACCTAAATATGAGGAAGTTTACGAGCGCTGCCTGCGGGCATCGCAAACAGCATGATGAGGCATTGCTCTGGTCGAGCGCCATGTCATGATCACCGTGGCTTCAGCCAGTTCATGGGATCCACAAAGTCTTTCTCCACATTCACGACAAAAATGATCTCCCCGTCACCATAGTCGTTGGTACCGGCCTTACCGATCGTCTGTCCCATAGACACGCGATTGCCTTTGGCGACACTGACGACCGAAAGGTTGTAGTAAGTCGTGAAGTACTTGCCATGCTGGATAGTCGCCGTGGCGCTGCCATCTACATCAAAGACTGAGGTGACAACCCCTTCAAAGACCGCCTTCACAGCCTGCCCCTCCCGTGTCTGTATGGTGATGCCGATATTCTCTTCATAAAGGCTGGTGCCTTCGATTTTCTTACGCCCGAAACCAGAAGTGACGATGCCCAGGTCGACGGGCCATGGGATGTTTCGACGGTTGTTTTCAAAGCCTACGGATACGCGGGTGACTTCCGGGCTATTCTCCAACTCTGTGGCCTTACGCACGAGTGATGCAGATGGCAGTGGCTCATTGCGGACAGTCGTCAGCGGTGGGGCCGGCTTTCCGGCAGCCACTCCTTCGGACCTGGACGCATTGGTCTTGGCAGCAAGGGCAGCCTCCTCCCGAAGACGGCGCTCCTCCGCCTCCCGCTGCAGGCGGTTTCGCTCGATTTCTTTTTGGACAAGTACGCGGATAGACCTGGAGAGATCTGTCAACGTCCTCCGCTTGGCTGTGAGCTCTTTGGAAAGATCCTTCTCCCGGACTTTAATCGCATTGACCACGCGGGCTTTCTCCTTCTTCTCCTCTTCGAGCAGCTCTTTTTGCTGGGTCTGCTTGATCAACGCATGATTCTTCATTTGTTTGTTTAGGGAGAGCTTGTCGATGGTCGACTGCAGTTCTTCGCTGGTACGAATGATGCTGCGCACCTGGTCTTGACGCGACCGTCGATAGGTTTTCAGATACGCGGCTCGCTTCACCGCATCGTTAAAGCTGGCCGCAGTGAAGATAAAGTTCAGCATGTCGTAGCTGCTGCGGTTCTTAAAGGAGTATTCAAGGGTACGGGCATACTGGTCGCGCAACGTGTCGAGGTGCCGCCTGAGGCGATAGATTTCTCGGTTGTTAAGAAAGATCGTCTCGTCAATGAGCCGCAATTCATCGTTGAGGTTTTCAATCATGGCAAACCGACTGCGCAGCCGCGACTGCACGAGGTTGAACTCAGCAAGAGACGTCTTCTTATTGCGCGACAGCTCCTTTTGTTGTACCTGCAGCTGCGCGATCTCAGATTCTATCTGGCGGCGCCGGCGTTCCAGCTCATCCTTCTGCTGCGTCTGGGCATAGGAAAGGCAAGACAACAGCAAAAGGCCTAAGATCAGACCATGACGGAGGAGACCACTCATTCGCAACATCTTGCGGGAATGGATCGAGAATTGTGCCAAGGTGGAGGAAATAATCATACTGCGGGATGGACGACCGTTAAAATTATTTCAATTTATAGTTGCGGGGGACAGAGAAGGGGAAGCCGATAGGGAGGTCGAAGTCGATCTGCCGGAAGTCGAGCGAAATATCAACTTTCTGCTTATCGGACAGGGTGATGCGGCGCAGGTTGGGGAAGTTACGTCCCGACTTGACCACGAACTGGTCAAAGGAAAGGATGGCGGTGCGGTGGCGCTGCGGGTCTATCTCATCGAGGCGGGTCGTCCGCAGCACCGGGCCAGTAGCATCATAGCTGAGGTAATGGCGGAAGCCACCGTGTTCGTACGCCAGGAGAATGGAAGCGTCTTGATGGCGCAGTGCAGCAGGCGAGGTGGCCGGTCCGATGGGGTTTCCAACGATTAGCTCCTGCAGGGCGTTGAAGTCGAAGGGCAGCTGTGTAATCTCTTGCAATTCGGAGCCCGCCGCGTACTTGACCGTCTTCTCTAGCTTATCCATGATGCGTACGCTGTCGGGCGTAATGAGCACCCGGAAGGCTTCGACCCCCAAGGAAGCGACGATGGAGGCCCAGATGGCGCTGTCGCGGCGAATGCGTATGAACGCATTAAACTCCAGGGCCTTGTCGCGCGAGTCAAGGTAATCGACTTTCACCTTGGCGGAGAAGGTCTGATACTGAATGCGGCTAGCCTGTATGCTGAGGATGGAGGCGGCAGCCTTGCGGATGGAGTCAGCCCTGGCCTGTAGAATCTTTGAAGAGTCTACCACCAGTTGCTTGGATGCCTCGGTGTCGATGACCGGGACGGCCTGGGCGACTTTCCGAGCGGTTTGGCAACCGGCTATGGCAGCGAAAAGAGAGGCGATGGGCAGGAGCCGTCTCATGGGAGGATGTTTGTCGTCATTGAAGGCCTGTATGTCCGAAGCCGCCCTCTCCTCGCTCTGTTTTGTCAAGGGCCGCCGACTCGGCCCACATGGCCCGCTCTACGCGTTGCAGCACCAGCTGCGCGATGCGGTCGCCATGACGGATTGTTTGAGGATCTTCGGAGAGGTTGACGAGTATCACTTTGACTTCTCCTCGGTAGTCGGCGTCGATGGTGCCGGGCGTGTTCAGGCAGGTGATGCCATGGTTCAGAGCCATGCCAGACCGCGGGCGCACCTGCACTTCAAAGCCCCGGGGTATGGCCAGCCAAAGGCCGGTAGGCACGGCTGCCCGCTGCAGGGGCCGCAGGACGAGCGCCTCTTCGAGGCAGGCGCGGACGTCCATACCGGATGCCCCGTCGGTGGCATAGGCCGGCAATGGGTTTCCAGAGCGGTTGATGATTTGGATCGGAACAGGCTGCATGTCGTCGAAGGTTTCGGTCTATCCGATAGCTGTCTTTCCTAGGTCTTCCGCTCCAGCAGCACGGTGGCATAGGCCACCAAGCCTTCTTGACGCCCTACGAAGCCCATCTTTTCTGTGGTCGTTGCTTTGATAGACACGTCCTCGGCACCTATGCCGAGGATGCTGGCTATGACGCGACACATATCTGCCACATAGGGCCGTATCCGCGGCGCCTCCAGCGTCAAGGTGCTGTCGATGTTCACTACCTGATATCCCTTGGCGGTCACCAGCTCCAGGGTGCGCCCCAGCAGCACCTTGCTATCAATGTCTTTATATGCCGCGCTAGTGTCCGGAAAATGCAGGCCGATGTCTCCCAGGGCCAAGGCCCCCAGCATAGCATCGCAGATGGCATGGAGCAGCACGTCAGCATCACTATGCCCTTTGGCCCCGAACGGACTGTCGATCTTGACACCGCCCAGCCAGAGGGCGCGGTCCGGCGTCAGTTGGTGGAAATCAATGCCAAAGCCAACACGAAAGGCCATCATACCATTTTTTCAAAGGTAGGCTTTCCGATGGGAGGAGCGGCGGCGGAAAAAATGGCTTTAGAATCCTATTTGCCGGCGTCGAAGTCGAAGACCAGACTGAAGCGAATGGTATTCGACAAAGGGTTGCGGTTCACCCCGGCCCCGGAAGGCAGCAGGTAGGAAAAGTTCAGTCCAAACACATTGTATTTTATACCGGTGCCGATGCTAAAGAATTGACGGTTGCCCTTGGTACGGTCTTCGTAGAAATATCCCATGCGGAAGGCAAACTGATCATTATAGGTATACTCCATGCCGGCGGAAAAAGAAAACTCCCTGAGCTCTTCAGCAAAGCCACCTGGCGCGTCGGCAAAGGAGCTGAACCAACTGCCGACGACGCCCTTGCTGCGATAAGCAACTATGCCGGCGGAATCGCTGAGCGATGGGGGTGTCGGCACCATCATCTTGTGGATGTCTAATCCTAATGAAATCCGGTTCACCTCATTGGATACTCTGGAATAGACCCCCCCCAGCGAGAGATTCGCAGGGATGAAGTCTCGTGCCGAGGCATCGTTGGTGTAGCCGATCTTAGAGCCCATGTTGGTCATAGCCGCCCCCAGGCTGAGGCTGCTGCTTTCTGGAAGGCCTTTGTTATAGTAGAGGCCGACATCCCCAGCAACGGCGCTTCCGGGCTTGTATGAGACCCCATTGACAGAAGCATTTCCGGCGAGGTTGGAAAAGATATAGCGCATCGCCACCCCCAAGCTCAGCACATCCGAGAGTTTGCGGGAATATCCTGCATCGAGGCCGAATTCCCGGGGTCTGACCATTTGCAAGTCCTGCCCCAGGTTATCGGTGAACTGAATATTCCCCAGGCTGAAGTATCGAAGGGATCCGGAGATTGCCTGTTCCGCGTCCACTTTCACATATCCGGCGGCGGTGGTGAGGTATACGTCTGTCAGACCCAGGTCTTTAAGCCAGGGCGTATAGGTGAGGGCAAACCCGCTCTTCTGGGGGGAGAAGGCGTACTTCGCAACATTGTAAAACTGGGCATTCGCGTCGGGCAGGGTCGCTACGCCCAGGTCGCCCATGCCGCCTGCCCTGGCGTCGGGGGAGATGCGTAAGAAAGGGACGGCCGATGTCACCACGTTCAAAGTGTCGGTTTGTGCAAACAGGAAAGGGGAAGTAAATAGCAGTCCACCCGAAAGGAACCCCCGGAAGGTTCTTCTCATAACAAGGCTTTTGAATTTGGCAGTATAAGGTTGGGTAGAAATCTATGCCATCGGGTTGATTTAATATGAAGCTACACCATTTTGCAGACAATTTACAGTATGACAATTTTTTCGAGTTTCTCAGCCTGCTTTCCATCGCTGGTGCGAACCCGCAGTCGATAGAGATATACGCCTCGCCCAAGGGGAGCACCCTGGTCGTCGCGGCCATCCCATTCCAGGTCATCGGAGCGGACCCCGCTGGTCAGGATGCGCTGTGAGAGCATACGCACCACCTTGCCTGTCACGGTCATGACCTGTACGGTCACGAGCAGTTCTTCGCCGGGCCGGTTGTGTTCGAACCAAAATCGGGTCCGGGTGGTGAAGGGGTTGGGGTGGTTTAAGACGCGGTCGATGAGCAGTGTCTGCCGTTTGACGACGCGGCATTCGAGGGTGTATTCACTGCTGTTGTTGAATACATCCCAGGCACGGATGCGGATGCGGTGGGGTCCTTCTTCGAGGCGGGGCAGCTGGAAGCGGACACTGCCTTTACGATCGCTATCGGTGTCGGCGGTGAAATAGTCGTTCAGCACCAGGGTCTCTTTGGTATTCTCGTCGATGACAGCGGTGACATCGTGCCCGATGCCAGTGCCGGCGGCGTTGATGCCGGTGCTGTCGGAGAGTTGGAGGATGAGCAGGGGGTTCTCGTCGGTGAGGCCACCGTTGACGAAGCGCTCATCGTTTAGCCAGGCCCGGATGACGGGGCCGGCACCATCGTCACGCAGGCTGTTGCCGATGCCGCCTATGAAGATGGCATCGGAGGCCCCTGCCCCTTCCATCATTCCGTTTTCCGCGTAGAGGCTGATGCGGCCGCGGCCTGTGCTGAAGTTGATGTCTCTGGGCATGACGAAGCTGAAGGTATAGCGGCCGTTGGCCACGCGGGCCTTGCCTTGGAAGACGGGGTTCTCACGGAGGCGGAAGCTGACAGGGCGGCTGCCGGGATCGTTGACGAGGGTGGGGATGGTTTGTTCTTTGTCGTACATCGAGAGGTAGGCCAGCCCCTGGAAAGATGTCTGCACTCTTCCGGCAGCGTCGACCACCTCGCCCGTGAGGCTGTGGCGCTCGAGCGCGCGCAGCGTATCGCGAAACTGGTCGATGGGTTGGCCGTTGACGGTATTCACGCGCAGCGAGAGGGTGGGATAGCCCAAGGTGAGGGCGGGGTCTCCCAGGAGGGTGAACTTTCGGTTGTTGATGATGTCACCAGAAGTCTGGGTCGTTAGATTCTTTGCTCTGCGCACAGCCTCTCCCAGCGAGGGGTAGCGACCGCCGGCGCCTGGCTGCAGGGCCTTCTGCAGGTAGTTGTAGTTCATCACCCGGTTGCTGTAGGCAAAAACCAGTCTGGTGGTGGTCATCAGGGCGATGCCGCCGGAGGGCCTGGCCAGCAGGATTTTCTCTCCGATAGAGGCTTCGATGGGATTGTCATAGGGCGCGAAGTCGCAGGTGGCCGTGATGAACAGCGGCAGGCGGTCTTCGTTGCGCCAGACCCGCACCATCTCATCGTCCAGGATCGCCTCTTCCGCCAGCCGCTGGCTGCCGCCATGACCGCTGTAGTTCCAGATCAGGGTGCCGGAGAAAACGCGGCTGTCGATGGCGGCTCGGACAGCCGGGTAGCGGCTACCGCCGGCCCCACTCTCCTGCCGGAAAGCATCGAGGTAGATTTTCCCGATGTTGAGCAAGGGTGCAGTCTGTCCGACCATATTGGCGTGAAATTCCGCATCGTCGAGGTGGATATTCTGGTCCTCATCATCGGCCACGAAGGTGATGCGATTGCGCCAGGGCCCAAGGGAGGCAGGCTCATGGTATCGGAGGATCTTGTCGACCATCGTCTTGGCTTCTGCGGCCGTAGCAGCCGGGATGCGCCCGATGCCCAGGTCTAGGCTGCCTGGGAAGACAAGGGCATTGATATCCTCCCCGGTCTCCAGCAGTCCGTAGAAATCATCGGAGGTGTAGGTCGAGAGGGGGTCGAGGGAGGACTGCGACTGCCAGGCAGGGACGGTGGCCAAAGGCTCTCCCCCCAGGCGGTTGCGGTAGTCGTAGGTGGCGTCGCCGAACAGGAGCAGATAGCGGGGCTGCCGGGACGTGTCGCCGCCAGCGCGATCGTAGCACATCCGTACATAGTCTCGGACTGCGGTGGGGTCAGGGATGCCGCTTGAGAATTCGTGATAGACCTGGCGAATGTCTGTCACCAGGGAGCTAATGCCGTCACGCCGCTGGTGGTAGTCGGCCAGTCGCCGCGCTTGTTCCAATAAAGGTGTACTGGCGATGATGATCATCTGTGCCGGCTGTGGGCGGTGCAGATTCTGGTTGGCCAGGCGACCCACCACCCTGGGCAGCGGAAAGCTGCTGCCAGAGAAGGCGAGATACTCCCGAAGGCGGGACGCATCCTGTCGGAAGCGGACTTCGGTGCCATTGACAGCCAAGGCCATGGAGACGGGCTGCAAGGGGTCTGTCACATCCCATACGCGGGTGCCTGGCGCCGCATTCCGGATCAGATATTCCCCTACTGAGCCCGTGGACACGGCCTGCCAGCTGCGGAAGGCAAGGGATGAGAGGCCCGTGAGGTCCAAGGAGCGGGTCCATAATACCTGGACTCGCTCCAACCAGCCTTGGCTGTTGACACTGCCCGGACTGAAGCTAAGGCTCAGCCGCAGCGGCTGCAGAGGAGCGGGCAGGCTGGCCGATGCCAAAGCAGGAGTGGCCACCGGCTCATAAAGCAGGCCTGCCAGGGCTGGGGGTGCCAGTCTATGCACAAGGGCGCCATTCAGCCGCAGTTCAAAGGCGGCAGGCGTGCCATTGCTGCGGGCGATGACATCGGTACGGACCGTCACCTGGGAGTTGGCTACCGCAAGGGCTGAGGGCAGTGTATACTCGCGGGATAACAAACGCCCCGGGCCGGTGCCAAACTCATCCCCATACCAGCCCTTGCCGCTCGTCAAGAAGTTCAGGCTATCGGGCTCGCGGACGTATCGCTCCGTAAAACGATCGGTGCTGAAGGTGGCGGGTCCGGGAACTGACTGAACGCCAACTCTCCTACCCCCCGGGGCGATGTTCAGATAGTAGAAAGATTCGCCGGAATAGAGGTTTCGGATAAAAGAAAACGACTGCTGGCTGGAATCACCGACCCATCGGTCTGGCCCTTCTGCGTAGAAAAGGATGTAATCAGGGCCGCTGAAGCTTCCATCCCCTCCATCCTCTACGAAGATGGCATTCTCCTGCAGGTCGTCGGTCCGGGTGGACAGGTTGGCCTCCGGCAGCATGCCCCCGCCGTTGCCATAGAGCCGGATGGAGGCAGAAGGAATCGGCAGAGATATACCCAGCCGGGAAAAGATGCTGGCATCCAGCCGGTAGATGCCTGCAGTGGCGACCGCCAGCTGATACCAGTCGCCCGTCGCCAACACCGACTGGGAAGCATATACCCTCTGGCCACGGGCGCCCGTGGCCAGCAGGACGCAGGCAAGGAAGGCCCCAAAACCCTTGATGCCCAACATGCCCCATAAAATTAACGATTCCCGCAGACAATAGAGCCCAGGAAGTGGTGCGCTGCAGGGACTAAATGGGCTGCCCACCCCTATAATATTGGTGAATTGACTGTTTTGGTATAATAATTGATACTATATATCGTTACATTACTGTAAAAAAGAGCATTATGCAGATCGTGCGTATGAAAAATCTTTCCTTCCTGATTGCGATGGTCGTCCTGACGGCTTCCTGCAAAAACAGTAAACTGTTTGGCAAGAAGTATGAAAAATCGACGATCACTGGATGGAATTACAACGACAAAAACATGGCCGGCTTCAGCGTGGCCAAAGAAAAGGAACAAAATACGGGCCCCGGCCTGGTGTTCGTACAAGGTGGCACCTTCACTATGGGGGCGACCGACGAAGATGTGATGAGCGACTGGAATAATGTGCCCCGGCGGGTCACAGTAGCTTCCTTCTACATCGACCGAACCGAAGTCGCCAATGTGCATTACCGCGAATACATGCATTGGGTCAATAACGTGTTTGACGACCCCATGTATGCTGCAGTAGTTACTGCAGCCATGCCCGACACACTGGTCTGGCGCAGTGAGCTGGCGGCCAATGAGCCATACGTCGAATACTATTTCCGTCATCCTTCCTACAACAATTATCCGGTCGTCGGCGTATCCTGGAAGCAGGCCAATGACTTCTGCATGTGGCGCTCTGACCGGGTCAATGAACTGCTGCTGGTACAAAAAGGCCTTGTCAACCCCAACCAACTCAAGACCATCCAGGGGCAAGGCGAAGAAAACTTCACCACCAAATCATACCTTCTAGGTCTCTACGCTCCGATGCCCGGCAAGCCCAACGCCAAAAAATCAGGGCTGGTTGATGCCAACGGAAAGCCTAGGAACTTTACAAAGCTCGAAGATGGCATCCTGTTGCCTAACTACCGGCTCCCGACAGAGGTGGAATGGGAATATGCCGCTCTAGGCCTAATCAACCAAAACCCCGCCCCAAAAACCAAAGACCAAGGCCATGGTGAAGAACTGATTTTCGAACGCCAGGTCTATTCCTGGTCCAAAGGCATCAACGGCCTCCGCGATGTTCGCACCGGCAGTTCGCAGGGTAAGTTCATGGCCAACTTTAAGCGGGGCTCCGGCGACTATATGGGTGTAGCCGGTGGCTTGAATGACAACTCCGCCATTACCTCAGAAGTTGTCTCCTTCTACCCCAACGGATTTGGTCTCTATAATATGTCCGGCAATGTCAACGAATGGGTAGCCGATGTTTTTCGCCCGATGTCAACCATGGACATCGACGATCTGAACCCATATCGCGGCAACAATTTCCAGAAGCTGTATAAGAATCAGAACAACGAATACGAACGCGACAGCCTGGGCCGTATGAAATATGTCGACGTGCCCGATTACGAGGCTATGAAGCGCCGTAACTACCAGAAAGGCAATTTGGTCAACTACAAGGACGGTGACTCCCTGTCGAATGCGCAGTACGGCTATGGCAATACGACTTTGATCAGCGACAAGTCGCGCGTCTACAAGGGCGGCAGCTGGAGCGACATGGCCTATTGGCTTAGCCCTGGCACCCGCCGTTTCATGGAAGAAGACCAGTCCAGCGCCACCATCGGTTTCCGCTGCGCGATGGACCGCATGGGCAGCCAAGAAGGCAACGGCTTCCGCAATGGCAACCGCTTCAGCAAAACCCGTCAAAACTCCAGAAAATAGGCGAATTCGAAATGTGTTGAGATAAGGGCCGCCTATAGCAGGTGGCCCTTATTGTTTGGCGCCTGCCCGCGGGCCGAACGCCTTTGTATTTATTTTCTCAAACAGCCGGGTGGTCTTCTCCCTGCTGCGAAGTACATTCGCAGCATGGCCATCCTTGAGTTGTACGAACACTTCCGCAGGCATCCGCAGGTCTGCACCGACTCGAGACGGCTCCAACCGGGAGATATCTTCTTCGCCCTCAAAGGGCCATCATTCAATGGCAACCACTTCGCTGCTCAGGCCCTGCAGCGGGGGGCAGCATATGCCGTCTTGGATGAAGAAACCGGCATCCGGGATCATAGGATCCTTCAGGTGGACGATGCCCTAACCTGCCTCCAACAATTGGCCTTGCACCACCGCCGGCAGTTCGTCATCCCCGTGCTAGCCATCACCGGCAGTAATGGTAAGACGACCACCAAAGAGCTGATCCATGCCGTCCTCTCCACCAGGTATCGGACCCATACCACCCGCGGAAACCTAAACAACCATATCGGCATACCCCTCACCTTGTTATCCATGCCTGTCGGTACGGAGGTTGCCGTCATAGAGATGGGCGCCAATCACCAACGGGAGATCGCCTCCTACTGTTCCTTCACTGAGCCGACTCATGGACTCATCACCAACTGCGGAAAAGCGCACCTGGAGGGCTTTGGCGGCGTAGAAGGCGTCCGGAAGGGAAAGGGGGAACTCTATGATCACCTCCGATCGACGGGCGGCATGATCTTCCTCTGCCACGACTACGACTACCTGCGCGACATGAGCCGTGGCATTACCCGCCTGATCACCTACGGCACGGCGGATGCAGAGGTCGCCGAACAATGCCTGCACAGCGAGCCCTTCCTGGCCGTCCGCCTCCAGGGCCGGACCGTGGAAACGAGGCTGGTCGGCGCCTACAACCTCCCCAACATGCTGGCAGCCGTAGCCGTGGGGCGGCATTTCCAGGTGCCGGAGGAAGATATTTGCCGCGCCATCGAAGCCTATGAACCCTCCAACAGCCGCTCCCAGCTAATCCACACCGCAGCGGGCAATGACGTGATCCTGGATGCCTACAATGCCAACCCCACCAGCATGCGGGCCGCGATAGAAAACCTCGCCCGCCAACAGCACCCCCGGAAGGTCGTCATCATCGGTGGCATGATGGAACTAGGGGCAGAAAGCCTGGCAGAGCATGCCGGCATTGTCGAGCTGCTGAAAGCCTCGGACTGTGACCAAGTGGTGCTCGTAGGCGGCGATTTTCGCCAGACAGCCCACCCCTACCTGTTCCTTCCAAATGCGGAGACGGCGACCCAATGGCTGCTGGATCATCCGGTGCGGTCATCGCTGGTGCTCGTGAAAGGTTCCCGGAGTATTGCGATGGAAAAAGTTTTGCCCTCCCTCTGAGCGTGACGAAAGTCACCCGACTGCCCCAGTGGAGGTTCCGGTGTCCCGGATGAAGTCTGGCGTCCATGACAACAACGGAGCCTGGACAACCGTCGCCCCAAGGCTGATATGGTGCCCTATGGCCCACATTTTCATATAGCGTGAAAGCTTTCGCAACCATTTATGCGTCTTAATTACACATTTTTAAATTTTGCATCTTTTTTTTCATCCGCTAATAGGGCTGCGATTTATTTTGGGCTGTGGCGTGGATCATCCGTCAGGCGGGAGATCGCAGCTGGATGGCACCAGATGCAACGAATGGGGGAGCTGTAAAAGGTATGGCGCCTAGGCTGCCGCTGGGGTTCGGGGTTCCCGGAGAATGCAGCCGGTTCAGAAGAGGGAAAAGGCCCGCAGCCGAAGTATATGCTTGCGTTTTTTTATCACCGAATGGAATATACACCGAAGGCGAAAGACAAGCTCCCGTATTTTATTGGCCAGGGGGTTGCCGAAGTCGAAACGCCGGGACTGGCGGGTGAGGAATAGCCAAAGGTCTGCGTTCTTATGCAGGTCGTTGAGGTGATGCACGGCGTCTGTAGACCCATAGCCATAAGATGGGTGTTCGTGGTGGATGATGACCTGGTCTAAAAAAGTATGTTTTCCCAACCTGTCGGCCACCAAGGTGAATTCTTTGTCACAATACATCGACTGATACCCCGGGTAGTAGATATATCCGAAGCGTTGGTAATATTTTCTTCCCAGGATCGAGAGTGTATTCAAGTCGGAGCGGTTTCCATCATTGAACCAAAGGACTCCATCCGTGTCAGGATAATACTGACGCATCTTTTCTCGGATGATGGCATCATACCCTTGCACCGCCGGTATCATATCGTCAGACGCAAGCAGCAGGATATCCCAGTTACTGAATAACAGGTCACGATTGATGGCATGAACCTTATTCCGGCTATGACCCAGGCTGATCGTGACACCTGGATAAGAAGAGAGCCGCTCGAGCACGGCCGGCTCGTTCATGTGCGGATCGTCCTGGTCGATCGTCACCTGAAACTGAATGGAATGCAAGTCTTCAGCTCTCTCATGATAGAGATCAAAAGCCCGAAAAAAATTTTCAGGCCTCCCTCGAGTAGGAAATTTCACCAGGATTTGCATAATCAAACCGTCAGGAGCAGGTTGAGGGCATGTACCAAGAGAAGGGTCGGCTTTTCTTCCCACACAAATCTATTGCAAGTGGGGATCCGCAGTACATGGAATCAGTCGCCAGCAAGCTAGCCATCCGCCGTTGTCTAGAACAGCGTATAGATAAAGGGGGCTACCGCACTGCTGCCTCCAAAAACGATCAGAAGCCCAAGGATCAGCAATACGATGATGACAGGAGCGAGCCAGAACTTCTTTCGTTCTTTCATGAACAGCCAGAGGTCATTTAGGAATTCCATGATGCACTTTTTTACGTGTGGTAGAGGGTCGGGTATGCCCGATGAATTGGTTAGACCCACAAAATAATACCTTTCACATATTTTCGCAAGAGACCGTCGGCGATGCAATCCGATGGTCGGACATCCGTGTCATTCATCAACTGACTTTTCAACATGACGCCATCCAAAGTCTTTATCGAACAGGCAGGGCCACAAGATGCAGCGGCCATCTGCAACTTACTGAACCGCTCCTACCGCGGGGAGACATCCAGGAAAGGCTGGACAACAGAGGCCGACCTGATCGGGGGGGAAGTCCGGACGGAGACGGAAGAAGTCAGCGGTCTGCTGACCCGCCCTGAATCTGTGTTCCTGATACATCGAGATGCGGATCATATCTTGGATGCCTGCGTCCATCTGCAGCACCGAGGTCAGAAAGCATACCTGGGTATGTTTGCGGTGGAGCCTGTGCGACAAAACCAAGGGCTGGGGAAAGCCTTGCTCCGGGAGGCGGAGGGTTGGGCCAATGGCAGAGGATGTCAGGCGATCTTTATGTATGTGATTTCAGCGCGGTTGGAGTTGATCACCTGGTATAGAAGATATGGATATAAAGAGAACGGTGAAAGAGTGCCATTCCCGGAAGACGGCCGCAGCGGCCATCATCTGCAACCGCTGGAGTTTATCATACTGGAAAAAAAACTCTGAAGGCAACAGGCTGTGTCAGGAGCCAACTATCGGATTCGAACCGACGACCCTTTCATTACGAATGAAATGCTCTACCAGCTGAGCTAAGTTGGCATGGGGCAATGAAATTAATGCAAAACGATGAATCCTGATGCCATACATGCCATCTGATCAAGCAGGCAGCAACCATAAAGCATGCGATCCGCCTCACAGATTACTTCGTGTTCATGCGTCTGCTGAGCGCCGCATCCGATGGCGAAGTGAATCCATCATGAGGCAAAGGCCTGATTGAAAGACAACCAAGGAGGCCGTTCCATAGGCAAACCAGGGCTTCCCTTGAAACCGAGTGATGCCGGCATCGATGCAAAGGCTCAGGCCCGCACCGGTCAGGACAAGTCCTGTAATCGCCTTCAACAACCACCATAGCTGTTCGCTGTCTTTTCTTGCCATAGGTAAAATATTTTGATTTGATGGGATTAATAGTTTGCTCCCCAGTCAGCCTTGAGCTCCAGGCGCATCCTTCTCCCTGAAGCCACCACAATGGGATTCAAAAACCCGTCTCCATCGATGATGTTGGTATAGAATAAACTGTCTTTGCCAATGAGCACGGAATATCGGCCTGGGGGCAGTCGTAGCCGGAATAGCCCTCGCTCGTCAGTCGCCACACGGGCGACCAACGGCTGACCGATCCGGTCAAAAAAACCGGGTACTGACATCCTCCTGGCATCCTGAGGGCTGATTGGCTTGAAGAAGTATACATTCGTAGGGTAGCCTGCATAGCTGAGCGGCGGCAGGTCGGGCGAGGGCATTTGATTGCCGGTCACCCTCGAAATATGACCCACCAACAGGATCTGACGGATGGAGCATCCCGAAAAGGACAGGCAGCAGACACCCCATACTACAATCCTATGCCAACGACGCCAGCCGCGCAGGGAAAGCACTGAGTAGTCCTTGGTACAAGAATCAGCAACAGACAATAAACGTGGCCACATACAGAAGGCTTACATGAACAATGGAAGATACGGCAACTTTCCGTCCGGTACGACCGCCTCTATACAAAATGTACATCCCAGCGGCGAACAGACATCTATATTAAATTGTTATATCGCAGACGTCCGTATTTATACCTTTACGGGACTGTACTTTCACATGTATCTATAAAAAAATGAAGCAGACATCCACCCTCTTGTTGACAAGTTTTGCGAGCTTAATCAGTCTCTCCACCCTGGGGCAGGCATTCCCTGAAGCAGCCGTCACCAAACTCAAGGACCTGAGTGAGAAGCAATCCGTCAAGGACAGGGATAACTACGCCATCGCTCTTGAAATGGCTTCCAAGAAAAATTGGCCTCTCGTCATCGAAGGAAGGGGGAAGATGGCCCGGCTGGTGGGTGTGGACGCCTTCGGCTTTCCGATGTATTTCGAGACCACAACCAATAAGGCAGCCGCTGCGACCATCGGAGCCAATAAACTTTGGATAGGCAGCAGCAGCGGCCTCAACCTAAGCGGCAATCAAACGAACTTAAAAGACAGACTCGCCATCTGGGATGGCAGTGGTATATTGGCAACCCATCAAGAATTGGTTGGACGCATCACGGCACGCGATGCCCAGTCAAGTATCGAAGCCCACTCCACCCACGTAGCCGGGACCATGATCGCCAGCGGCATCAACCCCTTGGCCAGAGGCATGGCATATGGACTCCCGGGGATGCTTTCCTATACCTTCGATAACCACCTCTCCGAGATGTCGGCAGCCGCATCCACCCTGCTGTCATCCAATCATTCCTATGCCACCATCGCCGGCTGGAGGTACAACTCCGGACAGTCGCGATGGGAGTTCTACGGTGCCTGGGGTGAAAATGAAGACTTCAAGTTCGGATACTACGATGCCCAGGCACAGCTATGGGACTCCATCGCCATGCTGGCACCCAACTACCTCATCGTCAATGCCGCCTCCAACAACCGAAATGAGACAGGCCCTGCCGTCGGCGCCAACTACTGGCGCCTCAATGCAAATGGATCGCTGGTGAGCGCCGGTGTCCGGCCCGACGGCATCAGCAGCCAGGATGGATATGACCAGATCCCGACCTATGGCACCTCTAAGAACATCCTCACCGTAGGCAATATCCTGCCCATCCCCGCCGGCTACAGCAAACCCTCCGACGTAGTGCTGAACTCCAGCAGCAGCGTAGGCCCTACCGATGATGGGCGCATCAAGCCCGACATCGTCGCCAACGGCACCAATGTCACGTCAACCTTCTCCTCCAGCAATACCGCCTACATCACCTATTCAGGCACTTCGATGGCAAGCCCGACTATTGCAGGCTCTGTCATGCTCCTGCAAGAGCTCTGGATGCGGAAGAACAGCAACATCCCAGCCTGGTCTTCCACCCTCCGGGGACTCATCATCCACACGGCAGAAGAAGCGACCGGCATACCCGGGCCTGACTACATGCACGGATGGGGGCTGGCCAACATAGAAAAAGCAGCACAGGCCATCGACAAACCCTCCGAGAACCTCATCCAGCAGCGCACCCTAACCAATGGCAGCACTTATACCTTCAACGTCGTCGCCTCGGGAAAGGGCCCCCTCAAAGTATCCATCTGCTGGACAGACCCTCCCGGAACGGTCATCACCGGCCAGCCCCTGAACAATCGCAGCCGAAAGCTGGTGCATGACCTCGACCTGCGTGTGAAAAAAGGGGGGCAGGTACATCAACCCTGGAAGCTCGACGTATCCCTGCCTTCCCTGCCGGCGTCCAGAGGTGATAATGATGTAGACAATATAGAAGTGGTTGAGGTTGACTCAACCATCGTGGGAGAGACCTACACCATAGAAGTCACCCACAAAGGCAGCCTGACACGTGCAGGCGTGCAAACCTTCTCGCTGATCGCCACCAGCGTGGGGGGCACATCCTATGAAGCCTCCACACCAAGCTCCAGCGCTGGCAGCCGAATAGACAGCCTGAGCATTGGCAAGCTCACCAACCAAAATACGACCGGCTGCAAGACATACTCCGATTTCCGCCAAATCACCGGCAACGTCGAAGTGGGAAGCTCCAATGCCTTCTACCTGAAAACAAACAGCTGCGATGCCAGCGACGCAGGGCGCTTTGCCAAAGTGTACATCGACTTCAACAGCGACGGTGACTTTCTAGATGCAGACGAGCTCGTGGCTACCAGCCCATCCATCACCAACAACGGGATATTCTCTGGGACCATCAGCATCCCCAATACCATCCCGATCGGAAGAATCTTAGTCATGCGTGTGATTCTTTCCGAAACATCTGCTGCCGCCAACATAGTACCCAACGCCACGTATACCAGAGGGGAGACACAAGACTACCAGCTGCTCATCTCAACGCCATCGAACGATGCCTCCGCCGGCGTGGTGGAATATCCGGAGAATGGAGAATGTGCCAACCCATCTAAATACGTGACCGTAAGCATTCGAAACACCGGCTCGGTCTCCAAGAACCGGATACCCGTCGAAGTAGAAGTGCGCAATGGCACCACCCTCTTAGCCACCCTCCGAGATACCTGCAAGTTGACCATTGCAGGGGGAAAGGAATCGCTATTCACCCTTCAGACGCCCTTTAAGATGGAAGCCGGCAAAACCTATGACCTCCTCACCCGGCTGAATATGCCTGGCGACCAACTTCCAGCCAACAACGAATTCACCACCCAAGTAGTGGCGACCGCAACCGGGGCAGCCCCTACCAACATCAGCTCAGTCGTCTGCAATGGCCAGGAAGTGATCCTGAAAGGCACGGTCGATGGCAATGCTGACAGCCGCATCACCTGGTACACCTCCCCGACAGCTCTCGTACCCTTTGCCACCTCTCCTTCCGGCACACAGGTATCTACGCCCACGATCACACCGGACCGAAAGTATTATGCCTCATCGAATGAATTCAGTGGTAAGGCAGGACTCACCACCAAGATGGACTATCCTAGCGGTGGATACAATGAGTTCAACGGAAACTTTGTACGGTTTTCCACCACCACACCCATCCTCATAGAGTCTGTCCGCATGTATACTTCCAACCCAGGTAACATAAACATCATCAATGCTGACCTGGCGCAAGAGCCAAACGATCAAGGCCAGTACTCTTACTACAACCGCGGCAGCCTCAAGTTCCCCGTTACAAACAGCCGACCCATTGCACAGTCCGGTGCCTTGACAGAAAACAACGCCAACGACCCCGGCCTGGTATACAACCTGAACTTTGCCGTCGTGGAACCCGGTAACCACATCCTCATCATGCAGGCGACCGATGGCGCCAGCGTCTTCCGAAACAACAACATCCCGTTGCCGGGGCCATATCCGCAAAAGCTCAACGGCGGGAGTGATGCCTTCGCCATCAACGGCAATGGTGTGACGGCACCGAACGATCCCAACAACTTTTATTATTTCTACTACGACATCAAGGTGAGTCCACTCGCCGCGTGCCCCAGCCCTCGGGTAGCCATCACTGCGCCGAATAACGTCATCCCCTCCATCAACCAAAACGGGAACGTGCTCACCAGTTCCTCCACCAATAACAACCAGTGGCGGCTGAACGGAGCAGACATTACAGGCGCGAACAACCAACAGTATACGGCAAATGTTAACGGCCTCTACCGCGTAGCCGTCACCGATGAGCTTGGCTGTGTCAGCCTCTCCAATGAGCTCAACGTGGTGCTGACATCCATCAATAACATAGACCCCGCCACCATCGGACTCTCCTTGTCGCCTAACCCCCATCAAGGCATGTTCCATCTTCGCTTCCGTGTCAGCGGACGGGAAGACCTCCAGGTAGCCGTGCTAGACATCACCGGCCGCCAAGTATACCAGAAAGCCTATCGGCGTTTCTCCGGAAGCTTTGAAGAAACGATTCAGCTGCAGGAAGTACCACGAGGTGTCTACTTGCTCCGCATCATCCATGGCAACGACTGCTATCTCCGAAAGATGCTGATCGACTGATGCGACTCCCCTAGCTACTGTGAGGGCCAGCCACCCCCAAGCTCTGGCAGTTGCAAGTCCGGTCTAGCATGGGGAGCTGTTCATTGTCAGCGCGCAGCTTTCTGCCATGAACCTGTCTGACGCCCATTCATGTAGCGCAAGAAACCTATCCACATACAGACATGCATCATGTCAAAATAGAATGGCAGATGCAGCAGGAATGACGAGGGCTTCACCTGCCGAGCACGCAGCCACCCGAGCCATGCCAATACATGAAAGATGGTCTGAGCAGAGAGCGTGGACACATAAAACAGCTGGGTAGGGTTCCCTGCCACTAGGAGAAGGTTCGAGCCGTACAAGACGGGGATGGCCAATGGACAAATCACCCAGCGGAACAGGCGACGCGAGATGAACTGGAATGCCAGCAGCGGATCTGGCCAGGGCAGCACGACGGGCCAGCAACGACGCAGGCACTGAAAGGCGCCAGCCGCGATGCGGACCTTTCGAGCCACTTCGTCTTGCAGGTGAAGGGAGGGTGACTCCTTAGCCATGGCCGCGGGCTCATAAGCAATCCGGTAGCCTTGACAGCACACCTGCAGCGACAAGTATAAGTCATCCAGAATCATATCTGCCGGAAGGGTACGCAGCAAGTTCCTCCGGATGCAGAAGAGCTCGCCCGCCGCGCCAATGGCAGAATGCATCGCCGCATCCAGCCGCTTCATCGCCGACTCATAACGCCAATAGACACTCTCCCCCCCCAGGAGGGTCGCCGCATCCCGACGAACGTGCTTTTCCCCTGCCACCGCGCCCACAGACGGATGACGGAACCAGGCAGCCATGGCTCGCAGCGCCCCTGCAGAGACCTGGGCATTCGCATCGCTGAAGCAGACCAGCTCAGTGTCCCCCAGGTGCAGCATAGCGCTGTTGAGGGCGGCGGCCTTCCCAAGCCGTTGGGGGTTATGCAGATGGAGGATGCCCGGGATCTGAGAGACGAGTGCTGCCGTGCCATCTGTTGACCCATCGGTCACCACTACAACCCGCAGGCGCCCAGGTGGATAATCCAGCGATAGGGTTTCCTGCACCTTGGCCACAATCCCTTCCGCCTCCTGAAAGGCGGGGATGACAAATGCCATCGAGGGATATGCCAATGCCTCAGCCTCTTGGCTGGCATTTGCCGGCACCCAAAGGCTTCTGCCCTGCGACCATGCCCATGCCAGCAGCCCATACCCCAGGTAGGCATAGAAGAGGCAGGCAGCAGATATCCAGAAAAGGGTTTCCATCCGTTTTGATCTGGCTAAATGTAGGCATTGGTTGCTGAAATTTGAGGACATTTACCACATGAGAGCCCCGCTGGCAGAGCGCGTCCGTCCGCAGTCGCTTGATGAGGTAATCGGGCAGGAACACCTGACAGGACCGGGCAGCATCCTCCGCCGTACGCTCGCCACGGGGGAGCTACCTTCCATGATTCTTTGGGGGCCACCCGGCACCGGCAAGACCACCCTCGCCACCGTACTGGCAGGCATGGCCCGGCGCAGCTTTTTCCCCCTCAGTGCGATCAGCGCCGGCGTCAAGGAGATCCGGGAAGTGATAGCAGCCGCCGCCGCCGCCGAGGGAGGCGTACTGTTCATCGACGAGATTCATCGCTTTCATAAAGGTCAACAAGACGCCCTGTTGGGCGCCGTCGAAAAAGGGATTGTCACGCTGATCGGGGCGACGACAGAGAACCCTTCTTTTGAGGTCAACAGCGCGCTGCTCTCGCGCTGCCAAGTTTTCGTGTTAAAACCGCTCACAGCTGAAGGGCAGGGCGAACTGCTCCGTCTGGCCATGGCACGCGACGAATGGTTGAGAAAGGCCGCCCCTGTCTTGCACGAGACAGGCGCCTTGCTGCAGCTCTCCGGCGGCGATGGCCGAAAGCTGCTCAACCTCTTCGAGCTGGCTGTCTTATCGGCCCCCACCAGGCCACCAGAGGTCAACGACCTGCTCGTGCAGGAAGTCGCTCAGCAGAAAGTGGCCCTCTACGACAAGCAAGGAGAGCAGCACTACGACATCATCTCCGCCTTTATCAAATCCATTCGTGGGAGCGACCCCAACGCCGCCGTCTACTGGCTGGCCCGCATGATGGAGGGCGGGGAGGATGTACGCTTCATCGCGCGGCGCCTACTCATCCTCGCCAGTGAAGACATCGGCAATGCCAATCCCAACGCCCTGCTGCTGGCCAATGCCACCTTTGACGCTGTCGACCGCATCGGCTGGCCAGAAGCCCGCATCATCCTCTCCCAATGTGCCATATACCTGGCCAGCAGCCCAAAGAGCAACGCCTCTTACAAAGCCATCGATGCCGCGCTGGCAGATGTGCGCCTGCATGGCGACCTGCCCGTCCCACTGCCCATCCGGAATGCACCCACCCGACTCATGAAAGACCTCTCCTATGGAAAAGATTATCAATATGCACATGACTTCGACCAAGCATTCGCCGCCATGGAATTCCTACCAGCACAGATCTCCGGAAGCTGTTATTATCTTCCCAGTAGCAATCCGCGGGAAGAGGAACTCCGACGTTTTCTGAGGGAAAGATGGAAGCAGAAATATGGCTACTAACTCTAAGTATATGCAGACGCCCATCCACTGGTCCCTCAAGCCTTTCCGCGACCTCAGCCCCCAGGAGCTCTATGACATCCTGCAGCTACGATCCCAAGTCTTCGTGGTGGAACAACAATGCATCTTCCAGGACCTGGACGGTAAAGACCAGTCCTGCTGGCACCTTACGGCTTATGTAGAAGATCATTTGATCGCCACTGCCAGGTTGATGCCGCCGGGACTGGCATACCCTGAAGCATCCATCGGAAGAGTGGTCACATCCTTCTCCGTCCGCGGACAGAAATATGGCAAGCAATTGATGGAAAGGTCTGTCCAGGAATGCGCGCGACTTTTTGGCCCTGGCCAGATCTGTATTGGGGCTCAATGCTACCTGCTGGCCTTCTACGGATCTGTGGGATTCATAGCGGAGGGAGCCATGTACATGGAAGATGACATTCCTCATGTAAAGATGCGCCACCCGGGCGCCGGATATCAGCTGCCAGAGGTCTTGTAGCTCTTCAAGAGGCTACCCCGGATAAAATAAATCAGGCAAAGAAGCGTTAGTGTAGGGTCCAACCCTACGAAAAAATGACGACTTTCCTTTGCCTTATCGGCTATGGCCGACTGCGCCCCTACCTGACCATTGTCATCGGCCTGCTATTCCTGCACAACTCCAGCCACGGACAGATGCGTGTGGAGGCCGGCGTCACTGTGGGCCCTTCCAACATTCTTGGAGACCTTGGCGGACGCTATGGGCGTGGCATGACTTTCGTGAAAGACAACAATATAGAGATGACCCGCATCATGTCGGGCGCCTACGTTTCTTTCGCCCCCACCCCGCATCTTGTCTTTCGCGCAGCCGTAAACGTCGGAAGGCTGGAGGGGGCTGACAGCATCATTGCTGCCAAGGGTGGGCATGAGCTCACCCGCATGGAGCGAAACCTGCATTTCCGCTCTCCCCTCGCCGAAGCCTTTCTGGCAGCAGAGGTCTACCCCACAGTCTGGCTGGAGGGAAATCCAACGGAGACGATTCGGAAGATAAGACCCTATTTCCTCATCGGCATGGGCCTATTCCGCTTCAACCCACAAGCGCAGTATACAGACATCAACGGCGCCAGCACCTGGGTCGACCTCCAACCCCTGCGCACCGAGGGACAAGGGATGGCGGCCTTCCCAGACCGCAAAGAGTACAAGCTAACACAGATCAATGTGCCGTATGGCATTGGCCTCCGCTATTTTTTTTCCGAAAGCTTCTACCTGGGCATGGAAATCGTCAACCGCATCACCTTCACAGACTATATCGACGACGTCAGCAATACCTATATCCCCGACCACCATTTCTATGACCATTTTGGCACCTCCTCCTTCGAGGCAGAGCTGGCAGCCAAAATGGCAAATCATTCCAACCTGACCATTCGCGCCAACACGCGCTCAGGCTTTCAAGGGAATGAACTCCGGGGTGATAATAAAGAAAATGACTCCTACTATTCCATGAACCTCCGGATAGGCATCCGGCTAAGGGGGATCCAGCCCAGCGGCAGTCCTAGGAGGTTCGTGCGATACAAGCGTCGCACGGGCCAGACCCGCTGTCCGCATGTGGTCATATGGTAATCGTCGGCTGAGCCCACTTTTCTTTGGACCGATAGATAGGCTTTCATGCCTATCTCTTTAGCTCCTGCTGCAGGTAGCGACCCGTATGGCTGGCTTTGACTTTTGCAAGTCCTTCAGGGGTACCTTCATACAGTAAGGTACCACCGCCCCTGCCACCCTCCGGACCCAGATCGAGGATGTAGTCAGCCATTTTGATGACATCCAGATTATGCTCAATTACCAGGACCGTATTGCCACGGTCCACCAGCTTTTGTAAGACCCCCAGTAAGTGCCGGATATCCTGAAAGTGCAAGCCTGTCGTAGGCTCATCAAGGATATAAAAAGTTCTCCCTGTATCCCGCTTGGAGAGCTCGGTGGCGAGCTTCACACGCTGTGCCTCGCCACCGCTAAGGGTGACGGCCGACTGCCCCAGGGTGACATATCCCAGTCCCACCTGCTGTAGAACCTGAATCTTTCGGTAGAGATAGGGCACTGGCATAAAAAACTCACAGGCCTCATCGACCGTCATGTCCAGGACGTCACTGATCGACTTTCCTTTGTAACGGATCTCCAGCGTCTCCCGGTTGTAGCGGCGGCCGTTGCACTTCTCACAGGGCACATAGACATCTGGAAGGAAGTTCATCTCTATCACACGCATGCCGCCACCCTCGCACACATCGCAGCGACCCTGCTTCACGTTGAAAGAAAAACGGCCGGGTGTATACCCCCTCACCTTTGCTTCGGGTACGGCGGCAAAGAGCTGCCGGATATCATTGAAAAAACCACAATAGGTGGCTGGATTACTGCGGGGCGTCCTGCCGATGGGCGACTGATCAATCTCTATAACCTTGTCGATGTGCTCCAGGCCTGTCACCTTCTTAAATGGCATCGGCTGGGCCTTCGACCCATGACAATGCTGCGCCAATATTGGATATAGGGTCTCGTTGATGAGGGTCGACTTCCCACTCCCGCTCACCCCAGTCACCAGGATGAACGTGCCCAGCGGGAGGTGAATGTCGACCTTGCAGAGGTTATGTCCAGTAGCTCCTTTGAGGATAATCTGCTTACCATGGCCCTTGCGGCGCTCGGTGGGAACTTCCATCCGCTCCCTACCGTCCAGGTAGCGGGCAGTTTCTGAGGGCTCGCGCAAGACTGCTGACGGAGAGCCCTGTACAACGACTTGTCCACCGTGTTTTCCGGCGCCTGGCCCGATATCGATCAGGTGGTCGGCAGCCAGCATAATGTCTCGGTCGTGTTCTACGACGATGACCGTATTTCCGATGTCGCGCAGGTGCTGGAGGGCCTTGATCAGCCGATGGTTGTCGCGTTGGTGCAGCCCGATGGAGGGCTCATCAAGGATGTAGGTGATGCCCTGGAGTTGAGAGCCGATCTGCGTGGCCAGCCTGATTCGCTGGGACTCGCCCCCACTCAGCGTACGGGTTGGGCGATTGAGGGTTAGGTAGTCAAGACCCATATCGAGCAGAAAGCCAGTCCGTTCAGAAATTTCTTTGAGCAGGTCGCGGGCGATGGTGCGCTGCTTGGCCGTGAGGGATTTGTCTAGACTACTGGCCCAAGCACCGAATTGGTCGAGGTCAAGGTCCCCCAGCTCTGAGATGTTACGTCCTGCCACTTTGAACCAGAGGCTGTCTTTTTTCAGGCGGGTGCCCTGGCAGAGCGGGCAAGTATCGAGCAGCATGAACTGCTCCGCCCATTCGCGGATGGCATCGCTGTGGCTGTCGTTGAACCAACGTATGACCATCCGTACAACTCCTTCATATTCTCCTTCTGAGACTGGCTCTTCACTGCCCGCCATCAGCTCCTCAGGGGCAGGCTCCACTTCACTTCCATACAGCACTAGGTTGAGGTGTTTGTTGGAGAGGGCTGAAAGAGCCGTCTTCACACTGAAGCGATTCTTTTTAGCCAGCTGTTCCACTTGACGGAATACCTGTGCCTCCCTTGCCTCACCCAACGGGATGATGCCTCCTGACTCGATCGAAAGCGAACGGTCGGGCATGACGGCCTCCAGGTCGACACGATAGATCTGTCCAAGCCCCTTGCACTGCGGGCAGGCACCATATGGGGAGTTGAAGGAGAAGGTGTTGGGAGAGGGTTCTTCATACGACAATCCAGTGTCGGCACACATCAGCAGCTTACTGTATTGTACAGGCTTTGCCTGTTCGGATGGCAGGATGAAGATGAGGTCCTTCCCCAGCTGCATGGCCTTTTGAAGGCTCTGTGCGAGTCGCACCCGCATATCAGGTGCCACCTGCAGGCGGTCGACCACCAGCTCAATGTCGTGGATCCGATATCGGTCCACCTGCATGCGCGGCACAAGATCCTTCACCTCTCCATCTACCCGCACTTTGAGGTATCCCTTCTTGCGCATGTCTTCGAAGAGTTCCCGGTAATGGCCCTTGCGGCCTCTGACAAGGGGCGCCAGCAGCTGGATGCGTTTGCCCGTGAACTTGCGGAAGACATCTTCCAGTATCTCATCCTCGCTGAACTTCTGCATCGTCTTGCCCGTGTGGTAGGAATAGGCCACGCCGATACGGGCGAACAGGAGGCGCAGGAAATCGTAGATCTCCGTCACCGTACCCACAGTCGAACGAGGGTTGCGGTTGGTCGTCTTCTGCTCGATGGAGATGACGGGTGAGAGGCCGGTGATGCTATCTACATCTGGCCGGTCCATATCTCCAATGAACTGGCGGGCATAGGCGCCAAAGGTCTCCATATAGCGCCGTTGCCCCTCCGCGAATAAAGTATCGAAGGCCAGCGACGACTTTCCACTACCGCTGATGCCCGTTACGACCACCAGCCGATGCTTAGGGATGGAGACGTCCATATCCTTCAGGTTATGGACACGGGCACCAAGAATCTCGATAGCATCCTGCATATGGAAACGGAATGGGCGGCAAAATTAGCGACTGGCATTGATTAGCGCCGCGGCAAAAACCACAGATAAAAAATAAATTTGGAGATATCGCAGACGCCAAGCTATTTTTACACCAGTTCTTTGTCGTCTTATCCAGAAAGGCTGAGGGTTATGGCCCTGCGAAGCCTTGACAACCTCTCCGCTCCTGGCGGAAAAGGTGCCAACTCCATCTCACTACGGTGAGGCAGATAAGTCAGATCCCCGCTTTCCAAAAAAAAATTCTGAAAGCCCGTCTGACTCTGACGGGCTTTTTTTATTCCCCGACCGGCCGCGAGGCCCGGAAGGGGAGTGTGCCCCCGGAAGGATATTGTCGACTGAAAGAATAGACTGATAAAGATCTTTCATCACAAAAATGGATAAACCATGAGCCAGTATCATTTCGAGACATTGCAATTGCATGCAGGGCAGGAGATCGACCCGACGACAAAATCGCGGGCGGTCCCGATCTACCAGACGACCTCCTACGGGTTCGACAATGCCGAGCACGCCGCCAACCTCTTTGGCCTCCGACAGTTCGGAAATATCTACACCCGCATCATGAACCCGACGAACGACGTCTTCGAAAAGCGCGTCGCAGCCCTGGAAGGAGGCGTAGCGGCACTGGCGACCGGCAGTGGCCAGGCAGCACAGTTCCTGGCACTCAACAACATCCTGCAGGCAGGTGACAACTTCGTCAGCACATCTTACCTGTACGGCGGCACGTACAACCAGTTTAAAGTCGCCTTCAAGCGACTCGGCATAGAAGCCCGCTTTGCGGAGGGAGACGACCCGGCGAGCTTTCGGTCGCTGATCGATGAAAAAACTAAAGCCCTCTATATAGAGACCATCGGCAATCCCAGGCTGAACGTCCCCGACTTCGAAGCACTGGCAGCCGTAGCGCGCGAACACGGCATCCCGGTGATCGTCGACAACACCTTCGGGGCTGGCGGCTACCTGGCAAAGCCGCTGGCGCATGGGGCCAACATCGTCGTTGCCTCTGCCACCAAGTGGATCGGCGGGCATGGCACATCCATCGGCGGCATCATCGTCGACGGCGGCAACTTCAACTGGGGCAACGGCAAGTTCCCGCAGTTCACAGAGCCTTCCGAAGGCTACCATGGGCTCAAATTCTGGGAGGTCTTTGGGGAAGGCAACCCGCTCGGACTGCCCAACATCGCCTATATCATCCGAGCGCGTGTGGAAGGACTGCGCGACTTCGGGCCGGCCCTCAGCCCTTTCAACTCTTTCCTACTCCTGCAAGGCCTCGAGACACTGTCGCTCCGCGTCGAACGCCATGCACAGAATGCACTCGCAATGGCACTATGGCTGGAAGGCCATCCAGCAGTTGAATTTGTCTGGTACCCGGGCCTGGAGAGCAGCCCCTACCACACCCTCGCAAAGAAGTACCTTCACCATGGCTTCGGGGGCGTCCTGCAGTTCGGCATCCGGGGTGGCAAAGAAAAGGCGGCAGCCTTCATCGGCGCACTGAAGCTGGCGTCGCACCTGGCCAACGTAGGCGATGCAAAAACACTCGTGATCCACCCAGCCACCACCACACACGAACAACTGAGCGAAGCAGAACAGCTGGCTGCCGGTGTACTTCCCAACCAGATCCGCGTGAGTGTGGGCATCGAGCACATCGAAGACATCAAAGCCGATTTCCAGCAGGCCTTCGAAGCCGTCAAAGCTTGACCGATGGAATGAACCTGACAAAGAAACTATGTCAACCCGCACATACGAGCATCCCCATCCCTTTCAGCTGGAGTCTGGCGCGGTGCTTCCGGGCTTCCGGCTGGCCTACACCACCCTAGGCCAGCCGGAACCGGACGGCAGCAACACCGTCTGGATCTTCCATGCACTCACAGGCAGCGCAAATGTGCGGGACTGGTGGCCAGGACTGGTAGGTGCTGGCAGGCTCTTCGACCCAGCAAGACACTATATCGTATGTGCCAACATGCCGGGTAGCTGTTATGGAAGCACCGGCCCACTCGACGTCGACCCGGCATCCCGTGAGTCCTGGTACCACGACTTCCCCTTTTTCACCCCCAGGGACATGGCGCGTGCCTTCATACCCCTCCGAAAGCACCTGGGTATTGAACACATTGCTGTCGGCATCGGAGGCTCGATGGGCGGGCAGCACTTGCTCGAATGGGCGGTAGAAGAGCCCACCCTCTTCGGACGCATCATCCCCATCGCCACCAATGCTTGCCATTCTGCCTGGGGGCGTGCCTTCAACGCCTCGCAGCGCATGTGCATAGAGGCCGACCCCAGCTGGAAAGAACGTCATCCGGCGGCAGGCCTGGAAGGCATGAAAGTAGCACGCTCCCTCGCATTGCTGAGCTATCGGCACTATCAGACCTATTCCATAAAGCAGGCAGATGATCCCGAAAAGATCGAAGAGTTTCGCAGCGAATCCTATCAACGCTACCAGGGCGAAAAGCTGGCCGCCCGCTTCAATGCCTTTAGCTATCACACACTCAGTAAAGGCATGGACGCTCACCATCTCGGAAGAAAGCGTGGCAGTATCAAAGACGTGCTGGCAACCATTCAGGCAAAAACACTTGCGATAGGTATTGACACAGACATACTCTACCCACCAGAAGAGCAGGAATGGATCGCAGCACACGTGCCAGGAGGTAAATTTGAGCTGATCAAATCAACTTACGGACATGACGCATTCCTGATAGAGAACGAGCAGCTGGTGGAGGTTATATCCCCATTTCTAAGTTAAATCAAAGGCATCCCATTAAACGATTTCATTGCTAGAATGGATGCATCAAATGTATAACCAACCGTTTACGACACCCATCGACTTACAGCATTTCAAATGAGGAAATCCTATCCTTCAAGGCAATCTGCCCGTTGTGTCAGGTGGCCATGATATGCCTCGAAACTGTCCTCTTGCGTCTTTTGTCAAGCCGGCAGAGAAACATCATCTTTCAAGTCTATTTTTTCGGGCCGAGCCTTGTGAAATACAGCCGCATGTCAGTATTTTGTAAACATCCAATGTTCCAACTGAAGGAATAGGTGATGGTGAACTTGCTGATAGCTCATCAGATATTTTTGATTGGATTTATTTCTCATCATCCCTTCATTATCCAAAAAGTCAAGGCTCTTATATGTCCCTGCTTCCATTTTTAGGCTCATGTGTACTGACTTTCTTCGCATTTATGTCTGCAGGAGATGGTGGCATTAAACGCAGCTATCTCCTCACGGTTCTGACTTTTTCATGCGCAGTCGTTTGTATAACAGAATTATTAAGCATCTTCAATCAGCTGACCTATATCGGTCTGTTGGTCTCTTGGTCTTCTCTGGCCGCGTTTTTACTGATTTTCTTTTTCTCCAAAGTCAGCATTGGTCTAATGCGTTTTCAATCGGGGCTTCATAAAGCAGCCTTGGGATTTCGGGATTCAAGTCTATTCAAAAAGGCCATCATCTTCTCTCTGTCGGTGCTGCTATCCTTGGTCTTGGTGCAGGTGAACATCCTGACATCCAGCGATACGTTCAGTTCTATGGTGCAGCTGTTCTTCCTGGTCTCCTGCCTTGCCCCAATCCTCTTGATATCCATAGAGTTTCTTTCTTTATCCAGGACCCTTACAGTCATTGTCAGTGCGCTGACGCTGACCATACCCATGGCATTGCTTCAAGGTTCGAATACGAAGTCAGACCTTGTCCTTTCGTTCTTTGTGATGTCTGCAGTCTAGTTTTACGTTCTCTTCTATCCACTCAAAGCAACGACCTAATTATCTGTTTATAGGCATCTCATTTGGCTTAGCCATGCTGACAAGGGGGACATCCTATATTTTCCTGACACCTGTGGGCATACTGCTCATTTGGGATATAGCCCTTCGGTTATTCAAGCACAAACAAATTGATGCGATCTACCATGCGACGACGGCAGGGATGATTTGCCTTTTGATCAATGCGGGTCATTTCTCCAGAAACTACCAATTGGCAGGGCATCCCTTTGGCATGGACCCTGCCGAGTCGAAAACATACTCTAACGAGCAGATGTCACCCAAATTGCTTGTTTAGAAAAACTTCATCAATGGATGCATCTCCCCATGAACAATCCATGGACGCACTACAGGAACATGGAATACAGAGGAGCTCCTTCCACCTATGACTATGAGGAAACGACACCCAACTTCATGCACTTACATGTTTTTCTCATCTGCCTCTTCCTATTGCCTATCCTGTATTGTACCAGAAAGCCTCCACCCAGACATACCCTGATCTTGCTTGGAATCATCTTGCTGCAATCAATTCTTTTCAGTGCCCTCTTGCGATGGCAGCCCTGTCACTCAAGACTGTTGGTTCCCGTTTTTATGTTGACCGCTCTATTCACTGCAAGCATCCTGGCATCCTATCGGTTGAAGCGAACCGTTGCGCTTCTACTGGTGGTCCCATTTATCATCTTCGGCTTCTATGTCGTCATCACCAACAGAATGCGGCCGCTGTGGATTCGGGATGAACAAAAACAACGATTATTTACAGAGGGGGCATTCGCAAGGCAATTCATGGGTGCTGACAGAAAAAAATTTGAGGAGTATCGAGCCGTTCGTGAGGGGATGAGCCCAGTCCAAAACCTGGACCTGGGATTACTTTTCAACAACAATGTTTTAATCTACAACCTGCTGCGGGACACTTATGACAGCAGTATCCACCCCACCTTCCTTTTGTTGGACAAGGACTCAAATATCATCAAAAAGCCTGGATATCAGCCAGGCTGCATCATTTCCAATCAATTTAACAGACCTTCTATTTACCTGGATGGTCGAACATTCACCAATGCCACGCCTCAGAATAAATCAATCTGGCTGTATAAGGCAATGCCGTTGGCAGAAGGACAATAGAAGTGGCGATTCGTTTGGTAGCGTAATGTGATGATTCACCTTTGTCGCATCGTCTCAAAGTATGGCACCCCATCATTCGGCACAGCCTCTTTCTGTAGCCAATAAGCCATCGTCACGACCCTTCCCTCCGGACTGCGCAGCAGCCTACCAAAGATGGCATTGACCGTGTTGAAAGTCACATCAGTCACTCCAACGGTAAATGTGGCAGGGGGAGCTGGGACTGGCTCTAGGGTTCCCTCCCCCTCTGCCGGCGCTGCAGCGGGTGCATCCTTGGGTGGTGGCGAAGGCGCCACCACGACGGTATAGCCGTTGCCTTCGAGGATATACCTAATGAACTCAACCCTTGCGGGTGAGACGTTGCGCTCCACAACGGCGCACCGCCTGCCGTCGAGTTCCTCAAAGGGATGGTTCGTGTTGATGGCCATAGTATCCTTTCTTTTTGTCAGTTCAGGGTGGAGATATGATCATAGATCCAGCTGAGCAGGCCAGCCAGCACCATCCCGACAGCACAGACCAGCAGGCCCAAGCGTTCTGAGGGAGCCGGCACCAGGGTAGGTATCGATTTCTCGGGTTCAGAAAACAGAAGCCGGACAATGCGCATATAGTAGTACAACGATACGGCAATGTTGATGGCCGCTGCCACCACAAACCAATAGTCGCCCTGCCAGGCACCTTCTACGATGAGGAACATCTTGGCGAAAAAACCGGCCGTCGGAGGGATGCCGGCAAGAGAGAATAACGAGAGCGCCATCATCCAGGCAAGGAAGGGGTTCGACTTCGCCAGCCCCTTATATGAAGGGATGTCTTCGATACCTGTACGGGCAGAAACTAGGGCCGCCACCCCAAATGCCGCAAGATTGGATAAGATATAGATCAGCACGAAGTAGGTGACCGCCGATGGTCCCAGAGGCCGGACGCCCGTCATACCGAGGAGGATGAAACCCACCTGTGCGATGGAGGAGAAAGCCAGGAATCGCTTGATGTCCTGCTGGCGTAGTGCGAACAGGTTGCCAACCACTAGCGTTGCCAGCACGACTACCATCAGCAGGTGATACCAAGCACCGCTCATGCTGCGGAACATTCCATGCAAGAGGTTGACAAGTACAAAGGCCATGGACCCCTTGGAGACCACAGACAGGTAGGCGGTGACCGGCATCGGAGAACCCTGGTAGACGTCGGCCGTCCAGAGATGGAAGGGAACGGCAGACATCTTGAAAGCAAAGGCTGCAAACAGGAACATAAATGCCAAGGTCTGCAGGGGACTTCCGTCGATGCCTTTTGCGATGACCCCGAAGTCGAGGCTGCCAGTCGTCCCATAGACCCAGGATATGCCAAAGAGCAGCACGCCTGAAGAGAAGGCCGAGGAGAGGATCAGCTTCATGGCACCCTCGGAGGAACGCTTCCGCCCTAAGTCGAGGTTGGCGGCGGCGGCCATGGGGATGGTAGCCAGCTCCAGCGACAGGTAGAGCATCAACAAGTTCCCTGAAGACACCATGAAACACATACCCAGCAGCGAGGAAAGCAGGAGGATGAGGTATTCCGAGAGGTGCGACGACTCTCTTTGCCAGTCGCTGAACAACAGCGATATCATCCAGGCGGCAAAGAGCAGCACCGACTTTTGAAAGGCCGCCAACGGCCCGTTCAGGTACATCCCGCCGAACAGTGGGGTCGTTGAATCCCCCGTCAGAGAGAGCGCCGTCGAGAGGAGTAGCAGAAGTTGTACCAGAGACAGAAGGGTCGACTGTGCAAGCCCTCTGCCGAGGCGGAAGAGCAGCACGGCGAGCAGGATGGCCATCACCATCCATTCCGTCTTCATACCCAGGAGCATTTCTTTCATATCTGTATTCGATGGCCGGGGAGGCCGATGGATATATTTATTGAGTGGTCAGGGTGCAGCCAAACGGTCTGCAATGGCGGCTGCATCGGGTCCGACCAGCTCGTTTAGCCATTCGGGTGCAAGTCCCATCGCGAGCATGCCTGCCGTCAGCACGAGGGCCGCCACCCGCTCATACCAGGCCGCATCGGTCAGGGAGGAATGGGCTTCCTGACGCAAAGGACCCATCATCGTCGCACCAATGGCTCGAAGCACGTAGACAGCCGTCACGACAATCGACATCGCCGCGAGCATCGTAGCCGCCTGGTGGAAGTTAGTCCCCCGCTCCCATCCACCAACAAAAATCGACATCTCTGCCACGAAGCCGCTGAGACCGGGCAAGCCGAGTGAGCTCAGTCCTGCCAGAAACATCAACACGGCAATGAAGGGCATGGCCCGCATCAAGCCACCCATCTCAGACACCTGACGGGTATGCGTGCGCGCATAGACCATCCCGATCACAGCGAAGAAGAGGGCCGTCATCAGCCCGTGCGAGACCATCTGCAAGACGGCACCCGCCACCGCCGCCTTCGTCAGCATACCAATGCCGAGCAGCACGAAGCCGCAATGGCTCACAGAAGAGTAGGCATTGATGTATTTAAGGTCGGTCTGCATGAGGGTGACAAAAGCGCCATAGAGGATGGCCACCACCGATAATACGACAATGGTATCCCCATAAGCCACCGCTCCCTTCGGAAGCAGCCAGACGGCTGCACGCAGGCAGCCATATCCACCCAGCTTCATAGAGATGCCCGCCAAAAACATCGAGCCGGCGGTAGGTGCTGAAGAGTGCCCATCAGGCACCCATGTATGGAAAGGAAACAAGGCGGTGAAGACGCCAAAGCCGATAAAGATCAAAGCAAAGATCGTCGTCTGGGTGTCAGCCGGTATCTCCCACCCGGCGATATGCAGCATGTCGAAAGACCACTGACCGCCTGGAGCAGAATACATCAGCGCGATGATTCCCATCAGGATGGCAACAGAAGCCCCCATCAGCATGATGGCTAGCTTATTGGCACTGTACTCCTTGCGACCGCTGCCCCAGAGCGCGATGAGCAGGAACTTGGGCACAACGGCTACCTCCAGGAAAAAGAACATGGCAAACAGATCGAGCGAACAGAAGAAGCCGTAAGCACCCAGACCAAGCAGTGTTAGAAGGCCAAAGAAGGTCTTCGACATGCGCTCCTCTTCCCAGGAGACAAGCACGCCGGCCACCACCACCAGGGCCGTGAGGAGGATCATCGCCACGGAGATGCCATCTACACCCAGGTGAAATTGGATGTTCCAATCGGCATACCAGGCATGCTGCCACTGGAAGAGAAAACCGCTATCTCCGGAGGACCTTGCCTCGCGGAAATGGACCAGTAGCCACAAGGAGGCAGCCAGCTGAGCTACGGCGCCGGCAAGGGCTGCCCAGCGCGCCTGACGGGCCCTTGGCACCAGCAGAACAGCCAGAAGGGTGAGGGTTGGGATGGCGAGGATGGCAGTCAGGTTCATGTCGTCATTTTGGCGAAGCGCTCCTGGTTATTTTCATTAAAATATGTACATCAACAGCAGCCCGAGCAATAGAAGGCCGCAAAGAAAAACAAGCGCATATTGTTGCACCCGACCCGACTGCAGTCCCTTCACCGTCTCGGAGAGCTTTAAGGCAGTGTTGCCGGTGAAGTCGACCAACCCGTTGACGACATGTCGGTCGACCCAGGCTGCAGGCGCCCCAATACAGCGGAAGACGACTTGCTTGGTGACAAACTGGTAAAGCTCGTCCACATAAAAACGGTCGTACACCGTCTCATAAACCGCTCCTAGCCTGGAAGCAATCTGCCCGGGCAAGGGAGAAGGCTTGCGGTACAGCAGGGCAGCCAGCCCGATGCCTGCGAGCCCCAGCGCCACCGGCGCGATGGAGAAGCCGAGGTGTAGGTGTGTCTCCAGCGGCAACCGGTCGGAGGTGACAAACTGCCCGAAGGGTACAAAGCCAGCCCCTATGGCACCCATGGAGAGGATGACCAGGGGAACCATCATAAAACCACCGCCTTCACCGTGGCCATGATGGCCAGTCGCCCCCCCCTGCCCCCAGAAGATGTTGAAGTAGAGGCGGAACATATAAAAAGCCGTGAGGCCGGAAGTTGCGAGGGCCAGGTAGAAGACGGTATGGTTGCGCTGATACGCAGCCAGCAGGATCTCTTCCTTGCTGAAGAAGCCCGCCAGTGGGGGCAGTCCTGCGATGGCCAGGCAGGCGATAAGAAAGCAGGCGTGCGTCACAGGCAGCCGATGGCGGAGGCCACCCATATCCTTCAGCTCGTTGCTATGTACGGCATGGATGACAGCGCCGGCACAGAGGAACAGCAGCGCCTTGAAAAGGGCATGCGTAAAAAGATGGAACTGCGAGGCCATATAGCCCAGGCCCGCCTCGCCTCCATAACCGGAGACGCCTAACGCGAACATCATAAACCCGATCTGAGACATGGTCGAATACGCGAGCACTCGCTTGATGTCGGTCTGCGTGCAGGCAATAACGGCAGCAAACAGTGCGGAGAAGACCCCAATGAGCGTGACCCACGACAACAACTCGGGAACCGAGACCGCATAGACCGGGAAGAGGCGGGCGACAAGGAAGACGCCGGCCACCACCATCGTGGCGGCATGGATCAAGGCGGAGACGGGCGTGGGGCCCTCCATCGCATCGGGCAGCCAGATGTGCAGTGGAAACATGGCGCTCTTGCCCATGCCACCGATGAAGACGAGTCCAAGCCCCCAGCCGATCACAGAAAAGCCAAGGAAGGTCGGGGCCATGACAGCGGCATAGTTGGGATCCATGGTGGCCGTGAGTCGCTCGATGATCGTCAGGAAGTCGTAGCTGTCGGCCCCCTCACCCAGGATCAGGATGCCGATGAGGAAGCCGAGGTCCGCGAAGCGCGTCACGATGAAAGCCTTCTTAGAAGCTGCCACGGCGGCAGGGCTGCTGAAGTAAAACCCGATCAGCAAGAAGGAGGAGACGCCGACGAGCTCCCAGCAGATATACATCTGGAAGAGGTTGGACGACATCACGAGCCCCAGCATCGAGAAGGTGAAAAGCCCAAGGAAGGCAAAATAAGTCGGCAGCCGATCCGCTCCTTTCAGGTACCCAAGGCTGTAGACATGCACCATGAGGGAGACAAAGGTCACGATGCAGATCATCATGACAGAGATCGGGTCCAGCAGCACACCCAGGTGGATGGCCAACTCCTCGGTGAAGACCAGCCATGGTACATCGATGGGCTGTAAGGATGCATAGCCGCCACCCTCCCTTCCCCAGTCGCTGAAATAGCCAAAGGCGGTGGACAGCGCCATGGCGGCAGAGACAGCGATGCAGGCGGTGGCCAGCCAGCCTGAAGTCTGCCCAGGGAAGCGCCGGCCAAAAAGACCGAGGCAGGCAAAGCCTGCTAGCGGCAGGAAGGGAATCAGATACAGGTAGGTCGTGTCAGGCATATCGGCTCACTTTCATTCTTTCATTCAAGCCTATAGTATTAATGCTTCATGTCTTCCGCAGCCCCAACGTCGATGGTACGATGCGACCGGTAGAGATGGATGATGATGGCGATGGCGACGGCCGCCTCTGCAGCAGCGATGGCAATAATGAAGATGGTGATGAATACGCCGTCTAGTCGCTCCTGCCAGAGGTATCGGTTGAAGGCGACAAAGTTGATGCAGACGCTGTTTAGCACCAGCTCCACGCTCATCAACATAGTAATCAGGTTGCGACGCGTGAGGAATCCAAACACTCCAATGAAGAAGAGGGCAGCGCCGATAAACAGCAGGTGTGGGAGACCGGGCTCTGTCATAAATTCTTGTTTTTGACACGCATGGCAATGACTATACAGCCGACCATGGCTGCAAGCAAGAGAATGCTGACGACTTCAAAAGGTAATGCAAAGCCGCCCTCGCCCGTGTGCAGCATGCGGCGTCCGAGGTCAGCCACGGTAGCCGTGGATGGCTCGAGTATGCTGACAGGAAAGGCATGCTTGAGCACATGAAACATGACCAGCGCCAGACCGCTCAGGGTAGCCAGCCCTGCCACCAGCATCCGACCGGTTGAAGGCTTTGGGAGGTCTTCGCCGGAGCGTTGCGTCAGGAATACCGAGAAGATGATCAGCACTGCGATGCCGCCCGCATAGACGACAATCTGTACAGCCGCGACGAACTCATAATGCAGCCAGAAGTAGATGCCTGCCACACCCAGCAAGCTGAAGAGCAGGTAGATGGCCGCACGGAAGATCTGCCGCGAGGTGACCGCGAGCAGGGCCGTGCCCAGCGTGAGGGCTGCCAGCAGCCAAAAGATGATCGTCTCTCCTTTCATCATTCTACCCCGTCCTGGAGTTTAGATTCGGGACGGTTGAGGATCTTGGTAAGCTGGCTCCGGTCGTATACGCTGTGCTCAAAATGCTGCGCCATCTTGATAGCATCTGTCGGACAGGCCTCGATGCACAGGTTGCACATGGTACAGAGCTCCAGGTGGTAGATGAACCGGTCCACTGCCTTCTTTCGCTTGCCTTCGGCGTTAACCTCAAATTTGGTCACCACCTTGATGGTACCGTTGGGGCAGGCCAGCTCACAGGCCGTACAGCCGGTGCAGCGGTGTTCGTTCTGCTCATTGTGGGGCATGACAACTTCTCCGCGGAAGCGCTCCGGCAGGCCCATGTGGTCGCGATTGTCCGGGTACTGCTGCGTGATGGCTTCGCCACGGTGCAGAAAGTAGTAGCCGGTGCGGCGCATCCCTTTGAGCAGGGAGCCGACGGCACCGGTGATGTCGGATATGTATTCTTTCAGGAACATGTCGATTTTAAGATTACACCATCCTCAGAAATGCCATCCTAGGATCGCCACCGCCGTTACGAGCAGGATGTTGACCATCCCGATGGGCAGGAGGTATTTCCACTCGAGGTCGAGCAACTGGTCGATGCGCAGCCTTGGGAAAGTCCAACGGAACCACATGATGACAAATATGAGGAAGAAGGTCTTTCCAAAGAACCAGATAGAGGAAGGAATCCAATCCATCACTTGGTTGAAACCCGCCCAATGTCCGATATGCAGCGGCATCCACCCACCCAGGAACAGGGTCGCGCCGATGGCACAGACGATGAATACGTTGATATATTCCGCCAGGAAGAACAGCGCGAACTTCATGCCTGAATACTCCGTATGGAAGCCCGCGGTGAGCTCCGATTCCGCTTCCGAAAGGTCGAAAGGTGCTCGATTTGTCTCCGCCGTTGCTGCGATGAGAAAGATAACAAAGGCCAGCAGCGCTGGGACGTGCCCTTTGAAAACCCACCAGCCATCTGCCTGGGAGGCCACGATCTCAGACATTTGCAGGCTGCCGGCCAGCACGACGATCGTCAAAACCGAGAGCCCTGCCGATAGCTCGTAGCTGACGATCTGTGCACCGCTGCGCATCGCACCCAGCAGTGAGTATTTATTATTGCTGCTCCATCCCGCCATCAAGATGGCGATCACGTTCAGCGAGGAGACAGCAGAGACATAGAGGACGCCGATGTTGAGATCCCAGATCTGGAAATCACGGGCAAAAGCGATGGGTGCCAGCAGCAGCATGGCCGCAATCATCGCGATGAAGGGGGCACCGTTGAACATGAGGCGATCGACTCCGTTGGGCGTGATGCCCTCTTTGACGAGCAACTTAAGTGTATCTGCCAAGGTCTGCAGCAAGCCTGCAGGCCCGACCCGGTTGGGGCCTAAGCGTATCTGCATGAAGGCAGAGACTTTTCGCTCCATCAACACCAACACCAGCCCCAGGAGGGCGAAGAGGCCGATGGCAGAAAGGCCAACAAGGATCATCTCTACAGCCAGCACCCAGGAAGGGTCGAGCTGGGCATTGAGCTCCTCATGAATCAGGTCGGCCAGTGCTGCAAAACTCCACATAGTATGTTGTTCAAATCGTGCATGCATCACGGGCGATGCATGCACGATTGGTTATCGATCGATATCAGGTATGACCAGGTCGAAACTCCCCATGATGGCCACCAGGTCGCCGATCTTCTGACCGCGCACCACATGGTCAAGCGCACTCAGGTTGGAGAAGCCGGGAGATCGGTATTTGATGCGGTAGGGCGTCGTGCCGCCTTCGCTCACAATATAGACTCCGAATTCACCCCTGGCAGTTTCGACGCGCGAGTAGAACTCACCCTTTGGAAGTTTCAGCACAGCCTTGGTCTTGGCCTGGAAGTCCCCTTCCGGGATGTTGTCGATGAGCTGCTCGAGGATGGAGAGCGACTGCCGCATTTCATGCATGCGCACCATGTAGCGATCGTAGGTATCTCCTTCTGTCGCCAAAGGTTGCTCGAATTGAAGTTTGCCATATCCCTCATATGGAAAGAGCTTCCTGATGTCGCAGTCAACGCCGCTGGCGCGGGCTGTAGGACCGCTGCAGCCATAAGAGATGGCGTCCTCCTTGGAGAGCACGCCTACGCCGCGGGTCCGCGAGCGGAAGATTGTATTGCCGGTGACGAGCTCGTCGTATTCCGGCAGCTTCTTGTGGAACTGACGAATGAATGCTTTCACCCGCCCGTAAAAGTTGGGATGCAGGTCGAACATCACCCCGCCGGGCACCATATAGTTCATGGTGAGGCGGGCGCCACAGGTCTCTTCCATGATGTCGTTGATCATCTCACGCTCCCGGAAGGCATGGAAGAAGGGGGTGAAAGCTCCGATGTCCATGGCCATGGCTCCCCACCAGAGGACATGCGATGCAATGCGTGTCAGCTCGTCCATCAGCACACGGATAACCTGGGCGCGCCCCGGCACTTCGAGTTGCAGGGCCTTCTCCACGGCTAATGCGCAGCCATGGTTATTGATATGCGAAGAGAGATAATCCATCCGGCTAGTCGAATAGATGAACTGCCGGTAGGAGAGGCTTTCGCACATCTTTTCGATAGAGCGGTGAATATATCCTAGGTGGGGTTCTACCTTCTTGACGGTCTCCCCGTTGAGAGTGATCACGAGGTGCAGCACGCCATGGGTGGCGGGGTGCTGCGGGCCTACGTTGATGATGAGGTCGCCTTGTTCTGTCGTGCCAATTTCTTCGACCATGCGGCCTTCGTTAGAGTTTAATCATATTGACGGGGTCCTCATAATCCTTGCGCAGCGGATAGCCCTGCCAGTCGTCGGGCAGGATAAGCTTGCGTAGATCGGGATGTTCCTCGAAATGCACGCCGAACATCTCAAAGACCTCCCGTTCGTGAAACTCGGCGGTACGCCAGATGTCAGATACGGTTCGGATGGAGGGCGCTTCCCGGTCAAGCTTCGACTTGACCACCAAGTGATGCCGGTGTCGGGTCGATGTGAGGTGGTAGACCATAGTGAGATGTGTCTTCCAGTCGACACAGGTCAGGCAGAAGAGATAGTCGAAGGCCAGCTCGTCGCATAGTCGTAGGGCAGGTGCCAGGACAGGCCAGGCGGTCGCCTCTATATGGGCATTCGGCCATTCCCCCGCATCGACAGAGATTGATGGGTCGATGTCCTGTAGGCGGGCGATGAGCTCTTCGTTTGTCATGTGGTTGTTTTCAGCAGGTCTCGGCCGCCTTGCATGCTCGTCCCCCTCAGATCTTGGTACCGTCGATATCGACCCGTTCGCGTATCCCGAGACGGATTTTCTCTTGCAGCGTAATCAAAGCATGCAGCAAGGCTTCGGGGCGCGGCGGGCAGCCGGCGACGTAGACATCGACCGGGATAACATGATCAGCTCCTTTGACTACGGAGTAAGTATTATAGAAGAAGGGACCTCCGCTGATGGCACAAGCACCCATCGCGATGACGTATTTGGGGTCTGCCATCTGGTCGTAGAGCCGTTTGAGGACAGGTGCCATCTTGTTGACAATGGTGCCGGCGATGATGATCACATCGGCCTGCCGGGGCGTAGCCCTGGCCACTTCGAATCCAAAGCGGGCAAAGTCATATTTGGCCGCAGCCGTCGACATCATCTCGATGCCGCAACAGCTGGTGGCGAAGGTGAGCGGCCAGAGGGAGTTGCTGCGCGCCCAGTTCACCACATCGTCCAGGGGGCCTGAGAGGATGCCGCCACCCGGCGTCTCCTGCACCAGCCCTGGGAACTTGGCAGGCTGCTTGTCTGTATAGTTCGTCACTGTTTGTGTCATATCAGTCATTTTCCGTCCACATCATGCATGCTTACGATGATTTACTTCCAGGTCAGTGCCTTCACCTTATGGGCATATAGAAACCCCAGGAACAGAATGACAAAAAAGATCACGATCTCTACGAGGGCCGGCCAGCCGATTTCTTTGACCACGACCGCCCAGGGATAGAGGAATATGAGTTCTACGTCGAAGACTAGGAAGATGAGTGCAAAAAGGTAGTAGCCCACCTGGAATTGTATCCAGGTCTGCCCCTGCGTGGGGATGCCGCACTCATAGGCCTCACCCTTCTGCGGGTTCCAGGATCCTTTCACCACCATGCGGGAGGCGAGGATGGCTATTACGGAGAAGACGATGGCAGCAAGCGTGAGGATGATCATCGAGGCCGGTCCCATGAGGTTCGTCGGTTGGGTGGCTGTTGCCGGGCAACAGGTAGAAGATTACGGCGAATATAGAGCATGCTGCCCAAAATCTTTCCGGCCCCGCCCCTGCAGACAATCGTGGGTGGTCTACCGCTCCCGGCGGGGGGCATCCGGCAGGCTCAGCTCTAGCTGCTCGCAGGCCAAGCGATATTCAAATTGCAAGTCTTCATGCAGGGCCTCGATGGCAGCCCGGGCCTTGCGGGCCTGGACATGGCAGAGGTTGAGCACGACCAGGTTGGTGGATAGATCGATGCCGCTGTCTAGCACGAGCCGGATGAAATGCAGCAGCAGGTCGGCCTCCGCCTGTCGGGAGGAGGAGAGCCGGATATGCTTCATAGCGATGCGTAGTGTCTTGCGGATGGTCTTCTTGGCGAGCCAGGACTGCCAGGGGCGGATGTCCAACATCCCCTCCAGCATTTCCTGACGGATAGCCGTGAGGTATCCGTCGAGGTCCGTAGATTCAAAAAGCAGGTAGGTCAACAGCTCCTTATTGTCTTTCTTGAAACGGGCCAGGCGTTGCAAGAGTGCCACCAGCTCCTTGTGTGGGAGGGCAGACAGCTCGTCTTTGATCTCCTTGACGGTGGCAGATCTCATCGAACACAAAGCTACTGGAGATTCAGGATGCGGTCGCTAGTCGGCCGGACAGCTGCCGTCCCCCAGACAACGACGGGGACAGAGGAAGCCGCAGGTCAACAGGACAGAGTCGAAGAGAAGGCCAGGGACTTTCTTAAGTCTGTTGAGCAGGAAATGGGGTATGACAACTGCGGGGAAGTTTCGGCTTCTATGTTTTTTTGCATTCATCCTATGCCGGCAAGTCACCAACTGCCGCCTGCACCGCCCCCACCGAAGCTGCCGCCGCCAAAGCCCCCAAAACCCCCACCACTGCTGCCAGAGCTGCTGCCAAAACTACTGGGAGGAAAGAACGTCGAAGGACCATTCCAGTTGCGATAGCCACGGCCACTCATAAAAGAGCCACCTCTAGCCTTTTGCCGAGCTCCCATGATGACGAAGAGAAAAATCAACACAAAAACGACCAGGACTCCGATCAAGCCCTCGTCATCGCCCTGCCCACGGTCTTTGTAGCCTGGAGGAACGGCGTATTCTCCGGCTGCGGCCTGCATGATGGCATCGGTTCCGTAGTCGATGCCTCGGTAGAAATCATTTTCCCGGAAGTTGGGCTTGATCTGCTCTTCTATGATATGCCGGGCGGTAATATCCGGAATCGCCCCTTCCAGTCCGTATCCAGGGGCGATGAACAGCTTCCGGTCGTCTTTGGCGATGAGCAGTACAACTCCGTTGTTACTTTTGGCATTGCCGACGCCCCATGTGCGGCCGAGTTGTATAGCTACTTCGGAGATGTCATAGTCGCCGGTCGTAGGGATGATGACGACCGCCACCTGATTGGAGGTCGTGTCATCATATTGCTTGAGCTTCTGCTCTAGGGCCTGTTTTTGGTCAGCTGAGAGGGTGCCGGTGAAGTCGTTCACCAGGCGCTGCGGACTGGGTCTTTCAGGGATATACTGCTCGATCTGGGCCGTGATGGTCTGTGCCAGCAGGAGCAGCAAGGGTAGTAGCGTCTTTCTACTCATGCGCCGAATACGAGGGTGTCTGAGAGTTCGTTCCGATCCTGGTCGTGGTAAGGGAAATGGGTCACCAACGCCTCCCCCAGGTCGCGCACGATGTCTACTAGCCCTTCTACTTTCTTGTCTTCCCGGAAGGCGGAGAGAATCTTGGCGACTTCCTGGTTCCAGAATTCAGAGCCGACTTTCTGATGAATGCCCTCATCGCCGAATACGGCCAGCTGACGGTCTTTCATGGCAAGGTAAAGGAGTACCCCATTGCGCTCCCGCGTCTGCTCCATCTTCAGCTGGAGAAATACCTCCATCGCGCGGTCGAGAGGGTCAACATAGCGGCAGCGATGTTCGATATAGACGCGGATCTCTCCGCTGGTGCGGGCTTCCGCTTCGCGAATGGCCGCCACGACCCGCTCCTCCTCGGCAGGAGAGAAATTGCGTTTTGCGCTGCGCCCGCGGAAGAGGTCAAGCAAGGCCATCGGCTGGAGATTATTTGCTAAAGTTGACGGTGGGAGCCTTCTCTGCTCCAGCATCGGCACTAAAGTAGCCTTTCTCGGTGAAGCCGAATATGCCGGCGATGATCACGTTGGGGAAGGTCTTGATGGTCGTGTTATAAGATTTCACGGCGTCGTTGAAATCATTCCGGGCCGTTTTAATACGGTTCTCAGTGCCTTCGAGCTGTGCCTGCAGGTCCAGGAAGTTTTGATTGGCTTTCAAGTTGGGGTACTGTTCGACCGTGACGAGCAGCCGGCTCAGCGCTCCGGACAACTCTCCCTGCGCCTGCTGGTACTTAGCGATATTTTCCGGGTTAAGGTTGGCAGGGTCTATGACCGTCTGCGTGGCCTTAGCGCGTGCGCCGATCACGGCTTCGAGGGTTGATTTTTCAAAATCTGCTGATCCTTTGACCGTGCTCACGAGGTTGGGGATGAGGTCGGAACGACGCTGGTAGTCGCTCTGAACTTTGCCCCAGGCGCTCTTTACATTCTGATCCTGGGAGACCATATTGTTATAGCCAGAGCAGCCACAACCGCCCAAGAGAAGGATGCCGCCGATGATGGCCAGTAGAACAATGTTTTTTGTGTTCATATACGATGGAATAAGTTTATGTACATTAAAGATAGGCGGAAAGGCGGAAAGGTTGCATGACCCACGTGCAGATCGGCCGGACAGTGCTACCTGATGGCTGCGATGCCCGGCAGCGTCTTTCCTTCGAAAAATTCGAGCATGGCTCCACCGCCAGTGGAGACGTAACTGACCTGCCCGGCAAATCCGAAGCGGTTGACGGCGGCGACGCTGTCGCCCCCTCCTACCAGCGAGTAGGCACCTTGACGGGTGGAAGAAGCCACTGCTTCGGCGATGGCAAGGGTCCCCTCCTGGAAAGCTTCCATCTCGAAGACGCCCATAGGTCCGTTCCACAGGATTGTCCGGGCCTGATGGATTACCTCGGTGAAACTACGCCTGGCCTCCGGGCCGATGTCAAGGCCCATCCATCCGTCTGGGATGGCTGCAGAAGGAGCCACCGATGTTTGGGCAGCGGTGTCAAACCGATCTGCCAGGATGGAATCCTGGGGGAGGTGCAGGCGTACGCCTTTGGCGGCTGCCTTCTCTAGGATCTCCCGAGCGGTGTCGAGGCGGTCAGTCTCGCAGATGGACTGACCGATGTGTCCGCCTTGCGCTTTCAGAAAGGTGTAGGCCATCCCTCCACCGATCAAGATGTCCGTAGCGCGCTCCAGCAGATTCTCAATGATGAGGATCTTATCAGAGACCTTGGCCCCGCCGATGATGGCTGCGAAGGGCGATTGAGCTTGGTGTAGAACACGCTCAGCACTGGCGACTTCTGCCTCCATCAACAGTCCGAACATGCGGCGCTCCCGTGGGAATTCGGCTGCCATCACAGCCGTAGAGGCATGTGCGCGGTGGGCTGTCCCGAAAGCATCGTTGACGTATACGTCTCCCAGGCCTGCCAGGGCACGGGCAAAGGCCGCATCACCCTTTTCTTCTTCTTTGTGGAAACGAAGATTCTCAAGAAGCAGCACCTCGCCCGCCTTCAGGGATGTTGCGGCAGCCACTGCCGCCGGACCGATGCAATCGGTGGCAAACAGCAGATCGGCACCGGTGAGAAGCGAATGCAGGTGAGGCATCAGATGCCGTAGGGAATATTTGTCGGAAGGCCCGTCCTTAGGCCTTCCCAGGTGGCTCATCAAAATCACACTGCCACCATCGGAAAGGATCTTTCGGATCGTGGGGAGTGCCGCCGTGATGCGGGTGTCGTCGGTGATGCGGAAGGCCTCATCGAGTGGGACGTTGAAATCAACGCGTAACAAGGCTGTATGGCCGGAAAAATCGAAAGATGCAAATCGGGACATGGAAAGCGGATTTACTTGACGAGCATATAGTCCCCGTGGGCATCCCTTGTGGGTGCACTCGAAGCATGGCTGGAATTACTTTGAGATCAGTTTGGCAAAATAGTCCACCGTCCGGACCAGCTGGCTGACGTAGCTCATCTCGTTGTCGTACCAGGCGACCGTCCGGACCAGCTGTGTGTCGCCCATCGTCTGGACCTTGGTCTGTGTGGCATCGAACAGGGAGCCATAAGAGATGCCGATCACATCACTGCTGACGATCTCATCCTCAGTATAACCGTAGCTCTCATTGGCGGCCGCCTTCATGGCAGCGTTGATTTCTTCGGCTGTAGTCTTCTTACCAAGTACGACCGTGAGCTCTGTCAGGGAGCCGGTCAGGGTGGGCACCCGCTGGGCGGTGCCGTCGAGCTTACCTTTCAGGCCAGGAAGTACCAGACCGATGGCCTTGGCTGCACCGGTGCTGTTTGGCACGATATTCTGGGCGGCAGCTCTTGCGCGGCGGAGGTCACCTTTGGCATGCGGGGCATCTTGGGTGTTCTGATCGTTGGTGTAGGCATGTACGGTCGTCATCAGTCCGGTGACAATCCCGTAAGTGTCATCTAAGACCTTGGCCATGGGGGCTAGGCAATTGGTCGTACAGGAAGCACAGCTGATGATGGACTCTGAACCATCGAGCGTATCGTGGTTTACATTGAAAACAATGGTCTTGAGGTCTCCGGTCGCAGGGGCCGAGATCACTACCTTGCGGGCGCCCGCCGACAGGTGGGCAGCTGCCTTATCACGGTCGGTGAAAAAGCCAGTACATTCCAGGACCACATCAACCCCATGAGAACTCCATGGAATCTGAGCAGGATCCTTCTGTGCATAGATGCGGATCTCTTCTCCGTTGACAAGGATAGAACCCTCGCCTGCGGTGACTGCCGCCTCAAAGCGGCCCTGAGCGGTATCGTATTTCAGAAGGTGTGCCAGCACCTTAGGGCTGGTGAGGTCGTTGATGGCCACCACGTCAATCCCCTGGAGGTTGTAAATTTGGCGGAATACAAGACGGCCGATGCGGCCAAAACCATTGATAGCAACTTTAACACTGCTCATGCGTGGGTCGTTGTTTTCGATTGATAAATGGGAGACAAAGGTATGGGATTGACCGCAAAGCTGCTCTAGACCTAGATGCGTGATCCCGACCTGATGTGGTTTTATTCGCTAGGATTTTGGGTTATGTACAAGTCTGTTGTATCATTGCACACCTATTCAAACAATTTGGCCCGTTGGTCAATCGGTTAAGACGCCTCCCTTTCACGGAGGAATGAGGGGTTCGATTCCCCTACGGGCTACAAACATCCCCGGCAATTGCCGGGGATTGTAATTTATACTTGCAAAGAAGAACAAAACATCCAGATGGGCAATTACTTTATTTTCTAATCAATACTTAAGAGCGCTCTTAATGTCTTCAATCATTACTTAACTTCTAGCCCACCTGCCTTTGCGATATCTTTCCAACGATAAAAATGAAAAGTACCCTCAGTACTCATTGCAGCTAACATGCCGCCTTCAAAACCGGGTAAACTCACTGAAGTAATTTCACTCCCATCACTTTGATTAGCAGCCACAGCGATACTAGTAATAAATTTGTGTTCGTGCTTGTTGTACTTAGTACCGATACGACTATACACTTGAAATGAATTATTAGATTGGTCGGATACTAATATATAACCTGTGCTGGAATCCAGCGTATAAATTGAAATTCCTTCATTATCTTCCTTAAATACTCTTTTACCAAAAACTGCCAACTCTTCATCACCCTTCTTCGGGTCGGCGTGATACTTTCTAATGCCAAACTGTTCATCACTATAATACAAATAGCCCAAATCATGATCAACTGCAAGTGACTCTATTTCTTTTTTACCAGAAAACTTTCCAAAATGGCGTTCCATTATTCCAACAACGCGATCACGACCATCAAACTGAAGTTTGTATTGGGCTAAGTATCCATCACGAGGACCATTTTTTCGACTAACAATAGCAAAAACAGCTTTATCAGAACTTCTTTTATATAATGCAATACCCATAGGACTACGCTCTTTTTCTCCAACAAATACCTTAATACCGTTACCATCAATCGGCTTCATTTCAGGCAGTTTGAAGACCCGTATGCAATTACGATCGCGCTCGGTAGCTACGGCGATATCAATGGTTGAATCTCCCCATACAAACCCATTAATTACATCCACATTATTAACCCTTTTCATGCCAATTCTGGTGCGACTGCTATCTATCTTCCCGTTTAAAAGAAAAACATATAATCCCCCATTTACACTGTGCTTATCTGTTCCTATAACAAGAGAACGGCTCAAATCGGTGGGATTAATCCAGATGGCAGGATCATCACTATCATCATATACCTTCTGGGTAATTACAGCAGGCTGTACTGGACTATTTGCATTGACCGGTTTCTGCCCATAACAACCAGATGAAATACATGTATTGATCAAAAAAAAAACGTATGAATGCAGTATGTGTATTTTCATAAAAAAAGACCCGGATTATTTTCCCGGTGTGGGTGTAAAATATTTTACTTATTTAAATCAAATTTTAATCCAGCATTAAAGCGTGAACCATAATACTCGAGCTGAGCTGTTCTCGAGCGATCGCCCTGAAAGTAACGCAAAGGTTGATTAGTCAAATTATTTGCTTCAGCAAACAAACGTAGTTTTTTTGAAAAAGCATAGGAAGCATTAGCATCCAGAAAAAATTGCTGATCATAGTATCGGTCGAAGAAGGGATTAGCATTATAACCTGCATCATCACTATCATCTACATAAGATGAAGTATAGTTAGCGGAGATACGCAGAACAAACTTCTTTGTTTCATATGAAATAGATGCATTGAACATATGCGGCGCTGCCCCTGGTAATTTTACGTTGCTTCTGATGAGTGAACCACTGCCATTATAAATACCGCTTGCCTTTGAGTAGGTATAGGTATAGTTCAGGTAAATACCTATACCTTTCCAGAAACCAGGTAAAAAGTCAAGCTGACGTTGTATGGCAGTTTCAAAACCGAAGACATCGGCACCATCGCCATTTCTACGCTGTGAAAAAGCCCAATTTTCACCCGGTTCAATTGGATTGTTTACTCCAGGAAAGTCTGTAACAAACTTCGATTGGGTGTAATTATTATCTATGTAAGTATAGAAGAAGCGATCAATACTTTTATAAAAGACACCTCCCGAAATAATACCCACAGATTTAAAGTACTTTTCGAACATCAGATCCAAGTTTGAAGATCGCACTGGACTCAAGGAGGGATTGCCCGCCGAAAGTTCAAGATCATTAGGATTAAGATTAAAATAAGGAACCAAATCGTAATATTTAGGTCTTGCCAACCCGTTTGTCCATGCCGCTTTGATTATAAAATCTTTTTCAGCTTCATAGCGTAAATTTACAGATGGAAGCACGTCGAGATAGCTGTTTGATAGCTTTACCACACCCTTTAAGTACTTTTCTGCTTCAACAATATTTCCAGTGTAGTTGATTGAGGTATTTTCTAACCTTAGACCAAAACGAGCAGAAAAACGATCACTAAAGCTTTGATTAAACTCCAAGAAACCTGCAGTAATGATTTCATTTGCGCTATAATTTTCTGCTAAATACTTTGAAGGCTCATCAGTTTCAGTAAATAATAATGCATTTTTAAATTGAAGGCCGCCAAGATGACGTGGATCAATAAAGTTACCAGCTACAAATGCACTACCTACATAAATATTAGGATTAGTTTTATCAATCAATGGCACTACGCTAATATTTGGAATTGTAGTGACAGGCTTGTAGGAATAAAAACTGTTATCCCTAATTTTTTCTTTCGTTCTCAACCGCAATCCGAATCGAAACTTACCCTTTCGATTCTTAACCAGGGTAGTAGGAAGTTCAAAATTGAGCTTTGCGTTCACATCACGCTCATATTGATCCTGAAACTCTTCCGTAAGTTCCCCAAGGCGTGTATAAGCAGATAGCGCTGTATTATCGAATGCCTGGGGCTTTCTTGGATCGTTTATATTTTGAAATACCTGAATGCTACGACGACCCATCGCAAAATAGCGTTCATTAGGTCTAACTTCAGATGCTTTAGCCCACTGAATACACCAGTCAGATTTAAGTTTTCCAAATACGTGATTACCATTTACAGCAAAAGAACGAACGCGTTGATCCTCCAAACGTCTACTTTCATTTCGGATATTATCGATACCCCCCTTTGTTTGACGCAACACCTCTCCGTTTTTATATCCTGAAATATTACCTGCAGCATCATAAATAAGATCAGCAGGAATTGGATTTTCGACATTACCACGATAACGATGGCGCAAACGAAAGCGGTTTTCTTTATCATCGCGCCAGTTATATGAACTAGTAAAACTGATATTGTGCAGTGGGCTTATTTTATAATCCAATGTAGTTGCCAAACTACGCCGAATACGAATTAAATCATAGATGCGTATGTCATGATTACTAACAAATGGTTTACCATTGGCATCCTTACTCCACACAGCTTCAACATTATCTGAACCAAATACATTTCTGTTATGTGAACCACTAATCATATATCCCAACTTACTGTTGGCTTTACGATTTCCGATGATAAAATTGTATGTACCAATCATACCATCCCTTATGGGGTTAATACCACCAGCCATAGTGCCGGAAATACGTAAACCATTTGGAGCTTGGCGGCTAACCATATTTACGGAACCACCAATTGCATCGGCATCCATATCTGCAGTTAATGTTTTATTCACCTCAACCGTTTGTACCATGTCGGCGGGTATTAAGTCCATTTGAATTCGGCGATTATCCCCTTCGGCTGATGGTATGCGCTCACCATTAAAAGTTACCGCATTAAACTCTGGCCCCATCCCTCTTATGATAATATTTCTTGCCTCGCCCTGGTCGTTTTGCATCGTAATACCAGGTACCCGTTTAACCGCATCACCAATGTTTGCATCCGGAAAACGGCCCATCTGGTCGGCGCTGATAATGTTTGTGATGTTACCACTATTTTTTTGCTGACTCAGTGCTTTTGACTGACCTTTCAAACGATCTCCCATCACAACAACTTCGCTATTAGTCACAGCCAAATTGATGATTTGTTCAGAAAAGATATTGTTTCCGTTCTTTAGTACAATCTCTTTTTCCAACTTCTCAAATCCGATATAACTAATTGATAATTTATAATTACCCGGTGGCATATCAACTAAAAATAATTCCCCCTGTGGATTTGTGACGCCTCCCCACTTTCCTGGATTGAGTTGTACTGAGGCCCCAGGGAGATTTAAATTATCGATATCCTTAATTTTCAATTGAAAATTAGCACGCTGCGCAACGCTGCTCAAGCATATAAATAAGACAACGCTGAGATTATAGATCTTACGCAAAATAAATGTATTTTGTGGGCGCAAAATATTCCTGTCATATTAGGAAATTGTTTCTACTACGTTAATAAATCATTAACTAATTGCTCAAAACTGAAATGAGATATTTTTTGTATATATGTTTCGATCCCTCAATTCTCGAATAAAACAGATTTCGAATTTTACTTAATTGCATGAATATTATGCGCTATTTTATTTGATATCAAACTCTTATGGACTACAAAAAAGGAGGCAACCCTCATGTTGCCTCCTTTTTTACAGTAACTTTCTTTTATAAGTATGACCTTGACTTATATGTCAAAAAATCAATACGCCCGAACATAAATAAAACCAGAGCCCTAGTCCTAGCATACCATGAGAAGTAGGTAGTTGTTGCTATTAGCGGCCCAGCCCAAAGGTGCACCACATGGTAATTTTTAGAAAAGCCCTTTTAACCCTCCTTGCCAGCCTTAGCGTATGGCAAGCTCATGGGCAGTCTGATACCGAATTCTGGTTCGCCGCTCCTGACCTTCAACAAACTCATGGCGACCGACCCATCCTTCTCCGGATCGCCTCTGCCGACAACCCTGCAACCGTCACCGTCTCCATACCTGCCAACAGCAGCTTCATACCCTTGGTCGTTACCCTCCCCGCAAACAGCTCTACCTCGGTAGACTTGACGCCATTCATCGACCTCATTGAAAACGGCACGGTAAACACTGTTTTGAAGAAGGGACTGTACATCGTCGCGAACAATCGCATCTCGGTATACTACGACATCAACCACGACAGGAACAGCGACCTCTACGCCCTCAAAGGCCTGAATGCCCTTGGGAAGGAATTCACCGTGCCATTACAAATGGATTTTCCCAACAGGCCCAGCACCGCCACAGTCAACTATACAGCAGACATCATATTGCTTGCCACGCAGGATGGGACACAAGTTTCAGTGACAGCTCGCAACCTACTGACAGGGCAGCCCTTGGATTTCATCATCTCGCTGAATCGGGGAGAGACCTACGTACTGTCGTCGGCATCCTCTGTAGGCTCACTAAAGCCAGGGGGTACAATGATTCGATCCAACAAGCCCATAGCCATTTCCACCAAAGATGACTCCATATTCCTACCTGGCCAAAGTTGTGGGGATACGGCTGGCGACCAGCTCATCCCCGACGCAATTGCCGGCAAGGAATATATCCTCACCAAAGGTTACCTCGCATCAAACCCTGACGCGTACTACGTTTTTGCCACTCAGGATAACACCATCATATCCGTAGACGGCGTGATAGTCGCCAACCTTGTCCAACGGGGGGATGTCTACAAAGGACAACTCTCTGCGTTGTCTACCTATGTTCAATCCAGCAAGCCTGTCCAGGTCTTCCACATCACAGGCATCGGCTGTGAGTTGGGAGGCGCTGTCATCCCCTCCATCAAGTGCACGGGCTCAACACAAGTAAACATTACCCGCGCCTCCGCCAGCCAGAACTTCTACCTCAATGTACTATCCCCTTCATCGATTGTAAATAGTTTCTTACTCAACGGCTCCAATACCTGGATCGATGCGACCCAGTTCCAGCCGGTACCTGGTACAAGCGGTCAATGGTCTGTAGCTCGACTCTCGGTGCCTACCAGTGTCGCAGGCACAAACAGCCCCGTTGTGATAGAAAATACTGCGGGCAAGTTCCATATCGGTGTGATTCAGGGAACCTATATCACAACCACGAAATATGGTTACTTTTCCGAGTTCAGCCCGAACCTGATCAACTTCCTTGATCCGAACAGGCCCCTCTTAGATGTGCGGGATTCTATCGTGTTCTGCTATAAGGCCCCACTGGCACTGCGTGCACAAAGCTTCGAAGCCACAACATATGCATGGGTAGGCCCCAACAACTTCTCAAGCAGCGATATGACCCTTCGAATTCCTTCCTTCACCGTACGCGACACTGGCGTTTATACAGTCACAACCACCACTGCAGGTTGCGGCGTATCCAGCAAGTCGATCCGCATATCCATCGATCAACCCAACGCTGATTTCACCATACAAACAAATGGCTGCGAAACCGACAGTGCCCGATTCACCAACCTCTCCAGTGGAACAATCCGAGCCCTCTGGAACTTCGGACCCAAAGGAGTCATGGACACGACAGCAGCCTTCCAGCCACGCATACGATTCGGCCAGCCGGGCAGACACTCCGTTAGCCTTCGCGTACGGTCCGCCCTAGGATGCCTGTCCGATGATACGGCCAAAAGCTTCCTCCTCTCCGCCGTGCCGCAGGCGCGCTACCTCACGCCCGCCGTCACCTGCGTGAACAAGACACTCACCCTCTCCGACGCCTCTACCATCATACAGGGCACGATCGTGAAGTGGAGATGGGACCTGGCCGACGGCGGCGGATTCCGAGAATTCAACAATCCCACCCCACAGTCAACCTCCTACAACACCTGGGGTGCCAAGGACATTCGGCTCGTTGTCGAATCACAAACGGGCTGTGTGAGCGACACCTTCCGCGCAGCCGGCTTCACCGTCACCCCCTTTCCTAAGCCAGGATTCATCGTGCCCAAAGTGTGCTTGGACGACGCCAGTGCCCGCTTCATCGACACCACCCGAAGTCCGGATGGGTTCAATGCTTTCACCTACCGGTGGGACTTCAACGCTGGCGCGACGCCGGTCAGTCCAGGGCCAGTCTTCACTAACACCAACACCACCGAGAAGGACCCCGCCGTGAAGTACCGGAAGTCGGACTTATACTCCGTGAAGCTCATCGTCGATTCTCGAGGCTGTACAGACTCCCTGACACAGACTTTCAAGGTAAACGGCAGCAACCCACTGCCCAATTTCATTATCCTTCGGCCCGACACGCTCTGCTCAAACGACTCGATACGCATCCGCAACCTCTCGCTGGTAGACTTTGGTGATATCACTCGCCTAGAGGTCTTATGGGATGTAGCCGACCCCTCGATCAAGACAACCGACGAGGACCCTTATGTGGGCAAAGTCTATGCCTACAGATACCCCGACTTCCAAACACCCATGTCCAAAAACGTCAACATCACCTTGCGGGCATATTCGGGGGACGCCTCCTCGTGCAGCAAAACGATGACGAAGTCGGTCACGGTGCTCGCCAGCCCGAAAATTCGCTTCGACAGCCTGCCTAGTATCTGCCTCAATGCTCCGGGCCGACAGATTACACAAACCAGTTTCAACCCGAACGTGCCGGGCGTTGGCATCTTCTCCGGACCAGGGGTTAGCATGACCGGTTGGCTCGATCCCTCACAGGCGGGTGTGGGGTTGCATCCGATCATTTACCGATTGGTTACACCACAAGGATGTCGCGACTCGCAATGGATGCCCATCCGAGTATGGCCCTTACCCATAGCTGGCTTTAGACCGGCCGACACCCTTTGCGAACGCAACATTATTCCCTTCATAGACCGGTCCTCTCCTACAACGGGATTAATCACCCGATGGGTTTGGGACTTTGGGGACGGTTCCCAACCTGATACCCTTACAACAGGTGGCGTACACAGACATGTGTACACTGATTGGAAAGATTATCGTGTACGTCTATCCGTAACTTCAGAATATAGCTGCACTTCAACTCCTTTCGACAGCACCCTGAAGATCAGACCTCTGCCAAAGCCATCCTTCTCGCTCCCACAGGTATGCCTGCCGGTGGCTGCAGCCGTCTTTACCAACAGCACTACAATCGCCCACAACAGTGATGCTCCCCTGGCTTATCAATGGAATTTTGGAGACCCGGCTGCGCCTGGAGGCTCGATGGCTCGGGATGGAAAGCATACATACTATGCGAAGGGAAACTACCCAGTTACGCTATTCGCCACCAGCCAGCCAGGCTGCCGGGATTCCTTGACACGCAATTTCTCCGATATCTTCGACAGACCCAATGCTCGATTTTATAGCGATGATTCCGCATGTACAGGCATAGAAGTAAAGCTCCGGGATAGTAGTATTGCTGGCTACGGAAGCATTTTAGAATGGTACTGGAGCCTTGGCGACGGTTTTACAGCAAATACATCTACACGGCAGCATCGTTACCAGACAGAAGGTACTTACCAGATTACGCTGTTTGTAAAGACCTCCATCGGATGCCTTTCTGACACTTCAGTGAAGTCTGTACGCATTTATTCATATCCGAAGGTAGATGCCGGACCTGACCTTTACGTTCTTGACGACGGACAGAAACGCATGGGCTCGACTGCCAGCGGTAGCATCGTCTCGTACCGTTGGTCTCCGGAAGATTTTCTTAGCGACCCAACTGCACTTACACCTACCATCATACGTCCAAAAGATGACCGTGAATATCGACTTTCCGTCACTGGAAGAGGCGCCTGCATCTCACAAGACGAGATGCGCATGACCGTACTACGACTGCCTTCTCCGCCGAACACATTTACACCCAATGGAGACGCCGTCAATGACACTTGGGATGTACGCTTTCTAAATCAATACCCAGACTGCCTTGTTGAAGTCTTCTCAACAAGCGGTCAGCTGATATTCCAATCTACTGGATATAATAAACCATGGGATGGTACGCAACGGGGCATCCCAATTCCTACTGGTACGTACTACTATATCATAGATCCGAAAAACGGCCGCAAACGGATGGCAGGATATCTGACCATCTTGCGCTGATGCAGTGCGCACCACTTATGTTGCATATATTATATGAAAATTTACTTCATGGTATGTTTAATTTAAAGAATCGATATTTTATTTCTGCAAGAGCCATTGGTCACATATTAGTGCTCTTAGGCTTTGGACTGGCAGCAAGCACGCAGGATTTCAACTACGACGAGTCGAAGGTCGGCAGTCATGCATTGCCCGAGCTGCTGCGCAACCGCGACGGAAAGAAGATCCGCGACAGCCGCCAGTGGGAGCGAACCCGTAGGCCAGAGGTCCACTCACTCTTCGCCACACATGTGTACGGCCGTATGCCGGGCCGTCCGGTGGCAATGCATTTCGTGTCGGTGAAGGATGATAACATGGCACTGGGAGGAAGGGCCACGAGGAAAGAGATTGATATTCATTTCACATCAGATGCCGGCGGGCCGGTCCTGCACCTGGTCGCCTGGCTGCCGAACGCAGTCCCGAAGGCGCCCGTCTTCATCGGCCTGAACTTCATGGGCAACCACAGCGTGCATGCCGACACGGGGATAACGGTGACGGACACATGGCGCTCCCTCCATCCGGACAAAGAAGCTACCCGCGCCTTGCAGACGGAGCGGTGGCAGGTCGATACGCTGGTCGCACACGGCTATGGACTGGCGACGGCCTGGTACCAGGATCTCGAGCCCGACCGCGTCGATGGATGGCGGACAGGCATCCGCAGCACCCTCGCCGAATCCCTGGGCATCCGCCCAACGGAATGGGCCGCCCTGGCTGTCTGGGGATGGGGGCTCTCCCGCATCCTCGACTGGCTGGAGACGGAGCCCCGGGCCGATGCCATGAGGGTCGTCGCCACCGGTCACTCACGCCTGGGCAAGGGTGCCCTCTGGGGTGCGGCCAACGACACACGATTGGCCATGGTCGTCTCCAACGAGTCGGGCGAGGGCGGTGCGGCGATATCCCGCCGCAACTTTGGAGAGACGGTGACGCGCATCAACACAAACTTCCCGCACTGGTTCATAGATGCCTATAAAGTATACAACGGCGCTCCCGAGCGACTGCCCGTCGACCAGCACATGTTGCTGGCGCTCATCGCACCCCGTCCGCTCTATGTCACCAGCGCCGCCGAAGACCTCTGGGCCGACCCCACCGGCGAATACCTCGGCGCCTGGCATGCATGCTCGGCCTACTCGCTTTATGGCAAGAAAGGCCTGCCCTCACCTACCCCACCCGGTGTCAACCAGCCCATAGGGGCTACCGTACGTTACCATAGACGTACGGGCAAACACGATGTCACGCTGTACGATTGGCAGCAGTACATCGCGTTTGCGGATGAGATGTTCGCGAAGTGATGGGATGAAGCAAGGTTTTGTAGGGACGCGCCTGGACACTGCAACCGTCAATCCCCCGCAGTCTTGGAATCACGGAAATCCTGGTTCAGACAACTCAGCGTCTGACCACCTCAAGACAGATGGATATCCGGACAATACGTAAAGCAGCATCAACCAGACAGCGGTTCAGTTGGAGAACGTAGTCGTGAAGCTTGCCGTGAAACCATAGGCCGCGGGCACGAAACGGCAGACGCCGCCGACGCAGAAGAGACCTGGCCGCTGGCGACCGAAGGAGAGACTGAAGCGTCGGCCACGGGTCGAATGTGCGAAACCGAGGTTGTAGTAATGCGTGTCAGTCCGGCCGTAGTTGTAGAGATCACTCACATAGAGCAGCCAGGGGTTGCCGATCGAGAGTTCGGCCAGTCCGGCCGCCCAGTTGCCGTCGTCCTGGCGGGTGGAGAGGTGTTCGAACATGAAGCGGACGGACCGCATGGCCTTCCACTTCCAGGTGCCACCGGCGGCGGCTACGATACCGTTCATGTCCTTCCCCGCGGCCACGCGTATGACCGATGTGTTGTAGAAGAGGTGCTGCAGGTGGAAGACACCTTCGAACTTGCGCGACCAGCGCTTCCGCACTTCGATATTGGCGTCGCTGAAATACCGTTGCCCGGCGGTGAAGAGGCGCTTGCCATCGAGTCCGCTCCAGGAGGAGAGGTTGGCGTTGACCTTCATCCCGTACTTGCCGCCCCAGCGCGTGCGGGGTCGGAAGTTCCGGAACCAGTCGGCCTGGAAGCCGCTCTCGCCGCGGAACTGCGCCGCATAGACGTAGATGTTGCTCGTCAGGAGGTCGTGCTGTTTGGTGAGGGCGGGGATGTAGTTGACGGGGGCGACGGTCACGAACTCCTCGTTGCGCTCGTTCTGGAAGTCCATGTTGTAGAGCGTGCGGTAGGAGGCCGTGAGGCCCTGGTCCCTGCCCGTCCACGACGCGTTGAGTAGGAAGGCGCGGCCCTTGTCGCGGCGGTTGGCATTGAGGAGGTGCGGGTCGGGCCCCTTCGACACGAACTCGCCGTCGAGGGAGAGATCGCTGCGGGTGAGGGCGAAACGGAGGGCGGCGGCGTTGACGGTGGCGGGATAGCCGTCGACGGGACCGGTGTATTCCTGGTACTTGCCGACCTGGCTGCCGCCGAGGATGACACGTGTCTTCGGCTCGCTGTATCCCGCCAGTTTCGTGAGGTCGACCTCGGCATCGACCCCGCGCGTGATCGCGGCACTATGCTCGAAGAATCGTCGCGTACGCCCGTAGAGGGCCTTGACGGCGAGCCATGACGTCGGATTCCCCTGGATGTTGACGCCTTCGATGGCGTTGTTGATGCCGATCTGTCGGTTCTCCCAGGAACGGAGGATGAGGCCGCTGCCGAACTGCTCGTAGAAGTCGCCCGCCGTGATCGAGAAGCGCGCTTCAGCATAGCGGACGTATCGGTTGACGATCTTGCTCCCGGCCTTCACGGGCACGGGATAGTAGCCGAGGATGGGCGGCAGGTAGCTCTCGAACTGCAGGCCGCCCGAGAAGCCGCCATGCGTGTAGTCGAGCTTAAGGAAACTGTTGGTGCCGAAGCGGTCCTGCGGCACCACGGCACCGATGCGGGCATCGCGGAGGTAGTTCTGCGCGAGACCCTCGTAGCTGCCGTTGAGGTGCCCGCGGATCAGCCCGCCGGGCGTCTGCGCTTGCGAGAGGCAGGGCACCATGCAGCAGAGAAGGAGTACGTGTTGGAAGGCTTTGCGGGAGTGGGGCATCCGGTGGGGATTGAAGGATGGATGGGTCAGCGGCTGCGCAGGGCCTTGTAGAGTTCCTCCTCGGCACCTGCGGAATAGCCGGTACGCCGGTAGATCACGCGGCCGCCGCGAATGACCATCATGTGCGGGACGTCGGTGATGTTGAGTGCGCGCTTGAGTTCGCTGTTGGTGTCCATGAGGATCTCGAAGTCCCAGCCCTTGCCGCGCACGAAGGGCTTGACACGTTGGGAGGTGCGCGTATCGTCGATGGATACGCCGACGAGCCGGAAGGGGGTGTCGGGACTCCGGTCGGCCAGGTCGTCGGTGATATTGTCGAGCTCGGCGATGCAGGGCACGCACCAGGTGGCCCAGAAGGAGACGACCAGGGCCGTGTCCCGGCCACGGGCCGCGAGGTCGGCGAAGTCGACCGTGCGCCCGTCCATGTCGCGCAGCCGCACGGAGGGGAACTGCTGCTGCGCACCCGCCGAAAGGCATGCCAGCAGCGATAGGATGATGGGGAATCGGAACGTCATGTGAGCGAATTACGCCAATTATCGGGATTCTCCGGCGGGATTGCCGTCGGTAACACTTATTTTGTGCTTCCAAAAAACAAACCATGCGACCCTTTGACAGACGCCTCCTTCCCGTCTTCTCGGCCCTCCTGATCACGCTATCCTGCAAGAAGGAAGGAACGGACCTCGGCGGCGGAGGCAATCCAACCGCCGCCACCCTCAAGCTCACCCTCTCCACGCAGTCGGTGGAATTGAACGGATACGACTATGTGGACATCGTCGTGAAGGACGGCAACGGCACCGACGTGACGGCTTTCTGCAGCATCTTCCTGAACGATACGGAGAGCATCTCCAACAACTTCGTGCCCAACGCCCTCGGCACGTTCAAGGTCACAGCCAAGAAGAGCGGCACCGTCTCGGACGAGAAGACGCTGACCGTCGTCGCGCGCACCGCCTCCCCCTTCCCACAGAAGGCGCTGGTGGAGGACGTGACCGGCACCTGGTGCGGATACTGCACGCGGGTGGCCTGGAAGCTCGAGAACTACGTGGCCGCCAACCCGCGCTGCATCGTCGTGGGCATCCACGGCGGAGGCACCGACCCATTCAACTTCCAGTACTATCCCACCTACAACACGCAGTTCAACATCACCGGCTATCCATCGGCCATCGTGAACCGCCGGCGCAAATGGACGGAGAGCAACTCCGAACTCGACGCGGCCCTGCAGCAGTGGGCGCCCGTGGGTCTCTCCATCACCAGCGGCGTGAGCAGCAGCAGCATCACCGGCACGGTGAAGGTGAAGTTCAACGTGACGACGCTGCGCCCCATGCGGCTGGTGGTCGCCCTGGTGGAGAATGGCCTCGTACACCCGCAGGTCAACTACTACTCCCCGCAGTACGGCACGACGCCCTATCTCTACGGAGGGGTGAGTCCCATCAACGACTTCGTGCACAAGAGCGTGCTGCGGCGTACGGCCACCGACCTCTTCGGCGACGCGATCCCGCAGAAGGAGATCGTGAAGAATAGCGAGTATTCCTTCCCGTTCACCATGCCCGTGGCGGGCAATGTGTACGGAGGGGCCGCCTATACGGCCAACACTGCCAAATGCGCCATCGTGGCCTTCGTGATCGACGGCTCCTCCGCCAACGAAGGGGCCCTGAACACGCAATATGCCGAAGTCGGCAAGACGGTGGGCTACACCAACTGACATCCACGCATCATGAACGCGACAGCCGCCGACCTCCACCGGCGGCTGTTCGATGTCCATGGACAGCCATGCCAATCGGGTACAGCCAATCGCCAATGGAGGGATCGGGCGGTTGAGGGGCAGTCAGTACCTTCTCCTGCAAACCCGGTACGCATGAAACCCCTCATCCTACTGCTTTCCTGCCTGATCGCATGTCCATCTTTCGCGGGTGGCCCACAGGACCCATCCCCGGTCCTGCGCATCGCCCGGAACGAATAGAAGTCGCAACTCGGGATGGCGGCCCGTGGGATACAGACCTCCTATGGCATCGATAACCGTCTGGCCGACGGCGCCTTCGCCTTCCGCATCTACATAAGCCGGGGCTGTATCAAGGTGCAGGATACCGGCCTCCAATGCCATGTGTATGGTGCGCAGCGCTTCCCTCCGATCTACGGGTCCCCAAAGACCGGCAAGGCCGGCCGTGCCAAGGGCGATGCGTGTGGTATCAAAGCCCTGAGACACGAGGTCAGGCGATGAGCGGTCCTACGACAGTTCCTGAGACGTCTGTCAGTCGGTAGCGCCGCCCCTGCGACTTAAACGTAAATCGCTCGTGGTCGATGCCGAGCAGGTGCATGATAGTGGCCTGGAAGTCGTGGACATGCACCCGGTCCTTCACCACGTTGTGCGCGAAATCGTCTGTCTCGCCATAGACAAGTCCGGCCTTAGTGCCGCCTCCGGCCATCCAGATGGTATACGCACCGGGATGGTGGTCGCGGCCGAAGCCCTCCTGGGTGAGTTTCCCTTGAGAGAAGCTTGTACGCCCAAACTCTCCACCCCAGATCACCAGGGTGTCTTCTAGGAGACCGCGCTGCTTGAGGTCTTTGACGAGTGCTGCGGAGGCCTGGTCGGTCTGCCGGGTAGCCCGTCGGATGCCGGACCGCAGGCCGCCATGGTGGTCCCATCCCAGATGGTAGAGCTGTACAAACCGAACATCGCGCTCTGCGAGTCGGCGGGCGATGATGCAGTTATGTGCGAAGGTGCCGGGCTTGAGTACATCGTGGCCGTACATATCCAATATATGCTGCGGCTCATCTGACAGATCCGTGATCTCTGGTATGGCCATCTGCATGCGATACGCCATCTCGTGTTGGCGGATCTGGCTTTCTATTTCAGGATCCTGCCATAGGTTGTTCTGCAGACTGTCGAAGCGCCGGAGGTAGTCGAGGGCATGACGCCTGTCCATTCGGTCGACCCCGTCAGGGTTGTTCAGATAGGGCACGGGCTCTTGGGTCGACATAAACTGTACCCCTTGATGATGGGAGGGCAAGAAACCGTTGCTCCAGGATGCGTTGGAGATGGGCTGGTCGCCGCCACCCTTGGAGAGCATGACGATGAAGGCGGGCAGGTTTTCATTGAGACTACCAAGCCCGTAACTCAGCCAGGAGCCCATGCAGGGCCTTCCGCTAAGCTGGTTGCCGGTCTGCGTGAAGATGACAGCCGGCTCGTGGTTGATCTGCTCGGTAAACATAGATCGGACGACGCAGAGATCGTCTACGATGGAAGCCGTATGGGGGATGAGTTCCGACATCCATGTCCCGTTCGCGCCCCAACGGCTAAAGTCAGCGGCCGGCATCGCCAATGGGAAGCTATACTGATTGCTCACCATGCCCGAGATGCGGTTCTTGCCGACGACCGACTCGGGAATCTCCTGCCCGTGCATTGCATAGAGCCGGGGCTTGTAGTCGAACAGCTCCATCTGCGAAGGGCCGCCCGCCTGAAAAAGATAGATGACGCGCTTGGCACGGGGAAGGAAATGGGGATGTACGAGGGGTTGATTCACATCGTCTGTAGCAGTCGCGGGAGAGACTACCTTATCCCTTGCCCGACCACAAGACAACAGCCCTTGCAGGGCGATGCTACCCAGCCCGAGGGCCGAGCCCTTTAGAAAATCCCGTCGGTGCGCCGACTGTCGTCTTAGATACTGCTCCTCCATCATACGCTTATTTTCGGGTCAGGAACTCATCCGTATTCATCAAGGAATGAGAGACTTCGGCAAGGCATGCAAGGCTCAGCGGGTCATCGGTCTGGGCAACTTCCGTACCGACGGAAAGTCTTGCCTTCACCTTGTCCGGGGCAGCCTTCAGCCGTTGCAGCACATCGCTGTACATCTGCTGCATGAGGTGGGATTCGGCCTGTGAGGGCTTCCTTCCTGTTATCAGGCGGAAGCCAAACTCCAGCTTGTTGCCCAGCGTCGACCCGCCTTCCCGCTGCATGCGAAGTGCGATAAAACGAGCAGCCTCATAGATCTGGGGGTCGTTCAGCATCGCCAGCGGCTGCATCGGAGAACTGGAAACCGTCCGTCGGACAGTACAAAAGTTTCGGTCTGGCGCGTCAAAGATCTGCAGGAAAGGCACGATGCTGGTGCGCTTACGTACGGTATAGATGCTCTTACGGAAGCGATCCTCGCCAGAAGATGCCTCATACTGATATCGCCATGATTTATCGCTCAGCTCTTCCCAGAGGCCGGCCGGCTGGTAAGGGTATACGCTGGGGCCTCCGAGCTTCATGGATAGCAGTCCCGCGGCTGCCAGCGCGTTGTCGCGCAACATCTCAGCAGGCCATCTATAACGGGGATGTCGAGAGAGCCAGCGGCTGTCGGGGTCTGCCCTTCGGGTATTCATATCCGTTGTGGCTGACTGTCGATAGGTAGCACTTGTGAGGATGTACTTCAGCAGCGCCTTCGTATCCCAGCCATGTTCCCGATACCACACAGCAAGGTGGTCCAGCAGTTCGGGGTGTGACGGCTGTGCGCCCTGACTGCCGAAGTCGTCGGAGGTCGACACAATGCCTTTTCCGAAGACCAGCTGCCAGATGCGGTTGACGGCGACACGGGCCGTGAGAGGATTTCGATCATCAAATAACCATCGGGCCAGCCCCAGGCGGTTGCGCGGAAGGTGCTCAGGGAATGGTAGGATGGCAGTAGGCGTGGAAGGATTTACCTCCTCCCCGTGTATGTCGTAATTGCCGCGCTTCAATAGAAAGGTCTTACGTGGCCGGGGCAGGTCGCCCATGACCATAGACTCCTTCAGCGTATCGTATAGGGCATTGAGCATGACGCGTGCTCGTAGCAGGTCTGTCGTGTCGGATATTTTGTGTGAAAGGCCCTTTGAGAAGGGCTTGAGGGCATAGAGGTGCGAGACCTCGCGAGGTGTGAGCCTGCCGTCAAACAAGTGAAATTCATCGACTTCTCCGCCGGGCATCGTCTTGTCCAAGGCCTTCTCCCCAAAGTTGAGGCCGGGGAGACTGTATTTGTGGTTGCTGTAGCGTTGTCGGATATTCTTGTAGAGATGATCGTACTCGACCGCCAAGGGTACGGGCCTGCCATCGATATAGAGGCTTACCCCGGCGGCGCGGCTACTGCCATCGTATACCACAGCGACATGGTTCCAGCGTACCGAGTCCAACTCCACCCGGGATACCACGCTCACAGCATCGTGCGGGTAGCTATGGACAAGGCGGAACATAGGCTTGTTCTCCATCATTAGCAGGTCCCATCCCTGATAGCCATAGCGATGATTCTCGGAATGATAGAGGACGGTGGCCTTGGGGTCGCGCCGGTTGGGCTTGATCCAGATGTCGAGGGAGAAGGGGTCGTGACGTTCGTAGTAGCCGGTCTTCGGGGCAGGAATGTTGGCCAGTGTTTGGTCATTGTAGCGGAGCGACCTGCCGTTCACACCTTTGCCAAATTCGGCTTTCCGGTACTTGGCTCCTGCCAGCGGATCGCAACCATTGCGGAAGACCCCGGTGGCGGAATCTTTGGCAGTGGCAAGGTCGAAGTCGAGGTGGGCGACAATTTTGGAAGACAGAGAGGCGGCGATGGCCATGTCTGGCAGTCCGGCCTGATGCACCCTATGCGATTGGAACTGTATTTCGTCGGCTTTTTCTAGCCGAAGTACCTCAGCCTTCCAATGGGCTATGGCCCGATCCTGCTCAGGAGTCGAGAGTCGTACGGTGGGGCCAGGTACGACATCGGCTCCTCCGTAGTTGGGGCTGCCCTTCTCAAAAGTGCTGTTGAAAAATGCAAAAAGCGAGTAGTAATCCTTTTGCGAAACAGGATCGTACTTATGGTCATGACACTTAGCACAGCCAAGGGTCATGGCCATCAAGGCTGTCCCCAGCGTATTGGTCCGATCGGTCACATACTCGACACGGTATTCTTCTTCGATGATGCCTGCCTCTGAGTTTTGCTTGTGGTTGCGGTTGAAGCCGGTGGCCAGGACCTGCTCCTGCGTGGCATTGGGCAGAAGGTCACCGGCAAGCTGCCAGGTCACAAACTGATCATAGGGGATGTTTCTGTTGAAGGCACTGATGAGCCAGTCGCGCCAGGGTGACATATCGCGATGCTTATCGTCAAGATAGCCATGACTGTCTGCAAACCTAGCCACATCGAGCCAGTAGGCAGCCATCCGCTCCCCATAGTGAGGACTGGCGAGCCAGCGATCGATCAGCTGTTCGTAGGCATTGGGGGCCTTATTGGAGAGGAATGCGTCGATCTCATCAATAGAGGGTCCGAAGCCTCTGATATCAAAACTCAAGCGTCGGATCAGGGTCTCCCGGTCCGCTTCAAGCGCGGGCTTAAGCCCTTTTTCATCTAGCGTATGGAGGATAAATCGATCCAAATCGTTGCAGGGCCAGTCCTTTTGCTGCACAGATGGTACCTTGGGTTTTTCTGCCGGGACGAAGGCCCAGTGGGGTTTGTATTTGGCTCCTTGAGCAATCCACTTCAGCAGTACGGCCTTTTCATAATCTGTCAGCATGAGGTGGGATGCAGGTGTGGGCATCAGGTACTCGGGGTCTGTACTTAGAATCCGATGAGCCATTTCACTGGCGGCTGGACTGCCCGGGCGGATGGCCTTGCGTCCCGACTCCGTAACCTTACTATAGGCAAAAGATGAAATATCCAGTCGGAGGTCGGCCTTCTGCTTGGCTATATCGGGTCCATGGCAGGAAAAACATTTATCGGAGAGAATACCCTTGACGTCACGGTTAAAGTCTATATCATCTGGTAACAAATCATAGGCATGAGCAACCCCTGCAGGCATATCAATAGCCGTCGAGAAAACACTGTATAGGTACCAACAAAGTCCCCCAAACAGCATGGCCAGAAAAAATCGCCACCACATAATGAGGAAAATGTGTTTATTAAACTAAAGTAAGAAATAATAAGACTCATAAAGCATAGGGATAGGTGGGGTAGTGTATTTTCCCGTCGAAGTCGGAGAGCGCCGTTCTCCTTGAAAATTTGCCTCTATTAATACTATTCGGTTAATACATAAATCGGGCCGGTGTTCAGCATCTTGTATGTCAAAAAATATGGAGCTTATGTTCTACTCAAAGAAAGGTCTGGTCAGAAGCGCCTAATTACTGAAAGACATTATGGAACCTTGAAGAGGATGGAGGAGACCAATCGGGTATACTCCATATCTTTTGAATTACGCACATGCAGTTGATCTTTAAAATAGATAGTATCCTTATAGATGTTGGATAGGTCGTAGTACTTGATGCCAGATTTGGCAATGGCCTTCTTGAAATGATGCTGATCTGCCTGCGTCTCTCCCCAGGCAGGAATATATGGTGGCGAATAAAGGATTAGTTCCTGCACACCATTTTGCAGCAAATAGTTCTTTAGAGTGATGATATTCTCGATTCTAAGATGATCCTGCGTGAAATCTACATCAAGCCTAGGATTGACAACGTAATGGTTCATTTTGATATTTACAGTATCCAAATACTCATTGAAATCAAAGCCCGAGAGTATTTTTTTGAAGCTGTTCAAAACAAGGGAGGGGGTGATATTCTTATTATTTTCAGCATAAAAGCGAAATGGATATCTGGCTTGTATCCATTGCTCTCGGAAAAGATATGGCTGATAAATAAACTGTTTTTTACTCTGCAGTCTGGACCCAAATTTTTGATCTACCTGTAAAATTATCTTATCGGCTTTGTTCCCTGAACGGAAGAAAAAATATAGTAGTTCGATGATATCATCGAGAACGTATGCGGGAGAAGAAAAATTAAGTACTTTTTTCCCGGTCACGAAAGACACATAGGGTGCCCTCAACGGAAGCGTACGTGAATCTCCAGCAATGATATAATCAACTTTCTGATTTTTTGAAATGCCATGTACTGGAACCTGGGAAAGCGTCCAAGTATAAAAAATGTCTGTCAAAATGAGCAAGACATGAATTGATATAATGATAATGAATATTTGACCGACAAATCTTTTCATACTTCTCAGAATTGGAAATAGATGAATTCTACACTTCCAAAATTTCCGACCGTAAAAATCAGTAGACCCAAGATGAGGGACTCCAACAATAAAAAGAAAGTATTATAACGCCCTGAAAAATAACCCTTCTGCGCCAAGATGTCAATCAGGATACTAGACAGCAATAAAAGATTGATATTCCACTTTACGAAATAACCTCCAAGTGACCATGGGTGTGAGGCCATGCCTGAAAAATAATCAATTGCCTGCTGGAGGTCAACTGACCTGAAAAAAACGTAACCAATACAGACCAAGGAAAAAGTCAGCAGGATGGCAGGTAGATCCTTCCAGGAAAAGGCACCCTGGCTTTTTACCGCTAAACTCCTAACCCCCTTTTTACGATAGACATGAGGTAAGTAATACAACCCGTGTAAAGCGCCCCAGATAACAAAATGCCAGGCCGGACCGTGCCATAGACCCGATATGATAAATGTGATCATGACTGCTAGCATGATGCCATGCCGACCCATACCCCTCCATTCAATGGCGATTGGTGTAAACACGTAATCATTCAGCCAGGAGGACAAACTGATATGCCAGCGGCTCCAAAATTCAGGGATCGAACGGCTGAGATATGGTGAACGGAAATTCTCTAATACCTCGATGCCAAATAACCTTGAAACGCCCCGTGCGATATCGGTATAACCGCTAAAGTCAGCATATACCTGTATGGCAAAATAGATACTCCCTAAGATGAGTGCCACACCCCCATAAATGGTATGATCCTGAAATATTCGATCAACCTCTACTGCCACTAAATCTGCTATCACCAATTTTTTGAAGAAGCCCCACAGGATGATACGAAAACCATCGATGGCCATATGATAATCGAAAGTCCTTCTCTTTTGTAATTGAGGAAGAAGGTGGGTGGCCCGCTCTATGGGTCCTGCCACGAGGAGGGGGAAATAGCAGACAAAAACACTATACACAAAAGGGTCATTAATCGACCGAATTCTGCCAAAATAAATATCTATCACATACGAGAGACCATGAAATGTATAGAACGAGATTCCAATCGGCAGTATGATATTAAGGGTCCAGGGGTTGACCTGAAAGCCGAGTGTCTCAAGTAAAGATGTTGCAGAACTAATAAAGAAATTGAAATACTTAAAAAATCCAAGGATAAGCAAATTGAGTATAACAGTCGTCCAGAGGATGAGTTTTTTTCTTCCTTCCCAGGTAGTAGTTTCAATTGCCATACCTGCGAGATAGTCCAATAATGTGGAGAAGGCAAGTAATAAGAGAAAGCGCCAATCCCACCAGCCGTAGAAAATGTAGCTAGCGAATAACAATACGGCATTTTGCCATCTTTCTTTTCGCTGAATGTTCAGCCAGTAGAGGAAGAAGACAATGGGCAGAAAGATGAGAAAGGATATAGAATTAAACAGCATGATATTCTAATTGTGAATAAATACTGAGGGCGATATGATTGAGCACAATCAGTTTTATTTATTCAAATATGATGATTGCCTTGAATCTTTTTTACCTGTAGTACTTTAAAAGATACATAACTGGCATGGTCAAAATCCTTTTTTTCGGTGATATATACTTGGTCTATAAAATTGGATGTATCATGGTAGAGACTATAAAATTCAAAATACCGGAACCCTTCGTGGGAAACAATATATTTGTATCATTCTACATTTGATTGGATTTTTCACATCCGGGGGCATTGGGAGGGATATACAAGATAATCTCTTTAATGCCATGCTTCTGTGTGTATTTTATCAGTGCGAGAATGTCTTTTATTCAAAACTTAATCCTGGAGTCATCCTATTTCAGCCTCGAATTATCAACATAGCTGCTGACATTTATATAGACAGAGTCGATGCATGCATCCACCCGCTCATCCAAGATATCGTGGATAAAATTCCGCTCCACATAAGGACTTTTCAACCCAGTGCATTCAGATCCCTGAGGATATCCCCAACGCATTTCCAACTTTGAATCTGTAATGACTTGAATTTAACCTTGAATTTTTTTTCAATGGCTACCACTATATAAATATGATTCAACGAATCCCATCCAGGAACATCTTTTGCAGCCGATTGCTCGTTCACTTCTATTTCATCATTTTCCAGCACATCACGAAATATGGGTAATAGGTCATTGATCGTCTTCTCCATGGATTGAAATTTTTGATTGCAAAAAACGGTGCGTTGAGATATCAAGACGATAGTGGTTTTCACCGGATGCCTGGAACCCTAGCTTGGGGAGCAGATCCTTTACCAACTTGTTTTTAGCTGTTGGAAGATATTCTCCGTGCAAAGTTGATATTCCCCGGGAACGCAACCGTTCTACTACCTGATTTAGCAGCAGCTCTTCTACCGTCCTTTTGAGGACCCGGCAAGACATGATCCAGGTATCAATAGATGCCTCCCCGTTGCCCAGCAACTGGATGATCACAAGACTAATTAATCCATAATTTCCGTAAGTATCCTTCAACTCCACCGAAAATGTTTCATAGCCCTCATCCTGTATGAGTTGCTTTACTTCGGCTACGCTATAACGTACGGTGCGCAGGTTGAACTGATTGGAGCGAAGGGTCAGTTGTGAGATCCGCTCTACCTCCTGCTGCCGGAAGCAGGAGATCTTTGCCACCATTTGTAACGACTCAAGGAAATCGTCCATATTGGTGACGGACTGCGCCAGCTGCTGCCGTTTACTCTCCTCCTGGTATTGACGGGTACGCTCATGATCTGTACCTGAGTAACTGGGTGTCTCAAAAAGATTCGCAGCAATCATAAATGGCAGATACAGAGCCGGATCTTCCGGCAGTTCGGGGACAGTCACATCTGGCAGGTGCTTGCGGACGATGTCCCGCTCAGCAGGATTATCGTCCAGGAAAACCATCGCATCAAAACCAATGTTCAATACCTGCTGAATCCTGGCGATATTATCTGCTTTACTGTCCCAATTGGCCATGAATACCGATATATCTTCCAGGCGCAACACCATCTCTGGATGATGCAGAAAAGCCATCTTAGCAATATCTTCATCATTCTTTGAGCATACCGCCAGAATGATTCCTCGGTTAACCAACTCTTTGAGCCATCGCTGGAACCGGGTAAATGCCTTACCGATGCCTAAACTTCCTACCTGTATACCCTCTATGCCATCATCACCTATGATCCCCCCCCAGAGGGTATTATCGAGGTCAAGGATAACACATTTATGAAACTTACCTTGCTGGCTTCTGATGATGGAGATCGAAGCATCTGACACCCAGTCCAGATAGGATAAACTGTAATGTAGATCAGCATTCACAGTCATAGGGAAATCAGTCAGCGACTCCAACATTTCTTCCGGCCGCCCATTTACCAATATCAAATTATCTATTACTGTGGCAAGCTCATGCAATAGGTAGTTGACCTTAGTACTTTGATATTGCCAAGATATAGTGAGCTTATTGCCAAAATGTCCGAATATATTATCCGTGAGATGGACGGCATGGACGGGTATAATCACTTTACAGGAAGGCAGAAATCTGGCTATCCTATCCAAATGTCCACGACATCTTTCTACATACGCTTGAGCAAAAAAAGCCCGCTCGGAATTCCCTAAGGCATAAAATTGATCCCTTAGACCTAAGGTAGACTCGTGCCACAATACAAATGAGGGTTGAAAAGTATAGAGTCCTGCACCCGGATCTAGCAATTCCATATCAGTAGTGCCATATTCTGCGACGTATGACTCTACGGAAAGTCGGTATCTCCTAGCGGTCATTTGAATACATCGTTCCATGAACTGCATGGCATAATTCCCGAGGATGGCAACACGTACCGGCGCTGTGATCTTATTCATCTCAATACTCAAGACTATCAATTATCATGTGGGAATTGACCCAATACTTTTAGCGTTTTGATCAGACGCACAAGATGTAGACTTATACAAAATACAGCCCATCAAGTATGGGCATGTATTTTTAAAGAGCTAATCACAGTCGTCAAGACCATACTTATTCATAGGGTAAATCTTGCCAGCAGATCCGCTTCCATACAATAGGAAACGTCCTGATCTGAATGTAAAACATAGACAAAATACGGCACTATTTCGCTCATTGTCAATACGCTTTGAATCAAAGGACCCTATTTGAATGGACTTAGCGAAAATGGCAAATAGACAGCAGTACGGTGTTCGTGTTTGTAAAAGTCTTAAGAAGGATTGGAAGAAAAGGTCCTCTCGCGGGGCAGAACATCTATTCGGTTGCTCAGTCCAAATCTTATGCGAAACATATCAGCAATACTCCATATCCTTCACAGCCTTTAGATGTAATTAGTCGAAAAAAAATAATATGCCCCTGGTATAGGTTCGAAAAATTCAAAGTAGATAAGATGGATCATTAAGACCATCGCCAACTCGTACGATATAATAATTTTAGAATATTCATAATAATCAATGAGTCTGTAAAAAACAATTTATACTATATCAACAAAGAAAGTATTGTTACGTCCTCATATTTTCATAAGAATCGTGAAGATAAAGAATGGTTCGGTGGTTAAGTCTTGCATTTGAAAACGCTCCACAAGAACTTTTAATAAACGAGCTCAATGAGAAACCCAAAAAATAAGGGTTTTGTATTTTTTGCCCTAGCATATATACATCCTAAAATAGACGACTGCCAAGACAAGTATATCCCCTTGTTGCTCAGCGGGATTTGAGAAAAATTCCATCTACTGGCCCGACAAGACCGTCGGCAAGGACAAGCTTCTTAAAAGAACCCCAGGAGGAATCGTCTTCTATGCATGTAAAAAGCTTGGAGCATGAATGTATAACATCCAACGAAAGGGGCCGGTGACAGGAAGTAGCCATCTGGAAAATGCGAGGCTCTGCGATATCCCGAAAAATGATACCTTAACCGCTGCAATGAAACAAATGAAAATATGACGATATCCGGGAAGAAAAAAGGAAGTCTGCTGCCCGCGCTGATCGTAGCGGGCATGTCGCTCGGCACGGCCTGGGCCATCCGCGGGCAGTTCGGACATGAGCACGGTGCCGCCTGGGCGGGCGCCATCGGCACCTTGGCCACACTAGTGATTGCGGGTCGCCGCGACTGGCTGGCGAAGGGCTTCTACGCCACAATGGCGGGCGGCCTTGGTTGGGGCATCGGCGGCATGATGAGCTACGGACTCCTGGTGGGCTATGGCCAGGCGAACGATATCGGCAATGCCTCTTACGGACTCGCGATGCTCTTCATCGTCGGCGGGCTCTACGGCTTCATCGGCGGCGGACTCCTGGGACTTGCGCTGAGCGACAGTCCCCGCAAAAAAGTCTCCTGGCATCTGGTGCTGCTGGAGATGATCGGCGGCGGTATCCTCTTCTACTTCTTCCTCACCGAGCAATTTGGATGGCTGGCCAACCCGCCTCGCTCCGAGCTGTGGACAGCCTGCCTGGGTATGGCCTGCGCACTCGCCTGGCATCTGCATCGGTATGGCATGACGGCCGCCCTCCGCACCGCCGTTTACGCCGGCCTCGGTGGCGGCTTCGGCTTCGCCTCCGGTAATTTCCTGCAGGTACTAGGACAGGTGTCCGGCATCGCGTTCAACTTCTGGAATGTAATGGAGTACTCGCTGGGCTTCTGGGGCGGCGTGGGACTGGCCTATGGAGTACTCACATCGGCATGGGAGCAGCCTTCGGAAGACCCATTCGACAAACGCCATGCACAGTCCTTCCACCTCGTGATGCTGGTGTTCATCGTCCCCTTCGTGATGTGGCAGCAGAACTTCGAGCGCGACAGGATTGTCGAAACCTACGGGCGACTGCTCTCAGCAGCACAAGCGATCGAGTTCTATCCCCTCGTATGCTGGCTCCCGATCGCCTGCACCTTCGCAGCAGGCCTGTATTGGTGGCGCAGGCAGCGGGCAGCACCGGGCAATCCCGACCCCGCCGAGATGCGCAGCTTCCTCTTTGCGCACTGGGGCCTCTACATGCTGCTAAGCTGGGTCATCACCGGTGCAATCGTCAGCCCCTACCGCATCGAGCAATACCTCTACTTGGCCAACTTCATCGCCGTATGGTGGTGGATCGGTAAGGTGGGTATGGAAAACCCGAAGCTAGGCCTCGAGCCTCGGCGCTACCTCGTCCTGACAGGATCGATCGCTATTGCCATCGTGCTCATGGCAGCGATTGCCATCTCGACGCGTGGTACGTACGAGAACTCCAGGGTCCGGTTTGAAGTGGCTCCAGCGGGGGCCGACACTACAACTAGGCAGTAATCACCGGCCGACCCGCAGCAGCCACACGTCAGATACCTTCGAGTGCTGACGCCAATTGAGATGAGATTCTTCGGGCACATCGAAGGTCACACGCATTTCGCCGTCGCTGTAATATCTTGGGTCGATCAGGAACTCCTTAAACTCTTCCATCCCCTTGCCATAGAGAATCGGCTCTATGCGTCGGCCGTCAACGCGCAACAGGGCATCCCCATATCCAGCGATGCGGAGGATGTACTGAGCGCGGGGGTCGAGGTCGGTGTACTCCAGCACCGGGAAATTCTGATAGGTCTGCGTCGACAGCCGTCTCCGGCTGCGGCCGTTCTCCCAAAGGAAGTCAGTGGCGTCTTCCACGATGCTCTTCACACGTGGACTGGCGGAGCTGTTGGAAATATCATCGTAGAGACTACCATCGCCGGGCTTCTCCCATTCGGTGATGCGCCGAATTGCTGCCAGACGTGCTTTATCGTCATTTAGAGCAGCGATCTTCTTGAACTCATCCTCCAGCCACCACCGGTTGTTTAGAGGATGGTCGAGTTGATCGAGGATGGCGCCGCGTTCATAGCTACTTGCTTGATACCTGGATACGCTGGTCTGTAGTCCGATGGAAGTATTAAGCCGCTCGCAATCCTGCACGATCTGCGCACGCAGAAGGGTGTCATAGGGCCGCGTCACAGCCTCCTGAACTTTAGCCAGCGCCTGTTTCAGGGCACTGTCGACGCCGATCACAGACGCAGCATCCAAGACAGCCATCGCTGTGCGCTCAAGTCCCTGCTCATAGGCTTTGCGACCCTTCTGCCAGGCATCATAGCGGGCGCGCATGACGAGTAGCTGCCATCGCCAATCGCCCGACCGAGCAGGCAATCGTCGCTCAAGGGTCGTCCAATGCCGCAGTGTGAGGCCTATACCCCCGTTCTCCTCGACCGGTCCGGCCCAGTTGCGCTCAAGGACTAAGATCCCCTCTGCCACCTCAGCAGCCGCCTCGGCACCGAAATGATAGCGAGCGTAGTCGTTCATCATCTCGTCGACGGGGGCCTGTGGATCCCAAGCCCGGCGCGTCCATACGAACTTGTTGACATCATCGTGCACGCCGTCCGAATAGCTTAAGAAGCCATCTGTGAAGCCGGCCCATCGGGCATGGACTGCCGCCTGGAATACGGGACGCGGGTTGCTAGCCTCTCGGCCGAGCGTAAGGGCAAAGGCCTGATCCCAGCCGATCACGGGCAGCTCGCAGCGCACATTGTGGGTGATGTCGGCATAATGCCGATGCTTATACTTGGGATGCAGGCGGTAGCGGGTCGTCGACAGCGGCGGACTCCCAGGGCCCGACACGACGCCCCGCAGCCAGTTGGGCTGCCCCTCGCGCTGCAGATAGTCAAAGAAATAGTTGACCTGCTCGTCGCTGAAACCCTGCAGCGAGACCCAGACACCTGCACTGGGATGGTGCTTATGCAGCACTTGCGCAATCGCCTGGAGGAAGGGCATGACATGTCTGGGATGGTTGTCGCCGGGGTCGCCGCCGGGCACGAAGACGTTGTCGAGGTAGGGGGTGGCAGCATAGAAGTCGGCATGCTTGCGGACCTCCCCTTGGAAGAGGGCGGTGTCCGAAAGATCGGCCTTACAGGGCGTCCACACCCAATAGTCAATGTCGTAGGCATGGCAGGCCCGGCTCATCACGCGGTTCATCGAGTCGGGCGTGATGCGGAACAGTGGGCTGTCGTCCACATTGGTGAAGGGAATATTTTCGATGGCATTACTGCCCGTTAGCACTAGGTCGAGGATGTAACGTTCCATCTGCGCGGGTGTCCAGGCATCCCAGGAATTGGCGGTGTTGCGGTAACCGACCTGGTGGCCCCGCAGCGAGTAGGACGGAGCGGTGGCGATGGATATACCGGCTCGCAGCCTAGCCTTACCCACGCCCCATTCCAGCAACGAAAGAAAGCGCCCGATGGCATAGAGCATGCCGCGGGTGTCTTGACCGATGAGCCAGACGATATCCCGAGCACCCTCCCGCACATGTACAATGCGAAAACCTTCAGGCCGGTCCCAGTCGGAGGCTCCGACCACAGCTGGCAATGCATGCCCCTGCACTTGCTTGTCTTCAGCAGCAGACAGGATCAGAAGAGGCTGCACCGATGATTTCCCCGAAGTATCCCAGGAGAATCCGGTTCTACGTTTCACCTCAGCAGTGAGGACGTGAAGGCTGCGCACGCGATCAGCCGCTCGGATGGAAGGTGATACGATAACCGTAGCCGTCCGTAAATCGAAGGTCTGAGCGGCATAGGCCCTAGTACCCCATAACAGAAGCGCGCATGCGGCATAAAGGCATCTTTTCCCCATATTCTCCAGCAATTTATGCTAGGGTTGAAATAGAACTGAATAATATGTAATGGCGGGGATTACTGCACCGGTGCACTGATCACGCCTAGGTATCGGCCCATCCAGTATGGCAGCAGCCAGATATCGCCAGCACTGAACTCTGAATCACCGCTAGTGCCGCTTATATGATCTAGCTGGAACATGTTGGCATTATGACGCTTCACGGGCAGCTCGTCCGGTGGCAACACTTCTTTGATCGTCTGCCTCCGGTAGTTGGGCGTTATGGGTTCGATGTCTTTCCGATGGCTATTGGAGATGAACCAGTCGATCAGATCCATCGGGTGCTCCTGCAGATACCAAATAGCCTCGGTGAGGTCGAATGACCGGGTGCCGGTGATGGCGGTAAAGATATTCCAGAGACCTTCCTTTTCCGGGCGTTCTACCTGCCAATGATCGATGATGGCTGCGCGGAAGTGACGCCTAAGGGTGTCATTGAAGGCATAGCGGTAGAGGCCCCAGTAGCCAAGGAAATACATCTCGTCATCGGAATGATTCCAGTCTCCTGAGAGCTCCTTCGCATGCTCATCGGCGGTGTCATTTGCCGCACCGATGAAGCGCATGGGCCTCATTAAGTTTTCGAAATACCCATGACGCTGCATAAGTTCGAAGGCCTTGTCCCGATAGATGGGCTTTCGCGTGAAGCGATATGCCGTCTGCAGCATAGCGACGATGTTACTTGCGTTGAGCTTTCGGTCGCCCACGACGATGGGGAACCCATTGACATATACGGGGTTCCATTTACCCCAGTAGGTGGGCTTGCCGTCATAGTCGACCAGGTACCAGTCGTTCTTGATGATGTGCATCATGAGCGTATCAAGCAGGGCGATAGCCCGCTTGCGGAGGGAGGGCTCTTCCACCAGCTCGGCAATGGCGCCGAAGACGAAGACATGGCCGATTGCTTCGTCAGAGGAGGTGGTGGCCTTCCAGTCCCACTCAGGGTCGGGCGCATGCTGCCAGCGCTCGGGGTTATTCAACGCCTTTATAAAGCCTCTGCGCTCAAAGGAGCGCGATGGGAACCCGGGCACGGGGTTGATGGTATAGAGCCTTTCCATCGCATCGAGAGATTCCCGGATATTTACCAGCGCGTTCGCAGAACGAGTGACGGCATAGCGGAACACTTCGGCACCGAGGTACATGGAGGTCCAGAGGCCGTCGTTGTCGGAGTCGGAGAGGTAGCCTGTAGACAGGTCGCCTTGGCTCATGCCCGACAGAGAGGCATTGAAGCCATTGCGGATATGCCGGTCACGCACCTGACGCTGGAAGAACTCGGCTTTGTCGGCCAGCGTCATACTACGGAAACAAACCTGCCCGAGACCAGCCTCTGTTAGAAGCAACGCGGACCCGTCAGGACCTTCCCCGATATGCGAGACCACCTGCCCAGGCATCCAACGCTGGCCCTGGTAGTAGTCGAACCTTCCATCGGGGCGAAGGGCAAAGGCGCCTTTATCCGTCCCAAACCATACTTTAGCGCCGATGGCACGTACACATCGGATATTTGTAACTGGTAGTTTTCGGAAAGGCCCTGCGACGGCCATTGACCGAAGGTCTACCGTCAGGTAGCCATCCTGCGTTCCAAGCCAGACCTTGTCTTTGGAAAGGTCGAAGGATGTGAGCCCTTTGCCTTGATACATTGACTCGAGGGCCAAGCTGCGGTGATTAAAGCGAAGCACGCTGCCAGATGTCAGTATAAGGAACCCACCGCGGGCATTGTCGTGGCGGATGTCGAGGATATTTCCTTCGACGGCTTTCTGGTATAGAGTGCCTTTCTTCGTGACATAATGGATGATGGAGCCGTCGCTGATAAGGAATTCATCCTCAGCCCCACCAGCCAGCAGGCGGGCGCCTGGCAATTGGTGGGGAAGGAACAGGGAGCCGGCCCATGCGTTGCTGAAGACGGCCTTGTCATCGACCAATACGAACTGACCCTTATGGGCTGACAGCCCTTGTATCTTCTTGGTGACGGTCGTCCGGTAGCGGTTGTCGGTTCGTAGGGTGCCCGGATAGAGAAACTGCCCATCGTGCGTCAGGAGAAGACCGGAGGAGGAGAAGACACGGATGCCTCCGTTACGGTCAGCACAGACGGAAATCAACGACGTTCCGGGCTGGATCGGCGTGTACTTGATGCTGTAATCCTGCAGGAATGCGCGATCGATATGCACCGGCTGGCCAAGGCGGTTTTGGGCGGAGGTCCTGCAAAGGGACAAGAGAAAGGCAAATATGATTAAGGTATGTCTCGCAGGCATGAGGAGATTTTTCTAATAATATATAGAGAGGGCTAACAGATAGGTATATCTACTATTAGGTAACGTAAAAAAACGGGCCACTGTAGGCCACAAGCCCCAGTGGTCCGTTTCGTCAGAAAAGAACATTCGTCACCATGGCTTGCCGGTACCCTGCAGCAACCAGGACTTTGCCCACTGGTTATTCTTGCCGCGGTTGGCACCATAACTTACCTCCAATTTGTTAATGGCCTTATTGACTTCGGTGGCGTTGAAGTTGATCTCATTATTACCGTAGGTAAAGCGAAGCGGCATGACCGGCTCCGTGGAGGAGGGTCCTACCTTGAAGTTGGGCAGGCCGGTACGGCGATAGTCGAACCAGGCTTCGGTGGCCACCGTCCAGGAGGCAATCCACTTCTGCTCCATCAGCTGGGCGAGGGTGCCGTTGTATGCCACGCCCGGGCGGGCAATGTAGGCAGCGTAGCCTGGGCCTACGCCCCAAGTCTCAAGCGACAGCCTGACAGCCGTCTCGTACTGCGTCTTAGCCGTCCCGGTAGCCCATCCGCGCTGGGCGGCTTCGGCAAGGATGAAATGCACTTCGGAAGCCGAGATGATGCGCGCGCGAAGCACTCCACCGGACTTGCCGCGGTAGACATCTGCCAGCTGTGAGACATGCTGGTTCTCGAGTTGTTGACCAGGCGTTGGGTTCAGATTGTACTCGCTGGGCTCTATCATGGCGGGGGGTACGCCAACATACTGTCGTGTATCGAGGGTTCTTCCCAGACGCGTTGGATTATATTTTTTGGTAAAGACGTTGCCTGCAGCAATCTCGGTCAGATAACGCGAGTCAGAATACGAGACGACACCTGGCAGCAGGGTTCCATTGCGACGAATAGCCGGATCGATGGTGGTCGCCAGCGTATTGTCGTCCACCCAGCGGCAGTGGACGGGGCGGAACCACACAGGCACGCGGGGATCGCTGTACTGCACCATCTTGTCGAGCAGAGTGGTGCAAGGCTTGAGGCGGCGGAAGTTGGAGCCTGCGTCAAACTCAGTGGCGGACGGCCAGGAGTCACCGGAGGCAGCGCCGATGTAGTTCATGGTCACATCCTGGCCAGCCGTCTTGAGGTATACGCCCGAGCTGAAGACAGCTTCGATATTGGCCTTGGCGACGTCGGGCAGCTTCGCAGAGATGCGCATGCTGTAGCGCAGGATCAGCGAGTTGGTGAAGGCGTACCAGCTGGCGGCATTGCCGGCAAAATACAGGTCGTAGGCCGCGACGACGCCGGTGTTGTTGCCAGTGGCGAAAATCTTAGCGGCCGCCTTAAGGTCTTCCAGCACGCCGCGATAGATCGTCTCCTGGCTGTCGTAGGCGGGATATTCGAACTCGGCGCCCAGCTGATCGCCCTTTAAGGCTTTGGTATAGGGCGCATCACCCCAGAGGTCGGTGATAGTGCCGAACATGAAGGCCTTCATCGTCAGATGCACCCCCTTGTAGAAGGGTAGCCCCATGACATCAGCCCGTTCGCCGAGGAAGCGATTGGTGCGGAGCAGGCTATACCATCCGGACCAGTCGACCAGCCCCCACTCATATTGATTGTGGCCGGTCCACCAGCCGTCCTTCTGCGTATGCTGCACCGTGCCCGCGATGTCCTGATATCCTAGGTTCAGCATGCTCAATGCCACGCTACGCTGGATGCCGGGCATCAGCAGGTTGGGGTTGGCCTCGGAGGTAGCCACTCCGTTGGGGTTCACGTTGAGATCGTCCAGCTTCTTACAGGATCCCAATACTGCCATCGCAAGGAGGAGGATCGTGAAGCGGTTGATGGGTTTACGTATCATATTCACTCGTTTGGTATGAATGGGTTTAGAAGGTAACGTTAAGCTTAAAGCCGAAGGCCATCGACCAGGGGATGACATTTTGCAACTCGATACCCTGCCTGAATAGGTTCTGCGAGTCACCATTCTTGCTACCGGTGACCTGGAAGGCCCGCTCGGGGTCGATGCCATTGTTCCCCTTGGTCCAGAGGATGAGGTTTCGGGTGAAGACCGCCAGGTTGGCATTGCGCACCCCTTTGACTTTCGGCAGGTCGTATCCGATGGAGAATTCACGCAGTTTGAGGAAGTCGGCGTCAAAGGTCACCTGCTGGCTGTAGTTCCAGGAGAACATGTTGGAGGCAGGGCGGAACTGGGTGCCGGGCCCGCCCAGGTGCTCGACATAGACGCCGGGGCGGGTCTCGATCACACCAGGGATAAAGACGCCGTCGTTTCCTGTGCCAGTCCCCAGCGGGATCGGGAAGCCGCCCGCGGCCTGTGTATAGCCGCCCACACGGGGGAAGTTACCGTTCTGCGGGATGATATAGAGGCCGGGGTTCGACTTCAGCAGTGCCACCAGGTCGGCAGTGGAGAGCAGTCCGCCAGCAATCAATTTATCCATCTGCAGCTGCGACTTCCAGTTGGAGCCGCCATAGCGGTAGGTGAACGACTGGTACTGTCCACCGATGCGCCAGTCAAAACTCGTATTCAGTGTCCAGCGCTTGTAGCGGAGGTTCGACTGGATGCCGACAATGGCGTCGGGGTTAAAGTTACCCACCTTTAGGCGGGCCTCACGTGTATTGTCCGGGATCCAGCTGCCTTGGGCCGTCAGGATGGGCCAGTTATAGTAGGGCGACTTGGGGTCCATCACCCGGCGGTAGCCCCGACTGTAGAGGTCACCGATGTCTTGTCCGACGAAAGTCTGCGCACCGCCGTTGTTGTCGTCCCACAGCGTGATGAAGTTCATGCCCGGCGTGAGGCTTTCCAGACGGGTCCGCATGCGGGTGACGTTGGCGCTGAGTTCCCATGTGAAGCCCGAATTAGTCTTGATGGGGGTGCCGCTGACCATCAGCTCCAGGCCCCGGCTCGAAATCACGCCCGCGTTGATCTGCTTGGCGGAGAAGCCGGAGGATGCCGGCGACTGGATGTTGAGGATCTGGTTGGTGTTCTCCTGGCGGAAGTAGGTACCCTCGAAGCGCAGCCGGTTGTTGAACAGCGCTAGGTCGAGGCCAAACTCCTGAGAGGTGTTGATCTCAGGTTTTAGGTTCGGATTGAGCAAGGTACCAGGGTATGAGTTGAACACCAGCGTACCCCAGGTGTCGGTGCCGAGCACTGGCTCGAGGGCGTAGGGATTGGTATCGTTGCCAACCTGTGCCCAGCCAGCCCTGAACTTGAGGAGGTTGACCACCTTGGGCAGGCGGAAGGTCGAGTTGGCCAGCCAGCTCAACGAGGCAGAGGGATAGAAGTAGGAACGGTTACTAACGGGCAGGGTACTCGACCAGTCGTTCCGCGCGGAGAAGTCTACGTAGACCTGGTCGCGGTAGCCCAGCGAGGTGGTGGCGAAGGCACTGTAGATGGCTTTGCGGAAGGTACTGTTGGAGTAGCGGACGCCCGCGGCAGTGATGTTGCTGACGCGGTAGAGGTTGGGGATGACGAGACCTACGCCCGGGGCACTACCCACGTAGTTCTCGCGGAAGTCCTGCATCATCACGTTGCCACCGGCGGAGGCGTTGATGCTGAAGTCGCCCAGCCTCTTGCGGTAGCTGTTCATGAACTCGATGTTCGACTCACCCCAGCCGATGTCCTGCAGATGATAGGCGCCTCGGCGCTCCCGTGTATAAGACCAGGGGATCTTGGTCTCGCGGTCCTCGACATATGTGTCATAGGCCAAGCGCAGATGCGAGGAGAGTGCCTTTGAGAAGTTGTACTCCAGTTTGACGTTGCCGAACACCCGGTCGCGCACATAGGAGTTGCTGATGCCGTATGCGATGAAGTAAGGGTTGTCCATGTTGTCGGAGGGTGCGAGCTGCTGGATGCCTTCCTGGCCCGATACCCAAATGGGCTTCAGGTCCTGGATGTTGACGTGCGACCAGTTATAGACTGCCTCCACCTCGTTGGCGCCGCGGTTGCCAGTCTTGGGCCGGTCGTTGGATTTGGAGCGAGAGAGGTTGGCGTCAATGCTCAGCCGCAGCTTGCTCGTGAGGTCGTAGCTGCTGGTGAAGCTGAGGTTGTGGCGGAACAGGTCCGAGTTGGGAATCATGCCCTTGTGGGTCATGTTGGTATAGGAGAGCCGGTAGGTTGATCGGTCGGAGGAGCCCGACACGGAGAGGGCGTTGGTGGAGGTGACGCCCAACTCCAGGAAGTTCTTCATGTTGTCCCTATATGACTTCATCTCCAACGGTACCCGCTGCCCCGTTGTCCCGTCTCTCGGACTATTCCACTGCACGGCCTTTATGCCCTTGTCGAGCTCAATACCTGCCCAGTATTCGGAGCGCTCGTCGAGCAGGCTGACGCGATTGCCATTCGAAAATTTATAATGCAAGTCGAGATAACGATAGGGCGTCTCGAAGACATTGCTTGAGGAGAAATTGACCGTCAGTGCCTCACCCTTGCGTCCCTTCTTGGTGGTCACGATGATGACGCCGTTGCCGGCGCGGGAGCCGTATAGCGCCGCGGCGCTAGGCCCTTTAAGGACTGTCAGGCTTTCAATGTCTTCCGGGTTGAGGTCGGAGATCGGATTGCCGTAGTCGACCTCATTGCGGTCACCCATCCCTCTCATGTTACTCATGGAGTTGGATACGGGCACGCCATCGATCACGAACAGCGGCTGATTGTCGCTGGTCAGCGAGGTCGCCCCTCGGATGACGATGCTGGTGGAACTACCCACGCCGCCGATCTGGTTGACAGTGACACCCGCCACGCGGCCCGCCAGGGCGTTGATGACGTTCTCCTGAGTCACAGTGCGCATGGCATCGCCCTTCACCTTGCCGACGGAATATCCAAGCGACTTCTCTTCGCGTGTGATGCCGAGGGCGGTTACGACCACCTCGTTTAAACGGCCTGCAGCAGACGAGAGCACCACATCCAGCATGCCGCCAGTGGCACTTATCTCTCTGGGGTCAAAACCTGCATATGAAAATACCAGTGTGGGCGAGCCACCAGACACCTCTAAGGAATAGCGGCCAGCAGCATCCGTCACAGATACTAGGGAACTTCCCCTCTGTTGGACGTTGACGCCCGACAAGGGCTTACCATCCTCTCCAGATGTAACCTTGCCTGTGATAGTCCTTGACTGCGACAACGCACCCAGCGTCGGCGCAGCGACTAAGGCCAGGATGGTCATTGAAAGGCTGAGCCTTCGCATCATCGTTTTCAAATTCATAAGCGTTGGTTTGGGGTTAATCGGTAGGCCGATATGGATGTAAGATATGTAGTTCAAATTAATCACCTATCATGAGATTGGAAATAACTGAATTCACAAATTATTAAAGTATTTTGGCATTATTTCCTTATCAAGCTTCAAAAGCATGCCAATCCTTAAGCCACACCTGCTTAAACTCCAGCCGAAGGCCTTACAGTCGTTCAGCATCCGGCAAGACATCCTCCCGCATTTCTATCATCGCTATCACTATCATCCCGAGGTGGAACTGCTGCACATCGAACAGGGTACAGGCACCTGGTTTGTGGGCGACCATATTCAACGCTTTGAAGGCGGAGAGTTGATAATCATTGGCTCAGGACTCCCGCACTATCTGCGGAGCGACGAGTCGTATTTTAAGGGTCAAGAGAGGATGGAAGCCCGCGCACAGGTCGTGCACTTCCTGCCCTCTCTTTTTGGCGAAGCCTTTCTGGGACTAAACGAGAACCGAGCCATTGCACATCTGTTGGAAGGAGCACGAAAGGGATTCTCCATCCATGGAAAGACAAAGATACTCGTCCTCGACCAGATCTGCTTCATGCTGGGTGACGGGCGGATGAACCAAGTACTGCAGCTCTACCAGATCCTCGACCTGCTATCGACCTGCGAGGACCTTACGCCCCTCTCTCGGCTGGTGGCAGAGCCCGTGGGACAGGCGGGCGAGTCGGACCGGATGAGCCGCATCTATGCATACGCAGCCAAGCACCTCGACCGGCGCATCAGCATCGAAGAGATCGCCCGCGAGGCGCACATGAGCCCACACTCCTTTTGCCGTTACTTCCGCCATCAGACAGGCCGCCGGTTCTCCGACTTCCTCAACAACTTACGGGTCGATTTCGCCTGCCGGCTCCTCCGGGAGCAGGACCTCAGCACCAAGCAGGTCTATGCACGGGCAGGCTTCAACAATGGCACCCATTTCAACAACATATTCAAGCGGATCATAGGTCAGACACCCCATCAGTATGCAAGGCAGTTCATCGGTTGATGACACCAGCGTGTCATAGATCCTCAATGATAGTGGGGCACTGTGTTATCATGTACACGTTCCGGCGTGGCGGGCATACGCTCCCGGAAGCGGGCCTCCCGACCTTTCTTGCGCTTGCGTAGCTCAAAGGCATCGTAGGGTTCGCCGGCGGCGGTGATGGACCGGTAATGAAGGCGTTTTCCATCTATGTGCACTGTCTGGAAGAGCTGCGTGTTCTCTGCCTTGCGTTCGAGTTGGGCATCATAGTTGTCCCAGCCGCTCTTTTTGAAGTCATACATTTTTCCCCCGCTTACGCTGACGACGTAGACAGTCCCCGCCTTCCGGTCGCGTCGGTTCACACCGGTGCCTGTATTGGAGGGGAACGACCAGGCACGGCCCCGGCCATAGGTGTGGTCGTGACCCTGCAGTACGAGGTCGACATGATACTTTTCGAACAAGGGCTTCCATAGCTCCCGCAACTCGCGGTTGTCGCGATTCCCAGAAGTGGAGTAGATGGGAAAGTGGAAGGAGACGATGGTCCATCGGTTGGGATTGCCGCGCAGCAGCGAGTCTAGCCAGTCACGCTGCCGCTGTTGATGCATCATCGAGTTGAGCACAATGATGCGCGCACCCTGATAATCGAAAGTATATGCTGTTTCCTCCAAGCCGGCCGGACCGTTCTCCGGCAGGGTGAACTGGTGGCGCCACTGGACGGACAGCGAGCGACGCCCGGCCTTGTCATCTTCGGCGGTGAGGGGCCTGTACTCATGGTTGCCGGTGACGGGTACACTGGGCAGCATGCCGTGCAGCCACCCACCCGCCATGAACCACTCACTCCACTGCCGTTCGTCGTGCGCGTCTGAGACAAGGTCGCCCGCGTGGATGATGAACCGAGCATCCGGGGCGTTGCGATAGCCCTCCCGGATCACGCGCGACCAGAGCTCGAATATGTAGTTCTGCGCATCGCCCACATACAGAAAAGTGAAAGGCTCCTCCCCCGCAGAGGCTGTGCGGAACTGCAGCCATTCGCTCCAGTGCGTGCCGTCACCAACCCGGTAGGCATAGCGCGTGCCCGGCTGCAGCCCCGTGAACGTCGCAGTGTGGTAGTGCGACTTCACTCCGGCGGTGAGGACCTGCCTTCCGTCCATCACCGTCGTCTGTACAGGCACTTCGATGGCTGTCTTACGCAGACGGGGTGCACCATGTGCGAGGCTGATCTGCGCCTTGGGGGCATTCACTGAGGTGTCGGTCCGCCAGGTGACACTCTGCGAACGGGAGGGGTCACCCGAGAAGGTTAGGATGATCCGATCGGGCTGCGGTGAAGGCGCACCCCATCCCGGGGGAAATTGGACATCCTCTGGATAGGGCTGTGATTGGGCCATGGCAGCCGTTGACAGAACAATGGCCATTCCTAGAACTTTCCAATTCTTTTTCATAAACACAATGAATTAAAAATGAAGATGGTAATTTTTATCCTATCTTCTTTCGGGTCTTGCCGGCCGCTCCAGCACCTGGCCCGTCTTCAGCAGTTCTGCACGCAGCTCGTCATAAGGCAGTATCTGCGGGTCTATGCCCTTCCGGATCGACAGCACAGCCGCGGTGGCGGCGCTCTGTCCCAGGATCATGAAGACCGGCTCCATGCGGATCGAACCATAGGCGATATGGGTGCTGGAGACGCAGACGGGCACCAGCAAATTGATGCAGTCTTCGCGCTTCGGCAGGATGGAGCCGTAGTCAATGCTGTAGGGCCGCTTCGGGCGCACGCCGATATCGCCCTCGTTCTGTACGAGTCCCTCTTCCGTGACGTAGCGTTGTGCGTTGTGCGAGTCGAGGTGATAGGAGCCCATGCCAACAGGTCGCTCGATGTTGGTCGTCCCCAGGGCGTCCTGCTCGCGCATGACGAACATCCCCTTCATGCGCCTGGCCTCGCGGATGTAGAGCTGATGCGGCCAGTGGCCATTGTCGGTGAACTCGTCCTTCGCAAGTCCGTAGAGGTTGACCTCGGCGCGTATTTCCTCGGGCACCGTGGGATCGTTGGCCAGAAAGTATAGATACCCTTTCTGATACTGTTCGTGCGCGCGGATGATCTCTCGACGACGCGCATAGCTGGCTTCAGGATAGTCGTAGTTGCCGCCGATGTAGTCGCTGCTGAAAGGTCCGTGGTTGTTGGTGTCGGTCTTGCGGTTGGGGATGCTGTCAAACTTGGAGAAGACGTCGCGCCAGCCCGCCGCGAAGAGGCGGCCCAGCAGCTCGTACTTCGACCGATCGTAGCCTTCGGGCTTGGGGAAGGGGATGAGGTTCCGGGCCTCGAAGCTCATGCAAACACGGAAGCAGTAGGCCTGCAGGCGCTTGTCGGCCGTGCCGTTCTCTCCGGGCGGATCGGAACTAACATACGGCAGTAGCCCGCTGCGCGGGTCCCCGGGCGTTCGATAGGGATCGACGCGGTGCTGGAAATGATGGCGGTGGTGGAACACGCCTTTCTGGACGCCGTTGAAGGTCTCGCCATAGTCGGCATTGGCCTCGCGGCCCAGCGTATAGGACACGCCCGCGGAGGCCATCAGGTCGCCCTCATAGGTGGCGTCGATGAACATCTTCGCCCGAAACGACTTGCCGGAGAGGGTGCGCATGCGCAGGATCCTGCCGTCTTTTTTCTCGATGCCAGTTTGGTCGCGGTCCAACCATTCGTCTCGCAACACCGCCAGGCCTTCTTCGGCCACGAAGCGTTCGAAGACGGCCTCGGCGACGTGTGGTTCGAAGATCCACATTGTGCGGTAGCTGCTGTCGAGCGCAACGGTCGCCTGTCCGCGGTTCCCATAGGCGCTGCGGGGCTCCCAGCGCCAGTTGCTATCGGCCATGTAGTGCCGCCAGAGACGGTGGTAGAACTCGCGTGCCAAGCCGCCGATGACGGTCTTGTCGCCCGTGTCGGTGAAGCCCAGTCCGCCCGACGACATCCCACCGAGGTGCCGGTCGGGAGAGACGACGATCACCCGCATGCCCATCTGTTTCACTTGCACGGCCGCCATGACGGCGGCGGCAGTGCCGCCGTAGACGACGACGTCGGCCTCGTATATCGTATCGGCGCCTTCGGGAAGGAAGGAGGTCTGCGTCATCAGCAACAAGGCACCCATGACTGTCAGAGCTGCCAAACGGAAGGAATGTCTCATCATTTGGATCGATAATGGAGACGGAAAATAGATCTTTTTCCGGATCACCCTCCATTGCCCATCCCCGGCACATCCATGCGGAACATGTCTTCTGACTCCTTCTTCCGGATACCAAAGTTGTAGCGAAGATTAATCCCGAAGCGTCGTGTGTCGGAACGCCGCTCACCCTCCGCCGTGACACTCCCCTGCTGCAGCCGGAATGCATAGCGGTTGGTATAGAAGAGGTCGTTCACGCTGGCGGTGAGGGAGAGTTTCCTTTTGAGTAGGTTCTGCGTGAGGTTGAGGTTGAGTTGCCCGAAGTCGCCCAGCTCGTAGAATTGCAGCTGCCCGCGCATCCGCCAGAAGCCGTTCATCGTGGCTTGTGTGTTTTTGCCGAGCTTGAGCATGTGGAAGGTGAAGAGCGTCCAGGAGCCGCGCTGGAACGTGAGGGGACTCTTCTCGTACACGCCGTTGTAGGCGTTGAAGTTGTACTGTCCGCCGACGACGAAGAAGTACTTCCCGCCGGGCGGGATCGCGCCGATGACGCGGAAATAGTCCTCCCGGTTGGAGCCCAGGTTGTCCTGCGTGCGTACCGCCACATTACGGTTGCTATCGCTTGTATAGAGCACCTGTGTGAAAATGTCGCGCGTGAGGTTGCGTCCCAACGCGATGATGGGCCTGTCAGCCACCGAGATGTTGATCTCATAGTTCTGCGCGAATTGCGGCCGCAGCCTGGGGTTACCCGTCTCATAGAGGTACTGGTCGACCACGCGGACCGATGGGTTGAAAAGGTCGTAGGACGGCCTTGCGATGGTGCGACGGTAGACAAGGTAGGACCGCAGCTCATATCCCGCGATCGACACCACTTTGCGGCTCAGGTAGGCATAGGGGAAGAGGTCAGTCCGGCGGATGCGAAACGAAGTGTCCGAGGGAAGCCGCTGGAAGCCGGTCATGTGGGTGTTCTCAAGCCGCAGCCCCGTCTTCAGCAGGAAGCCCGCAAAAGGCTTGGAGGCCTGTGCATAGGCGGCATGGATGTGCTCCGAATAAACGTACGCGGAGGTCCGCTGCCGATCAGATACGCGCGTCGATCCGAGGATGCGGTCGAAGCGCGTATCGTTGGAGAAGCGCACGTTGCTGGACTTAACGCCCGTCTCGACGGTGACCTTACCCTTAAGCTTGCGGGTCAGGTTCGACTCGAAGACGAGGCTGTAGGGCCGGTTTCGGATGTCGCCCTCTGTCTGGAGAAGATAGGCAACCGGTAGGCTATAGCGCGTGTCGATGTCCTGCCGGCTGCGGCCGGGATTGTGACCCAACGACAGTGTGCTGACCCATTCGGAGCCGGTACTGTCGATCCGATACTTCAGGTTGAAATCCTGCGAGTAGCTGAAGCTGCTGCCGGTGTTCAACACATCGTTGTCATTGGCCGACAGCAAGCGGGCATTGGAGACCTTCGCGATGGTCGTGGGGTTACTGCTGCGGCTCTCGGATGCACCCGCACTAAGGCGCGTATCGAAGCCGTAGTCCCATCGGTCCTTTGTCCGGTTCATGCCGAAGCCCAGATACAGCGAAGTGCCGGGCTGCACGGCGTGGGAGGTCTGCCGCAGGATCGTGTCGCCGGTCACCTGTCGCGACGAGGAGATGTCGTCGAACCCGTTGCGCGTGGAGCCCTGGAGGGTGATATAGGCCCCTTTGCCATCCTGGCTTCGGGAGAGGTTGAAGCCGAGGAACCGGTTGCTGTAAACGCCCTGGTTGAAGCCTGTCGTAACGCTGCCTGTGATGCCCAGCCGCACATTCTTCTTCAGCACGATGTTGAGAATGCCGCCACTGGCGGAGGCGTCGAAACGGGCAGAAGGCGTGCGGAGGATCTCTATCTTCTCTACGGCGTTCGGCGGCAGGCTCTTGAGAAGGGTGGCGATGTCGGCATTGGATATCTTCTGCTCGATCCCGTTGATGTAGATCCGGGCGGGCGAAGTACTGCTGAGGTAGACGTTGCCGTCGGGATCGGCGAACACCCCCGGCACCTTCTCCAGGATCTCATAGGCATTGGTGGAGCTGGCCGCGACGGGCTCAGGGTCTACGATCGTCTTATCATCCTCCTGCCTCATCAGGGGCTTGCGAGCCACCACCACGACGTGCTCCAAGGACCGTTTGTAAGGCTCGAGCCGAATCACAAGAGTCATGGACGTGTCGGATGACGAAACCCTCACCTCCTGCGGAAGGTAGCTCAGCGCAACAGTCCGAATCCGGAGAGAAGATCCCTTTCGACGTGCCAGCAACGTAACCCCTGAGCTGTCTGTCACCCGCCCGACGCTGTCGCGCCCCGTCTGGTAGACCACCAATGTGGCGAAGGGAACGGGACCGCCGTCAGCAGCCGTTACAATCACCCTGAGGAAGGACTCCTGCGCCGACGAGTCATGGACGGACAACAAGAAAAAAATGAATAGGAAAAAGGAGGATGGTCTCCGAAGATTCATCGAATCAATGATGTGTAGAGGACATAAACAAATATTGGGAGAGATGGTTCATAGATATGCCGGAATCGGTTGGAAGATCCCCGATATGAGTACGGCTGATGAAAGCCTAGAGGCTGAGTCCGACGGCGAGCGCGAGTAGTGGCAGTATTTTTTGGATTGTAGACGTATTTTGGAAATTGTTAAAATAAGCAGCGTCTGTGCATGACTGGAGCATACTCTGGGAAACTGTATTAGATGCAGATTAAACGGGTCTCCTTTGAGATCAGTGTAGCATATAGGATCACGACCGTATTGTGGATGACATTGTTGAACACGTTGGTATACCCCGGATGGAAGCCGTTGCTGATGACGACGAAGCCGAAGCGTTTTCGGGGATGCCAGAATATGGCGCTGTAGAGGCCTTAGGCGCTGCCAATATGTCCGTGCATCATCTGGCCGTTTCCCACGACTTGCGTACATTAGTGCACCCAAAACCCAGCTTATGCGACTCCTCTGCCTCCTCCCCCTTCTCTGCACATTCGCAGTTGTACAAGCCCAAGACACACTGCCGATCTACCACAAGCTTGCCGAGATCGCCGTGATCGATCAGAAGGTCATGATCCCCATGCGCGACGGCGTACGCCTAGCGACCGATATCTACCGCCCCAAGGGCACCGGACGCCACCCGCTCATCCTCTCCCGCACACCCTACAACTTCAACAGCTGGGTCGACGGCAGGATGACCGCCCGCAGCTTCATAGAGGCCTATGAGGCGGTCAGCCGCGGCTACGCCTTCGCCGTGCAAAACGAACGCGGACGATTCTTTTCGGAAGGTGAGTGGGACATCCTCGGCACACCCCTCACCGACGGCGACGATGCACTGAGCTGGTTCGCTGCGCAGCCCTGGTCCAATGGAAAGGTCGGACTCATCGGCTGCTCCTCCACTGCCGAATGGCAGATGGCCGTTGCCGCCCGCAAACACCCCGCCCTCGGCGCCATAGTGGCCCAGGGCTTCGGGGCCGGAGTTGGCAAGGTGGGCCGCTTCCAGGAACAAGGCAACTGGTACCGTGGCGGCGCGCAGCAGATGCTCTTCACCTCCTGGCTCTACGACACCCAGAATGACAGGTACCGGCCCACGCTGCCCAAGGATATGACACAGCAGGACCTCATCCGCATCTCCCGCTTCTACGACATGGCCACTGAGATGCCCCGTGTCGACTGGACGAAGGCCTTCACACACCTGCCCGTGCGAGACATCATTCGGAACGTCGACGGCCAGCAGGGCGTATATGAGAAGATGATGGCCCGCAAACCCAACGACCCTGACTGGTACAAAGGCGGGCTCTGGCACGAGACCATGCCCATCGAAGTGCCAGGTTATTGGTTCGTCTCCTGGTTCGACGTGTCCTCGGGTCCTAATATTGAACTCTTCAACCACGTACGCAACAATACTAAGGACCGTAAGATGGCCGACGACCAATATCTCATCATTGCCCCTGTCCTGCACTGCTCTTTCAAGCGTGCCACAGCTGATACCAAGGTCGGTGACCTATCCGTCGGCGATGCGAGGCTCAACTATGACGAACTCACCTGGTCCTGGTTCGACCGACACCTCAAAGGAGAGGCCAACAACTTCAAACAGCAGAATCCCCGGGTTCGCTACTACACCATGGGCTCCAACCAGTGGAAGTCGGCCGATAGCTTCCCGCTACCGGGCACGCAGATGCAGGATCTCTGGCTGTCGAGCGGGGGGCATGCCAACACCCGCAACGGCGACGGCCTACTCACTGCCAAACAGCCCGCAAAAGACGCGCCCGACACCTTCACTTACGACCCCATGAACCCCGTACCATCCCTGGGCGGTAACGTATGCTGCACCGGCAACGCCATCCAGGGTGGCTCTTTCGACCAGTCGCAGCAGGAACTGCGCAACGACATCCTCGTCTATTCCACTGAACCCCTCACAGAAGGCATTGAAGTGACGGGCTTCATAGAAACCATACTCTATGTGTCTTCAACCGGTCTCGATACCGACATCAGCCTTAAGCTCATCGACGTCCACCCCGACGGGAAGGCTTACAACCTCGACGAGACCATCCAGCGGCTGCGCTTCCGCGAAGGCTTCGACAAGGAGGTCTTCATGGAAAAGGGAAAGGCGTATAAAGTAAATATGAGCCCGATGGCCACCAGCAACTATTTCGCCCCCGGCCACCGCATCCGCATCGAAGTGTCCAGTAGCAACTTCCCCCGCTTTGATCGAAACCTCAACACCGGGGGCAGTAACTACGACGAGTCGAAAGGCATAGTCGTACAGAATACCATACATCACTCCAAAGCCTATCCCTCCGTGATACGGTTGCCCATCGCGCCGAAGTAATAGCTAGCGATGCCATCGTCCATACGGACAAAGCCGTCTGTAGTTTGATACCACATGCTTTACTTTAACTTCACACATAAGGGCCGTTGGACCGGAATCGATGCCTTTCACCATTAACTGCATCCACATGAGACCTTCTACACTGCTGGCAACGTTTAGTGGCCTGCTCTACACTATCGCAAGCCTGGGACAGACCAAAGACACCCTCTGCCTCCTGCAGATCAACGACATCTACGAGATCGCCCCATTGCAAGGCGGGCGTACCGGCGGCATCGCCCGCATTGCAACCGTGATCGACGAACATCGCAAACGATATCCTACGACCGTCCTTGTGGCGGGTGACTTCCTCAGCCCCTCCCTCATGGGTACGGCCGTGGTCGACAAGGAACGTCTGAGTGGCAAGCAGATGATAGACCTCTTCAATAAGATCGGGGTCGACATTGTGACCTTCGGCAACCATGAATTCGACATCGGAGAGGCTCCGCTGCAGAAAAGGATCGACGAGTCGAACTTCCAGTGGGTGAGTGGCAACGTCCGCAGAGACGATGGCAGTCCGTTCTTCAAGAATCGCCATGATGGGAAACAATCCTTCCCCAGCTACCTCCGCATAGAGGCGCCGAACGGCAAGTTCAGCGTCGGACTTTTCTCGCTCACACTTCCTTCCAACCGCCCGCCCTATACTAAGTTCTTGCCCTATGCGGATGCCCTGCGCGAGACGGTCCCTCAAGAACTTAGCAAGCGGGAAATGCTGGCCGGCATCACCCATCTTTCCCTGCAGGAAGACATGGACATATTGCAACAGAACCCGCGCATCCGGCTCGTTATGGGTGGTCATGAGCATGAGAATATCTACAAAGAGATCGGCCAGGGTCGTATCACCAAGGCCGATGCCAACGGCAAGACCATCTATCGCCATCTCATATGGAGGCAGGGCCGTCGCGGCTTTGGCATTCAAAGCACGCTGCTGCCGATCGACGTTACCATTGCTGCAAAGCCCGAGGTGACTGCAGCCGTGAAGGCATGGGAGGATAAGGCATACACTTCCTTCCGCAACGCCGGCTTCGAGCCTTCCCGCAAGGTGGTAACGGTCACGGATACCCTGAACGGGTTGGAGAATTCCATCCGATACCAGCAGAACTCGCTGGGCAAGGCCGTGACGCAAGGTCTCATGATGGGTGGTAAGGCCGACGCTTCGATCATCAACAGCGGCTCGGTGCGGATCGACGACGTCGTGACCGGCTCCCTCACAGAGCTCGATGTCATCCGGATCATGCCCTTCGGCGGGCGCGTGGTGGAACTCACCCTCAAAGGCGACCTAATACTGCGCATCTTGCAAGGCAACGAGGGGCGCCAAGGTCTCGGTGGCTACCTGCAATTACACAAGCGATTCACGCAGTCGGCCACGGGTACCTGGGATCTGAATGGCAAGCCTATAGAGCCAGGTCAGACCTACCGCATCCGCACGATCGAATACCTCGCTGAAGGCAAGGAGAACGGACTGGAATTCTTCAACGCCAAAGACCCGTCCTTCCTGCGTTCCGAGCCTGTGATGGATGCCAACGGCAAGCCCCTTGACATCCGCATGGGACTCATGGAATACTTGCGAAGTCAGTTCGGCGGCTGAGGCGGACGAAGTGATACAGAATCCTTTTCGTACATCTCAACCGATATGATGGTACGCACCTGGCCCATGGCTATCGCCATTTCCATCGCCACGCATCTGCTTCTGGGTACCTACCTGTATGCACAGCAGCCAAGGCTTTCCGACCTCGTCGAGCCCATGGTTGACGCCGCCAACTCGCGGTTTTTCTATTTCAACTCGGCCACCCGCCCCTTCGGCATGGTGAACCTGAGTCCGGACATGAACCTGCGTGGTGTCTGGAACACCGGATATAAATACAATGAAGACACCATCCGCTGCTTCAGCCACATCCATTGCTGGGAGATGTCAGGTATCCCCGTCCTGCCCACTACGGGTACCTTCCAGGGCCACCTCGGCCCCGACGTCTACGGCTCCACCTACACCCATGCAAACGAGATCGCCAAGCCTGGCTACCACCGCATCTCGCTCACGCGCTATCACGTGACGGCGGAACTGACCTCCACGACCCGCGTGGGCTTTCATCGCTACACCTTCCCCGCGGCAGACTCATCGAATATCCTTTTCGACTTCACCACGGTACTAGGCTCAGCGGAAACGAAAGAAGCTGACGTCCGCCGCGCCTCGGACAGGTCCATCGAGGGTTCTGTCACCATGGAGGCGACCGTGCGGCGGCCCAAGCCCATCACCGTGTATTTCACCGCCGTCTTTGACAAGCCCTTCACCCGCTTTGGGAGATGGAAGGACGGCCGACGACTGCCCGACGCCAAAGTGGTCTCCGGCAGCCACACTGGCGTCTTCGCTGGCTTCAAGACCTCCCAAGGCGAGCAGCGGATGATGAAGGTCGCCATCTCCTATGTGAGCGTCGAAGAGGCGCGCCTCAACATGGCGGAGGAACTGCCGCACTGGAACTTCGACCGCATCGTCCGCGAGTCGGCCGACGAATGGGACTACTGGCTCGGCCGCATCCGCATCGAAGGCGGCACGCACACCGAACAGCGCCGTTTCTATACCGACCTCTGGCACGCACTGCAGGGACGGCGCATCCTGAGCGACGTCAGCGGCACATACATCGATAATACCGGTCCCACCCCCCGGACGCGCCGCGTACCGCTCGATGACAAAGGGAGGCCCCGCTTCCACATGTACAACTCCGACTCGTTCTGGGGCGCGCAGTGGTCGCTCAACACGCTCTGGCATCTCGTCTATCCCGAAGTCACCGAAGTATTCGTGCAGTCGATGCTGCAGATGTACGACGATGGCGGCCTCATACCCCGCGGACCCTCCGGCGGCAACTATACTTACGTGATGACAGGTGCGGCCACCACCCCCTTCATCACCAGCGCCTGGCTAAAGGGCATCCGAGGGTTCGACATGCAAAAGGCCTACCAGGGCATGCGCAAGAACCACATGCCCGGCGGCATGATGAGCAAGGCGGGCTACGAGCACAAAACCTTCAAGGGTGGCGGCATCGAGGAATACATCTCCAAGGGCTACATCCCCTTCCCACTCCACCCTATCAAATATGGTTATCACCAGGACGGCGCAGCCCTCACGCTCGAGTACGCCTACCAGGACTTCGCACTGGCACAACTTGCCCATCAGCTCGGCAAGGAGGAAGACTTCACGCTCTTCTCGAAGCGATCGCAGCACTACAGAAACCTCTTCCACCCCACCATCGGATGGATGTGGGTGAAAGACAGAGCAGGAAAATGGGCAGAGCCCGTCGACATCCTCCGCTACGAGAACGGATGGAACGAAGGCAATGCCGCCCAGTACACCTGGTGGGTGCCGCATGATGTGAAAGGACTCATCGAACTGCACGGTGGCAACGATGCCTTCACCGCCAAACTCGACCGATCTTTCCGCGAAGCCCGCAGCCATGGCTTCGTATCGGGCATCTCCGAGAACCCTGTCGACCGCGAGATGAAGCGCCGGGTGTATATCAACTATGGCAACCAGCCCTGCATGCAGACGCCCTTCCTCTTCAACTACGCCGGAAAACCCTGGATGACGCAGGCATGGACGCGCGAGATCATAGACTCCGTCTACAGCGGCCTTTCGCCGCAAAAAGGTTATAGCGGCGACGAAGATCAGGGCCTCATGGGCTCACTGGCCGTACTCCTGAAGATTGGCCTCTTCTCCACCGACGGTGGCACCTCCGAGAAACCCTTCTACGAAATCACGAGTCCTATCTTCGATCGGATCACCATCGCATTAAACCCAGCCTACTACCCAGGCAGACAGTTCGTCATAGAAGCCAAAGGCAACGGCCCCATAAAAAAATATATCCAAGCTGCCAGCCTCAACGGCAAGCATCTCGACAAGCCGTTCTTCCCGCATGAAGAGCTCGTGAAGGGCGGCACATTGCAGTTGACGATGGCAGCTCATCCCAACACGGCATGGGGCAACGCCGCGACCACAGACGCTGCAGCTGTACGCCGCATCACTGACTACGGCGCCATCCCTGACGGTACAACCAACAACGCGGCAGCCATCCAAGCTGCCATCGACGCTGCCAGCTCAAACGGTGGCGGGCGCGTCCTCATCCCTGCCGGCCGCTTCCTGAGCGGTCCCATCGGGATGAAGTCGAACGTAGAACTACACCTCGAACGGGAAGCACATCTACTTGGCAGCCCACACCGAAAGGACTACGGCAACGGACAACCGATGGCACTCATCCGTGCCCAAGACGCCAGTGGCTTCTCCATCACGGGTAAAGGCACCATCGACGGCAACGGCCGCGCTCTCGTGGCCGATATCATCCAACTGCTGAAAGACGGCCGCCTGCAAGACCCTGAGTGGAAGACCAAGCGGCCCACCGAAGGCAGCCGCGCCAATACCATCCTACTCCAAGACTGCAATAACCTCACCATTCGCGGGGTGACCATAAAAGACGCCTCGGCCTGGACCTGCAAACTCGAGCGCTGCCGCGACCTCTGGATCGACAGCGTGCACGTCGAAGCCCTCGCCTATTGGAACAATGACGGTGTAGACCTCGACAACTGCGTCAACGCCAAGATCACCCATTCCGTCTTCAATACGGCCGACGACGCCATCTGCCTCAAATCTGGCGACGCCCGCGGCCTCTGTGAAAACATCCTCATAGAAGACTGCACCGCCCGCTCCAGCGCCAGCGCCTTCAAGATGGGTACCGCCTCGGCCGGAGGCTTTAAAAATATCACTGTACGCGGACTGCGTGTGTACGACACCTATCGCTCAGCTATCGCCCTGGAGGCCGTCGACGGTGGCATCATAGAGAACATCGACATCTCCGACGTGAAAGGCTTCAATACAGGCAATGCCCTCTTCATCAAGCTCGGTAAGCGCAACCGCGACGACCGGCACTCCCGCGTCGACGGCATCCGCATCCGCGACGTCCACGTCGAAGTGCCCGCCGGCAAGCCCGACGCCGGCTACGAGATGGAAGGGCCACTGCTCAAATACCCACCCGGCTATCTCCCTCCCAAGGACCGCATCGTAAGCGTCAGCCCCTCCAACCATTCGACGAAGCAAAAAGACGTGATTCTCTACCCGCACAACACCATCCCCGCCTCTATCACAGGGCTGCCTGGCTACCCCGCCCGCAACATCTTACTGGAGGACGTGGAGGTCGTCTATGCAGGTGGTGGCCTTGCAGAGAGGGCCTTCCTGCCTATTGACTCGATGCACATCGTCACCGAGGCGGCCAACCGGTATCCCGAATTCAGTATGTTCGGAGAACTGCCCGTCTGGGGCCTCTACCTGCGGCATGCCGAAGGTGTAACGCTAAAGAATGTGCGGCTCACGCTGCGTCAGGACGACTACCGACCCGCCCTAGCGGCAGACGACGTACAGGGACTGACCATCGACGGACTGGACGTGAAAGGCTCAGGCGTAGCACCATCCGTGCAACTGCGACAGACAACGGGTGTAGACATCAAAACCCTATCCGTACCCGGGGGACGGAAGAGCGGCATAAAGATCCGATAGCAGAGATCGGGGCCTAGCGGAAAGTGACTAGATCGTCGATCTCCTCAAAAGTGAACATCCGCTTCTCAAAATTGCCAGCGTCACGCAACTTAAAGGTCCTCGCAGGCAGCTGCAGCCCAATTCACGAGGTTTACATGGAAGAACAGCTTCTAAGAACCGCCTATATCGCAGCATGTCAGAAGACTGCCATTCATCGAATGACTTCAGAGACTGGGATCGGTACGAAATAGAGATCACCCCTGCCTTCGTACAGCAGTCCGATCGTCTCCGCATCGATCTGCACCAGCGAGGAGTAGCCGTAGCACAGACGCTGGTCGACCAGCAGCCGATGCGCATCTGGCCAGCTCTCCCCAAGGTCGGAACTGGCCTGTATGGTCATGTTGAGACGATCCTTTGTGCTGCGGGGATTGCTGAAGAACAAGATGTCTCGCATCGACCCCGAGACCTTGACACGCGTACGGATGAGGCTGGCCATGCAGACCGGTTCCGGCAGGGCGCTACGAGAGGTAGGATGCTCTGTCCAGCTCATGCCGAAGTCGCGCGTGACCGCGACGCTGCGGGACCCACGGCGATTGTCGCGCATGTTGAGCATGAGGGTGCCCGGGGTCGTCTCGACGACCTGTGCCTCCGTCGTATTCGACTTTGGTCCACGGATCGAACCCTTCCAGCTGGCACCCTGGTCTCCACTATAGATGATGGTCGACCAGGGCATGCGTTGCTCGTCCCAGTATTGCGCAGCAAACACGAGCCTACCATCCTGCAGTGCGATGCCGTTACCGGGCCCCTGGAAGAAGAGGTGCCAGGCGGGGTCTTTAACCTGCGGGGTGATGCTGTAGGGTGCCGACCAGCTGAGGCCGTCGTCATCGCTGTAGGAGAGGACAAATTGACCCGTGGTATCCGGAGAGAGGCCCGGCTTCGAGCCGGCGATGGAGCGATTGCCCTTGCTCCATAGCGCCGCCACCCAGGTGCGCTTGCGGACAGGATCGAAGAGAATGGCGGGGTCTCCAATGCCGTTTTGCTCATGCGGTACACCCATATCCATGATGACTTTCATGGGCGCCCAGGTACGCCCGCCGTCGGTGCTACGGCTCAATCCCACGTCGACATCCCCTGGCAGGTCGCGGCTGTTTCGGTAGCGGATGTCATAGACGGCCAGCAGCGTGCCTTTGTCGGTAGACACGATGCCGGGGATGCGGTAGGTATGTACTCCATCGTCTCCCGCCTGGCGTACCACCGAGCCTACCGGATATATGTGCAAAGGCGCATCGAAGTGGATCTCTTGGCGAGCCGCGCCGGGTCGCTGGATCTTGACCGACGAGCAGGTGAAGCTGATGCGGTCGCCCGTCTGTGCCTGTGGTGATGGATCGATCGTCAGCCACAGGTGATGGCGGCCCGGACGGAGCCGCTCGCCGGGCTGGAGAGTGACGGAACGGCTGGAAACAAGGGCGGTGGCGAGGCGCTTCGGACGGATAAAGTCGGCAGTATCGGTCTGCCAGAGTCCGACAGCAGCGACCCGTTCCTCGGACCCCTTGCCCAACGAACAGACCACCACGTCCAGCATTCCATCTGCCGAGCCGACGGGGATGTCCACCTCCAAATGCTGCACTGGGTTCTGCGGTAAGCCTTTCAACACCGGCACGTACATGGCTTTGACACGGGCAGAAATCAAGAGCGCGCTGTCAGCAGGAGGCCGGGAATGACATCCGGCCACCCAGCAAGCGCTGGTCAGGAGCATGGTTTGTGCAAAGCGTTTCAAATGTCTTCTACAGGTTTTGAAGGTGATTCATGAGGCCAGGGCCGCCTTAGGTCGTAAGAAGGCGAGTTGAAGGGCCAGTGCGACGACTACCACGCAGCCCAGGATCGCGAAGTCGCGGCCCAGGTTGCCCGCATCGGTCGACTTCCCCAGGAAGTCGGTGATCAATCCGCCGCAGAAGATGCCGCAGGTATTGAGAAAGCCATAAGCCGTGGCACGGCTGCGTTCCGGCACAAACTGGCAGAGGATGGGCATATTGTTTGTGTCGAACATGCCGAAGCCGAAGCCGAAGAGGGCGGCCGCCCCCAGGACGGGCCAGAGGCTCTGCCCGTAGCCAAGCAGCAGCATCGCAGGGATGGTGAGCGCCAGGCCAATCGCACCAGTAAAGACCCGTCCGCGCAGGTTGCGCTGCACCCATCTGTCCGACAGAGAGCCGCCGATCAGTACCCCCAGAAGGGACGAGATATTGATGGAGATGGTAGCGATGGGGCCAGCCACAGCCATGTCGATGGATAGGGTCTCTGAGATGAGTGTGGGGGCCCAGTTCTTGATGGCCCAGCCCGGCAGGCTGGGGATGGTGAAATAGAGTACGATGATCCAATATGCGAAGGAGCGCCAGAGGGCGAATAATCCAGAGAGGGCGCTGGTCCTTGGCAGGTTCCGGCGGGCATGCGCAGGTACTGTGGTATTCCGGAGGAAGGCGATGAGCACTAAAGCATAGGCCATGCCGATGAAGCCAAAGATGCCAAAGGTCTGCCGCCAGGAGAGCTCCTGTGCGATGGTGGAGCCAAAGCCACCCAGGGCCTGTCCGGCGTAAAGTCCAGACATATGAATGCCTACAGCGAGCGAACGCGTCTTGTCGCTGTGGAGGTCTGCAATCAAAGCGAGTCCGGCAGGGATATAGAGTGCTTCGCTGAAGCCCATCGCAGCCCGCAGCAGGTACAGCTGCTCAAAGTTGCGGGCGAAACCCATGGCGAAGGTCACCGCCGACCAGACGAAGAGGCTGCTGATGATCAGCCACTTGCGGTTAACGCGGTCGGCCACCATCCCGGCGAATACGCTCATCGCGCCATAGATATACAGGAAGACACCCATTAGCCTTCCGAAGTTGGCTGCTTCCCGCAGCTCCCCGATGTCCACCTGCATCGCCGGCCGCATGGTGGCAATCATCTGCCGGTCCATGTAGTTCAATAGGGCCACTCCCCATAGCAACCCCACCACCAGCCATGCATACCCGTCCGTCTTTTTCATATAATCTCATTTTTCTCGCGTCTCGACCTGCTGCCGAAAAGGGCGCAAGGTTAAGGTGACTAAAGATAACCTATGCAGCCATACAGCAGCGGAGTGGGCGAAAAAAAAGCGGTCCTTCCATAGGTGGCAACCTGCACGGTGTCCCGGCTTCGAGCGGCAAGAGCCAGGAGAATGGGTATGATTCTGTATTTTTGAAGATAGCCAAACACCTATGCTCAACACCAAGATTCGAGGAAACCTCAAAGCCGTAGACACCCGCTCGCTGGTAGATCGAGTCGAAGCAAAACTGGTCGAACTCCTGCAAAATCAACATCTGCGGGTAGGCGACAGCATCCCCAAAGAAACAGACCTAGCAAAGATGATCGGCGTGAGCCGAACCGTCGTCCGAGAGGCCATGCTGCGGTTGCGTATGATGGGACTCATTGAGTCGAAGAAGAAGAAAGGAGCTGTCATCACCAGCCCAGACATTTTCGAGAACCTCAGCAAGAGCATGAACCCTTACCTCTTAGACGAGAAAACGCTCAGAGACGTATTCGAGCTGCGGCTCGTATTGGAGGTCGGGATGGCAGACCTCTTATTTCACAATATCAGCCCGGAAGACATCCGCGAGCTGAAGATGATCGTGCAGGATGAGCCGCCCGATACCGAAGACAGGATTTTCCATGTGCAGCATGAGATCGACTTTCACGGCAAGCTCTACGAGATCACCGGCAACGAGACCATGCGCACCTTCCAGAAGATGCTGCTGCCGGTGTTCGAATATGTACACAACAGCGGACTCCTAAAGAAGGCTGCCGGCCCCAGGAAGTTCATCTCGCACCAATGGCTTGTAGACCTACTCGAACACGGCAGCCCGGAAGCCTTTCGGAACGCGATGCGCAATCACCTCGACAGCCATTTCTCGCGGTTATTGGAATGAGCCATTGACAGTCCCTGACGAGCTACTTGCGGACAGAAGGCCCCTGACATTACCCCTCATCAGAACAATGCTTATGAGACACGCCTTACTATTGAGCACCTGGATGCTCCTGTGGATGTCCGCCGGCTTTGCCCAGCGAAAATGGGAGCGCAGCCTCCAGCCCTTTGAGATCTCGGCCATGCCGGAGGGTCAGATTCCCTCAGGTGCTGAAAGACTAGCCAGGGAGATAACGATGGCTGGCAGGATCGGCGTGGCGGCCGGTGGACCTTTCATTGCCTTCTCAGCCGGATGGGATGAGCCAGGGGTGGCCACCGCCAACTCCAGCCTGCGGATAAGCACCTCATCCGACAGCCTGACATGGACACCCTGGATGGAAGTGCCCATAGACCCACACAGTCTACAGACCCGATGGCAGGCCTGCACCGAGCTGGCCTTTCTGCCGGCCGGCACGCGCTTTTACCGCCTGCAGGTGCTGAGCAACCAGCTCGGGCAGGGCCGACTGATGAAACGCATCCAACTCAACTTCTTCGACCCGGGGCCCCGCCCCACGACGACGGCCCCTTCCACGCAGGAAGTCACCTCCACCAGTGGCTGCCCCTGCGACAAGCCCGCCGTGATCACCCGGGCTGGATGGAACTGTCCGCAGACCAATAACCCCGGCTACGCATTTACCACCGTGACACACCTCATCGTACACCATTCCGCCGGGTCGAATACGTCGAGCGACTGGCCCGCGGTCGTACTCAGCATCTGGAACAGCCATGTAAACACGAATGGCTGGGCCGACATCGGCTATAACTATCTCATAGACCCACAGGGGCGCCTCTATGAAGGCAGAGGTGGAGGAGACAATGTCACTGGCGCCCATTTCTGCGGCACCAACGGGGGCACCATGGGTACCTGCATCCTGGGCACATATACCAGCACCAACATGCCCGACACCGCCCGCAAGGTGCTCACCCGTCTCCTGGCATGGAAGGCATGCGGGAGCAGTATCAACCCCATCGGCAACAGCTGGCATGCGAGCTCCGCAAGGAACCTCAGTCATATCTCCGGCCACCGCGACGGCTGCGCCACCGAATGCCCGGGACAAAGGACCTACAACGAATTGCCGGCATTGCGTACCGCCGTCGCAGACCAGATCGCTGCCTGCAATACCACCACCTCCCTGCCGCAGATACCAGGCCTTCAGCAATTCCGCTTCACCCCCAATCCCGTCCGACATGGCAAGGCCCTTGCGTTATTCGACCTCGCCATGCCCAAGCGTCTACTCTACGAAGTGTATACGGCAGATGGAAGGCTGCTGTATACTTCCCCATCCCGCAGCATACAAGGGACAACTTCGATCGACATCAAAGGCTTGGACCGGTCTGCAAAAGGATCCGCATACATCGTGTTCCGACTGGACAAGTCGAGCTTTGTGCAACGCGTATTGGTGGAGTGACAGATGATGGAAGCAGCATTTTTTTGAAAAACAGAATGAAACTTCCGGCATCCTTCCGGCATCTAAAGGAGTATCGTGTTTTGGAGAGAACAATATGAAGATTAGCATTTATCACGCCTCAGGCATCAAGCACTTTTCTGAATATTTGAAGCATCTTTTGATTCGTTTTTTTATCTTTTATGGCTATCCGAATGGTGTGTTTATTAAAGTTTTTCCCCATCGAAGAAACATCTCGAAGATAGAGCCCCATTTCTCTGCATTTCGACACCACAGTGGCAGCATCAGGTCCGGATTCAGGAAGATGGCAAAGCACGAAATTCACCATACTGTTTGTGATCTCTACTGACTCGATTGTAGATAATTGTGCAGAGAATGCATCCCTCAATATATGGGTTTTGGCGTAGCATTTCTGATAATACCTATCATTTTTTAGAGCGATCAGTGCTGCCATCTGGGCAGGGAGACTTACTGACCAAGGCGGAGAAATAGATCTTAACTTTTCCAATTGAAATGTTGCTGCACATAAATATGCAGCACGTAGTCCGCTTAACGCATAAACCTTCGACATCGATTTACAAATAATCGTATTGAATGTACCTGCAGCGAATTTCTCCATAGATTGATCTTTACCGCAGTATTCGACATAGGTTTCATCAATCCAAATTCGTGTATGGACCGGTATTTTCCTTATGACATCTTCCAAGTTTTTTTGTGGGATATGCTGGCCTGTGGGACTGTTCGGATTTACAAGTACAATTAGATCATAGTTATTTTCAGCCAGCCTTGACAATTCATCTAAGTCTACCGAATAATGATGATCCCTTCGCAGGTTGATGCGATCCACTCGACATTGAATAATATTTTCAAGAATATGGACATATTCACCATAGGTAGGGTCAAGAATCAATACCCTGGATGCAGGTACTAACCACGCCTGAAAAGCAAGAAAAATCAAATCTGAGGAGCCTGCTCCCGGAAGAATATTGTCGGGATTAACTCCTCTTGATCTAGCTATTCCCACAGCCATCCCTGCACAATCTGTTGGGGGGGATGTTTTAAAAATCCATGCAATGTGACTCTTTATGTCATGTATCAGCTGTGGTGCCGGATCAAACCAAGCATCCAGTACATCAGCATTTATGATATTTTGCCGTCTGTCAAGGTCATCAAATTCGGTTCCTATGGCATCAAAAAATGCCCCACCATGATAGCATTGCGCCGGCTTAAAGAATTCAATTGCCAATTTCCAATCACAATGGTTCCTTACTTTTTGAAAAAGTAGTTTATAGTTATTATCTATGAAATCATTTAATTCATCAACTTTCGCATGTATGACATTGAAGGTTACTTTGCCGGAGTGAACTTCTTTTTTCGTGTCGTTAAAGCCTAATTTCAAATATATATCCAATACGCTCGTTCGTCCGATAGCTATAATTTTCACGCCACCACTTGACTGAATCCATCGAAAAGCTGCCCACATAAGCGACAGAGCAATAGGTCTGCCGCGAAAAGCTTTTAGTACGGTCAATAATCTTATTTCAAATGTCCGCTCATCGATCATGAAAGGTATTTCCTCTCTCATAATGTATTTATCAATTGAATACAGATTTTTATTCGGAGGAGTAATACTGACAAATCCAGCTATTTCTCCATTTATTTTTGCGACGATGTATATATTAAAATCATCTAGATTGTCACGAAGCATTGATGCTTCATTGGGTGGATGCTGCATTAATTCAGATGCGTACACTTCATAGCGTAAACGATAGATATGATTTCGATCAGCATTTGTTGCAAGTGAGATTTCAATTGAATAATTTTTTGTCATTTAAATCAATATTTACGCTTATATTTTCAACTATTCCTTTACCTGTTCAAGTTAAATACTCGCATTGAATACCACTCATCCTAATAATACTGTTCCGGGACACTCGAAGGCAGCCCCCCTTTATCTGAATTTGACTTAAAAAAGAAATGCTGGATTACGTATTTAAAGGTCCCACCTCATCGCCGCACCAACCATCGTACCAGCCGATAGATCAGGTAGCCGATCCCCCCCAGGAAGGCGATTCCCAGCAGTACGCCTCCCAGCAAGACCCAGATGAAATCGGGCATAGGCGTTGAGAAGTCTTTCTTATCGAGCAAGGGTAGGTCTCGAATCGCCAGCAGCGCCGTATCGGCTGCCTCTACGACCTGGAACAAGGAATCGGCATTCAGCGCGCCGGGTGCTGTTTGAAGGCCATCATACCAGATGATCAGATCGTTGTGGGCGGTAGGTCGCAAGTCGGAAAAATGGTAGAGCAGTTGCGCTCCAAGATAGGCACAGGACTGAGGGGGGTAGATACCTCGGATATCCGCGGTGGCCAGTCCGTCTCGGAGCGTCACCAGTACATTCCCGGTAAGGATGCTGTCTTTCCAGGCCGAGCCTGTCTGCAGAATGTATGTGAAGGCATTGGCCTCTCGCTTCCCATAGCCTTCGGTCAGGCTGGCAGGCGTATGGACGACGAACCAGACTTCTACCTTCACCTCCCGATCAGCAGGGAAGTCCATCTCCCAGACATACCAATTACGCGACTCCTGCACTGCTGTCGGCGCGTCTAAAGATCGCATCAACAGAGTTGTGTCGGGGTGCCTGTCGAGGCGGTAGGCAGGGACTGCCGCACCTTCCACCTGGACCCGGAGATGGTAGAGGTCTTCGAATTTGACAAACTCCCGCGGTGGCTGGGCCTTGACCGAGCCGTTGACGGGATAGCCTGTATGAATGCGGTGGCTAGCCTTGCCGTGATTATAAAACCAATATGTTCCCTTGACGACGGCAAAATTCCGGTAGAGATCGATCCGAATAAGTTCCCGCCGCATCTGTACCTCCGAGATGGCGGCCGCCTCCGAGGAGAACAAAGGCGTCAGCGTGAGGCCGTGTCCAGAGCCCCATATGCCAGGCGCTCCGACATTCGCCATGGCAGACATTGTCAGGCAGATAGATATCCAGGAGGCTGCAAGAAAGCGTGTCATAGTCTTATCTGTTTATGGAGTATGATAGATGGATGCATCAGGCCGCCTGCCACTATTAAAGTAAATAAAAATAACCGATATCCATCAGCATTCCTACAAAGAGGGATAGGCCGTATACCCCAATGATGAAGCTGATACTCCAGATGACCCTGGGGAATTTCAGGTTTCCATGCCTCAAGCGAAAGTATGAGAAGAGACATAGGCGGTGATGAACAAGGCATAGGCATCTGAAAGGAGCAGCTGGAATCCATTCACGGGAAGGGCTTTCTGCAAGGCGAGGAATAAGAGGTTGAAGGCGAGCACATGGCCCGACAGATAGGCGTTGGCATAGATATGCCCCTAGTGTGTAATGCCCGTTGGGAAGTCGCAACCAGGTCAGGAAGCCTGCGATGGGGAACTGCAAAATCATCATCATATTGAAAAAGGCGCCAATGTCGTCGATTACAAAGGCCATGAAGGCCTTCTCTTCTGCCATGCGGAGTGATTCCGCCTTCCTGCTGTCGAAAAGGGACTCATTCAGGAACAGGGAGAGCAGGATGGAGAGGCCTCCCATCAGCAGGGCGTAATCGACCGGGTTGTAATAGCCCTGGCAGGTTCCGCGGAGGTAGCGGCGGATGGTAGTGCCGGGTCGTAAGGTCAGGTCGCGAGAGGTGTGCAGCAGGCGGTTCGACTCAAACTCGACGAAGATCTCTGCAAACAGCGCCAGCAATTAGCGGACAGTGATTTGATCGGGCTGAAGGTCCTCGCCGCATTGGCTGCAATACGCTCCTTCGCCTGGCTTTCGGCAGATTGGGCAGTCGCGCATCGTCCATGATTCGGGCAATGAAAATAATCCGTTATCGGTACCGGGGAGACGGGCAGTCTCAGAGATCTACCCGGTATCCGGCGACGGGGATCCGCCCCAGCAGATAGGAGTAGCGAATCGACTGGCTGCCGACATCATAGTACTGCCGGACCGGGTTGCGATGCCCCAGCAGGTTCTGCACCCCTACGATGAGCGCGCCCGTACGATGGCCATACTGTACCCGCCATTCACCCTGCAGGTCAGTCCGCGAGAAGGGCTCGAGCTTATCCTCATAGAGGCGGCCCTGCTCAAGCACCTGCCGGCGCAGGGCAATAGACTTTGGCAGGTCGATGGGTGTGACGCGGATGCCGCCGCCATACATCACCTTTAGATCGATGGCCAGTGTATGGGTACGCTTCCCTTTCAACACCCATTCACGGCCGGCCAGGAAGGTGGACATGGCATTGCTGTTGTAGCGGGTGTTCCGCCAGATCCCGTCGGAGCCACGGTAACGCGAGTCGAAGAGGCTGAGGGTGGCGAGGAAGTACATCTGGTCGTTCCAAAAGCGTTCCAGCGTCATCTCGATGCCTTTGTTCCGGCCGGTACCGTTATTGGCCAGTGGCTCGATGGCATAGTCCTCATCTTGGTTCACCATGCTGAAACTGCTGGGGCGTAAGGCGTGAACGGGGATGCCATGCAACCGTTGCCAGTAGAGTTCCGCCTTGAAGTTCCAGTTAGGGGACAACGGATACCCATACGCGAAGACATAGTGATCGGCCCGGCTGAACGACAACCCTTTGTTGGGCTGGACACTGTCGTTCCCCAGCTTCACCCGCGCAAAATAGTTGCCCAGGGGTTGTATCTGAGCATGGCGGCCCATCCCCAGCGAGTAGCTGCGCCCCTTCCCGTCCATCCACCGAAAGGCCAGGCGTGGCTCTGCCACGGCGGTACCGTTGAAGGCGAAGCGTTGCCCGTGCATCCCGGCGATGAGGGAGATCCTTTCCCGGGGCGTCCATTTCCATTGCAGGAAGGCATGGGCTAGGCCGGTCCGCCCGGCATCCCTGACTTTGTCGCGCAGGGCATTGCCAACCCATTCGCGCTGCAGGAGGTCGAAGCCTTTACGCGTCCCATAGACGCCCGCCTTGAGGAGATGCCTGCCATCTAGCTTGTGGGTGAGGGTGACAGAGGCTACCTGGTTGTCTTCCTGGAACCAGTTGGAGCGGGTGTAGACAAGCGGTCCGTTGAAGCGGTCAAGCCGCATGTCTTTGTCCTGATAGGCATAGCCATTGAGGCTTAGGACAGACTTCAGCAAGGTTCTCTTGCCCAGGTGAAGGCTATGGGTGAGCCCCAGAGCACCCGTTTCTGCGGCATCCAGCCAGCCGCTGCGGCGGGCGGTGTTGCGCACCCAGCCTAGCGAGTCACGGTCTGGCAGCTGCTCCTGCCGGCTTTTACCACCAAAGCCGAAGATTCCGAAGGAGCCAGCCTTGCGGGTGGGGAGATGGACGTGGAAGGACAGATCGGAGAAGGAGGTCGGCGCATCTCCGATGTCGAAACCGATCTGCTGCATGAGTGTCAGGAAGCCATAGCGATAGTTGACGAGATAGGAGCCACCGTAGCCTTTTTGGATGGGTCCTTCGGTGGCAAGGTCGAGACCGATGGTGCTGGCCGAGAGGGTATGCTCCCGTCGGTCTCGGTTGCCCTTACGAAGTCGGATGTCGAAGACACCGGAGAGTGCATTCCCATATTCGGCGGGGAAGGCGGCCGTGAGGAAGTCTGAATTAGCCAGCAATTGCGCGCTGAGGATGGAGATGGCGCCACCGGAGGTGCCGACGCGGGCAAAGTGGTTGGGATTGGGGATGTCGACCCCTTCGAGCCGCCAGAGGAGTCCGTTCGGCGCATTGCCCCGGACGACGAGGGCGTTGGCATCGCCTTGCGACTGCACCCCGGCGAAGCTGGTGGCCATGCGCGAGGGATCGTTGAGGCCAGCCGCAAAGCGACGGGTCTCCTCGACGCTGAACATACGCCCGCTTACCAAGGCCATCTCGTTGAGGGGCTTGGACTTGTTGGCACGTCCCCTGATCAGGATCTCCCGTTGTTCCACCGGCACCTCTTCTAGCTCGATGGTCAGGTCAAGCTCCTTGCCGGATTCCACGAGCAGGTTAGACAAAACGACGGCCCTATAGCCGGCACTGCTGATCCGAAGACTGCGTCGGCCAACAGGCACGGAAGGAAGACGGAAACGACCCAAGGAATCCGCCACCGTAGCGCGGTTCTGTCCCACCAGCTCGATGGTCGCCCCCGGCAGGGGAGTACGGATGGCGCGCTCCAGGATACTCCCTTTGACCGTCTGTACCGGAGGCTGTGCAATGGTGCACGTGCAAACACTTAGAAACGCGCATGCCAAAGTATACAATCGACACATGGCGTGAAGTTAGGGAACCCAAATAAAGAGGTCTTCGTCAGATGATAGGTTGCAACCATTCCTCTTATTCACATGATGAATTCCCATTTTATACCTACCTTGATCTAAGATTTTTTGCTGCCCTTACGTGCCGCCACCCCAAAAAATCAATAGATGACACACTACCACATATTGCTTTGCTGCCTGTTGATGCTAGTGGCACAGGCTCAGTCCCAGACACCATCTACGCTGCGCTTCGACCCTAAATCAGGAACAACGGGTACGTCCGTGCTGATTGCCGGCAAGAACCTGGGCGCCACCAACAAGGTCCGCTTTGGAGGCGTGACGGCAACCTCCTTCACGGTGGTGAACGACTCGATGGTCAAGGCTGTCGTGGGTGCCGGCGCTACCGGTCGCATTGTGGTGAATGGGCCCGGCACGGAAGTCTCGTCCATCGACTCCTTCGTGTTTGTACGGCAACAGGCTCCCCCTGTCATCACCCGTTTCGAACCAACCACCGGCACTGTCGGCACCAAGGTCTTCCTCTTCGGAAGGAACTTCCGGGGTACAACCCTCGTAGCATTCGGCGGGGTGCCGGCCACTCGTTTTGAGGTCGTCAATGACACCAGCATCCTGGCCATCGTGGGGTCGGGAGCAAGCGGGCAGGTCAGTGTGAAGTCAGCCGGCGGACAGTCGCTGAAGGGCGACTTCCTATTTGTCAAACCTGCGCTCTTCAACTGTGATGATATCAAAAACTTTCAGCCCGTCATTAATGATGTGAAGGCAGATAGCTGGTGCTTCCGTGACACCCTTCTCAAGTTGCGCGTCACCAACGGCGAGTTCCGGTCCTATGTCTGGAGCACAGGAGATACTACGCCTTCAACTTCCATCCGCAGGAGCCAAACCGTATCAGTCAAAGTCGGGAGTACAGCCCTGGGCTGCTTCTCCAAGACGACCACCGTGATGTTCGTGCTAAACAAAAGGCCGATGTCGGAGATCGTTTACAGAGACTCCATCCTCCGGGCCCGCCCACCTGCCCCAAACCACCGTTGGTATTTCAATGGGCAGTTGGTCTCGACGGACAGCATCCTCCGCACGACCCGCATCGGCACCTATCGGGTAGAGACCAGCGACGATAAAGTCTGCTGGGTGTCTTCCAAAGAATATCCCTTGTCCATCGGCTCGCTGGTCAGGCCGGCAGACTCCCTCTACATGAAGGTCTATCCCAACCCCAGCAGCGGCCCCTTCACCGTAGCCATCGTAGTGCCCACCGTCCGGACCGTCCGCATCCTGATCACCATCACAGATGCCACCAGAGCCGTCGTATACAAATCTCCCATGTTGGTCATGACCGGCCGGGAGCTACAAGTGCCACTGCAACTCCTCCGCAAAGGAATCTACCGGGTGGAAGCCAAAGTGAACGAGAAAGTCATCACCCAATCGCTGTTCATCCAGTGATGGTGGAATAAGGCTCAGCCGCCCGGATGACGATGGAACGCTTCATCGAGCGAAAGCAAATCCGTGTGACCAAGAAGGTGAAACTCACCTCCAATGGTGTGGTTAAACAGGCTGTCGTTGCAGGTCTAGGCTATTCGATCATGCCGCCTGAATGAATTACTTGCGACGGACATGAGTACCGCACTACACGTCCGAGAGTCTGCGTTTCTGAAAGACTTTGCACAACGACAGCAGGCAATACTAGGCCTGTTGCACATAGGGTTTACGGGGAAATTTGGGTGCCCGACGAAGAGCAGATCATTGCAGCGCTCACCAACAGCCTGGGCGTTGCGTTGGAGCCACGTTGCTCAGCGGCTTGGTTGGGAGGTAGCAGGGCGGCCTCCGCGGTTGCGGGACATCAACTTGGGCACCAGGGTGTCGAAGGCCAGCTGCTGAGTGGGGCTGCAGCGCTTGCGCAGCTCGCGGAAATGACGAAACATCTGCTCATCGGACGCACGATTCAGTGCAGCGATGTGGGCCGTGAGGGTCGTGAGAGCGCTGTCGCCTAGGGTACTGTCTCCCATCCGGGCATAGAGACTGTCCTTGGCCTTACGGGAGGCCGACCATCGCGGGCGCATCTCCTTCATGAAAGAATCTTTGCTGGACCGGAACTGTGCTTCCTGCTCGGAGCTGAGGCCCAGCTCCCGATAGAACCAGTCGGACGAAGACCGTCGGTCTCCACCCGGGCGGCCCTGCAGAAAATGATAGGCGACCAGCCCAAGGTTGGCCAACCCCAGGATGGCGACAACCAGCAGCAGCCATCGGTTATGCAGGATCTGTTTCATGGGGCTTCGTCGGCAAGGGGTTCGTAGGCACTGGTAAAGTTGATGTCGTATTCCTGTACCATGGCCATGCTGTTCTCTTCTAGGGCCGTGGGCACCGAAGGCCTGGAGTCGATGAACAAGACATAGCCGTTCATCAATAACAACAAGGCACTCAGGCCGATGGCCACTGCCGGCCTTGACAGCCAGCGCAGTACAATATAGCCGGGGGATGACTGCTCCCGTTGCAACCGCGCAACGATGCGGGTATGCAGGAAGGGGGCAGGTGACGCCGGGGCGAGGCCATTCAGGCTATCGAGGATGTCATCGATCTGCTGAGAGGTGTTCTGCTGCATGGCGCAACACTTTCCAAAATTATATGATGACGAATCTCGGATAAAATTGCGTTATAATCCATCCGGAAACGAGTTTTCCAGCGTTTTCCGGAGGTTAAGCCGGGCTCGGTGCAAAAGCGACTCTATCGCCGACACCGTCGTGCCCATGACGTCTGCTGCCTCCTGATAGCTCAGCCCCTCGACTTTGTGCAGCGTATAGGCGGTCTTCTGGTTGTCGGGGAGTTGTGCCACCGCCTGAAACAGCAGCCGGGCATTCTCGCGCTGGTCAAGCTTCACGCCCGGATGAACAAAGTCGGGCGGATCTGTCAGCGGCTCGTTGGCATCGCCAAAGAGGCTCATGACAAAGGCGAAGCGCTTCTTGCGGCGCCTCTTGCGGAGGAATTCGAGGGCGGAGGTGACGGTGATGCGGTAGAGCCAGGTGGAGAGGGCTGACTCGCCCCTGAACTGACGGATCGACTCATAGACTTTGAGGAATACCTCCTGTGTCACATCCTCCGCGTCTTCCGGTTGCTGGAGCATACCCAGCACAGTATTGTATACCATCGTTTGGCGGTCTTCCACCAGCTGCCGGAAGGCCCTCCCATCCCCTTCTTTCAACATTGCGATCAGCTGCTGTTCTTCCACGCCTACCGGTTAGACTGTTATGGCCTGATGGTATGTCCAAAGGTAAAACTTGCACCTGACCCCAACATATTACTTGGATGCCACTGCCCGTAAAACCCTTCCTCCGGCAAATCCTTAGGTTTGCACAAAATGCATACATGGAAGTCACCTGGAAAGGGGTTTATCCCGCCATGCTCACCCCCTTCACCGCAGAAGATCAAGTTGACCTGCCCCTCTTCGACCTGAATACCGATGCCCTGCTCGAGGCAGGCGTCGACGGGCTGATCCTTGCCGGCAGCCTGGGCGAGGCCAGCACGCTGTCGACCGATGAGAAGAAGGCTTTAGTGGCCCGCACCTTGCAGCGGACTGCCGGTCGCGTGCCGGTTGTCCTCAACATCGCAGAGGCATCTACCCGCGAGGCCGTGCATCAGGCCCGGCTGGCTGAATCCTGGGGCGCCCATGGCTTGATGCTATTGCCACCCATGCGCTACCGCAGCGACAATCGAGAGACGATCCACCATTTCCAGGCCGTCGCTGCGGCCACCCACCTGCCCATCATGATCTACAACAACCCGGTCGACTATGGCATCCAGATCACCATCGACATGTTCGCCGAACTGGTGCGCCACGAGAACATCACGGCGGTGAAGGAGTCCACCCGCGACGTCACCAACGTCACCCGCCTCCGCAACCGCTTCGGCGACCGGCTACAGATCCTCTGCGGCGTCGACACCCTCGCACTCGAAGAGCTGCTGTTGGGTGCCGACGGCTGGGTGGCGGGACTGGTAGACGCCTTCCCCCGCGAGACCATCGCCATCTACCGCCTCGCCAGGGCCGGCCGCAGGGACGAGGCCGTCGCCATCTACCGGTGGTTCATGCCGCTGCTGGAGCTCGACATCCACCCCAAGCTCGTACAATACATCAAGCTGGCGGCTGCACAGACAGGCATCGGCTCCGAGCATGTCAGGCTTCCCCGGCTGCCCCTCGCAGGAGACGAAAGGCAGCGCATCCTGGAGGTCATCACCACCGGCATAAGAACCCGTCCACTCCTGCCTGACTACCTACACCTCTAACATTCAACACACAACTGAAACTTTCATAGCCAACCCCCTCCCGATGCGTACCCCGTATGCCGACATAGCCCTGGAAGACGTCGACGCCCTGCTGCAGCGGTCGATGAAGGCCTTTCACACCTATGCCCGCCAGCCCCTCACGACACGGGCCCAGCTCTTGCGGGCCATGGCTGTCGCCCTGGAGGCTGGTGGAGATGCCCTCATCCGCACGGCGATGCGGGAAACAAACCTGCCGGAGGCCAGGCTTCGCGGCGAACGGAGCCGGACGGTCTTCCAACTCAACTCCTATGCAGAAGCCTGTGAGCAGGGCGAATGGCTGGAAGTGCGGATCGACCATGCCAATGCCGCCAAGACACCCCCCAAGCCCGATATCCGGAAGATGCTGGTACCCTTGGGGCCCGTCCTTGTCTATGGCGCCAGCAACTTCCCTTTCGCCTATTCGACGGCAGGCGGCGACACCGCCTGTGCATTGGCCGCCGGCTGCTCCGTCGTGGTGAAAGCCCATCCCGCCCACCCGGAGACTTCCGAGACCGTCGCCGCAGCCATCGGCCAGGCCCTAGCCGAATGCGGGCTACCAGCAGACCTCTTCTTGCATGTGCATGGCAAGGCCCCAGAGATCGGGAAAGCCCTCGTGACGCATCCCTGCACCAAGGCCGTCGGGTTTACAGGCTCGCAGCTGGCAGGCCGGACGCTGTTCGACTGGGCCTGTGCCCGCCCGGAGCCCATCCCCGTCTTTGCCGAGATGGGCAGCGTCAACCCCGTTTTCCTCCTGCCTCAAAAGCTGGAGGCCGACGCCACCGCATTGGCAGAGATGTATGCCGGGTCCATCACCCTTGGAGTAGGACAATTCTGCACCAACCCAGGCCTACTCTTCGCACCGGAGGGCCAGGGGCTCGAAACTTTTCTCGCAGCCCTTACGCATGCCATTCAACAGATGCCTGGCCAGCGCATGCTGCACCCGGGCATTGCAGACAGCTACGCCGCCCACCGTTCCAAGGCCTTGAGCCAGTCCGGCGTCCTTTCCCTCGCCATAGGCATTGAAGGGAGCGATCCCGGAAGCGGCGTGCCGACGATCGCCAGCGTCGAAGCCCGTCATTTCCTAGAGAACCCCCTGTTGCACCAGGAAGTCTTCGGACCTTTCTCCCTGGTCGTCCGCTGTCGCGACGTGCAGGAAATGCTAGAAGCCTGCCGCAGGCTGGAAGGGCAACTCACCGCCACCGTTATGGGTACAGAAGAAGAGCTGGCGCAATCCCAGGAACTGCTGGAAGCAGCAGCTGCCATCGCAGGGCGCATCATCCTCAACGGCGTGCCGACAGGAGTAGAGGTATGCCAAGCCATGCAGCATGGTGGGCCCTACCCTGCCTGCACCGACAGCCGTTTCACCTCTGTCGGTGCCGATGGCATCAAAAGATTCGCCCGTCCGCAAGCCTACCAGAACTGGCCCGACGCCCTGCTGCCAGCAGCCTTGCGGGAAGCCAACCCTTTGAAAATCCCCAGGACGGTTGCATAGCCGTAGCGCCCTGCCTGGCGTTCGAGCATGAATAAACAGAATCGCAGCTCACTTGATGTTTTAGCCAATCACTGAAGCCCACAGTGAGTGGCTTATTGGCATTCCTCTGATCGATGGCAAATGCCAGTGGTAACCACGTAGATGACTGATTTTCAAGTAGGGGCTTTTCATTGAAGGCTTGATCAATTACATTTGATCTTGTATGTAAGAGTCTTTGTAGACTCATCTAAAGAAGACAATAAGCGGAGTAAAGACCGAAGCATGAGAATACTTATTACAGGCGGTGCAGGATTTGTAGGCTCCTCGCTATGCTTACAGCTGAAGCAGGCCTACCCCACTTATGAGATTTTCGCCTTCGACAACCTGAAAAGAAGAGGGGCTGAGCTAAACCTTACCGCTTTCAAAGAGCTGGGCATCCGGTTTATCCACGGAGACATCCGTAACGCCGAAGATCTGGCTGGCATAGATGGTTTCAATGTCATGGTAGAAGCCTCGGCAGAACCCTCGGTACTGGCTGGGCTCAATACCTCTCCCTCCTATGTGATCAACAACAACCTCAACGGTTCCATTCACTGTTTTAATGAATGCCTGAAGCACCAGGCTAAACTGATTTTCCTGTCGACCAGCCGGGTCTATCCCATCGAACGGATCGAACACGCCGCCTTCATCGAAGAGGAGACCCGATTCTCCTTCGCTGGTCACCAACACGAGCCAGGCATATCAGAAAACGGCATCTCTGAAGACCTAAATCTGCAAGGTGCCCGCTCGTTCTATGGGACCACCAAGCTCTGCTCAGAACTGTTTCTCCAAGAGTATGCCGCCTTCTATGGCTTATCCACCGCCATTACCCGGTTTGGAGTGATCGCAGGACCGCGCCAGATGGGAAAGACCGACCAAGGCGTAGTAACACTCTGGATGGCAAAGCATTTCTGGAAAAAATCCCTCAAATACATCGGCTACGGGGGGACGGGCAAGCAGGTGCGGGATATCCTCCACATCAACGACCTGATGGAACTGGTCGACCTCCAGATCCATCACACAGAAAAGTTTGCCGGCAAGGTATACAACGCCGGTGGCGGACTGGCACACAGCGCCTCCTTGCAGGAAATGACCGCCATCTGTCAGGCCATCACCGGCAACCATGTGATGATCGATGCTGAGCCAACAAACCGTCCTGCAGACCTAAGATCCTATATCACAGACAATGGAAAAATCCAGCAAAACACTGGCTGGACGCCTAAGCGGAGTGTCCAACAAGTATTTGAAGATGTATACCGTTGGATACAGGAGAATGAAAAACAGTTGGAACCCATTCTGAAAGACTGACCAAGGGCATCCATAGACAACCAGAAGCATTAAATCTTTTACCCTTAATGACACCCTCCGTCTGCATCATCACCGGTTCTTCCGGACTCATCGGCAGCCAATCTGTAGAATTCTTTTCAGAGAAGTTCGATACAGTCGTTGGCATTGACAACAACATGCGGGCAAAGTTCTTCGGAGAAGGGGCCTCCACCGAATGGAATACGCGCCGACTGATGAATGCCTATCCCCACTTCCGGCACCACAGCATAGACATCCGGGAGGAAGCCCCCCTGGAAACACTGTTCAAAGAGTATGGCAGCCGCATCCGGCTGATCATCCATGCCGCCGCACAACCCAGCCACGACTGGGCAGCCAGGGACCCTTTCACAGACTTCACCGTGAATGCCAATGGTACACTTAACATGCTGGAGATGACCCGAAGGCTTTGCCCGGAAGCGACCTTCATCTTTACCTCTACCAATAAAGTCTACGGCGACACGCCGAACCTATTACCGCTGATAGAGCAAGAAAAACGATGGGAGATAGATGCCAAACATCCATACTTTGCTAAGGGGATTGATGAAGAGATGAGCATCGATAAGACCAAGCACTCGCTCTTCGGAGCTTCAAAAGTTGCAGCTGACGTACTGGTACAGGAATATGGACGATACTTCGGGATGCATACAGGCATCTTCCGCGGCGGCTGCCTGACCGGCCCCAACCACTCTGGGGCACAACTGCATGGCTTCCTTTCCTATCTCATGAAATGCGCCGTTACGGGCGACCACTATACCGTCTTCGGCTACAAAGGCAAGCAGGTACGAGACAACATCCACAGCTGGGACCTGGTCAATATGTTCTGGCATTTCCACCAAGCCCCCCGGCAGGGAGAGGTCTATAACGCAGGGGGCGGGCGCCACAGCAACTGCTCCATGACTGAGGCCATAGACCTATGTGAGCAGATCACTGGAAAAAAGATGAATTACTCCTATTCTGAAGACAACCGGATAGGAGACCACATCTGGTGGATCAGCGATGTGAGTAAGTTCAAATCGCACTATACGGACTGGGAATATAAATACAATCTGGTGGATATCCTCCAACAGATTCATGCCAATATGACCTCCGGCCATCTATAGTCCTGTGGTGCCAGACACTGACATGACATCAAAGGTATAGCCGCTTCAAAGTCGCCAGACATGAAACTGAGCATAGTCATACCCGCCTACAACGAAGAGGAATCCATTGCCGAGACCATCCATGAAATTGAACAGACCCTTAATCAGGTCAAGATCGATCATGAGGTGTTTGTGGTAAACGACAACTCGAAAGACAACACGGAAAAAGTCCTGCAAGAACTGAGCAAGTTGTACCCCACCCTCCGGTACGAAACGAACAAAGGCCCCAATGGTTTCGGGTATGCCGTTCGCTACGGACTGGAACAGTTCAGCGGAGACTGTGTCGCCGTCATGATGGCCGACCTCTCCGACTCACCCTATGATCTCGTCAAGTTCTATACCACGATGCTCGAGGGAAACTACGACTGCGTATTTGGAAGCCGGTTTGTCAAAGGAGGAAAGACCATCGACTATCCACCCGTCAAGAAGATCATAAACAGGATCGCCAACCTGATTGTACGGATGGTCATGCGGATCGACTACAACGACGCCACCAATGCATTCAAACTCTACCGAAGGCATACCATCGACGGCATCAAGCCCTTCCTATCGCCGCATTTCAACCTGACACTGGAACTACCCCTTAAAGCCATCATCAGAGGCTATTCATACGCCGTCGTGCCGAACTCGTGGACCAACCGAAAGTACGGGGTATCGAAACTTAAGATACGCGAGATGGGAAGCCGCTATTTTTTTATCCTGATGTATTGCCTGATTGAGAAGTATTTTTCGAGAGGCGACTTCCACAAAAAGTGGTAGCCCACTCCAACGATATACACACCAAAAGACAGTTCCCTCATTCGAAACAATCAACTGCGTTGATACAGGATGTGCGTGTCCTTAGGACGTCGTACCATAAACCATCTGGCTCCCGCCAACGATAAGATGAAATAAGTGGCGATGGCGAAGCCTGCCCATGGAGTCCATTGGGAGAGCCCAAACCAATCACCTCCCTGTGAAAAGAGCAGCCATCCGCCATAGAGCCCTCTTGCCGCCTCCCACAAAAATGCACTCCGGTTTCCATCCATCATGTCGGTCATCGCATAAATAGAAATAAATATAAATCCGCCGTACAAGAAGATGCCTGGGCTGCCTATATCGGCTACATGGGCTAGCAGCCAGCTGAGGAAGCCCAGCATGACCGTCAGTTGCACCCAGCACCAGGCATGAAAGGTAGGCATGGCAGGCGTATCGTACTTCTCATATTGATACACATCTTCGATCTTTTGGATCGGAAATCTTTGCTGGACATCAGCAGGCCTCCAGCCCGTCGGCATCCACCAGAGGCGGAGCTTATCCCGCCATGAATCCGCATACCAGGCATCCAATACCAGCTGTCGCAGATGCATGAAGTTGATCTTAAGAGGGTTCCAGGTGCGCACCGGCCGGCTGATGCCATATACGGGGGGGACATCCTCCCGCTCGGCCTGGAAGGTGCCAAACAGCCGGTCCCAGAAGATGAAGATCTGGCTATAATTTTTGTCGATATATTCCGGGTTGATGGCATGGTGCACGCGGTGGTGCGACGGGGTCACAATGAAATGCTCCAGCCAGCCCATCCGCCCGATATGCTGGGTATGATACCAAAACTGGGCAAACAAATGAAGTGGAGCGACGATGGCGATCACTTTGCCGGGCACCCCCAGCAAGGCGGCAGGCAGCAGCAGAAAGGTGAAGATCCTGAAGAATACCGAGATGCTCTGCCGCAGCGCACAAGCTAGATTGAACTCTTCGCTACTGTGGTGGATGATATGGTTGTTCCAGAACAGGTTGTACTGATGCGCAATGCGGTGCGTCCAGTAGCCGGAGAAATCCAGCACCAGGAAGGCAATCACATAGGTCCAAAGGCCCGTGTCGATATGCGCCATCGCCAGATGTCGGACCATCCACTCATACGACAGGATGACCACCGTCAGACCCATCATATCCTTGGTCACCATCGTCGATCCCGAACTCAAGCTGGAGATCATATCCAGATTTCGAAAGGTGTCCATGCCCCGATACAAGCCATAGGCCTTCTCGAGGAGGATCAGCACCAAAAAAGCAGGTATGGCGATCAACAGCAGCTTACCGTATGTCTCCATGTCAAAAAGTTAGGAATTCATGTGCAAGGAATCTCCTCTGGAAGATGTGGCAAGGTATGATTTTATCCGATAAATCCTTCTTCGGCAGCGATATGCACTGCCACGGCCGAGGTCATCACTCAATTTCGGATCCGGATACTGCCGGACTTATTCCGAATTGTTTTTGGCGGCGCCAGGAAGGTGGAGGATATTAGCTGAACGCAAAAGGCCGACGACGTGTCGACATATCCCCCTCTCCCATTCTTGCAAGGCCCAAGACAGATGTTGTCAGGCCATCTCTTTGAATGCATCGACGCCCATACCTGCGGCAACCCTGTCCGGCTCATTGCCAGGGGCGGACCGACGCTCGAGGGCGTGGATATGAGTGCCAAGCGACAGCATTTCCTGCAGTCGTACGACTGGATACGCAAAGGCCTCATGTTCGAGCCAAGGGGGCATGACTTGATGAGTGGCAGCATCCTCTATCCGCCGCATGATCCGGCCAACGACTGCGCCGTACTCTTCATTGAGACCAGTGGCTGTCTGCCCATGTGCGGCCATGGCACCATCGGAACCGTTACCATCGCCCTAGAGGCCGGGATCGTCCAACCGAAGGTGCCGGGGCGGCTGCGCATGGAAGCACCCGCCGGACTGGTGGAGATCGAATATACCAGCACCGGCTCCCGCATCCATTCAGTCAAGCTGACCAATGTCGCCTCCTTCCTGGCAGCAGCCGACCTGCCCGTCACCCTGCCCGGCTTGGGGGAGCTGCGGATCGACGTGGCCTATGGCGGTAACTTCTACGCCATCGTAGACGTACAAACGCATTTCCCTGGACTGGAGCACTTCCCCGCCGACCAGCTCATCAGTATGGCCAAAGTGCTCCGCCAGCGCATCAATGACCAGTATAGCTTCGTACACCCGGAAGATGCCACCATCAAAGGCTGCAGTCATGTACTCTGGACAGGCGCCGTCCTGAACCCAACGTCTACCGCCCGAAATGCAGTCTTCTACGGCGAAAAAGCCATCGACAGATCTCCCTGCGGTACCGGTACCTCCGCCCGCATGGCCCAATGGCACGCAAAAGGCAGGCTCCAGGCCGGAGAACCGTTTATCCATGAGAGCATCATCGGCAGCACCTTCACCGGCCACATTGAATGCCTCACCACGCTGAAAGGAATACCCGCCATTAGACCCTCCATCGAAGGATGGGCGCGCATTATCGGCCACCAGACCATCTCCATCAACCCAGATGACCCCTACGCTGACGGATTCCAAGTTGTGTAACCCCATACCAGAGATATGAAACAGTATCTGATCATTGCCCACGACGGACGAGACGAAGAAGCCCTGCAACGACGCATGACCGCCCGGCCCAGACACCTCGAAGGTGCTAAACAACTTAAGGCAGCAGGCCACTACGTCACCGGAGGCGCCATCCTCGACGAGCAAGGCACCATGAAGGGGTCTGTTATGATCCTGGCTTTCGAAACCGACGAGGCCTTTCAGGAATGGTATGCCCAGGAGCCTTACATCACGGAAGGCGTCTGGAATAGCATCGAGGTAAAATCCTTCCGCGTCGCAGATGTGTAAGCCACTCCCAAGCCCCACAACATGAGCACCTCCTCCCCCTGGCCCATGCACATGCTGCTGACCGGCAGCCTGCTCTTTGGGACCGCTTCCGCACAGACACCGCCTCGGCGACTGCAGCCCGTCAGCTTCTCGAAAGTGGAAATCACAGATGACTTCTGGAAGCCGAAAATGGACAAAGTGGCGACGGTCACCCTCGAAGCCTGTATACAGCAGACAGAAATGAAAACCGGACGCATCCGAAACTTTGAAAAGGTGGCCCGCGGAAAGGGAGAAAAACACGAAGGCATCTTCTATGATGACAGCGACGTCTTCAAAGCCCTCGAGGCCATGGCCTATTCCCTGAAAACCCATCCCAGCGAAGGGATGGAGCAGAAATGCGATGAATGGATCGAAAAGATCGCCGCGGCCCAGCAGCCCGACGGCTACCTCAACACCTACTACACGCTCACCGGCCTGGGGCAGCGGTACTCCGACATGAGCATGCATGAGGACTACAACAATGGCCACCTCATAGAGGCAGCCGTCGCCTACTACAACGCCACCGGAAAGCAAAAGCTGCTCGATGTAGCCATCCGATGGGCCGACCATTTCGACTCGATCTTCGGACCGGGGAAGCGACATTGGGTCACCGGACATCAGGAACTCGAGCTAGCACTGGTGAAGCTCTACAAGGCCACCGATGAGCGCCGCTATCTGCGGCTGGCCGACTGGCTGCTCTCCGAACGTGGCCATGGCTACGCCAATGGATATACCTGGCGCGACTGGAAGGATACCGCCTATGCACAGGACGCCGTACCCGTGAAAGACCAGCGAGAGATCACCGGCCACGCCGTACGCGCCATGTACCTCTATACCGGCACCGCCGACGTGGCCGCAGAGACCGGCGATACCGACTACCTCAAAGCCATGCGCCGCGTCTGGGAAGACGTCGTATTCCGTAATATGTACGTCACCGGCGGCATCGGCTCCGCCGGGAGCAACGAAGGATTCACCAACGACTTCGACCTCCCCAACGAACAGGCCTACTGTGAGACCTGCGCCTCAGTCGGCATGGTCTTCTGGAACCAGCGGATGAACGGCCTGACCGGCCATGCCGAATACATCGACATCCTCGAACGCAGCCTCTACAACGGCGCCCTCGACGGACTCAGCCTCAGCGGCGACCGCTTCTTCTACGGAAACCCCCTCGCCTCCCGAGGACAGCACCAGCGGCGCGAATGGTTCGGCACCGCCTGCTGCCCTTCCAACATCGCCCGGCTGGTAGCCTCGCTGGGCGACTATATCTATGCCCAGACACGGGATGGCATCGTCCTTAACCTCTTCGTAGGAAGCCGTACACAGATCTCAGCAGGAGGCGAAAACGTAGACCTGCAGCTGCAATCAGGACTCCCCTGGAATGGCCATCATACACTTACGGTGTCGCCTAACCGAAAGACAAGATTTAACATATACATCCGCATCCCCGGCTGGCTGAGCGGCCGGCCAGTACCCGGCGACCTGTACCTCCCGGCCGCCGGACAGCCGCGGCCCCCAGCACCCGTCTTCCGGATCAACGGAGAAGCCCTCGCCTACACCGTTCATAACGGCTACGCCGTGATAGAACATGTATGGCAGCCAGGAGATCGCATCGAATGGGAGTTCTCCCTGCCTGTCATCCGACTGACGGCACAGTCGAATGTCAAATCCAACACTTCGCGCATCGCCCTGCAGCGAGGACCCCTGGTATACTGTGTGGAAGGCACCGACAACGAGGGACAGGCCTGGAATGTCATCATCCCCCCACATGCCGAATTTGATACCACCTCCCTGCTCATCCTCGACGAGCCCGTAGTGGCCCTCACTGCGACCGTCCCCGTCCTCACCATCGCACCAGACAGAGCCAGTGCCCAAACAGAAGCACGCAAGCTCACCGCCATCCCCTACTACACCTGGGCCAACCGGGGTAAAACAGAGATGCAGGTATGGCTGCCGACGGCCATACACGATGTGAAGATCAACTACTAAAACCCTACCGTCAATCCAGCTTGCCTTGTATAAAACACGCTACCTTATACGCCACAAAAAACGCTACCACACTTGGCAAAAGTCATCATAGCAGGCGGTGGCGTAATCGGTCTCTGCAGCGCCTATTATGCCTGCAAGGCCGGACATGAAGTCACTGTCATCGAACGAGGCGACATGACCCGCGGCACCTCCTTCGGGAATGCCGGATACGTCTCCCCCAGCCACTTCACCCCCCTGGCATCGCCCGGCATCATCGCCAAGGGACTTCGCTGGATGCTTAGTTCCACATCCCCTTTCTACATCAAACCGCGCCTCGACCTCAGCCTGCTGAAATGGGGCATGCTATTCTGGCAGCAATCAAACCAGCGGACTGTCGAGCAAAACGTACCACACCTCCACGCCATCCTGCAGCTCAGCCGCCGGCTGCAGACAGAACTCATGCACGAGCTCGGCAACCACTTCCGTATGCAGGAAATCGGATGCTTCATGCTCTATAAAAGCCCTGCAACTGAAAAGCATGAAATGGAACTGGCAGAGGAAGCCTACGCACTCGGCATTGAGACACGCATCTTCAACGGGGCAGAAGTACAGGCGATGGAGCCCGAAGTAGAAGTGCAGACGGCAGGGGGCATCCTCTATCCGATCGACTGCCATATCCACCCCGGCGACTTCATGCAGACCCTCCACCAATCGCTGGCCCGCATGGGTGCCCGCCTGCAGCTGAATACGGAAATCACTGGCTTCGAGCGAAAAGGACGAAAGGTCTTGTCTGTCCAGACTGACAAAGGCCCCTTCACCGCCGAGGAATACGTCATAGCAAACGGATCCTGGCTGCCGTCCGTCGTACGCGACCTGGGCATCCGTCTGGTATTGCAGGCCGGCAAAGGGTATAGCATGACCTTTGAAAAGATGTCTAAAAACCTCCGCTACCCGGCCATTCTGGTTGACCGGCGCGTCGCGATGACGCCGATGGGCGCTGACCTGCGGATGGGCGGCACCATGGAGATCAGCGGCATCGGTTCGCCCACCCTGCTGAAAAGGGCTGCAGCCATCTTTGCCGGCGCAAAAGACTACTACCCATCCCTAGAAGTCGCATTCCCACCCCCAGAAAAAATCTGGCATGGCTATCGGCCCTTAAGCCCAGACGGACTTCCATACATCGGCCGCCACAGCCGCTACGACAATCTGATCATCGCAGGCGGCCACGCCATGATCGGCATCTCGCTCGCCGCCGGCACGGGACGACTGGTAGAAGAAATACTCAGCAAAAAAAAACCGTCGATCGAAATCTCTGCCTTCGAAGTGGAACGCTTCGGTTAAGAGCCGGCTATTCGAGTCCTACGGTCTCATGCATCTCTGGGACCATCACATCGACAAAGCCCTTGTGCAGCAGCCGCTGCCGAAAATCATCCTGCACCTCTGGTTCGCCATGGACAAGGAAGAGCTTCCGGACCTGGCGAGGGTCCTGGCAGGCGAGGAACTGGCTGAGGTCTTCATAGTCGCCATGGGCACTCATACTCCGGATGCTGCCGACGGCCGCATGCACCTCCCGCTGCACCCCGAAGATGCCCACCTCCTTGCGGCCTGAGAGCAGCCGGGCGCCCAACGAATGAGGCTCACAGTAGCCTGTCATGAGGATGGCGTTGCGGCTATTCTCCACCGCATTGTTGATATGGTGCTTCACCCGACCCGCCTCTGCCATCCCGCTGGCTGAGATGATCACACAGGGGCCCGGGCGGAAGTTGAGCAGCTTCGACTCCTCAACCGTCCGGATATACTGAAGGCCCGGGAAGGCAAAGGGGTCGCTGTCCTTTTCCAGCACCTGCTGGATGGTCTTGTTGAAATACGCGGGATAGCGTTTGACAATTTCGGTCGCCTTGATGCTCAAAGGGCTGTCAACAAAATAGTCGAGCCCCGGCAGCCGCCGCTCGATGTCGAGCTGGTTGAGGCTGTAGAGGATCTCCTGCGTCCGGCCTACGCTGAAGGCCGGGATGATGAGCTTCCCTTTTTTCTCCAGGCAGGTCTTCTCGATCCATTCCAGCAGCTGGTCGAGGGTAGGCATATGCATGTCGTGCAGGCTGTTGCCATAGGTCGACTCCAGGATGATATAATCCGACGGCGGGAAGGCCTCGGGCGACTTGAGGATCATATCGCGATAACGCCCGACATCACCGGAAAAGGTCAGCTGACGCTTACGGCCCTCGTCGTCGATCCGCAGATGTACGGCGGCGCTGCCGATGATATGCCCCGCATCGGTGAACAGAAGGTCGACGCCCTCTTCGATGGAAAACCATTCGCCGTAGTCGACCGCATGGAAGCGTTCGGCTGTAGCCCTTGCGTCAGCCTCGGTATAGAGGGGTGTCAGCAAGGGCTGCCCCCGGGAGGCACGGACCTTGTTGGTGTATTTGATGTCGGCTTCCTGGATGCCGGCAGAGTCTTCTAGGAGAACGGTGGCCAGGTCTCGGGTCGCAGGTGTACAGAAGACTTTCCCGGGAAAGCCGTCGGATACGAGCTTGGGGATAAGCCCGCTGTGGTCAATGTGCGCATGCGAGAGGACAAGACAGTCGACACTGCGGGGGTCAAAGCCAAAATGTCGGTTCAAAGCGTCCGTCTGCTTACCCATGCCCTGGAACATACCGCAGTCCAACAGGATGCGTTTACCGTTGGACAGTGTCAGGAGGTGTTTGGAGCCCGTCACGGTACGGGCAGCCCCATGGAAAGAGATCTTCATAGGAGGTTCGATTGTGCATTTACGTTATACAATTGCCACAACCTGCTTTGCCTTAAACGACCAGGTGATGTGGAAGGTCGCCACAGCCATACCATCGGCGTCCACCCCGGTGGAAAGTGCCGTCAGCTGCTGGGGCGCTCCGGTGGCCACGGCGGCTTCGATGGCAGCGCGCATCGCCTCCCCGTCGCGGCAGGTAAAGTAGACGAGGCGGGTGCCCTTTCTGTGGAATGCCGCCTCCAGCCCGACCACCAGCATCGACACGGCCGGCTGGCGGCCTTGCAGGTGGGCCATTGCCAGGATGCCCGTGCTGAGCTCAGCGGCCATGGCCTGGCAGGCGAAATAAATCGATCGGAACGGGTTCTGAGACAACCACCGGTAGGGCACCGTGGCCACCGCCTCTTGGTCGTTGACACGCAGGAGCCGGACACCGCTTAAGAAGGCAGCCGGGAGACGCATCAGCAGGAATAGGTTGAAGACCCAGGGGTTATTGGCCTTTGCAAGAAAAGAAGACTTCGCATCCATACAGTCAAAGTAGGACAATTTCATAAGCGGAGGCAGTTACCCAATCGAAAAGCCTGTACTGCTTATAGCACCGCTTCCTGTCCCTGCAAGAGGTCTTCAAAGGTTTCCCGCCGTCGGATCAGCAGCGGCTGGCCGTCTATATATAATACTTCAGCGGGGCGAGGTCTTGCGTTGAAACGGCTGCTCATCTCGAACCCATAGGCTCCGGCATTCCGGAATACCAGCAGGTCGCCTACGCTGACCTCGGCGATGGGACGGTCCCGCGCAAAAGTGTCCGTCTCGCAGATATTTCCCACGACGGTATATGGACGGGGCTCGCCATCGGCGTTTGAGAGATTCTCGATGTCATGGTACGCGTCGTAGAACATCGGCCGGATGAGGTGGTTGAAGCCGCTGTTGACACCGACGAACAGATCGGTGGGCGTCTGTTTCACTAGGTTGGCCTGCACCACCAGGTAGCCACTGTCGCTCACCAGGAACTTGCCCGGCTCAAACCAGACTTGCAGCTGTTGCCCCGTGGCCCTGGCATGTTCCGACATAGCGGCAGACAGTCGCTGCCCCAGCAGTTCCACGTCGGTCTCGGGATCGCCCGCTCGGTAAGGGACTTTGAAGCCGCTGCCCAGGTCGATGTATGCCAGGCCGGGGAAACGGGCCGACAGGGAGAGCATGAGCTGCAGCCCTTCGAGGAAGACATGCACATCTTTGATGTCGCTCCCTGTATGCATATGGATCCCTTCGACCTGAAGGTTCTCCCTTTGTGTCACTTCCAGGATCGCATCCATCTGGAGGACGGAGATGCCGAACTTACTCTGGGCATGTCCCGTGGAGATTTTCAGGTTCCCGCCCGCCATGATATGCGGATTTAGGCGCAGGCATACTGGGTAGGAGGCTCCATACTCCTTCCCGAAGCGCTCCAGTATAGGCAGGCTGTCGATGTTGATGCGCACGCCCAGCCCGACCGCTTCGAGGTATTCCCCGAAATGCGTGCTGTTCGGGGTGAAGAGGATCTGGCGTGGCTCAAAGCCTGCCAGCAAGCCCAGCCGCACTTCCTGGATGCTGACACAGTCGAGGTTAGCCCCCAGCCGGCGGATATATTTGAGGATGTTGAGGTTTGTCAGCGCCTTGCAGGCATAAAAAAAACGGGCATCGCATCCGGCAAATGCCTGCGTCAGACGGTTGTACTGCCAGGCTATCCGTTCGGCATGGTAGACGTAGAGAGGTGTGCCGAATGTGTCAGCTGCAGCGGTGAGCTCATGAGGGGAGAGGATGGGGGCTTGAAGGGACATAGCGGTGCTGCGTTAGGGTGTGCCATAGGGTCCCCGAATGGGATCAGGAGGCTGGCTCCTGGGGCGACTCGCCGGCCTCTTCGGGATGCATAGGCTCAGGCTTTCCCACCAGCTGCCCTTCTTCCGTCACGACCAGGTCATCGCCGGGCTCCACTTCAAAATGCTGGGCTTGCACTAGGGTGGGCTCTACAAGCTGGCTGGCGATGATATCATCAATTTTCGGAAGCTGGTCGGGAGAGTTGAGCCCGAAATAATCCATGAAATGGCGAGAGGTTGCATATACCAGCGGCTTGCCGGGGGTGGACTCATTGCGGCCTGTGATGACGATGAGTTCTTTGTCCAGCAGTTTCTGGATGCTATAGTCGGAGCTCACACCTCGGATAGCCTCAATCTCCGACTTGGTGATGGGTTGCTTGTAGGCGATAATGGCCAGTGTCTCCAATGCAGCTGTTGAGAGCCGCTTGAGGAACTTATCGCCGTTCAGCTGGGCGATCGTCTGGTGGTAGGCCCGCTTGGTCAGGAACTGCCAACCGCCGCCGCTCTCCCGCAACTCAAAAGGATAGAATTCAGAAGCATACTTCTCCCGGATCCCTTCGATGGACGTCTCTACCTGGTCGAGGGCGATGCGGTCGTCCATCAGGCCAAAGGCGTTGTTGATAAGGTCGATCATGTCTAGGGCCGTCAATGGCTTCTCACTGGCGAAGATGAGAGCCTCTATGTGGTTGATCAGGTTTGACGTATCCATGACGGTCAGGATAGGGAGGCTTTCGCCGGATCAGCCTTGCAGGGCGGCCGCGCCACTGACGATCTCCGTGAGCTCAGTGGTGATGGCTGCCTGGCGGGCACTGTTATAAGTGATCTTGAGGGATTTCAGCATCTCGTTCGCGTTTTCTGTAGCCTTGTCCATGGCAGTCATACGAGCGCCATGCTCTGAGGCATGGGCATCTAGTACGGATTTGTAGAGTTGCGTGTTGAGGATCTTAGGCATAAGTTCAGCGATCAGCTGGTCGCGGTCCGGCTCGAAGAGGAAGTCATACTTCTGACCTTTTTTCCGGGCATCGGGAGCCGCCTTTGGGATAGGCAGGAAGCGCTCTACGGCAAACCGCTGGGTGGCGGCATTTCGGAACTCGCTGTAGACCAATTCCACGACATCGAACCGGCGCTCCATGAAGGCCTGGACGGCCGCCTGAGCACAGGCCTGGACAGCGGTAAAAGAGAGCTGCAGGAAGATGTCGCGATAAGCTGTATCGACCTGGTAACCTTTCTTTGCGAAGAACTCTGCACCTTTTTTCCCAATGCCCCAGATGGTCACCTGCCCTTTGCGATGGGCGTCGGTATAGTGCGCGTCGATGGTGGCTTTTGCCAGCTTCTGGATGTTGGCGTTGTAGGCACCGCAGAGGCCGCGATCACTGGTGATGACAATCAGGAGGACACGTTCTATGGGACGCTCTGCAGCGAGGTGTAGGCCGCCGTCGCCTCCTTCGGCATTGCTCACGATATTGCTGAGCATGTCCTGCAGCTTCCGGGCATAGGGCCGCAGCTGTAGGATGGAGTCCTGCGCCCGGCGAAGCTTGGCCGCACTCACCATCTTCATCGCTTTGGTGATCTGCTGGGTGGATTGTACCGATTTGATCCTGTTCCTGACTTCCTTAAGTTGGCCGGGCATAGCGTGGGATCTTATTGGGGGGCGGTAGTAGCTTTTGCGGGGGCAAAGGTAATAAAAAATCTGGCGCTGGGGTACCTCAACGGGCTACCCCGGCCTGACGCAGGTCTGCCAGAGCCTGGTCATCGCGGTAGGCAGCGGCCATTCTTGCCAGCTGACGGGTAAGGCGGCGGCGGACAGCCCCTTTCCCGGGGCTTTGATAGACGTTATTCATCTCCTGAGGGTCTCTTTTCATGTCGTACATCTCCCATTCGCCAAGGTCCTCGAAGCGGATCAGCTTCCACCGATCGGTCCGGATGCCATAATGCCTGGCAACCCGGTGCTCCCCGTTTTCGTAGTAATGATAGTAGAGCGCGGGATGGACATTCCCTTTTTCTGCTCCTTTCAGCAGCGGCACCAGGGTCTTGCCCTGCATGTCTGCGGGGATGGGCAGTCCGGCCATGTCAAGGATCGTCTCGGCGAAGTCGAGGTTCTGTACCAAAGAGGAGGTCCGCCTGCCGGCATCTGTCACGCCCGGCCAGCGAACGATCAGGGGAGTTCTAAAGGATTCTTCATACATGAACCGCTTATCGAACCAGCCATGTTCGCCGAGGTAGAAGCCCTGGTCGGAGGTATAGATCACGATGGTATTGCCAGCCAGTCCAGTCCGGTCGAGGTAGTCGAGCAGCCTGCCCACATTATCGTCGACGCTTTGCACGCACCGCAGGTAGTCTTGCATGTATCGCTGATACTTCCATTCAGCAAGTTCAGTACCCTTCAGCCCTGCGGTCCGGAAGGCACTATTGCCGGGCCCATATGCCTTTTCCCAGGCGAGCTTCTCACCGGGCTTCATGCGGTCGTAGATAGATTGCCAGCTGGCGCCTAGCCCCGTACGTTCTGCCGGAGGGAGGTCAAATCCCAGCTTCAGATCGTAAAAAGGATGCAGGTCTCTGGCCACTTCCATCTCCTGCTCCCGGGCGGCCCGGCCCCGTGTTGCGTAGGTATCTCTGAAATTGTCAGGCAGTGGTATCTGCGTGCCTTCGAAGTGTTGCAGGTATTTCGTCTCTGGCATCCAGTTGCGATGGGGCGCTTTCTGGTTGCAGACAAGGAAGAAGGGGCGGGAGGCATCGCGGCGGTCGAGCCATTGCAGGGCCAGGTCCACCGTCAGGTTTGTGACATAGCCTTCGAGGGTCTTCTTCACCCCGTTCTCAGTGAACCGTGGATGGTAATAGTCGCCCTGCCCGGGCAGGATGTTCCAGTAGTCGAACCCCTGGGGGTCTGATACGAGGTGCCATTTGCCAATCACTGCTGTCTGGTAGCCGGCAGCGCTGAGTAATTTTGCCACGGTGGACTGCCCTGCATCAAAGACGCCGTGGTTATCTCGAAAGCCGTTGATATGGCTGTGCTTGCCGGTGAGGAAGACGGCCCGGCTGGGTCCGCATAGTGAGTTGGTGACATAGGCGCGGTCGAAGAGCATCCCGCGGGCCGCCAGCTTGTCGAGCTCTGGGGTCCGGTTCAACCCATGACCATAGGCGCTGATGGCCTGGTAGCCATGGTCATCGCTCATCATGAAGATGATATTGGGTCGGGTGGGCTGCCCCCATAGCGGGGCAGCGCTGGCGATGAGAAGGGCTGGCAGAAGGCAGATGGGATGTCGGAACGTCATGCAGAAGAGCAGTCCGACAAGGTACAGCTTCTCGGGTATGGCAGCAAAGGCCATTGCTAGAACCCGCCGCCCCGCATGCGGTACTCCATGCCCCGCATGCGGTCTTGCCCCTGCTGCGATGTGCTCTGGAAGCGATTCATGCGGTAGGTGAAGGTGACCATGAAGTACTGCGTGAGCCTATTGGTACGGGTGTCGGTGATATTGCTGCCTGTCACGTTGCGGCTGATGTTGGTCGCCTGCTTGAAGATGTCATACCCGGTGAAGCGGAGGAAGCCGTTCTTCTTCTTCAACATCGTCTTCTCCAGCGAGGCATTGAGGAGGGCGATATTTCGATTGACCGTTGCCGATAGTCCGTAATTGAGCATATAATCTAGATCGTATCGGAGAATCCAGCCGCCTTTGAGGTCGATGCGCGCATTGGAGGTGAGCGTCCAGGAGCTGAAGTCGATGTTATTCTGGCCAGGTAGCGAGTATTTGGCAGTATTGATCGAATAACGGGCTCCGGCGTCCCATTCCAACCAGTCGTTATAGTTGAATTCAAATCTGAAGCCCTGTGATGCCAAGGTATTTCGACCGATGTTACGGACGCTATCGATCAAGTTGACATTGTGGTTGTAGTTGAGTATGCCGTTGAAGGAGAGCACGTAGCGGCGATTCTGGAAGGGCTTGCTAAAGTTATAGAAGGCGGTGGCGTTGTAAAAGCCGTCGACATTCTCGGGTATCGTCAGCTGGGATCCAGAACGCCCCAGCCGGATGGTGTTGTTGACGATCTTGTCTTGCGTGATGCTTAAGTTGGAACCTACAAAGAGAACGCGACCGCTGGTGAAATTGAAGTTATTGAAGAACAGTGAGAGGTTGTGGTTCATCTCTGGCTTGAGGAAGGGGTTGCCTTTGGTCTGATACTGGGGGTTCGAATTGTCAAGTACGGGTTGTAGCTGGTTGAAGCTGGGCTGGCGGGCGCTACCATTGTAGTTGAAGTTAAGCGTCTTGGTACGGGTGAAGTTATAAGCCATGCGTGCGACCGGGAACGCGTTGATCCGGCGCTGGGGCATATAGCTGCTATCCTTGGTGATGGAGTAGCCGTTGAGGAGTACGGGCTGGAAATTTATGCCCAGCGAGTAGTTATACTTCTTCTTGACGGTCCGGATACTGGCGCCCAGGCGCTGGTTGGTGAAGGTATTTTCAAAGGCGTTACTGAGCTGAGGGTTGAGTTGCACGTCTCCATTGGGCTTGTAGACGTAAGCCTCGCGATCGTTGTGCGTGAGAGACCGGTTATAGGCATAGGTGAGGTCTAGGAATCGGTCGGGTCGGAGGGGCTCGGAGAAGGTGAGCCTTGCACCATAGTTGCGATTGAAATTGTCTTGCAGGATGAGCTGCCGAAGAGTGATTTCCAACGGCACCGGCAGGTTCAGGTTCTGGGTGAAATTGATTTTCTCACTTTCACTCTCGTTGCCGCTGCCGCCGAGGTTGATATTGGCAGCCAGGTTGCGCCCACGCTTCCGGAATTTGAGGTTCCAGATGGCGTTGACGGAGAGGTTGGGTGTGGTGCTGGAGGATGTGTCGGCATTGGAACCGCGACTGGTTGGCAGTCCCTTAGCATCGGAGAAGTCGAATCGGCTGTTGGAGCGGGTATCCGATTGCCCATATGTGAGGCTGGGATTTATCTTGATGAAGTTGAAAGAGTCGATGTTGTATTCCAGGTTTAGGAAGGCCCGGTGGTTGCCAGTGAGGGTGGAGGTACCCGTATTTTGGTTGTTGGTGAAGTTGCCGGTCGCAAAGACGTTCTGCTGGGTGACCTGCCGGAGCAGGTCAGTACTACGGTTGGTATAGCTGTAGCTGCCGTAGAAGGAGCCTTTGCCTCCTTGGAAGTCGTTTCGGTAGTTGGTGCCGATCGACTTCGTCAGCGAGATGCCGTCGTTATCACCGTCATTGCCACTGCCAAAGCCTCCACCCCCACGGCCGCCGTTGCCGCCACCACCAAAGTTCCCACCGCCCATGCCACCACCGCCACCGGAGCCCACGACTGCCAGCATAGCCCTTCCCGTGCCCCGGGCGTTCATGTCCATGCCGCCGCCACCACCGCCCTGGTTGAAGTTGCTGGCGTTGGAGTTGTTAAGGTTGCCCGTGAGGGAGAACTGTCGGTTGTTGTTGAAGATGTTGGTGTTGAGGGTAGCCTGGTATCGGTCGCTGGTTCCATATCCAGCGGTAGCCCGGCCGAAGACACCTTTGTTGCGTTCTTTTTTAACCTCGATGTTCAGAACTTTCTCGGGTTCTCCGTCTTTGATGCCGGAGATGTTGGCGAGGTCGCCGTAGTCGTCGATAAGCTGTACTTTATCGACAATATCTGCAGGCAGTTCCCTCGTGGCAGCCTTAGGGTCTCCACCGAAGAAGTCCTTGCCGTTGACCTTGATACGCGTTACACTCTTTCCCTGTGCGGTGATGTTACCACTTTTATCAACCTCGATGCCGGGCAATTTCTTCAGGAGGTCTTCCACCATCGAGTTTGGCTTGACCATGGAGGAGTCGATTTTATACTCTACCGTGTCTTCCTTGAAAGAGATGGGCGGAGTCGTCACCACCACCTCCTGCAGAGTAGTGACGGCTGGCAACAGGACGATGGCTTCCAGCCGGATGTCCTCCTGCGTAGACGTGAAGCTGAAGCTGCGCTCGGCAGCGGTATAGCCGATATTGGTGGCAACAAGGCTGAAGCGGGGTGAGGAAACCCCTTTGAAAAAAAAGGCACCGTTGTTATTCGTGATGGCACGCAAAGTGTCTCTTGAGCCAGAGACATATAGTTTGAGATTGGCACGGGGCAGGGCATTACCGCTGCTATCCACTAGCCGGCCGGTGACCTGACGGGATTCCTGTGCAGCGGTGACGGTGACCGTCAGGGCCAACCAGATAAGGGTGAAGATTTTTTTCATCAAAACATCTAATGGTAATATGATGCCCTTCTATCAAATTTCCTTTGCAATGGTCAATAAATCATTTCCAAAAGAGCCATGCATCAATTAGAGACTCAGCCTTAATTTTTTCGATGCAAGGTGTTTGAAAAAGGCATACCTATTTACGACAAGCCAAGTCTTTAAAGGTTTAGTAGAGTGGGAAATCGTATGAAAATGCTTGGGTTCTGCCGACTTCTTACCTTTGTCTTTCGGGTGAGTATGCTTTTTTAGCAGCCCTATCTTACCTCCGACGAACAGACGACAATACGATCCAAGCATGTTCAAAGTTATACAGCAGCTCCTCGGTGGCAGTAAGTCAGAGAAGGATGTCAAACGCATCCGGCCCACGGTGGAAAAGGTAAATCAATGCTTTGCCGCCTGCCGCAGTCTCGACAACAATGCCTTGCGAGCCAAGACTGGAGCATTCCGCGACCGCATCCGCCAGCATATCGCCGGTATAGATGCAGAGATCGCCCGCCTCCACCAACAAGTAGAAGCGCTGGATGCTGCTGACTTTACAGGCAAGGATGTTGTCTATCAAGAGGTAGACGGATTGCGCAAAAAGCGGAATGAAGGGATCGAAGAGGTCCTACTAGAAATCCTGCCAGAAGCATTCGCCGTCGTTAAAGAGACGGCCCGGCGGTTTACCGAACAGACAGAGATCGTCTCCAGCGCCACCCAGCACGACCGCGACCTTAGTGTGCAAAAAGAATATGTGCGCATCGAGGGTGACCGCTCTGTCTTCCGGAATACCTGGTCGGCAGCCGGCAATACAGTCACCTGGAACATGGTGCACTACGACGTCCAGCTGATCGGTGGCACCGTCCTGCACCAGGGCAAGATCGCCGAGATGTCGACCGGCGAAGGGAAGACCCTGGTCTCTACCCTGCCAGCCTACCTGAACGCACTGCCCGGCGAAGGGGTGCATATTGTCACAGTCAACGACTACCTGGCCCGCCGCGACTGCGAATGGAACGGGCCCGTCTTCGAATGGCTGGGCCTTACCGTTGACTGCATCGACCGGCATGAGCCCCACAGTGAAGCCCGCCGACGTGCCTATCAGTGCGACATCACCTATGGTACCAACAACGAGTTCGGGTTCGACTACCTCCGAGACAACATGGTGCACCACCCTCATGAGATGGTGCAGCGCCGGCACCACTTCGCCATGGTCGACGAGGTCGACAGCGTCCTCATCGACGATGCCAGGACACCCCTCATCATCTCTGGGCCTGTCCCCCGGGGCGACGACCAGCAGTTCCATCTCCTGAAGCCGCGCATCCAGCAGCTGGTGGATGTGCAGCGCAACGTCGTCAATAAATCCCTCATAGAGGCACGTAAGCTCATCGCCTCCGGAAAGGAAGACCCCGAGACGGGCGGCCTCCACCTCATGCGTGCCTATCGCGGCCTACCCAAGAACTCTGCCCTCATCAAATACCTCAGCGAGCCCGGCATCCGCGTACGCCTGCAGAAAGCCGAGAACCATTACCTAGCAGAACAACAGAAGCTCATGCCCACCGTCGACGAGGAACTATACTTTCACATCGACGAGAAGAACAACCAGGTAGAGCTCACCGAAAAAGGACTGCACCACATCACCCGCAGCGGCGAAGACCCCGACTTCTTCGTACTGCCCGACCTGGCCACCAAGCTTGCAGAGATTGAAAAAGGCACTGGAACGGCAGAAGAAAAGCTGGAGCGCAAAGAACGCCTGCTCTCCGAGTATGCCCTGAAAGCCGACCGCATCCACACCATCCAGCAGCTCCTCAAAGCCTACACCCTCTTCGATAAAGATGTGGAATATGTGGTGATGGAGGGACAGGTGAAGATCGTCGATGAACAGACAGGCCGCATCCTCGACGGGCGGCGCTATTCCGACGGCCTGCACCAGGCCATCGAAGCCAAAGAGAACGTGAAGATCGAAGCCGCCACGCAGACCTATGCCACCATCACGCTGCAGAACTACTTCCGCATGTACCACAAGTTGGCGGGCATGACGGGCACGGCCGAGACGGAAGCGGCGGAGTTGTGGAATATCTACAAACTCGACGTGGTATCCATCCCCACCAACCTTCCCATGGTCCGCCAGGACCAAGAAGACCTCGTCTATAAGACTAAGCGAGAGAAGTATAAGTCGGTCATCGAAGAGATCGAGCGACTGCGGGCAGCGGGCCGGCCCGCCCTCGTCGGTACTACCTCCGTAGAAGTCAGCGAACTGCTAAGCCGCATGCTCAGCGCCAAAAAGATCCCCCACAACGTACTCAACGCCAAACAACACGCCCGGGAGGCGCAGATCGTCGCCGAGGCAGGCATTGCTGGCAGCATCACCATCGCCACCAACATGGCGGGCCGCGGCACCGACATCAAGCTGGGGCCCGGCGTCCGGGAAGCTGGCGGCCTAGCCATCATCGGCACCGAGCGGCATGAAAGTCGCCGCGTCGACCGGCAGCTGCGCGGCAGGGCCGGCCGCCAGGGCGACACCGGCAGCTCGCAGTTCTATGTGTCGATGGAAGACGACCTCATGCGCATGTTCGGTAGCGAACGCATCGCCTCGCTCATGGACCGCATGGGCTACCAAGAAGGGGAAGTCATCCAACACAGCTGGATCACCAAAAGCATCGAGCGGGCTCAGAGAAAAGTCGAAGAAAATAACTTCGGCATCCGCAAACGCCTACTCGAGTACGACGACGTGATGAACAAGCAGCGCAACGTCGTCTACACCAAGCGCCAGCACGCCCTCTTCGGCGAGCGCCTGGCCCTCGACATCGACAACGCCTTCTACTCCGTCGCAGAGAACCTCGTCAGCGGATACACCGGCATGAACGACCTCGAAGGATTCCAGATGGCCGCCATTGTCAACTTCGGCATCGACTCATCCATCAGCCCAGAAGCCTTTGCCAAGTCGGACCGCCGCGTCCTGGCAGACCAATGCTATCAGGAGGCTATGCAAGCCTATCAGCGCCGCAAACAGGAGTTGATGCGACAAGCCCTGCCCGTCTTCCAAAACGTACGGCTCACCCAGGGGAGCCATATCGAAAACGTCGTGGTACCCTTCACCGATGGCAGGAAATCACTCAATGTGCTGGCAAACCTCGACAAGACCCTTTCCTCCAAAGGCCTAGAGCTAGTGACAGCCCTTGAAAAGACCATCACACTGGCCGTCATCGACGACGCCTGGAAAGAACACCTGCGCACCATGGACGACCTGAAGCAGAGTGTACAGACGGCCGTCTATGAACAGAAAGACCCTCTCGTCATCTACAAGACGACGGCCTATGAACTCTTCTCCAACATGAACGCCGAAGTCAACAAAGATATCGTCTCCTTCCTCTGCCATGTGGGCCTGCCCGAGCAGTCGGCCGACGTGCGCCTCCGCGAAGGTCGTGAGCAGCGGACAGATATGAGCCGCATGCGGATCCGAAAAGACAGCTTGCAGTCAGCTCCCATGGGCCCTGGTGGCCTAGAAGACGAGAACCCCTACGAAGACCCTTCCGCCAACGTCCGGCAAGAGCCTGTCAAGACGGGTCCCAAAGTGGGCCGCAACGACCCCTGCCCCTGTGGCAGCGGAAAGAAATACAAACAATGCCATGGCAGAGAGGGCTAGCCCTGCTGATAAGATTGCATACCCTTTCACAGTTATCCATACATCGTTACCCTACATTTGACTCATGAGATTCTTGCCACTCTTGCCCTTAACGATCTACCTGCTCGGCTCGGCATCCCTGACAGCCCAGAGCCTGACGATCTCGCGAGACCCCCGGCTCGACATGCTCATGAAACGCCAAGCCGAAGTCAACAAAGAGGCAGAAAAGTTCAATGTACGCAGCGGCCCAGGCTTCCGCGTGATGGTCATTAATACCAGTAGCCGCCTCCAGGCCATGGAAGTGAAATCCAGCATGATGGCGGTCTTCCCAGACCAAAAGTCGTACCTCGTCTACCAGTCGCCCTATTTTAAAATTATGGTGGGCAACTTCCGCGCGCTCTCGGAAGCCGAAGGGTTCCGCGCTAAAATCCAGCGCTACTACCCCAACGGTGTGATGGTCGTGCCGTCTAACGTGGAATACTGGCCCGACAAAGAAGAGCCGCCACCCGCTTACTGAAGACCCGGCCTCCCTGCGGATTTGCTACTCGGCCCCCTCCGGCTTACCTTCGTATCATGCTGGCCAACAGGATACGCGAACGGGCAGCCGCCTGGAGCAGAGAGGGGGTAGACATCCGCAGGCAACTGCATGCAAACCCTGAACTCAGCTACCAGGAATTTGAGACCTCCGCCCTCGTACGAAGCTGCCTACAGGCATGGGAGATCCCTCACCAGACCCTAGCAGGCACTGGCGTCATAGGCCTGATCCAGGGCCAAGACCCTGCCAGCCGCGTCGTCGCGCTGAGGGCCGACATGGACGCCCTAGCCATCCAGGAAGAAAACGAAGTGCCCTACCGCTCCACCCGCGAGGGGATCATGCATGCCTGCGGCCATGATATGCATACGACCTGCCTTCTGGGTGCCGCCCGTATCCTGCAGGAGACCAGGCAGGACTGGCAAGGGACCGTCAAACTGATTTTTCAGCCGGGAGAAGAGAAAAATCCCGGCGGAGCCAGCCTCCTGATACGGGAAGGAGTGCTGGAAGGTCCAACACCGCAAGCCATCTTCGGCATGCACGTCAACCCGCAACTCGAAACCGGCCAGGTGAGCTTCCGCAGTGGCAAAGTCATGGCCAGCGCAGACGAGCTTTACATCACCGTCAAAGGCAGCGGTGGGCACGCAGCATCCCCTCACTGGACAACCGACACCGTGCTCGTCGCCTCTCATATCGTGACCTCCCTCCAGCAAGTCGTCAGCCGCAACAGCTCCCCCTTCTCTCCATCCGTCCTTTCCATCTGCTCCATCCAGGGTGGGCAAACCACCAACGTCATCCCATCCGAAGTACGGCTGATGGGCACCTTCCGGGCCATGGATGAAGACTGGAGGTTCCGCGCACATGAGATCATCCGGCGTCAGGTGACAGCCATCGGAGAAGCCATGGGAGCGGAGATCGACCTCCATATCGATATGGGATACCCCAGCGTGTACAACCATGAACAGCTCCACACCGTCGCCGTCGCCCTCGCGGAAGCATACATGGGCCCTGGCCTAGTCGGGGAGACCGAGCTAAGGATGGGCGCGGAAGACTTCGGCTTCTACACCGAGCACATCCCAGGCTGCTTCTACCGAGTGGGGACGGCCAATGCCTCCAAAGGAATCACCTCCGGCGTCCATACCCCGAGGTTCGACATAGATGAAGCAGCCATCCCCATCGGCGTAGGCCTGATGGCCTGGCTGGGGGCCACCGCAGCACTGCCGCGCTGAACCCAACCCCTGGCAGACAAATGGGCAGTGGCCCGCTGGCCTATACACCAGCCCGCTGCTGCCCATGGCAAAAATTAAACACGATTGCATGCGAAAAGACCTCAGAAGAGAACAGGCCCTGGAATACCATGCCAAAGGGCGCCCTGGCAAAATCGAAGTCATCCCCACCAAGGAAGCCAAGACTCAGCGCGACCTCTCACTGGCCTACTCCCCCGGGGTGGCAGAGCCCTGTAAAGAGATACATGAGGACCCCGACCTGGTCTACAAATACACCGCCAAAGGCAACCTCGTAGCCGTCATCTCCAACGGGACGGCTGTGCTCGGCCTCGGCGACATCGGCCCCGAAGCAGGTAAGCCTGTCATGGAAGGCAAGGGCGTGCTCTTCAAGATCTTTGCAGACATCGACGTCTTCGACATCGAGATCAATGAAAAAGACCCCGACCGGTTTGTCGAGATCATCAAAGCATTGGAACCAACCTTCGGGGGCGTCAACCTGGAAGACATCAAAGCCCCCGAATGCTTCCACATCGAGCAGCGGCTCAAAGAAGAGATGCGCATACCCATCATGCACGACGACCAGCATGGCACCGCCATCATCAGCGCCGCCGCCCTCCTCAACGCCCTCGAGCTGCAAGGAAAAAAGATCGGTGAAGTCTCGATGGTCGTCAACGGCGCCGGGGCAGCTGCCCTCGCCTGCATCGACATCTACGTCGCCCTAGGGCTCGACCCTGGCAAAATCCGCGTCTTTGACTCCAAAGGCCTCATCCACCGCCGCCGGAGCGACCTCGACGCGCGCAAGCAGCGATACACCCACGGTGATGCCGACATGTCGCTCGAAGAAGCCTTTCGCGGAGCCGACATCTTCATAGGCCTTAGCAAAGGCAAGGTCGTCAGCCGGGAGATGGTACTCAGCATGGCCAACAGGCCCATCGTCTTCGCCATGGCCAACCCCGACCCGGAGATCTCCTGGAACGATGCCACCTCCGCCAGGACCGACATCATCATGGCCACGGGACGTTCGGACTTCCCCAACCAGGTCAACAACGTCCTCGGCTTCCCCTATATATTTCGCGGTGCCCTCGATGTCCGGGCCTCGACCATCAACGAGCCGATGAAGCTCGCCGCTGTCAAGGCACTGGCTGAGCTCACCCGGCTGCCCGTGCCCGACATCGTCAACATGGCCTATAATTCCTCAGACATCGCCTTTGGCAGCAACTATATCATCCCCAAGCCCTTCGACCCCAGACTGCTGGCGACGGTCGCCCCGGCCGTCGCACGCGCCGCCATGGAAAGCGGCGTTGCCAGGAAGCCTATCACAGACTGGGAGCAATATGCTAATGAACTCAATGGTCGTCTTGGCGTCGACAACCAGATCACCCGGGTCATCGGCTCCAAGGCCCGCAAAGACCCACGGCGCGTCGTCTTCGCCGATGCAGAGAACAAGAAGATCCTCAAAGCAGCACAGATCGTACTGGACGACGGCATTGCATTCCCCATCCTGCTCGGTGATCCAAGGAAGATTACTGAGATCGCAGAACGCAACCGCATCAGCCTTGAAGGAATGCAGGTCATAGATGCCAAGAGCGATGACATGGAGGAAAAACGACAAGCATATGCGGAAGCCTTTTTCCAAAAACGCCAGCGCCGGGGCGTGAACTACTACGAGGCCTTCAAAAAGATGAAGGATAGGAACTATTTTGGATGCATGATGGTTCATGCCGGCGAGGCAGACGCCATGATCTCTGGACTGACCCGCAACTATGCCGAGACCATCCGACCTGCCATTCAGATCATGGGGACGGAGCCCGGCGTGCAAAAGATCGCCGGCATGTACATAATGCTGACCAAACGCGGCCCCCTATTCCTGGCAGACACCACCGTCAACTTCAACCCGACGGCCGAGCAAGTAGCCGACATCACCCTGCTGGTGGCCAGAGAAGTCCGCGCCTTCGGCATCACCCCGCGCGTGGCACTGCTGAGCTACTCCAACTTCGGCAGTAGTGAGACACCCGAAGCCATCCTGATGCGCGAAGCCCGCCGCATTGTCAAAGAGAAAAACCCCTCGCTGATCGTAGACGGGGAGATCCAGGGCATCCTGGCCTTCAACAAGGAAATACTCCGCGAGAACTACCCCTTTAGCGAACTGGCAGGCCCGGGAGAAGTCAACACACTCATCTTCCCCAACCTGAGTGCGGGCAATATCGCCTACAACCTGCTTAAGGAAGTCGGCGGGTCAGACAGTATCGGACCTGTAGTACTCGGCCTCCGCAAGCCCGTACATGTGCTGCAGCTGGGATCTACCGTCCGAGACATCATCAACATGGTCGTCATCGCCGTGATCGACTCGCAGGTGAAGGATGCCCAGCGAAAACCATCGCTCGAGAAATAAAGATAGCCGCTAGGCCAGCAACAACAGACGGCCAACAGCGCACAAGAGATGGAGCAGATATCACGCAAGAAGCCCCACTACCCGGTGAGCCTAGGTTTCAGCAAGTACCTGGCACGTCATGGCCGCACCATCTCCCTGCCAGTCACCTATGAGATGCTGCGCAACTTCCGGGAATCGGTGAGCCTGACAGATGTCAAAGGAAGAGACACGCTCTGGGAGACGGTCTACTACCCTCCACCCGTCACCGAAGAACTACACCGGGGACTCAAGCGGACCTACTCCATCCTTAAGTCGACAGGATACACGCAGGCAGAAGAACACCTGCTCATCGAACGAATCGACTTCTGCGTCTTCGGAAACTCAAAGCCCTTCCGCATCCGAATCGTCAACACCTACAACGAGGTGCACGACTATTTCTACTTCAAGATTGCTGACGCTTCGCGCATCTGGGGCCTCGAACTGGAGCACCTGCTATCCCCCTACCGCATCAACTATCTGGTCGACGGACAGACGCTCATCGAAGAACACATCGCCGGCGTGCCCGGAGATCTTTTCGGAGCGACATACCTCGGCAGGCCCCTCTTCAACCCCCGCCGCATCGCCAAAGAGTTCGTAAAGTTCAACGAACGCTGTTTCATGCGGCTGCTGGGCGATATGCGCAGCTATAATTTTGTCTTTGACATCTCCCAAGACTTCGACGACATCCAGTTCCGCATCCGTGCAATCGACTTCGACCAACAGTCCTACGAAGGACGAAAAAACATCTACCTGCCACAGTTCTATAAAGAGAACCGGGTCTTTGTAGAACAGGTACAGGAACTCCTGCACCCAGACGTCATCAAGCAGTACCAGATGGAAGAACGCTCCGTATTCCACCGGCGGGTACGAGGCGAATACCACCAGCTGAGCGACCTGCAGCGAACACTCGCACGGGAAGCCTTCTCCGTTCCCGAGAAAATCGATGAGCTCAAGGAAGCACTGGCAGTCTATCACGGCCGGCCCTCCTTCCTGAAATGCACTACGATGCCGCAAATCTTGCATCTGCATATCAAGGGATTTGTCAGGATGGACCTACGCAAAGCCTAGCGAATTCAGTACTTTTGATTGAAACTCTCTTCAGCGCATGCCCTTCTTCCAACATTTCGGCGCCTTCCTGCTGATGCTGCGTGGGATGTTCACAAAGCTGGAAAATCCGCGTATGTACTGGAAAGAACTGATGCACCAGTGTAACGAGCTAGGCATCGGCTCGCTGGGCATCGTAGCCATCATCTCCGTATTCATCGGCGCTGTATCCACAGTACAAACAGCCTACCAGCTCGTCAGTCCACTGGTGCCCATCTCTACCATCGCACAGATTGTCCGCGACACCGTCATCCTCGAGTTCGCCCCGACGCTCTCCTGCATCGTACTAGCCGGCGTCATCGGTAGTAAAATTGCCAGCGAGCTTGGCAACATGCGCGTCAGCGAGCAGATAGACGCATTGGAGACGATGGGCATCAACACCCGCGCCTATCTCATCATGCCCAAAATCCTCGCCTGCCTGATCATGATCCCGCTGCTCGTCGTCATCTCCATGGTACTGGGCATGTGGGGCGGCCGCTTTGCGGGACAAGCAGCCGGCATCATGTCGTATGAAGTCTTCGACCGGGGACTGTTGAAAGAGTTCATCCCCTTCAACGTGACCTTCGCCCTAACCAAGGCCTATACCTTCGCCTTCATCATCTCCGCCATCCCCGCCTACTACGGCTACCATGTAAAAGGAGGAGCCCTAGAGATAGGACAATCCAGCACAAGGGCCGTCGTGACCAGCTGCATCACCGTGCTGCTGGCAGACTATATCCTGGCAGCCCTACTGCTCGACTAGACCAGCCCCATAACAGATGATTGAAGTCAAAGAAATACAGAAAGGATTTGGCGATAAGACTATCATCGGTGGCGTGTCATCAGTGATGGAGACTGGCAAGTGTAACCTTATCATAGGTGCCAGCGGGAGTGGCAAGACCGTGCTCATGAAATGCATCGTAGGCCTTTTTGAGCCTGATGCGGGAAGCATCATATATGATGGGCAGGACTTCACCGCGATGCCCTCCGTACAACGCAAATCGATGCGCCAGCAGATTGGTATGCTGTTCCAGGGCTCCGCCCTTTTCGACAGCTTAACCGTGGCGAAGAATGTGATGTTCCCACTCGACATGTTCAGTCGCATGACCCGGGGAGAAAAGGAGAAACGGGTGGATGAAGTACTTGAGCGGGTCCGCCTCGACGGTGCCCATAAAAAATATCCCGCCGAAATCAGTGGTGGCATGAAAAAGCGCGTCGGCATCGCCCGTGCCATTGTACTGAACCCCAAATACCTTTTCTGCGATGAGCCCAACTCAGGCCTCGACCCGCAGACATCCCTAGTCATAGACCGCCTCATCCGCGAGATCACCCTCGAGTATAACATCACCACCGTCGTCAACACCCACGACATGAATAGTGTCATGGAAATCGGAGACCGCATCCTCTATATGCACCAAGGCTTCAAAGAATGGGAAGGCACCAACCAGGAGATCATCCACAACCGAAATGAGCGACTCAACGCCTTCATTTTCGCATCCGAATTCCTCCGCGACGCTAAAGACATGCGCATGCTGGAGATGCGAGGAAAAATCTCCGACCAGCGCGACATGGACGAACTCCTCCGCTGACGCTACGCACGATTCAGGATTCCTCTCTTTGCGCTGCAAACAAGAATTGTGTAGCAATGCCCGCAAGAAGGCACGCTAACTTTGTGGCGTTGACCAATTCCCAAACACCAAATGCTTACCTAAGTCAAGACTAACGCTGTCCAGGCCCTTCAGCCATTGGCAGGCTTTTACTAACTTCGCGACGCAACAAATTCAGTTTAATTATGTCGGTACTCGTCCATCAGGGATCCCAGGTCATAGTTCAGGGTTTCACCGGAACGGAAGGCAGTTTCCACGCTACACAGATGATCGAATACGGCACCCAAGTAGTAGGGGGGGTGACGCCTGGCAAGGGGGGCACCCGGCACCTTGACAGACCGGTCTTCAACACCGTCGCCGATGCCGTCCGCACCACGGGCGCAGATGTGAGCATCATCTTTGTACCGCCCGCCTTTGCGGCTGATGCCGTCTGTGAGGCGGCAGAAGCAGGCATAGGCCTAGTCGTGTGCATCACTGAAGGGATCCCTGTGCAGGATATGGTCAAAGTGAAACATTTCCTTCAGGACCGCCCGATACGGCTGATCGGACCCAACTGTCCCGGTGTCATCACCGCCGGCGCCTGCAAGGTGGGCATCATGCCCGGATTCATTTTTAGGGAAGGCCGCATTGGCATCGTTTCCAAATCCGGCACCCTCACCTATGAGGCTGCCGACCAGATTGTCAAGGCCGGCCTAGGCATCAGCACTGCCATCGGCATCGGTGGCGACCCCATCATCGGCACCACTACCCGCGAGGCCGTGCAGCTCTTCATGGACGACCCGGACACCGACGGGATTGTCATGATCGGCGAGATCGGCGGCGGAATGGAAGCCGAGGCGGCCCACTGGATCCGGCAGCACCCACACAAACCCGTCGTGGGATTCATCGCAGGGCAGACAGCCCCTCCCGGCCGCCGCATGGGACATGCCGGCGCCATCATCGGCGGATCCGACGACACCGCCGCTGCCAAAAAACGCATCATGCATGAAAGTGGGATCCTCGTCGTCGACAGCCCAGCCGACATCGGCCGGACCATGGCAGAGGCCATGCGGTCTTGACCCAACCCCGCATACATCAGCCCGTCGCGTCCAGCCCCTAGCATGTCAGCGACGGGCTTCTTATTTTCGTTAATTCTCTTCGTCTGCTTGTGGATACGCACGTTCCATGCATCCCATCCAAGGCACCTACCTTCCAACTATGAGACCCCTCCTCTTGCTGGCATCCCTCGCCTCCATGGCCCTGCCACTGGCCGGCTCGGCACAGGGTATCCCCGTCAGCATCCGGAGGCAGTCGCCAGGTGTCATGGCGATGGCGAAGCCTTCGGAAGCAGAGGCCGCCCAACCGGGAGTAGGTTACAACACCCTAGTAGAGGTATTGCAGACGGATAAAAGCCGCCCAAAGCTCCCCGGCACGGCGATGCAGAACTTCGTCATCCGAAAAGAGCTCATGGTACAGCCCCACACGCCCCGATTCCTAAGAGAAGGGGACCGACTCACCCTGCCCGTGCGCATCACCAACTGCTCCGACAGCGAGCAGACGGGACAGGCGCAGCTAGAACTCTTTGACCCCGAGAATGGGGCATCGGTCGATGGATATTTTCATAATGTCTTCCCTGTACAATTCTTCACGGCCCCCGCCGGGCAGACGGTGGCGGTAGCCTTTACGATGTCGGTGCCAGCCGACTTCCATCGGCCCGTCGGCCTACGCGTCCGGGCCGCTACTGCTCGCCATACAGATAGGGAAGAACGCATCCTGCCCGTACTCAGCAACCGCCTGCTCGTGACGGAGTCAGTCCCCCTCCGGATGGATGGGCTGGGCAGTCGGACCTTCCGCTTCGAGAAGCTCCTGCAGTCGGGCGACGCCCCTACCCTGACTCAACACCGACTGACACTGGAGTATGCCGCCAGCCCTGCCTGGTATGCCGTCGCAGCACTACCCTTGACGGGCTATGCCCATGCCTCCGTCGAACAGTCGTTCAACAGGTTCTATGCCAATGCCGTGGCAGCGCAGGCCGCTGCCGGCAGCCCCCGCATTCGCGAGTGGGTGGCGCGATGGGCCACCGACAGCGCTGCAGGCCGGCAGGCCCGGGCCAGCGCCATCGGCCAGCAGCCTGCGCTCAGGGATATCCTCCTCGAAGAAACCCCCTGGGTCACGGAGGCCCGCGACCAAGCGGCACAACGGCGTCAGCTGGCCTCGCTCTTCGAAACAGGGCGCCTGGCCTCCGCCCTCAAAGAAGCGCTGGCACAGGTTCGGGCAGCCCAGAACCCAGATGGTGGATTTGCATGGTTTCCGGACGGCCCCTCCGACCGCTACATGTCGCAATACATCCTGGCCAACATGGGCCGGATGCAGACGACCGGTGCCGTGCCGGCGCCCCTCCAAGCCGCGTTTTCATACCTCCTGGACGCGGGGCTGCGCTATCTCTCCGGCCAGCTGCAAGACGATCATCGCGAAGCGACCCGCCGCGCCCAGCCACCTGCCTCCCCATCGCCCCTGCAGGTACAGGCCCTCTATGCCCTCAGCTGCCACCCTGCCTACAAGCCCCCTGCCAAAGAAATGGCTGCCCAGCAGTACTACCGGTCACGCATCATCGAAACGTGGCCGGCACTGCCCTTGCAGGTACAGGCCATGGCTGCCCTGGCCCTGCACCGCACAGGAGCGACCTCCACCGCAAAAGCCATCCTGCACTCCCTGCGGGAGCGGGCCGTGCAAGACTCCACACTCGGCATGTACTGGAAAGGCGGACGACAGCCCTGGTACTGGCAGGAGGCCCCCATCGAGACGCAGTCGCTCCTCCTGGAAGCTTTCCTAGACATTAATCAGGATACCGCCACGGCCGACCAGCTGCGGCTTTGGCTGCTGACCAAGAAGCAGACAGAACGGTGGGAGTCCACCCGGGCGACCGCCGATGCCTGCCGGGCCTTGCTCGCCATGGGCAGCCACTGGCTCGCCGAAGGCCGGGCCGCAGACATCTTCCTCGGCCACCAGCAGCCCCTGCAGTTCCAGACCCTGGCGGGCGGGGGCGGGCTGCAGGCCTCCCTCGAAGGCCCTGCCATCAAACCCGAGATGGGACATATTCGTGTGCGCGTGACCGGTGACTCAAGCCAACACCCTTCGGGCTTAAGCTGGGGGGCCGTCCATTGGCAGTATTTCGAGCACCTCGACCGTCTCACGGCCACCACAGGCCCCCTCGCAGTGGAGAAGCAGCTATACCAGGAAAAGATGACGGCTGCTGGACCCATCCTCGAGGCCCTGACGGAAGCGTCCAACCTGACGGTTGGCGACAAACTCATCGTCCGGCTGCTGCTGCGCAACGACCGGGATATGGAATATGTACACCTCAAAGACATGCGTGGCTCCGGCACAGAGCCGGCCGACGGGCTCAGCGGCTACCAATGGAAAGGAGCCCTGGGCTACTACCTGTCGCCCCGCGATGCGGCCACCCATTTCTTCCTGCCCATCGTCCCGAAAGGCACCCACGTCTTCGAATACACGTTGTTTGTCAGCCATGCAGGCCAGTTCCCTGCCGGGATTGCCACCGCTGAGTGCCTCTATGCCCCTTCTTTCAGAGGGCATGCTGAAAGCCTTTCCATCCGCGCCTCAGAAAGGCCGGAATGAGTTCATTGGGATCGCCGCTAGGGCATGATGTGCTACTCCCCTCGGAGGGTTTGGAAAGGACAGATGGCCCTTGTAATTTTTTTTCACGAGGAAATGCAGAGGTTTTCCTTCTTTTTAACTTTTTACTATTTTTTCGTCGAAATAATAGAGCATTCCTGCTCTTGGGTGAAAGTTACAAGGCTGATAACTTGGACTCAATCTTGGACTCATACCATGTACAAGAAAAACACCTTCCAGTCGTTGCTATGCAAAAACATTCGAAGAGCCTGGGTTTCCCGCAGCATGACGATCGAACAACTGGCCCATGACGCGAACATGACCTACTCACAGATCAGCCGGATCGAGCTCGGAAAAATCAACACCAGCGTCTACACGCTCCACATCTTATGCCAGACCTTAGATGTGGGGCCCATGGAATTGCTGGATTTCACCGTGCAGGGCTCGCGATAAACCGCCTGGCCAAGCCTTTGTTGCAAAGCCCCTATGGGGCCTGTTGTCCTCAGCGATCCCGGCAAAAAATCCGGGCTTGTCCGCACCTGACCGGGACGACCCTGTATGCTTATACAAATTCTTTCTCGATGGCGCCGACCATATCCACGGAAAAGGATATGAAATTTCGAAAACAGTGGTTGGTGAAGAGCCGCTCGGGCTCGCCTACAAAGTTGGAACGGTAGGTGACCCGCCAATCATTAGCTTGCTTTCTGACCTGGACATGTCCGAGGACAAGCTTGGTGTTCAGGTTGTCCAGCACCTCATAGAAATCGATGCCAGGCTTCTCATAGGCCTCTTCGTAGGTCGCAAAGAGCTGGAACAGGGCCTGGCCGCCAACTTCGCTAATGATCAGGAGCACTCTTGTCGGCTTGTTGCGGATCTTGAAGACAGACAACAGCACCACCGAATCCTTCTGCTCCTGGACGGTGATATTGATGGCGCCGATGGCTTCGAAGCATTGTTTGATTTCAGGCAGGGGTAGAGGGATCATAGGTCAATGGTATTAAGAACCTTATTCATATCCGATTTAAAGATAACTTCCGTCGTGAACAATCCGTCACTGCCGCCGCTGGCGAGGATGACATCCTGGCTCCGCAGCAGGATTTGACGCATCTACTACACCAGCGTAGCCTTCGACTTCTGGGCTACGATCAGCGAGTTGGAGAGTGCTTGCTCTGTCTTCTCCCAGAAATAGTCTTTCTGGATGGCGATGAGCACGCCCAGCTTGATATCGTCTTTTCGGGTACTCTGCCTCTATAGACCTGTTTGAGGATACCCTCTTTTTGCTCTCCCTTGATATATCGGAAAACGCCGGAGAGGCTCCACTCGATCTTTTCCATATGCGCCTTGGTCTCTTGACGGATTCTTTGACAGATAGGGCCATGGGAACGTAGAAAGGGTTTTATCACACTTATGCATGTTACGAATTCTGGATAAAAATCGAAAAAGCATTTGGACGAATGGTGGATGCCCCGCTCTTCTCTGGGCTAAGAGATGGAATAGATCAACTGGAAATGAACGAGTTGACATCCTCAGAATTAAAGGCTTATTTTATGCTGCTCCCGAATAAGGTCAATTAAAAGCAATCAGCCCATGGCAGATACCCCGTCAAAGCAGTCGAAGCGTCCTTTTGGAAAGACGCTGCTGCTATATGGCATCATGTTTTTTGTTATGGCATTGGCATTGGAACTCTCATCGATCGTATTCATACACATCTGGTATCACGATTTTTGGGAAGAAACCCTTCAGTACCAGGGCAAGTCGTCAACCGTCTATCTGGTTAAAAAGTTCATCTTAAAAGCAGGGCCCAACAATGACTTCGAAAGGAAGAGTTCCTCCCCGCAACCCTTCCGCATCCCAGACAGCATCCATGGCTTCCGCGCCAATACCGGCTCCTTTGAAATCACCTACCGGAAGCCTTCTTTCGACACCTTCGTGCAGTTCAAACATTTTGTTACGATCTTGCCGGAGGGCAATCGCTATGTCGGAGAGCCGGCCTATCCTACCGAGCGCGATGTATATGTCTTTGGAGATTCCTTCATCTTCGGTGAAGGCGTCAATGATGAGCAGACGTTCACCTACCTGCTGCAGTCGCGGTTCCCGCATACTCGTTTCCACCTCTACGCGTATTCAAGCTATTCGCTGACCAATGCTTATCTGAATATCCAGCGGCTCTCCAGCCGCATCGGCCCCGAGGATGTGATCATCCTGGGCCATGCCAGGTTTTATGATGTCCGGCATGTCGCAGCTCCCAGCCGCATCAAATGGTGGGGAGAGCCCTTTGCCGTGGGCAATGATCCTAAGCGCTTCAAACACCTGCGGGCACGTCTGGAAGGCGACAGCCTGGTCTTCGACCGGATTCCGTTGTTTTGCGCTTATCAGCAGGATTACTGCAGTCAGCCCGACCCGCCTACCGCCTACATGAATAAGGTGACGGCACACTTGATCAACGGCATCGCCCGGTCCACCCCCGCAAAAGTCTATCTATTGCATTTCTTCGGGGAGCTCCGCCCAGATATTGTCACACAACTCGACCCTGCCGTCAGCATCATTCAGGCCACAGCCGAGACCTACGACTACCAAATGCGGGATGATATCAACGGGTTTGACCCTCATCCAGGCCCGTATTGGAACCATGCCATTTACCGCCGGCTGGCCGACACGCTCCGCACCCGCGAGATGTACTGAATGTTGGCTACGTGCGGATACAGCCCGGGTACCATCCTAACGACTCGCCCCCCATTTGAATGAGGGTCTCCTTCTATGCCATATGGACAGTCTGCGATGTCTGTAGACAAGCCTTCGGAAGATATATATGCTCTACACCTAGTGCTCTCATAGCCTGAACGGGTAGCTGCTAGTGCGGGTGCTGGTATCGGAGAAAAGCTGCCAGGGTGATCATCATGGTGGTCGAATGGTAGTAGTAAGCGGGGTCTTCGTGGATGAATTTCTGGAGAAAGGTCTGGCGGAGATGGGCGGGGATAATGGCCTCCGTCCCTCTATCGTCTGAGAGAAAGTCCGTCAGCTTTAAGAGGTTTTCCTTGCCCAGGTACTGGTTTCTCCAGTTCTGTCGGACCGACTCCACTCGGGCAAAATGCTGCATCAGCTTACGATAGATTCGATATGGATAGTTAAGGGGCGGCCGATCGTAGGCATAGTTGTAAAGGTTGAAAGGCCGATGGTCCTGCCAGGTCACAGAGGCCAGCTTGGGCGAGCGCCGCTTGATATACTCAATCTGTATTTTCCGCTTGTCGAGGTGTTCTTCCGGGACAGTACAAACGAACTGTATGAGCCGGTCGTCGCAGTAGGGCAGGTAGGTCTCTCCAAAATCTTTAAAGATTCGGATGTTACTGCACGAGAGCTTAGAGAAATAGGTTTGTATCTTAAATGACCGAAGCTTGGCTGTGGGATGGTCGATGTCGATCGAGTCGAGCTTGGCGGCCAGCAGTGCCCGCAGTTGCTCGGTGAAATTTCCGGAGTAGCCATACGATTGCCAGAGGGCGGTGGCCAGCTCAAGGCCGGAGGGCTTTACATATTTCTTCCAGACATAGTCCAGGTGTTCCGATGCGGGGAACTCAGCTGGCAGCCCCAGTCCGTCAAAGAAGATGTCTCCCGCGTGCCCCAGCAGGAACTTACCCCCCATGGCCTTGAGTGCGTCATAGACAGCAAACTGCCGGGCATGGGTGAACTCCGCATAGCACTCGTTGACGACGGCAATATGCCCGATATAATCCCAGAGGGTGCCCGGCTCGATGTAGAAGGACTGGAATGGGAAGCCAATCTTCTCTGATATCTTCTTCCCGAAGGCGTGCTCGTTGATGCCGTTGCGGAAGGAGTAGCTGTAGCCTGTAAAGGGGATCTTCAGATGCGAGCAGGCGGCCACCAGGGAGCGACTGTCGAGTCCCCCGGAGATGGGGATGGTGTAGTCATCGGTGTGGTTTGAACAGATCATGTCTTCGAAGAGCACCTCAAACGCTTCGACGGCCTGAGAGAAGCTAATGTCCTTCGGCGCATATCTCCATTCAAAATAGGGCTTCGTCTCCTGCAGTCTGCCCGTCTCGTCGACAACATGGTCGGTGGCTGCCCGCAGCTTCTTGAGTCCCTTGTAATACGTGGTGTCCTCCCAGAAGAAACCTAGGGCGATGAACATACAGATCGACTCGATGTCCAACGCGTCTTTTTCTCCGAAGCGAATGGGATCAGTGGGAATGATGGATTGACGAATGGTCATGGCTTGGGTACTTGCTGCAGCGCCGCAAATGCAGTCAGTAAGATACTAGAATCGGGCAACTCCGTCAACCGCCTGAAATAGAGGATGCTACCATCGTTTGGTTTGCTACACATAGCCGCGAGGGATGGAGCTATTTTGAGCCCAGTACCACATACTCATACGCTCCGTTGTTTAAATGCAACGTTGATACATTACACTTATTAGTTTCATTTATCACTAAAGGCTATATTTACCTCTCTACATCCTACCATGCCCGTTCATGCAGAAAGGGCGTCAGAGAACGCCAATGCCCGTAAGTCTGAACCTCAAAAACAGTCAAAGACGAACGAAACGCAAGAAGCGTTGGGCATGGACATGCGTCCTGAGTCAGCACAGCTACTCCAATTACAGGAGGCCGCCAACAACAGCGCTGGCGCCAAATCTCTGAGCAGTCTGCAAATGATGGCAGACAGCAGCACAGGTGCTCAAGAAGAGGATGCTATTCCCACTATTGCCATGTGGAATTCGCCGGAGGAGAGTGCGCGTGCACAGGGTAACATCGGCAAGCTACGGGGGAAAGTGGTTGGGACGATGGGTGAAGTGGGTGAAGAGTTCGACAAAGCCCAAGGGCCGTTGAATGCAGCGGCCATAAAAATAGGGATGCCGGAATTACGGGAAGACGCGGTCAAATCTTCCTTTCGAAAGAGACTAACCGGCAACGACAAAGAAAACCAAAGTGCATTTGAAGCGAGTCCTGATACGGGCAAGGTCTATGAAGTTCCTGATGTAAAAAGCAGACATCAACTCAGCGAAGCGGAAAAGGGAAAGCTGGCAAACTATACGGACACCGCTGCAATGTCTGAAGCATATCAACAATATGCCCAGCAGCACATCGAAAAATTTACGGCTTCCGGGGCGCACGCATTCATTTCTACCTGGGCTTTCGGCAAGATTCTGAATGAATGGAAAAACTGGGGCTCTGGCACAAACTTCGTATCTCCCCTACCGGATGCCAATGCCCTGCTGAAAGAGGCGAAGACAGGGGGAGGAATCACCCATATTGAAAAAAAGCTTGGAGTACCCATCGGTAACTGGTCAGACAAAGGAACGATAGATACCATTTATCGTTTTATCGTGGTTGACCCGAAACAATTCAAAGTAAGGCTGCCTACCGGCAAAGAGGGACAAGCTTATCAAAAAGAATGGCTGTCGGGTGGCAAAACACTCGGAGGAGGGAACGAGGCGGTCATTGACGCTATGACCCTACAGGATCTAAAGGATAGCCTTGCCGCTGGCGCCATACAGATAAAAAAGGTCACGTTCCTTCGCGATCCATTAGCAAACCAAGTTTGCGATTATATAGAAGAGGATGCTGCCATCTAGACGTGACATAGTCGGTTGGACACGTCTATGCTTTCCTAGGCAAAACCCTTCACAGGGGATGCATAAAAAAACCGCGACACTACGATCGCAGTTGGTGGAGAATACCGGAGTCGAACCGGTGACCTCTTGCATGCCATGCAAGCGCTCTAGCCAGCTGAGCTAATTCCCCCGGGGGGAGTTCAAATTACAAAGAAACCCTTTGCCAGCCAAATAGATGCCTCCCTTCAGCCAATATCCTGATGGATCAACAGCTCATGCTCTAACCGTGACAGCCGAGGAGGATGGCCCCGGAAAGAGTAGTGCCGATAATATAAGAGGGATACGACCGACTGGTCCTGCCGGTGGTTCTTCCTGCTGGAGCCTTCCGGGGCAATGATGCCCTTGTCGACGGCCCCATCCCGCCATTCCTGCACCAGCTTGTCGTTCCGTGCATCTTTTCGGACAGCGACTAAACATCCGCAAATCATGCGATAGTGCCGGGCCACTTCCATGCCAAGCCTGCGAAACGTTTCCTCATGTGTCCACTCACCAATCGTGCCCGTGGTCAGTCTCGTGTAAAAGCCAGAGAAATACAAAGCCGCCCGAATCACCCACATCCTCCTGCGGACAAAATTTCCGGCATCCAGCCAGAGAAAAAAGTCGCCGTCCCTGAGCGTGCGATACACCTCGTGGACGATGACCGGCTTCCAGGCATACTCCCCCGCGCCCTGGGAGATGTCGAAATGAGAAGGGTATTGCTCAAAAGGAAAACGGACCAATGCTACGTCCGGATGCACTTTGGCAAAGCGCACACGGTCAGACTCCGTCAGACCCAGGTCGTAGGCCGTCAGCTGATAGGGGCCCGTCTCGAAGATCTTCACAGAATTGATCAACTGCAGCATCGAATGAAAATGCGTCGTATCCGATGCCGTGGCGATATACAAGACACGCCTTCGGAGAAACATCCGCGCAAAAAAACCATAAAAGGCCACCATCCACGCATTGATGGCAGTTCCCAGCAACGCCTTCCGCTGCTGATAAGCCCATGCACGCCAGGAAGTTGCCGACATCTCAGTGATTTCAAACAAAAATACACAACTTACAACGAGGGTCAAGGAAGAACGCAAGCCACCTCCAGCATACAATCCAAGACAGCTGCTGCCCGCTCACACGATAGAACCCTGCACATCAAACCCGCATCCATATGCACAGAAGGGCTTTTAAGATGTTCCTCCACCCAGGCTGCCAAAGCGAGTACCAACGACGGCACGATGCCATCTGGCCGGAGCTGGCCACCCTCCTCCATTCCAGCGGTATCCACGACTACTCCATCTTCCTCGATGAACAGACACATACCCTCTTCGGCGTACTCAAAGCCGAAGACCCCGCCGCCCTAGAGGGCCTGCCCGCCCAGGAAGTCATGCAACGCTGGTGGGTATATATGTGCGACATCATGGAGGCCAACCCAGACCACTCACCCGTCAGCATCCCCCTCCAAGAAGTATTCTACCTGCCATAGACAGCCAGTGCCTTCCAACAGCCAGCCCTTTACAGGCATTGAAATGCTGCCTCTCCGACCCTACCAACAGACTGCTCAGCCGGGTAGTCTTCTTCATGGCGGCCCGCAGCGCACAACTGCCAAAAATGACTATATTGACCTCAGAACCCTTCCTTCATGACACGCATATCCCACCTTGCCGGCCTCCTGCTGCTGGCCGCCTCCCTCTCCGCACAGGTCCGCGTCACCGCACTTCGTTGCGAGCACCTGCTAAACCCGCAGGGCATTGAGACCTCCGCCCCCCGGCTTTCCTGGCAACTCCTGTCAGACCAGCGAAACACCCGGCAGACGGCCTGGGAACTGCGCGTCGCCGGCACACCCACAGACCTGCTCAAAGGTAAAAACCTCGTCTGGAACAGCGGCCGTCAGGCCTCCGACGCCTCCGTGCACGTCCCCTATGCCGGCCCCGGCCTCAGCCCCGGCCGCCGCTACCACTGGCAGGTACGCGTATGGGATGCGTCTGGAAAGCCTTCCGAATGGAGCGAGCCGGCCTACTGGCAGATGGGACTACCCGGCATGGCCAACCTCGGCGCGCAATGGATAGGGCCCGGCTACCAGGAAGAAAAGACCGCTCAGCCCAGCCCATATCTCCGTAAGACCTTCGCCCTGCAAAAGAAAGTGCGCACCGCCACGGCTTACATCACAGCCCTCGGCATGTACGAAGCCTGGATCAACGGCCAGCGCATCGGAGACGCCTGCCTCACGCCCGGCTGGACGGCCTATCAGAAAAGAGTCCAATATCAGACCTACGACGTCACCAGCCTCCTCACGACCGGCAATAACACCATCGGCGCCATCCTCGGCAACGGCTGGTACCGCGGGTTCATAGGATTCTCCGGACAGAACAACTTCTACGGAAAAGAAGCCGGCCTCCTCCTGCGCCTCGACATCGAATACACCGACGGCAGCACCGCACAAGTGCTGTCAGACGGCAGCTGGAGCAGCGCCACCGGCAGCATCCGCAGCTCCGAAGTGTACAACGGAGAGACCATCGACGGCCGCCTGGAGCCTACCGGATGGTCCACCCCCGCCTTCAACGCCTCCGCCTGGAAGCCCGTCAGCCTCCTCAAAGGACCCTTCCCCTCCCTCGTATCGACCTGGAACGAACCCGTCAAAAAGCATGAGGCATTCAAACCCATCCAAGTGATCACGACACCGAAAGGAGAAAAAGTCATCGACTTCGGCCAAAACCTCGTCGGCTGGGTACGACTCACAGTCAAGGGTAACCGAAACGACACCATCCGAATCTCCCATGCAGAAGTGCTCGACAATGCAGGCAACTTCTACACCGACAACCTGCGCGCCGCAAAACAGCAGAACCACTTCGTCCTCGCCGGCGGTGGCATGGAGACCTTCGAGCCACATTTCACCTTCCAGGGCTTCCGCTATATCAAAGTGGAAGGCTACGCAGGTGCGCTTAGGCCCGACGACTTCCAAGCCATCGCCCTCTATTCCGACATGCGGCCCACCGGCAGCTTCACCTCCTCGCACCCGCTGATCAACCAGCTCCAGCACAACATCCAGTGGGGACAGCGAGGCAACTTCCTCGACGTGCCCACCGACTGCCCGCAACGCGACGAGCGACTCGGATGGACAGGCGATGCACAAGCCTTCGCCCGCACCGCCACCTTCAACTTCCAGGTCAACGCCTTCTTCAGCAAATGGCTGCGAGACCTGGAGGCCGACCAGCTCCCCAACGGGGCCGTACCCCATGTTATCCCCAACGTGCTGGGAGAAAAGTCATCCGCCGCCTGCGGATGGGCCGACGCCGCCACCATCATCCCCTGGACGATGTACCTTGCCTATGGCGATAAGCGCATCCTCGAACAACAGTACGCCAGCATGAAGGCATGGGTAGGATATATGGAGAAGGAATCGCGCAATGGCCTTTGGAATACCGGCTCCCACTTCGGCGACTGGCTCTTCTACACCATGTGCGACGATAGCCCGGGCCGCGCCGCCGTCTCTGACAAATACTTGCTCGCACAGGCCTTCTATGGCTATTCGGTATCCTTGCTGCTCAAGACGGCCATCGTCCTGGGCCGCACCGAAGACATCGCCTACTACAGAGCCCTCCACCAGCGCGTCGTCGACGCGTTCAACCGGGAATACGTCTCCCCCAATGGCCGCATATCCTCCAACACACAGACCGTCTACACCCTGGCACTGCACTTCGACCTCCTGCCCGAAGCCATGCGCCAGCAAGCCGCCGACCGGCTCGCCGAGAACATCAAATCTTACGGCGATCACATCACTACCGGCTTCCTCGGCACACCCTATATATGCCATGTCCTCTCCCGCTTCGGATATGCCGACGTCGCCTTCAAGCTACTCCTGCAAGAGAGCTACCCATCCTGGCTCTACCCCGTCAAGATGGGTGCCACCACCATCTGGGAGCGCTGGAACGGCATCCGCCCCGACGGAAGTTTCGAAGTACCCTCTATGAACTCCTTCAATCACTATGCCTATGGCGCCATCGGCGACTGGATGTACTGCACCCTTGCAGGCCTCGACACCGACGAGGCAGCGCCCGGATACAAACGGCTGCTTATCAAACCTCACGTCGGCGGCGGCCTCACCCATGCCGAAGCCACCCTGCAGACGAACTATGGCAAAGCCTCCAGCGGCTGGCGGATCGTTGGCGACAGCCTCGAAGTCAGCGTCACCATACCCGCCAACAGCAGCGGCACCCTCCACCTGCCCGCCGCCCAGGCCGAAAGCATCCGCGAAAGCGGACAAGCCCTCGCCCAGGCCACTGGGCTGCAGGTGACAGGCAGTGCACATGGACGGACGATCATAACTGCAGGCTCCGGCACCTACCACTTTCGGATGAAAAAGCCATAGCGCTCGACCCAATGCGCTGCAGGATGATGACTCTTCCTGCAGCGCATCACAACGCCCAGCGATATGCTCCGCAACAGACTCCTGCTGACCGCGTCGAACGTCTTCATGACGCTTGCCTGGTATAGCCACCTGAAATTCAAAGGAGCCCCACTCTGGTAGGTGATCGGCCTCATCTAGGAGATCGCATTGCCGGGATATTACCTCATGGTGCCAGCCAACCGAATTGGTCATGCCCATGGCATGTCCGGGTTTCAAATGAAGATAACACAAGAAATCATTACGCTGGTCGTCTTAACCAGCTTCGCCCTGCTATACCTACGCGAACCCTTGCAACCCCAGATACTTTCTGCAATTGCATTGCTGCGGGGTGCCGTCTATGTGATGTTCCGAAAATAGCTGAGCGCCGTTCCTGATATGAAAAGAAGATATAAAATCCACCCAGCGCCTTAGTCCCAGATCTGGTCCTTACCGTCGAGCCATAGCTTCACTAGGTCAGTGGTGACCGATTTCGGCCTTTCGATGGGCATACCCAGCGCCCGGTCCCAGCAAAGGCTGGCCAACACGCCGAGGGCCCGGCTTACGCCGAAGAGCACAGTGTAGAACTCATATTCCACCATGCCGTAATGGACCAGCAGCGCACCGCTGTGTGCATCGACGTTTGGCCATGGATTCTTGATTTTTCCTAGGGAGCTGAGGATCGGAGGCACCACCTCATAGATGCGCCAGACCGTCTGCACCAGGGGGTCGTCGGACATATGCGCTTTCCCGAACTCCATCTGGGCGATGAAGCGAGGGTCGGTCCGCCGCAGCACGGCATGACCATAGCCCGGCACCACCTTTCCCTCACCAAGGGTCTTCTGCACATACGCCTCTATCTGCTCGTTCGACGGCAGCTCCACGCCGAGCGCTTCGCGCATCTCATAGATCCATTTCACCACTTCCTGGTTGGCGAGGCCGTGGAGGGGGCCCGCCAGGCCGTTCATGCCCGCGGCAAAGCTGAGGAACGGATCGCTGAGGGCAGACCCGACCAGATGTGTGGTATGGGCGGAGACATTGCCTCCCTCATGGTCGGCGTGGATGGTCATATAAAGGCGCATCAGCTCCATGAAGCTCTCGTCTTCATAGCCCATCATATGGGCAAAGTTGCCGGCCCAGTCGAGCAGCCCGTCGGGGTGGATATGCTCCCCATTGCGGTACTTGCGGCGATAGATATAGGCTGCGATGCGGGGCAGCCGTGCGATGAGGTCCATGGCATCATCGAAGGTCGTCGCCCAGTAGTCCGTCTTGGACATTCCGGCGGCATGTTGCTTGGCAAACTTACTCTCTGTCTGCAGGGCCATGATGCCGATGACAAACTGCGTCATCGGATGTGCCGATACGGGCAGCGCCTCGATGGTAGCAAAGACGTGGTTGGGTACATGCGAGCGGCGCTGCCAAGTGTTGGTGACATGGTTCACCTCCTCTTCTGTCGGAAGCTCCCCGATCAGCATCAAGTAAAATAGTCCTTCCGGTAAGGGCTCCCGGCCGTGCTTGGCCTTAGGAAGGTTCTTCTGCAGGTCGTGGATGGAATAGCCACGGAAACGAATGCCTTCTTCAGCATCCAACAGCGAAGTCTCAGTGACAAGCCCGGTGATGCCGCGCATCCCCTGGTAGATCTGGGAAAGCGTCACCTCCCCAACCTTTTTCTGGCCATGGACCTTTAAAATGTCTTTGATCTCTGCAGACACATGATCCGCCTTCAGCCTGAACCTGTCTTTGATGATGCCCATGAGATGGTAATTCGCGGGTGGAAGGGTTTTCCTGGCCTGGAAAAGGGAGCGTCACCCGGTAAAAAATACAATCTCAACGCTCGGGTGGACGAGCCAATGTCTAAACCATGGCAAAGGTAGTACAATGCGCTCCTAAGATAACATAGAGGGTGCGTGAATGTTAGATCTACCCATTATTTGGGTGCCACCCGGTAGAGCCAGCAGGTGAGGACGGCAAAGAGGAAGTTCGGCATCCAGGCCGCCAGGTATGGGTCCAGGTCGCCTTTGGTGGAAAAGGTGGCGGAGAAGCGGTCGGCCATGATGAATACGCAGCATATGATGATGCCGATGGCAAGGTGCACGCCACTGCCACCCCGGATCCGGCGGGTGGCAAGGATCGCACCGATCAAGGTCAGGATGACGACGGCCATCGGGTTGGCATCGCGCTTGGCATCTTCCATCATAAGCTCTTTGACCGTTTCTGAGCCACGGAGCTTCTCCAGCTCCAAGAGTCGCCGGAGTTCGGGTGTGGTGAGGCGCGACTGGACGAAGTCATCCCGCTGCAGGTCGCGCGGCTGGAAGGTATAGCTGCGATGGGTCTCCGGCGTATAAGTCACCGTCTCACCAAGGCTGTCGAGCCGCCGCTCTACCACGCCATTCAGTCGCCAGGATTTCATTGACGTATCCCATATGATATTATCGGCCCGCAGGTTGTAGGTGACGCGGTGATCTTTCACCGTCTCCAAAAAAAAGCTGCCGCCGGAACGGCTCACCGTATCGTAATAGCGCATGCCGCAGTAGGAGAAAGAGTCGACGCGCATGTAGTAGGCATTGGTGGAGCCGTTGTTCATCACCGGACTGCGGAGATACTTGAGATCGAAGGTGGCACGGATGCCGTTGGCGACCGGGATGAGCTCGCGGTTGCCGAGCCAGAGCAGTCCCCCGAGGAGGATGCCCCCGACCCAATAGGGCAGCAAGATGCGGCGCAGGCTGACGCCGCTGGCCAGGATGGCGATGAACTCGGAGCGATTGGCCATCTTGGAGGTAAAGTAGATCACGGAGATGAAGACAAAGAGCGGGAACAGCAGGGCCATGATGTACGGCACAAATCCGAAATAGTACTGCCGTATGATCTCCCGAGAGGAGAGACCGGAGCGGGAGAAGTCGTCGGTACGCTCGCTTAGGTCTATGATGGTCGATACGACCGTCAGCAAGACGATGGAGAATACAAAGGTGGAGAGGAACTTCCCAAGGATGTATCGGTCGAGCTTCCTCATACACGCCGAAATTACAATACACGGCAGAGAATGCCCATCGGCAAATGGCGGGCATGCGTACCTTGCATGCTATGCCTAGGCTTCGCTTTGAGCTACAGCATACAGACCTCGCCGGGTCGGCCCGGGCTGGACTCATCCACACCGACCATGGGCAGATCCCCACGCCTGTCTTCATGCCCGTCGGTACCGCCGGCAGCGTCAAGGCCGTCAGCCAACAGCAACTGGCCGGTGAAGTCGACGCCCGCATCATCCTCGGCAATACCTACCACCTCTACCTGCGGCCCGGAACAGAAGTTCTCTCGGCCGCCGGTGGCCTCCACGGCTTCATACACTGGGATCGCCCCATCCTCACTGACAGCGGCGGCTACCAGGTCTTCTCGCTCGCTGCCAACCGCAAGATCACGGAAGAAGGCGTCGTCTTCCAAAGCCATATCGATGGCTCCAGACACCTCTTCTCCCCAGAATCCGTGATGGACATCCAACGGGCCATCGGAGCCGACATCATCATGGCCTTCGACGACTGCCCGCCCTATCCCTCCGACCACGCCTACACCCGCCGCTCGATGGAGCTCACTCACCGCTGGCTGGACCGTTGTCTCGGGCATCTTGCACAGACAGAAGAGTGCTATGGGCATACCCAAAACCTGTTCCCCATCGTGCAGGGCGGTACCCATGCCGACCTGCGGCGCGCCTCCTGCGCGTACATTGCCGCCAAAGACGCCGCAGGCAACGCCATAGGAGGCCTCAGCGTCGGAGAGCCCACTGAGATGATCTATGAGTATGCAGGCCTCTGCTGCGCAGAGCTGCCGGCCGACAGGCCCCGCTACCTCATGGGCGTCGGGACCCCCTGGGACATCCTCGAATGCATCGACCTGGGCGTCGACATGTTCGACTGCGTCATGCCGACCCGCAACGGCCGCAACGCCATGCTCTTCACCTCCCAGGGCGTCATCAACATCGACAACGAACAATGGGCCCGCGACTTCTCCCCCATCGACTCCGGCATCCCCTGCGCCAGCAGCCAGACATACTCCAAAGCCTACCTGCGCCATCTCTTCAAAGCCAAAGAGTACCTTGCCTATACCCTAGCCAGCATCCAGAACCTCTCGTTCTACCATTGGCTGGTCGAAGAGGCCAGAAGCCACATTGCTGCTGGCGACTTTGCCGCCTGGAAGCGGCAGCTGCTACCCGTCATCCGTCAGCGGCTCTGAAGAGATCCGCCCGCAGATTTCCGTATTTTCGACACGCCAAAGCAACGACAATGCAGAAGCCTTTCAGCCTCCTGTCAGCCCTGCTGGCCACCCTCCTCCTGCAAGCCCAGGCCGACCGCTGGCAGCAGCGTGTCAAATACAAGATGGACATCGAGGTAGACGCCGCCGCCAACCGCTTTTCCGGAAAGCAGGCCCTCGAATACTGGAACAACTCCCCAGACACCCTTCGGGTATTATACTACCACCTCTACTGGAATGCCTTCCAGCCCGGCAGCATGATGGACGCCCGCAGCCAGGAACTGGGTAAGAAGCTCATCAACGGAAGGCCCGACTGGGATGCCCGCGTGCGCGACCGCATCGCACGACTGCAGCCCGACGAGATCGGCTATCAACGTGTCCGCAACCTCAAAGTCAACGGAAAGCTGCAGGCCACCGAAGCACACGAGACGATCCTTAAAGTGGTGCTCGACAAGCCCATCCTGCCTAAGAGCAGCTGCCTAATAGAACTCGAATTCGAAGCACAGGTGCCCGTACAAATCCGCCGCAGCGGACGTGACAATGCAGAAGGCGTCCGCTTCAGCATGGCACAATGGTACCCGAAGCTCTGCCAGTACGATTCCGAAGGCTGGCACCCGACACCTTATGTGGCCCGGGAGTTCTATGGCATCTGGGGCGACTATGACGTCACCATCCGGATCGACAGCAGCTATGTCGTCGGCGGTACCGGCTATCTGCAGAACCCTCAGGAAATCGGCCATGGATACGAAGCCAAAGGCATGCCCCTCAAAAGACCCGCCAGCCCCATGCTGGCCTGGCGCTTCACCGCCCCGCGCGTGCATGACTTCGTATGGGCCGCCGACCCCGAATACATCCATGCGTCCCGCACCGTCCGCGACGGCCTCGTCCTGCACGCCTTCTATAAGGTCAGCCGCCCACACCTCGAAAAACAATGGAATGCCCTGTCCGAAGGGATGAAACGCCAACAGCCGCTCGAAGCCTACATCGCCCGCACTCAAAGCGAATGGAAAGGCGTGCTAGACCTGGCTGCCAAGGCCATCCCCTACATGGACAAGATCTTTGGGAAATACCCCTACCGCCAATACTCGTTCATACAAGGCGGCGACGGTGGCATGGAATACCCCATGGCCACCCTCCTCAAAGGGGCGGGCAAGGGCGTCGTCATCCATGAATGGATGCATAGCTGGTACCAGATGATGATGGGCTCCAATGAATCTCTCCATGCCTGGATGGACGAAGGCTTCACCAGCTACGGCGAAGCGCGCGTCGCCAACTTCCTCGACGGTGGCCAGGACCCCAACCCCCACCTTAGCGCCTTCCAGTCGTATATCCGCCTCGCCAAGAGCGAACACAACGAGCCCCTCACCACGCATTCCGACCAGTATGCGTCTAACTATGCCTATACGACCAATGCCTATGCCAAAGGCGAAGTCTTCCTCGAACAACTTGGCTATATCCTCGGCGCACAGGTACGCGACCAAGTGCTACTGGCATACTACGATCGTTGGAAATACAGACATCCGACCCCGGCCGACTTCATCCGTGTCGCAGAAGAAGTCAGCGGGCTGCAGCTCGACTGGTATCGGACCTTCTTTGTGAATACCAGCAAGACCATCGACTACGGCATCGACAGCCTATGGGGAGAAAAAGGGAAGATGAAGATCCGGCTCCGCAATATTGGCACCATGCCCATGCCCATCGACCTGGAGCTGAAGTTCAAAGACGGCAGCTGCGAGACGGCCTACATCCCGCAATACCTGATGTTCGGCTCAAAGGCGGCAGAAGACCCTTCCCTCAAACGCACCGTCGGCGCCCCATGGAAGTGGACACACCCTACCTACACCCTTGAGATCGACCGGAAACTCACAGACCTAAAGTCGCTCGAGATAGACCCCCTGCAACGGACAGCCGACATGGAGCGGCGTAACAATAAAATAGAATTGAACTGGTGAAGAAGCAGACTATTCGCAGGAAACAGTCTGCCGGCAGCCTTATACCGGCACATAGAGTAGGTACTTGTCGCCAAAGCCCTTCCCGGGGAATAATGCCTCGATCGATTGTACATGTGGACGGAGGCGGCTCTCGGAGACTTCCTGCGCCAGATCCCCTCCTTTGAGGCAAAGGAGCCCGTTCTTGTACTTTTCCATCTTCCGCTCGGGGCGCAAGAGCGGACGGGCCCACTGCCAGAGGTCTTTCAGCGGCGCCACCGCCCGGCTCACGGCAAAATCAAACTGTTGGTCTCGGATGGCTTCTGCCCGCAGATGCCGCGTCCGCACATTTTCAAGGGCCAAGGCCTCGGCGATGGCATTCACCACCTTAAGTTTTTTCCCGATGGAGTCCACCAGGCAGAACTGCACCTCGGGGAAGAAGATGGCGAGCGGGATGCCGGGGAAGCCACCACCCGTTCCGATGTCTATCACTTCCAAGCCCGAGGCAAAGTCGATACAGGCCGCGATGGCCAGCGAATGGAGCACGTGCCTTTCATAGAGATGGTCGATGTCTTTACGGGAGATGACGTTGATGGAGGCGTTCCACTCCCGGTATAACTCCTCCAGTTGACCCAGCTGCCGGAGCTGCGAGGGGGTGTAGCCGGAGAAATAGCGGAGGATTACTTCCATCCCGGCCGGGGCTTCATCCATGGGGCTCGGATAAAGATCAGGTAATACAGCCACTGCCAGAGGTCCAACAGCCAATACCAGGGCCAGAGGTCGCCTTCTTCGAGGCGCCGCATGACCTTGTAGAAAATCAACCCCTGCAGCAGGAGCCGCAGTCCGAAGATACCCAGTGCCATCTGTGGGTCCGCCCGCAGCAGGCAGGCAAAAAATAAGGGGTAGAGAAGCACGTGTGAGACAGCATAGAGGCCCAGCAGAAACTGGTGCTTGGCATGATAGTGCCGTCCGGTGCTGTAGTGCCGGCGCTTCTGCTCTTTCCAGTCCCGGAAGGTGGCCTTGGGCTCAGAATGGGTGAGTGCCTCCCGGTCGATCATGATGGCGGTGTTCTGCGCGTGCGCGGCTAAGTTGATGAATAAGTCGTCGTCGCCGCCCGGGAGTTGGTTGTGGGCGGAGAAGCCTTTGTGCCGGAAGAACAGGTCGCGGCGGTAGGAGAGGTTGCGGCCTACACCCATGTAGGGGATGCCGGCCAGGGCATAGGAAAGATATTGCAATGCTGAGTGGAAGGTCTCAAAGCGGATGATGCGGTTGAGGAGCCCCGGGCGGCGCTCATAGCCTCCGTAGCCCAAGACGATCTCAATGTTGTCGGAGGCGTAAGCAGACTGCATATGCTGCAGCCAGTGGGGAGAGGATGGGCTGCAGTCGGCATCGGTGAGCAGCACCAGTTCGTGGCGGGCCGACTTGATGCCGATGGCCAGCGGGAATTTCTTGCCCGGGATGTGTTTGGCCTCCTGATGCAGGTTGACCGACTTCAGCAGCGGGTACTGCAGCTGAAGGGCGTCGAGCAGATAGGCCGTATCGTCCATCGAATTGTCATTCACCACCAGCACTTCATGGGGCGCCTCATACGACTGCTCTAGGACGGAGGGCAGGCGCTGCCGCAAGTTCCGGACTTCGTCGCGCGTGCAGATCACCACGGAGACAGGCAGCCCTGCGGCATCGGATCGCGGGGTGGGGCGGTGAAAGGCCAGCCGACTAAAAAAGAAAAGGTAATAGAAAAGCTGGATGGCTACGACGGCGCCGAACCCGATCAACAAAGAGTCTCCCAACTCAAACATCATGATGCAAAATACCAAAAGGTTTCAGAAAGGACGGAAGGATCCATAAGGCTAGCCGTGGCTGAAGAGAAGCCTCAGGTAGAAGCGGGGATCGCGAAAGCGATGGCGGAGGTCCACGTCGTTGAACATGCAGGTCATCAATTCCCGCAGCTCCCGGTTACGGGCCCCGATGCGCATGAGGAAGTTGAATAGCCAGGGATAGCGCACCATCTTCTGCAGCCGGTGGCTGATGTCGAGCTCGGGACCCAGCACCCGGTACACGTCGGCCTCATAGGGGGCGAGGGCCTTCGCGGAAAAATCATCCGACTGGAGGGCCAGGGCTGCCCGCTGGGCAGCATAGTAGCCGGCATACATCGCATTGCCAATGCCTTCGCCGGTGAACGGATCGATCAGATGGCCCGCATCGCCGACGAGCATATACCGCTCTCCGACAAGGGCCCTGCGGGCACTCCCCAGGGGCAGGCCGTAGCCGTCGATGCGCCCTTCGAGGGTGGCATCCCGGAACCGCTCCCGCATCACGGGGTCCTCGGCCACCGTCTCCTGCAGCAGCTTTCGAAGGTTTACCTTCCTTCGGGAGATGGCACTGCTGAGCATGCCGAGGCCGACGTTGGCGCGACCGCCCGGCAAGGGGAAGATCCAGAAATAGCCGGGCAAGACGCCCTTCAGAAAATGCAGCTCTATAAAGTGGTGCGGATGACATCCCTTCACCCCCTGATAGTAGGCACGCACGCCCCCGCAATGATGGTCGGGATGCATCTCGTGCCCCGCCACGTCCCGGGCGAAGGAGGAATGTGTGCCGTTGGCGACGATGACGAGCTTGGCCTTTACACGCAGGCCCACTCCGCCTTTTCCAGTCAGCAGCCAGCCGTCGGATTCCAGGCGGAACTCATCCAGCGAGGCGCCTTCTAGGAGGGTCACCCCAGGGCGCTGCCGCAGCTCCTGGACGAGGAGGTCGTCGAAGTCGACCCGGCGGCAGACAAACCCTACAGGCTTGTCCATCTGCCGCTCATAGTCGGGCTTCAAAGGGATGTCGATTCCGATGCGGTTGGGTGCGATGAAAGAGACACCCCAGCTGTCGGCCTTGCTGTCGGCTATGGAGAGCCGCTGCGCCACCGATGGGTCAATCCGGTTCAGGATAGTGAGTACCTTCCCGCTCAGGCCGTCGCCGCAGACCTTGTCGCGCGGGAATACAGCCTTGTCGACCACCAGGCAGGGTAGCCCCAGCCTCGATAGCTGCAAGGCCGCTGCGGCACCCCCTGGCCCAGCTCCTAGGATACAAATATCTACCCGCTGTAGGGGCGATTCTTCGTTCATACGTGGTCGTTGGATACTGACGCTTCTGCGTCTTCTGAATCCTCAGGCTCTACTTCCCGCGTCTTCCGCGCAGCCGGACAGCCGCCCACCAAGAGGACGACCTCTCCTTTTACGCCGCTCGACTGAAAATTTGCCTGTACCTCCTGCAGCGGACCGCGTTGATGTTCTTCAAACTTCTTGCTGATTTCCCGGCTCACACAACAGGGCCTGTCGGCCCCAAAATAGTCCATCATCTGCCCCAGCGTCTTCACCAGCCGCTGCGGTGACTCATAAAAGACCATCGTCCGCGGCTCCAGCGACAGGACTTTGAGGCGGGAATGCCTTCCTTTCTTGAGGGGCAGGAACCCTTCAAAACAAAACCGGTCTGTCGGCAGCCCGCTGGCCACCAACGCAGGTACGAAGGCCGTAGGGCCCGGCAGGCATTCCAGTGGAAGGCCCTGCTGGACGCAGGCACGGACAAGCAGGAAGGCCGGGTCAGAGATCCCAGGCGTCCCGGCATCGCTCAGCAAGGCCACTCGCCGACCCTCGCGCAGCTGCGTCAGGATATGCTCGGTGATGCGATGCTCATTATGGCGGTGGTAGGGTGAGAGCGGTGTACGGATGCCGTAATGTGCTAGCAGCACTGAGCTGGTACGGGTGTCCTCGGCGAGGATGAAGTCAGCCGCCTTCAGCACCTCTACGGCCCGAAAGGTCATGTCGGACAGATTGCCGATCGGAGTGGGGACGAGGTGCAGCATCGGATTCTGATTCTGGTCAGGGGGCCGTCGTCCGGGATGTCCGGATGCGATCAGGAAAGTACAGACACTTCGAAAGACTCCATCACCGGGTTGGCCAGCAGTCGCTGCGAAGCCTCTTCTGCCAGGGCACGCGCCTCTTCAGCCGAGCCTGCTTCAACGGTAAGGCGTACGAGCTTGCCGATGCGGACATCCTTCACCGCAGTCAGCGATAAGCTGGCCAGGCCACCGAGCACCGCCTTACCCTGCGGATCGAGCAGGTCCTTTAACGGCATGATCTGAATCTCCACCAGATAGGTCATGGGGCTTTTCTTTTGATGGCCAAAGATAGCGCGATATAGGCCGCGAAGACGAGAGGCGCTGCCAGCCATCCCAGGAAGAACAGGGCCAAGGCGCCTGTCGCCAGCAGGAGCCACTGCGGCCAGTTGCCCCGCCAGCTGGCATCCCGGAACTTGAAAGCCATCAGGGGTATTTGCGAGACCATCAGCCAGGAGAGCAGACCGACCAGTCCATAGATGACCAAGGGACGCAGCAGCCAGGGCTGCAGAGAGAAGGTATCGTAGAGCAGCAGAAACGGCAGGGACGCCACCAACAGGCCAACGGCCGGTGTCGGCATGCCCCGAAAGCCCGTGGCTTGTCCCGTGTCGAGGTTGAAACGCGCCAGCCGCCAGGCAGCCGCCAGCGGTAGCAGAAAAGCCGGCAGCAGCCAAGCGATGGGAACGTCTATGCCGGCGGGCTGCCGGGCATAGGAGATGCGCAGCAGCTGGTAGACGACCATGCCCGGGGCCACGCCAAAGCTCACGATGTCTGCCAGCGAGTCGAGTTCCCTTCCCATGGGGCTGGAGACCTTCAGGAGCCGTGCCGCGAAGCCGTCGAGGAAGTCGGCGGCGGCGGCCCCGAAGATGCAGGCACATCCCAACCATATCGGCTCCGGCAGGTAGATCTTCCACTCCTCGCCGGCATAGTTCACAATCCCCTCCCCCGTCTGCAGGATCCAGACGATGGCCATGCATCCCAGGGCCAGGTTCAGCAGGGTAAAAAAATTCGGTATCTGTTTCATGCCTGCGCCTTTCACACCGTTCCTCCGTATAGCGGGCGGAAGGCCATCCCCCTTCAGAAGGGAAGTGCGTTCAGCCTTTTTTCATCAGCCGCTCGATCTCATCCACCTCGATGGGGATCTTAGCCATGAGGTCTATGCTGCCATCTTTGGTAAGCCAAATATTGTTTTCGATGCGCACGCCTGTCTGCTCTTCTTCGATGTAGATGCCCGGCTCGATGGTCAACACCATACCTGCCTTCAGCGGCTCGGTCTTGGTGCCGAGGTCGTGCACGTCGACGCCGAGGTGGTGTGAGATGCCGTGATAGAGGTAGCGGCGATAGGCGCGGTTGTCTGCGTCTTCGTTCTTCACATCCGACTTGGTGAGCAGTCCCAGCTTTAGAAACTGCTTCGTTGCCTCATCGCCCACCTTGGCATGGTAGTCGTTCAGGGTAATGCCGGGCTTGAGGATCGACTTGCAGAAGCGGTGGATGGCAAGGCAGGCGTTGTAGACGTCTTTCTGCCGGCGGGTGAACCGGCCGTTGACCGGAACGGTACGCGTGAGGTCAGCGGCATAGCCACCCCATTCAGCACCGAAGTCCATCAGCACCAGCTCGCCGTCGAGGCACTGGGCATCGTTGCTAACATAGTGCAGCGTACGGGCCCGGTCACCACTGGCGATGATGGAAGAATAGGCAGGGCCTGTCGAGCGGTTCCGCAGAAACTCGTGCCATATCTCCGCTTCGATCTCGTTCTCCCAGACGCCAGGGCACATGAAGCGGAGCAGCCGCAGGAAGGCCTGATGGGTGATCTCGCAGGCTTTGCGCATGGCGTCGACCTCCAGCTTGGACTTCACCGCCCGCAGGTCGCGCAGGATGCGTGCGGACCGCTCATAGCAGTGCAATGGATATCGGGCCTGCATCTCCTGGGCATAGCGGTAGTCCCGAACAGGCACCAGGTTTGCCTTCCGGTCGTTCTCATTGGTGTTGAGGTAGATCGTCTCGGCCAGATGTATCCAAGGCTGCAATACGCCGTCGAGGGCGTCGAGCCACAGGATGGTGCGGATGCCAGAGCAGGCGGTGGCTTCCTCGCGGCGCAGCCGGTGGCCGTCCCATTTCTCTTTTAGCTCGTTGGGGCGGACCAGCACCAGCACCTCTTGGTAGCGGGGGTCCGGGTTGTCGGGGAAGAGCACCAGCATGGTATCTTCTTGCTGGATGCCGGTCAGCCAGTACAGGTCTGCGTTCTGCCGAAAGGGATAGAGCGCGTCGCCGTTGACTGGCAGCTCATCGTTGCTGTTGAAGATGGCGATGCTGTCGGGCTTCATCCGCTTCATAAAGCGGGCCCGGTTCTCGATGAAGATGTGGGGGTCGATGTTGGATGAACGCATGGCAGGAGGATGGATGCTGGACCAAATCGAAAGTACTCCAAAAAGATTGACCGGCCGTAGGTGGCGAAGTGGGCGGGAGGGACCTGCGAGCTGGCAGGGCTAAAATAGGCCGTAGATCTCCGAGTCGATTTTTTGGATGATCTGTCCGAAGTCTTCTTCGTCTTCAGCAAACTTAGTCTTGTCGACGTTGACGATGAGTAGCGGCCCTTCCTTGTATCCTTCAATCCATTTGAAGTAGTACTCGTTGAGGCGCTTGAGGTAGTCGAGGCGGATGTTCTCCTCGTATTCCCGACCCCTTTTCTGGATCTGTCCTACAAGTGTGGGCACGGAGGCCTGCAGGTAGATCAGCAGGTCAGGGGGTTGGACCATTTGTTTAAGGGTCTGGAAGAAGTCGTAATAATTATCATAGTCGCGCTTGCTCATCAGTCCCATCTCATAGAGGTTGGGCGCGAAGATATTGGCATCTTCGTAGATGGTACGGTCTTGGATGACGGTCTCAGTGCCGCGGCTGATCTCCAGGAGCTGTGTGAGCCGGCTGTTGAGGAAATAGATTTGGAGGTTGAAGCTCCAGCGGGGCATTTCGTCGTAGAAGTCGAACAGATAGGGGTTTTGGTCCACGTCCTCGAAATGCGGGATCCATCGGTAGTGCTTGCTGAGCATCTCCGTGAGGGTAGTCTTGCCGGCGCCAATATTGCCAGCTACGGCGATGTGTTTGGGTTTTTTGATACGGGCCATGGTCAGCAGGTGGATGGGGTAGCGATCGACAAAAAAAAACAAAATAAGGATTAAATGCGACAATCGGACTTTGCACGTCAGAGAAAATAGTCTAGGCCCATGGCATCCCGCACCAGCCGCATGGTCTCCCGGGCACTGTCGCGGGCCTTCTCGGCGCCGAGCTCCATGATGCGGGCGAGGTTGGCCTTGTCGGATCGGATGGCCTCAGCCCGCTCGCGGATGGGTGCGATGAAGGCTACCATGTCTTCTGCGAGTTGTTTTTTTAGGTCACCGTAACGGATCTGGGCTTTATCATAGGCCTCCCGAAATACGGCTACGGTGGAAGGTGCACTGACCAGGTCGAGCATCAAGAAGAGGTTTTCGATATAATCGGGCATGGGCGTGCCGGGCGTGGGGGGGCCCGCATCCGTCTTGGCCTTCATGACCTTCTTGCGGATCCACTCATCGTCGTCGGCCAAGTATAGGGTGGCCAGCTGATTTTCACTCTTGCTCATCTTGCCAGTGCCATCGAGGCTGGGGACTTTGACGAGGGCCTCTCCGAAGTTGAAGGCCTGCGGCTCCGGGAAGACGGGGCCGTAGCGGTGGTTGAAGCGGTTGGCAAAGTTCCTTGACATCTCAAGATGCTGCTCCTGGTCTTTTCCCACGGGCACCCAGGTGGCCCGGTGCAGGAGGATATCTGCTGCCTGGAGGACAGGGTAGGTGAGCAGTCCGGCGTTGATGTTGTCAGGCTGCAGGCGGGCTTTGTCTTTGAAGGTGGTCGTCTTTTCGAGTTCCCCCTTATAGGCCAGCATGTTGAAGTAGAGGTAGAGCTCAGTCGTCTCGGGCACGTGGCTCTGGCAGTAAAGGGCTGCCTTCTCCGGGTCCAGCCCACAGGCGATGTTCTCCGCCAGGACACGATGGACATGTCCCCGCAGCCCGCGGGTGTCGGGATGGGTGGTGAGCGAATGTAGGTCGGCCACCATAAAGTAACAGGTATAGTCTTCTTGCAGGCGTACGTAGTTCTTCAACGCTCCGAAATAATTCCCCAGGTGCAGGAAGCCTGTCGGCCGGATGCCGCTCATCACGATGGGTCTTGCGTCCATGGCGGCAAAGATAAGGGAACAGCCCTCGCGGGGCGGGTGAAGGTGACCGTTCCGCCAACCACATTGCCTGGTTAAATTATAGAAGGCAAGCCGGCGGAAGCATTACTTTTGCAGTGAACAGCAGATATGGAAGTCACCCAGATATTGGTAGAAAAGCTCGCTGGCCTCGCTAAGCTTAATTTCTCCGAGGAAGAGATGGAAGAGATCCGACAAGACCTCAGCCAGATGATCTCCTTTGTCGACCAGCTACAAGCCCTCGACCTCTCCGGCGTCCCGCCCCTCACCCATATGGCCGACACGGCCGACCGACGCCGTGATGATAAGCCGCTGCCCATCGCCCTACCGGAAGAAGCCCTGGCGAACGCCCCCTCCGTGCAAGGCCCTTATTTCACAGTCCCCACGTTCATACAGAAATAGCCTGGCCCAACCATGGAATCAATCGCCGACATGAACCATGCCGTCATCGAGCTGCAAGACATCTGTAAGAGCTATTTCATGGGCCGTCAAGAACTAGAAGTGCTCAAAAGCATCACCCTTACCATCCGACGCAATGAATATGTCGCGCTGATGGGTCCCTCCGGCTCTGGCAAGAGCACACTGATGAACATCCTCGGCTGCCTCGACTCCCCCTCTGCCGGCACCTATATCCTCAACGGGCAGGATGTCAGCACGATGGCCGACAACGACCTAGCAGAAGTCCGCAATAAAGAGATAGGATTCGTATTCCAGCAGTTCAACCTCCTCCCTCGCCTGACGGCGCTGGAGAACGTTGCTTTACCCCTTGTATATGCGGGCATCCCAAAAAAAATACGCCAGGAGATGGCCCTGGAAGTGCTGCGCAAGGTCGACCTCACCGACCGCAGCCACCACCGCCCCAATGAGCTCTCCGGCGGACAATGCCAGCGGGTAGCCATCGCCCGGGCCCTCGTCAACAACCCGTCCATGATCCTAGCGGATGAGCCCACCGGGAATCTCGACTCCAAGACCTCTCACGAGATCATGGAACTCTTCAACCAGATCCATGCCGATGGCAATTCCGTCGTACTGGTGACACATGAAGAAGACATCTCCAACTTCGCCCGCCGCGTCATCCGGCTGCGCGACGGCATCCTGGAGAGCGACCGGCTGAACGCCACCCAACCCGCCCAACAACCTACCTGACCCATCCAGCACGGAATACCGCCCTGCGAACAATTTGCGACCTAAACCATTATAAAGGTTTATGTCGTTTAGGATATATACCAAGACAGGCGACCGGGGCATGACCTCCCTGATCGGAGGATCCAAAGTGCCCAAGTCGCACCTGCGCATCGAAGCCTACGGGACCGTCGATGAGCTCAACAGCCACTTGGGTCTATGCCGCGACCTGCTGGAGGATGAAGTCTCCCGCGGCCAGCTTTCAGAGATCCAAGACCGGCTCTTCACCATTGGCTCGACGCTCGCCTGCGAGCCCGGTAAGGATACGGGCATGCAGCTTCCCTCCCTTGACGAGGCAGACATCAGCTGCATCGAAGCGGAGATCGATCGGATGACAGAGGCGACGCCTCCCATGCGCTCCTTCATCCTGCCCGGCGGCCATGTGGCTGTCTCGCACCTACATATCGCACGCTGCGTATGTCGGCGTGCCGAGCGGTGTTGCGTACGGCTGCTTGACGGCGATACAGCCCGCGACGCAGCCCTGATCATGCAATACCTGAATCGGCTGAGTGACTATCTGTTCACGCTCGCCCGCTACACTACGCATAGTCTGCAGGTGGCTGAGATCCCTTGGCAACCTCGCAAGAAAAAAGAAAGGAAGTCGGTCGACGCCTAAATGTCAGGCGACGGGACATGGTTGCTTACCAGCCCATCGCGCATGTGGATGACGCGGTCTCCCATGCGAGCCAGCTCCTCGTTATGGGTGACGATTAAAAATGCCTGCCCCTGCTCTTCCCGAAGGCGCAAGAATAAAGCATGCAGCTCCTGTGCATTGATGGAGTCTAGGTTGCCCGTCGGCTCGTCGGCAAAGACGAGGCGGGGCCGGTTGACCAGGGCGCGGGCCACCGCCACCCGCTGCTGCTCGCCGCCGGAGAGCTGCGAAGGTTTATGCTGGCAGCGGTCGGAAAGCCCAAGGCGCTCCAGCAGGCCGCGGGCACGAGCTTCCAACTCTCGGGGCTTCTGCCGGGCGATCCAGCCGGGGATACAGACATTCTCGAGGGCAGTGAACTCTGGCAGCAGGTGATGGAATTGGAATACAAAGCCCGCCTGCCGGTTGCGGAAGGCAGCCAGCCGACGCCCCTGCATGCGGTCGATGCGCTGCCCGTCCAGCCATATCTCCCCGGCGTCTGGCCGATCGAGCGTCCCGAGGATATGCAACAAAGTACTCTTGCCAGCCCCAGAAGAGCCTACGATCGACACGATCTCCCCCGTCCCTACGAAAAGATCGACCCCCTTCAAGACCGGCAGGTCGCCATAAGATTTCTGTATGCCCTTTGCCTCTAACATATGTCTTGGCTTTCCCCGCCAAGGTACTCATTCCGCCCAGACCCGCCCAAGTCAGGCCATCGCCGTTCGGCGGGAATTGTGTAAACCTTTCGGGTCAGATTTGGTATTTTGATTTGAAAATTTACTTTTGCGCAAAATACAAAAAGGAGGCACTGATGTTTTGGACGCTGGAACTTGCATCCTACCTGGAAGACGCCCCCTGGCCAGCCACCAAGGACGAGCTGATTGACTACGGCATCCGCAGCGGTGCCCCCATCGAGGTGATCGAAAACCTCCAGGAGCTGGAGGATGAAGGTGAAATCTACGAGGGCATCGACGATATCTGGCCTGACTACCCAAGCCAAGAAGACTTTTTCTTCAACGAAGACGAATACTAAGCCCCCTCATAGGCTGTGAAAGACGACCTTACGGCGGTTTTTCGTCAAGATCCCTTTCTTTGACTGCCGAAGCGAATTTTCATGTAAGCCATGAGCAGCGTGAGGCCCATGATGATCGCATTTGCGAGGATGAGGGAGAGGTCGGCCTTGATGATGCCATAAACTAGCCAGGTAGTGACATTCCCCATCAGGATCAGCAGCATCCAGGCTGAGAGGTCGCCCACAGAGCGGGTGGCCCAGGCCTTGTAGACCTGCGGCACGAAGGTGATGGAGGAGAGGAAGACACCCAGCAGGCCCAAGTAGTCAATCCATTGAAGCCCTTGCATAGGTATTGGTTTTTATTTTTCCATCTGGTCGATCACTGCGGGCGTGACACCGGTGAAGGAAAAGCCACCGTCGTGGAATAGGTTCTGCATGGTGACCATGCGGCTGAGGTCGGAGAACAGCGAGACGCAATAGCGGGCGCAATCGTCGGCAGAGGCATTACCCAGAGGGCTCATCCGCTCGGCATAGCTGATAAATCCGTCAAAGCCCTTCACGCCGCTGCCAGCAGTGGTGCGGGTGGGCGACTGGGAGACTGTGTTCACCCGTACCTTCTTGCGTACGCCATAGTGATAGCCAAAGCTGCGGGCGACACTCTCCAAGAGGGCCTTGGCATCGGCCATCTCGTTGTAGTCTGGGAATACGCGCTGGGCAGCGATATAGGTGAGGGCCACCACGCTGGCCCATTCGTTGAGGGCATCCATATCCCAGGCGGTGCGCAGCACCCGGTGGAGCGACATGGCAGAGATGTCGAGCGTGCGCTGGTTGAATCCATAGTCCATCTCGGTATAATGCTTCCCCTTCCGCACATTCAGGCTCATGCCGATGGAGTGGAGGATGAAGTCGACCCCCCCTCCGAAATGAGCAATGCTGGCCTCGAACAGCTTCTTCAGGTCATCCATGTTGACGACGTCTGCCGCAATTACAGGGGCCTGTACCAATTCGGCTAGGCGGTTGATTTCTCCCATCCGAAGGGCTACAGGCGCATTGGTCAGCAACAGAGAGGCCCCTTCCGCATGGCATTGCAGGGCCGTCCGCCAGGCGATCGATTTCTCATCGAGGGCGCCGAAGATGATGCCCTTCTTCCCTTTCAGCAGTTGATTGGACATTATTAGGATCTTGTCGCAAATGTAGCAGAAATCAAGTTCTCCTTGCAGAAACCAGCGCCTTTGGCAGCATGCAGGACAAGGAAGGGTCGGGCTCCGGCAGCGGATAGGCTGGGCCTATCGGCGTCGGCCCAACCTTGGCGGCGTGGGCCCGCCTGCGATCAGCTCGCGGGCATTCTTCAGTACGACGGCAGAAGGGTTCTCACCACCCATCATTTGGGCGATGGCGTCTACCCTGCCAGCCTCGTCGAGCGCGCGGATGCGCGTCTGCAGGCCACCGCGGGAAGCCTCTTTGTAGACATGAAAATGAGCGTCGGCCCGCGAGGCGATCTGTGGCTGATGGGTGATCGACAGTACCTGGTGCCGGCTGGCCAGATCCTTCATCAAGATGCCGACCTGGCGGGCCGCTTCGCCGCTGATGCCCGCATCGATCTCATCGTAGATCAACGTGGGCATGTCGAGGGAGCCTGCCACCAGCGATTTAATCGAAAGCATCAGCCGGCTGAGTTCACCGCCGCTGGCCACCTTACTCAGCGGCTCAAAGCGGCCTGAGCGATTGGCATCGAATAGGAAACGGACTTCCTCCAGCCCTCCTTCGTAGAGTGGCACTTCCGAGCATTCAATGCGCAGGGCCGCATTTGGCATCCCTACCCGATGGAGGAGGGCACCGACGCGTACCGCCAGCAGGGGTGCCTCGCGATTGCGGGCTTCGCTGAGCTGTCTGGCCAGGTCTTCCGCCCATGCTAGGGCCTGCTGCAGCTCGCTCTGCAGCGCTTCCAGTCCAGCCCCTGCTTCGACCACGGCCGCAACCCGCTGCTCTAGGCTGGCCTGCAGCTCGAGTAGCTCCGCCGAGGTGCGCACGCCATGCTTTTTCATCAACCGTTGCCCATGGGCGATGCGGGAGGCAATCTCATCCATCCGCCGGGGGTCAGAGGCGATGCCGTCGGACATCTGGCGGAGTTCGCCAGACAAGTCGCGTAGCTCCAGGAAGGCTGAGGAGAGGCGTTCTGCCAGCGGGGGCAGTGCCGGGTGAACGTTCCCCAACGACTGCAGTTGATTCAAGACCGTCTTGAGCTGGTGCACCAGGGGATGGTCCGATTCCGAGAGGTCGAAACAGATACGCGTCAGCACCTGGCGGGTCTGGTCAGCATGCGACAGCAGCCGCAGCTCAGCCTCCAGTTCCTCGAGCTCCTGCGCGCCCCAGGAAAGCTCCCGCAGCTCATCACAGAGGAACCGGTAATAGTCCATCTCCCGACTATCGCGCTCCAGGGCAGCCCGGGCGGCCTCGAGGCGAGCCTTCCGCAGCGTATAGGCCTGATAGGCGGCCCGAAAAGACTTCAGCACGTCAGCATGCGCACAGAAAGCGTCGAGGACTGCACGTTGGAAGGTATCCCGAGCCAGGTCGAGGGTATGAAACTGCTGGTGCATGTCGACCAGACGGCTGGCGATGGCCTGGAGCTGTGATAGGTTGACGGGCGTATCGTTGATGAAGGCACGCGACTTGCCCGTCGCGGCCACTTCCCTTCGCAGGAGCAGCTCATCGCAAGCCTCCAGATCCCATTGCGAGAGGAGTTCCGCCAGGGCAGGGCGGTCGGCAGCGGTAAAAAGCGCTTCTACCACTGTCTTGGAGGCGTCGTCACGGAGGACTGTACTGTCGGCCCGGTCACCCAACACGAGCCCTAAGGCACCGACCAGGATGCTCTTGCCCGCACCCGTCTCTCCTGTGATGATGTTGAGATGACCAGAGAAAGACACTTCGAGTGCCTCAATAATGGCATAGTTCCGGACGAACAACTTAGAGAGCATACCCAAAAATACGCAGGCATGACAGGAATACCACTGGTGAGGACAGTGGAAATCGCGGTGGCGGGGCGGTTTTTTTCTGCGGGTACTGCAGGGGTCAGAGGGTGACCTGCGCCTCTAGTTCGGCGTCGATGAGGATGCGGCCGCAGTTCTCGCAAACGAGGATCTTTTTGCGCTGGCGCACTTCGCTTTGCCGCTGGGGGGGGATAGCATTGAAGCAGCCCCCACAGGCATCGCGTACAATGGAAACAACGGCCAGGCCGTTCTTATAGCTATTGCGGATGCGGTCGTAAGAAGTCAGCAGGCGGGCATCCACTTTCTCGCGGGCCTGGGCGGAGAGGGCTTTGAATTGGTTTTCCTCTTTTTCCGTCTCGGCGATGATCTTCTCGAGTTCCGACAACTTATGCTTCAGATTGGCGTCTTTGACATTCAAGTTTTTACGGGCTACTTCGAGTACCCGTGCTTTGTCGTCGCGCTCCTGTACCGCGTCGGAGATATGTTTGCGGGCGAGTTTGATGTCGAGGTCCTGCAGCTCCATTTCTTTGTTGAGGGCCTCATATTCGCGGTTGTTTTTTACATTATCACTCTGCTTTTTGTACTTCTCCAGCAGGGCTTCACTCTCTTTGATGGCATTTTCTTTATCGGAGATGAATTCACTGATGCCGTTGATTTCTTCTTCTATGCGGGTCACGCGGGCCGTGAGGCCCTGGATTTCATCTTCCAGCTCTCTGACTTCTATGGGCAACTCCCCTTTCAGAACCTTGATCTCATCCAGCTTGCTGTCTACCTTCTGCACCTGGAGGAGGTTTATGAGCTTTTCCTCTATCGAGTATTCTTTTACGTTGGCCATATGGATCATTGATGGTAGTGGACGGGTTGAGTGGATATCTCCGTTTTGAGGAGGGCAAAGGTAGGAAAAAAATCAGCAAGGTAGCTACGGATGCCCTCCATAAAGCCCTGCTCACTCTCAAAATGGCCAATGTCGGCCAGCAGCAGGCGCCCTTCAGGCTGGAAGAATTCGTGGTATTTCAGGTCCGCCGTCAGGTAGGCATCTGCCCCGGAGGCAATGGCCGCCGGGAGCAGGAAGGCGCCGGCACCGCCACAGAGGGCCAGCGTTTGCACCGTGCGGCCAGTGAGCGAACTATGTCGGATGCAGGGTGTCCCGCAAGCCTGCTGGATGTGATCCAGCAGCGATGCTTCAGACATCGGCTCCGGCAGCCTGCCGATGAGGCCTGCGCCCAGGCCGGGCATGGGGTTTTCTGAACGCACGATATCGTAGGCAACCTCCTCATAAGGATGGGTGGCCAACAAGGCTGACACCACCTTCGACTCGCGCCAGGCAGGGAAGACGACTTCAAGCCGGTCCTCCGCTTCGTAATGATCCACGCCTATCTGCCCCACCATGGGTGAGGCGCCTGCCTCGGCACGGAAGCTTCCAGTGCCAGGCACCGAAAAGCTGCACCCCGAATATTGACCGATATGGCCGGCCCCGGCGTCGAAGAGTGCCTGTCGGACGGCCGGCAGATGCTGCCCTGGCACGAAGGTGTGCAGCTTCCGGAGAGTGCCTGCCAGAGGCTGCAGGGGCCGCCGCTCCCGAAGGTGAAAGCAGTCCGCCAGCCAGCCGTTGATGCCGGTGACGACATTATCGAGGTTCGTATGGATGGCGTAGAGGGAGATGCGCGAACGGATAGCCCGAGATAAGAGCCGACCCACCAGGTCATCCTCCGTCACCCGCCGGAGGCCACCAAAGATCAGAGGATGATGGGAGACCACCAGATCGCAGCCCCGGCGCTCGGCTTCCTCCAACACCGCCTCCGTCACGTCTAGGCTGAGCAAGACCGCTTGGCAGCGCTGGGAGCGGTCGCCGACCAGCAAGCCGACATTGTCGTATGACTCCGCCAGAGAAGGCGGCGCCATCGCTTCCAGCCGCGCAATGATGTCTCCCACTGTCATGCCTTGCAAGGTATGACCTAAATTGAGATTACTTTGCCTTATGCGATGCCCGATGCAAGGTCTATGGTACTGGCTGGTCCTCGTTCTACCATCCCTAGGCGCCTACAGCCAAGCCTATGAGAGCGACTGGGATACCTACTTGCTGCAGGTAGAAGGAAAGCCCGTCTCTGTGCTGGTAGATATGGGCCTGCGAGGCGTAGCACCCATGCCCGGCCGGCCGCAGGCCGTCCTGATCCGCACAAAGCTGCAACAACCGCAGCCCAATGGACTGCCCGGGGCCGAAGAGTCCCTCCGGCTCGACAGCCTCGAAGAACAACTCGTTGCCGCCCTCGAAAAAGGGCGCGGCGCCGTCTATGCCGGACGCTACAGCCAGCGCGGCCTTCGGACCTTCCACTTCTTCACAGCCGACACGGCAGGGCAAGCTACCGCACTCTGGCAGGTGTTTGCCGGTTATGCCGACTATGCCTGGATGGCCCGCACCGTGGCCGACAGCAGCTGGTCCAACTACCTCGACATCCTCTATCCACCGCCCCTGCAGCGGGAGCTCATGCGCGACCGACGCCTCATCGACCACCTCCGGCAAAAGGGAGATGCCCTGACGACCCCCCGCCAGATCGACCATTTCCTCTACTTCCCCAGCAAGTCAAAACGGATGGAGTTCCTCCGACAACCCGGCATGGATGCGTTTACTGTGGCGGAGATGTCCGAGGCCGACCCATCCCGCCAAGCGCTGCCCTACCTCCTGCGCCTGCGCCGGGAAGACCTCCCCAGCCTGCTGTTCGTAGAGAAGGTCATCACGCCTCTTCGGACTCAGGCCGCCAGCCAGGGAGGGCAGTATGAAGGTTGGCAGACACACCTGGTGCGCTGAGGGCCAGGGATCCAATTTTTCCCGTAGATAAGGTTGTCTGCTGCCGTTCTTTGACATACTTTTGTAAAGATATATTCGTTCCCTGTGGATGCATGCTAAAGAGTCTGCGATCCAATCCATCCTACGATACCAACCCCTCCATGGAGAGGTCTATCCTTTCGCGGATGCCGGGCAACGCCCTGGGAGTGCTGTCATTACTCCCGGTCTAAGACGCAGGTCCCTTTTCGCTCAGCCGATTCCCCACTGCACGCCCTGCAGAATATTCACCAGCTCCAACCGCACCATCCATGAAAAACGCATTCACCCTCGTTGCCTTACTGTGCCTGACGCTGGCCGGCTGCCGAAAGGCTGTGACCGAATTGCAGACCAAGACACTGATGGAAATCATCACCAGCGGCCAGTGGTTTATCGACCAGTTCACCGAGGGAACCACCACCTACACGCAGGACTATCGAGGCTACGATTTCAAGTTCAACGACAATGGGACGGTGAATGCCTATCTGGCCAGTGCCGTCACGGTCGGAACTTTTTCTGTGGATGCCCTCAACAAACGCATCAGCTCCCGCTTCCCCGCCGGAAGCGCCCCGCTGCTGATGCGGCTCAACGAAACCTGGACCGTGACCAATGCCTCCCTTTCGCTCGTAGAGGCAAAGCCCAGCGACCCCGCACGCACCTCATTCCTCCGCATCCGCGCCAGGTAGCCGACACACGACATTCCAAACACATTCCTGCAAACGTATTGGCGATGCCCACAGAGGCCCGTCAGATGCAGCAGGTAAATCTGATGCTGGCCAGATGATGAGGCAGCGACATACCCTTGGCATGTGGCGAACCCCCCAGGGGCGAGCCTTCGCAGAGAGGGGACTTCTATACCTCTGCCTGGCCCTCTCCTGCTGGCTCAGCAGTCTGAACGCACAGGCACAAATTGTAGCCACCAAACTTGCGAGCTGCATTCCCCTCAACGGTGCGCCAGTCACCATCGACTTCAGGCCTCAGCAAGCTTTGAGTACAGGTACCACCTATGTCTGGGATCTGGGGAGAGGTGGTACTGTTTCAGGATATTACGTAACGGGCGTCTATCCAACCGCCGGGACATATACCGTCAGACTCGTTGTCACGACCTCAGCAGGAGCCTCAACCACTTATGACCAGACTATCCAGATCTTTCCGCCACCTGCCATCAATTTCACCAGCAATAAGACGTCCGGCTGTTTCCCCCTCTCCGTCAACTTTCAGGATGGCACCGTGCCAACGACAGGCAGTACCATTGTCTATCGCGACTGGTTTTTTGGGGATGGCAATAAGTCTGGGATCGCAAATCCTGCAAATACCTACAAAGACATCGCTAGCGCCTATAATGTGACGCTGCGGGTCGTTCAGGATGTCTGTATCGGAGATACATTTCAAATTACAAGGACCTCATACATACAGGTCTCAGAAGGGGTGAAGCCGGATTTCGTTATGCCTGCCACTACTGTCTGTAAAGTTCCGGCCACCGTCACCGCCCAGAACCGATCCACCACGGGTCCTGGCCAGACACTCAGCTATCTCTGGTCTGTCACCGGGGGAACATCCTCTGACAACAATGCAATAAACTTCACCGCCCAGTTTGCAACTGCCGGGAATTTCACGGTCAAACTGGTGGCCAGGAGCAATGGGGGCTGCGTGGATTCCATCGAAAAACCGATTAGCATCTCTAACCTAGCTGTACGCTCTGACTTCACCATACCCAGTGATACCATATGCCAAGACATCGTCGTACCATTCATCAATAACTCCTCGAGTTTTGTCAGCGGATCCAACATTGCTCCAGGCAAAAGCACATGGTATTTCGGCAGCGACCCGGCCATCGAAGGCCTGAACCAGTTCAAAACTTTCAAGGCAACCGGTAATATTCAAATTAAACTCGTGAACGAGTTTGGAGCCTGCAAGGACTCTGTAACAAAACTCATACATGTCATTGCGTCGCCAGACATCACAGTCACGGGCGACCGCTTTTCTTGTAAGGCCCCTCATCTGGTGAATTTTTCGTACACGGGTGCGCCAGCCTCCAGTCTTTCGAGCATTTTTTGGGAGTTCGGCAATGGCCTTTCCTTCAACGGAACTGGACCTTCGGCTGCAAATGCATCCAGCAACTACACGACCACAGGTAGCTTTGCCATATCTCTCACGGTACGTAACCGATTTGGTTGCCAAAACCGTAAAATTATAGACAGCTTTGTAGTCATCGCACCACCTTCGATTACCTCCAGTAAGTTAACTGATAGTGGATGCGTGAATTTTGTCTTCCGCCCTCAGGTCAATATTGTAGCCCCTGATGGAGTAGCCAGCTATCTATGGAATTTTGGAGACGGCACCACTCAGACAAATCCCAATCCCACCCATACGTACACGACCGCCCAAACTGCACCCTATCCGGTTAGTGTTACGATCGTGACGAATAGAGGCTGTACCATACAGATCCAAGGGGCGGTGAAAATCGGAGTTCCACCCGGTACGGCTAATTTTAGTGCTACCCCCCGCAGCTTGTGCGCCGGACAGTCGGTACAGTTTACAGACTTATCTATCCCCTCACCAAAAGGCATCACGGGATGGTATTGGCAATTTGGCGCGGGAAGTGCTCGCACTCAAAATCCTAATTATGAATACAGGGATACCGGTAATTTTCAAGTGAGCCTGACCGTTTTCAACAACGGCTGCCCCTCTCCTGTCAAAGCCATTAGTGATTACATACGTGTCGGAGGAGCAGCTGCTTATTTTAACGACAAAAACGACTGCGCCAATAGAAGACAGTTTCAATTTAATTATTCGACGAAAATTGGGACTCGTTTCGAATGGGATTTCGGAGATGGAACGACAGCCCTCAACCCACCTGATGGATTCACCCATCGATTTCCGGCAGATGCCAGTTACCTAGTCACTGTTAAAGCCAGCGACGGCATCTGTTCCATGTCTACTTCAAGTAGGATCACTGTTATCAATGAAACTGCCGCGTATTCGGCCCGATCGGCTTTCACTACCAATACATGCAAAACTGGGGCCATCAATTTCACAGCTACCGGCAGCATCCCTGCCAACATCAAACTTTACGAATGGGACTTTGGGAACGGAGTCTTTGTAGACGGCCCTTCAAGCACCTCTCACTTGTATACCATCGAAGGTGTTTACGCAACTCGCCTACGGATCACTGACAAGTACCGTTGCACGTTCACAACAGCTGGCCCACCATTGGTGATTGGCAGTCCCAAGCCCAGTTTTCAGGCACTCCGCACCCAGCAATGTATCAATCTGCCTGTTCAATTCGAAGACACCTCCCGCACCACAGCAGCTATCTTACTGGCGAGCCGCACTTGGAGCTTTGGAGACGGCACACAGATTACGGTACCCGCCAGCCAGTTGACGACACAGCATACCTATACCTCTGGAGGTTCTTACAATGTCAAACTGATTCTAAAGGCTATCAACGGTTGTGAAGACAGTGCCATGTTGAACAGTTATGTCACCGTCTCACAGCCTATTGCTGCTTTCAACGCGCCAGAAAGAGAATCCTGCTCAGGAAGCCCAGTTACATTTATCAACCAATCTATTCTGCAGGGAGGTAGTTTCACATGGGATTTTGGAGATGGGTCCAGCTCCAACCTCGCCAATCCCACTCATAGCTATACCAGCACTGGCCTGTACGCGGTACAACTCAAGGTCCAGGATAACTTGGGCTGTAATAGTAACATTCAAAAGCTGGACTATATACGAGTCGACGTTCCCATTGCTTCTTTCAATGTAAGTGCCACTTTCAGTTCTTGCCCCCCCTTCAGTCCCACCTTCACATTCACCGGTAGCTACGCGCGTAGCTACTCATGGGATTTCGGAGATGGCAACCGCTCCAACCTCGCCACTCCTTCTCAAATCTATCTCTATCCCAACACCTATAGCACTAGGCTGACCGTCACGAGTCCTGGCGGTTGTACCGCCACCTCCCCACCCATAAGCATCCAGGTACGGGGACCATCCGCCACCGCATCCATGAACAACGTCGTCGGCTGCGACTCTGTCAGGACACAATTTTCTATCACTAATCTTATCGATGTCACGAGGGTTATATGGGACTTCGACGATGGAATAACCAGCAATCAATTCGTCAGTTCCGAGTCGCATGTCTACAGAAAGCCAGGCATCTACACGCCCAAAATCATCTTGGAAAACACCCTCGGATGTAAAATCCCCTATCTGTTTCCATTAAAGGTGCGCAACTACGGTGTAATAGCAGGCTTTGAGAATAGCCGCACCCTGTTCTGTGATACCGGAAGCGTCTCCTTACTCGACACGAGCCTCATCGTAGGCACCTTGCAGTCGCGCAGCTGGAATTTTGGCAACGGCACCAACGGAACCGTTGCCAACCCGACCGTAAAATACAACGCACCAGGCAGGTATGATATCACCCTGATGCATACCCTGGCGGAAGGCTGTGGCAGTAAGATTGTCAAACCGGCCCTGGTCTCTGTCGTACAGTCGCCCAAGCCCTCGATCTTCACCAGCAGTACCTTATGCCCGGGTCAACCCATCCTCCTCCGAGGCGTGGAAGTCACCGTACCCCGCGACACCTCCCTGCTCCAATGGTCTTGGGACTTTGGCAACGGACTTCGCTCCACCCTGCAAAATCCAGCCTCTCAAACTTACCCCACTGCAGGGAGCTACCTCGTCAAACTGCAGCTTAAAAACTCTTCCGGCTGCATAGACAGCGCCACTCAACTGCTCCGGATAGACACGCTACCAGATATCATCGTCCCCTCAGATACCGCCCTCTGCCTTGGCAAGCCAGCATCCCTGCAGGCCTCCGGAGCCAGCACCTATCGATGGCTGCCCCCCAACCAGGGCATCACCTGCACTACCTGCCCTATAACCACAGTCGTCCCCGACAGCAACCGGACCTACCTGGTGGAGGGAACAAATAGTTCAGGTTGCGTCGGATATAATTCAATCCGTGTGGAGGTCATCCGCCCACCCAAATTGACCGTCACCAACCTACACAACATCTGCATCGGGGGGACCGCCAGGCTATCGGCCAGCGGTGCGCAATTCTACGCCTGGAGCCCCACCACCGGACTCAGCGACCCGACCATCGCCAACCCCATTGCCCGGCCCGCCGCCACTACCCTCTATGTGGTCACCGGAGAAGACCGGAAACGATGCTTCCAGACCAAAGACACCGCCCGCGTCGAAGTCTATAACTTCCCCTCTGTTTTCATCGGCCCCACCACCACCATCCGCAGCGGCACTAGCGTACAACTCAAACCCGTCACTTCCTCTGATGTGAACAGCTACAACTGGACGCCGTCCACCGGCCTGAGCTGTACCAACTGCCGCAACCCAATTGCCAAACCAAAAGAGACGATCATCTATCAACTCACAGCTTCCAACCCGGGTGGCTGTACAAGCTCCGGACAAGTGAAAGTCGTCGTCATATGCGATGCAGAGAACATCTATATGCCCAATACCTTTTCCCCCAATGGGGACGGCATGAACGAAGTTTTTTATGGCAGAGGCATCGGCGTCAAAAGCATCCGCGGCCTGCGTATCTTCAACAGGTGGGGAGAAATGGTCTTCCAACGGCAGAATGTCAATATCAACGACCCTTCACATGGTTGGGATGGCCGCTATAAAGGCAAGCTCCTTCCGCCAGATGTATATGTCTATTTCATAGACGTCATCTGCGACAACTTCGGCCTGGTCACCCGTAAAGGCGACGTCGCCCTCATCCGATGAAGCCCAGATGCTGACCACTCTCAGACATATCACCCTATGGTCCTCCACTGCCCTGCTGGCTCTGTCATCAGCGACCCTTCGCGGGCAAGACTTCTACCTCTCGCAGTTCCATGAAGCTCCGATGCTGCGTAGCCCCGCCCTGGCAGGCGTCTTCAGCGGCGACTACCGCATACAAGGCGTCTATCGTAACCAGTGGAACAGCATCTCCTACCCATATCAGACCGGATCGCTAAACATCGAACGGAAAGCCACCTTCTTCGAAAGCGACGACTTCATCACCCTGGGATTGCAGCTATTCTACGACCAAGCAGGCGCCGTCCGCCTCACCTCCGGCCATCTGCTGCCCGTCGTCAACTTCCACAAGTCGCTCAGCGAACGCCGCAGCAGCTTCCTCTCTCTCGGCTTCTTCGGCGGACTCGTCACCCGCCGGCTGGACCGTTCCAGGGTCACCACCAACAACCAGTTCGACGGCATCGGTTTCAATAGCTCCCTGCCCGACGGAGAAACCTTCACCGCCAGCTACGCCTATTTCGACGCAGGCGTCGGCCTCAGCTACAATACCACCCTCGGCATGGGAGAAAAACATATCCTGTTCCTCGGCAGTTCCTACCAACATTTCAACCGGCCCGTCAACGCCTTCTACCGCAACATTCGGCACCTGCCGAAATGGGTGTTCTCCACCGGCTTCCGGATACAAATCACAGACATCAACTACATCACCTTCCACGGCGACCATATTCTGCAAGCCCCCTACCAACAGACAATCTTCGGAGGCCTCTACTCCCGCAGAATTGGTGGCATAGGCAGTACGACCGTCGTCCACCTCGGCCTCTTCGGGCGGCTCAGAGACGCCGTCATCCCCATGTTCAAAATCGACCTGGAGCCCGTCCGCATCGGCTTCAGTTACGATGTGACGGTGGGCAACCTGGTAGCCATCGCCCGGTCGCGGGGTGGGTTCGAGCTGTCGATGTCTTATGCAGGCTTTTCCAACCGTGATAATTCCGTCAAATACGCCACCAGATGCCCTAAATTCTGAGGGCCGACAACCAATCCCTGCCAAGCTTTGTTTATAAATTCAACCAAACCACCCCGCACATGAACATCGAAGTAGGCGCCCCCGCCCCAGCATTCACCCTCCACGACAGCGACAAGAATAAAGTGAGCCTGTCCGACTTCCGCGGCCAGAACGTCGTCATACTCTTCTTCCCGCAGGCCTTCACCGGCGTCTGCACCCAGGAACTCTGCAGCGTCCGCGACAACATGGCCCGCTACGAGAGCCTTCACGCTAAAGTCCTCGGCATCTCTGTCGACTCCATCTTCACACTCGCCCGCTTCAAACAGGACCAGGGGTATAACTTCCCTCTCCTATCAGACTTCAACAAAGAAGTCTGCGAAGCCTACGGTGCCAAATACGACACCTTCGTCTTCGACATGAAAGGCGTCGCCCGCCGGGCAGCCTTCGTAGTCGACAAAGAAGGCGCGGTCCGCTACGCGCAGGTACTGGAAAGCGCTGGCGACCTACCCGACTTTGAAGCCATCCAGACGACCCTCGTCGGACTGTCCTGAGCCGGGCAGCAGGAGGACAGCACACCTGTCCTCCTGTCCCCCACTCCGGCACTCTAACAGATTATATATCTTTATCCTGTGAAACTTGCCTACCTGCTGATGACCCTGTTGTTTCTCCTCGGCGCCACGTCTTATGCACAGACAGAACCGCCCCGGGAGCAGGCCTTCTCAGCCGTCCGTCTGGCACGCTGCTACCCCAATCCTGCCAACGCCTATATTCAGTTTGAAATCCGCAAGACGGCCAATAGTCCCCTGCGCCTCCGCATCTATAATTTTCTTGGCCGAAAAGTCATCGACCTGACCCGCATACCGGCCACCCTCAAAGTCGACCTCACCGGTTTCGCGCGGGGGCTCTACATCTACCAGCTCTCAGACACACAAGGAAGAATGCTGGAGAGCGGCAAGTTTCTCGTGTCTCACGGATAAATCCATCGGATTCACCAAGCCCTCACAACACCTGTACCATCAGGAACTTCAGGTAGTGCGTATGCTCTAAGCCCCGTACGATGGGATGGTCGGCCGACTGTGTACGATACTCCACCTGCCGCAGGCGGCGACGGGCATCCTGGGCTGCCATGTCAACGACGTCTAGGAATAGTTCGGGCGACACGACGCTCGTACAAGAAGATGTCACCAGGAAGCCTCCGGGTTTCACCAGCTTCATACCGCGCAGATTGATCTCTTTATAGCCCGTGACGGCCCGCTCCACATTGACCCTCGTCCGGGCAAAAGAGGGCGGATCGAGCATCACCACATCCCAGCGGCGCTCCTCTTTGGTCCAGGCCTTCAGCAGGTCGAAAGCATTGCCCTCCAGGAAGCGGCAGCGGTCTTCCAACCCATTCAGCACTGCATTCTGCCGCGCCTGCTCCACTGCCTGCGCGGAGATGTCAAGTCCGGTCACCTGGCGGGCCCCCAGGTGCGCCGCGTGCAGCTCGAAGGTCCCCGTGTAACAAAAAGCACCCAGCACCTCTGCACCTTCCACGAGGGGCTCGATGGCCCTGCGATTGTCTTGCTGGTCGAGGAAATAGCCTGTCTTCTGCCCTTTGTCGAGGTCGACATGAAACTGCAGGCCATGCTCCCGGATGCGGATACGGGTGTCGAAAGGTGCTGAGAGGAATCCTTTGAGCGGGGGCAACCCCTCCAGCTCGCGCACCGGCACATCGTTACGCTCATAGATGCCTTTGGGCTGAAACAAGGCCGTCAGCGCCTCCACGATGGCTGGCTTCCAACGGTCGATACCCAGGGCCAGCGTCTGTACCACCAGGTAGTCGTTGAACTTGTCCACGATCAGCTGCGGCAGGTCGTCGGCCTCGCCAAAAACCACACGGCAGTTCTCGGTATACCCCAGCCGCTGCCGGTAGCGCCAGGCTGTTTCGATGCGCCGATGGAAAAAGCCGGCGTCTATGACTTCCTGTCGGTCGCGCGTCAGCAAGCGCACGACGATGGCGGAGCCCGTATTCACATAGCCTCTGCCGACGAACTCACCCTCATGGGTGAGGACATCCGCAATGTCCCCGTCCACGATGCCATCGTCGATGCGGTCAATCTCGTTGCCAAACACCCAGGGATGGCCCCCCAGGACTCGCTGCCCGATCTTACGACGAAGGAGGATGGTCCGCATCACGTAAAGGTACACGCAATGCGCTTGCAGCTGGTTTTCGTTACCTTTATCGCCGATGGATAATGGCAGGAAATCGCCAGCAAGCCTGACGATTTGACCTGAAAAACTGTCTTGGCAGGTCGTTTGATGCCACCCACCTGAAAATGTGAAAACATATGGACGAGAAAGATCAGACCCTAGAAGACGTACAGGGCACGCTGCAGGAAGAGCGGACCCCAGAAATCAATACTGACGAGAGCATTGCCGGCAGCATCGACCTCGGCGATCCGCCTGTAGAGACCCCAGAACTGGAAAAGCTCCGCGAACAGGTACGCGAGAAAGAAGACAAATACCTGCGCCTCTATGCCGAGTTCGACAACTTCAAACGCCGCAACGCCAAAGAGCGGATTGAGCTGATACAGACAGCCGGCAAAGATGTCATCCAGTCGCTGCTGGAAGTACTCGACGACTGCACCCGCGCCGAACGGCAACTCACACAGACCGACGAACTCCCCCAGATCCGGGAGGGCGTCCAGCTCGTCTTCAACAAGTTCCGGAGGACCCTTCAGGCGAAGGGCCTCAAAGAGATGGAAAGTCTCGGCGCCCCCTTTGACCCCGACCGGCATGAGGCCATCACTGAAATCCCCGTCCCCGACGCCGCACAGGCCGGCCAGGTCATCGATGTGGTGGAGAAAGGCTACTTCCTGCACGACAAGATCATCCGCTTCGCAAAAGTGGTTGTCGGCAAACATCCATGAAAGAAGGGAGGCTGACCCCTTCCGATATCCATCTACATGGCTAAAAGAGACTATTACGAAGTATTGGGCGTCTCCCGGGGCGCCAGCGTCGACGAGATCAAAAAGTCGTACCGCAAGGTTGCGATGCAGTACCATCCTGACCGCAACCCCGGCGACAAGGCAGCGGAAGAGAAGTTCAAAGAGGCCGCAGAAGCCTATGAAGTGCTCAGCGACACGGACAAACGCGCACAGTACGACCGCTTCGGCCATGCCGCCGTCGGCGGCGGCGCCCGCGGCGGCGGCATGAACATGGACGACATCTTCAGCCAGTTCGGAGACATCTTCGGCGACGACCTCTTCGGCAGCTTCTTCGGCGGTGGTGGCGGCGCCCGCACTCGCAGCGGTGGAGGAAGGGGCCGGGGCACCCGCGGCAGCAACCTCCGCATCAAACTAAAGCTCACCTACGAAGAGATGGCCAAAGGCACGTCCCGGACCGTCAAAGTCAAGAAATATGTAATCTGCAGCACCTGCAAAGGCAGCGGCGCCAAAGACAAAGGCTCCGTGCAAATCTGCTCCACCTGCAATGGCAGCGGCCAGGTACGTAAGGTCACCAACACCTTCCTAGGACAAATGCAGACGGTCGTCACCTGCCCCTCCTGCAACGGAGAAGGCAGCGTCATCACCAGCAAATGCAGCTCCTGTAGAGGCGAGGGACGCACCTATGCCGACGAGACGGTCTCGCTGGAGATCCCAGCCGGCGTCCAGGAAGGCATGCAGCTTAGCCTCAGCGGCAAAGGCAATGCCGGCGAACGCGGCGGCCCCAACGGAGACCTTATAGTCCTCATAGAAGAAGAAACCCACGCCCAACTCCAGCGAGAAGGCAATAACGTCGTCTTCGACCTGCACATCTCCTTCCCCGACGCTGTCTTCGGCACGCAGATAGAAGTGCCGACCATCGATGGTAAGGCCAAAATTAAAATCCCGCCCGGTACGCAGGCCGGCAAGATCTTCCGCCTCAAAGGAAAAGGCTTCCCCGTCGTAAACTCCTACGAGCGCGGCGACCAACTCATCCATGTCAACATCTGGACACCGCAGCACCTGAGCTCGGAAGAGAAGTCCATGCTCGAAACCTTACAACAGTCAGACAATTTCAAGCCGAACCCCGACAAGAACGAGAAGAGCTTCTTCGAGCGTGTCCGGGAAATGTTCAACTGAAGAGGCCCGCTGCACCACACGGCATGTACTGCTACATCGGCAGGTAGCAGACCGCTCGTGAGCCACTAAAAGAGATAGAAGATGGCACCTATGCTACCCTAGCCCTGCAGCTGGTAGATCTCTGGGAGATTCCTGCCCATCCCGTCATAGTCTAGCCCATAGCCCACCACAAATCGGTCCGGGATCGTAAAGCCCAGGTAGGAGATCTCTACCGGATAGAGGGTGCATTCCTGCTTATGCAGCAAGGCGCAGATGCACAGGGAGCGTGGCTGCTGGTGTTCGAGTTGCGGGAGGAACTGATGCAGCGTCTTGCCGGTGTCGATGATGTCTTCCAGGATGATGACATCCCGGTCGAAGACCTCGTCGTCCAAACCGATGGAGGTGATGACATGCCCTGTGGAGCGGGTTCCTTTATAGGAGGCGAGCTTGATGAAGCTGATCTCTGCGGGGATGCGTAGTTGCCGGAAGAGGTCGGCCGCAAAGAGAAAAGACCCGTTGAGGATGGCTATGAACAGAGGCCGCTTGTCGGCATAGTCGCGTTCAATCTCTGCAGCCAGCCGCTGCACGGCTGCCTGGAGCTCCTGTGCACGCAGGTATGGCTCAAACTGCTTGTCGTGGATGCGTAGCGTATCCATCAACGGGATTTTGACTGCGTGGAAAGGCTGGCCAGGCGGCGGATACGGATCATGCGGTCCTTGGAAAGGATGTCCTGGCTGGCGTCCAGATCGTTCCATTCCAGCAACTTGGCCAGCGGCACCTGGTAATGGTCGGCCACGACGAGCAGGGAGGTTCCTTTGTGGACCAACACCGACTTCTCGCGGAAGAGCCGAATGCCCCCGCCGGCGGCCGGCTCTGCCTCGGCATTGCTGGCAGTCATGGGAGCCGGCTTGCCCGGTTCCATGCCGTTGGCCGAAGGCCCGCTGGCCCGTGGCGCAGCGGCACCAGTGAGGGTGGAGGCAGTGTCGGGTCTCGGCTCCGGGCCAGTCCCAAACCGGCCGGCCAGCACGTCTTGCGTGATCACATCGAGGCGGTAGGTTTCGATATACTGGATGAGTAGTTCCGGATAGCGGGGGTTGGTGGCATAGCCAGCCTGCTTGAGGCCATAGGCCCAGCCTTGATAATCGGTCGGGGGCAGGGTGAAAAGCGCGGCGTAGCGGATCTGGTTGCGGAGAAAGTCGGAATGGTCGCGGTAGGAGTCTTCCGGGCTCTCGTACTTACGAAAGCACTCTCCCTGCTCATCGTCGTCGTAGAAGACGCGCGCGCCCGTCCAGCTGCTCTTGCATTTGATGCCGAAGTGGTTGTTAGAGGTGCGGACAAGGGTGCTGCTTCCAGCAGATGTCTCCAGAATGCCTTGCGCCAGTTTGATGGAGGCCGGCACGCCGGTCCGCTGCATCTCACGGACGGCCACGTCGCGGTACATATCGATATAGGCCTCTATGAGTGGGTTTAGCGCCGGGGCCTCCTGCCCGATGCCCGACATCGGCAAGAGGAGCGCTAGAAGCCAAGGTCGCATCCGGTGAAACTGCATAATTGCAAGTTCGGATTTTTTCGGATGGGTGGTAGCGGTGCAAAGCAGAAAAAGACAGAGCTCTGATTCCATGGAATCACAAAGCCTTCTCTGTCAGTATATAAAAAATGACCCTGACATCCTTCTGGTTGCCAGGCTATTGTAGCCCCCGAGACGGCCCCACGCGGTATGTTTCCACTGCAGCTGGAAGTCATTTCTTGCGCACCAGCAGCCAGCCGTCGCGCAGGGTGAGCATCACCTGCTCTACGCGGCTATCTGCCGCGACATGCCGGTTGAAAGCATCGATGGCGGCCGCATTGCGACTGCGGATGGGCGCCTCCAGTACCTGCCCGTGGAAGAGGACGTTGTCGGCGATCAGCAGTCCGCCGGGACGGACTTTGGGCAGGATGGCCTCGTACTGATCGATATACCCCGTCTTGTCGGCATCGAGGAAGACGAGGTCCCACTCCTCTGCCAGCGTGGGTAGGATCTTCAGCGCCTCGCCGACATGCAGCCGGATGCGGTTGGCATAAGGGCTCAGGTCAACATAGGCCTGTGCAGTCCTCGCCGCTTCCTCGCGCAACTCGAGGGTATGCAGCAACCCATCACTGCGCAACCCCTCCGCCAGGCAGAGGGCGCTGTAGCCGGTGAAGGTGCCGACCTCTAGGATGCGGCGGGGTGCCAATAGCTTAGAAAGCATTGCTAGCATGCGGCCCGCCACATGCCCGCTGAGCATATGGGCATGCAGGTGGTTTGCGCGGGTAGCCCGTTCCAGCTCGTCCAGCAACGGACTCGCCGGAGAGCTATGAGAAGCGACGTAGCGGTCGGCATCTGAAGGGAGAAGGGGCAGCATGGCTTAGATAGGAGGATGGGAGGGCTCAGCGACTGGCGCAACCTTCAACAGTTGAGCAGGTCCAAAGCCCTGTAAACGTGATCATCCCATTGATCAGCAAGAGCTCCAGTCCGATCTGATATCCGCCGAACCAGACCGGAGCGTTGCGGCTCAGCAGATAGCAGAGCACCGGAGAAAGCAGGCAGATCGCTACGACGATAGGACCGTCCTTTAACTTTCGCTTTGTCAGGATACCGAAGAAGAACAACCCTAACAGCGGACCGTAGGTATAGCCCGCCAGGTCGAGGATGATGTTGATGATGGACTTATTGTTGATCCATTTGAAAAAGAGGATGCAGAGCATGAACACTGCCGTCAGCGAGAGGTGCACCTTCATGCGGATCCGGCGCTGCGCAGCCTCGTCGAGGCCATCCCGACGGCGGATGCCGAGGATGTCGATGCAGAAGGAGGAGGTGAGCGCCGTCAGCGCACCGTCGGCGCTGGGGAACAACGCCGAGATCAACGCGATGATGAACACGATCGACACCCATTGGGGCAAGAGGTTCATCGCGACATAGGGAAACAGGTCGTCGCCGATGACGTTGCGGCTACCCAGCAGGAACTGCCGTTCGCCCAGCACGCCGCCCTGCGACTCCACATAGAGATAGAGCAGTCCGCCCAGCAGCAGGAAGAGGAAGTTGACAATAACGAGTACCGCGGTGAATGTCATGATGTTCTTCTGCGAGCCCGCCGTGGTACGCACGCTAATATTCTTCTGCATCATCTCCTGGTCTAGGCCCGTCATCGTCAGCGCGATTACGGCACCACCCACCATGTGTTTCAGGAAGAAGGTCTTGCTCATCGGGTCGGTGTCGAAGATGCGCGTGAAGCCCCGCTCACCCAACGTGTCGAGCGCACTGCCGATCGACAGGCCTGTCTGCCAGAGGATCCAGCCGATGCAGACGATGAGGCCTAGCAGCATGAAGCTGGTCTGCAGTGTGTCAGTGTATACGATCGTCTTCACCCCGCCCTCGAATGTATAGAGCAGGATCATCAACAGAATGACGGCAGCCGTCACGATGAAGGGGACACCGAGGGCGTCGAGGATGAACAGCTGCAGGACGTTGATGACCAGATAGAGCCTGGCCGTGGCACCCACCGTCCGCGAAAGGATGAAGAACAACGCGCCCGTCTTGTAGGAATAACGCCCCAAGCGGTGATCGAGGTAATGGTAGATGGACGTGAGGTTCATCCGGTAATAGAGCGGGATTAGCACATAGGCGATCGCGGCATATCCGAAGATGTAGCCCAGCACCACCTGGAAGTAGGTGAAAGCCTTGTGGACGCCGGCAGCGGTGAAGTCGCCCACCGTGCCCGGCACCGACACGAAGGTGACGCCCGAGAGCGACGTGCCAATCATACCGAAGGCGACCAGCAGCCAGTGCGAGCGTTTGTTACCGATGAAGAACGACTCGTTCGTCGCATTCCGAGACGTCATCCAGGCGACGCCCAAGAGTAGGAGAAAATAACCAACGACAAAGCCGAACAGAAGGGTGGCCGACATGGAATCAATTTGATGTCAAGGTAGGAAAAAGGCTGCAGGGGCAAGCGGCAGGCCGATGCGCCGTATCAGCGGAAAGACTTACATTGATGAATCATCCACCTACATGACCGCCCAACCCATACAGGCCGTCGCCGTGTTCTGCGGCTCACAGGCAGGTGACCACCCTATGTATCCCACCCATGCCGAGGCGCTGGGTCGTGGGCTGGCTGTCAAGGGCATCCGCCTTGTCTACGGCGGCGGTGCAAAGGGCCTGATGGGAGCCGTCGCCAATGCCCACCTAGAGGCGGGCGGACATGTCACGGGCATCATCCCGCAGATCCTCTCCAATTTCGAACACCAGCATACCGGACTAAGTGAGCTCGTCATCACTAAAGACATGCACGAGCGCAAACGCCTGCTCTACGAACGCTGCGACGCGGCCATCGTACTGCCAGGCGGCTTCGGTACCCTCGATGAGCTCTTCGAGATGCTCACCTGGAACCAGCTCAGCATCCACGACAAGCCCATTGCAATATTAAATACGAGCGGTTTTTATGGACCCCTGATGCAGTACCTGCTACATCTCGAAAAGTCAGGGTTCCTATATGGTCACCTGAGCGACCGCGTCCGCCTCTACGATACGCCAGAAGCGCTCCTCGACGCCTTGCCCGTCCTCAGAAGTTAAAGCCAAACGTCACGAAGGGATTGCGGCCATAGGGCGACCTCGCACTGCCCGCCACATCATATTGCAGCATGGCAATCAGCGTGCCCCGCCCGGAAGGAATCACGGTGCCCGCCCCCACCAGCAGGCAAGGGACATAGGCTGCGGGGGATTTTTCATCGGGCTGGCCGTTGAAATATCGGATGTTGCCCCAGCTGTAATTATACTCGGGCTGCAGCGAGAGGAAGACGCTGGAGAGTGGGAAGAAGCGCCCGAAGACGTTCAGCCCCGCATAGCCAAAACGCTCGCGGGAGACCCGCTCCCCGGCCGGCGTGCGGAAGGTCAACGAAGAGGCCACACAGTTGATGCCGCCCCCGGCGGTCAGTCGCTCATGTATGCGATAGCCGACCTGCGGCGAAAGGTTCACAAACGTGTTGTTGCCGAAGCGTACCCCGAAGTTGCCGCCGAAGAAGAGCCGGCTGCGGTCGAAGCCCGACTGTGCATAGGAGCACGAGGCAGCCAGCATCAGGAGGACGATCGCCAGGATAGGTCTACGCTGATTATTCATGGGTCGAAAGGTCTTTATAGGGTGGAGGAAGGGGTTAAAACTTGGGGCACATCGCCTGCCGGAGACCCGGGGAGAACTGTCGATAAAATCCTTGCTGCATCATGGCCATCTCCGTCGCACCCTGGCGGTTGATATAGTCTCCCAGGGTCGAGACGGTCGCATCATAGCTGAACATAAAGCGGATATTCCGCCACTGATAGCCCATGGCGGGAATGAAGGCGTCCAGGTGGCGGTAGTACAGGCCCAGCGACAGCAGGTGTTCTCCGTTGCCGCTGAGGTTATAGTCGAGGTGCAGTCCGGCCGTCAGCTCAGAGGCGTTGGCCTGTTGCTGATAATACCCGCCGGGTGAGACGATCCATCGGTCGTTTAGTTTGATCATCGCATCGGCAAAGACGGTGTAGCGTCGCTCCAGGACGGTTTGGCTCGTATGGTTGGTCGTGAAGAAACTCTCACGCGGGCGGTTGAGTTGCATGACTGCCACACCGCCATGGAGGTAGATGTCATCCGTAGGGAACCAGGCGTAGTTCATGCCGGCCTGCACGTCGAGATAGCCGATGTTGGTGTTGAGGAAGGTCTCGCCACTGAGGATGGTGCGGTCGAAGAAGCGTCCGTTCCACTGGTTGTCGTAGGTGAATCGGGAGATGTCCACCCGCTTGTTGATATATCCTATTGAGAAGCCGGCCGAGAGGAGTCCTGTGGCGCCCAGCATCTGGTGGTAGGCGGCAGAGGCATAGGCCCGCGTGGAAGAGAGGTTGCCGCTGCCCGCCACGTCTCGCAGGATGACGCCTCCCAGTCCAACCCAGCCCGTCTCAAAACGATCCCTCAGCACTTGCGCATCGCCCCATATGCTCATCGTACGAAAGTTGACGGGGATGCTGGCCCACTGGCTGCGGTAGTTAGCGCCGATGCGGTAGTCGGCCGCGGGAATAAAGCCCGTGTTGGCCGCATTGGCCGTTAGTGGGGAATGGAAGAACTGAGAAAAATGGAGATTCTGGGCAGCAGGCTGCAGACCAGCGATCAGCAGAAGAGCCACGCCGCAGACGAGCGTCCGCAAGGCAGATGGTATAGGCCTTTTCCAAGAGCGTTTTCCACTGATACGTACGGAGGCCATATTCGCTAATTTAACGTGTTTTCTCATCGAAGCAGGGTGATGTCGCCCCGCTTCGTTGCCCTACGTCCCGTGATGAACTCGACATCCAGGACATAGCCATACACATCCATAGGCTGCAGTTTACCTTGGAAGATGCCATCCCAACCGATGTCGGGATTGGAGCTTTGGAAGACGGCCTGCCCCCATCGGTTGTAGATGCGGAAGCTCATGCTGCGGATGCCGAAGACCCGGGCATAGACCCTGTCGTTTACCCCGTCGCCGTTCGGACTGAAGGCGGTAGGTACATCCATCTTTTCGGTGACGATAGAGGCGACCGGCTGGCAAAGGGTATCCCGGCAGTTGAAGACATTGATGGCCTGCAGGCATACCTTTTGTAAGCCTGTCGTTTGATAGGAACGCACCGGGTTCAGTTCCACGGAGGAACTGCCATCCCCCAAATCCCAGAGGTAGCGGGTGGCGCCGGTGCTGGTATTGATGAAGCGGGTAGGCATGTTCTCCTGTGAAGGCAGGGGCAGGTAGCTGAAGTCGGCCTTGGGCGGGCCGAATACGCGTATGACCTTTCTGATGGTGTCGGTGAGGTTGCAGGTGGCCGGGGCATTGCCCACCAGGGTGACCACATAGGTGCCTGGAAGATCATAGACCTTTGCGGGCGCCGTCGTGCCGGTATGGCCGGTGCCGTCGCCAAAGTCCCAGGTGTAGGTGATGCCTCCCACGGAAGTGTTGGTGAACTGGATGGCCGCACGGGTGCAGGTGGTGTCTTTGCTCATGGTGAAGCCTGCCAGTATGTTGGGCCCCAGCGAGACACTGCGGGAGACGGAGTCGGGCGTGTTGCAGTAGAGGGTGTCGGTCAGAAGAAGCTTCACCGTATAGCTGCCGGGGGCGGGAAAGGTATGGCTCACCGCATTCAGGCCACTCACCACCCGGGGCGAGCCATCGCCAAAATCCCAGACAAAGCTTTGCGGGCTGAAAGGCTTTCCCGGGATCACGGGCGTTCGGTTGTCAAACCGATAGGCCAACAAGGTGCAAGGCAGGAGTTTTTCCTGCAGGAAGTCGGGCACCGCCTTATCGATCCCTACCCGTATATTCCGATAGACAGTGTCGAACTGAATGCACTTGGTCGGATCTTTACCAATCAGCATCACGCGGTAAAAGCCTGGTCTGTTGAAGGTGTGGGTGTACGACGGGACGGTGGTGGTGACACGAGGGGAGCCATCGTTGAACTCCCATTCGTATGACTTCGCTGTGCCAATGGTATCCTTGAAATCTACCTTCAATGGCAAACAGCCGCTGGTATCCCTGATGTCGCCATCGATGGCTACTTGCAGGGAGGCCTTGACCCCGTCGAAGTCAAAAGCGATCTTGACAGCGGCAAGGTTGCAGTTGCTGGAGAGGTTGGAAGGAGCCACAGCACTTAAGACGGGAAAAGCAGCAGTGACAGGAGCCGGTGGCGATCCAGAGCAAGGGTCATTCCGGCCGCAGTTGGCACAGACAGATTGATAGATGAAGCCTCGGCTGTCGAAACGACTGGTACCTCCGTCGACATGGTCGGTACCCCCGCCCGTCTGCCCAAAGCAGGAAGCATAAAGGACGCGGGCAGCATTCTTCTCCAACACAATGAAATAAAAGTCTCGGTTGTCCCGAGTGGGGCGCCCATCTGGAGAAATATACATCCCAGCAGGCCCGGCCGTCCGCCGATCATAGCAACCTGGAGTCGAACAAGGGTCGATCTGACCACCCCAGCCTGAGACATAGAGGTTCTCGCATCGGTCCACCAGAAAGGCCACCGGAGAGATATTTGGGACAGAGCTGCTGGAGCCAAACACGGTAGAGAATTCATAGCCTGAAAGATCTGGCCGCAGCTTGGAGATAAACTGCCGAGCATTTGGGTAAAAGGCGCTGGCATTGAGGACAGGCCAGCTCCCCTGGGAGATACCCATCACATACGGATAGCCGGATGCATCGAAATGCAGGCCGTAGATGATGTCGATTTGAGGCGTACCAAGATAAGTAGACCGCAAGGGCCCTGATCCATCAGGCTTTAGGATCGTCACATACCCGTCTATATCCCCTTGATGCAGCAGTCCGAGGGTCCCACTATGGTCGCCGGGAAAATTCGTACTCAGGGTGGGACCAGCCACGTAGATGTCTCCATTGCGCGGATGCACTTTGATGCAGAAGCCTGCATCATTTCCCGAGCCCCCCAGATAAGTGCTAAAGAGCACACTGCTGAGGGTAGGCGTCATCTTCACTACCACTGCATCCTGACTGCCTCCCCGCGTGGGCTGAACTGCATTGACCATTGGGAAATTGGCCGACTGGGCACTGGAAACGAACAGCACATTGCCTGCATCATCGAGCACCACCTCGCTGCGGGCATTGTCGCCATAGTTATATACCATAGGGTTGCAGTCGACAGAATAGAAATTCGGATCAATATTCATCCCATCCTGACCACTGCCCCCCAAGATCGCTGAACCGATAAGGGCCGTACCCGTAGCATTGATCTTGGTTACAACAATATCTGTACTGCCACGGCTGGGAGAAACATATCCTAGGCTAGGATAGTTGAAAGACGTAGTGCGGCCCAAAAGAACCAGATTACCCTCAGGGTCCGCAATCAGAGAGTGGGGAATGTCAAAACCGCTGCCGCCGAGATAGGTCGAATAGAGCCGGGACCTCCCATCTGGACTAAATCGGGTGATGCCTATGTTTACACTGGACGCTGGATTTGTGACAGAAGCTCCTAAATAATTCCGAGAGATCGCACCAAGAGTTGCTGGATAGCCATTGCCGAAGACGATTCCCCCAGCAAAAAAACTACCATCCAACCCCGGGGTAGCAGTGAACCCCCAGTTATCCGCCGTGCTGCCGGTAAAGGTGCTGAATACGATCGTCGGGTCGATGACGAGCCGTGCCCCCCGATCATGGCCCTGAACATCAAAAGCCATCTCATGGCCCTTGACGCGATAGCGGCAGCGGAGCTCCCGTCGGCTTCCATCTTTGACCTCATACGTATATGGGGAGAGCTCCCGAATATCTCCTACAGAAGTATGCACGTGCAATTCGCCTTTGTCGACCGCCAGGCCCTCGATGCCCTCATACCGCAGCTTTACCTGGGCAGGGTCCGCCCCGGGATGGACGATGATGTCATATTTCAGCCGGCCCGACAGCGTGTAGTACCGCACATCGATGCCTGGGTAGACATCGCGATAGGTGACCGACTGCCACGACGAAAGGCCCGACTGCCACCGTGCCGGATCATCGCCTAAAAAATAGCTGATGCCTGTTTGCAGCTGCCCCTCCGCTACGGACCGGGCTGGCCCGGCCCCGACAAAACGCACCCGGTAGGCATGAGAATGGATGCGTAGGCCTTCAGCGCCCGAGAGATCCTCCGACGCACCGGCCTGCGACCCGTGTCCATGCAACATGCCCGTAACCCTTCGATAGTCGGCCGTGTCATGTGCCAGCACCGTAAATCCATCGGCATGCAGGAAGAAGGCACCGCTCCCCAACTCGGCCTGATAGTCGAAGGCATCCCCCCATTGTCCTTTATTCTCTATGAACTCCAGGCTGAGATAGGAAGCGGGCGACTGTGCGCACAGACCTCCCACTCCTGCCAGAATTACCGTCAAGAGCCACCAGATCTTTGGTATCAAACGTGCCCCCATCCTATCTGTTGTGCCATGAAGCATGAGTATGTGATCGGATCCAATCTTTGTGTGTTATTAAAGATGATGCGATTAACTGGTATTGACACATCTGCGAGATTTCTTATCGTAATAAAGTGATGTCTCCTTTTCGGGAAACTTTTTCGCCCGTGCTGAACTCAACTTCCAGAAAATATGCATACACATCCATGGGCTGAAGCCGCGAAAGATAGTAGCCATCCCATCCGGAGTTGATGTTCTGAGAACGAAAGACCATTTGCCCCCATCGGTTATAGATCCGAAAATCCATCTTGGCTATGCCGAAGCCACGGACAAAGACCTGATCGTTATTGCCATCTCCATTCGGAGTAAATGCATTGGGTACATCCACCAGCGGGGAGACCAGAGAAGGAATGATCTGACAGGTGGTATCGGCACAGCCTAAGCTGTTCTTAGCGGTTAGGCATACATTGTTGCGGGCCGTGGCGATAAAGGCATAGGTCGGGTTGGTATTGGCCGAAGTATTCCCATCCCCAAAATCCCAATTGTACTTCGTAGCTGCGATGCTATTATTGGAGAATACGGTGGGAGTATTAAGCACGGAAGGATTGGGGCTATAGGTAAACGCGGCTCGCGGGCTTGGCAACACAACAACAAACTTGGTCGTGTCATCCGTGAGATTACACGCATTGGGGTCACTGGCCACCAGGGTGACCAGGAATCTACCGGGACTGGTGTACACTTTGTCCGGAGGCACTGGACCAATGAAGCTGGTTCCATCTCCAAAAGTCCAGACAAAGCCGCTACCTCCCAGCGATGTATTGTCAAATTGGATTGGCTGGTTTTGGCAGACCGTGTCCTCACTCTTCAAACGGGCCCGTATGAAGTCGGAGACCCGCAGCACTTGGCTGACGGAGTCTGGCCCATTGCAAAAGGAGAGATCTCTCATGATGAGTTTGACAATGTAGGTACCAGGCGCTGCATAGGTATGGGGTGGAAGGGTCGCTGCGTTTGTCGTCAGACGAGTGCCATCTCCAAAATCCCAAATAAAGGCATTGGCCGAAAAAGTCCTGCCCGGAGGGGCCGTACTGGTATTGGAGAACTGATAGCGCAGGACACTGCAGGGAAGCAGCTTGTTGGCGAGAAACCCAAGGATGGCCTTATCGTTCGACACTATAACAAACCGTATCGATGAATCCCGAGCGATGCACTTTGAAGCATCTATGGCCGTTACTGAAACCCGAAACCTGCCTACCCGGGTATACAGGTGTCGGGCCTCTGGCACGGTGGTCGTCAGTCGGGGACTACCGTCGCCGAAATCCCATTCATAGGTCTTGCCCGACCCGATCTCATCGGTGAACAGGACATCCAGGGGCACGCATCCAGTGGTATCCCCAAAATTGCCCTCGGCAGAGACCTCCAAATCTGCGCTCACACCTGTAAAGGGCAGCTCGATCTTAAAGGCTGCTAGATTACATTTCTTGGTGGTGGCCGAGAAGCTGGGTACCGCGGCCACTGCCCCTGGAGTGGTAGGGAACCTTCTGGTGATGGGTTTGCTCGGGCAGTAAGTATTCCCGCCACAGTTCGCGCAGGCCGACTGGTAGATCACCCCGCGGGCATCAAAGCGACTGGTGCCCCCGTCTACATGGTCGCCATAGCCACCCACCTGGCCGACGAACGTACCGTAGAGTACGCTAGCAGCATTGCGTTCCAGGACAATGATGTAGAAATCACTATTATCCGTTTCACCACTACCCTGTATCGCATCTGAGGTGATGGGCATGCCTACTGGCCCCAGCGTTCTGCTGGCAAGTGCGCCCGTCGCTACCGGAAAGCAATTCTCTCCCAGCCGGCCACCCCACCCAGAAATATAAATTCGCTCACAGCGGTCGACCAAAAAGGCGACCGGCGAGATGTTCGGCTTGGCAGCGCCGGGCGATCCAAAGACCGTAGAAAAAACATAGGCAGAGAGGTCAGGCTGCAACTTCGCCACAAACTGCTTTGAACCCGGGAATTGTGCCGGCGCGCCAATGACAGGCCAGTTCCCAAGCGTAATGCCCATAACATAAGGGAATCCGTCTTTATCAAATTGAAGACCGAAAATGATGTCTATCGCAGGGGTACTGAGATAGGTAGAACGAAGCAGAACCTGTCCATCGGCACTCAAGACCGCAATATATCCATCGACATCGCCTCCGAAAGAAGAGCCAATGGTACCCGTCTTACTCCCGGGGAAATTTATACTCCGGGTAGGTCCGGCCACATAGATCTCTCGACTGCCGGGCCGTGTTTTAATACAGAAACCAGCATCCTCCGCCGAGCCCCCTAGGAAAGTGCTGAAATAAATACCACTAAGGTCTGGTGGCATCTTGACGACGACGGCATCCTGGATACCGCCACCAAATGCAGGTTGAGCCGCATTGATCATCGGGAAATTGCTCGACTGCGTGTTGGAAACGAACAAAATATTGCCTGCATCATCAAGGATGACTTCGCTGCGCGACTGGTCGCCATAGTTGTAGACAAGGGGCAGGCCGGCATTGCTCAACACAATGTCATTGCTGAGGTTCGAGCCATCCATGCCACTCCCTCCCAAGACGGCAGAACCGATGAGAGCCCTACCCGTAGCATTGAGTTTGGTCACCACAATATCCGTGTTGCCCCGAGATGGCGAGAGGTATCCTTTTACGGGATAATCGGAAGAGTTTGTCCTGCCGAGGATGATCAAGTTTCCCTGCCCGTCCGCAATGAGGGAATGGGGAATGTCTAGGCCATTGCCCCCGATATAGGTAGAATACATACGGGCCGTCCCGTCAGGGCTGAACCGCGTGATCCCTATATCTACCAGTCCACCTTTAAAAGCTGTCTGGAAGGCGCCCGGCTTGGGAACTACTGGATACTCCGTACCAAATACGATACCCCCTGCAAACAGGCTGCCGTCGGGCCCGGGGGTGGCGGTATATCCGTAGTTGTCTGAGGCACTGCCCGTAAATGTTCCAAAGACAAGGGTTGGGTCAATCACCATCCGGGCAGCAGGATCATGGTCCTCGACTTCAAAGCGGACCGTGTTGCCACTGAGTTGGTATCGGCAGTCAATCTCTTGCCTTCCGCCTTCCCGGGCCAGGTAGGTGTAGGGCTCCCCCTCAGTCACTACCCCCACCGAGGTCCGCACTTGCAGCGCTCCTTTTTTCACAGATAAGCCATCCACACCCTCATAGCGCAGCCGGATGCAGGAGGGGTCTGCCCCCGAATGAACAATTAGATCATACTTCATGTCCCCGTTATACGTGTAATAGCGGAGATCTATGCCAGGATAGAGATTGCGATATGTGACCGAGGCCCAGGAACGAACACCCGACTTCCATCGCGAAGGGTCGTTGCCGAGGAAGTAGTTGATGTCTGCCTGGATGACACCTTCTGCCACGGGCTGGCCCAGGGAAGCTCCCTCGAAATAGACCCTGTACAAGTGAGAGCGCATGACGGAATCTTCGGGTCCTAGCGGGGTCTGGGATGCCTCTTCATGGGTATGTCCGAAGAACCGGCTCATCACCCTGCGGTAATCGGCTTCTTGATGTTGTAAAACAGTAAAACCGTTCGCGTGCAGGAAGACAGCCCCCGTGCCTACCTGTGCGCGGAAGTCGAAGGCCTGGCCCCATTGTCCGAGGTTTTCTGTGAACTCGAGACCATATACTTCTGTAGAGCCTTGAGCTGCCAGGTGACTGGGCATTTGAAACCACAATCCGAAAAACAGGAAGGAGAAAAGCAGACGGGTCGGCATGGCGGTGTGCTCAAAATAAAGAATATACAATTCGGAAAGCCTTTAAGTTCTGTTAAATAGCCGATGCAGAGGATCATGAAATGCGGCTCCATGCATTGCCGGCACCGGCTGCCTGAAGATAGCGCCGCAGGGTTTCATGCGCCGCATGGGTAAGACCCGGATCGGTGTCCAATAGTTGGGTGGCCCAGTCGCGGGCCCGCTCCAGCAGGGGCCGGTCGGCTAGGATGTCAGCCAGCCGGAACTGCAGGGCACCGCTCTGCCGCGTGCCTTCTATGTCACCCGGGCCGCGGAGCTCTAGGTCGCGCTCGGCGACGACGAAGCCGTCAGAGGTCGTACACAGCACCTGCAGCCGCTCCTTCGCCTCGCGGGAAACTTTGTTGCTTGTCAGGAGGATACACCAGCTCTTCTCGCTGCCGCGGCCCACGCGCCCCCGCAGCTGGTGGAGCTGGCTGAGGCCAAATTTCTCGGCGCTCTCAATACACATGACCGTGGCGTTGGGCACGTTGACGCCGACTTCGATGACGGTCGTCGAGACCATGATCTGGGCCTCGTTGGCGACGAAGCGCCGCATATTCTCCTCCTTCTGGGCCGGCTTCATACGGCCATGCACCATGCTGATCCAATATTTAGGCTCCGGAAACCAGGCCTTCACGTTCTCATAACCGCGCATGAGGTTCTCATAGTCGACCTTGTCGCTCTCCTCAATCAGCGGGAAGATGATATAGGCCTGGCGGCCTTGGGCGATCTCTTCGCGGATAAATTCCATCACCTGCGGTCGGCGGTCTTCGATGCGGTGGACGGTGACGATCGGCTTGCGACCGGGGGGAAGCTCGTCCATGACGCTGTAGTCCAGGTCGCCATAGGCTGTCATCGCTAGGGTTCGGGGGATGGGCGTGGCCGTCATCACCAAGACATGTGGCGTGTCTTCCGACTTCTCCCAGAGGCGGGCGCGTTGTGCGACGCCGAAGCGGTGTTGCTCGTCGACGATGGCCAAGCCCAGTTTTGCGAAGCGCACCTGCTGCTCGATCAGCGCGTGCGTACCGATGAGGATCTGCAGGCTACCATCGGCGGCGGCGGCCAGGATGCGCCGCCGCTCTGCAGCCTTTGTAGATCCTGTCAGCAGCTCCACCTGCACCGGCAGCCCTTTCAGCAGTCCGGTGAGGCTGGCGAGGTGCTGCTGCGAGAGAATCTCTGTCGGCGCCATCAGACAGCTCTGGAAGCCGTTGTCGGCCGCCAGCAACATCGCCAGCAGGGCCACCATCGTCTTGCCCGACCCGACATCCCCCTGCAGCAGCCGGTTCATCTGACGCCCGCCGCCGGTATCGCGACGTATCTCCCGCAAGACCCGCTTCTGCGCACCCGTGAGGGCAAAGGGCAGGTGGTGCGCATAAAAACCGTTGAAGAGGTCGCCCACCTGTTGAAAGACCAGCCCGCGCGAATGGCGGTGCCGCGCAGAACGCAACATCCCCAGCCGCAGCTGGGCGACGAACAACTCTTCGAACTTGAGCCGCTCGGCAGCCCGGTGCCGAGCCTCCAGCGACGAAGGGAAGTGGATGTCGACATATGCTTGCCAGCGGGATGGCAGGCCCATCTCCTGCAAGATCACCGCTGGAAGGATCTCCGGGATGTCCTTTTCAGAGATCATGCCCAGCAGCGCCTGCGTGAGCTTTCCGAGGCTACGACCCGTCAGCCCCCGCGCCTTCAGCTTCTCCGTGGCAGGGTATACCGGCTCCATGAAAGCACGCGGCTCCGAGCCCTCGTCCTGCAGTGGCTCCAGCTCTGGATGAGTGAGCTGCGCGTGTCCCATGAAAAAACTCGGCCGGCCATAGGCCAGGTAGGAACCGCCCGGCACGAGCGACCGCTGCACCCACGAGATGCCCTGGAACCAAACCAGCTCCACCGCACCGCTGCGATCCCTCAGCTGGGCGGTCATCCGCCGCGCTCGCTTGTCGCCCGACACTTCGATGTCGGTGACGATGCCACTGAGCAAGACCGGCTCACTGCCCGGCAAGATGTCCGCCACAGTGCGGAGCGTCGTCTTGTCAACATACCGATAAGGGAAATGATCCAACAGCTGGCCAAAGGTGAAGATGCCGAGCTCCTTCTTCAGCAGGTCGGCCCGCAGCGGGCCCACCCCCTTGAGGTATTCGATGGGGTTGGACAGTATCGATGCCAGGGAAGCGATGGCAGGTTTTGCACAAAAATACAGCTTGCCGACGGCGGACACATCTGCCCCATCAGGACTGGCGACTTAAGGCCGAAAGCAGGTGTAGCACTTGTCGCCCAGCCGCAGCTGCTCCCCTGATAGCAGTTGAAAGCCGCCGTTGGATTCAACGATCAGGCGGCCCAGATCGGAGTCGACCCGGACCTTGCTGCTGACGATACAGAGATCCATGTCTGGATCAAACACCCACACATAGAGGTAATTCTGCTCGTCAAGAGCTACCCCAAAACCCTCAGCGTGGCGGGAGGCTTCCGGATAAAACTCTGAATGGCCAGGCCGGGCAGCAGGTATCCGATAGCTACGAACAGAGTTCTGGACAGCCTCGGCCTGTCACCGTGGTTACAGGCTAGAGATCCCTATGGAAGGAGGATGCTGCAGGCCGTTCGAGAGGATGACATCTGCGCAGCAGCCCAGCGTTTCGATGAAAAGCTGTAATTTTAACGCCCTTCCAAGGAGGAGTGCAGGAGTGGTTGAACTGGCACGCCTGGAAAGTGTGTATACTCGAAAGGGTATCAAGGGTTCGAATCCCTTCTCCTCCGCTGTTGGGATGCCGGCTGGTTTGCCGGCATTTTTTTATGGCCCTTGGGCCAGCCGCTCCGCTCAGAGACGGAGGGCGGAAGATTCCTCTGCAATCAGCCGGACCGACTTTCCAATGCCCTGCATATTGTCGGGACGATCCTTGCGCTTGGTCAATATCTGATACAACCGCTCCTCGCAGGCTTGATTGTTGTGCCCATCGATGAGATGAAATTGATAAAACCTACCCCGCGCATAGAACTCTCCATTGTCCGTCCGAATACCGGCAGGCGTAGCAGTAAAGCCCGTGGCATTGCTATTCTTCTTCCCCAGGTTCATGAAGCCTATGGTACTCCATCCTTCCCTGGCATTTATCTGCCTCTCCGCCTCCAACTTATTCCCTAACCGGGCAGACATGCGAATGAAGTCATTCGTCTCCGGCATGCGGAAGCCCTCCGGCGCCAACCCCCTCGGATCTATGATGGCATAGTAGTTGTATAGGCGTCCATCCTGCGCGGCGAGCGAAGGGTCGTTGTTGTAATAACACCAGGCAGGCTTCCCTTCGCGGCTGGCGCGCTCCCATTCCTCGGACGTCTTCGCCTCCGGAATGGGGTCGCCATTCCGGAAATGCCCTACATCGAGATTCTTAGCCATCCAGACCTGCGGGCCGATCTGTACCGTCGCGTATGACTGCCCGGTCTTGGCATCCAGATGAGTACCAAAACGCTGTGCAGAGAGACAGAGCGGCAGCCATACGGACATACAGCCAGCCATCAGCCATCGCAGGGCCATGCGGCCGGCACCGGGAGTCGTCCGTCCGAGCAGGGTATGGGGGAGGTAGGTCATCTTCATCGTCTTGCTACAAATATACAAGGACTGCCAGGCATTCCATATACATACACCCTGCCTTACAGCGACATGGGCAGATCTGAGCGCCCCTGTATCCATCGACCGGAAACCCTGACAGCAAGCATGGAGAGAGCCATACAAACTATTACCTTCATAGCATCTATACGCTGCCTGTCGGAGGAGACGTTGAATTCAGACTGGCACCTTGCCTGATCACCGGCCCCCTAAAAAATGAACCATGCACCGGCCACCTACAAAATCCATCACCCACTTCGCAATCCTCAGTATGGCGGCCTATGCCTTCTGGGGCTGCCAGAAGGAGTTCAGCATCGAAGATGCCAGCATCTTCACAAAAGTGCCGGAGACCCGCGAAGAAAAGGTCAACATCCAGGGCATCGTACTCGACGATGCCGGCAAGCCGCTCGCCGGCGCCGATGTGCGCGCCGGATACCAAACCCTGCGCACCGACCGCTACGGCATCTTTCGTTTTGAGCGGGTGCCGATCAATGCCAACGGGGGACTGGTGACCGTCCAAAAAGAAGGCTACTTCATGGGCAGCCGCAGCATGCTCTATGAGAAAGAGACCACCAACTTCATGCGCATCCGCCTGGTGAAAAAAAAGCTGGCAGGCACCATCGACGCGGCCAAAGGAGGTAAACTGGCCGTCGGAGAAGCCAGCATCGACTTTCCCGCCAACGCCTTCACCATCAAAGGAAGCACCGCCGCCTATACACGCGCCGTCAAAGTATATGCCGCCTTCCTGCCCGGCAACAACGTCCAGATCCTCGATGAAATGCCCGGTAACCTCTATGGCATCAGAAGCGATAGCAGCTTCGCAGGACTGGAAACGCTCGGGATGATGCGCGTAGAAATCGAAGGCGAGGCCGGAGAGCCCGTGACCCTTCAGACCGGCAAAGAAGCGACCCTCGACATCCCCGCCCTTAGCAATGCACCGAGCACCGTCCCCATATGGCACTTCGACGACCGCTCCGGCTTCTGGAGACAAGAAGGCATGGCCGTGAAAGCCGGCGCCCGCCTCGTCGCCAAAGTCAAACACTTCAGCTCCTGGAATTGGGACCTACCCTACCGCGTCATCAAGATGAAAGCAACCTTCGTCACCATCGATGGCAAGCCCCTGCAGAACGCCCGCCTCATCCTGAAGCGCACCAACGTGACAGACAATACCAAACTCTGCGTACAAGCTATCACCGACAGCAGCGGCACGATCCAAGGGCCCCTGCCAGCCAATGAAGTCGTCACACTCTCATTGCTCGGCGCCTGCGGAGAAGTGTTGTTCACAAAGTCGATCGGGCCCGTCAACACCGATACCGACTTCGGCAGCTACCAGGTGCCCTCCTCCCAGGTCAGATGGGTGGAGGTCGCTGGCCGCCTGATCGATTGCAACAACCAGCCCGTCAAGCGGGGCTACTTCAGCCTACTGGTGCAAGACCGCGCCTACCGCTCCGCGATAGACAGCCTGGGACGCTTCTCCCTGAGGTTCCCGGACTGCAACAACGCCACCACCGCCGATGCCACCGGATATGATGCAAACAGCAATCGCGAAGGAGATGTCACCAGGATCAACCTCACCAGCGCCAACGCATCGACCGGAGACATCAGAATCTGCGTGGCCGTTGTTGCACAGAATTATTTCATCGAATACTCCATCAATGGCCCCCTGTTCAAGATCATGACACCCAAGGATTCCATTAACGCCCAATACAGATCCGCTCAAGGTCAGGGTAGCCCTAGTCAATTTTTTGTAAGTGGTTATAGCCTTAATAATCAGACCATATCACTTATATCCTTTTTGATTGCTACCGACGGAACCGTTGGCTTAAAGACATTGTTAACGTTCTCTGCTAATGGCCTCCGAAATGCAAACACCAATGGGGCCAAAGTGGACATCACCAAATGGGATGTCCTCGGCAATGTGGAAGGCAATATGATTGCCACCCTACTTGACTCCACAAGTAGGAACGTTCCCGTCACCCTCAACTTCCGGGTGAAAAGATTTTGAGCCCTGGTACAATACCTGCTATGCAGGGTAAAGCCGATCGCTCGGCCCATGCCCTGGAACAGGGCCAGTTATTCCAAAAAAACGGGACAGTTCCATCCAGGCAAAGCGGTCGTTACTACCCACGTCCTGACAGACTGGCTGGCGACCACATTGCCGGATGCGTTCCGCATGATGGACTGGTAGCTCAAGCGGTCAGGGGATTGGGCGAAGGCAGTAATGGCCAGCAGTCCAAGTCACCTTAAAGTAGGCACTCTTGCGACATGTAAAGTTTTTCTAGATCAAACTTATTGGAAGTTTCTAAAAATACTCCCATGGGCAAAAGCATAAGTGCTCCATTCGCCCTTTTTTTCAAGGCAGGGCAAAGCATGCGGTGCCCCTGCAGCCGGGTGGAATCCAACAGGCGACCCCTCATCCATTTTCTGAAAAGGGGAGGAAGGCATCCATCCACTTGCCGTAATTTCACCGGATGCCCAGTTCGATGATGCCGGCGCGTGGAGACAAGTGGTATGCAGAGATATCGATGAGCGCCGGCCAGGGGCCTTCCCATCCTTCCCTACGGGCCTTTAGAAACGCGCTAGAGGCAATGTTCCGCGAATGTACCCTCCTCGAAAACCGCAGCTTCCTCAACCTCTACGGCCGCATGGAGTTCGTCTTCGAATCCAGGCATACTGATGCATCCATCCGGCAGCAGCTGCATGCCCTGCGGCGCTACACCCGTCCCACAGGAACTCTCGCTTTGGAGCCTGACGCCGACGACTGGCTGCTATCGCTCAGGGCCATCTGCGAGGCCGTAGCATACCTCTATGATACCCCCGTACCGGAGCCGCTGGCCCTCCAATACCGATCGCTGGGCACACGCCGGCTGAGGCCCGAGAAGCCACGCGAAGAGGCCAAGGTGGAGACGCTACAAGTCCTCGCCACCGAGCCCCCCTCCGCCCTTCAGACCATAGACGGCCAGACTTCCTTCACCGTCCGCTGCAGGGAGGAAGCCCTCGGCGAGCTACAACTCACCCTCACCGATCAGGGGGCCTGCCTGCTCAGCTACCTGCAGCCCCTCCTGCAGCCCTTTCAGCAGTTCCTGGTCACCCACTGCCAGCGGCTGGGAAGCGCAGGCAACCACTACCAGTCGACCCCGCAGAGCCTGGTCATCCTGGAACCTGACCTGCTCATGGATGTCAGCGATTTGGCCAACTGCTTCGAAGGCAAGGAGGGCAACCCAGCCCTCTTCTTCGCCGCACACCTGGTGCCACAACCCTCTTCCCTCCCTGCCTTCCTGGGCACCCTCGTGAACAGCGTCCTCGACGAAAGCATCCGCCACCCCGGCGGCAGTATCCAGTCTGCCACCCAGGCAGCCCTCCGCGAGCATTTCACACAGGCCCTTACGGTTGGCCAAGCCCGCCTGGCCCCGCTGCTCACCCGAATTGAGGCAGTCCATGGGCCGCGCCTGCGCGCCGTCACCGACAGACTGCAGGGTCAGCTCGTCCGCATCGAACCCAGCTTCCTGTCGGCCCGCTGGGGGCTGCAAGGCCGACTAGACCTCCTGGTAGAAGACCCCCAAGACCCCCTCCGGAAAGACATCTTCGAACTCAAAAGCGGCAATGCACCCAACAACGGCCGCTGCAAGATGGAGCACGGCATGCAGGTCGTCGGCTATAACATGCTGCTGGAGTCGGTCTTCGGTCCCCAACGCTCCGGCACCTCGGCCGTCATTTACTCCGGTGCCGACCGCCAGGTAGAAAGGAACGTCGCCATCAGTCCCTCGGTGCGGGCGCGCCTGCTGCGCCTGCGCAATGAAGTCGTATCCGGCATTCTCCGCCTCGCAGATGGCGACGCAGGCCCGCTGGAGACGCTGCTGACACTCGACACCACAAGGTTGCAACGCTTCCACAAAGAACGCATCGACGCATTCCAGGCTGCCTTCCGCGAGGCCGACCCGCGAAAGAAGGCCTACTACCTGGCCCTGTTATCCTTCCTGCTTCGGGAATACCTCGACATGAAATGCGGAAGATCGCTGTCGCCCGGCCGCCAGGAAGAACGCAACGGCTTCGCCGCCCTCTGGCGCGAACCCATCGAAGAGAAATGCGTGCAGTTCAGCGCTCTGGCAGGCCTTCGCTTCCTTGCCCTTGACGCCGACACCGCCCGAGTGCATTTCCATATCCCCCAGCCCCGCGAGCATAATTTCCGGAGTGGCGACTTGGTGGTCATCCATGGCCTCCAGAGAGGACAGTCCAACCCCCTCCACCAACAGCTCGTCAAAGCTCGCATCGAAGAGATGGACGCCGATACACTCTGCGTGGCCCTCCAGAACCGCCAGCTCGACGCTTCCCATTTTACCCGCTACCCGGAATGGGCCGTCGAGCATGATGGAAATGAAAAGTCGAAATGGAAGGCCGCCCAACAACTTTTTGCCATCGTCTCAAATACCACGAAAGGCCGCTTCGAACGCCTGGTAGGCCTTCAAAGACCTAATGTCGGAATACCGCCCAACATCGACCCGATAGGACTCAATGAGAACCAGGCAGCCCTCCTCCGCAGTGCCCTCGCCGCCAAAGACTACTACCTGGTGCAAGGCCCCCCCGGCACCGGTAAGACGTCCACCTTCCTCACTAGCCTCGTAGCCTCGCAGCTGAATATGCCGGGCAGCATGGCCGTCGTAGCCTTCACCAACCGTGCCGTCGAGGAAATCGCAGCCCGGCTAGAGGCCCGACAGATCCCCTTCATGAGGCTCGGCAGCCGTTTCCAAGATACAGGCCTGCAATCCTTCATCGACTGCCTTGATGTCGAAGGGGCCCGCCGCTACCTGCAGTCGCACCGAGTCTTCCTCTCGACCGTGGCCACCCTGACCACGCAACTCGACAACCTCCGACAGCTCAAAGCTGACCTCCACACCCTCATAGTTGACGAAGCCTCCCAGCTCGACGAGGCACAGCTCGCAGGCATGCTGCTGGCGTTTGACAAGTACATCCTCATCGGCGACCAAAACCAACTCCCGCCGATCATCACCCAAGACGCCTCTTGCTGTACTGTGCACGACCCCCTACTAACAGACATAGATATCCGCACACTTACTGCCTCGGTCTTCGAGCGGCTCATGCGAAACGCCACGGAGAAAGGCTGGGCAGAAGCCTATGGCATGCTCGACACACAGTATCGGATGCACGAGTCCATCGCAGCCCTGATCAACCCCTGGTACGGACATCGGCTGCGCAGCGGACTTGAGCGCCAGGCAGCCCCCGGTAGCGGCTGGAAGGGACGGACACTACCGGGTGGCAGCCCCTGGCAGGCAGTGCTGGAGGCAGGCCGGACAGTCTTCGTACCCAGCCCTCGGGCAGAGACCCCCAAATACCATGTGGCAGAAGCCACCCGCATCGCCGCCCTGCTGCAGTATATGCAACAATCCCTGGGCGATGACTTCTGTTCTGCAGACATCGGCGTAGTGACACCCTGGCGAACACAGATCTCCAAGATCCGTGAACATCTGAGCCAGACACCCGGACTCAAGACCCTTGCCATCGACACCGTCGAACGCTTCCAGGGATCTGAAAAAGACATCATCCTCGCCTCCTTTGCCGTATGTCATCCCACGCAGATGTCCGTCCTGCGCACGCCGGGCAGCTATCGACATTCAAACCCTGAAGGATCCATCCGGGAAATCAATCTCGACCGGAAGCTTCTGGTCACCCTCTCCAGGGCCCGGCATCAAATCATCCTCTTCGGGGAGGAGGAAGTACTGGCCAGCGATCCTGTCTGGGCCGCCGTGCTGAGCGGACTGACGAGATGCCCGCTGCCACCTGGGCTATGAGCATAAGTGAGCCGCTTCACAAAGCCAGGCATCCGCACGCCAACCCACTACATTTTATTTTTCCTGCAGCGCCATCAGCCGTCGTATAAATTCAGTGAGGGGCAGGCCTGTACGCCATCTGGCAGTGTAGACGCTATCATTCCGTCATGGAAGAGGAAGCGCTCCGTGGCACCGATGTCCAAACAGGCCCGGTAAAATCCCTTCAACAGCGATGCGACAGCACTTCGCTTGATCTCAATGGCCCAACGGGCGGCAAGCCCCATCTCGAGCGCTAAGTCTATCTCGTCGCCCACCGCCGAGCGATTGAAAAAGGCAGAACATAAGATGTGCAGACCGACAGGGCATTAGAAAATACAAACTACTTCCAGCTAGCCTCGAGGCCGGATGTCTAGTTAACTGCAACGTATCAGTGGGGCTGATGCTGGCACTGGCCCTATTCTCTCGGCGGATCTTTGGGCAAAATTGTGCGGATTTCCAAGGCTGTGGACCAGTGCACCCAAAGCACTGCTACCCTGACGGCTGTTCCGCCACGAACAGGGCCGCATGCTGCGGGTGGCAAGTGAACAGGATGATCTGTTTTTCCATGGCCAACTCCTTCAACACCTCGGCAGCATATTGCCGGCGCTGGGCATCCAGCTCGGTAAAGGGGTCGTCCAACAGCATGAACCCGTCCATACCGGTGAGGTATACCTCGGCATAGGCCAGCCGAACAGCCAGTGCCAGTGTGCCTCGCATGCCCGTGCTCAGGAACTCGGTACCCAGCATGACACCGTCGGCACCGATGCGTACGGGAAGATTGTCGCGGAACTCCGCCTGCTGATATTTTCCGCCGCTGAGCCGGGACAGCAGCGCCTCCATACGTGTCCCGACCTGACGGAAAGGATCGTCGGCAGCGCCCTTTTGCAGGTGGTCGTGCACTTCGAGGATCCGTTGCAGGGATTTGGCTTCTTGGCGGTATTGTTGGTGCTTGGCCTCTGCCAGCTGCTGCTGCTCGAGGAGCTCATCGGCACTGAACGGCTGCTGCTCTAGGCCGCCCAAGAGGTTGCTGCGCTCCTCAAGCCATTCCGTCAGAGATAGCTGTAATTCGTCCCGACGGCGCTGCCGTTGCTGTAGGTCGTCGATGAAGGCCGACGCTGTGTCATAACCTTCCGGCAGCGGCTGCAGGCGCGACGCTTCTTCCCGTAATTCCTTCCAACGAAACCGCAGATCTGCCACCTGCTCGAGCAAGGCCTCCGGCGTGCCGTAGGCTTTCCCCCATTCGTCGATCCTCTTGGATGCGTCTGCCACAGACTTCTGCTGCTCGCCAATGAGCTGGCCATTGGCCCGGATCACCGGCTGCAGCGTTGTCAGATCGCGGCATGAAGGCAGGCTTTGCAACTCCTTCAACTCAGCCTCCCATGCTGCCAGGGTCCTACCTCCCAGCTGCGCCTGTAGCCGCCCTTGCAAATCCCCGAGCTGGCGGACGAGGGCCTCCCGCGCCTGCCGTTGCTGCAGCAGGGCAGGCAGATCGGCTACCCCGTGGAGGGCAAAGAGCGCCTGCAGCTGTTGCCGTTGCGTATCGATGGCTAGCAGCAATGCTTCGACATCGACCTGCCCGCTCACGACCCGCAGCTGCAAGTCGCCATACGTACATTCGATCCAGCCCGAAGCGTCGACCACCTCCGCATGGCCCGGAACCAGCGGCAGCGCCTGCAGGGATGCGCCGGGGACCGACACCTGCACCTGCAACGGCGATGATGCCTCCAGCATGGCCCGCAATCGCTGTGCTTCGAGACGGACCTGGGCATCCTTGCACTGGCGGTCGAGTGCCTGCGCTTCCTGACAGTCGGCATCCGGGATGACCGGCATGCCTTGCAACTGCAGCTGGGCTGTCTCGAGCTGCCGCCGCAGTTCCTGCACATCCGCCTCCCGCCGCAGCAGCTCCGCCGCCGCCGCCTTACGAGCAGCATGCTGACGCTCAGCCTCCAAGATGACGGCCTCCTCCTGGTGGCGTTGTAATGCGTCGCGCAGCGTGGGCAATGCGCCCCGGTCGGTCAGCCAGTCGGACTGGATCTTCTTCAACGCATCGGCCTGACGGTGGATCTCCTGCTGCTTAATATCCAACTCCAGCGAACGGCTGGCATCTGAGAGCAGCGGCCCCCCGGTCTGCAGGAATGCGTCGAGGGCCACTATCTCCGACTGCTGTTGAGCAATGTCCGCATGCAGCACACCGATGCGCCGCTCCGACCGCAGGATCTGCTCCCGCTGCTGCAGGGCGCGCTCCCGCTCATACCACGACTCCAGCAAGAGCCCTACCTCTCGCTGCCAGGGGTTCTCGATGCCTCGCCCGCCCTCCGGACGCTCCCAGACCTCATCCCATCTAGAGACCAGCCGCTGCCGCCTGGCGCGCACCTGCCGGACAAACCCCTCTTTGTCGAACGGGTCGGCCTCAGTCAGAAACAGCTGCAACGGATCAAGGGAGGCCTGCGCGCCTGCCAGCTGCTCGATCGTGTCGTGAATGGATGACTGCGGAATGAACAACATCCGCTCCCAGCTGGCGCGATTCAAGACCAGCAGCCTGGACAAGGCCTGCTCCGCCGCATCACCCTGCAGCTCGCCAGAGGCAGACTTGAGCAAGACCTGCGACTGGCTGGCATCGAGGTTCCAGCTCTTTTGGAGAACATAGCCCTGGCCATCAGACTCGAAGTCCAGGGTCACCCGCACGGCTGCGCCACCCGTCGCCGGAAAACACCGTTCAAGGGACTTGAAATCTTCCGAGTTCTTCCGCAGCCTCACCACTTTGAACAGCACCGCCGCAATAGCCCTGAAAAGCGTCGACTTGCCATATTCATTCTCCCCCAGCACAACTTGGAGCCCTCTCCCAAACGAGAAAGTCTTGTCGGCCATACCGGCAAATGGATGCAAACGGATGCGGGTCAGCCTCATGACTCCTTGATTGTGATCAGATCATATGCCAGCTGCAGGGCATGCCCATCGGACGGATCCATGGAAAGAGCCGTCAACAGGCGGTTCGGATAGCTGCCGTCCGGGAAGGCAGCAGAGATTTTGCCCGCGTCGATGCGCTTTAGAATATCTGCTTGCAGCGCCACGTCGAGATACTGATCGCGCAGGGACTGCTCCAACTGCATGAGGTCAGACATCTCCTCCTCCGTGAGGCGCCCCTGCAGGCGCAGGTCCAGCAGCGTCTGGGCCACCTCGGCATGCTGCAGCTCCCTCCGCAACGTTTCAATATCCGCAGGGCCTTGGAGCGACTTCTCGTGACGGCGGAAGCGGAACCTGCCCGACCGGAAACGCTCACAGCGGATTGCACCCGGACCCTCCGCTTCGATATACCAGGCATACCCTTCCGTCGTGCGCTTCACGTGCTCGGGCGTATGGCTGCCCGGCATCAGGAACATGTCTGGCCCCGTATAGCCAGGTACTGGGGAAGGGGTATGGATATGCCCCAGAAGCCAGCAAGCAACCCCCGCCGAACGGAGGTCCTGCAGGCCCATGTGGAAGTAATTGCCTTCATCGTCCCAGCCCAGTCCCTCGACGTTTCCGTGTGCGATACCGATGTGCAAGGCCTCGGGCGACTTCCCCTCCAAGGCCACCCAGCCCGTCAGCGAAGACTCGCCATGCTTGCTCGGACAATGGCAGGGATAGAACACCACTTCCCGCTCCTCTACAGGAAATGTGACGGGAGCGTATTCGGTCAGCAGATGGATGTGCGTGCCGATGGTAGCATCGGCGACAAGCCGCCACAGACGGGATTCCGGGCCCTCATAATAGTCATGGTTGCCAGGAAGGATCAGCACCTCTCCAGTACAGCGTTTGAGCAGATCGCACGCATCCCGCACCAGCTTGACGGGCACGTGGACGTGATCGAATAGGTCGCCTGCCACCACCAGAAAATGACAGCCCCTGGCATTGGCCTCTTCGACGATGCGGGCGAGGGCATCCATCCGTTCCTGCTTAAGGCGGTCGCGGTGGAGCGGCTGGTTCCTGAATTCGAGGCCGAGGTGGTTGTCGGCCGTATGCATGATTCTGACTGCCATCCTGTTCTTGTATGCCTACCCCATCGTTTCCTGCCCCAAACCGGCCAGCCCCTCGCTGGCAGTGGCTTGCCGGCCCGTCGTCAGCACCTCCATCCGGTCGAGCAGCCCTTCGTCGGGCTTGTGGAAGAAGACGCCTGTCGGGGCACCGATGCGCACCCCACGCACGAAGAGATAGAGGCAGCCGCCAAAATCCCGCTCATAGCGGAAGTCTGGCAGCCGGGCCCTGAGGTAGCGCCGCAACGCCAGCGAATATATGTGATACTGCAGGTGATAGTTGTGTTCACCCATGGCTACCTGGAGGTGCGACGCGGAATAATCCTCTAGCCGGTCGCCCAGATGGTTCGACTTCCAGTCGAGGATCCAATACTTTCCGCCATGACGGAAGACTAGGTCGATCTTCCCGTTCATGATGCCTTCCAAGGGGAGGCCCGGCCGGATGGCGAAGGGTGTCGGGCTCTGCAGCGCCAGCTCCGCCAGCTGGTCAGTCACGAATTCCGTCAACGGGAAGTCGAACTCCAGCTCGCTGATGCGGTCCTCCCAGCCGACCGTTGCTAGGCGCAGGTCGGAGGAAGGGACCAGCGAGGCGCCCAGGACCTGCGCCAGCATCTCCTGCATCTGAGGGATAAACGCCTCTGAAGGCAGGGCCGAGAGTCTCCGAATGGCCTTGTCGATGACCGCAGGCCAGCCTTCGGGCCGGCGGAAGTCGATGCGCTCGAAGATGTAATGGATGAGGTTTCCGGAATGGGCCCCCCTTCGGATGTCCTGGAAGACAAAACGGTCATACTCGCTCGCATAGCCGTCTCCCCGCACGACAGGTTGTGGGAGGTAGTCCGGGCTCAAGCCAGTATAGCTTGTCCGCCGCCAGTTGCGCTGTAGCAGGTGCTGCCCAAAGGCGGGGGCCGTCGCATAGGCGCGGGTGGCAGTGGCCCCGGCAGCTACAGCCGGGGGTGGGAGTGGCGATCCCGCCTCCAGCTGCCATTGGGTGTCGATGCAGGCCGGGTCAACGGCGGCGGCGGCGAGCTCACCCCGAAAGTAGCGTAGGGTGGAGCCGTTGTGATACGACGCCTCAGAAGCGAGGATACAGCAGGCCATGCGCGCGCGGGTCAATGCCACATAGAGGAGCCGTCGGTGCTCTTGCTGCGTCTGTACTTCGTAGTGGGCTGTCTGCTGCGCATTTCGGAGGCTGGTGCCGATGGTATAGTATCCGTTGTCGGCTGGGTCGCGGTAGCTGATCGACTGGATATGCTCATACTTGACGACAAAGTCCAGGTGGGGTGCCACGACGATGTTGTATTCCAGCCCCTTGCTCTTATGGATCGTTACGATGCGGACGGCCTCCTCATCGCTTTCGATGCGTTGCTGGTACTCGTCGCCGTCGCGTATCTCGCCATCGATGCCTTTCTTCAGCCACTGAAGGAGTTCCCTTGCATCGTATTTCCTCCGTACCGACACTTTATGCATCAGTTCCGTGAGCTGGAGGATGTTGGAGACGGTACGTTCCGGGTGGGCGAGGTCCGGGTGATGGAACAGATCTTCTACGCCATGATCGGCCAGGAAACGGCGCAGCATCACAAAGACACCCTCTGCATCCCAGGCCTCTTTATACTTGCGGAACCGTTGCAGGATGGCCTCCTCGTCGGCCCGCTGCAGGCGGTCGCGATCGTAGCCGCCGATGCGTGTCAACAGCGCCCGGTTGATATGGGCTCGGGTGATGTCGTGCACAGCCTCCAGGACGTAGAACAGTTCGCGGGCCTCCGGGGCCTCCAACAGCTTGGCGTCGTCGATGGTGACGGCCGGGATGCGCTGCCGCGCCAGCAGCTCTTTGATCACACGGCCTTCCTGGTTGGTACGCACCAGGATGCCGATGTCGGAAGGCTTCACAGGCCGGTATCCGGTCGGCTCCAGGATGCGATACTGAGGGTCGCGCAGGAGGGCCGTGGTGAGCTGCAGGAATCCCTTGCGCAGCGACTTCTTGTTGGGAAACGAGGCGATGCGGATGGGTGGTGGTGCCGCGTCGCCGTAGTGCAGCACCCCTTTGGTGTTGGGATCGGGCGAGACGATGGGCACGTAGGTGATTTGATCGGAATTTCCCTGATAGGCGAAGGTGTCGGTCTCAGGCCGCGGCTGGAAGAAGACGTTCATGGCGCTGATGAGGGCGGGGTTAGAGCGCCAGTTGACCTGCATGCGGTGAATGTGGTCCACTTCAGCCGCCGCCCGAAAATAGGTGGAGATGTCGGCCTTCCGCCATCCATAGATGGATTGCTTGGGGTCTCCGATATAAAACAACACCGTACCCTGGCCGAACAGCTGCCGGAAGATATAGTACTGCTCGCGGTCGGTGTCCTGGAATTCATCGATGAAGACAGCCTCATAATGCTTCCGCAGCTGCCGGCAGAGGCTGTCGGCCTGCATTGACCTGTCTTGCGCCGCTTCCGTCTGCAAGGCTTCTGAGAGCTGGCGGATCATATCATCGAAGGTGATGGCCCCGCGGGCGGCTTTGGCTTCCTGCAAGGCTGCCTGCACCGTCTGGAAGGCAGCGCAGCAGATTTGATGTGTCATTTTTCGGCCGAAGTCAATGCTTTTTTGTCTGATCGTTTCGATGTCGCTGACACGATCCACCAGTGGGCCGAAGAGGTCTTTGGTGTATGCTGTCTTCTGCTTCTGCAGGATGGCTGTGCGCAGCGCCTGCCAGTCGCGTTCCGCTAGGGCCTCTCCAAAGGCGGCCGTCACGAGCTTCTTGCCCTGGATGGCTGCCCGCCATTGGGTGGCATGCGCTTCGAAGGCCGCCTCCGTCTCCGCTTCGATTTCTTGCACCTCCTGCTGCCAGCCGGCTAAGATGGCTGTCAGCTGCTGTTGGTGTGCGCTGCTGAGAAAGTCGTCCGGTATCGGCTCCAAGGCTGCCGGCACCTTCCCGTCGATGCCCTGCTTCACGATGGCCAGCACCTCGCGGCGGCTGAGGTTTGTCTGTAGCAGCAGCCGGAGGAGCCGCCGGTCCAGCACGGTCACATGCTGCCGCCAGTACTCATGAAAGGCGTCTGCCAAGATGCGGTCATGCTCTTCAGGGCTGAGGGTCTCGAAACCAAAGACCTGCCCGGTCTCGAAGGCGTACTCCCTCATCACCTGCTGGCAAAAGCTGTGGATGGTGCTCACTTGCAACCGGTCCAAGTTGACTTGCGCTGCTGCAAGCAACGCTACTGCCTGGCTTCTACCATCCGGATGGGCACAGTAGCCGGCCAGCAGTCGCCCCAGGGGGTCCTGGCTGTAGGCCCCTGCCCGGGCCATGCGCAAGGCCTGGCGGATGAAATGGCGCACCCGCAGCTCCAGTTCTGCCGCGGCTGCCCGGGTGAACGTCACCATCAAAATCTTCTCCAGCGGAATGCTCCGCTCTAAGACCAGCCGCACCGCCAGGAGTGCGATGGAATAGGTCTTGCCCGTGCCGGCGCTGGCCTCTATGAGGTTGCTATGGGCGAGCGAGACGGTGGCAGGGTTGAAGTCGGTATGCAGTTCAGGCATGGGTGTTGTTCAGGTGAATAGGTGGGGCAGTGCATTCGCCAACGGTTGCAGGATGCTGTCCACATTTTCCTGTAGCTGGCCATAGGTGTCGGCCGAGAAGAAACCATGCTCCATGGCCTTGCGCAGGTAGTCGTCTTTAAATTCAAAATTCCGGGGATCCTCTTCCAGTCGTTCCAGGACATCGGTCATGTCTTCAAAGCTGCCGCGCAGCATGATGAATCCTTTCCGCGCTAGGTTGGGATAGAAGCGGAAATAGGCGGCATGTCCATCTCGGTAGAAGTCCACGAACTGCTCCAGGCGTTCCTGGGCGGTCGTGGCTGGGATCGTGCCTGCAGCGATGCGGTGCTGGCCGGAGACAGACTTTGTGACGAACACCAGCGAGACGGAGCGCCCCGCTGCGAGCAGCGCCAGGTAGCGCACATAGGCAGCCAGGAGGTGCTTATAATAGCTGGAGGCGGTGCAGGCCACTACGAAGTCTTCGCCGTAGAGGTCGCTGACGCAGCCAGTGATCCGCCCTTCCCGGAGGGGAATATCGAGGGTCGCCTCTGTGGCCGTACGGCCATGGCAGGCTTGCTGGTAGTCTGAGCGAAGGGGCTGCATCGCCTCTAGCGTAAACGCTACCAGTGCCTTTCCCATGTTGTGGAGGGGCAGCGCGCCGATCTGCGACTGGCCAGCCGCATAGCTGTCGGCACCGGTGGCAGGGAGCGTCAGCAGGTCTCGCTGCAGGGTGTAGCCCTGCAGGCTGTCCAACTCGAAGAGCTCGTGGTCGGGCAGCAGCCATTCTTCGTCGTTGTAGCGAACGTTGAGCTGCCGCTGCAGATAGGTGCGGGGAGGGTTCTGCAGGAAGTAGGCCAGCGCGTCGATGTCCACCACCTGCAGGTCTGTAGCCTGCAGGCGTGGCACTCCTTCTTGAACGTCGATGCCCGTCCGGAAGCGGGCCTCCGGGAGGTAGTTGCGCCAGCAAGGCTCCCCGCTGAAATACCTGCGGCTAAAGCCATGCAGGGGGTGCTGCTGCAGCCATCGCCGGCGGAGCGCATCGGCATCCGGATCACCGTCCATCCCCTTGGCGACATAGTCGATCAGCTCGTCCACCAGGCAAGAGGGTGGCCGCTCCGCCGCGTCCTTTTCATCGCGGGAGCAATAGCTGATGTACAGCTGTTCACGGGCGGAGAGCAAGGTCTCCAGAAAGAGGTGCCGGTCGTTGTTGCGTATGTTGCGGTCTCCCAGCCTTGGCTCGCCGGCCAGCAGATGGCTGAAGCGTACTTGGCTGTCCTTGCGCGGGAACTTGTCATAGTCCATGCCCAGCAGGGCGATGATGCGGAAAGGGATGCTGCGCATCGGCACCATGGAGCAGAAGGTGACGCCTTTGGAGAGGAAGGAGCGGGAACGTTGCTGGCGGGTCAGCCGATACAGAAAGCTATGGCGGAAGGCGTCGAAGGGCACGGCCACCTTCACCCGCTCGTCGAGGGCCGACAGCTCCTCGGTGAGCATCACAAAATGTGCATGGTCCTCATCTTCTCGCAGGCCGGAGGCAAAGACCATTTCCTCCATCAGGCGCCGCAGGTATTGCGCCCAGCCCGCCACGGTGCGCGGCGCCTGCCGTTCCTGCAGCATCCGCTCCAGCACTTGCATGAAATGGAGCAGGCGGATGCGTTCCATTCCTGCCGCGCCTTCGGCGGTGTCGAGCGGCATCAGCGCTTCCACTCCGTCTGTATATGCATCCCCTCCCGAGAGGCAAAGCCCATAGAGGATCCGCTTCAAGCCATGATGCCAACTGACCAGTCGGGTGTCATCATCCCTGCGACCTTCCAGGCTGAAGACAATGCCGGCCTGGCGGACAGCCTCCCGGAGTTCTCCGGCATCTGTAATGCCAAAACGCTGGCGGATGTATGGCGACTCAAGCAGCTCCAGCACATCTTCCGCCTTCATCTGTCGGGCGTCGAGAAGGAGCAGCGACTGCAGCGCCGTGAACATGTTGTTGTCCGCTGTCACTGACTGATCGGCAATGCTGAAGGGGATCTCATAGGTGGCATGGCCGAAGACGGCTTGTATGAAAGGCGCATATAGATCGATATCTGTGACCTGCACCAGGATGTCACGGGGAGAGATGCCGTCGGCGCGCTCCTGCACCTGCGAGACGAGATGATTGTAGAGGGCTTCCACTTCCCTCAGAGGGGTGTAGGAACCACTGAGGACGAGCGACCCGTCGAGGATATCACCGGGCAGCAGCTGTTCCCGCCGGTCTCCCGTCAAGTTCAGCTGGATGTCTCGCTGGATCTTATGGAGGAGGCAGTCCCCCGGGGGTGGCGGCACCTCTTCCGGGTCATAGCGGTTGATCATGTCCTGGTCCTGGAAGAGCAGCGAGAAAGAGTCTTTGACAAGTCCGCCAAGATGCAGCAGCAGTTCATTGCCCAGTGGCACGTCGGAAGGTGCTGGCAGGGGGCGGGCCCCACTGCCACGGCGGGCTGCCAGCTGGCGTTCGGTCCGATCCTCTAGCCAGTATTCGTTTGGGGCGGGATTTACAAGGAAAATGTGCACATCCACGAACTGCGAGAGTACGTATATGATCTCGAGGTGGTAGGGGGTGATGACGGCCACGCCAAAGACATGGAGCGAGGGCATGCGACGCAGTACCTGCCCCTGGGCTTCGGGGTCCTGCAAGGCTTGGCGCAGGCTGCGCTTGGCGGCCACGCGGTCAGTGTATGCATCGCCCAGCTGCTCCAGGATCTGCCTCCAAAGCCATTCTTGCCAGTCAGCAGCTCCACTGCCCATCCGCTGGCGCGCCTCCCATTCTTCCAGCAGTCCCGGTCGGTAGATCTGGTACTGGTCGAAGAGGTCTGCCATCTCATCGGCCAGAGAGATGCGGCGGATGTCGCTTTCGGTGAAATAGGCGGCCTTGGCAGGATAGTCGGATAGGAAGGCCTCTGTACCCAGCCATCCGAAGAGCGACCATCGCAGCGTCTCCTTGTCGAGTGGCTGGCGACCCGTCGGCTGTATCCAGTGCCGGACCTGCGTCACCATGTCGTCGGGTGAGCAGAAACGCAGGTTGGTGGCAATGCCCAGGTCACGGACGAGGCATTGCCGGAGCCAGTCGTTCATGCCTTCTGTCTGGGTGACGATCCAGTCTGGCAGGAAAGGGTCACGTCCCCCACCCTGCAGGCCTGTCGTAAGCCGGCTGGCCAGCACACTAAGGTCGTTCGAGACATGAAGGGCTATGGGCATAGGAGTAGAGTGAAAGGGTCATACATGGCTCGTCGGCCGCCATGCACCAAGCCGGTCGGGGATGCCGGAGGCACGGCGCACTTGTTGTTCGACGGAATAGCGCAGCGTCTCCGTGGGGGCGTGCAACACCACGGAAGCCCGGGCACGGGTGACGCCCGTGTAGAGCAACTCGCGGGTGAGGATGGGCGTGTCAGTCCCCTCTGGCAGCCATAGGAGCACTCGGTCGAATTCAGAGCCCTGGCTTTTATGGATGGTCATAGCATAGACCGTCTCACAGTGACTGAGGGAGGCGGCGGCGACATGCCGCAGGCCGCCACCCTCCGCCTCGAAATACACCCGGCAGCGGCCTCCCTCCTGTCGGGTGATGCCAACATCCCCGTTGAAAAGCCCCAACTCATAGTTGTTGCGAGTGACGATCACCGGACGGTTGAGATAGAAGTCAGTGCCCGTCAGGATCAGGCGCTGCGACTGCAGAATCTGTTCGATGCCACGGTTCACGGCATGCAGCCCACGGGGGCCTTCTTTAACGGCAACGAGTACCCGAAGTTGGTTGAGCTTCTTCAATGCCAGCAGTGGATCCTGCTCGCGGATATAGTCGGCATAGCCCTCGACGAACTCGCCGAGTGCGGCCTCAGAAGCCTGCGTGTCGAAACGCAGTTCTGGGCTGGCAGGACCGTCGGCCATGGCCATCACGACATCGGCTTGGCCGGCGATGATGGCGCGGCTGAGCCGGCCGATCTCACCCTGGGCGCGGAATCGGTGACTGAGGCGAAGCTCGACGATGCGACCGGCCAGCAGTCCACCGGCAGGACCCCGATGGACATCGGTGAGCTGCCGGGCAGGGTCGGTGATAAACCCGTTGAGCCAGTCGGCCTTCACCGACTCGAAGGCATATGACCCAGCCGCATCTGCCGCCAGGCAGAGGTCGCCCAGCAGGCTGCCGGCCTCGACAGAGGCGAGCTGGTCCTTGTCACCCAGCAACACCAGCCTCGTCTGCGGTCCACAGGCGTCGAGGAGTTTGGCAAAGAGGGGAAGGTCTATCATCGACGCTTCGTCGACAACGACGAGGTCAGCATCCAGGGGCCGTCCAACTCCATGCTGAAAGGATACCTGTCCTTTCTGCCATCCCAGCAGGCGGTGCAGCGTGCTTGGATGGAGGGCCTCGAGGCGACGGCGTACCTCCAGGGGGAAATCTTGCGCACTGCGCTGGAGCGACTCAAGCATGCGCATGGCGGCCTTGCCCGTCGGGGCCGCCAGGGCCACACGAGCCTGTGGCTCGCATGCGAAGAGAATCCGCAGCAGTTTGGCTAGTGTGGTGGTCTTACCCGTGCCAGGGCCGCCAGTGATGATGCTGAATTGATCCGTGAGCGCATTGAGGGCAGCCACCAGCTGCCAGTCTACCCGCTCCTCCGCAGAAAGACCCCCTAAGTCATGTGTCGCGCCCAGCGATTGGATCAGCCCAGCCTGTGCCTCCAGACGCGCCCAGCGCTCCATCCGGTGACGGCGACCAGCTTCCACTAGCTCTTCCAGGCGCTGCAGTATGCGGGCCTCATAGGCATGATAGCGCTGCAGGTACAGTCGCCCCTCTTCAAGGATGAAAGGCTTTCGCTCTCCTGGCTGCCCCACCCATTGTCGCAGGCCCTGCAGCCGATCGGCCGGCAGGCTAGGGTATGGTAAATCCTCCGAGCGTTCCGGAAGCTCCTCCATCCGCAGGCATACGTGCCCCTCTTCCAGACACTTCGACAGCAGCCAGGCAAAGGGGCGTAGGTCCGACTCCGGAAAACACTCCGCAAACATCATGTGGACATCCGTCAGGGTGTGCATAAGCCGATAAATATGGGTTCTGTAATTGCCACGTATTGGCAATAAGCAGATATTGACAAAATTATCGCGCTTGGCACCATCCCTTCCATTTTTCTGCCGGGGGATGAGTGCCGCAATTGATGTATTTTCCCCCACATACGCCCAGTCCGACGCATGCCTTCCACCGCTCCCATACGCCTTTCAGACCTGGCCGGAGCCATCCGCTCCGCCCTCGACGACCGGTTTGGCGGACAGACCTGGTGGGTGCTGGCAGAAGTGGCCAACCACCGGTATTACCCGCAAAAGGACCATCACTATTTCGACCTGGTAGAAAAAGGAGCCCATGGACTGGTGGCCAAATGCGGAGCCGTGGCATGGGCGGAAGGCAATCGGCGCATCCGAAGCTTCGAACGCCTGACCGGAAAGTCTTTTGGCAATGACATACTGGTGCTAGTCGCTGTGAGCGTCGAGTACCATGTCGTCTACGGCTTAAAACTCACCCTCCACGACATCGACGCCCGCTACACCCTCGGGCAGTTGGAAGAACAGCGGCAGAAGACCCTAGAGCGGCTGCTGCGCGAAGTCCCCGAGGATGTCTGGAAAGAAGGCGACCGCTATGTCACCACCAACAGCCGCCTGACGCTGCCATCTGTCATCCAGCGCATCGCCGTGGTCGCCTCCGAACACTCCGCCGGCTATGAAGACTTCCAGCACAGCCTCTCCATGCACCAGCAAGGCTACGCCTTTTACCTGGAGCCCTACTTCACCGCGGTGCAAGGCACCGACAACGCAGAGGCGCTGGCGGGCCGTCTCTATGAAATCCGACTCTCAGGCATCCCCTACCATGCCGTCGTCATCATCCGGGGCGGCGGGGCACAGACCGACCTGCTGCTCTTCGACGAATATGCCATCGCCCGCGCCGTGGCCGGCATGCCCTTCCCCGTCATCACCGGCATCGGACACCTGCGCAATGAGACCCTGACTGACCTGATGGCGCACACCGCCACCAAGACGCCGACCGAATGCGCCGAATACATCATCGCCCACAACCTGCGCTTCGAAATGGCTGCCCTGTCGCTGGGGCGGGAAATCGCCCTTCGGGCCCAACGGCTGCTCGCCGCCCGAAACCGGGACCTCCACACCCTGCCGCTCCGCCTGGTTCAGCTCGCTCAGCAAGCCGTCCGCTTGCCGGCAGAGCAACTAGAAGCCCAACGTCGCAAAGTGCCCTTGCTGGTCCGCAGACAGCTGCAGGGCTCCCACCAGGAGCTGGCGCATGCCCGTGTCGTGATGAGCCTGGGGCCGACACGAATCCTAGAACGCAGCCGGGAGAAGTTTCGTCATGGCCGCCGTCAGCTGCTGGCCACCATCCCACCCTGGCTTGCAGGCCGCCAGGCCGCCCTCGCACAGGCAGACACCATTCGGCGTATGGCCGCACCCGAGGCCGTGCTGCGCCGCGGCTATGCCCTCCTCCGACAAGCAGGACGCATCGTCACAGATGCCAGCCGGCTCCAGCCAGGCGCGACCCTCGACATTGACATGCATGACGCACGCCTCACCACGACAATCCAAACAAACACCCCTCAGAATGGATCCAGCAATGACATACGAAAAGGCTTATGAAGAACTGGCACACCTCTCCCGTGAGATGGAAGAGGGCAGCGTGACAGTCGATGCGCTCGCAGAAAAAGTACGAAGGGCTGCCGAGCTGATACAATTCTGCCAGGCGAAGCTGCGGGAGACCGAGACCGAGGTGAACCACATCATCGAAGGCCTACAACCCGAAGCTGGCGACTGAAGGCAGCCTGTCGGCCTAGATGCCGAAACGACGGCCCGGGATGTCACCCGTCTTGGAGAAAAGGACCTCTGCAATGCGGCCATGGTCGGTCGACTGCCGATTGTATGACTCCAGAAATGGCAGGATCTGCAAGCCCCGATAGCGCAGATAGTGGGCCACGTCTTCATGGTCGTAGATCATCCCCGGAAAGCGCGCTGCCGCCTCTGCCCGCAGCCGGACATCGTCGAGGTGCACCATCAGGGTCATCCGAACACCCGCAGGGCCCGGATCGGTTCCGTTGACAAATCCGACCTCATAAGCGCTCTCCCCCTCATAGGTGCCGACATGGCGGCAGTCGCGGACGGCCGTGGCCCCACAGAGGCGCGGCAGCAGGGTTTCGACAATATTCATCAGTCGCATGACATGGATTTATACTACAAACCTGCGCCGCTCCATTGCCATCTATTTGACAGGTGACCAACCCATTCAGAGATTCTTGTACTGCTGGGCCGTCACCGCGGCGCTGTCACGAATCTGCTGGGCCAGCGATGTCGGCGACAACACTTTGACAGTGGCGCCATAGGCGAGGATGGCCATCGTGAGCTCTGGCGTGACATAGACCTCTAGGCAGACTTCGATCCCTTCCGGACCCTCCGACAGGATGCGCTGCGAATGATGCAGGGGCTGCGAACGGATATACGGCGCCTGTAGCGGCGTAAAATGCAGACGCACCGTCTCCGGCCGCGCATCCCGCAGGTGGGTAATGCCGAAGGCATGACGGAAATATGATTCCGGCTCAAAGCGCTCGTCGCGCACAAAGCAGCCCTTGCTCGACTGCAACTGCCGGATGCGGTCCAGCGCCAAGACGATGGTGTCTTTCGACCGACTAGAGTGACCCACCGCATACCAACGGTTGCGGTATTGTTTGAGCAGATATGGAGAGAAGAGATGCCGCTTCATTTCCCTGCCGAAGCCCATATAGTCGATCGCGAGCAGCTGCCCATCCACGATGGCCTCCAGCAAGGGTTCTATCCACTCGTTGGCATCCGCCAGCAACGGCTCCTCTACATGGATATAGGAGCGGTCGTCGCCACCCGTGATCTCGCTGATGCGATAACCCTGGATGATCTTGGCGATGGCATTCTCAAACCGGGCAAAGAGGCCGGAACCCCTCACCTGCCGTAAGACGGCAATGGACTGCTCCAGGGCACGGACCTCATCTTCCCGCAAGGGAAACTGCCGGATGGAGAAGTCCGGCTCCGTATAGCAATACCCACCCCGCACCCGGTCAAAAAATATCGGCGCGTCAAAGAGCCTTTTCATCTCTGCGATGTCTTTGTTCAACATCGAGTCGGAGATGCTGGTGCCGAGGGAATACTGTACCTTATCGCGAAGGGTGGCGAGGTTCGGATAGCGGCGCATCGTATTCCGCAGGCAGTCGTCGATCACTTGATAGCGCCGCATCGCGCTCTTGTTGGCCGGCATCTCAGGGCGTTTGGGCAAATGTAAGAATGAAACCTGCCCTCCGAAAAGCCATCCCCCGCCAACTGACGACGCCGTATCTTCGAAAGGCATTAGCAAAACATTCACAGTCCACGCTTAAACAACCATCCGCCATCTCCATCCACCCAACCCAACCCAACCCATCCCATGCCGCGTCCGCTGACAACCCTGGCCTTACCCCTGCTGCTCGCCCTGGCATGCTCCGACAAAAACACTAGCCAGCCGGCGGGCAACAGCTCCACCACCGTCCCGGAAGTGTACAAGAAGATCTACGGCGCCAGCAGCATCACCTCCGACGGCACCTGGCTGACCATCCGCAGTAAGGGCCTGCCCGACCATAAGAGCCCCTACTATCCCGCCACCAACGCCCTCTACGAGAACTTCAGCGGCACGACCTTCCGCGGGGTCACCTTCCAGAAGAATCCCAACCAGATCGTGGAGAAGAACTATGTCTTCAAGATCCCCCTCAAGCCCGCAGAAGCGGCTGTCAAGCAAGCCACCCCGCTGGGACCCATCGGCGTCTCCCTCAACGGCGTGCCCTTCTTCAACCAATACGCCGGCCCCAGCCAGCCGCTCACCAATGAGATCGTCTCCTTCGACCGGTACTGGGGACATCCCGCACCCGGCGGCTTCTATCACTACCACGTCGAGCCCATCTACCTGACAGTCGAAAAGGTGGGCAAATCGGCCCTCCTCGGCTTCCTCCTCGACGGCTTCCCCGTCTATGGACCTGAAGAGAATGGCACCCTCGTAGCAGAAGCCTCCCTCGACGCCTGGCATGGACATAAACATGCCACCACCGACTTCTCAGCTGGCATCTACCACTATCACATCACAGGCAACGACCCCTATCTCAACGGCGCCGGCTTCTATGGCTCCCCCGGCACTGTCAGCCAGTGAGATGCGCCGACACCTCCTCATACTCCTCCTGGCAGCCGGCTGCCAGCCGGCCCCGGCCCCCACAGGACTGCCCCACCTGTCGGTCTACGATCCCAGCCTCACCCTCCTGCAAGACAGCCTCTACCATCACGGCCAGCCCTTCTCCGGCACCACCCTCGCCCGCCACCCCAACGGAGACAGCGCCCGGCTCGAAGCATGGCAGCTAGGCCAGCGGCACGGTGCCCAACGGCAATGGTATCCGAACGGCCAACCCATGGAAGCAAGGACCTATGCCCATGGACAAAAGACAGGCATCCACCGCGGATGGTGGGCCAATGGCCACAAACGCTTTGAATACCATTTTACTGCCGGCGAACACAACGGGCCCCTGCACGAATGGTACGAAGACGGCAGCCCCCTCCGCGCCTTCCACCACCGCATGGGCTACGAAGACGGACAACAACGGATGTGGTGGCCCGACGGCAGCCAACGGGCCAACTACACCGTCCGCCACGGCAGGCGCTATGGGCTGCTCGGACAGAAACTCTGCAGCAACCCCCTCGACAGCTTACCATGAGCCACCAACCCTCCCTGGCCCACTGCCTGCTGCTCACCACTGCCGCCGGCCTGGCCACCCTCGCCGCCTGCAGCCCACCACAGGCACCTGCCGACACACTCCCCTTCTTCCCGACACCCGACTGGACGGCCCGATGGATGCAGCCCTCTGACCCTGGCTATGACAAGATCCCTCAGATCCCCGCTTTCACGCTGACCGACCAGGAAGGACATCCCCTCACAGAAAAAAACTTAGACGGCAAGATCACCGTCGCCAACTTCTTCTTCAGCCGATGCCGCAACATCTGCCCCCGCATGTCGGCAAACATGCGCCTCCTGCAAGACACCTACAAAGAAGATGACCGCATCCTGCTGCTCTCCCATTCTGTAGACCCAGAATCCGACAGCGTGCCCACCCTGCACACCTATGCCATCACCCAGGGAGCCGACCCCTCCCGGTGGAGACTGGTCACCGGCGACCGCCAGCAGATCTATGCACTCGCAAGAAATGCCTACTTCGCTGGAAATACTCCCGGGCCCAGCGTCTCGGGACGCGACTTCCTGCACACAGAAGACTTCATCCTGCTAGACGCGCGAAGACACATCCGTGGATTGTATAACGGCACCCTCCGCTCCGAGATGGACCGGATCCGCGAAGACATCGTTATCCTGCAAAAAGAATCACAAGACCACTAGGCAGAAAATAAAGCCCTGGCATTGCGGGTGGTGATGGCCGCCACCTCGGCGACCGGCAGGCCCGTGATGCGCGCCAAGGCCTCTGCCACCTTCACCAACTGGGAAGGCTCGTTGCGCTGTCCCCGGAAGGGCACCGGCGAGATGAAGGGCGCATCCGTCTCCAACACCACCCTGTCGAGGCCGACCGCCCGGATGACAGGCTCCAACCCCCCATTCTTATAAGTCAACACGCCGCCAATGCCCAGGTAGAAGCCAAGATCTGCGACGGCCGCTGCCTGCTGCACCGTGCCGGAGAAACAATGAAAGACACCCTGCAACTGCCCGTCCTGATGCGTGCGAATGACCTCAATACATTCATCGGTAGCCTTGCGGCTGTGCAGCACCACCGGAAGTCTCGCCGCCTTGGCCCAGCCGATCTGTATGTGAAAGGCGGCATACTGCTGCTCACGGAAGGTCTCGTCCCAGTGAAAATCCAGCCCGATCTCGCCAACCGCCGCAAAAGGCCTTCTGTCTAGCCACTGCCGGACGACAGCCAGCTCTGCCTCATAGTCTCCCTTCACCGAACAGGGATGCAGGCCGGCCATCGCATGGCAGAACTCCGGATAGCGGGCCTCTAGGGCCAGGAGATCATCCATCACAGACGAGTCGATCGCCGGGAGATAGCAGGCCTGGACACCTGCCTGCAAGGCCCGCTCTAGGACTGCTTCCAGGTCCGGACGGAAAGCGTCTAGGTAAAGATGGTTGTGTGTGTCGATGAACAAGGGACCGATGGGTTCAGTGTGAGCGGATCAGGGAGCAGGCTGGGTAATTTTACGAAGCACTCGCGCAGGTTGGATGGGAACAATGAAAATTTGGCAAAATCATAGATTCTGTTAAATTGCGCTAGTTTTCATAGGGTACGGATAATTAAACGGGTTTGGATTTCTATCCAGACCCTATTTTTTTGCCTCCTCTTCCTGCCCCAGTCTAATTCGTAAAATTACGGTAACGCCAGCGCCAGCCAGCCTTGTGCGCGGAGATGGGCCAGTATCTGGGGAAGGGCATAGAGCACGCGGGGGGCTGCCTTTTGGCTATCGTGGAAGACGACGATGTCGCCAGGGCGTATCTGCCTTACTACAGCTGCCGCGCACTGCAGGGGATCCAGCCGGGGGTCGAAGTCGCCACTCAACAAACTCCACATGACGGTTTGCAGGGAAAACGGTGGCTCAGCCAAGCGGCGGCAGAGGCGCGGGGTCGTCCGGCCATAGGGAGGCCTGAAATAGCGACTTTCGACCTGCGCCTGCGCCTCCCGAACATCAGCCAGATAGTCGGGCAGAGGAGTCTGCCATCCATCCAGATGGCGATGGGTATGGTTGCCCACGGCATGCCCTTCCTCCCGGATCCGGCGGAACAGCTGCGGGTGAGTTGCCACCCTGGCGCCAACACAGAAAAAACTGGCATGCGCCCCCTCCCGGGCCAACAGGTCGAGGATGGGTTCCGTCACCCCGGGGCATGGGCCATCGTCGAAGGTGAGGTATACGGCCGGGGCTTCTTCCCGGACGGGCATCTGCCAGCGCAGGCCAGGCCATAGGCGCATGAGCACCGTAGGCATCCGATGGACATACCGCATCCCATAAAGGTACCTCTCCTGGCGGTACCATAGGACTGGCGGCCCTTTCAACGCCGATGCCTGCCTCCAGACCTGAGGCGCATTGGACTATCTTTGCCATATGTTGCAGCGGAAGACGAGGGTTCGTTTTGCGCCCAGTCCCACGGGTGGGCTACACCTAGGTGGCGTGCGCACCGCCCTCTTCAACTACCTCTTCGCCAAACGCCATCAGGGCGAGTTCATCCTGCGCATCGAAGACACCGACCAGTCGCGCTTCGTGCCGGGCGCCGAGCAGTACATCCTCGACAGCCTCCGATGGTGCGGGCTGGAGCCCGATGAGAGCCCGGAGCAGGGCGGCCCTTTTGGCCCCTATCGGCAAAGCGAGCGAAAAGCCCTGTACCGGCAACAGGCCGAGCGGCTGGTAGCCTCCGGCCATGCCTACTACGCCTTCGACACGCCCGAAGAGATTGAAGCCATGCGCGAGCATTGGCGCACAGAAGAAGATCCATCTCCCCAATACGGCCAGCGGCTGCGGATGCACATGCGCAACTCCCTCACCCTCCCGTCGGAGGAGGTGCAGGCACTCCTGCAGTCGGGCCATCCCTGTGTCATCCGTCTGCGGATGCCTGCCGACGAAGTGGTGGGATTCGAGGACATGGTACGCGGACACGTCGAATTCCAGACCGCTCAGATCGACGACAAAGTCCTGCTGAAGGCCGACGGGATGCCGACCTATCACCTGGCCGTTGTCGTCGACGATTACCACATGCACATCACCCATGCCTTCCGAGGAGAAGAATGGCTGCCATCTGCGCCCGTACATCTCCTGCTCTGGAAATACTTGGGATGGGCAGAACAGATGCCACAATGGGCTCACCTCCCCCTCATCCTCAAGCCGGACGGGCACGGGAAACTCAGCAAACGAGACGGCGAGCGGCTGGGCTTCCCCGTCTTCGCCATGGACTGGAGAGACCCGGCCTCCGGCGAAGTCACGCGGGGCTTCCGCGAGATGGGATTCCTGCCCGAAGCCTTTGTCAACATGCTAGCCCTGCTTGGATGGAACGATGGTAGCGGTCAGGAGATCTTCTCCCTCGGGGAGCTGGTGGCCACCTTCTCCCTCGACAGGGTGCACAAAGGCGGTGCAAGGTTCGATTTTGAGAAGGCCAAATGGTACAACCAGGAATGGATCCGCAGGACTGCTAACCAGCAGCTGCTGCCCTTAGCAGACTCCGTCTTTCGCGATCATGGCATCGACGTGGACCCGGCCCGACTGGCAGAAGCCATCCCTCTGGTCAAAGACCGCTGCATCCTGCTGACGGACTTCATCCCGCAGGCAGCCTTTCTGTTCCGGGCTCCGCTGGCCTGGGACAAGCCCTCCATTGCAGCAAAATGGAACCCGCAGAGGCAGCGCTTCTTCCTAGACTGGACGGAAGAGCTGGCAGCGGGGCATGGCGAATGGACGGCCACGACCCTCGAGCAGTCCTTTCAGGCAGCCGCCACTGCCGCTGGCATCAAAGCAGGAGAACTGCAGCTGCCCCTGCGCATCATGCTCGTCGGCGGCAAGTACGGTCCGCCTGTCTTCACCATCGCAGCCCTCATCGGACAAAGAGAGACCTATGCCCGCATCCGCAGAGCCCTGCAGGAGTTGGATGCCGGCACCTGAGCCGAAGCGCTGGCGATCTGATTTGACAAAGTCAAGAAACCGGTAAGTATGGAACGCCCTATCAGAGTACTCATCGCCAAGGTCGGCCTCGACGGCCACGACCGGGGCGCCAAAGTGATCGCTGCCGCCCTGCGTGATACAGGCATGGAAGTCGTATACACCGGCCTCCGGCAGACACCCGAGATGGTCGTCAACGCTGCCTTGCAGGAAGATGTAGATGCCATCGGCATCAGCATCCTCTCCGGTGCTCATATGACCGTCTTTCCTAAAATCATCACCCTCATGCATGAGAAAGGGATGGAAGGCGTGCTGCTGACCGGGGGAGGCATCATCCCGCCAGACGATATGCAGCAGCTCCGCGAAGCTGGCGTAGGAACACTCTTCGACCCTGGCACACCCACTGCACAAATCGCAGCATACATCCGCGAATGGGTGTCCAGCCACCCCCGGGGATAAACAGCCCCCGGCTACTGAAAAATCCTGCCAAATGTTATACGCCACACTACTCACAGACCTCTCCGAAGGAATTCTAACGGCCACGGTCAACCGCCCCGAGAAGCTCAACGCCCTCAACCATCAGGTAATGGCAGACCTGGAAATGCTGATGGACGAGGTGGCGGCATGCGCAGATGTCAAAGCCCTCATCCTGACAGGTGCCGGAGAGAAGTCGTTCGTCGCCGGGGCAGACATCTCCGAGTTCCTCGCAGCCGATGCCGCAGGCGCCTCCCGTATGGCACAGCGGGGGCAGGATGTTTTTGCCCGCTTCGAGCAGTCGCCCAAGCCCGTACTCGCCGCCGTCAATGGCTTCGCACTGGGAGGCGGCTGCGAGCTAGCAATGAGCTGCCATCTGCGCATCGCCTCCGAGAGCGCCCGCTTCGGCCAGCCGGAAGTGAACCTCGGCATCATCCCGGGCTATGGCGGCACGCAGCGCCTGACGCGACTGGTGGGTCGCGGCAAAGCCCTGGAATGGATGATGTCTGGCCAAATGATAGACGCCCACGAGGCCCATGCGCGGGGACTGGTCAATCACGTCACCTCACCAAAAGAGTTGCTGCCTGAGAGCCGCAAGCTGCTGTCGGTGATCTTATCCCGCTCCCCCACGGCTATCGCCCGCGTCATCGCAGCTGTTAATGCCTCGCATGACGGCCGGATAGACGGATTTGAAGAAGAAGTACGTCTCTTCGGCGAATGCTCGGGCACGGAAGACATGAAAGAGGGCGTCACGGCCTTTCTAGAGAAACGTAAGCCCATCTTCCCCGGACGTTAAATGAAACATCACATCCCATCACTCGCTACAAACACAGTAAGGCATATGGACTACAGGATCGAAAAAGACACGATGGGCGAAGTCAGCGTACCTGCCCATGCATACTACGGCGCACAGACACAGCGCAGCATCGACAACTTCCGCATCGCAGCAGACACCGATCGCATGCCCCTGGAAATTGTACGGGCCTTTGCCATCCTCAAAAAAGCCGCAGCCCTCACCAACTTCGAAGCGGGCGTCTTGTCAGAAGAAAAGTATTTGCTGATCGGGAAGGTCTGCGACGAGATCCTTTCCGGTAGCCTTGACGCGGAATTCCCCCTAGTCGTATGGCAGACGGGCAGCGGCACCCAGAGCAATATGAACGTCAACGAAGTGGTCGCCTATCGGGGGCATGTCCTCTCGGGAGGCTCGCTGGCCGACAAGGACAAATGCCTGCACCCCAATGATGACGTCAACAAGTCGCAGTCCTCCAACGACACCTTCCCGACGGCCATGCACATCGCCGCTTATCAGATGCTCATCCATACCACCGTGCCCGGCATCGAAAAACTGCGCGACACGCTGGCAAAGAAAAGCCATGAATGGATGCACATCGTCAAGATAGGACGAACGCATTTCATGGACGCCACGCCCCTCACACTGGGGCAAGAGTTCAGCGGCTATGTCTCACAATTAGACCATGGCCTGCGGGCCATCCGGCATACACTGCCCCACCTGGCCGAGCTGGCCCTGGGGGGCACAGCAGTAGGCACTGGCATCAACACGCCAGCAGGATATTCCGAGAATGTCGCTCGACATATCGCGGCACTGACAGACCTTCCCTTCGCCACTGCAGAAAACAAGTTTGAGGCGCTGGCAGCGCATGATGCCATCGTCGAAGCACACGGCGCCCTCAAGACGGTGGCCGTCAGCCTCATGAAGATTGCCAATGACATCCGCATGCTTTCCTCCGGCCCCCGCAGTGGCATCGGGGAAATCTTTATCCCGGACAACGAGCCCGGCTCCTCCATCATGCCCGGCAAGGTCAACCCTACGCAATGCGAAGCCCTCACCATGGTGGCCGCCCAGGTGCTGGGAAACGATGTCGCCATCAACATCGGCGGCGCCACCGGACATTTTGAGCTCAACGTCTTCAAGCCCGTGATGATCCGGAACTTCCTCCACAGTGCCCGCCTTATAGGCGATGCCTGTGTGAGCTTCACCGACAAATGTGCCATCGGCATCCAGCCGATAGAAGCTAATATTCGAAAGCATGTAGACAGCTCTCTGATGCTGGTGACTGCCCTCAACACTCGCATCGGCTATTATAAAGCGGCAGAGATCGCACAAAAGGCACATAAAGAAGGAACGACCCTCAAGGAGATGGCCGTTCGGCTGGGCTATGTGACATCCGAGCAGTTCGATGAATGGGTCGTCCCAGCAGCCATGGTCGGACAAATATGAAAAAAAATCTGTGGCTTAGAAATTGAACCCCAATTCCTTGGAGATCTGCGGAACGGTTCCAGCCTATGCAGGTATAATAACGTGATGCCCTTGCTCGTTTTATCTGCATCCGTAACGAACCCATCCCATTATGTTAGTACCCTTTGAAAACAACAGACAGGCATTGGAAAACCCCGACGCCTGGACAGAGCAGCCTTGCCAAGAAGAAATCGAAGAACAATTCCAAGAGATGATCCGCAAGCAGTTAGAGCTCTGGCAGATCGATGCAGATCTCCAGGAAGTACTCTACCGGGGCACCAGCCTAGACAGAAAAAACTAAACGCTAGGTTTTTTGGTTTTCAGTTGGTTTGAATCCGGAAATCCTGCCCTCGGGCAGGATTTTTCATGAGCGGCAGACCATAAAGTACGTTTACCGACCTCCGTCAACCCTGATGGGCTTAGCCCAGGTCGATCTCTGTATTGTCTCCTATGTTCAGAATGCGGGTCTCCCCCTTGATAGCAGTGTCACTCCCGATCAGCGAGTCGTGCAGGACCACATCATACAACTTGGAAAAGGACCCGATGATGGAATCGCGGACGACGGAATAATGAATTTGGCTGCCTTCCCCGATGGCCACATGGGGCCCTACGATCGAATTGTGGACCGTACAGCCAGGGGCGATGCTCACCGGTGGGATGATGATGGCGTTCTCAAAGATGTGGCTTTCGGCGATGGTGCCCCCGAACTTCTTCAGCAGGATGGCATTGCTGGTCAGCAGGCTCTCCTTGCGTCCGCAGTCGAACCAATTGCTGACACGGAAACCGCTAAACCGGGCCCCCTGACCGATCATGCAGTCCAGCGCGTCGGTGAGGCTATATTCATCATGAGACATCACACCAGCTGAGAGATTGGCCTCCAGGCAACGAAAGAGCAGTTCAGCCTCCCGGACGCGGTAAAGACCTACCAGCGCCATGTTCGACTTCGGGATCTGGGGCTTCTCCACCACCTTGGTAATTATCCCCGCTTCATCGATCTCCGCCACGCCGAAGTTGCGTGGGTCATCTACCTTCTTCACACCCAAAACAGAGCCCTCCACGGCCAACAGCTGCGCGACATCGAATTCGCAAATCGTGTCGCCCAATACAATCAACACCTCATCGTCTCCCACCAGCTCGCGCGTCAGGTAGATGGCGTGGCCCAGCCCCTGACGGTCGGCCTGCTGCACAAAGGTTACGTCCAATTCTGGGTAGTGCATCTGCACATAGTCCTGGATCTTCTCCCCCATGTAGCCAACGACGAGGATAAACTCCTGAACACCGCCTTCGCGCAGCTGGTCGATGATGATGCTCAGGATCGTCCGGCCCGCCAACGGGATCAGCGCCTTGGGCTGTGTATACGTATGCGGCCTCAACTTGGTGCCGGCACCGGCAACGGGAATAATCGCTTTCATGCGGGTCTGAGCGAATGAGTGCGTGAAAGTATGGAAAATTGTGGAGGGCATCCTTGCCTGCCAAGCGCCGTCTTTGCGGGAATGGGCGGCAGGGGGTACTTTTGCCTACAAAACCGCACTACATGCAGAGGGACTCCGCCATCTTCGGTCTCATTGACAAGGAATTGCAACGGCAGCGCCAGGGCATCGAGCTCATTGCCTCTGAAAATTTCGCCTCTTTAGACGTCATGCAGGCCATGGGGACCGCTCCGACCAACAAATATGCCGAAGGTTACCCCGGCCGTCGCTATTATGGGGGCTGCGAAGTAGTTGATGAGATCGAACTCGTTGCCATCGAACGCCTTAAGTCCGTCTTCCGTGCCAGCTGGGCCAATGTGCAGCCACACAGCGGCGCACAGGCCAATGCCGCTGTCTTTCTTGCCTGCCTGAAGCCAGGAGATACAATGCTTGGCCTCGACCTGAGCATGGGCGGGCACCTGACGCACGGTAGCCCCGCCAACTTCACCGGCAAATACTACCGAGCCCTGCACTACGGCGTGCAACGGGAGACCGGAAGGGTCGACTATGAACAACTCGAACGCCTGGCCCGGGAAGAAAAGCCTAAGATGATCATCTGCGGCGCTTCAGCCTATAGCCGCGACTGGGACTATGCACGCATCCGGGCCGTTGCCGACGAAGTAGGTGCCCTCGTGTTGGCTGACATCGCCCATCCGGCCGGCCTCATCGCCAAAGGCCTCCTCCAAGACCCCCTCGAGCACTGCCACATCGTGACCTCCACCACGCACAAGACCCTGCGCGGTCCTCGCGGCGGAGTCATCATGCTGCGACACGATTTTGACAACCCCTATGGCATCAAAGATCCCAAGGGTAATATCCGACCGATGAGCGCCCTTCTCGACTTAGCCGTCTTCCCCGGCATGCAGGGCGGACCGCTGATGCATGTCATCGCTGCCAAAGCCATCGCCTTCGGAGAGATCCTCACCGAAGAATTTCTGCAATACCAGCATCAGGTTCAACGCAACGCCCAGGCCATGGCTGCAGCCTTCGTCGCAAAAGGATATCACCTCATCAGCGGAGGAACCGACAACCACCTGATGCTCATCGACCTACGCAACAAAGGCATCAGCGGGAAGAAAGCACAGGAGACACTCGACAAAGCGCATATCACCCTCAACAAGAACTCCGTGCCCTTTGACGACAAAAGCCCCTTCGTCACCTCCGGCATCCGGATCGGCGTGCCTGCCGTGACCACGCGCGGACTTGTGGAAGCCGACATGGAGATCATCGCCACACTCATCGACCGCATCATCCTAGAACCCGACAACGAGGCAGTCGTCTCAGATGTCCGGTCGCACGTGCATGCACTCATGGCAGCCTTCCCACTCTACCCTTCGCTGGGTTGATGCGATGGATTAGGCTTCCCCTCAGCATGCGCGTATGGTGCGCATGGTTTAGATCCAGCAGGCCTATTCATTTAGAATGATGAGGACTAACCAAGTTATCTCGTCCACTTCCAACTAATGTTTAAGGTTCCCCTCGGGGGAACATTCTTAGCATTTTCTGCGAGAAGGTCATTGCGAATCGCATGCTGAGGCCCTTTTGGATGAAATATCCCGATTGTGAAAGACAGGTGAAATGCTGTTAGAATAAGGCCGTAGTAGCCATGTGGGAAAACCCTGGGATGATCAAAAAAGACTACCCTTCTGTGGGCTATCTCCCTGGTAACCGCCTCCTATTCAATATCAAAGGGAATCAGTATCGGCTTGTCGCCGGGATAAAACACGATTACGGAATTGTGTGGATTTGGATCATTTGTGCCCACACACATCATGACAAATCTGACATTGAAAATCATCAAGACTCAGATTATGGTGCAAGCAAAAAGACACAGTAGAAATCCATGAACTAAAAAGCCTTGTCAGTGAAACCCTCAGCCGTAAGGGAAAGCTGACCCAGGAGATGATTCGGGACCTAAATGAGGTATTGGGTATTCCCGCAGAAGTACTAGTGAAAGAACACTAAATCAAAACGGGTCTGCCATGCACGTGTAAAATTAAGCAAGGGATATAGAAGTAAGTTGCTATGAAGTGGGTGGTAAGATCTATTCCATTGGTCAATTAATATAGTTATAAATAAGCCCCTGTAGGTGACCCCTTGTATCCCTTCAGCCCGGCGGGTACTCCTTCATACACGATGTTCCCACCGCCTTTTCCGGCCTCGGGGCCTAATTCAATCACCCAGTCAGCACAGCGGATCACATCCAGGTTGTGCTCCACCACCAGCACCGAATGTCCCTGAGCGATCAGCGCCTGCATGGAAGCCAGCAGCTTACCGATGTCATGGAAATGCAACCCTGTCGTAGGCTCGTCGAAGATGAAGAACAGGCGCTCCTGAGCGCGGCCCCGGGTGAGAAAAGACGCCAGCTTCACGCGCTGTGCCTCGCCGCCGGAGAGGGTGTCGCTTGACTGCCCCAGGCTGATATATCCGAGTCCGACGTCCTGCAAAGGCTGCAGTTTTCGAGCAATGTCTGGCTCGCCCTTGAAAAAGGCGATGGCCTCGTCGACGCTCATCGACAGCACGTCGTAAATATTCCGGCCCTCGTAAGTGACCTCCAGCACGTCTTCCCGGAAACGGCGACCCCGGCAAGACTCACACGTGAGGTGTACGTCGGCCAAGAACTGCATTTCCACTACCTGCTCGCCTTCGCCCTTGCAGGTATCGCACCGGCCGCCATCGACATTAAACGAGAAATGCCGTGGCTGGTAGCCGCGCATGCGGCTGAGTGGCTGTCGGGAGAACAGGTCACGAACCTCGTCCCAGGCCTTCACATAGGTCACCGGATTGCTACGAGACGACTTGCCGATGGGGTTCTGGTCGACCATCTCGACCTGAGAGAAGGCTTCCAGGTCGCCGCTGAGGCGGCGGTGCAATCCGACCGACTCTGCCACGCCGGTCTTAAGTTTCTGCAGGGCTGGCTGCAATACCTGCCGGATAAGTGTCGTCTTACCGCTTCCACTCACGCCACAGACGACACAGAGCAGGCCCAGGGGGATGCGCACATCCAGATCGCGCAGATTGTGCTGCCGGGCCCCCTCTACCAGGATCGACTGCTTCCAGGAACGTGGCATGACAGGAGCCTCAATGCGGAGGTCGCCCCGCAGGTAGCGGGCTGTTAGGCTCGTCGGATGGTCAAGGATCGCAGCGTAGCCGCCCGCTGCCACCACCTGCCCCCCCTGATGGCTGGCCAGCGGGCCCATGTCGATGATGTAATCGGCCTCCCGCATCATCTGTTCGTCGTGCTCCACGACGACGACCGTGTTGTCCAGATCCCTCAACTCCTTGAGGACGCCAATCAGCCGGTGTGTATCGCGCGGGTGCAGCCCGATGGAGGGCTCGTCGAGGATATATAGCGAATTGGTGAGGTTGCTTCCAAGGCTGCGGGTGAGCTGGATGCGCTGGCTTTCGCCACCCGAAAGGCTGTTGGCGAGGCGGTTGAGCGTCAGATAGCCTAGACCCACCTCCAGTAGCGTCCGAAGCCGTTGGCGGATCTCGAGTAGCACCCTTCGGGCGACTTGCTCCTCGTAGGGTGTCAGCGAAAGTCCTTCAAACCAAGCCGACAACTCCGCCACCGGCATGTCGCAGAGCTCTCCAATGCCGCGGCCACCGACTTTCACGTAGAGTGCTTCCGGACGAAGCCGCTGGCCCCGGCAGTCGGGGCAGGTCGTACGGCCCCGATACCGCGACAGCAGCACACGGTACTGCACCTTGTACAGATTCTGCTCTACCTCACGAAAGAAGTCGTTGATGCCAGCCACATGTCGGTCTCCCTTCCATAGAACCTCCCGCTGCGCAGGGGTGAGGGCTGCCACAGGCCGGTGGATGGGAAAGCCTGCCTGCTTGGCGCCCCGGATGAATTGCTCCTTCCATTCCCCCAGCTTCTCCCCCTTCCAAGGCGCGACAGCACCTTCATAGACACTGAGCCGGTCGTCCGGTATCACCAGGTTCGGATCGATGCCCAAGACCTGCGAAAAGCCCTCGCAACGGGGGCAGGCACCAAAAGGGTTGTTGAAGGAGAATAGGTTGGGAACAGGCTCCTCAAAGCGCATTCCATCGAGCTCAAAGCGATTGGAGAACGGCAACAGTCTTTTACCATCCACCTCGAGCGAACAATCTCCTTCCCCCTCATAGAAGGCGGTCGCCACCGAGTCTGCCATGCGGTGTCGGTCGTCTTCCTCAAAAGGGCGTGTCACCAGCCGGTCGACCAACACCCAGGTATCGGTAGTCGGCTTCCAGCGAGGCATCGTCTGCAACTCTTCCAGACGCGACAATGCTTTCGACCGGCTATCATACAAACGCGAGAAGCCTTTTTGCAGCAAGATGCCGAGCTCCTCCTGGGGATCCCGACCACGGCCAGTGCGGAATGGTGCGAGCAAAAGCACCTTTGCTCCCTCCGGCAACTGGCAGATGGCATCTACCACGGCAGAGACATCGTGCTTGCGAACTTCGCGCCCGCTGACGGGTGAGATGGTCCGACCGATGCGGGCATACAACAGACGAAGGTAGTCATAGGCCTCTGTCATACTCCCTACCGTCGACCGGGGTGTGCGCGTGATGACTTTCTGCTGGATGGCGATGGCCGGGCAAAGTCCTTGGATATAGTCGACATCAGGCTTGTCCATCCGCGTGAGGAACTGTCGCGCATAGGCGCTGAGGCTCTCGGCGTATCGTCGCTGACCTTCTGCGTATAAAGTGTCGATGGTTAAAGAGGACTTTCCCGAGCCCGACACACCGGTAACTACGATGAGGGTTCTCCTTGGGAAATGTACGGTCACATCCCGGAGGTTGTGCACCCGGGCGCGATGCACGATGATGTCTCCGCCCGTGGTATCGTCAGGGGCAACGGGGCGCTTTCGCTTTGTGGTAGCTGCTTTCGGCATAATACTTCTTCAGCGTGGGAAAACGTAAAGTTACGAAAGCTGGCAACGTGGTTTTACGTAATGCTGAAACCCGCATCCGAGCTTGATTTGAGGTAATTCGCACTTGCGAAAAAAAAATTATGAAAATTCTTTGTGAAAAAATTTCAAGTCTTGCTTTTACATTTATTTTCGTTCTGCGTCTTGATCGAAACGACTTTCCACACATGTCTTAAAAGCGGTGGGAGAGAAGCCAGGTAAAGCCGCGAAACCAATATCTAAACCAAAAACCTCTGAAACCATGCGCGCCCTCACAAACCTCACCGACCAACAGCTGGTCCATTTATTTATGGACGGCGATTCCGATGCCCTCGAAACAATCTTCCACCGCCATCGGGAAAAGATATTTACATCTATTCTGCTGCTCGTCAAAGACAAGACCCTCTCAGAAGATATCTTCCAGGATGTGTTCATCCGCGTCATCGACACGCTTCGCAGCGGCCGCTATACGGAGGAGGGAAAATTCCTCCCCTGGGCCATGCGGATCGCCCATAACCTCTGCGTCGATCATTTCCGGAAGGCCAAGCGGACGACCATTGTACGCAGCAGTGAGGAGACCGATATTTTCGATGTCATTGACATGCACGAAGACGGCATCGACAAGAAAGTGATGCAGCGGCAGAGCCATGAGCGGATTCGCAAGATGCTCGACATGCTCCCGGCCGAGCAGAGGGAAGTCATCGTACTACGCCATTATGCGGAACTCAGCTTCAAGGAGATCGCGACGCTCACCAACTGCAGCATCAACACGGCCTTAGGCCGCATGCGCTATGGGCTGATCAACCTAAGGAAGATGATGAACGAGCACAATATGGTGCTCTGACGAAGGCAAAAGCCCCCTCGCTGAGATCCTATACGCCCAGCAAGTCGCGGAAGACGCCCCGGCCATCCGTATTCCCCAGGATGGTACTGCAGGCCCGCTCCGGGTGCGGCATCATACCGAAGACATTTCCTTCGGCATTGCAGATGCCTGCAATATGTGCGGTGGAGGCATTGGGATTGGAAGTGCTGCCAAGCCCCCCCCGGTCGTCACAATACCGATAGATTACTTGCGACTTTCCCTCCAAAGCTTCTAAGGTACTGGCATCGGCATGGAACCTGCCCTCCCCATGGGCGATGGGCACCTGATAAAGATGGCCGTCGCGCCCTCGGATATGGACATTTCGACAGATGAACTGCATACCTGCATTGCGCAGAAGGACGCCCGGCAAGAGCCCCGCTTCACATAGAATCTGAAAGCCGTTGCAGACGCCCAGAATACGTCCGCCCCGACGGGCAAAGGCAATGACGCTCTGCATCATGGGACTGAAACGGGCAATGGCGCCGCAACGCAGATAGTCGCCGTAAGAAAAACCGCCCGGGAGTACAATACAGTCCTGGGTCGTGAACCCATCGATGTCACGATCCTTGTGCCAGAGCATGCGCACCTCCTGGCCGAGGTCTTCAGCCAGTGCATCACGCATATCCCGATCGCAGTTGGAACCAGGGAATACAACCACTCCAAACTTCATCCTGGCTGATTTGATGTGATACAAAGGTATGGGCAGAGGGGATGACAGCCAATAAGGGCTAGCCCCCTCATCGGTACAGATAAGCCAACAGCACCGCTAGCAGACAAAGGCAATGCATGAGCTCCGGAGCCCAGCGACGGCGGGGCTGGACATATGCGTTGGCATGAAATGCAGAGAGGCTAGGGGCCATCGAGAGCCATAGGGCGGCGCCCGTCGATGCATAGAGATAGGGAGTAGACAGGGCCAACAGGGCCCCTAGGATGAACAGGTTCCAGCACTTTCTGGTACGTATGAGCATGCGGAAGACCTGACGATTGACATGCCAGATGCCTGCAGTCAGGGGCAAGAGCAGTGCCAGCCAGGTCCAGATGCCGACTCCCTGCCAAGCCATGCCGGGCAACGACACATGAAATGGCTTGACCACATTCGCCGGGTCCCAGGTGAAATATAGATATTGCAGACAGCATACGTAGTAGTATGGCAGCAGGAAGCCCGCCAGGGCTAAGACCCATACCACCGGTCGGAAAGGGCCCATGGTAAGCATGGCAAAGTAGGGCACTAGAATCAGCAGTACTGCCGGAAAATGAATCAGAGCCGCCAGGCCTGCCAGGAGCCCCGCATAAAACATCAGCATGCCCGCCTTCCGGTGGTTCATGGCTGCTACAGACAGGGAAAGCACGGGGATAGCCAACGTATTGGCCACCAAAGGAGCAGATAGGCGCGACCACTCAGGTACCAGGGCCGTAACCAACAGGTACGACATGGCAGCAAGACGGCTGGCCCTCCCAAAGGCCCGCTCTCGGTTCATCATATCATCTAGCAATACCGCCTGGGCAAACACCATTCCATAGGCCAACAGGACACTTAAGATCACTGGCATCCCGCTGATAAGTCCGCCAGACCCAAAAAGACTTGCATAGAAAAAGCCATCGGAGGGAGCGGACAACGGGGGAAGCGGATCCGTGAATGCAGATAGCCGAAGGACAAGGCCGTAGACAAACAACAGGAGGTACGTTAAAGGGTTATGGTCCTGGAAGAGTCTCGTCACAGCCCGCGATTAGAAATCCAGTTTGGCAAAGCAGATGTAGTTGCGGTTCATGCAGGGCATGACGATCTCCCGAAGGCCGATCTGCTTGCCATATTTTGGCATGAACTCATAGTTGCGGTCCAGCCCCTTGAGCGTGGGATCCCGCTTCAGACGACCCTCCGGGTTAATGGTGACACTGTTTAGGATCTGCTCCCTCCGTTCAAGCTGGTTGAAGAGGAAACGGATCTCTCCTCCCGTATTGAACAACAGATAAGACAAAAGAATGTCTGAATTGTCATCGAACTGACGCTTGCGGACGGTATTACTCCATTCTAGCCGACCCTGTGGGCTGAAGTAAAAGATCATGATGTTTTCCGATACGTGGCGGACCATGTTGTTCCCTCCCCACCGGTTCCAGGGGTCTGCCCATCGCCATTGGTTGTAGGGGGAGAGCATCGGGTAATAGCTGTACGGGTTGAAGCCGTAGCCTGGCCCATAGATATAGTCCCACCGATTCCAGGCATTGCCCCGAGAGCTGGTATAATAGAGCTCAGCCACGACGGCATAGCCGCCATCGCGCGTGGGCAGCAGCTGCCGTATAAAATAGTCATTGAAGGCCAGCTTCAGGGAAGAATTGTCGGATCGGGCATCCTGACGCAAGGTATCATTGAAAGGAAAGCGGTAGAAAGCCAGCTGACGGCCCGTCTTCTTGTCCCAGATGTAGCTGAGCAGCCCATCGATGTTGCCACGGCGTTGGGCATGATAGAAAGAGGTCAGTAGGAAGCGCTTGTTGTAGTTATCGGGCCGCAGCCGGATCTCGTCGATGGTATAGTCCCTCCCGGTGATCTCTGAGACCTGCAAGGTGTCAGCCTCTGCACGCTTCACCATCAGGTGGTAATGGGTGACAAACTCCCGGCTGGACGACTGGGTGCTGCGCCCAAAGGCCAGATCGCCGTCGTTGTCCAGCGTGAACTCACCGAAGACGCCCTCTTTGGTCGGAAGCTGCGTAGAGGCTGCGCTCTTCCGCAACAGACTCAAGTCTCGATCGTAGAGAAGTGTCGTGAGGGTAAAAAACCGTTCGCTGCGTCTGTTGATTTTATAGACAAGGATGCGTTGACGGTTTTCACTATAGACCATGGAATAGACCTTGATCTCGCTGCCTCCATCCACATGGGAGGTATCAAGAATGATTGGGTCATTGAGCATTTTCCCATTGGCATCGAGTTTCATAGCGGCATAGGTCACCAAGTTCCGCTTCTGAAATTGGTAAAACATATAGTAATGCTCCGGAAAGGCTACGAAATCGACATTGTTCACACGCTCGGGTAACATCTCCAGCCTGACCTTTTCTTTCATCTGCATCGAATTATCGAAGACAGTAATCTCATTGCGACTTTTAAAATTCTTATATACATGTATGTTGCCGCCGACCTTGCCGATAATCTCAAAGTTCATCTGACGGTAGTCATCCTTGTCGATTTCGGAATATGAGATGCGCTGAGCTTCGGCACTGATCCAAAGGGACAGGAAGCAAAACAAGATGGTTTGTGTTCTCATAGCAATTGCTTAGGTCCAAAGGTACAGAACTGAGCTTCTCGGAAGCTTCCACTTAGTACACGCCCCAGAGGACTACCCAACTTTAACAGACCAGAAACAGCCCAAAGCCGCTTTTAATAGAAATGATTTTCCGTATACCTTTGCCTGCCGCCAGCTACTATGAACGACTAATTCCCGACACAAGTGTCCAAGCACGTGAACCAAGTGACGGGTGCCGGCCTCCTGATCGCCCTAGGCATCATCTACGGAGACATAGGCACTTCGCCCCTCTATGTCTTCAACGCCATCATCGCAGAGAGGGTCATCACCGAAGACCTCATCATCGGAAGCCTCTCCTGCATCATCTGGACCCTCACGCTGCAGACAACCTTCAAATATGTCGTGCTGATCCTTCAGGCCGACAACCGGGGAGAAGGCGGCACCTTCGCCCTCTACGCCCTGGTACGCCGAAGACGCAAATGGCTCATCGCACCCGCCATGATCGGAGGCGCCGCCCTGCTGGCCGACGGCATCATCACCCCCCCCATCTCCATCACCTCCGCCGTAGAAGGACTGCGCAACATCCCCAGCCTCCGACATATTTCGAAAGATATCATCGTCTATATCGTCCTCGCCATCCTTGCCGTCTTCTTCTTCCTCCAGCAGTTCGGCACCGCCTCCATCGGTAAGATGTTCGGCCCTATCATGGCCACCTGGTTCAGCATGCTCGCCATCCTGGGCATCCTCCACCTCAGCGACGATCTATCCATCCTGCGGGCCTTCAACCCCGCCTATGCCTTCCGATTCATCACCCTCTTTCCCAACGCACTTTGGCTGATGGGGGCCATCTTCTTGTGCACCACCGGAGCAGAGGCTCTCTACAGCGACCTGGGCCATTGCGGCCGAGGAAATATCCGCGTGTCCTGGATATTCGTAAAATCCACCCTGCTACTCAACTACCTCGGTCAAGGCGCCTACCTCCTAGAACATCATAACGGCCTGAAAGTCACGGCCGCCGTCAAAGAGCAGCTGTTCATCAACGCCTTCTACAACCTGATGCCCGACTGGTTTGTACTCATCGGCGTTGTTATCGCCACTAGTGCCGCCATCATCGCCAGCCAGGCCATGGTCAGCGGCTCCTTCACACTCATCAGTGAAGCGATGCGGCTCAACCTTTGGCCCAAGTTCCGCATCGTATACCCTTCCGAAGCAAGGGGACAGCTCTACATACCCACCGTCAATACCATCATCTTCAGCGGCTGCGTGGGCGTCGTCCTTTACTTCCGCGAATCCTCCCAGATGGAGGCTGCCTACGGCCTGGCCATCGTCATGACCATGATCGCCACGACGATACTCTTCTCCAACTACCTTGTGTTGCATCGGGTCAACCGATACTGGATCTACCTCTACCTAGCCGTCTATCTGGTCATCGAGTCTGGCTTCCTCCTCGCACTCCTGCAGAAGTTCATCCATGGCGGCTACATCACGCTGATGGTCGCCAGTTTTATGTTCCTCATCATGTATGTTTGGTACAAGTCGAGGAAGATCAAGAACCGCTATATCGAATTCACCCGACTGGAAAACTACCTGCCCCTACTACAGGAACTCAGCAACGACCATACGGTAGACAAATACGCCACCCACCTGATATACCTCACCAGCGCCAATAACCCCAAAGAGATTGAGCATAAAGTGATGTATTCGATCCTCAACCGAAAGCCAAAGCGGGCCGACATCTACTGGTTCGTGCACGTCGACACCATCGACGACCCCTATACCTGCGAATACGAAGTCCAGACCATCATTCCCAACGAGGTAATCCGCGTCGAATTTCGCCTAGGTTTCCGCATGCAGCCACGCATGCACTTGATGTTCCGAAAAGTAGTGGAAGACATGGTCGCCAACAAAGAAGTCAACGTCGTCAGCCGCTACGAAAGCCTCCAGCGCAACAACATCTCCGGTGATTTTGAATTCATCGTCATAGAGAAGTTCCTGAGCCAAGACAACGAACTCCCCTTCTGGGAGAAAGTCATCATGAACCTCTATTTCTGGATGAAAGAAGTCAGCCTCTCCGAAGAGAAGGGCTTCGGGCTCGAGCAGAGCAATGTAAAGACAGAAAAGTACCCGCTCATCGTGCAGCCCGTCACCAACATGCGGCTGAACCGCATTATACGTGACTACTGACGCACTATCGACAGTAGGGAATCCATCACTGCCCGATACTCGGTGAAACGGCCAAGGTCTCTGTGGCTTCCGCCCGGCACCGTTACGAATGCGTCGCCTGCCTTCAGCACCGACTTCAGCCGTACTGCATTTCGATATGGAATCATCCCGTCATTCGTCCCATGAAAGATCGTGACAGGTACGGTGACCGTCTGCAGATAAGCCCAGGTATCTAGCCGTATACGCAGCATGCGCTCCCAAGGAAAGATGGGCAGGCGGCTGGTGGCCAGCGAAGAAAGGCTATAATAGGGTGCCTCCAAGATGAGTCTGCCAGAGGGCTGGCGGCTGGCGAGCCATGCGGCAATGCCCGTCCCCAACGACTTCCCATAGATGATGATAGAGTCTGCCGATACCTTCTTACGGGCCAGCTTATACATCTGCATCGCATATGCGAACAGGACATCCGTCTCCATCGGGCCCGTACTCTTGCCATAGCCAGGATAGTCGATCATCCAGACTTCATACCCGTTCCGGTGGAAGCCAACCACATGCTCGACATACCATCCGATATTCGCTCGGTTGCCGTGGAGATAGAGCACGATGCCCCGAGGCTTTTGATCGGCCACAGGGAATTCTACCAGGCTGAGGTTGGCATCATCGCGGAAACGTATGTTCCGCTCCAGGTATGGCATTCCGAACATATAGTGATGGTCCATGGGGACGGCCACCGGCCGGAAGAAGATCCTGTCTTGAAAATGATAGACGAGAATACCTGCCAGCGCATATATGGGCAGGATCCATCTGACAGCCTTCAGGAATGCCTTCGCATATGGACTGGTCTTGAATGCCACGATCGCAAATTACTGTGATTGGATGGCAGTATCCATGCCAACGGGTTATTTAGGTGTGCAAGGAGCATCCGCCGCTGGCTCAATATTGGAGGATGTCGCGGATGAAGTTGTGGTACTCGGGATAGCGGGGCAGGTTGTTGTGGCCGCCACCATGGATGCGGATCAACGTGGTACGGGTAGGATTCAATGCCTGCAGGCGAATGCTGTGGACGATAGGGATGAGTCGGTCTCTCGTCCCATGAAGGATATACACCGGGCAGCGGACAGCCCGTATCCATCGGTCCGAACGAAGCCGAAATCTCAACACAAATCGGAGGGGCATGATGGGCACCAGCCGCTCCACTACCCTCGAAAAATTATAGTATGGCGCGTCAAGAATCAGGCAACGGGGATGATTATCCGATGCCAGCTTCGTCGCAAAGCCACTGCCCATACTCCTGCCATATACGATGATGTGATCCTCTGGATACTGAGAGGCCAGCTGTTGGTAGACGTATTCCATATCGCGCAGCATCGCCTCCTCGCTGCGCTTGCCGGTGCTCTTACCGAACCCCCGGTAGTCGACCAGCACCACATCGTAGTTGTACCGGTAGAAGTCACGGGCATATTTCGCCCATCCTTTGATGCTTCTCGAGTTGCCATGAAAATAGAGGATAAGGCCCAATGGTGCAGGGCGGTGGAAATGAAGTCCGTTGATCCGTACGCCCGGCTGGACATCGAAGAAGAGCTCCCGGAAGGGCACATCGTATTTGAATTCGAAGTCTTGCGCCAGTTTCTCTGGCTTGAAGATAAACCGCTCCTGCAGCACGTAGAGAAGCAACATCACTCCGAGATATCCGGCCCCTATCCACCACCAGTAAATCTCTAGGAGAAGCATATCAACGGCATTTGCGACCCGACTGCTGCCTGGGGGATGGCATCTCTGACAGGTCCGAGAGAACAGCTCCCTCTGCCACGAATAGCCGATGCAGGCTGCCTGCCTTGAGGGCCAGGTTTTCCGGGCCATGGCTCACGGGGAAGCCAAAGCATACAGGATAAGGAAAAGGCTCGACAACATCCCGGACGATTTCATAGGCCGTCTGCCCGAAGGGCCGCTCTGTGTCGCGGCTGTCGGTGAATCCGCCGATCACCAACCCCGCCAGTCGCTCGAGCTGGCCGCTGCGTAACAACTGGCGCATCATCCGGTCGATGTTGTACAAGGTCTCGCCAACCTCTTCCAGGAACAGGATATTTCCTTCTGTGCGTGGAAAAGAAGGGCTGCCGACGAGGTGTGCCAGCAGGGCCAGGTTGCCGCCAACCAACAAGCCCTGGCCGGTGCCAGGACGATCGAAGGGATGAGCGGGGGAGGCATATTGATACACATGCCCTGTGAGGGCCTGGTGGAGCGATCTGACAGAAGGCTTGCGCCACCCACCCTGCTGGAAGGCGGCGGCCATGGGCGCATGCAGCGTGACCACCCCGTACTGTGCATATAGATGCATGTGAAGGACGGTGATGTCACTGAAGCCGATGACCCATTTGGGATGTCTGACAAATCGACTGAAGTTGATCAGGTCGATGATGCGGGTCATTCCATAACCGCCACGGGCGCACAGGACTGCCCGCACGCTGTCATCGTCGAGCATCTCCTGCAGGTCGGCCGCGCGCTCCGCATCCGTCCCCGAGAAATAACCATCGCCGGCTCCCAGCGTCTGTCCTCGGCGTACGCGGAAACCCCATTCCTGCTCCAGGATCCGCAGGCAGGTACGCATGCGGGCCAGCGACATACGGCCTGCCGGACATACCAGGCCCACCGTGTCGCCAGACTTTAGATATCGGGGGAGGATCGGCATATAGGGGGCTGAGAAGAATTATGCCTCTGGCGGCGACGGCCATTCGCCGCCGTTCAAATATATTTCATTCCCATGGGTTCATCCCGGTACCGATATCTCCAGCGTGCTGCCATCTTCCGTCACCTCCAGCCTATATCGCTGTCCATGCAAGAGGGCATAGTTCTCCAGCTGATGCCCGATGGGAAAGCCGAAGCAGACAGGGAAACCTGCAGGCACCTTTTCTAGGACCATCTGCTCCAGGCTGCGGCCGAAGGCCTCGCCGGGCAGCTCTTTCTTCATTTGGGTGAACCCGCCAATAACAAGCCCCTGCAGCTGATTGAACTTACCGGCACGCTGCAGGTTGGTGAGCATCCGGTCGATGCTGTAGGGATACTCGCCCACATCCTCAAGGAAGAGAATGGCGCCGCGGGTGTCGATCTCAGAGCGGGTGCCCATGCAGGTATGGATCATCGAGAGGTTCCCGCCGACCAGTGGCCCTTCCGCCAAGCCGCTGCGGTCGGCCATATGGGGGGGACATGCCAACGGCACTGCATGGCCGGTCAGGGCATGCCGGATCGACAACAAAGTCTCCTGAACTAAGGACGGCGCTTCCAACCACTGGGCGGGGAAACTGCCGCACATCTTCGAGTGGAGAGAGATGACGCCCGTTTGCCTCCAGATATGCAGATGCAGTGCGGTGATGTCGCTGAAGCCAACGATCCATTTGGGATGGCGACGGAATTCGCCCAGATTCAGGGCGTCCACCATGCGTGTCACCCCATAGCCCCCACGGGCACAGAAGATGGCGCAAACCAGCGGGTTGTCAATCATCCGCTGGAGGTCAGCCGCCCGTTGCGCATCGCTGCCCCCGAGGCTGCCATCCTGCAGCCCCAGCGTCTCACCCAGCTGCACGCGGAAGCCCCAGGCTTGCAGCACAGACACCGCTGGCGCTACTTCCGCAGGCTGGATGGCCCCTGAAGGTGCCGTCAGACCGATCAGATCTCCCTCCCGGAGAAAAGGCGGCAAGACACCGCGCCGCCAAAGACCATCCCCCCGAGACCAGCCAGGTAAAAGGCCCATCAACAACCAACCCATCTGTTGGAGGAAATCACCCCTTTCCATCCCACAAGATACCAAAGCCACCCCTTCCAAAACCTTGGGCTTCTGCAGCGATTGAGGTACTTTTACCCGCCCCAAACCGCCATGCCGCCGCCAGGCATTCCCGGCTTTGGAAGCCAACCCCCATGATGGCAAAGGAATTCAACCGGATGCTGGTGACGGCCGCCCTGCCCTACGCAAACGGGCCCCTGCACATCGGCCATCTGGCAGGCTGCTACCTGCCAGCAGATATATATGTGCGCTACCAGCGGGCAAAAGGGCGCGACATCCGCTTCGTCTGCGGCAGCGACGAACACGGCGTACCCATCACCATCCGCGCCATGAAGGAAGGAGCTACCCCACAGGCAGTGGTCGATAAATACCATCGCACCCTGCAGGATAGCTTTGCCGGCATGGACATCTCCTTCGACATCTACTCGCGGACTTCTAATGCCGTCCACCACGAGACCGCCGCCGGCATCTTCAAAAGAATCCACGAACTGGGACTCTTCGAAGAAAAAGAAACCGAACAGTACTTCGATGAAAAAGCAGGCGTATTCCTAGCAGACCGATACATTACCGGCACCTGCCCCGTCTGCTCCAAGCCTGGAGCCTATGGCGACCAGTGCGAGAAATGCGGCAGCAGCCTCTCCCCAGACCAACTCCTGGAACCCCGGTCGACCCTCAGCGATGCTGTGCCGGTCAAAAGAACCACCAAGCACTGGTACTTCCCCCTGCAAGACTATGAACCCTGGCTCAAGCAGTGGATCCTAGAGGAGCATAAAGAATGGAAGAACAACGTCTTCGGACAATGCAAGAGCTGGCTCGACAATGGTCTGCAGAGCCGCGCCATGACGCGCGACAGCCAATGGGGTGTGGCAGTACCACTGCCCGACACCGAAGGCAAAGTACTATATGTCTGGTTCGACGCGCCCATCGGATACATCAGCGCTACCAAAGAACTCACTCCGAACTGGACCGACTACTGGTGCCAGGAAGATACCAAGCTGGTGCACTTCATCGGTAAAGACAACATCGTCTTTCATTGCATCATCTTCCCCGCCATGCTGAAAGCCCATGGAGGCTTCGTCCTACCCGACAACGTGCCGGCCAATGAATTCCTCAACATAGAAGGCGAGAAGGTCTCTACCTCCCGCAACTGGGCAGTATGGGTCCATGAATACCTGGCAGACTTCCCCGGCGGCCAAGACATGCTCCGCTATGTGCTCTGTGCCAACGCACCCGAGACCAAAGACAATGACTTCACCTGGAAAGACTTCCAGGAACGCATCAACAGCGAACTCGTCGCCATCCTCGGCAACTTCGTCAACCGCAGCTTCGTTCTCATGCACAAGCTCTGCGGCGGGAAAGTGCCTCGCCTCCATGAGGGCTGCGTCGACGAGGCTGATACGCTCATGCTCAACGCCTTCCGCCTCACTGCAGAGAAAGTCTCCGATGCCATCGAACACTACCGCTTCCGGGAAGCACTCTTCGAAGTCATAGACCTCGCCCGCCAAGGCAACCGCTACCTCCAGGAAAAAGAACCCTGGATTGTGGCGCGGAACCTGGCAGAAAAGCCCTCAGAGCAGGAACACATAGACAATTGTCTGCACGTGTGCCTACAACTCTGCGCCAACCTCGCCATACTGGCAAACCCCTTCCTGCCGCATACCGCCCGGCAAATGCTTCACATGATGAAAGTTGTCGAGCGGATGCTCGACTGGGAAAATGCCGGTAAGACAAAACTCCTCGTCCCTGGCTACACGCTGCGCGAACCCCAGCTACTGTTCCGTAAGATTGAAGACAGCGAGATCGAAACTCAAATCCGTAAACTCAGAGCTGGAAGCCTCCGCCAGCCCCCACCACCCACACCCGACAAAAGTCCGGCACCAATGGATAGCCCCATCCCCGAACAAGCCCCCAAGCCCACCATCCCTTTCGAGGATTTTGCCAAGATAGACCTGCGGGTCGGCACCATCCGGCAAGCAGAGAAACTGCCAAAGGCCGACAAACTGCTTCGACTAGAAGTCGATTTGGGCACAGAGGTGCGCACCATCCTCTCCGGCATCGCCCAGCATTTCACGCCCGAAGATATCGTAGGCCGCCAGGTCGTCGTCGTCGCCAACCTCGCCCCCCGCAAGATGCGGGGCGTCGACAGCCATGGCATGATCCTCATGGCGGAAGACACCTCCGGCCAGCTGCGCTTCGTCTCACCAGACCAGGCCGTCCCCCCAGGATCCGCCGTCAGCTGACACCCCACCGCCGAAGCCAAGCCTTCCAAATCCTTTTCTTCTACCAATGCATTTACTTTGAGGAAGAAAATAGTTGTTTAACTAACTATTCGAACCAGTCCTGAGATAAAAAAATCGTAATCAATGAAACGCACAATCCGCAGTGTGGCCGTACTGGGCAGTGGCGTCATGGGCTCCCGCATCGCGTGCCATTTTGCAGGGATAGGCCTGCAGGTACTGCTGCTCGACATTGTCCCAGCAGCAGCAGCCAGTAGCGAGCCTTCGGCCCGCAACCAGCTGGTAAATGATGCTTTACAGTCAGCTGTCAAAAGCAACCCTTCGCCCCTATTTCATAAAGAGGCCCTTCGGCGCATCCAGACGGGCAACTTTGAAGACGACCTCGCCCGCATTGCGACCTGCGACTGGGTCATTGAAGTCGTGGTAGAACGGCTCGACATCAAACGCCAGCTCTTCGAACAAATCGAACGCTACCGCAAAAAAGGCACCCTCATCACTTCCAATACTTCCGGCATCCCCATCCATCTGATGGCGGAAGGCCGCACCGACGACTTCCGGAAGCATTTCTGCGGCACTCACTTCTTCAACCCACCTAGATACCTGCGTCTACTGGAGATCATCCCCACGCCAGAGACAGATCCTGAGATCGTCGACTTCCTTATGCAGTATGGCGACCTCTACCTGGGCAAGACCACTGTGCTCTGCAAAGACACGCCCGCCTTCATCGCCAACCGCATCGGCGTCTTCGGCATCATGGCCATCTTCCGGCTGCTGGACAAGATGGGAATGACTGTCGATGAGGTTGATGCCCTCACAGGGCCGATCATCGGGAGGCCCAAGTCGGCCACCTTTCGGACAGCAGACGTCGTCGGGATTGACACAATGGTGAAAGTGGCCCGCGGTGTATACGACCACTGCCCCGACGATGAGTCGCGCGCGGCGTTCACCATTCCCACATGGCTGGATCAGATGGTCGCACAACAATGGCTCGGCGATAAGACCGGCCAGGGATTTTTCAAGAAGACACGCGGAGCCGGTGGTGAAAAAGAGATCCTCTCACTCAACCTGGCAACGCTGGAATATGGTCCTCGGCAGAAGCCCAAGTTTGCCTCTGTGGAAGCCGCCAAACCCATCGACGACCTGAAGGATCGGCTCAAAGCCCTCTGCACGGGCATGGACAAGGCTGGAGAGTTCTACCGGCACTTCCACTACGGCCTTTTCTCCTATATCTCCCACCGCATCCCTGAAATCACCGACGAGGCCTTCCGGATCGACGATGCCATGATGGCCGGCTTCGGATGGGAGATCGGCGCCTTCGAGAGCTGGGACGTGCTCGGCGTTGCGAAGACCGTCGAGTCGATGAAAAAGGCCGGCTATTCCGTCGCCCCCTGGGTGGAAACGATGCTAGCCGCCGGCTACAAGACCTTCTATAAGGTGGAGCGTGGGAAACGGCTCTGCTACTCGCCCGCATCCGGCGGGTATGTGGGCACAGCCGCCCCCGGGCAGGAGAGCGCCTTCATCGTCATGCGCCACTTCGAGGGCTCGACCGTCTGGAAGAACGCCGCCGCCCGCACCTACCACCTTGGCGACGACGTCCTCGGGCTGGAGTGGTATACCAAGATGGGCAGCATCGGTGGAGAAGTGCTGGAAGGTATACAGCAGACCATCTCGCTGGCTGAAGAGAAATACCGGGGTGTCGTCATTGCAAATGAAGGACCGAACTTCTCCGCCGGCGCCAACGTCGGAATGATTTTCATGCTCTCCATCGAGCAGGAGTGGGATGAGATGGACATGGCCATCCGCATGTTCCAGCATACTATGACGCGGGCCCGGTATTCTTCCGTGCCCGTCGTAGTGGCTCCTCATGGCCTTTCCCTGGGAGGCGCCTGCGAACTCAGCCTGCATGCCGACAAGGTCTGCCCAGCCGCAGAAACATACATCGGGCTCGTGGAGGTCGGCATCGGCGTAATTCCCGGCGGCGGTGGCACCAAGGAGTTCGTACTGCGTGCCGCCGATGAGATGCATGAGGACGAGCCGGAGACCATCACCCTCAAGAACCGCTTTCTGTCCATCGCCACCGCCAAAGTGGCGACGTCGGCGCAGGAGGCCTTCGGGCTGGGCATCCTCCGCAAGGGGCATGATGAAGTCGTGCTCAACCCCAGCCGCCGGATTGCAGAAGCCAAACGATCGGTCCTGGAGATGCACGAAGCCGGATATGTGATGCCCGTGCGCCGAAACGACATAAAAGTGCTGGGACGCTCCGCTTTGGGGGCCATGTATGCCGGGGTCAACGGCATGGTGCTGGCCGGATATGCCACCGAGCACGACAGCCTGGTAGCCAGGAAGCTGGCCTTTGTTATGTGTGGTGGCGACCTCAGCGAGCCCACGCTGGTCAGCGAACAATACCTGCTCGACCTCGAGCGGGAGGCCTTCCTCAGCCTCTGCGGAGAGAAGAAGACCTTGGAACGAATCCAAAGCGTGTTGAAGAGCGGAAGGCCTGTTAGGAATTAGAGATACCCGGAAACCCTACCGCAAGCAGAGCCCTGCCGTGCAAGAGGAACGCTAGGGCAGATAGCCCTTTGCCAGGTCTAGGAATGCGGCCAGCTGGGAAGGCCCTCCCAGCAGCCGGGCCCGCATCGCCTCCACCTTAGGGGCCGCCTCGATGGCGGCGCGGGCATCTAGGAACAGCAGCCGAAGCCTGCGCGCCAGTACATCCTCCACCGTCATAGCCATCTCATGGCGGAACGACCAGGCCACCTCGGCCATCGTATACGGATGGCCGGGATGCAGCTGCTCAGCCAGTAGAGGATCCTCTTTCATCAGCTCGCGGATAGGCTCGGCATCGGCGCCATAGCCAACCAGCAAATCCTGTCGGTCGACATTTGATACCCATCCGTGCAGGCGTAACTGCTCCGTGATGCAAGGCCTTTTCCCAAGCTTGCCGACAAAGGCCGCATTGTCGACGGCATCCTTGGCCATCTTTCGGTAGGTCGTCCATTTGCCGCCTGTGATGCTGACAAGGCCACTGGCAGATACCACAATCGTATGGTCGCGCGAGAGCAGGGCCGTATTGCCTGTGTTGAAAGCGCGGACCAGAGGACGCAAGCCGGTGAACACGCTCCGCACATCCGACTCCCGCACTTCTGTGCGGAGGTACTTGTTGACGTGAAAGATGATGAAGCTGATCTCTTCCCGTAAGGGCAGCGGCTCGCGGAGCACTTCTTCGACCGGCGTGTCGGTTGTGCCCACTACCACATGCCCTTGCCAAGGTACGGCGAACAGGACACGGCCATCGTCCGTTTTGGGGATCATCAGCGCGCTGTCGGTCGGAAAGAAAGAACGCTCCAGGACAATATGCACGCCTTGCGAGGGCGCTACCAGCCGAGGCGAGTCGGGGGCATCCATGCGGATGACATCATCCACAAATACACCTGTGGCATTCACTACTGCCTTGGCCCGCACCTCATAAGTAAGGCCACTGAACGCATCCCGCAAGACGACGCCGCTCACCTTTTTTGCCTCATGCAGCAGGCCTGTCACAGCCAGATGGTTGAAGACAGCAGCCCCGTGCTCAGCAGCGGTCCTTGCCAGGCCGATGGCGAGCCGAGCATCATCGAACTGGCCGTCGAAATATTCGATCCCGCCACAGAGGCCCTTGCGATCGGCCAGGGGTAGCCGCTGCAGCACCTCCTGTTTGTCGAGAAAGCGGGATTGGCCGATGCCGAGGCGCCCCGCCAACAAGTCGTAGGTGAGGAGCCCGGTGCCGTAGAACAACTTGTCCCATCGGGAATAGGTGGGCACGATGAAATCCTGCTGCCGCGTCAGATGGGGCGCATTGCGGAGGAGGTGGCCCCGCTCGCGCAAAGCTTCTCGTACCAACTTGACATTTCCTTGGGCGAGGTAGCGCACGCCTCCATGCACGAGCTTGGTACTTCGGCTGGAAGTGCCCTTTGCGAAGTCATCCCGCTCAGCCAGCAGGACACGGTAGCCCCGTGTAGCGGCATCTACAGCAATGCCGAGGCCGGTAGCACCCCCACCGATCACAATAATATCCCAAACTTCCTTCAGCTGTGACAGGTCACGGACAAGGCGATGTCGCTCCATATCTCGACTCAGCATGTTTATCCTCCGTCAAAATGGAGTGGTTAGGGGCGAGGGGGTTCCGCCCATACCTTGGCAGCCCGGACGGCCCGCTGCCATCCTTCCAGCCGCTCGATCCGTAAGCCGGCGTCCATATCAGAGGAGAAGACTTTCTCCGGTTGCCATTGGCGGGCAATCTCAGCCGTCCCCAACCAGAAGCCGGTGGCCAGTCCCGCGAGGTAGGCTGCACCCAGGGCCGTCGTCTCTGTCACCGCCGGTCGGATGACATCCACCGCCAGGATGTCCGACTGGAACTGCATCAACAGGTCATTCGCCGTGGCACCGCCGTCCACTCGTAATTCCCGGATGGGGATGTTGGAGTCGCACTCCATGGCCAGCAAGACCTCCTGTGTCTGGAAGGCAATGCTCTCCAGTGCTGCCCGCGCGATGTGCCCGCGGCCACTGCCGCGGGTAAGACCTACAAGGGTGCCCCGGGCATCGGCATTCCAGTGCGGCGCACCCAGGCCGGCGAAGGCAGGTACGAGGTAGACACCATCGGTGGCAGCGACGCTGCGTGCTAAGGCTTCCACTTCAGCAGAGGATTGGATAATGGATAAGCCATCGCGTAGCCACTGCACGACTGCCCCGGCGATGAAGACGCTGCCCTCCAGGGCATAATGGGTAACCCCACCGATCTGCCAGGCCACTGTGGTGAGCAGGTTGTTGGAGGAGGCGACTGGCTCCTGGCCCGTATTCATTAGCATAAAACAGCCCGTGCCATAGGTATTCTTCACCATGCCCGGCTCGGTGCACATCTGCCCGAAGAGGGCAGACTGCTGGTCTCCGGCAATACCAGCCACGGGCAGATGATGCGAGGCAAGGATGGAAGACGTATGGCCGAAGACACCACTGCTGGGACGCACTTCTGGAAGTACGGAGGCAGGTATGTCTAAAAGACGCAGCAGCTCTTTGTCCCACTGCAGCGTGTGGATGTTGAAGAGCATGGTGCGCGAGGCGTTCGTCACGTCGGTGGCATGGACGGCACCACCGGTGAGGTTCCAGAGCAGCCAGCTGTCGATCGTCCCGAAGGCGATGTGGCCGGCTATCGCCCGCTTGCGGGCATCGGGGACATTCTCAAGGATCCAGCGTAGCTTGGTGGCCGAGAAATAGGCATCGATGACAAGGCCCGTCCGCTCCCGCACCATCGGCGCATGCCCGCGCGACCTCAGCTGATCGCAGAAGGCCGATGTGCGGCGATCCTGCCACACGATGGCTGGATGGATAGGCTGACCCGTCTCACGATCCCAGACGACGGTTGTCTCGCGCTGATTGGTGATTCCGATGGCATGGATGTCAAGGGCGGTCAGGCCCGCCTTCCGCACCGCGTCCATCGCTGTGCCCAGCTGGGTACTCCAGATCTCGAGGGGGTCGTGCTCCACCCATCCAGGCTTGGGAAAATACTGGGTGAACTCTTGCTGAGCCATCGAAATAATGCGCCCCGCCCGGTCAAAGACAATGGACCGGGAAGAGGTCGTGCCCTGATCCAGGGAAAGAATATGGTCTGCCATGATGCGGATGAATGGGTAAAGAAGAAGCCATGAAAATACTCATTTATCAGAGAAAGGTCGGCAGGCGACCGGGGCCCCACGACCATCCGTGAGATTCGATAACTTGCAGGCATGGACAGCTTCGTCGTCTCGGCACGGAAATACCGTCCGCAAGACTTCTCCACCGTCGTCGGGCAGTCACATATCACGACCACCCTTAAAAATGCCATACGGCAGCAGAAGCTGGCTCATGCCTTCCTATTCTGCGGACCCAGAGGTGTCGGCAAGACGACCTGTGCCCGCATCCTGGCAAAAACAGTCAACTGCGAACAGCTGGGCCCCAACGGAGAGGCCTGCAACACCTGCACCTCCTGCACGACCTTCAACGCCGGCGCCTCCTTCAACATCCACGAGCTTGACGCAGCCAGCAACAACTCGGTCGACGACATTCGGGAACTGACAGACCAGGTACGCTTTCACCCCCAGGCGGGCAAGTATAAAGTGTATATCATCGATGAGGTGCACATGCTCTCCACCTCAGCCTTCAACGCCTTCCTGAAAACCCTGGAAGAGCCACCGCCCTACGCCATCTTCATCCTCGCCACCACCGAGAAGCACAAGATCCTCCCCACCATCCTCTCCCGCTGCCAGATCTTCGACTTCAAACGCATCACCGACGCCGATACAGTAGCCCATCTGGAAGACATCGCCGCCAAAGAAGGGATCCATGCCGAAAAAGGCGCTCTGCAGGTCATCGCACAAAAAAGCGAAGGATGCATGCGGGATGCGCTGAGTACCCTCGACAAGATCGTGAGCTTCACCAACGGATCGCTGACCTATGCTTCGACCCTGGAGCATATGAACATCCTTGACGAGGATGTCTTCTTCCGCTTCCTGAGCCTATTGCAAGCAGAAGACCTCGCCGGGAGCCTACTGCTATACGACGAAGTACACCGCAAAGGCTTCGATGGAGAAACCCTGCTGGGAGAGCTGGCCACCTTCTTCCGGAACCTCATGGTATGCCAGGACCCCCGAACACATGGACTCCTGGAAGTGGTAGAAAGCTTTCGCCCCAGGTACGGCGAAGTGGCAGCCAAGACCTCCCTGCCCTGGCTGATCGGCGCTGTCCACCTCCTCACAGAGGCCCTTCAGACCTATCGCGAGGCCCGCAATAAGAAGCTCCATGTAGAACTGCTGCTCGTGAAGCTCGCCTATCTCTCCCAAGCCGTGGAATGGTCCAGCGACGATCCGGACACAGTCAAAAAAAAAAGGGTTGATGGACGACGGGTCATAGGCTTCCGCAGCATCCCTCGCCTGGGGCCCTCTCTGATCATTCAAGATACCACCCGGGAAAAAGACGAGACGCCCTCCCCCACACCCCCAGCGGCACCGGTGGCGCCCACCCCTCGCCCTCAGCCCATCGAACAATCCTCAACAGCGTCCGCTGCCAACCCTACCACCCCTCGACCAGACGCTAGCGGCATAGGCACCCTGAACAAGCTCAGGGAAAGGATCCTGGCCAGAGGCCAGGCAGAACGCAAAGGGCCCATCCCCCTGAGCGAAGAACTGCTGCAAGACGCCTGGGAACGCTATATCCAGCAAGCTACAGAACAGAACAACCATACAATCGCCGCCAACCTCCGGAACGCCCGACACGTGATCACCTCCGCCCATAGCTTCGAGATTGTGACCGACACCAACCTCCAGCATCGGTTCATCGAACAAGAAAGGGGCGGGCTCATCGAACACCTGCAGGCCTACTTCAACAACCGCACCCTCACCTACCAGGTGGTGCTGGAAGCCCCCGCCGAACCAGCTGACCCCGCTGTTCCCCCCCTGACACGAAAAGAACAGTATCAGCGCATGTCAGAAGCCTTCCCCCTGGTACGGCAACTGAAAGAAAGGCTGGGGCTTGACCTGGAATGAGGCAGCCACCCCTGGCCACTGTTCCCTGATACAACCGATTGACGTACCTTCAACCGTCCAGAAATATCTCAGAAATCCATCCTTCAGATATGGCCGAAGTCATCCGCATGCCGCTCCTCTCAGACACCATGACAGAGGGAAAGATCGTGAAATGGAACAAGCAAGTTGGTGATAAAGTAAAGAGCGACGACGTACTGGCAGATGTCGAGACGGACAAGGCCACGATGGACGTTGTCGGATATGCCAATGGCACCCTGCTCTACGTCGGTGTCAAAGAAGGCGAAGCCGCCAAGGTCAATGAGATCATCGCCATCATCGGCCGGGAAGGAGAGGACATCTCTGGCCTCCTAGACAAAACACCTGCCCCGGGTGCCGCTGCCGCACCCACCCCGGCGCCCGCCGCCACAACTCCTGCCGCCACCATCACGCCAGAGCAGCTGGGTGTCACCATCATCCGCATGCCCCTCCTCTCAGACACCATGACGGAAGGAAAGATCATCCAATGGAATAAGCAGGTAGGCGACCCGGTCAAGAGCGACGACAGCCTGGCCGACGTGGAGACCGACAAGGCAACGATGGAAGTCGTCGGCTATACCAATGGCACCCTCCTCCATATCGGCGTACCCACAGGTGAAGCCGCCAAAGTGAACAGCGTCATTGCGATCATAGGAAAAGCAGGCACCGATATTCGCGAACTCCTGGCCTCACTGGACGGCAGCAGCACACCCGCCGCCACGCCAACAGCAGCCCCGGTAGCCACGGCAACCACCTCCCCCGTCGTCGCGACTACACCGACAGCCATGCCTTCCGAACATGACCGGCTGAAAGTCTCGCCCCTAGCCCGGAAGATGGCAGCCGATAAAGGCATCGACATCCGACAAGTGAGTGGCACCGGAGATGGCGGCCGCATCGTCCGCCGGGACATTGATGCCTTTACCCCCACCACCCGTTCCCAGGCCACGACCCTACAAGCCGCCACTCCCATCCTTACCGGTGAAGAAGGATTTATCGACACACCCAACACTCAGATGCGCAAGGTGATCGCCCGGCGCCTTAGCGAGAGTCTTTACACAGCGCCACATTTCTTCCTCACCATGGAAATCGGCATGGACAATGCGATCGCCGCCCGCACTCAGCTCAATGAACTAAGCCCTGTGAAGATCTCCTTCCAGGACATGCTCATCAAAGCCTGTGCCTTGGCCCTCCGCCATCACCCAGCTGTCAACAGCAGCTGGATGGGCGACTTCATCCGAACCTATACCCATATCCACATCGGCAGTGCCATCGCCCTGCCCGAGGGACTCATCGTGCCGGTCGTACGCTTTGCCGACCGTAAGTCCATGATCCAGATCGCCACCGAAACGCGGGAACTATACGACAAAGCCCGCCAAAAGAAAATACAACCCCAGGAGTTCAGCGGTAACACCTTCACCATCTCCAACCTCGGCATGATGGACATCGACGAGTTCACCGCCGTCATCAACCCTCCCGACAGCTGCATCCTCGCTGTCGGCCGCATCAGTGAGAAGATCGTCCGCAAAGGGGAAGGGTTCGGCGTCACCCAAATGATGAAAGTCACCCTCAGCTGCGACCATCGCAGCGTCGACGGGGCTGTGGGAGCCGCCTTCCTGCAGACCCTCAAGAAATACATGGAGAACCCCATCACCATGCTGCTCTAAGCTACTATGCAAGGCCTCCTAAAGGTCTGGCACAACAAGGCCTCATGCCCAGGTGGATTATAGAGTGGATATAGACAGGTTTTTTTTCAGAACGTCATAGAGGGCGTCCCGGGCAATGGCCTTTTGCAGGATTCTACCATCCGGCCCGATCAGCCAGTTGAAGGGGATGCTGTCAATCCGCCAACGACGAATCACAGGCCCTTCCCAGACACCCGTATCGATCAGATGCAAGCCCGGCACTTGCCGCGTCGATGTCAGAAAGCTCCAAGTATCCTTTTCCGCATCAAGGGCAATATTCACGACCTGCAGCCTGCCTGCCCGGATCCATGGCTGCAGGCGCTTCTCTTCGTCCAAGAAGGCGATGCAGGGATTGCACCAGGTGGACCAGAAGTTGACCAGCAGATGACGACCGGGGGCCGAAACAGGCAGTCGGTTACCGAGAGCATCGGGGAGGGCCAATGGGGGAAGACTGTCGCCGATGGCCAGTTCGACTTCAAATGTTTTCAGATAGTCCAGCGCACGAGCCCGCAGCCGGGCAACGCGCGTATGATGCGGAAACCGCGCCTCCGTCCGAAGAATGAAGGCTTTTAGCGAGTCAAAGTCGCGTCCAAAGTCTACATAGGTATATGTGTAGAGGAAAGCCCCCGGACTGGAAACGGTATCGGCATAGCGGTGGTAGTCTCGCTGCACTAAGACCCGCACAGAATCATACTGCGAGATCCATTGCTGTCGCACGGCCACGTCACTCGCCTGCTCCGCCTGCTCCATAGATGAAGCATTCTGCTCCGCCTGCTCCCACTGACGCTGCAAGAATGCCCATAGCGGGGTGTTGACAGAGGAGCGGACGACAACCATTTCGGATGGCAACACAATATCTCCTTCGATGGACGTCTCTCCGGGATGCAGTATAAAAGGCACCGAGAGGTCTGTGTTGCGCACATGCAGCCGGCATGGGTGTTCTTCATCTACGGGGATGTGCAACATGAGCGTCTCATCATTGGAGCGGAGCGTGGCTGAATGAAGGATGCGCGCTTCCCTGCTGTCACCTGGCAGTGTCTCAATAATGACCGTTCGATGGATCGCATGTCGAAGGCGAAGCTGGAGTGTCGCGGTTGGCTGCTGCGCCGGCCGACAGGCATGCAGTGAGATCAGGCTGAGGATGCAGATAAAGGCCCTGGGCATAAAAAAAAGGTCGCGGCGGATTGATGTGAACTCAAAAATAATATTTGTGTGGGAAGGGCTACTTCCTCACCCATTTCTCATAAATCTGACGTGCATAGCCGTATTGGCCCAAAGAGCTGCCGACATAGCCGTGAGCATCCAGAAGGTCTTCGCAGCAGCATCGTACGTATTGCCATGTATTATGGGATTTTATTTCCGGACTACCTTCACGCATCGACAAAGAATCATGAAAGGCATCAGCCAAACCATCAGCCAGGGGTGATTTCTGTACTTTCGCAGGACCCTTTAAAGCAAGTAAAGCCAGGAACAGGAAAGTGTAATGTGCTGTCCAGGCTGGTACCCCCTTGACAACCTTATATCAAATAAGACCATGGAAAGAAATGTGTCAAAGACAGTCGTCCTGGGAGCTTCCGTGAATCCGGAACGGTATAGCCACTTGGCCATACAGTTACTCCGGAATGCAGGAAGGGAAGTGCTGGCCGTCGGTCCAAAACCTGGCCGGGTGGCAGATGTTGATATCCAGGAGTTGCTACCCCAGGCAGAGGGCGTAGACACCGTCACCCTCTATCTGAACCCTTCAAACCAGCGGTCTTACTATGAAGATATCCTGCGACTGGAGCCCCGGAGGATTATTTTTAACCCAGGGACGGAAAATCCGGAACTCGAAGCATTAGCGACTGCCCGAGGCATTGAGGTCCAACACGCCTGTACACTGGTACTGGTGCGAACAGGGCAGTATTAATAAGACCGATGCCAGGCTTCGGAAATAATACAGCCGGACATGCCTACCAGGGCTTTTCAAATGACGCTGCGTCCATTTTCCCCTTGTGATCCTTGAAGAGAGAGGGAGATGTATTCTTCAGGTCAAGCGGGTTGCTGTTGCCGAACAGGCGCGACAGCAAGGCGATGGGTGTCAGAAAGACATAGAAAACGACAGAGAGCAGGATATTGGGAACGATGAGGCTCAAAACATAGGTGAGCTTCATCCACAGCCAGTCGATCTTCTCGGCCAGACCCTGTGAGAGTAAACCTGCAACCCCTATCCCCAGTGCGGTGAGGAGGGCCCAGTTCATCCGGGTGATCACGTATACAGCGACCATGCCCAAGGTGATCACCAGCAGGGTGGTCTTGGGGTCTGATTTGATTTTTTTCGATGTGCTCATAACTACGGTATCCGTTGAAGTATGAAGGGCTATCAGTCCATTTTAAATTTCACCATCCACTTGTCCTTGTTTTCCCAGTCGGGCTGCTCGGTCTTGCAATAGACGAAGTCGCCTACGACGAGGTAGTCCATCTCTGTGCTCATAAAGCAACGGTAGGAGTCGTACGGCGTACAGACAATGGGCTCTCCCCGGACGTTGAAGCTCGTGTTCACCACCAGGCCATACCCTGTCTGGCGCTCAAAGGCGCTGATCAGCGCGTGATAGCGGGGATTGGTCTCTTGATGAACTGTCTGGATGCGGGCGGAGAAGTCGAGGTGGGTGACCGATTGAATGTCGCTGCGCTTGTAGTATAGCTTTTCCCACAGATCCATGTCGTGATAGTTCTCCGGCAATGTCGATCTGCGTGCTTCCAGCACCGGTGATACCACCAGCATGTAAGGGGAATCTTGTTCCAGCTGGAAATAATCTCCTTTCTTCTCTGCCAGCACAGAAGGGGCAAAGGGTCGGAAGCCTTCCCGGTATTTAATTTTCAGATTGAGTTTCTTCTGCATGTCAGGATTCCGGGCGTCGCCGAGGATGCTGCGGTTGCCCAGTGCCCGCGGGCCGAACTCCATGCGTCCCTGATGCCAGCCGACCACAGCGCCTTCCGCCAGCCGGGCGGCGATGAAGGTGCATAGCGACGAAAAGTCGGCATAGAGATGAGAGACCGCCTTTACCTTTCGGTTCATGAGCATAATCTCCTTGTCGGAATAGTCGGGGCCGAGGTATGATCCAGACATAGTGTCCCTACTGCCGGGGTCCATCACACGGGCCTCTCCGAAATACATCGTGCTGACGGCCAGGGCCGCTCCCAGAGCGCCGCCCGCGTCTCCGGAGGCCGGCTGGAAGTAGATGTCTTTGAAGATTTTCTTCCGGAGCAACTTGCCGTTCGCCACGCAGTTCAGGGCCACGCCGCCCGCCATGCAGAGATAGTCGGCGCCTGTGAGGCGCTTGGCCTCTTCCGCCATCCGGATGACGATCTCTTCGGTGACGATTTGAATGGCTAGAGCAAGGTTGCAGTGGCGCTGGTCAAGCTGGGCCTCACCTTCCCGCCGCGGGAACCCGAAGAGCTTCTCCCATTTATCATCCTGGACCATGCGGAGGCCCGTGGCATAGTTGAAGTAGTCCTGATTCAGCCAGATGGAGCCGTCCGGCTTGATATCTACCAGATGCTTTCGGATCAAGTCGGCAAACGCATGCGTCTCTTGGGCACTGGGGTTACCATAAGGCGCCAGGCCCATAAGCTTATACTCCCCGGAATTCACCGTGAAGCCCAGGTAGTAGGTAAAGGCACTATAGAGGAGGCCCACTGAATGCGGGAACTCCATCTCCTTAAGGATGCGGATCTGTCCCTGCTCTCCCAGTCCGATGGAGGCGGTGCACCATTCTCCCACCCCGTCGATGGTGAGGATGGCGGCCCGATCGTAGGGGCTGGGATGGTAGGCGCTTGCTGCATGCGAAAGATGGTGTTCCGGAAATAAGAGTTTCACCTTTTTCTTGTCGTACGGTCCGACCTCCCGAAGGCCGTCGTAGAGCAACTTCTTGAGGAACATCTTTTCGTTGAGCCATACAGGAATGGCCTTCAGGAAAGAGACAAGACCCTTAGGTGCAAATGCGTAGTAGGTCTGCAACAGCCGCTCAAACTTTAAGAGGGGCTTGTCATAAAAAACGACGGCATCCAGCTCGTCGATGGATAAACCGGCATCTTCCAGGCAATAGCGAACCGCATGGACCGGGAAATTGGGCGTATGCTTATCGCGTGTGAAACGTTCCTCCTGGGCAGCAGCCACGATCTTACCCCCGACAGTCACCGCAGCGGCTGAGTCATGGTAGAAAGCAGAGATTCCGAGTATCTTTTTCATATTTTTTTCACACATTCTTCCATAATGGTTGATACAACTTGGAGGCCTTCAGGTGAAGGACCCCCCATCGCCCAGGTAGCAACGCTTGTATGAACGCAACCCATGTCCTCGATATTATTGATAATCAATAATATTTAGGCAGAATAAAGGACAAATAAAGAAAGAAGATCAGGTTATTGCAAGATGTCAATGAGTGATGATGGCTACCCTTAAAAAAATAGGCTTGTCTTCTACCAGGAAATATGCACTTATGAAATGCGTACTTTTATCACGCAATCATTATGACCATGGAATCCAATCCCACCCTCTTGCCGCCAGGGCCTAGGCCCTGGCGTAAGTTCAATGGCGAGCGGATTGAACTGCCCATCCGGGATGCCGTGGAAGAAGCCATCCGTCGGGAGTCGGCCTCGGGCAATCGGCTGAAAGTTTGCATCGGCACAGACTCGCAGGTTCGGGCTGGGGAAACAGATTTCGCCACGGTCATTGTATTCCTGCGGGAAGGCAGGGGCGGCTTCATGTTTCTGCATACCGAAAAGACAGACATCCCCTATTCCCTACGGGAACGCATGCTGGTGGAGGTCTCCAAAAGCATCGAGATTGCCTATGAGCTCTGCGGGCTCTTCACGCAGTACGATGTGGCCATGGAAGTCCATGCCGACATCAACACCCATCCGAATTTCCGCAGCAACGAAGCCCTGCGGGAAGCCACCGGCTATATCCTGGGGATGGGCTTCGCCTTCAAGGCCAAGCCCGACGCCTTCGCCAGCAGCTGCTGTGCCGATAAATTTGTAGGCTAGCCCTCGCGTCGGCGTGCACGAACATTCCAGTATCGTTCCAGGCACCCAAAAAGAAATAGGAAAGCCCCCACCAGCTGCCGGAATACCTTCCACCGGTCGCCAGCCCCATAGGCATCCCAGGCTCCCCAGACAGACAGCAGGAAGCCCAGGCCCAGCAGCACCATCACACAGATGGCCTTCATAGAGATTCGCTTACTTGCAACCGTGTCTTCCGCCTGCATACGCATCCTTCATTCAAATGTCAACCCTCCCCAGCAAGGCCAGCAGAAGGACGAGAAGTCGTCAAAGCCTGCCCCCCGCATGCTCGGCATTCAGCTGGCCGATGTACTGTAAGATCTCCTCCCGGCCCGTTCCCTTCGCAGCGCTGGTCACGAAATACGGCGGCAACTCTTCCCAATGGGCCCGCATGGCTTCTAGGAAAGCCTGTACATGGCGGCTCACGGCGCGCTGCGTCTCCTTATCTGATTTTGTGAATACCAGGCAGAAGGGGACGCCCCATTCGCCCAGTTTATTGGCAAAGGCCAGGTCCTGCGCCTGGGGAGTGTGACGGGCATCCAGCAACAGGAACAAGACCCCCAGGTTCTCCCGCTTCCGCACATAGCCCTCGATCATCTTTTCCCAAGCCTTGCGCTGGGTGGCAGATACCTTGGCAAAACCATAGCCCGGCAAGTCCACCAGATACCAAGAGAGCCGCTCACAGTCAACAGAGAAATGATTGATCAACTGGGTCTTACCCGGTGTGGCAGATGTCTTGGCCAGATGCTTGCGGCCGGTGAGTAGATTGATCAGCGACGACTTCCCCACATTGCTCCTTCCAAGGAAGGCATATTCAGGCCTGTCCGGTGGCGGACAGAGCGCCAGGGAAGGACTGCTCACCAAATATGTTGCGCTTCGAATCACCATGACCATCACTTCGGCACGAATTTCGTCATTTGTACCAGACTGGCTCTCGGAGGGCCCACCAATTCCTGCCCTTGGGAAAATCTAGCAGCGTAATTTTACCCGTATGACCGGTTTCGCCCACGACCACATCGTTCCTGACCCCAACGCTGGCCGCGATAAAAAGGCACAGGTTGCTGGCATGTTCGATGACATTGCCCGCCGTTATGATTTCATGAACCGGTTCCTATCTGCCGGCATAGACATTGGATGGCGCAAGAAAGCCCTTCGCAAACTTAGCGCTAGCGCCCCTCGAGAGTTGCTGGACGTGGCGACCGGCACCGCCGAACTCGCCATCCTAGCCGCCCGGATGCTGAAGCCACAACAGATCCTTGGCATCGACATCTCCGAAGGGATGCTGGAGGTGGGAAGGAAAAAAATAGCAGCAGCCGGGCTCAGCCCCATCATACAGCTCCGTACCGGCGACAGCGAGCGCATCGAAGCAGAAGACACATCCTTTGATGCCGTCACCGTATCCTTCGGCGTGCGCAATTTTGCCGACCTGACCCGAGGACTGACAGAGATCCACCGCGTACTCCGTCCAGACGGGACAATTCTCATCCTGGAATTCTCGAAACCAACCACATGGGGCCTGCGGCATCTCTACCGCTGGTACATGAACGTGCTGGCACCCTTCTTCGGAGGGCTCTTCACCCGCAACCCCGCTGCCTACCGATACTTGCATGCGTCCGTACAACATTTCCCCGAAGGCAATGCCTTTCTGGAAGTGCTGCAGTCGGCAGGCTTCCGGCAAATGACTTGTGAAAAACTCAGCTTCGGAATATGCAGCATCTACTCCGCCATCAAGTGATGGTAATCGCCCTAACAATCCTAGTCATTGGGACAGCCAGGGCCCAGCGGGCCTTCAACCTGCCTGACCATGACAAGAAGCCCTATTACTTCGGCATCATCCTAGGCTATAATACTTCTCACTTCAACATCACCCATCACCCGGTCTACCTTGAGCGGGATACCATCCAGACGATTGAATCCCTCAACTCGGGTCGCGTCCACCTGGGCATCCTCTCCAACTGGCAGATGACTCCCCGACTAGACCTGCGGTTCTATCCACTCAACCTGATCTTCAGCGAAAAGAAGTTCAGATACACGGAAAACCCAGCCTACCATAACAGCCAGCCGAAGACAACTACCGAAAGCGTCGAGTCCATCGTCATGAGCCTACCCCTACAGATCCGATTGAAAAGCGACCGCATCGGTAACTTCCGGGTCTACACCCTCGCCGGCGGTAAATATGATTTCGACCTGGCCAGCAACGCCGGCTCCCGCAATGCAGAGAATACGGTGAAGGTGTTGAAGTCAGACTTTGGCGTCGAGGGAGGCATCGGATTCCAGTTCTTCTTCCGCTATTTTATCTTCTCCCCAGAGATCAAGTTCAGCTACGGCGTGACCAACGTCCACGCGCGCGATGCATCCCTGCGCTACTCCAATGTGGTCGATAAGATGAACTCCCGTATGATCCTCTTCTCACTGCATTTCGAAGGAGGTGGCATCGGATTCTGACAGCGGCTTCCTAGAAATCAAACTCCCTTCGCTGGATATTCCAGCGCATGCCCGCCGAAAAAACCACATTGTTGTCAAAGGCTGGGCTCTTCCGGATAGACGCACTGGCCTCGAAGAATAGATTATCCCGCCACTCATAGGCCGCCCATAGATTCGCATTCAGATACCGGCCACGGTCCGGTGCCCCCCAGGTGAATCCATAGTCTGAGCGGCGGGTGCGATAGGGCCTGAAGATATTATTACCCCAGTTGACACCACCCAGGTCGCTGCCCGCCGTCCATTGCGTGATACGGCCCTGCAGATACCATCGGGGAGCCGGCTGATACCGAAGGATGGCCAGCGCCTCGACAAAATTAGACATCAGCGGATGCGCCAACGGCTGGTTGTAATGCGAGTAGTTGGCGACTGTATCATAGTGTGAGTATGTGAAGGGACGCACCGCATTGAACTCGACCTGCAGATCTAGGTTGTCAACCCCCGCCACATCTATGTACTTCAGGCCGGCCTGCAAGCCCCATTTGTTCACCCAGGAACCCTCTCCCTTTTTCAACTCATTCAGGAGGAACTCGTCAAACAGCAACTGCCCATAGAGCTGAAGGCTCCTGGAGACATTGACCTTCGCCTCCAGCCCCATCATGGCATTGTCAGGGCTTCCCACCTGCATTTCCATCGGCCGCAGGAAGATGACAGGATTCAGATAGCCGAATTCCACGTGGTTAGCACGACCGAAGACGACACTGGAAAATAGTCCCAGGGTAAGCCATCGCGGGGCATTAAAACTGATGTGATGGATGGCCATATACTTGCGGGGGAGTACCGTATCCCCGCGAAGACCTCTGTCATACTGAACGTTCAGCTCCATGATGCGGCTGATATAGTTCAGTTTCCAGACCCGCAGGTTCATGTTCAGAAAGAGGTGGTTGGCCCCAAAGTCGCTCAGGAAAAGGCTGCGGTAGCCATTGCCGAGGAAGGCACGATCGTAGCCGAACTGCAGGTCCAGATATTTGGCGACATTGAACATGATGCCGCCACGGGCATCAAAATAGTCACGAGCCGGGCCGCCTTTGAAAGGCTTGGTAGCCCCTACACCTGGAAAACCACCATAGCGGCCGAACCACTCGTTCACAAAGGCCGGGGCCCGCTCCTGGTTTTCGGTGACATAGGTATAGAAGCCAAACTTACCGCCCACCAATGCCCGAGCAGAGAAGCCACGGGTATTCTGATAGCCGGGCAGATCACTGCGATTGTCTGAGAGATAGCTGAACTGCAGCACCGGGTTGACCGACAGGAAGAAGTCGGGACGGTCGACTTCCACCATATTCACCGGAGTGGGGAAAAATGATTTCAAAACTGGCTTGGCAGACCGGTATCCTGACTTGTCGCCGCGCACCCATTCCAGGTTGTTCATCCGGGCGCGGCGGATGTTCTGCAGGTCCGTAGCCGTCAGCCCCAGCGTGGCTGCCTCTTGCTCCAGCCGGTCGAGTGACTGCACCCACCATTTCCGGTTGAAAGGCCGGATATGCGAGAAGTTCAGTACGCTGTCACGCCGGGCCTTTACCGCGAGGCGCTCCAAAAGAATGAGGTCCCGGGCACCACCGGGCAGGTAGGTGGACTGGCTGTATGCAAGAATAGGGAAGATGAGCTGGACAACGACAGATACTGTTTTGATAACTTGCATAGGTGACGTCTGCCGGTTTTTACAGGATGGAAACATGAAAGTATGAAAAGGTACCTGATTAAAGGCATACAGATCATCAACGAGGGTGCCATCCGGGAAGGGGATGTCTGCATTGAGCAGGGTAGAATCGCTGCCATCGGACAAGCGCTGCCTAAGGCTGCTGGCGCCATCGAAATCGATGGCAGCGGCAAGTACCTCCTCCCCGGTCTCATCGATGATCAGGTGCATTTTCGCGAGCCGGGCCTCACCCACAAGGCAGAGATACGCACCGAGGCCAGGGCCGCAGTGGCCGGAGGCGTCACCTCTTACATGGAAATGCCCAACACACAGCCGCCCGCGCTGACACTTGCGCGGCTGGAAGAGAAATATGCCATTGCCGCCCGGAGCTCGCTGGCCAACTATTCTTTCTTCATGGGCACCTCCAATGACAATATGGAAGACGCCCTCGTAGTGAACCGCCACAAACAAGACATCTGCGGCATCAAAATCTTCATGGGCGCCTCCACCGGGAATATGCTGGTCGACAACCCTCTCGCCCTGGAGCGGTTGTTCCGGGACAGCGAGGTGCTCATCGCCACCCACTGTGAAGAAGAGCGGACCATCCGCGCCAACCTCGAACGCCTGCAGGCTAGCGGCCGGGAACTGGGCCCGGAAGACCATCCCATCATCCGGGATGTCGATACCTGCTTCGCCTCCTCCTTCTATGCCGTTCAGATCGCCAAACGTCACCAGACACGGCTGCATATCCTGCACATCAGCACGGCCCGCGAGATACAGCTGTTCAGCAACATGCTGCCGCTGACAGAAAAACACATCACCTGCGAGGTCTGCGTACATCACCTACACTTCACTTCCGACGACTACGCGAGGCTGGGCTATAAAATCAAATGCAACCCGGCCATCAAATCCCCGGAGAACCGGGAAGCCCTCTGGAAAGCATTGCTCGACGGCACCATCGACGTCATTGCCACCGACCATGCGCCGCACACCCTGGCAGAAAAGCAAGGGCCCTATGGCCATGCCCATGCAGGACTGCCTCTCGTACAGCATAGCCTCTCCCTCCTGTGGCACTGCCACCAAGAGGGGCGAATCCGCCTAGAGTACATCGCACAAAAAACAGCGCATGACGTGGCCGACTGCTTTCAAATCAGAGACAGGGGCTATATCCGGGAAGGATACTTCGCTGACCTGGTCATCGTCGATCCTGGTGCACCAAACACCGTCACGACGTCAAACATCCTCTACAAATGCGGATGGAGTCCTTTCGAAGGATTTCAGTTCCCCTGCTCCATTACCCATACCTTCATCAGCGGTCATCTCGCCTATGCACAGGGACAATTCTATGATGATGTGATGGGCCAGCGAATGACCTTCAACCGGTAAGCATCGACCCTAGCGGTCCGCCATTATGCAGATAGACCCGACAACCTATGCGGACCTGTCCATCTTCCTGGCAGAAGAGGATTCCTCCATCTTCCATCGGCTAGACTTCACCCGGACCCAGTCGGGCAAAGACATCCTGCTGCAGGCCTTCAAGCATCCACTGAAGACGCAGGAAGAAATTCAGGCCACCCAAGCTATCCTCCAGGCCATCCGGGAAAAAATCAGCCAATGGCCGGAAAGGGTCACCAACGGCACCCTGCTCGTGGTGGAGAAGTTTCTTGACTATCCCATGGATGCGATGCCTGCATCGCCAGCCCGATTCCAAAGCAGCCTCTACCGACTCTTGCACGGGCCCGACTTCTCGCTGGCACGCTACTCCCTCACGCACGTCGTCGACCTGGTTAGGGGATTGAAAGCCATCACAGACCTGTTCCCCCAACAGGCATGGCCAGAGCAGCTGGCAAGGACCCTCGCACGTACCTGTAGCCTGTTGCAGCACCGCCAACTGACGGCACTGCTGGAGCGGGCCGAAGGCACCGCTTTCAACACCAGCGAAACCATCCGCTACGCCCGCTTCTTCCATCAGGCCTTCCATCGGCAAACCCAGGAACTCATACAGCTCTTTGGCAGGTGGGATGCCTGGTACTCCATGGCAAAGGCCATGGATGCCTACGGGCTTGTCTTCCCCGAAGTCACGCATGAGCCCACCCCCCGCCTTGAAGCCGAAGGCCTCTTCCACCTCCTGCTGAGCCATCCGGTGCCTTATGATATCTGTATGGACGCCCAGGCACACTTCATCTTCCTGACCGGTGCCAACATGGCCGGAAAGAGTACCTGCATCAAAGCCGTCGGACTGGCTACCTTCCTCGCCCACCTTGGGATGGGCGTACCCGCCCAACGGATGCGCCTCTCGGTCTTTGATGGGATCCTCAGCAACATCAACGTCTCCGATAACATCGCCAAAGGCGAGAGCTATTTCTACAACGAAGTGCACCGCATCCGCCAGACCATCGAGACCATCCGAGATGGGAGGCGTTGGCTCGTGCTCATCGATGAGATCTTCAAGGGCACCAACATACAAGACGCCATGAAATGCTCCCTGGCCGTGATACGGGGGCTGCTGCGCATCCGCCAGACCCTCTTCATCCTCTCCACACACCTCTATGAAATCGGAGAAGACCTCAAAGATGAGCCTACCATCCGCTTCCGGCACTTTCAAACCAGCATCATCGACGACCAGCTCACCTTCCACTACCAGCTCCGGGAAGGGATCAGCCAGGATCGCTTCGGTTACCTGCTACTACAACAAGAAGGCGTCGTAGGCTTGCTCGAAGCCCTCTAGCTGTCAAGGCCTGCCAATACCTTCTCATGTCGCTGGCCTGAAAGGACGGTTGAAGGGTTCAAGAAAAAAGCAGTGATAGTCCAAAAAGGCACACAAGGGCCTCGGCATTCTAACACTACGCTGCGTATTTGTCATTATGTGAAGCAAAATGGTAAAGAGAAATTATGTTATTTTTATACATACATTAAAACCAGAACCCATGAGGAAATACACCTTAACGGTGTCAGCGCTATTTTTTTTTATGCTCTCAGCCCAGGCGCAGCGGAGCATCAAAGGTCGAGTCACTGACGAGGCTGGGAAGCCCCTTGCCAGTATCTCAGTGGTAGCAAAGGGAACATCGGCTGGCACCACTACAGATGCAGATGGCACATACAGTCTTTCTATGCCCACCGGTTCGAGGACGCTGGTTTTCTCCGGTGTCGATTTCGAATCCCAGGAACTGAAGCTCGGTACAGGCCCTACCCTTAATGTCAGCCTTACCTCTACTGAAAAGGCATTGACAGAAGTGGTCGTCACCGGTTACGGACGGGAGAGTAAGCGTAAATTTACTGGAGCAGCCACGGTGCTCAATTCGAAGCAGATCCAGGATGTGCCGGTCGTCTCCTTCGACCAGAACTTCCAGGGCCGCATCCCCGGACTGCTTGCCAACTCCGGTTCCGGGCAGCCCGGTGCCGCCGCCAACGTCAGGATACGCGGCACCCAATCGATCACCGGTGCCTTTGTACAGCCGCTCTACGTGCTCGACGGGGTACCCATCTCCTCGGCAGACTTCTCCACCTTGAACCCCAACGACTTCGAGAGCATTACGGTGCTCAAGGATGCCGGCGCAGCCGCCCTCTACGGTGCACGCGGAGGCCTGGGTGTCATAGTCATCACGTCCAAGCGAGGCAAGGCCGGCCAAGCCAATTTCTCGTACCGGACCCAGACAGGCATCACCCAGCGCCCCGCCGCCTCCCGATTCGACCAGATGAGCTCAAGGGAGATGCTGGACTACGAGGAGTTCGTGGGTGGCTTCGTTCCAAGCCTCGTGGCGCCGGGTTGGATCTACTCCAGGAACAATCCGGCTTACGCCACATTGCCAGCCACCTCCCCCACGTCGAACCCGTTCGGCGCCTCCAAGGCGCGCTATGATTTCCTGAGGGACAGTCTCGCAAACAACAACGTCGACTACTACGGCCTTGTGTTCAGAACGGGTGTGTCTCAGTCACATGAGATCAACATGAACGGCGGAACGGCCAACAACAAATACTTCGTCTCCCTGAACTTCTTCCAGATGGACGGTACCGACAGGAAGTCGAATATCAAGCGATATACCGCCCGTTTCAACCTCGACAACACCGTAGGCAGGCTGAACATCCAGTTCAACAACAGCATCGGCTACTCCATCACCGAACGGAACGAGGGTGACTTCTACGGCGGCAGCGGTACGTCGAACCCCTTTGCGATGTCCTGGAGGGCCAAGCCATACGAGAACCCCTACAGGGCCGACGGCACACTGATCTTCGGTCCATCCACCGCCCAGGTCCCCAAGGCCATGGCCAACCTGATCGAGCGTTCCAATAATTCCCTGTGGATCGACAATCAGATAAAGGCTGTCACAGGCCTGACCCTTGCCTATCGCATCATCCCAACGTTGACCATCAAAAACACATCAGGCCTGGACGCGGCCCTCAATTTCGCCCAGGCATCCATCAACGCAAAATCATACGTGGGATCCCTCCAATCATTTCAGGCGGGATATCTGAATCAATCCCAGCTGGCCAGGTTGCAGCTGATCAACACGTCTGGCGTCATTTTCAACAAGCAGTTCGCAGAACGACATGACGTCGAGGTGGGTGGCTACTTCGAGGCCGTTCGCGGCTGGAACAAGGGCTTCGGCTTCACCCTTTACAATCTCGACCCGCGTCTGACCCAGACCGGACAGGGCGCAGGTACCCTGGCCACCGGCGGCGCCGCCAACTTCGCCCAGAACGGCAACAGTGCCAAGTCGGGCTTCGGCATCCGCTCTTATTTCGCAAGTGGTCGCTATACCCTGGACAACAAGTACACACTTACGGCCAACATCCGCCGAGACGGCACCTCCCGGATCCTGAACCCGGACAATAAAGAAATCACCACATGGGCCGCCGGTATCACCTGGGATGCCTTGAAGGAGGACTTCCTTCGCAATGTGAAATGGCTCTCCGACCTGCGTGTCCGAGCCACCTACGGTGTAGTACCCAACATCGGCTCCATCCCGGGCGGAACCTACGGCCTCGGCAGTAATTTCTATTCCGTACCCGGCTATCTGAACGCCCAGGTGCCGACGTTCGCCACCACAGCCTATGCAGGGTCACCCATCACCGGTCTGGTTCCCCGAGCTACCAACGAGAATCTGAAGATCGAGACGGTGGCCAAGGCCAACATCGGGATCGACCTCGGTTTCGCCCGCAACCGCGTTCGCCTGAGTGTGGAAGCCTATCACAATCTTACTCGCGATCTCTTCGTCAGCCAGCGCCTGGTGGCCACCTCAGGCTTTTACGGATCCAGCCTGAACGTGAACGCGGGAACCATGTCAAACCGCGGCCTTGAGTTCGATTTCGCTGTAGAGATCATCCGCAGCAAGAACCAGGAGCTGACCTTCCGTGCCAACCATTCGATCAACATCAACAAGATAGAAGACCTCGGCTCGGTAACGGAATACCCGGCCGGCACCGCCATCATCAAGGAAGGCCTACCCTACGGACAGCATTACTCCTACTGGTACCTTGGCGCCGACCCCGCAACGGGCCGCCCTCAATACATGAAGCCGGACAAGTCCACGACCACGAACATCAACGAGGCAGGACAATTCCATGAGTTCGGCACCTGGCTGCCGAAACACGTGGGCGGCTTTTCCATGGACTACAGGTTCAAGCAGTTCACCCTCAGCGCCCTTTTCTCCTATCAGCTGGAGGTCATGCGCTACAACAACGTGCAGAACTGGGTCACGCAGGGGGACGGTCTGTATACCGGCGCCGTTACACAAAGTCGGCGTCTGCTCACCGATCAGTGGAGGAAGCCGGGTGACGTGAAGATGGTCCAGTCGCCCGCATTCAGCCGCCAGTTCACTTCCTATGACATATCCGACGCAAAGTTCCTCCGCTTCCGGAACCTCAACTTCGCCTACAACATGAGTTCATTGAGCATAGGCAGGCTCAAGCTCATGAAATCCGGCAGGTTGTACATCCAGGCACAGAACATCGCGATCTGGAGCCCCTGGAGCGGTCTAGACCCTGAAGACAGCGATAACATCAGCCTCGGCGAGTTCCCGAACCCCAAGGCGATCGTTGCCGGTCTTGACATTAATTTTTAATACATCACAAACCAGAACAGATGAAACTGAAGAAGTTAATACTGGCCTCATCGGTGGCGATTGCACTGGCTGTGAGTTCCTGTGAGAAGCTCATAGTGATACCTGAGACGGACCTGATCGGAGGCGATGTAGCCCTCAAGACCGTCACCTTTGCCGAGCAAGCCATCATCGGCATCTATGCCTCCATGGGTACGGAGATGAACATCCAGATGAACGCCGTCTTTGCAGACGAGGTCATCAGGGCCGAGTTCTATAACGCCACCACCACCCACGAGTGGCAGTACGGAGCGGCTGACGTCGGGTTGCGGGACAGCTATACCGCCATCGCCCCGAACTATACCATTGTCAACCGAGCCAATGTGGCACTGGTCGCCATACCCAAAGCCGATTCGACAATGGCCGGAGACAATGCAAAGAGAGGACGCCTGCAGGGAGAAGCCCTATTCCTGCGTGCGTACGCCCACTTCGAGCTGTTCCGCTATTACTGCGGCAACTACGACCCCAACGGACTGGGTATGGTCTATATGGAGAAGTCGACCATCGATCCGGCCCCCCGGATCAAGATGGGTGAATACTTCGCCAAGATCAACGCCGATCTGGTGGCCGCCAGACCGCTAGTAGCACAGACACTGGCAGACATCAACCGTGCCAACCTCGCGGCCGTCATCGGCCTCCAGGCCCGCGTCGCGCTCTACCAACGCAACTGGGCGGCTGCAGAGACCTTTGCCACCGAATACATCAACCTGGTCCCCCTTGCCTCCATCACTAGCTTCCCGGGTATTTGGACGGACGCGAACACGGCTGAGCAGGCGTTCCGCCTGATCCGCACCAACTCGCTGGGAGGTCGCATCGGGTCGCTATTCCGGTCCACATCCGCCAGCGCAGCCAATATCGGTCAGGTCACATGGAGGCCGGCCAACAAGTTGTGGACCGCCTTTAACCGGACAACAGACGTTAGGGCCAACAGCTTTTTCAGGGACGAGCCACTGCTTACAGCCGCCGGACGGAGTTCTAGGCTTATCCAGAAATATGCCGGCACAGCCTATGGCACTCCAAATGAGAATGTGGCCAATGCTAAAGTCTTCCGTACGGCTGAGATGTTCCTCATTCGGGCAGAGGCCAGGGCTGAACTGGGAAGATTCACCGGATCGAACGGAGCAGATGCAGATATCAACACCCTGCGCGCCAACCGCATCACGGGATTCGTGAAAGGCACTTACACATCTGCCGCGCAAGCCATCACCGACATCATGCTAGAACGCTATCGCGAGCTCTGCTATGAAGGTCACCGCTTCTTTGACCTGAAGCGCCGCAGCCTACCTGTACAGCGTACTCCCGCAGACGCCCCCAGCGCTGCAGGCACTACGCTGGAAGCCAACAACTTCCGCTTTGTGCTACCGATCCCCTTGCCAGAGATCGTGGCCAACCCACTCATGCAGCAAAACCCAGGATATCAATAGAGAAATCTGCCTTTATCCAAATCTTCTAAGGCCGGCTACATGCCGGCCATTTTTTTCCCTTTCATGCACAACCAGAGTGGCACATGTGAGAGAGATATTGAGAATATGGATAACTTCATCCCCCACGCACATGGAAGTCCATTCAGACATTTGATGTCAGGCAGCCTTCCTCATAATTCCCCAGGATGAAACGGATTGCAAGGATTAGTTTTTTTATCTGCATGCTATCACCCTTCCTGGCCAAGGCACAGGAAGGATTCACCGTAAATATTCGACTCAAAGGACTGGGAACGAACGGTATTCGCATCTATCACCTAGTCAACGGTAAGACAAAGCTCGACACCTTGAAGCCTTTCTTGAAAGATAGGATCGTCTGGAAAGGAAGAACACCCGAGCCCCAGATCGCCCGCATAGAAGTGCTCGATACCACCCAGTACCTCTACCTCGGAAAGGCGGTCTTGATGCCTCCACAGCTATCCTTCATGCTTACCAACTGCGTCATCGACATCGAAGGTACAACGACGGAGGCCTATTCCGCAAAAGTCAGCAGCAGAGACCCTGATGTACAAGCATATGAGTGGTTCCATCGCAGCGACGTTCCATTAATGACCGAATCCTGGTCATTGCAGCGAGAAATGAACCTGAAGATGAAAAACACAGATACCTTAGGAATAGGCTCCATCAAAGACAGGATAAACCTCTTGCGAAAGAAGAATCAGTCTTTGAGGAGCGCCTTCATAGATAAACATCCGGATGCCTTTGCCAGTCTATGCATGCTTCAAAACATGGGTCTCATCTTCACAAATGAGCAGATGTCCGCCAAGTTCAATGGCCTTGATCAACGTCTGCGCACTTCCGCCACAGGTCTAATCGTCGAGCAGCGCATCGAAAGCAATCGCAATACGGCTGCGGGAAAGCCCGTGATCCCATTTCGACAGGAGGGAATCGATGGGCAGATGATTGATGTAAATGCCCTAGCCGGCAAAGTGGTGCTCATTGATTTCTGGGGAAGCTGGTGCGTGCCCTGTAGAAAAAGCCATCCCTCCATGAAGGAGCTTTATGCCGCATACAAGGACCGGGGGTTTGAGATCATTGGTATTGCAAACGAGGTTGCGGGAGGTCCTAAACCCAGAGATACACAACAAAGAAACTGGCACAAGGCAATAGAGGATGACGGAATTCCTTGGAAGCATATCCTGTATGACCCAGATCTCTCCGACCTGGTCAAAGCCTACGACATAGGCGCTTACCCCACCAAGTTCCTGGTCGGAAGTGACGGCAGGTTTATCATGCGGATCCTGGGACAATCCGAACAGAACCATGAACTCTTGAAAAAAAAGCTCGAGGAACTACTTCCTCCGAGATAAAGACTGGTCCAATACATTCAATCGTTGACCACAAAATCCTCAAAATTGACAGTTCATGAGGTCTCTTAACAGAATTCCCTCCATCTCTTCTATGGTCCTTGAAGACCGTATAAAGCCCTCGTGGATAAAGTAAGCAGATTCTCTGCTCCTTTTTGCCATTCGTAACCAATAAAGTCCTGCTCCGCCAAATAGATTCATTTCCCCCAGCTGTCGCGGTCCAGGCTGCGGAACTGGATGGCTTCTGCCACATGCTCGGTACGGATGACAGATGATGCCGCCAGATCTGCAATGGTCCGGGAGACTTTCAGGATCCTGTCATAGGCCCTGGCAGAAAGGTTCAACCGCTCCATCGCCTTCTTGAGCAGTTGGCCACTGGCCTCGTCCAGGGCGCATACCTCCCGCAGGCGGCGATGGCCCATCTGAGCATTGGCAAAGATGCCGCCCTGCTCGCGGAACCGCTCCGCCTGCCACTGGCGGGCCCTGACCACACGTTCGCGGATGTGGGCAGAAGACTCTGCAGCCATGGTAGAGGATAATTCAGAAAACGCCACGGGCGTGACTTCCACATGCAGGTCTATGCGATCCAACAAAGGGCCAGAAATGCGATGTAAGTATTTCTGCACCGCCCCCGGCGGACAGCTGCATACCTTTTCAGGATGATTGTAATACCCGCAGGGGCAAGGGTTCATCGATGCCACCAGCATGAAGGAGGCTGGAAAATCGACAGCGATCCGCGCCCGACTGATGGTGACTTTCCGCTCCTCCATCGGCTGCCGCATCCCCTCCAGCACACTGCGCTTGAACTCTGGCAACTCATCCAGGAAAAGGACGCCGTGATGTGCCAGCGAGATCTCACCTGGCTGAGGCTGGCTGCCCCCACCAACCAACGCCACATCGCTGATGGTATGATGCGGAGAACGAAAAGGCCGCTTCGACACCAGCATCGAATGCTCCGGCAGCTTGCCCGCCACACTGTGAATCTTTGTCGTCTCCAGCGCTTCCTGCAACGTCAGGGGTGGCAGGATGGTCGGCAACCGCTTAGCCAGCATCGTCTTCCCGGCACCAGGTGGACCGATCAAAATGGCATTGTGGCCACCGGCAGCCGCTATCTCCAGCGCCCTTTTAATGTGCTCCTGCCCCTTCACTTCCGCAAAATCCGTATCAAAGACCGTCTGCTGCTGCAAGAACTCCGTATGCACATCCACCTCCACGGGCTGCAGCGACTGCCCCTTGCTCGCGAAAAAATCCAGCACCTCCCGGATATGCCGCACCCCAAATACATCCAGCTGACCGACCATGCCCGCTTCCTTTGCATTGGCGAGAGGCAGGATCAACCCCCGAAAACCGTCGTTCCGCGCCTGGATGGCGATCGGCAGAGCCCCCTTGATGGGACGGACCTCTCCTTCCAGACTTAACTCCCCCATCAACAGGTAGTCGCCCAGCCGCTCCCAGCCCCGCATCTGCTCAGAAGCCCCCAACACGCCCATCGCTATTGGTAAGTCAAAGGCCGTCCCACTCTTCCGCACATCAGCCGGAGCCAGGTTCACCACAATCTTCGTACGTGGCATCTCACAGCCATTCGACTTGATCGCAGCCTCAATCCGATGCATGCTCTCCTTGACGGCACTGTCCGGCAAACCGACAATGTAATACTCCTTGCCCTGCGCATCCCAGTTCACCTCCACCGTGATCGTCATCGCCTCCACACCAAAAACTGCACTGCCAAACGATTTGACAAACATGACATGAAAGTACCCTCAGGAGCAAGGGTGTCCCGCGTACTTGAGAACGTCCTACCAGCGTATTAAAGCAAGATGAAGGGGAGAAAAAAACATCCAAGAAAAGGAAAGCCTTCCTAGCCCCTTGACATCAGGAGACTTGCGCCTCATCGCTCACACGGGAATTGGTCTCCACCGTGGGATGAGCCTCCGGGCCCAGCTCCTTCATGAACCGCTCCTGGAATACCAATAGGAGGATGACTCCCGTCGTGATGGAAGCATCTGCAATATTGAAGACAGGACGGAAGAATTCAAACGACTCCCCACCCCAGAATGGCACCCAGTCAGGATACCTCGCATCGGTAATGATTGGAAAATAGAGCATGTCGACCACCTTGCCATGCAGCCAGGAGGCATAGCCGCCGCCAAAGCCCTCCTGCAGGAACAGACGCGCCCGGTTCAAGGAGAATGGATCGCTACCCTCGAAGGCAACGCCATAGCACAAACTATCAATCAGATTGCCGATGGCTCCCGCATAGATCAAAGTAGCACAGACCATAAAGCCCGTATGGTAGCGCTTCTGCGAGATGCGTACCAGGTAGATGGTGCCAGCCACGACGGCGGCCAGGCGAAACAGCGTCAGGGCCAGCTTACCCCAGTCGCCACCCAGCTTCCAGCCATAAGCCATGCCCTCGTTCTCGATGAAATGCAGCCGCATCCAGGGAATCGAGGAGAACAATAGATGCTCCTCTCCCAGGTGAAAGTGCGTTTTGACATACACTTTGAGGGCCTGGTCGGCCATGAGGATCAGAAAGGTCGTCAGGAAGAGATGCTTCAGCTTCAAATGGCAGGGTTGACTACACAAATATATTCAAGATGCGGCTTCAACCCTTACTCCTCCAGGTAGACGCGCCGCACACGGGGAGAGATGCCCGTCAGCAGCTCATAGGGAATGGTGCCGGCCCGGACGGCCATGTCAGTGACGGGGTACGCCCCGCCAAAGACGATCGCCTTGGCACCAGCCTGTATGTCGGGGCAGTCCGATACATCGACCATGGTCATATCCATGCAGACCTGCCCCACCACTGGACAGGGCGTCCCTGCTATCCATACCCTTCCCACCCCGTTGCCGAGGCTCCGCGGAAAGCCATCGGCATATCCAATGCGGAGGGTGGCAATCCGCCGCTCCCGGTCCAACACAGTCTGACGGCCATAGCCGATCGACTCGCCGGAGGGCACCGACCGCACCTGCGCCACCGTCGTCGTAAGTGTCAGTGCATGACGCAGACCCACCGCCTTTGAAACTGCCGCGTCGATACCGTAGAGTCCAATCCCTATTCGTACCATTTCGAACTGCAGCCCGGGATGGCGGCGAATCCCAGCCGTATTGGAGAGATGCCGTAAAAAATCATAGCCTAGCGCCTCCTTCAGGCGGTCGCAAGCCGAGACAAACTGCTCGGCCTGTTGACGGGTGAACGCATCATGAGTGGCATCCTCCGCTGCCGCCAGATGGCTGAAGGCCGTCACGACACGAAAGCGGCCACTGCCCGACAGAAACTGGCCCAACTCCTCACAGTCGGTCGCGGCAAACCCCAGCCGGTGCATGCCCGTCTCCAGCTTCACATGCACCGGATAACCTTGAAGGCCTTCCGACTGTAGATGCTGGTCGAATGCATGAAGCCCTTCCAGAGAGTAGATCTCAGGTTGCAAGTCGTAGTCCGTTAAGAGCCGGAATGAGGCCGGCTCCGGATTCATCACCAAAATGGGCATGCGAATGCCGGCCCGCCGCAACTCGGCCCCCTCGTCAGTATAGGCTACCGCCAGCCAATCGACCCGATGGAACTGCAGCAGGCTGGCCACCTCAAAAGCACCGGCACCGTAAGAGAAAGCCTTCACCATCGCCATCAGACGGACACCGGGGGAAAGTAAGCGACGATGCGCTCGTAGGTTGTGGGCGATGGCCGACAGGTCGATCTCCAATACCGTCTGATGGGCCCTCGACTCCAGCCGCTCGGCAATGCGCTCAAAGCCAAAGCTGCGGGCCCCCTTGAGCAAGACCGCTTCATCCCGAAACGGCAGCAGATGGAACTGCTCCAGGAAAATAGTCGTATCAGGATAAAAACTCAGACGCGCGACGGCCCCCTCAAAAATGGACGCCTGCGCCGTCAGCTCAGGACCGATGCCGAGGAGCCGGGTCACACCGCTCCGCATCAGCTCAGCTGCCACTTCGCGGTATAACTGCTCGGGGGGAAGACCACTCTGCAGGATGTCCGAGAGAATGACTGTCATCTGCTCGCCCCGGCGCTGCCGCATCAGAAAGTCCAGCGCCAGTCGCAGAGAGCTCAGGTCAGCGCTGTAGCTGTCATCTACCAGTACACATCCATGGATGGCTTCCCGAAGAGCCAGGCGCATAGATAGGGAAGACAAGAATGCCATGCGTTCCTGGATGGCATCATCCGGTGTCTTTAGGTGCAGCATCATCATCCAGGCATGCATGGCATTCTCCAGCGAGGCCGCATCGATGAAAGGAATGCGCAGTCGGCGGAGCACGCCCGCATAGATGGCCTCGACCTCTGTAGACGACCCTCCAATGCTGCAGCCAACGACGCGCAGGCAAGCCTCCGAAGACGCTCCCCAGCTGAGGGGCACAGGGGCATTGCACGGATTGGCATCTGCCGCCTCCTGGACGGCTTGGCAGACAAAAGTGTGTTCCGTGCAAAAAACCAGGTACCGGCAGCGGCGAAACAACTGATACTTCTCGCGGGCCTTAGCTGTCTTGTCTAGAAAGCCTTCATCGTGCGCATCCAAGAGATTGGTGAAGATTCCAATGTCTGGACGAATGATCGGCTCCAGGCGCTCCATCTCCCCCGGCAATGAGATGCCCGCCTCGAAAATCGCGAGCTCATCCTCCGGCCCCATCTGCCAGACACTCAGCGGGACGCCTATCTGAGAATTATAGCTCTTCGGACTTCGCACGATGCGGACAGCCGGCGACAATAGTTGGTGCAGCCATTCCTTGACAATGGTTTTGCCATTGCTGCCCGTGATGCCGATCACAGGGTAATGGTAGTCAGAACGGTGCGCCGCCGCCAGTGACTGCAGCGCCCGCAATGGATCTTCTGCACTAATGATGCAGGCCCCTGGCATAGCCGAATGCTCAGCACCCCGAGGCAGCACAAAACAACGGAGGCCCCGCTGATAGAGTTCCTCCACATACAGCATGCCGGTGCCCAAGGCAAAAAAGACAGACGCCTCCGGATAGACCAGCTTGCGGCTGTCCGTCAACAGATAGCGAATATGCAGTTCCCGCCCAGGCCACTGAGAGACGCTGCCACCGGTCCGCATCGCGAGCAGATCGGGCGTGTAACTAACCCCTACCTGCCTATGCATCCTCTTCGATGATGTTTCTGACAGCCCGTTTACGGCGGTGATAGATCGAATAGAGGACCGATGCCCCGAGACAGGTAACTATGACGGCCAAGGAGCTGAGGATGTCGATGCGGATACCGAAGTACTCTACCAGCATCTTCACCCCAATGAAGGCAAGCACCACGGCAATCCCCTGCTGGAGGTAGTCGAACTGGTCGACGGCACCGCGAAGCAGAAAGAAGAGCGACCGCAACCCGAGGATAGCAAAGATGTTGGAAGAGTAGATGATGAGCCGGTCATCGTCCGTGAACGGAGACCGGGCATCGTCGCGTACCAACGATACCACCGTGGGGATCGAGTCGAGCGCAAAGGCCAGGTCGACAGCAGCCAGCATTACCACCACCACCGATAAGGTTGTGAAATAGGCCTTGCCATGGTGAATGACCATATAGCGGCCCTTGGGCTCTACCTCGAGCAGCCGCAGATACTTCTTCATGAAACGGTATACACGCGTATCGCCGGGGTTGAACTCTGCCTCATCGTTTTGGAAGAAAAGCTTGTAACCGGTGTACAACAGAAAGGCTCCGAATACATACAAAATCCAATGAAACCTTTCGATCAACCCGATGCCCAAGGCGATGAAGGCGATGCGAAAGAGGATGGCGAGGATGATGCCCACCAGCAGCGCGCGGCCTGCATCGGTCTCTTCGACGTTGAAATACGTGAAGATGATGATGAATACGAAAATGTTGTCAACGCTGAGCGACCATTCCATGAGATAGGCCGTGAAGAACTTGGTCGCCGTCAGGGCCGACTTCTCAAACCATAAAAAAGCACAGAACCCCAAAGAAAGAACGACCCAGAACAAAGTCTGATAGATGGCTTTGCGCATCGTCATCCGGCTACGGCTCCGGTTGATGAGGCCAAGGTCGAATAGCAGGGCAAGGAGGAGGAGAACACCAAAAGTCAAAAAACTAACCTGGTCGGGATTCATGGTAAAAATCGGCTTGAAAGAGCGTACAAAGATACTGTATCAAGCCATCCCCCTGGCGTCAGACACTATAGCGCTGGCGCCGCCAGTATTGGAAACACGCGATCAGCAGCGTGACGATGGCCATTGGACCCGCAAGGTTCATGATCTGCCAGAAGGCGCGTTCCTGCTCCACCCGCTCGCCGTCCAAGAGCCGCAAGCTGTAATCCTTGGCCCTCGCCTCCAGGATGCCTGACCCATCTGTCAGGTATTCCAAGCTGTTCAACAGAAACTCCCGGTTGGCATACGCCCGCCGGGTATACGCATTGGTGCCCATCGGAAGGGGACCCTCCTGCTGTGATACCGCATTGACCGCTAGGTCTCCATCCGACACGACGACCATCGCGCCCTCCCTGCTGGCCTCTTCCAGGAAGGGGCTGCGCAGGATCTGGGCCATCGAGTCTCTCACGGCCGCGGACAAGCGATGGGCAAAAAGCGAGCGGAAACGACCTTCCAGCAGGACCGCAACGGGAATGGCAGATCGGCGAAAATCATCGAGGTCCTCTTCCCGTCGGATGCTCTGCCATTCGACCCGGGCGGGCGTCTGCAGGGCACGGGCGTTTTCAGAGGTCGATAGGAGGATGGTCTTGCTTATACCTGGGGCGGCAACCGTATCAATCGACTGCGGGAATTGAGCTACGACATAATCCAGATTCTTGGCGATGGGATGGCTACCGGTATGCCGAAGGAGGGGAAAATAAGGCCAGGGCAACACTTGTATCTGAGGCTTGTCGCCGATGTTGCCAATGACCGAAGGCACCCCGTCGTTCTGGAGATCCTGCACCAGATCACGGTTTACGCGTACCCCGTAGCGGAACAACAGATCGTCCAACTCCAGGCCTGTATCAAAAGCGATGAAGCTGCCCTCGCTCCGTTGCAGGCTGTCGAGGCTGGCAAAGAGATGGTCCAGCATCCAGACGATGCGTCCGCCACGCATCACATACTGGTCTAACTTCAGCTTCTGTGCCTCCGAGAAGCGCTGGGTGGGCTTTACTACACACAAAGCGGAGAAGGAGGAGGGGATATAGGCAACACTGTCAATCGGGAGGATCCGCAACGCATACCGCGGGCGCAAGGTGTTTTGAATGAGGTCATATACTCGGAGGTCCAGCGGCTCTCCGTTGCCTGTCAGATAGCCGATGACACGGAGCGAGTCTTCCGTGATCCGACGGATGGCATCTGCAAGGCGATATTCCAGCAAGGCCTCGGCATTGTTGAGGGAGGAGAGGCCAGACATCTCCTGGCCCTGTAAGAAGTCTACTCCCAACGTGCGACCCCGGTACTGCAGCACAGCGGCTGGGAAGACCAGAGTCTCCTCCGAGCCCTCCCCTTTGCGCGTCTGCGCTTTGACATTGGTCGGATGGATGCCCAAAGCCTGCAACGAGTCATACACATAGGCCTTCAACGAGTCAGGCATACCGGCAGCAGGCTTGGCTGATGTGTAGACGAGCCGGTCCGGGGCCAGGCTGCGCAGTTGCTCCAGCATGTCTTCTGCGGAGGTGGCAAGCTTCTGAAAGCCGGGTGGCATGTCGCCCTCGAGTAGGATGCTGACCTCTACCCGGTCTGGGAGTGCCCGGACCATCTCGCGGGTTGGCTCAGAGAGGGTAAAGCGTTTCTCCGCCGTGAGGTCTAGGCGGCCATGAAAGCGGGCAGCCAGCAGGTTCAGGGCCAGCAGGCCCGCCAAGACGAGGCCTCCGCCATAGCGCAGCTGCAGCAGCGTATGACGGATGGATGTCATATCCTCGATAGTTTCCGCGCAGAGAAATATAGAAAGCTTAGGGAAAGAGAGAGAAAATACATCATATCCCGGCTGTCGACAACGCCACGGCTCATGCTGCGATAGTGCGCTTCCATGCCGAGCAGGTCTATATAGTACCCAACGCCCGCCGGCAGGAAAGACAGTGCCGACAGGGAGCCGAAGGCGTTGAAAAGCGTGAAACAAGCAAAGGCAGACAAGAGGAAGGCAGCCAGTGCATTAGAAGTCAGGGCGCTGCAATAGGTGCCAATGGCTGCAAAAGAAGACGCCATAAGCAGCAGGCCAACATAAGAACCCGCTATGCCACCCCCGTCGATGTCACCGGTAGAGAGCCTCGACAAGGTGACCACATAGAGGGTGGTCGGAAGGATCGCAGCCACGACGACAAACATCGACGCCAGATATTTCCCCGCAATCAGAGAGGATAGGGATATGGGCCGGGTACGCAACAACTCCCAGGTACCCGAGCGGATCTCATCGGAAAAACTACGCATCGTGATGGCAGGGATCAGCATCAGCAAAACCCAGGGTGACAAGTCGAAAAACCGCGACATGTCCGCATACCCGAACTCGAAAATACCCGTCTCCGGAAAGACGAACAAAAACATACCATTCAACAGTAAAAACAAAAGAATGGAAAGATAGCCGGTGAGGCTTCCGAAAAACTGACGCAACTCCTTTGTGCAGACCGCCCACATAGTTTACGAGATGCAAGATTACCCAAAAGACAGCGAAAACACGGGGAAAACGGGTGAAATGACCTTGGTGCAGGCCAAAACCCCCTGCAACTTGCAGACGAAAACGGATGAGAAGCACCTGGTTGTACTTCTTGGGAATGCTATGGGCCGAACTGCCGGCCACTGCTCAACGGCGATGGGACGGACAGGGTGCCGACAGCAGCTGGCAGAACCCACTCAACTGGCGTCCCGACGGACTGCCCCTCCCCTCAGACACCGTTCGGCTGGACCATACCCTTGTCCAGGGAGACTACCGCGTCTATCTTCCCGACGGATCTGCAAGCGTTCTCCTCCGGTCCTTGCAGCTCGCACCCAGTCAGGGCCGACAGATTGCCCTGATCCTGCCATCGACAAACACGGCCAGTCCGGCGCTGCAAGTCACCGATACCGGCGACGGCCTGCGGCTGGAGGCCGGTGCCCTGCTCAAAAACGCTTCAGGCGCCTCCTCCGGCGAGCCCATCCAGCTCAACGGACGCCTGCGCATCGCCAACGGAGCCACCTACCTGCACCAAACAAGCCGGGGACATGCTAAGATCATCGACTGTCTCTCCAAAGCGCCAGGCACTGAAGAAGGCCTGTTCGCCTTCGATGTTCCAGGTACGGCCGGATACACGGTCTCATTGACGGGCAACGCCTTTGGAAGCCTGGCACTGAGGGCTGCAGCCGCCGGCGGGAGCAAATCCTACAGCGGCAGCGGGGGCAGTGACTGCCTCCTCCGGGGCGCACTGCAGATCGAGGCGGGAGCCTCCCTCACCACCACCCTCAGCGGCAACCTCCTCCTGCAGGGAGATCTGCAGATAGAAGGCCTGCTGAACCTCTCCCCCGCCACCATAGCCCCCTCCGCTAGAAGCCTGATCCTATGCGGCCGAAAGGAGCAACGCATCGTAGGAAACGGGCGACTGCTGCTGAGCGCCAGTTTCCGCCACATCGAAGTGAAGCCTTCCACGCAGGTCCGGCTGCAGCGCAACCTCAGCCTACCGCTCGCCAGCCAGGAGTTCGTTGTGCACGACAGTGCAACCCTGCACTTGGGAAACACCCACCTGGAAGGAGAAGGAACCTTCCGCTGCCTAGATGGCGCCACCATCGACATAGGGTCCCCCGACGGACTACAGGCCACAGGCCCCCTAGGGAATGTACGCACGCGCACCCGCATATTCAGCGCAAAAGCACACTATCGGTTCAGCGCTGCCGGCCCGCAGTCGGCTGGAGACGGAATCCCAGCCCGCATCCACAGCCTTACAGTAGACAAGCCTTCCGGCAGCCTAACACTTGCAAAGCCGCTCCGGGTGACCACCGCCCTCTCACTGATCAAAGGGTCCATCGCCTCCAGTTCTGACACAATACTCTCCCTCGAAACAGCAGCCCTCTCGAATGCTGGAAATCTCTCCAACCCATCTGCAAGCGGTTGGGACTCCTCGTATGTGGAAGGCCCACTCCGCATACAGGCGGTAGCCCACCGAAGCCTCCTCCTCCCACTCGGACATATCCACACACATGCACCGCTTCGCATCGAACTCACACAACCCACCACAGCCTGGATGAGAGCAGCATACCGTAAAGGCCCACCGCCAGACACCCTCCGCCCGGGGAACCATGGATTACTCCGATTCACAGGGCCGGGCTATTGGCAATTGCTGCCGGACAGCCCCATGACAGGCATTGCCGCCTGGGTCGCCTTCCGCTGGAAGCCGCCGGATAGCACAGAGCCCTCTCCCGGTTGGAAAAACTCCCTCCGGGTTGCCTATGGAAGGGATGCCGGTGGCACGTTGACCTGGGAAAGAGCGGGCCTTTCCTCCAACATCCAAACAGACAGCCAGGGGGGCTGGCTACAGCCGGCACCTGCTCTTACGCAATTCGGCCATTTTGCCCTGGCCATGGGCATCCCAGATGCCGGCCTACCCCTCACCGCCATCCACCTCAAGGCTCAGACCATGGGTAAAAGCATCCGATTGGAATGGAAGGTAGAAGGCACGGAAGAAAACGCCCAGTTCCAAATCGAACGCAGTGGACATTCCACCCACTTCGAGCCGATCGCCCGCATAGACGCTGCCGACATACAGAATATGCAAGCCTTTTCATACACCGACGACAGGCCCCTGCCCGGCATGAATCTTTACCGCATCAAAGCATGGGTTCAAAGCTTGCCAACCCTCACATCTCCGGTAAGGACGGTTCGTTTGAACACATCCCCAGACTTGCGAATGTTTCCCATCCCTACCCATCGTTGGCTACACATACAATGGCCTGGGCAGCAAGCCGCGTGCAGCGCAGAGATACGATCTGTCAGCGGTCAGACCGTCATGAAACTCAGGCTCGATAAGGGAATCGTCAACACCATCGACGTGGATAGGCTGACCCCGGGAAGGTATATCCTATGCATCTGGCAGAATGGGGTGGCAGAAGCCCATCCGATTCTTCGGATGAGATAAATAGGAATGCTGTACGAAAATCTGCAGCAAGGAAATCAGAAAGGCGCGGCAGTCCCATTACACGGCAAAGCTCTCGCCACAGGCACAGGTACGGCTGGCATTGGGGTTCTGGAAGTAGAAGCCCTTCCCATCAAGCCCATCAGAATAGTCCAGCATCGTATTGAACAGGTATAAGACACTCTTCATATCCGTGACGATCCGCATCCCCTTGTCCGTGAAAACCTGATCCGTAGGTTGGCTGACATCATCAAACTCCATCTTATAACTAAGCCCCGAACAGCCACCGCTCACCACACTCACCCTAACAAAAGAGTCAGGGCCACGGCCCTCCGCTTCCATCAGATGCCTCACCCGGGCCAGTGCTGCATCACTGATGAACAGACCTTCTCCAATGGTCATTGTACTCATAGAGGATAAATGATTTAAACACAAAAATACAGCTCCGCCGCATACCGACACAGAAACCGGCCCCATGGCAATCCCTACCTTTATGACATGGACAAGGTGGAACACATCGGCATTGCGGTTCGCAGCCTCGACATATCCATCCCACTTTACGAAAAGCTGTTGGGAACGACCTGCTATAAACGGGAACGGGTGGAGTTAGAACGGGTAGAGGCCGCCTTCTTCCGTCAGGGGGAGACCAAGATAGAACTGTTACAAGCGACCGACCCGCAGAGTGTCATTGCCAACTTCATCGAAAAACGGGGAGAAGGAATGCACCATGTCGCCTTCGCAACGCTCGACATCCGGGGCGAGATGCAACGCCTGCAGCAGGAAGGCTTCCGCCTTCTCAGCGAGTCACCCAAGCCTGGCGCCGACGGCAAATGGGTCTGCTTCGTACACCCGAAAGACACCACTGGCGTACTCTTAGAACTCTGTCAGGACATGGCCTGAAGCCAGAAAAGGATCAGGAAATGCCCAGCTTCTCGACCGCCAGCTGAGCTGCAATCTGGCTAGCGTCTTTCTTGTTATACGCCTTACCTTCCGCCACCAACTGCCCATCGATCATCGCGCCGATCCGAAAGACCCGACGGCCCTTCTCCATTCGCTCATCAAGGGTATCGAAGCCGATCGTCTTGCCATTGCGGTTGGCCCAGCCGTAGAGTTTGTTCTTGTGATTGATCTCGAGGGTCTCAAGATCCTCCATGAAGAGGTGCGGGGTGATGATGCGCTTGAAAATCCAGCGTTTGGTAAGATCATAGCCTTTGTCGAGATAGATGGCACCGACCAGCGCCTCCAGCGTGTTACCGAAGATTTGGCTGGCCTTCAAGGAGCTGTCGTTGCGGTTGAAATGGGTCACCTTCTTGATGCCCATCTTCAGTGCAATCTCATTGAGGGTCTGCCGATTCACCATCTTGCTCCGCATCTCGGTGAGATAGCCTTCGCCACGGTACGGATAGCGCATGAACAGATAGTCTGCCACGACACCACTGAGGATGGCGTCCCCTAAATATTCCAGTCGCTCGTTGTTCTGGTCAGCTCCTTCCCGTACAGAGCGATGGCTCAGTGCCGTGGTATATAGCGTCATATCCCCCGGCATAAACCCTAGGATATTGGTGAGCTGGTGGACGTACTTCCGCTCATTGGAGGGAATGAAAAGATATCGTAGCCAGAATTGCAAGTAGAATGTGTTGGATAGATGAGGGTTGGTAGCGACCCCCGAGGCCCGTCGGTATCAGGCAAACTTACGAACGATCACAGAGGCATTATGCCCCCCGAAGCCGAAGGTATTGCTCAGTGCTGCCCGCACCGGACGTCGCTGGGCCTCGGCAAATGTAAAGTTCAGGTTCGGGTCTAGTTCGGGGTCAGGCGTGTGGTGATTGATGGTAGGCGGGACGATGTTGTGCACGACAGACAGGATGCAAGCGATGGCCTCCACAGCCCCTGCCGCTCCAAGCAGGTGCCCGGTCATCGACTTGGTGGAGCTGATGTTAAGCCGGTAGGAATGGTCTCCGAATACACCCAGGATCGCCTTGGTCTCGGCAATATCCCCCAGGGGGGTAGAGGTGCCGTGGACATTGATATAGTCGATGTCTTCAGGAACCATGCCGGCATCTGCCAGGGTGGCCCTCATGACATTGAGCGCACCCAGTCCTTCGGGATGGGGTGCTGTGATATGATGTGCATCCGCCGTGGCACCGCCGCCGGCGATTTCACAATAGATGCGGGCGCCCCGGCGCAGGGCGTGTTCCAGCTCTTCCAAGATGATGGCACCGCCGCCTTCTCCCATGACAAAGCCGTCGCGGTCCTTGTCAAAAGGTCGGGAAGCCGTCTTTGGGTCATCGTTCCGTTCACTAAGGGCCTTCATTGCATTGAAGCCCGCGACGCCGGAATCACTGATGACGGCCTCACTGCCACCGGCCACCATCACATCTGCTTTTCCGAGGCGGATATAATGGGAAGCCTCGATAATGGCATGCGTGGAGGAGGCACAAGCGCTCACCACGGCAAAATTTGGACCTCGGAAGCCGTGTCTCATGGAGATTTGACCCGCGGCAATATCGAGAATCATCTTCGGGATGAAGAAAGGGTTAAAGCGGGGTGTCCCATCGCCCTTGGCATAGTTGATGACCTCTTCCTGGAAAGTGACGAGTCCGCCAATGCCACTGGAAAAGATAACACCGGTCCGGTCCGGGTCTACCATACCCGCGCCAATCTTGGCATCCTGGATGGCTTCATCACTGGCAACGATCGCCAGCTGAGTGAAACGGTCTAATTTACGGGCCTCTTTTCGGTCCAGATAGGCGACCGGGTCGAACCCCTTGACCTCGCAGGCAAAGCGGGTTCTGAACTTAGTGGCGTCGAAGAGCGTGATGGCATCAGCGCCAGACACCCCCTGGAGCAGGCCCTGCCAATAGTCCAAAGCCGTATTCCCGATCGGAGTGATGGCACCAATGCCGGTGACTACAACGCGCTTCAATGACATGAGAGGAGGATTGTCGGGTGACCGGCTGCAGGGTCACTTGGCGTTATCCTCTAGGTAGGCGATTGCCTGGCCGACCGTGGTAATCGTCTCAGCCTGCTCATCGGGTATGTTGATATTGAACTCCTTCTCAAATTCCATGATTAGCTCGACCGTGTCGAGGGAGTCTGCGCCAAGGTCGTTGTTAAAGGAGGCTTCCGGAGTGACCTCCGCCTCGTCAACGCCCAGTTTGTCTACGATGATTTTCTTTACCCGGGCAGCGATGTCTGACATGACAGTTGATTTTGGTGAATATGGCCGCAAAAATATGTTTTTTGGTTCAAAAACAATTTTTGACCGCCTCCCCGTCTGCCAGAACATGCCTTTTTTGCGAGGGCCACGACGGGCATCTTTGTCTGCAATCTGTTAAAACTTCAGCCTGTTTCCCTTGTCCTTGGCTATGTTTCCTGTATCTTCAACAGCTGCGCTATGCCATAAATCAGCTCATTTATGCCACTAAGGATCATTGACCATGGCTCCCGGGAGTACGACCAGATGGTCGAGCTGCGGTTGGAGATCCTCCGAAAACCCCTGGGTCTCCGGTTTACCTCGGAGGAGCTGCAGCAAGAAAAAGAAGACATCCTGCTGGGGGCCTTCGATGAAGAACACCTGCTGGCCTGCTGCCTCCTGACCCGTCAGGATGCGGAAACCTGCCGGCTTCGGCAGATGGCCGTCGTCAATAGCCTGCAAGGCCGTGGGCTGGGGGGTTCCCTCCTGCATTTCGCAGAGAATGTGGCCAAGGACAGGGGATACCGTATGCTGGCCATGCATGCCCGGAAGACGGCCGTCGGCTTTTATGAAAAACAGGGCTACCGGTTGGAAGGACCAGAGTTCGAAGAAGTCACCATCCCACATCTGCGGATGCAGAAGATGCTCGTCTAAGGATAAGCGACACCGTGCACTGTGATGGATTACCCCAATCGAGATGCCTGATCCACATGCTACATGAAAGATGCCCGGGAGCTTCCCGGGCATCATGGTTTCTCATTCGGTCAAACAGATTATAACCTTCTTCAACTGCAGCCCAAGCTGTTGCCACAGTTCAGGCATTTATAGCAAGTGCCGCTGCGGATCGTCAGGTGTCCACAGACATTGCATGCCGGGGCGTCGCTCTGCATGTTCTTCATGTATTGTTGCGTGGCCGTCTCCGAAGAAGCCGAATGGCTAGCCCTTTGTGGCCGCAGGGAAGCATTGCCACCTGCGGAAGGCACTGCCGGTGCGATCACCCGGACATCTGAGAGGCTGGGGGTTCGGTCAGATGGGGCATCAGCATCCTCTCCATCCCATTGGCCTGAGCCAGCCTGCGTCACTTCGGGGCTATCGATCTGGTGGACAAGTTCCGTGTTACCCAGGTATTCATAGGCAAGCACCCGGAACACGAAGTCTACGATGGAGGTCGTCCGTTTAATGTTGGGATGGTCGACGAAGCCGGCAGGCTCAAACTTGGTGAATACGAATTTCTCCACGAACTCCTCCAGCGGAACGCCGTATTGCAGGCCTACCGAGACGGAGATGGCAAAGCAGTTCATTAGGCTGCGGAGCGTAGAGCCCTCTTTGGCAAGGTCTACAAAGATTTCTCCAAGGGTGCCGTCGCCGTATTCGCCGGTTCGTAGGAACAAGGTCTGGTTGTTGATCTTAGCCTTTTGGGTGAAGCCCCTGCGCTTGGCAGGAAGCGTCTTGCGCTCCACGATGCGGGAGAGCTGACGCTTTAGCTTGGTATCGGGGGAAGCCTGCATGCGCTTCTGCAGTTCTTCCAGCAAGTCTTCGACCGTCAGCATGCCAACATCAAGCAGGGAGACGTCGGCTGGCTTATCCAATGGGGTGGCTTTTGCCTCTGTAGATGTTTCGGCATCTGCCTTCTTCGTCTCACTCTTGTTGCTGAGGGGCTGGCTGAGCTTGGAACCGTCGCGGTATAAGGCACAGGCCTTCAACCCCAGCTTCCAGCTGATCAAGTAGCAGTCGGCCACTTCTTCCATCGTCGCCTCATTGGGCAGGTTGATGGTCTTAGAGATGGCACCGCTGATGAAGGGCTGTACGGCCGCCATCATGCGGATATGGCCATGCGGTTGGATATAGCGTTGCCCTTTCTTACCGTTCTTGTTGGCGCAGTCGAACACAGGGTAATGCTCTTCCAGAAGACAGGGGGCCCCTTCGATGGTCATTGCCCCACAGACATAGTCGTTGGCGGCCTCTATCTGAGAGGCGGTGAAGCCAAGCTCTGCCAACAGGTTCCATTCGTAGTCATAGAACTGATCTTCGGTGAAGCCGAGCCTTTGTAGGCATTCCGCCCCCAGCGTATGCACGTTGAAGACAAAACCAATTTCGAAGGCTGCTTTCACCGCCTCATCCAAGCGGCGAATCTCTTCGGCGATGAATCCCTTCTCACTCAAGGTCTGATGGTTGATGAAGGGGGCTCCCGCAAAGCTAGCGGAACCGACAGCATATTTGATGATGGCTTCCGCATCCCTCTCTGAATAGCCGAGGTTGCGAAGGGCCTGGGGCACTGACTGGTTGATGATTTTAAAATAACCGCCTCCGGAGAGTTTCTTGAATTTGACCAACGCGAAGTCCGGCTCCACCCCTGTTGTGTCGCAGTCCATCACCAGTCCGATGGTGCCTGTAGGCGCGATCACCGTCGTCTGTGCATTGCGATATCCGAACTTTTCTCCCATCTCGACGGCATCATCCCAGGCACGGCAGGCCGAACGCAGAAGGTAGTCGGGGCAATACTGCGCCTGTATGCCCTGTGGCAGGATGCGCAGGCCGGTGTAGGCGTCTTCGGCATCGTAGGCAGCTGCTCGATGGTTGCGCATAACCCGAAGCATGTCTTCACGATTCTCTTCGAACCGGGCGAATGGTCCCAGGATGGAAGCCATTTCAGCGGAGGTCTTATAGGAGATGCCCGTCATGATGGCGGAGAGAGCGCCGGCGATGCCACGGGCTTCTTCGCTGTCGTAGGGGATGCCGCTGACCATCAGCAGGCTGCCGAGGTTGGCATAGCCGAGGCCAAGGGTGCGGTAGTCGTAGCTGAGCTGGGCTACCTCCCGGCTGGGAAACTGCGCCATGAGCACGGATATTTCGAGCACAGTCGTCCAGAGACGGACGGTGTACTCGAATCCTTTCACGTCGAAGATGTTGTTGGACTCGTTATGGAACCTGCGGAGATTTATAGATGCCAGATTGCAGGCTGTGTTGTCCAGGAACATGTATTCGCTGCAAGGGTTGGAGGCGCGGATGCGGCCACCCTTGGGGCAGGTATGCCATTCGTTGATGGTGGTATCGTACTGAGTGCCGGGGTCGGCGCACCGCCAGGCGGCATAGGATATCTTATCCCACAGAATTTTGGCAGGTACCCGCTTCATGACACGGCCGTCCATGCGGCCCGTCAGTTCCCAATCCTCTCCGCGCTCAAGCCTTTCGAAGAACTCATTGGGAATGCGTACAGAGTTGTTGGAATTTTGCCCGCTGACAGTCCGGTAGGCCTCGCCCTCGTAGTCGCTGGGGTAACCGGCAGCAATCAACGCACCCACCTTCTTCTCTTCTTCCACCTTCCAGTCAATGAAGAGTTCAATCTCTGGATGGTCCATGTCGAGGCAGACCATCTTAGCAGCACGGCGAGTCGTCCCGCCGCTCTTGATGGCACCGGCCGACCGATCCCCGATTTTCAGGAAGCTCATCAGACCGGAGGATGTCCCTCCCCCACTGAGCTTCTCTCCTTCACCACGGAGGTTTGAGAAGTTGGTGCCGACGCCAGAACCGTATTTGAAGATGCGCGCCTCGCGCACCCAGAGGTCCATGATGCCTCCATCGTTCACGAGGTCGTCGTCGACACTGAGGATAAAGCAGGCATGGGGCTGGGGCCGCTCATAAGCAGAGGTCGAACGTCGGAGCTTAGCATCGGCGGGGTCTACATAGTAATGGCCCTGGGGCTTGCCTTTGATTCCATAACATTCATACAAGCCGGTATTGAACCACTGGGGCGAGTTGGGCACGCAGGCCTGGTTGAGGATGCCATAGGCTAGCTCATCGTAGAAAACCTGTGCATCCTGAGCGGTGGCAAAATAACCGCTCCGTTCCCCCCATGCCCTCCAGCAGTGGGCCAGGCGATGGGCCACCTGACGGACGGAAGTCTCCCGACCCAGGGAGCCATCCGGCTGAGGGATGCCAGCCTTCCGGAAATACTTCTGAGCAAGTATGTCTGTAGCAATCTGGCTCCAATGGCTGGGCACCTCCACGTTGTTCATCTCAAAAACGACTTCGCCGGTGGGATTGCGGATAACAGAGGTGCGGTAGTCATATTCGAACATGTCGTACGGACTAACACCTTCGGTCGTAAAGTGGCGTGGAAACTTCATTCCCTGAGAGGAGGATTGCTTGGATTTGGATGCCATGGGATGCGGTTCTAATGAATCTACAGGATGGACGTTGCGAGCTTTTTATTGAAACGAGGTCGGTCGGCGAAAATATCTTGATGATGTAATCCTTCAGCACCCTAAATATCAACACGCTGTGGAAAAGCGAAAGAACTGTGATAAGGTCGATGTTTCCTGTTTTTCCACATGGATTGTATGGATTTTTTTTTGGGGGGATAGTAGAAAAGTGATATTCAGAAAAAAACGAATAAATCTTCTGATGTAAGCAAAGCACTAAACTACCAAAATTTGGATAGATCCTGGTTAGTGACTTTTACGAGTTTTCCATCTTCAATTGAAGAATATTCTGCACTTTTGTGAACAATTGCATATATCTGATGCATACTGGCATTCATGCCTCATTCACAGAGCGAAAGGCCATCGGCCAAAAGTCATTTGCTGTCCTGGTAGACCCGGATAAAATTAACGTGCAAGGCATCGACCGGCTCTGCGGACTAGCCGTAGAGGCGCAGGTTGACTACATCTTGGTCGGCGGCAGCCTGGTCGTCACCAATCACTTGGATATAGTGGTCAGCCAGTTCAAGCAGGCATGTCCCATCCCCGTCATCCTTTTCCCCGGCAGTCCCTCGCAGCTCACCCGCTATGCTGACGCGCTGCTATACCTCTCGCTGATCTCAGGCCGCAATGCAGAGCTCTTGATCGGCCAGCATGTGATTTCAGCGCCTGCCGTCCGGCAGTGCGGCCTAGAGATCATCTCTACCGGCTATATGGTGGTAGACGGCGGCGCCCCCACGACAGTCTCTTACATCAGCAATGCCAACCCCATCCCAGCCGACAAAAATGAAATCGCTGTCTGCACTGCCATGGCAGGCGAGATGCTGGGGATGAAGGCCATCTACATGGATGCCGGCAGTGGGGCCCGCCGACCCATCCATGAAGAAATGATTGCAGCCGTGGCTGAGCATGTCAGCATACCCCTGATCGCAGGGGGCGGCATCACAGACCCCGGGAAGGCCGAGCGCAACTGCCGCGCCGGAGCCGATATCATCGTCGTAGGCAACGCCATAGAGAAAGATGCCTCCCTCATCCGAGAGATGAGTGCTGCCGTACATGGCAGCTTCGAAGTCGCCCACTGAACCATCCTGCCGGGATCATCGCTTAGGTATCCGCCTAGGCGTCCGCAGCCCACCTACAATGCCCTGGCTCGACAACGCAATCGCCCGGATAATCCTAGTCATGTTCGCTATGTCGAGCGTCTCCACCTCGTCGTCCACTGTATGGTAGTATTTCTCACCGTCCATCTTAGACGTAGAGACGGTATGAGCAGGCACACCGAGGGCAGCCAGGGTGGCGTTGTCGGAACGATAAAACAAGTTCTGCGAAGGGTATGGGTCGGGATGAAACACAAAGCCACTGCCTTGCAGCGACTCCTGCAGAAGACTGCCAAAATCACTCCTCTCATACCCCGTGATGAAAGCACTGTTAGCACCCCATTTGCTCTCTGTGCCGATCATCTCTATGTTGAACATAGCGACGACGCTGTCGGGATTCAGCTGTCTGGAGAAATAGCGCGAACCATAGCCGCCGGACTCCTCTGCCGTGAACGCAGCAAAGACAAGGGTGCGCTCAGGGGCAGGCATGCGCCCAAAATATCGCGCTAGATGGATGACGGCGGTAGTCCCGGATGCATCGTCATTCGCACCGTTGTAGACAGAGTCCTGCCCGACAGCCTTCCCGATGCCCAGATGATCGTAATGCGCAGAGAAAAGGACTTTCTCCCCTGCCCGGGACCTTCCGGGAATCATACCCACCACGTTTGCATAGCGAGATCTGGCAATGCGCGCTGAGCCTTGCACTTTATAATAGCAGACCGGCTCAGCCACCAAGACGACCATCACGGAGCCTTTCCCCATCCGTTGCATGCGCATATTTCGCATGCGTGATAGCGCCTTTCGATGCGAGGTGTCTACGACAACCAGCAGGTCCTTGTCGGATTGCAACCACGACTGGAGCATCTGCACCGCATTGGAAAGACGGTCCAGATATACCGTCTCAGCGCCTTCATCATCCCATGCGAGCGTCTCCTTGCCAGGAAATGCTAAGAAGTCGGCCGCTGCCAGCGGCTTCCCATTGATGACGACAGCCATATCCAGCACAGTGGCAGATAAGGTCTCAAAACACTGCCAGTAGCCATCAGTGGCACCGGGCAGCGGCTGGAGGCCTGCCTTACCGAAAGACCGGGCGATATATGCAGCCGCCTTGTCTATGCCTGCCGTCCCAGGCCTGCGCCCCTGCATATCATCGGATGCCAGCACAGTCAATGTCTTTTTGACGGGGGCATCCCGAATCAAGCGGTCCAGTGGCTGTGCGCCGAGCTGTAAGCAAGCCATCAGACAGAGGAACATGAAGGGCATCCTCATGGGTCTATTTTCGGGAAAGTTACATCAGCATTGGATTTGATGCAGCGAACAATCGGCGGACCATAGCAAACAAATAAGGGCCCTCGCCGCAGCCAGCATCAAAAAAATTGGGAACCAAATTCAAAAAATTGATTTTCTTTGTATATGTTTTGATTCACTTCAGCTGTCATGTCCTACACAATGAAAAAAAACCTGGTCATAACGACCGCAGCCGTCCCTCTACAGGATGAGAAAATGCGTTGGGTTTTTCCAGTCCGCCCCAAGACTGTTTTTACAGAACGCGCCCATCCCTATAGGGTGCGACGTTGATACCATTATCATCATAGGATTCGCTCGGTGAGCGGGACTATGCCCCGCCCAGTGCGGCATCATTCTCACAAGCCATTCGGCCATTTTTTCAAAATTTACCACGCAACGCATATGGACAACAAGGGACAAACATTCAAGGTCCTCGTCGCAGACGTTACCCACCTCCACTTCGCAGAAACCATTTGCCAGGAGATGGAAGAATCAGCTAAAGCCCGTGGCACCGGGATTGCCAAGCGCAGCCCACAATACATCTGCGACAAGATCAAAGAAGGCAAAGCAGTAATCGCCCTGACGCACGCGGAGCAATGGGCAGGCTTCTGCTATATCGAAACATGGAGCCATGGAGAGTATGTAGCCAATTCAGGACTGATAGTCGCACCCGCCTTTCGAAAAAGCGGCCTCGCCCGACAAATAAAAAAACGCATCTTCGAACTCAGCCGGGAGAAATACCCCGAGGCGAAGATCTTCGGCCTCACCACCGGACTGGCCGTGATGAAGATCAACTCAGAGCTAGGTTATGAGCCCGTCACCTATTCGGAACTCACCAGAGACGAGGCCTTCTGGGCAGGCTGCAAGAGCTGCGTGAACTACGACATCCTCTTGAGCAAAGAGCGAAAAAATTGCTTTTGCACCGCCATGCTTTACGATCCCCAAGACCACTATGAACCCGAAGAGACACAACAGTTCTTCGAACAAAAAACAAAAGGACTGGAACGGCTGGTCAACATCAAACGATGGAAACTGCTCAAACCATTCCTCCGAAAGGACAAGGAAGGAAAGACGTTGAAGTCGTTTTTCAGTCTCCCATTCTTTCACCAGTAACCCACCCTCAGGACAATGGCCCGAAAAATTGTGCTCGGATTCAGCGGAGGACTCGATACCTCCTACTGCGTGAAATATCTCACCGAAGAGAGAGGCTTCGAAGTCCATAGCATCATCGTTGATACCGGCGGCTTCACCGCTCAGGAATTGGACGCCATTGCTGCGCATGCCCACCGGCTGGGTGTAGCCTCCCATACCAGCGTCAATGCCGTCAAAGACTACTACGAAAAAATCATCCGATATCTAGTCTTTGGCAACGTTCTCAAGAATAACACCTACCCATTGAGCGTAAGCGCAGAAAGGCTGGTACAAGCCCTGTACATAGCCGACCATGTAGAAAAGATTGGAGCAGACGCCGTAGCACATGGCAGCACCGGCGCCGGCAACGATCAGGTACGGTTCGACATGGTCTTCCATATCCGCATCCCTGGTGTGGAAATCCTCACCCCCATCCGAGACCTCCGGCTCAGCCGGGAGGAAGAAATCACCTACCTGAAGTCCAAAGGCGTTGACATGAATGCCGAAAAGACCCAATACTCCATCAATAAGGGCCTCTGGGGCACCAGCGTGGGCGGGAAAGAAACACTCTCCTCCAAAGGCATACTACCCGAAGAAGCATGGCCAACCCAAGTCAGTCGCACCGGGCAAGAAGAGATAGTACTGCAATTCGAAAATGGTGAGCTCCTTGGCATCAATGGCCAGCAGTTCAGCCACCCGACAGAAGCCATCGGCCACCTGCAAGCCATCGCAGGGCCCTATGGCATCGGCCGTGACATCCACGTCGGAGATACCATTATCGGCATCAAAGGCCGTGTAGGTTTCGAAGCAGCTGCACCCATGGTCATCCTCAAAGCACACCACGCCCTGGAAAAGCATGTGCTCACCAAATGGCAGCTGCAATGGAAAGACAGCTTGGCGCAGTTCTATGGAAACTGGTTGCATGAGGGCCAGATACTAGACCCTGTCATGCGCGACATCGAAGCCTTCCTACGGCACACACAACGCTTTGTCACAGGAAAAGTCTACGTCACCCTCCTGCCCTATCGCTTCCAGGTCACCGGCATCGAGTCGGACCACGACCTGATGAGCAGCCGCTTCGGCAAATACGGAGAAATGAATACCGGCTTCACCGGAGAGGATGTCCGGGGCTTCAGCCGCATCTTCGGCAACCAGACCTCCATCTGGCACGCCGTCAACCATACACCCGGACAATAGACAGCCCATGGAGAAAATTACCGCAGGCATCGTCGGTGCTGCCGGATACACAGGAGGCGAACTCATCCGCATCCTCCTACACCATCCCTCCGTCCACATCGCCTTTGCCCTCAGCAATAGCCAGGCAGGACAGCCCATCCACCGCGTGCACCAAGACCTGCTCGGACAGACAACATTGTCCTTCGCCACCCTGCCCTCCGGCAAGCCGGATGTGCTGTTCCTGTGCATGGGCCATGGCGACTCCAGACAGTACCTGGAAACCCATGAACTAGCCGTCCATACCCACATCATTGACCTCTCCCAAGACTTTCGGCTGCCAGGTACCCATATACTGGGTAATAAGCATTTTGTCTACGGGCTACCCGAACTCAACCGGGAAGAAATACAATCAGCGGACCACATCGCCAATCCTGGCTGCTTTGCCACCGCCATACAGCTGGGCCTGTTGCCCCTCGCCAAAGCAGGACTCCTTAACCCCGTCTGTACCACCGGGATCACCGGCTCCACCGGCGCCGGACAGTCGCTGAGCCCTACCTCCCACTTCAGCTGGCGGGCTGAGAACATCAGCGCCTACAAAACCCTCGAACACCAACACATCGCAGAGATCTGCGCCAGCCTCCACAAGCTTCAGCCAGACAGCCAGACAGCCGTGCACTTCATCCCCTGGAGAGGCAACTTCACAAGGGGCATCTTTGTCAGCAGTCAGCTCGATTGTCGGCTTTCGCTGGAAGAAGTACAAGACCTCTACGACGACTACTACGCCACCCATCCCTTCACCCATACGACCCAAGAGACGTTGTTTCTCAAACAAGCCGTCAACACCAACCAATGCCTGTTACAACTGGAGAAGTCCGGCGATAGGCTGGTGGTACACGCCGTCATCGACAACTTGCTCAAAGGAGCATCTGGACAGGCCGTACAAAACATGAACTTGCTCTTCGGACTGGAAGAAACCGCCGGTCTGCTCCTCAAAGGGAGCTATTTCTGAACCATCCTTATATCTGGCAAGCCACATGAAACTCTTCGACGTATATCCCCATCACAACATTGCCATCGAAAGGGCCCTGGGGTCTTCTTTGTGGGACGAAAAGGGTAGAGAATACCTCGACATGTACGGAGGCCACGCCGTCATCAGCATCGGCCATACCCACCCACACTATGTGCAGCGGATCACAGCACAACTCTCCAGCTTCGGGTTCTACAGCAACTCCGTCCACATCCGCATCCAGGAAGAACTGGCAGGACGCTTGGGAGAGGTCTCCGGCAGGCCCGACTACCAACTCTTCCTCTGCAACTCCGGCGCAGAAGCCAATGAAAACGCCCTCAAACTGGCCTCCTTTCATACCGGCAGGAAACAGATCATAGCCTTTCGCAGGAGCTTCCATGGCCGCACCTCTCTGGCCGTCGCCGCCACCGATAACCCCACAATCCTGGCACCCGTCAACCAAACCGACCACATCACCTTCCTACCCTTCAACGATGACGCCGCATTGGAAGCTTGCTTCCAAGCAAACGGCGACCAGATCGCTGCCGTTATCATTGAAGGCATTCAGGGCGTAGGCGGCATCCACGTCGCCGAAGACACCTTCCTCCAACACATCCGCAGGCTCTGCAACCACTATGGAGCTCTCTATATAGCAGATGCCGTGCAGTGCGGCTACGGCCGTAGCGGGCGCTTCTTCAGCCACGACTTCGCCGGCGTGCCCGCAGACATTTACTCCGTAGCCAAAGGCATGGGAAATGGATTCCCCATCGGCGGCATCCTAATCGCTCCGCATATCCAGGCCAGACACTCCATGCTAGGAACCACCTTCGGGGGCAACCCCCTGGCCTGCGCTGCTGCCCTGGCGGTGCTGGAAGTCATGCAAAGAGAAGCACTCATGGACAATGCCGCCAAGATGGGCAGCTTCCTCCAAGATGGCATCCACCAGCTCCAGGTTATGCAGCAGGTAAGGGGTCGGGGACTGATGATCGGATTCGACCCGCCGCCATCCCTCAAAGACCTGCGGAGAAACCTGCTCTTCCAACACCACATCTTTACGGGGGAGGCCAAGCCATCCGTCGTCCGGCTACTGCCGTCCCTAGCCCTCAGCATGGCCCATGCCAACCGCTTCCTGGAAGCACTCAGAGCCGAGGCCAGCAAGGCGGCAGACCCTTCAAACACGACCACATGAGACATTTCACCTCCGTCGGAGATGTGAGCGACATCAACGCCCTGGTAACCCGGGCCCTGGCCTTCAAAAAAGACCCCTGGTCGAAGCGGGAACTGGGGCAGCGCCGACGCATCGGCTGCCTTTTCCTCAACCCCAGCATGCGCACCCGGCTGAGTACCCAGGTAGCCGCACAGCATCTGGGCATGGAATCCATCCTCTTTAACGTCGGCAGCGAAGGCTGGTCCCTTGAATTCGAAGATGAAGCCATCATGAGCGGCAGCACCGTCGAACATGTCCGTGATGCAGCACCTGTCATGGCCAACTACTTCGATATCCTCGCTTTGCGCACTTTTCCCAGCCTGCAAAACCTCAAAGACGACTACAGCGAGCTGGTTATCCGGCAGTTCATCCGCTTCGCCGGCATCCCCGTCGTCAGCCTCGAAAGTGCTACACTACACCCGCTGCAAAGCCTCACAGACCTCATCACCATACGGGAATGCATCGAAGCAAACCCGGCCCTCCAGACCCGCAAACCCAAAGTGGTACTCACCTGGGCCCCCCACGTGAAACCCCTGCCACAATGCGTGGCCAACAGCTTCTCCCAGTGGGTGAACGCGTGGGGAGGCGCCGACTTCGTCATCACACACCCCGAAGACTACGAGCTGGATCAACGCTTCACCCAAGATGCCCGCCTAACGCATAGACAGGTTGAAGCCCTGCAAGATGCAGACTTCGTCTATGTCAAAAACTGGAGTACCTACCGCGACTATGGCAAGATCTACTGCAATGACCCCGGATGGATGCTCACCCACGAAAAACTCCAGGTGACAAGACAGGCCAAGGTCATGCACTGCCTGCCCGTTCGACGCAATGTGGAGCTGAGCGATGAAGTGCTAGATGGCCCCCACAGCCTCGTCACCCGCCAGGCAGCCAACCGCGTATGGGCAGCCCAGGCAGTGCTCGCAGAAATCCTGGAAAACCTGCAACACCCATGAGCCTGCATAGGCCCGTCTACATCGTCAAAGTAGGCGGCAACATCATAGACGACGAACAGCGGCTGGAGGCCTTCCTCACCACCTTTGCCGCCATGCCCGGCGAGAAAGTGCTGGTCCACGGTGGAGGTAATCTCGCCACCCAGCTGGCAGTAGACCTAGGTATTACCCAGACCATGGTCGATGGCCGTAGGATCACCGACGCGGCCACCCTCCGCATCGTCACCATGGTCTATGCCGGCCTGATCAACAAGAGCATCATAGCATCGCTGCAGGCAAAAGAATGCCCATCGCTCGGCCTCTGCGGCGCTGATGCAGGCCTCATCCGGGCCCACAAAAGATCACATCCTACGCTGGACTACGGATACGTAGGTGATGTCGACAAAGTAGATGCCAACCAGCTAGCACAGTGGCTGGATGCCGGGCTTACCATCGTCCTGGCACCCATCACGCACGACGGAAAGGGTACCCTGCTGAATACAAATGCCGACACCATCGCCCAGGAAACGGCCCGCGCCATGGCGGTCCTCCGCCCCACGACCCTAGTCTACTGCTTTGATAAGCCTGGCGTGCTGATGGATGTAAAAGACAACCAATCGCGGATCCCACGATTGACGCCAGCCACATACGAGACCCTTCGCGCCGCCCACCGCATCTATGCAGGCATGATCCCCAAACTCGACAATGCCTTTGGCGCGCTCCATGGCGGGGTGAAAAGGGTCGTGATCGGACAGGCAGAAGCCTTGCCCTCCCTGCTCACAGGAGAGGCCGGCACCACCCTTATGCTAGAATCTGACTGACATGCCCCCTCAGATACAAGCCGCCATCTTCGACATGGACGGCACCCTGGTCAACAACATGCACGTGCACCAGCAGGCCTGGAAAGTCTTCCTCGAACGCCACGGACTCGCCTTCGACGAAACGCACTACAAACGCCACAACAGCGGCACCATCACCGAGATCATCCCACGGTTCTTCCCCCACGCCATAGAGCCGGTAGAAGCCCTCCGCCTGGGCATGGAAAAAGAACAGATCTACCGAGAACTCTATCGGGGGAAGGTCCAGCCAATCCCCGGACTGCTGCCCTTCCTCGACACCCTTAAAGCCGCTAGGATCCAGATCGCACTGGCAACGGCGGCAGACCACGGCAACATCGACTTCACCCTGGACGAGCTAGGGATACGCGACCGTTTCGATGCGCTGGTCGGCTCGGAGGACGTCCAAAAAGGCAAGCCCCACCCAGATGTCTATCTTCGTGCAGCGGAAAAGTTAGGGAAAGCCCCCAGCCGCTGCCTGGCCTTCGAAGACGCGCCCGTCGGCATAGAGGCAGCCCTAGCGGCAGGCATGCAGGTTGTAGGACTGGCCACCACCCACCCTAGAGAAGAACTGAAGGCCTATCCATTGCAGGCCATCCTAGTCGACTTTCTGATAAAAGAACCGCTCACACTGCTGAATTACCCATTATGAACCACCTCGAGGCACTCACTATCAAAGCTGTCAGCCTCCTGAAGGAACTCGTCCGCACCCCCTCATTCAGCAGGGAGGAAGGCCCCACTGCAGACATCCTCGCCGCCTGGCTTACTACAGAAGGCATACCTCATCACCGCTGCCTTCACAATGTCTTCGCCACAAACCTCCACTTTAACCCTACCCTGCCGACCCTGCTGCTAAACTCCCACCATGATACAGTCAGGCCCACTAATGAATGGACGCTAGACCCCTTTCAGCCACTGGAGCAAGACGGACGACTGCACGGACTGGGCAGTAACGACGCCGGGGGACCGCTGGTGACACTGCTCTCCACCTTTCTTGCCTTCTACCCGCGCCAGGGACTTTCTCACAACCTCGTCGTCGCAGCCACCGCAGAAGAAGAAATATCCGGAACTAACGGAATAGAGCATCTCCTCCAGGATCCCTCCTTCCTACAGTGCCTGCAAGGAAGCCCCATCACAGGAGCAATTGTGGGCGAGCCCACCCGTATGCAGATGGCCGTCTCAGAAATGGGACTCCTCGTTGTAGATGCCCTGGCCCTAGGCAAGGCCGGACATGCCGCCCGCAACGAAGGAGAGAATGCCCTCTACCGAGCCATGAAAGATATCCAATGGCTGCAGACGCAGCCCCTTGACAGACCCTCTGAGATGCTTTCCAAATGTCGGACAACGGTCACCGTGATGCATACCGAGAACAAGGCACACAACGTCGTACCCGACAAATGCGCCTTCATTGTGGACGTTCGCGTCAACGACCAATATACATTTGAAGAAGTGCTGCAGATCCTCCAGCAAGGCATGCAGAGCCAGCTCAAACCCCGTAGCTACCGAATGAAGCCGACCTCCATCTGCTCACAACATCCCCTAGTACAGGCAGGGCTGCAGCTCGGCCGGCACTGCTACGGGTCACCCACCACATCCGATAAAGCCCTCATGCCATTCCCTGCCCTTAAGATGGGACCCGGCGACTCGGCCCGCAGCCACACAGCCGATGAATACATCCTCCCTGGGGAAATAGAAGAAGGCATATCCATCTTTTGCCAACTGCTAGAACGGGCCATGCAGGGCAGTGCCGGACCAAACAGCACCATATGAAACTCTGGAACAAGGATGCCACGAAATACTCAGAAGCCGTCGAAGCCTTTACCGTCGGGCGCGACCGCGAGTTCGATCTGATGATGGCCCGGCACGATGTGGAGGGCTCCATCGCACATGTCACCATGCTTGGGGAAGTCGGGCTGATGACCGCTCAAGAGGCTGCCGCCGCCATCAAAGGATTGCAAGACATCCGCAGAGAGATCACCGAAGGGCGCTTCCACATCGAAGAAGGCGTGGAAGATGTCCATTCCCAGGTCGAACTGCTGCTCACTCGTCAGATAGGCGATATCGGCAAGAAGATTCACAGCGGGCGGAGCCGGAACGACCAGGTAGCGGTCGACATCAAACTCTTCCTCAAAGAACGCATGGCAGCGATCCGGACAGAAGCACATGGGCTCTTCCACACACTGCTGGACAAAGGATGGGCCCACCGGGAGGTGGGACTGCCCGGCTATACCCACCTGCAGGTGGCCATGCCTTCGTCTGTCGGGCTCTGGCTGGGCGCCTACGCCGAAAGCCTGGTGGACGACCTCACCATGCTCTCTGCCGCCTATACAGTCACCGACAAGAACCCTCTCGGTAGCGGGGCAGGCTACGGCTCTTCCTTCCCCCTAAACCGCAAGCGCACCACCGAACTGCTGGGCTTCACCACCCTGAACTGGAATGCAGCCTACGCACAGATGAGCCGCGGGAAGACAGAGCGGCTCGTCGCCATGGCCTTGGCATGCCTCGGTTCCACCCTGGCTAGGCTTTCCATGGATGCCTGCCTCTACCTGGGGCAAGACCTTGGGTTCCTCGTATTCCCCCCTTCGCTGACCACCGGCAGCAGCCTCATGCCCCATAAAAAGAACCCCGATGTGTTTGAGATGATCCGGGGCAAGTGCAACCGCATTCAGTCGATCCCCAACGAACTCGCCCTCCTCTCCGCCAACCTGCCCTCCGGCTACCACCGAGAGATGCAGCTTACCAAAGAAATCCTCTTCCCCGCCTTTGACGAACTGGCAGACAGCTTGCGGATGGCAGGCATGATGATACAGGCCATGGAAGTCAGGGCAGACATCCTCGCCGCCGAGAAATACCGGTATATCTTCAGCGTAGAAGCCGTCAACCAGCTGGTCAACCAGGGCATCCCGTTCCGGGAAGCCTACCGAAAAGTCGGCAATGAGATCGAAGCAGGTCATTTTCAATTCGACACTGCCAAGCCACTGGGGCATACCCACGAAGGAAGCATCGGAAACCTCTGCTATGCGGAAATCCGGGCAGAGATGGACAACGTGATGGCCAGCTTCCCCGGACTGACGACAAACCCCTCCTAAAGGCTCATCATATCCTCGAATCAAACGGCCCCGCAGCGGCTGACCCCGAACTTGTCCCCCGGAAAAGGGAGCTCGAGGGCATGAAGAGCAAAAAGAGGTTTGTAAGAACTAGGAGTGTCCAGCCCACCTGCAGGAATTGCCAGTACCTGGAAAATTTCATGGCCGTGCCGGCATACGATGTACACTGGTCCATTCCATCCAAAATGGCAGGATGCTCGCTGATTCTTCACAGATGAGGATTCCAGAAAGGTTCGTAGGCTGTAGGGTAGTACAGACGGCAGCTGGCAGGGTGCAACCATTATTCTGTAACTTTGTTGAAGGTTTTAGCTACTACCAGCTCATAAGTCTCACCTGTAACGCTGCCCATATGGACATCCAAGCCGGCCCCCTCTTACAAAACATCCAGCTCCCCCAAGATCTAAGGGAACTGCAGCGAGATGCGCTGGGGCAGGTCTGTGATGAACTCCGACAACACATCATCGACGTGGTAAGCATCCACGGCGGACATTTCGGGGCCAGTCTGGGCGTGGTCGAGTTGACCGTGGCGCTCCACTATGTCTTCAATACCCCCTACGATCAGCTCGTGTGGGACGTCGGACATCAGGCCTATGGACATAAGATCCTCACCGGCCGGCGCGAACGTTTCACTACCAACCGCAAATACCAGGGGCTGAGTGGATTCCCGAAGCGCAGTGAGAGCGAATATGACACCTTTGGCGTCGGGCATTCCTCCACCTCCATCTCGGCGGCCCTCGGCATGGCCCTTGCGGCCAAGCACAAGGGAGAACACGACCGCAAGACCATCGCCGTTATTGGAGACGGAGCGATGACAGCCGGCATGGCCTTTGAGGCCATGAATCACGCCGGCGTCTCCGACACGGACATCCTCATCATCCTCAACGACAACTGCATGAGCATAGACCCCAACGTTGGGGCGCTCAAGGAATACCTGACAGACATCTCCACCTCCCATACATACAATCGGTTTAAAGACGACATCTGGAATGCGCTAGGTCGGCTGCCCGTCGGGAAGAACTTCACCCGCGACATGGCCAGCAAGCTGGAGCACAGCATCAAAGGCTTCATCAACAAAAGCAGTAACCTCTTCGAAGCCATGAAACTGCGCTACTTCGGACCCATCGACGGGCATAACATCAGCAATCTGGTGGATACCCTGCAAGACCTCAAAGACATCCACGGCCCGAAGATCCTGCACATTGTCACCACCAAAGGCAAGGGCTACTCGCTAGCCGAGAAAGACCAGACCAAATGGCATGCCCCCGGCTTGTTTGATAAAGTCACCGGAGAAATCTTAAAAAAACGTTTCGACACCCCCCAGCCACCTAAATACCAGGATGTCTTCGGCCATACTATCATTGAGCTGGCCGTGCAGAACGACCTAATTTTTGGCATTACACCGGCCATGCCTTCCGGCTCCTCCCTTAAATTCATGATGGACCAAATGCCACAACGGGCTATCGACGTGGGCATCTGCGAACAGCATGCCGTCACCCTCAGCGCTGGTATGGCCACACAGGGCCTACGGGTATTTTGCAACATCTACTCTTCCTTCATGCAGCGGTCTTTCGACCAGGCCGTCCACGATGTGGCCATCCAAAAGCTGCCCGTCGTCTTCTGCCTCGACCGGGCCGGGCTCGTTGGTGAAGACGGACCCACCCACCATGGGGCCTACGACATCGCCTACTTCCGCTGCATACCCAATATGATCATCAGCGCACCAATGAATGAAGCCGAGCTCAGAAACCTCATGTACACAGCTCAACTCGAATCGACGCAGCTCCCAATGGTCATACGCTACCCCCGGGGCGAGGGCGTCTTGCCGGAGTGGAAATCAGCCATGCAGGAAATCACCATCGGCACTGGTCGACGGCTCAAGGAAGGGCGAGAGGCCGCCATCCTGAGTCTGGGCCATCCAGGCAACTTCGCCGCCGCTGCCATACGTGAACTCCGAACCGAAGGCATCGAAGTTGGCCATTACGACCTACGCTTCGCCAAACCCCTCGACAGCGCACTGCTCCATGAGGTCTTTGGCCGCTATACAAAGTTGGTTACAGTAGAAGATGGCACCGTCGTGGGCGGCTTCGGATCGGCCATCCTCGAATTCATGGCCACACATGGCTATCATGCCGACGTGCGCATTCTAGGCATCCCAGACCGGCTGGTCGAGCATGGCACCTTGAAGGAATTGCACCGTGAATGTGGCTATGACGCACAGGGAATCGCAGCAGCCGTGCGCAGCCTTCTAGGCCAGGACGTACAAGTCACCGCCACCCTGGCGGGCTAGGCATTGGCCGGGGGCGTCTCCGCGAAGGCATCGGCCTCTTCCTCCCGGACTTCGTTCCACGAGATGATAAAATTATTACGCCCTTCCCCCACTAGAATGGTCATCCAGCGCTGCTGCGCCAGCTCCAGGATCGTTAGGAAGAGAAAGATGGCATGTATCCTGTCATCACAGACTTCGAAGACCTTTTCAAAAGACATGTTCCGTTCTGTCTCCAGCGTCTGCAGCATGTAGGCCCGGACATCCTCCATCGTATGCCGGAAGCGGTATACCACATGCTGCGGCTTATTGTTACGCTCGTGCATCCGCTGCATGACCCTCTCGAAGACCTTCATGAGGCGGAACAAGGTGATGCTCTGGATTTCCGAGCCTTCGGAGGCATCCTCCCCAATTTGGCTGAGCTCTTTGACCAAGTTGCCCCGCTTGACCATGAAAAGCCTTTCTGCCTCCATCAGGGCCAGCTGAGCAGAGGCCTCTTTAAAACGCTTATACTCTAGGATCTTATCGACCAGCTCCTGCCGTGGGTCGATCTCGTTGCCTTGGGCATCCTTCTCCTTGCGCGGCAGCAGCATTTTAGCCTTGATCCGCATCAGGGTCGACACAAACAGGATGAATTCACTGTTGAGCTCAATATTCTGCTCGCGCGACGAATGCATGTATTCCAGGAAATCAGCTGTGATTTGGGTGATAGGAATATTATAAATGTCCAGTTCGTCCCGCTCGATGAAGAATAGCAGGAGGTCGAAGGGACCTTCGAATTGGGGTAGCCGGATCTGGTAGGTCGATGTGTTCACACAGTGAATTTAGGGGATACCAAAAATAGCCATTCACATCGAGAAGGAAGGTGCCGGTTATCCCCAGAAATATACTCCATGCGCCCAGAAAGGCGCATCTTCGCGGCAAATGGCCTGACATTGAATAAGAAATTCCTAAATACACTTCTGTTTGTCTTGCTGAGCATCATCTGGGGCAGCTCCTTCAGGCTGATCAAAGTTGGCCTGACATCTCTGGACGCCTATCAGCTGGCCTCGCTGCGAATCCTCAGCGCAGGCTTGGTACTCCTGCCCTTCGGGTACCGTGCGATCCAGTCGGTATCCTCCGCGCAACGTCAATGGATAGCCCTTTCTGGTATCCTAGGCACCTTCTTTCCCGCCTATTTCTTCTGCATTGCTGAAACAAGGATCGACAGCTCCCTGGCAGGCATCCTCAACGCCCTGACCCCCCTATTCACCCTGTCCATCGGCGTCGCACTATTCCGGCATCCGGCAGGTTGGAAGAAATGGGTGGGTGTTGCCATGGGCTTTGGTGGGCTGGCCATCCTGCTGTTTGCGGGCGCCGGCAAGGTCTCCCTCTCCAACCTATCCTTCGCGTCCTTTGTCTTGCTGGCTACCTGCTGCTATGGCCTGAATGTGAACCTGGTCAATCGACACCTGCAAGGTGTTGGCTCCCGGGACATCGCAGCCATCGCTTTTTCGGTCTTGATTCCTCCTGCTCTTCTTATCCTCTGGCAGACGGATTTCTTCTCGCTGTCCTGGAGCAGCCAGGGTTTCATGGTATCGGCTGCTGCGGGCGCCCTGCTTGGAGTGGTGGGCACGGCCTTTGCCTCTGTCTTGTTCTATGTCTTGCTGAAGCGGGCGGGACCACTCATGGCCTCTATGGTCACCTATGGCATACCCTTCGTAGCCATTTTCTGGGGATGGCTAGCCGGCGAAGGCATCAGCGCAGTACAGATCGGAGGCCTGATGGTGATCCTGGGCGGCGTCTATCTGGCGAGCGAATAAAAAGACTGGGAATAGATCAGATCGACATGACCTCTTTCTCCTTGGCCTGGACGTGCTTTTCCACCTGTGCGATATGGGCATCGGTGAGCTTCTGGACTTCGGCCTCGGCATCCACGGCCAGGTCTTCGCTTAGCCCGTCCTTCTTGAGTTTCTTGATCTGTTCAATGGCATCCCGTCGGATGTTGCGGATGGCGATCCGGGAATGCTCTGCCTCCACGTGTACGCGCTTTACGATCTCTTTGCGCCGCTCTTCTGTCAGCGGAGGCAGAAAGATGCGGATCATCACGCCATCATTCTGGGGGGTCACGCCCAGGTTGGCTCCAATGATGGCACGCTCTATGGGTTGAATCATATTCTTCTCCCAGGGCTGAATGGTGATGGTACGTGAATCTGCCACGGAGATGTTGCCTACCTGCTGGATCGGCGTGGGTGAGCCATAGTAGTCAACAACCAGGCCGTCGAACATCTGTGGAGTGGCCTTGCCGGCACGGATCTTCACCAACTCAGCCTCCAGGTGAGACATCGCCTTACGCATCGAATCCTCTGCCTGGGAGACGTACTTTCTCAATTCTTCAGACATCGCCAGTAGATTGGTAGATTGCAAAACTAAAGAGGACAGCTGATATAGTCAGCCTGCCGCAACAGTCAGTTGTCCTCTGGAAGGATGACCCCCTTCTTGCGGAAAGCCTGGATTTTGTCCATATTGATGGTGGGGATCCCCATCTGAGGGTTCTTACGCTCCTGGTGTACCCTCCTGATATAGAGGAGAAACCAAGTACCGAGACATGCCACTCCTACTAGGATCAGTATGGAAAAGGTGGTACCCAACCCTTGTAAGACAAAGGCCAATAAGATGAAGAGTACGTTGGCAGCTGCCAGGGTATAGGTGACCGCGGTATGGCTGAAACCCAGGTCTAGCAACAGATGGTGCAGGTGTTTCTGGTCAGGGGATAACGGAGAACGACCCTTCAAAACCCGGAGTGAAAAAACCCGGAGCGTGTCAAACAAAGGAACCATAAGGATCGAAAAGCCAATGGCCGCCGAAGTTTCAAGTTGAATGGGAGCCAGCGGTTTGGTCGCAGAAGATATGAAATGGATCACTAGGATGGCATTCACCAACCCCAATAGGAGTGAGCCAGTGTCGCCCATAAAGATGCGGGCAGGAGCTTGGTTGAAAATCAGAAAGCCGAGGAGACTGCCGGTTGTGATAAATCCCAGCAGCGCATAGGGAAGATCCCCTGCACTATAGAAGAAAAGCCCAAAAGCCGCAGTGGTAATTATCCCGAGCGTAGCCGCCAACCCATCCACGCCATCAATGAGATTGAAGGAGTTCACAATGACGATGATGGTGAAGATGGTGAAAGGCACACTCATAATTTCCGGTAACTCATTGAAGCCAAAGAATCCATACATGCTATGGATCTTGATGCCCCCTTTCTGCATTATGATGAAGGCAGCTATGAACTGTCCCAGCAGCTTCTTGATGGGCGTCAGCACCAGGATGTCATCTTTCATGCCCAAGAAAAAGATCACAAGCATGGAGGCGAAGAAATACTGAAACTCTGGCGCCGACATGAAAGGCACGAATAAGAGGATGGCCAGGGCTAGCCCCGCAAAGATACCAAGCCCACCCAGTGAGGGGATTGGAGTATTATGAAGCTTTCTGGGGCCCGGTGAGTCGTACAGTTTCTTCCATTCCGCCACCGTGATGATGATGGGAATAGACATATATGTGATGAGGAAAGAAAGGGATGAGCTCAGCAGAATTTTATCCATACATCTATCGTATACGTCTCGTAGCTATGGTCAGTTATCAGGCAGGGCGGCCCGCAGATGAACTGCCAGATGTAGGATAACGGCTAATCCGACATAAATTTAGTAAGAATTTATGAATTTGATTGTGATCAGCGTCGATTATTTTCGGCCTTTTGCCGATAGGCAGGGCCATCATGCCTGCCGGTAGTGCCTTGGGCAGACTTGCCACCTGCTTCTGGCAACATATCGTACCTTTGACAGAACCTGATTTAACTATGATCCATCGCCTAGAAGCGACTGCCAGCCAAGTCCGCAGGGATATTGTCCGCATGGTCCACGCAGCACAAAGCGGCCATCCCGGTGGATCACTGGGCTGTGCCGACTTCTTGACGGCCCTCTATTTCAAGGTCATGCAGCATAACCCCTCCTTCCAGATGGAAGGTAGCGGCGAGGATGTGTTCATCCTTTCGAATGGTCATATATCGCCTGTCTTCTACTCCGTGCTCGCCCGGTCAGGCTATTTCTCCGTGAGCGAACTGGCCAGTTTCAGAAAAATCGACAGCCGCCTGCAAGGGCATCCTGCCACCCATGAGCACCTCCCGGGCATCCGCATCGCCAGCGGGTCGCTGGGGCAAGGCCTGAGCGTTGCCGCCGGGCTGGCACTGGCCAAAAAGATGGATGGAGATCCAGGACTTGTCTATTCCCTCCATGGGGATGGAGAGCTGCAGGAAGGGCAAATCTGGGAGGCAGCCCTCTTTGCAGCCCATCATGGCATCGACAATCTGCTGTCGACGGTCGATTGGAACGGACAGCAGATAGATGGCCCCACACAGAAAGTGATAGACCTGGGCGATCTCCGGTCGAAGTTTGTGGCTTTTGGCTGGGCCACCGTCGAGATGCAAGGGAATGAGATGGCTGCCGTCCTCAAAGGACTAGAAGAGGCCAAATCCCGTACCCGGCAAGGAAAGCCCGTCGCCATCCTCATGCGTACCACCATGGGCGCAGGGGTCGACTTCATGGAAAATGACCATGGCTGGCATGGCATCGCCCCCAACGACGACCAGCTCCAACGGGCGCTGGCGCAACTTCCGGAAACGCTAGGTGACTGGTGATTCCCTTTTAATTGCGGAGTTGCAATGGCTGACGGGCAGCCCCCGTCGCCGGAAACCAGCAAGCCAAGAGGCCGATAGTCATAGCCGTCCCTCCAACCAACAGGAAATCCTGATAACGCAGGTCCACCGGATAGCGATCGATTAAAAAAGACCGCCCCTCCAATGGCACCAGCCCATACTGATCTTGCAGCCAGCAAAGGCATACTGCCACAACCATCCCAGCCACCATGCCGATGGCAGTAAGCAAAAATCCTTCAGATATAAAGATGCCCCGAATCAAACCAGGCCCGGCTCCCATGGCTTGCAGCACTTGTATGTCCCTCCTTTTTTCCAGCACCAGCATGCTCAACGCTCCAATCATATTGAAAGCCGCCACCAGCAAGATCAGTGAGAAGATGGTATAGATAGCCCATTTCTCAAGCCGGATGGTTGCATACAAATTCTCATTCTGTGCATAGCGGTCCAGCACCTTGAAGCCTGCACCCAAGAGCCTGGAAATTTCCTTTTGCGCCACCACTGCGTCAGCCCCCGGCCGAAGGGAAATCTCGTAAGCGGTACAATCCCCCTCCCCTAACTGCGTCTGCTGGCGGACAAAGGCAAGATTTGTCACCAGCACTTTGTTGTCGAACTCCGGCTGGATGGCAAAACTGCCTACAGGCATGACCTCGCCCTGGCTGAGCGAGGCCATCGGATCAGACAAATCCGTCGCACCGGCACGGGGCATGTAGAGAGATAAAGTCGTTAAACTGCGGTCAGACAGCACCCCGACGGCGTTTTCCACCCCCACCCCCAGGACGGCCTGAGGGCGCTCCACATCCCCCGTAGCATAGGAGCCACGGACCAGCTTTCCCGGCAGGCCAGACACCTGGGGATACGCGCGATCCACCCCTTTGACTTGTACAAAAACCTGGTACTCCCCCTGACGCAACATACCCTTCTGCTCCACCACTTCGCAGAAGTCTTGTACAGACGGATTCCTACGAATGGAATCTTTCAAGCCAGGTGGCAGGTTGGCAAGTCGTACTGCCGATGGCTCAATGCGCAAGTCCGCGTAGTAAGCCCCATAGAGAGAATGCACCAGCCGCTCAAAACCATTGAAAGCACTCAGGATCACGATCAGAGAGGCCGTCCCGACCATGATAGCAGACACGCTGACCCATGCTATGATGTGGATCGCCTGGGTCGTCTGGCCCGCCCATAGGTACCGCCACGCAAACCGAAGGCGCATGCCGCTCAAGACTTTTTTCCCTCCTGAATCTGACGGAAGATCTCCTCCATCCGAAAGACGTGATCGAGAGTGTCATCGATGAAAAACCTCAGTTCTGGAATCCTCCGCAGCTGATGCTTGACGCGGAGGGAAAGCTCTCTTTTGATATCTCCAGCGCGGGACTCGATTTTGTGGAAACACTGTTCCGCGTGTCCCACCTGGAAAAAGCTCAGATAGATTCTGGCCTCTAAAAGGTCGGGCGTCAGCTTCACCGAAGAGATAGACACCATGCCCCCATTCATCCGGTGCAGGCTAAGCCGCTGGAAGATGCCGTTCAACTCTTCCAATAAGACACTGGCCACTTGCTTCTGTCGTTTGCCTTCCTGCATAAGGGGATGCATTTCGGCAGTGAAATTAGTTACTTTTGGCCCACCCGTCTCCAAAAGACCTTCACCTCTCCTACATGAAGAGCCTTCGGATCATCTTCGGTTATGTCCGAAAGCAGTCGGGCATGGTAGCCGCCTATGGGGTTGTCAACCTGCTGGCGGCCTTCTTCTCTACGGTCTCGCTCGCGCTCCTCTCCCCCTTTCTGGCCTTGATCTTCGGGATTAGAGGGTCCGCGGATGCCGGGGGTGACAGTTCCAGCCTGAGCACCCTGACACACCGCCTGGATGGATACCTGGCTGGTATCCTGCACATGCCGGATGGACGAGTCAAGGCTTTAGGCATCATCTGCATCGTCCTGCTGGCAGCCATCGTCTGCAAGAACCTGTTCCTCTACCTGTCGATGTACCTCCTGGCGCCAATCCGCAACAGCATCCTCAACGAGATGCGCTCGGAGATGTTCCAGAAGATTCTGCAGCTGCCGGTAGGGTTCTTCAGCGAGCAGCGAAAAGGTGAGGTCATGAGCCGGCTCACCAACGACCTTCAGGATGTAGAGTCCTCCACCATCAGCTTCCTAGAGACATTCCTCAGAGAGCCCATTCTGATAGGCTTCTACCTGTTTGCCATGGTGAGCTTAAGCCCTGAGCTGTCTTTGTTCCTGTTGGTCTTCCTGCCCGTAGCTGGCCTGGTGATCGGACGCATCGGCAGGTCCTTGAAAAAAGTTTCAACGCAGGTGCAGGAAAAACTGGGAGACATACTCAGTACCATTGAAGAGACGCTGGGAGGCATCCGCATCCTCAAAGCCTTCAATGCAGAAGCCCATCAACTCCATAAGTTTGAGGCCGAAAACCGTGCCCTGCTGGCGATGAAGAATCATGCCAACCGCCGTCGAGATCTCGCGTCACCTGTCTCAGAGACCCTGGGCGTAATGGCTGTCTGCTGTGTGCTCTTCTACGGAGGGAGACTGGTACTAACCGATCGGTTTGGGCTGCCAGCTACCGACTTCCTCACCTACATCGCCATCTTCACCCAGATCATCAACCCACTCAAAGCCCTCAGCACCGCGTCGTACAATATCAGAAAAGGAGCTGCCAGCATAGAGCGGATCCGGCACCTCATCCAGGAGCCGGAGATGGTAAAAGACCAGCAGGCCCCGGTACGGATCAACACATTCAAAGAGGGCATTGAATACAGGCGTGTCAGTTTCAGCCATCAGGGGACACCAATCCTTCAAGACATCAACCTCTCCATCCCTAAAGGATCTACTCTGGCATTGGTAGGGTCCTCCGGTTCTGGCAAGTCAAGCCTGGCAGACCTCTTACCTCGTTTTCACGACGTCTCGGAAGGAGAAATTTTGTTGGACGGCGTAGACATCCGGCACTATGCCATGAAAGACCTCCGCAACCTCATGGGAATCGTCACGCAGGATCCACTGCTCTTCAACGACACCATTGCAGCCAACATCGCCCTGGGCAAGCCAAATGCAAGCCCTGCCGACATAGAGACGGCAGCCCGCGTGGCCAATGCCCATACATTCATCTCCCGCCGACCCGGTGGTTATCTATCTCCCACGGGTGACCGCGGCGCCAAACTCAGCGGTGGGGAAAAACAGCGGGTGACCATTGCTCGTGCCGTGCTGAAGAATCCACCCATCTTGATACTCGATGAAGCCACCTCCTCCCTGGATACAGAGAGCGAAAAACTCGTACAGGACGCCCTGTTCCAACTGATGAAAGATAGGACCAGCCTCGTAATCGCCCACCGACTGTCCACCGTGAGGCATGCCGATGAGATCATTGTGCTCGAGAAAGGCCGGATCGTGGAACGAGGCAAACACGACGCCTTGATGGCCCAACAAGGCATCTACGCCCGACTGGTCGAGATGCAAGAAGTCAGATAAAGGACGAAGACAGGCCCCCGGCGTGGGCAGCAGAACCTCTACTGAACATTCGAGGTCTTGGTCTTGCCAGTCTTCGCCTCAATACTGAGGGTGGCATGGGGCACAGCCTTCAATCTTGCCTTGTCGATCAGCTTGCCCGTCTCCCGGCAGATCCCATAGGTCTTGTTCTCGATCCGCACGAGGGCCTTTTCCAACTTATCGATGAAATCAAGCTGCCGACTGGCCATCTGGCTGAGGTGTTCGCGCTCATTGCTCGCACTTCCATCTTCCATGGTCATATAACGGTTGTCCGTCTCATCACCGCTCATCTCATCTGTCCGGGTGATGTAACCATGTAGATAGGCAAGCTCCTGACGGGCAGCATCCAGCTTCTTAATCACAATGTCTTTGAATTCCTGGAGTTCTGCATCACTATACCTCAAGGAGGGTCCTGAATGGTCATACATGGGTCTATCCAACACAGATTTCGTGAATTCAGGTTCATATTTTCGGGCAGTCGTCGTGTGGATTTTCGGCATCACAACGGGCTTCTTAGGCTTGGCAGCTTCTTGCTGCACCCGGGCGGCCTTCTTCATCTGGACCAGACGGGCGGCCTGCGCGGCAGCCTGGTCGCTGGCAGACTTTGGCGGAGGCGGCACGGACTTATTAGTTGCCGACGTAGGGGCAGGAGTTGGCTTGGACGGCAGGGCCGGCTTTCCTGCAACGGCAACCGGTGCTTTGGCAGGCTGGGCTGCCTTCATCGGTGGCTTCCCGGCAGGCGTCAACGCTTTGGGGGCTACTGTGGTCGATTTCCCGGCTTTTGGGGTTTGTTTGACGGGGGCTTTGGCAGGTAAGGGTACAGGCTTCGGAGGAGTGGATTTGGAGGAAGCAGGCTGCTTAACAGCAGGCAGAGGCTTCTTGGAAGGAGCCGCCTTGGCGGCAGCTGCCTTGGGCGCAGGGGACTCAGATAGCTTAGGTGCAGACCCACCTTTGGCCATGGGCGCTTTGGTCACAGCCTTAGCAGGGGCCGACTTCGCCGGCACCACCGAAGGCTTGGTAGCTGCCCCCTTGGCCGTGGCTTTCGTAGCAGTTGCCAAGGGCTTGGATGGAGTTTTCACCGAACCCTTCGAGGGTGCGACTTTGGGAGCTGCCGAAGATGGTTTTGAAGGGAAGGATGTCTTAACGACCGGTTTTTTTACAGGGGCGGGCTTAGCAGATTTTGCAGGGGCCGGCTTGGCGGGCTTAGCAGATTTTACAGGGGCCGGCTTGGCGGGCTTAGCAGATTTTGCAGGGGCCGGCTTGGCGGGCTTCTTTGCGGCAGAACTCGACGATACGGAACCAGCTGAAGGCTTAGGAGTCGTTTTCTTGGCGGGAGCACTGGCCTTCTTGGAATTGACAGCTGGCTTAGAAGAACCCTTTTTAGCGGGGCCTGCAGGTTTTTTGGAGGGTGTTGGCATGGGCTAACCTGTTTTTGATACCAGAATCCGAAGGGATTCATCATTCACCTCTACATCTATGCCCTCACTGAGTGTTGGGAGAAATTCCATCACCTCAGCCAGGATTTCGGCGCAAATATAATTTTTATATTGACTGATGGCACCTATCAGAGCCTCCGATCCACACAGTTTCACCTGAACCCTGTCGGCCAACTCATATCCACTTTCCTTACGTATGCGCTGGATGCGATTGATCAATTCTCGTGCAATACCCTCATTTTTAAGTTCTTGTGTCACATTTACATCCAAAGCAACAGTCAAGGGACCTCGCGTTGCCACCATCCAGCCGGGGAGGTCTTCGCTGAGGATTTCAACCTCAGACAGGGAAATCGTCACAGGTTTTCCGTCCAAATCGATGCGCAGAGACCCGTGCAACTCCAGGTGGCGTATGTCCTCCTGGGCTAGGGTACCCAGGTAGGTGGCAGCCGGCTTCATCAGCGCTCCTAGACGTTTACCTAATACGACAAAGTTGGGACGGACTCTTTTTTGAATCACCATATCCTTTTCCCCTGGGAAAGCAATCTCTTTGACATTGACTTCGGCTTTGATCAGGTCCTCTACCTGCCGAAGCCGAGCTCTGACCGTGTCATCCAGCACAGGGAGTAAGAGTTTCTGCAAAGGCTGACGGACACGGATGTTGACCTTTTTGCGAATGGAAAGCACCAGAGAACAAGCATCTTGTGCCAGTTGCATACGTGCCTCGAGTTCAGCATCGATGGCAAGCGCGTCAGCAGCTGGGAAAAGACAGTGATGCACAGATTTGGCTGTATGACGCCCGGTCACCAAATTGAGGTTGCGGAAGATAGCATCTGCGAAGAAAGGCGAGATAGGTGCCATCAGCCGGACCAGGGTATCCAGACACTCCAGGAGGGTTTGATAGGCACTCAACTTATCGGTACCATATTCTCCTTTCCAGAAGCGCCTGCGGCTCAGCCGTACATACCAGTTGCTGAGCTGGACATCTGTGAATTCCTCGATGGAGCGCCCGGCAAGAGTCGGTTCATAGTCATCCATATGCCGCTGCACCTGCCGGATCAGGGAGTGTAGACTGGAGAGGATCCATCGGTCAATCTCTGGTCGATCCTGCAAAGGGACAGGCGTTTGCTTGTCTGAAAACCCGTCGACATTGGCATAAAGGGCAAAAAACTGATAGGTGTTAAACAGGGTGCCGAAGAATTTACGTTGCACCTCCTGGATGCCTTCTATGTCAAACTTTAGGTTGTCCCAGGGAGAGGAGTTGGTGATCAGATACCAGCGAGTAGCATCGGCACCATACTGAGCAATGGTGTCAAAGGGATCCACCACGTTGCCGAGTCGCTTACTCATCTTGTTGCCGTTCCGGTCGAGTACAAGTCCGTTGGAGACAACGGTCCGGAAGGCTACGGTGTCAAACAGCAGCACACCCAGGGCATGCAGCGTGTAAAACCACCCGCGGGTCTGGTCAACGCCTTCAGCGATGAAGTCGGCCGGAAAGGCACGCGGCGCACCTTGTTCGGGAGAGATCATATCCTGATGCTCGAAAGGATAGTGCCACTGGGCATAGGGCATCGCTCCGCTGTCGAACCAGACGTCTACCAGATCAGGTACTCGGCGCATGGGTCTACCACTGGGGCTCACCAGCACGATTTCATCGACGTATGGCTTGTGAAGGTCATGGACGCCTACCTGCAGGAGGTCTCGGTTGACAGTTCCTCCGAGCACATCAGCCGCTTGGCGGATGCCTTCTTCCAGTTCCGTGACAGAGCCAATACATTTTTCTTCCGTTCCATCCTCCGTCCGCCAGATGGGCAGGGGAGTACCCCAGAAGCGGCTGCGGCTCAGGTTCCAGTCGACCATATTCTCCAGCCAATTTCCAAAACGACCTTCGCCAGTGGTGGCAGGCTTCCACTGGATGGTCCGGTTCAGCTCAATCATCCTTTCCTTACAGGCGGTAGTACGGATGAACCATGCGTCCAGTGGATAGTATAGGATGGGTTTGTCCGTCCGCCAGCAATGGGGATAACTATGCTCATATTTCTCCACCCGAAAGGCAAGCCCCTCTTTTTTTAGCCGGACGCAAATATCGACGTTCACGTCTTGATAGCCTGGCTCTCCGGTATAATCTTTTACATACCTACCGGCCCATTCTCCGGTCCCCGGCACGAAGCGGCCCTCCCGGTCGACCAGGGTGAGGATGCCCAGCCTATGAGATTTACCCACTCGATAGTCGTCGGCTCCGAAGGCAGGGGCTGTGTGGACGATGCCGGTTCCATCCTCGGTCGTCACGAAATCACCCGTCACCACGCGGAAGGGGTCGGCACCCGGGGTGATCTCCGCCACCAGATCAGGCCGGTTGGATGCGAAGGGGAGCAGTTGCTGGTATCGGATGTCTTGCAGTTGCTGCCCGGTAAAGCTTGCCACCACTTGCCAGGGTAAAATCTTGCCACCGTACTGATGAGCGTCTCTGGGGAGGTCGCGGCCCTCTACCCGAAAATGTCGAGTCAGCAGAGCCGTTGCCAATACCACTGAACAGGGCTGATGGGTATAGGGCTGCACTGTCTTCACCAGGGAATACTCTATGGAAGGGCCTACCGTAAGCCCCAGGTTGGATGGCAGCGTCCAGGGCGTAGTCGTCCACGCTAGAAAATAAACCTCGTCGCCCCCGGCCTTGGCAAACAAGGGCGCCGACTCCGGACTTTGCAAGGCACGGAACATGGCCACACAGGAGGTATCCTTGACCAGCTTATACGTTCCAGGCTGGTTGAGCTCATGAGAGCTGAGGCCCGTACCGGCTGCTGGCGAATACGGCTGGATGCTGACACTTTGGTACAATAATCCTTTGTCATAGAGCCTCTTCAAGCACCACCAGAGGCTCTCGATGTAGTCTTTTTCAAAGGTTACATATGGCGATTGCAGATCCACCCAATAACCCATCCTACGAGTGATATCGTCCCAGCGGTCCTTATATCGCAGGACCGCCTCCCGACATGCTTGATTAAAGTCTTCTACCGATATCTTGCTTCCGATGTCCTCCTTGGTAATGCCCAGCTCTTTTTCCACGCCCAACTCGACAGGCAGTCCATGGGTATCCCAGCCTCCCTTTCGACGCACTAAGTAGCCCTGCATGGTCTTATAGCGGCAGACTAGGTCTTTGAGTGTCCGGGAGATCACATGATGGATGCCCGGCATCCCATTGGCACTGGGAGGCCCCTCGTAAAATACGAATGGCTTTGCCGCTGCCCGGAGGCGCATGCTCTCCTCAAAGGCTTGTCCGGCATCCCAGACACCCAACATTTCCTGCTCGATGGCAGGCAGATCCAATCCTTTATATTCCCGGTAGACGGCAGACATGTAAAATTAAAAGTCTGCGAAGGTACTCAAAAAGGGGGTTCACCCTTGCCTAAAGACCAAAGGTTCTCATTGCCAGGAAGGAGCAGTGTGCGCATCCAGGCAAAAAAAAGGCCGGCTGTAGGGCCGGCCTGGGAGTATGATTTCATTGCTCACAGTTTGCCATTAGTGATGATCTTGACTGGCTCATGGGCATAAGAGACGGGTGTTTGTTCCGCGGTAAGAGCAACGATGGGCTCCAACACCCCAAGTGGATGTTGATACTCAGGAACAAGGTGCTGGACAAGGAAGACTACAGCCCGCTCATCATGTTGCAGGGCACTAGAGAGCAGGCGGGAGAAATGTTGATTGAATTGAACATCCACTACAGAACGCTGCGCTTTGAGGATTTTAGGATGGTGCGTGGGAAGAAGGTTTTCTGTAGACTTGAAAAGCTCTTCGTACATCTTCTCCCCTGGACGAAGCCCCGTGAAACGGATGGATATGTCCCGGTCTGGAGTGAGGCCGGTCAGCTGGATCATCTTACGGGCAAGGTCAAGGATCTTGACAGGCTGTCCCATATCAAAGACGAAGATCTCGCCACCCTTACCTATGACAGCTGCCTCCAACACCAGACTGCTGGCTTCGGGGATGGTCATGAAATAGCGTGTGATGTCCGGATGCGTCACAGTGACAGGCCCCCCTTGGCTGATCTGCTGCTTGAAGAGGGGCACCACAGAGCCATTCGAGCCAAGTACATTACCAAAGCGGGTGGTGATGAAATGCGTCTGACAGCGGCTGGAGAGCTCTTGCACATAGATCTCACCGATGCGCTTGCAGGCCCCCATCAGGTTGGTAGGGTTCACTGCCTTATCGGTGGAAATCATGACAAATTTCTGAACCCCATGGACGCATGCAGCATCAGCCAGATTTTTTGTACCCAAAATATTGGTCAGAGCCACTTCACAGGCAAACTCTTCGAGAATAGGTACATGCTTGTACGCTGCAGCATGGAAGACGAAATGGGGGTTATGCTTCCGAAACACATGGTCGATGCGGGCACAGTCACGAATACTCGCCAACTCCATCTTCACCTCGAAGTGAAGATCCAGCTTGGAGAGCTCAATGCAGATGTCATGAAGACCCGTCTCAGATTGGTCTAAAAGAATGATCTTCCCCAACCTGTATTGGCAAAGCTGCCGACAGATATCGCTGCCAATGCTGCCGGCTGCACCCGTCACCAGGATGACCTTACCCTCCAGCTCTCGGCGGGACTCCTCGTTCAGTAATTCGATCTTCTCGCGGCCCAGAAGTGACTCAATCGTCAGCTCCTTCAACTGCCGCCGGCTGAAGATGCCTTTGATCCATTGACTCAATGGGGGAATCAGGGTCAGATGGACATCATTGCGGATACAAATCTGGCTGAGAACATCCTTTCTCGAAGTCTCGATATCGACCGATAAGATGACCTCCTTGACCCGGTTCTCTTTCAGGAAAGCCTCCAGCCGGAGCACATCGAAGCCAAGAATGCTCTTACCATTCAATACTTTTCCAACTTTCTCTGGATTATCATCTATAAACGCGATGACGCGGCAGTTCGACTTCTTGTCGAATTCTATCGCCTTCTTTGTGGCAAGACCGATATCGCCCGCGCCGTAGATGATGACATTGTTCTTGTGGTGCATACCATACATCGCACGGGTATATACTTCCTTGACACCCAGACGGAAGGCTGCCATCAATACACTGGCAAGGACTGTATTCACCGCCAAGATGGTGGCCCCGAGTCCATATCCAATTCTGAGCCATCCGGACAGCGAAGGAAGCATGGCCATCCAAAGCACAAAATATAGCAGGCTGAAACGAAGAACAGTATACAAATCACGGATCTCTGAATATCGAATGAGTCCGTGGTGTGTACGGTTCACCCACATACTGACAGAGGCTACGACCGCATTCAACAGTACCACCGTCAACACCTGCCATTTAGAAATGATCAGATGCTCAAAACTCAGAATAATCAGTACGGTAAGTAAGATCGAAAGCACCGAGAGGACGTGCTCAATAAGAAAGATAACCCAACGGGAAGTGACGTTGCCGAAGAAACGCCTGGTGAGGAACGCATTCATGAGAGTACGGATGAGGTTTCAGGTCATAGCATGCGAAGCATGCAGACTTGGCCTTCATCAGGAGCGATTACCAGGGCTTTCGAAGGAATTGTGGAAACGGTGCTGGACCGACGCGGTTTGTAATAGGATAGGAACCTGCTCGACGGGGAGCTTTGGTCTTTTAGGATCTTGGATTAGGCTAGAAAAAAACTAATGCGTATCAACAACATTCTAGGATGGAGTAAATATATTTTGAAGAAAGGGGAATTGCAATACCCTCTTGAAGATTTTTTTATTAGCTGCAATATATACACAAACCGAGTAAGAAATTCAGAAAATCCTCATCATGGAGATAAACCCTCCCGCCGAGTTGTAATACAACCCTCCCGAATCCAGGGCAAACAGGGTCCTCGCCTGCCAGCCCTTACGCAAGGGGATACCTGCCTCAACACTCATCGAAAACTGGTTAGTAGGAGGGAATTTGCCCTTTGTCTCTAACATGCCAAAATTCCTTGAAAAAGAGAAGCGATTCCGAAAGATGACTTTGTCAATGGCCCATTCCATTCCAGTGTGCAAGACACGTACCCTCGTATTGGGAAAGCCTACACCGGTCACAATGAGAATTTGGCTGGCAGTAGGCAGGCTACTTCGAATCTCTTTTTTTAGAGGCAAAAAAGGGTTTCCTATGCTCGCACCCAAATAGGAGACACCCTCATACAGCATTTCGTGATTGTAGTATTCAATATTGGAGGTCTCATTCATGGAGCTGAAGTACTCTACCGTCAGCTTCCTGAAGTAGAAGGATCCTGTGGCAGGCTTTCGATTGACGATGCTGATGCCGTTGAGCCCGTCTTTCAAAGTCTTTTTCTTATACGAATAGTCTGTATCGAATAAAAATTGACGGTACAACCGGGTGATAGTCGACTTTCCTACTATGTCTATACCAAGATCCAGCTGACCAACATGATTTCCAAGATTAGTGGTCAGTTGATAGCCTTGCTTGTAGGCATACTGCTTTCCGGTCAGTAGGTACATATATGACTGATAGGGATTGATTTTGAAAATAGAATCGCCCATCAGTTTTGTATGGTTCACCCAAAAAGCCTGGTGGACAATTCCAATGGTGCCTCTGACCTTGGCCGTGGGCTTTCCGATGCGTATGTAGAGTGACTTCTGGTGCATATACTGCTTCAAAGTCTTCTTATTTCCCGAATAGTTGGCACGGGTATCCCCCATCCACCCTTGCGCAAAGGTTCCTTGAAAACTGATCAAGCTATCCCAAAGAGGAAATGAATTCTCCGGCAGAATAGCCTGTATCATCGGGATGGGAAGGGAATTTCCGGAGTACGTAAACCCACCTATCCCCAACGTAGAGTCTGTTAATCCAAGTACCTGACGAAAACGCCCCGCCTTAAACTCTATTCGTTTCGTCTTGGCCTTGACATAAGCTTCTAAGAGTGCTCCATTTACGGATGTCCCTAAGTTTCCACGCACCTGGAGACCCATGCCCAAACGAACCTTGTCCGCCGCACCGCGGTAATCCCTTACATAAGCACCAATGACAGAAAGAGAGGTCCCGGCAACAGGTACGCTTCCATGTTGCAAAGACCGCATCCAGTATGGTATATAATCGCCTGTTTGCAGCCCCTGGACTTCAATCAGCCCATAGTCTTTCTTTTCTACAAAGGCTTTGACGCTGGTATCGAGTACAGGAAGCGGCTGGGCGTTTATCATCCCTACTACCAAAAGGCCAAGCAATACAAATGTATAATGTAGAGATTTCATTTTCAGTGGGTTAAGGATGAATCAAGGCATTCGTACCATTGACACGGCCTAAAAATAGTGAGACTATTTATGAATTGCAAGGGACGGCCCGGGCTAATCGCATCCTCATCGGGTCAAAAGCTCGCAGGGCTTGAGGCCCGTATGCTTCTTGAAAGCCGTAGAGAAATGGGAGATCGAAGAGTAGCCAAGCTGCAACGACACTTCAGAAACACTCATGCCCATCTCATACAATAGATAGCGGGCATGTTCCATGCGCTGGCCCTGATAGAAATCGAAGATGGTGGAGCCATACAAAACTTTGAAGCCTTTCTTCAGATAGCACTCGTTGATTGCAACTTTACGGCTGAGCTCCCGAATGGTGATCGGCTCGCCGATATGCTGCAGCAAGACTTCTCTTGCCTTGACAATCTTCTCCCGATCTAGGTCGTTGGCGAGAAACTTGCAGGCCGGGACGGCAGCCTCCTCATCTCCGTACAATGCCTCCAGGGTGTAGATCAATAGAAGCTGGGCTTGCGCATTGAGAAAGATATCAACATGTGCCTGTGGGTGGCGAGACATCTCCCGAAGACACCCGGCGATCCTTGCATCCATCGGAACAGGCTTCTCCAAATACCCTTCGTTTCGAAAAGACAGCAGGTCGTGAAGTTGCGACGACCGATGCTGGCCCTTGGCAAAGGGTGCCAGCTGCGAGGGTCCGAAATCGAAGGAGAATGCTTCCAGGACGGGTACAGCATGTGCACAATTGCACAGATCTCCATTCCAGGGCAGGCCACAGGCGTCCGGCCGAGGACGTTGACAAGCATACCCGGAAAGGCAGAATCGGAGACTCAGAAAGCGATCCCTGGGTTGCTCAGACGTATGATCGTAGACCAACAACCCACTGTCCTCCGCCTGCATGCCAGAGGGCCGATGGTACCGCTGCATGGCAAACTGCCAGCTACCGGGGATGCGTCGACTCCGTTCCTCCATCACCGTCAACTCCTCCACCATCACCGGATGGCCCACCGCCATGCCTAGTATGTCTGTATACGCCGTCATCACCTGCAAAGATAGCCGCTGGCTGTGGGATAGCCACACATCCCCATGGAGCAAGACACCCTAGCGGGTAACAATGGAAGACGCATCGATTTTCAGTAATTTCGCTACCGCAGCCAATCCTTTAGGAAAGGCTGCCCAATCATATGGATAAAAACGAACAGACAGGCAAGACAAGCGGCTACAGTGCAGACAGTATCCAGGTACTGGAAGGATTAGAGGCTGTACGCAAAAGACCCGCCATGTATATCGGAGACATCGGCGTAAAAGGTCTACATCATCTCGTATATGAAGTCGTAGACAACTCCATCGACGAAGCCCTCGCTGGATACTGCCGAAACATCGATGTAACCATCCATGCAGACAACTCCATCAGCGTCCAGGACGATGGCAGAGGGATCCCCACCGGCATACACCCCAAGGAAGGACGAAGCGCGCTGGAAGTCGTCATGACCGTCCTGCATGCCGGGGGTAAATTCGATAAAAATACCTACAAGGTCTCAGGCGGTCTGCATGGCGTAGGTGTCAGCTGTGTGAATGCCCTCAGTATGCGGCTACACGTGCAGGTGGAGCGGGAGGGTAATACCTACGAGCAGGAATACCACCGGGGCATCCCCCAGTATCCAGTCCGACAGACAGGAAGCAGCCTGCGCACCGGTACACAGGTCCATTTCTGGCCAGACGCTGACATCTTCACACAGGTCGTCTATAACAAAGACATCCTCGAAGGACGCCTCCGGGAACTCTCCTACCTGAACCGACGCATCTGCATTACCCTCACAGACCTTCGGGAGACAACGGAAGCCAGCGAGCCCTACCGGAAAGAATTCTACAGCGAAGGGGGCATCACGGAGTTCGTCGAGATGCTGGACCGAAACGGAAAGCGGACAGCCCTCATCCCCTCCATCATGTACATGGAAGGACATGATACCGATACCAACGTGGCGGTAGAAGTGGCCATCAACTACAATGACTCCTACAACGAGCACATCTTTTCCTACGTCAACAATATCAACACCATCGAAGGCGGGACCCATGTGGCGGGCTTCCGAAGAGCCATCACGCGCGTCTTCCAGCAATACGGAAAACGAGAAGGCCTCTTTGAAAAATCGAAAGTGGAAGTAGAGGGAGACGACTTCCGGGAAGGCCTGAGCGCCATCATCTCCGTGAAAGTGCCCGAACCGCAGTTCGAAGGGCAGACAAAGACCAAGCTGGGCAACAGCGAAGTCAGCGGCATCGTCGACACGACCGTCTCCCGTGCCCTCGAAGCCTATCTGGAAGAAAACCCTCGCGAAGCCAAATCCATCATCAGCAAGGTCATCCTTGCCGCCCAGGCCCGCGCCGCCGCCCGCAAGGCCCGCGAATTGGTGCAGCGAAAGACCGTACTGACGGGCGGCGGGTTGCCCGGCAAGCTGTCCGACTGCTCCGAAAGGAATCCTGACAAATGTGAACTCTTCCTCGTCGAGGGAGACTCGGCCGGCGGCACCGCCAAACAGGGCCGCGATAGGAACTTTCAGGCCATCCTCCCACTCCGAGGAAAGATCCTCAACGTAGAAAAGGCAATGGAACACCGCATCTACGACAACGAGGAGATCCGAAACATCTTCACCGCCCTAGGCGTCAAAATCGGTACCCCGGAAGACCCCAAAGCCCTAGACCTTAGCCGCCTGCGCTATCATAAGCTCATCATCATGACAGATGCCGACATCGACGGCAGTCACATCGCCACCCTCATCCTGACCTTCCTGTTCCGGTACATGAAGGAAATGGTCGAGCAAGGATATGTCTACATTGCCCAACCCCCACTCTACCTGGTAAAAAAAGGCAAAGAGCAGGAATACGCCTGGAATGAAGAACAGCGCCGCTTCTACGTGGACAAACTCGGTGCTGGGAAAGAAGACAGTGTCAATGTGCAACGCTACAAGGGACTGGGGGAAATGAACGCCTCCCAACTCTGGGAAACGACCATGAACCCCTCCTCCCGAACCCTCAAACAAGTCTCCATAGAAAGTGCTGCAGAGGCTGACCGGGTCTTCAGCATGCTCATGGGAGATGAAGTTGCCCCGCGCCGGGAATTCATCGAGTCACACGCCAAATACGCCAACCTGGACGTATAAGTACTCTTGTGAACCAATGACAGCCTGTCTCCATCCTTGGCGATGCAGGCTCCTTTGGTGCCTCCTCCCTCATCTCTTCGGTCAAGGGTCTATGCCAGGTATCGAACCCCTACCACATGGTCGGTGCTGCTGTGCAGAACTCCTGTCTTTGCTAAAACCTTAGTCAAGACATCAAAGGCTCCGTCTTCAATCGGTCTCCATTGGGGGTGAACGCGGAGGGTACGTACATGTCGGCACGCTGGTCTTCTCCACGACAGACGACAAAAAGGATGGGATGGCCGTCTCCGGGGCATCAACCTGCCGTCCGCCTTTTTCACATGGACAACGGAAGGAGAATTCGCCGACGAGAGAAGAGTCTCGCGAAAAGGCACGTTTCAATTCATCCGTTGAAGCGGACGCTTAGCCCTTGCTGTCTCTATCTCTTTGCGTACATTGGTCCTTACAACCAAAACATCTTCTATGAGCGATTCCAGACGTCACTTCCTGCGGCAATCTGCTCTCCTCACGGCAGGATGGGGTGCTTCCCCCTACCTGGCATTCCCCGCCAACGGCCTCCAGCCCCGCATTGCCCCTTCCGACAAAATACGCGTCGGCGCCATCGGCCTCAATGGCATGGGATGGTCCAATCTGACCGCCATGCTCAAATCGAACCCAGAGACCGTCTGCACTGCCCTCTGCGATGTCGACAGCACCGTGATGGCAAAGCGCATGGCAGAACTCGGAAAAGACTTCTCCATGAAGCCCACCGGCTTCTCAGACCACCGCCGCCTGCTCGATGCCGATGCCGTCGATGTGGTCATCATCGGCACACCCGATCATTGGCACTGCCTGCAAACCATCGACGCCCTTCAGGCTGGCAAGCATGTATATGTGGAGAAGCCAGCCGGCAATTCCATCGCCGAAGTACGCCTCATGGTAGCCGCCCAACAACGCTATGGGAAGCTCGTCCAGGTAGGCCAATGGCAACGCAGCAATGCCCATTTCCGCTCTGCCATCGACTTCATCCGCACCGGAAAGTTGGGCAGGATCCGTATGGTCAAAGCCTGGGCCTATCAGGGTTGGATGAAGAACATTCCCGTCAAGCCTGACGGTGAACCTCCCGCTGGTGTCGACTACACCCGCTGGTTGGGACCTGCGCGCAGCCGGCCGTTCAACCCCAACCGCTTTCATTTTAACTTCCGCTGGTTCTGGGATTATGCCGGTGGACTCATGACCGACTGGGGCGTGCACCTCATCGACTACGCCCTCCTCGGCATGGAAGCCAAAGACCCGCTCACCATCATGGCCACCGGCGGAAAGATGGCATACCCCGACGACGCGGCAGAGACCCCCGACACCCTCGCCACCGTCTACGACTTCGGCCCCTTCGTCATGCTATGGGAGCATGCCCAGGCCATCCACAACGGGAACTACGGCCGAGACCATGGCATCGCCTATATCGGCAACAATGCGACCCTCGTACTCGACCGGGGCGGATGGGAAGTCATCCCCGACGAGGGCAGCAAAGAAACCTATGAAAAAGTCAAACGCACCGACAGCGGACCCGCCAGCCATACCCGCAACTTTATAGACGCCGTCAAAGAAAACAACCCCTTGCGGCTCAATGCCCCCATCGAAGCAGGTGCCACCGTCGCAGAAGTATGCCAGATGGGCAACATCGCCTACAAAGCAGGAAAGAAACTCCGTTGGGATGCTGCCAAACGCAGCTTCGATGACAAGACTGCCAACAAACTCATTACCCCGACTTACCACAACGGCTACAAACTTCCCGAGCTATGAAAACAAAAAACCTGCTTCTCGCCTGCCTGCCTCTGATCAGCCTACATGTAACCCATGCCCAGGTCATCGACCGCACAAAAGGCGACCCTAAGCTCAGCGAATACTGGGAGCCCGTAGCCCCGGTTGTCACACCCGGCAAGACGTCACAAGACCCCCCCAGCGACGCTATCATACTCTTCAATGGAAAAGACTTCTCCCAATGGCAGGGAAACAAAAAACCCGACGTGCCATGGACCATAGAAGATGGCGCGATGGTCGTAAAGAGTGGCAGCGGCGGCATCCGCACCCGGCGAGGCTTTGGCGACTGCCAGCTGCACATCGAGTTCCGCACCCCTGCCGAAGTGAAAGGAGAAGGCCAAGGCCGTGGCAACAGCGGTGTATACTTCATGGACCGCTACGAACTGCAAGTGCTCGACAACTATAATAACAAGACCTATGTCAACGGCCAGGCCGGAAGCATCTATAAACAACTGCCGCCATTGGTGAACGCCTGCCGCCCCCCGGGCGAATGGCAGACCTACGATATCATCTTCACCGCCCCTCGCTTCTACGAAGATGGCCGCCTCAAGTTGCAGGCACGCATCACCGTCCTCCAAAACGGCGTACTCGTACAACATGATGCCGCCCTGTGGGGTGGCTCCGAATACGTTGGGGCACCCGTCTATAAAAAGCACGGCGACAAAGAGCCGATCTTCCTCCAGGACCACGGCAACCCCACAGCCTTTAGAAACATCTGGATACGGGAACTGTAATCCGCTATTCAATATATTTCCCTAGGAGGGCACCCGCATAGGGGCCCTCTTTTCTTTAAGAGAAAGAGCACTTGGCAGAAAAAGCTTTTCGAATCCCACTCAGCCGGGCGCGGGCGCATGAAGACTCATATCTACCAACAGGGAGTGCACTGCCTCCATGCTCCTTACCCCTTCAAAGACGAGGGTGAAATGCTTGCCGGTCTGTTTTAGTCTGCCACGGTGCGTGGCCGTCTGTACATAGGTAAGAATAGACTGGAAGACGGGCGACTCGAAGTAGGGCGAGTCAGGATTACCGACAAACCAGCATCGGAGGTTGTCCAGCTTGAGGGTAAGCCGCTCAAAACCCAGCGAAACGCCGATTCGTCGGCATCGGACCGTCGTGAAGAGGTCTTCCACGCAATCCGGTACGGGCCCGAAACGGTCTTCCAGCTCCTGGTGGAAGGCCTGCAGGTCCTCCTCCCCCTCACAATTATCCAGGCGATAATAGAGGGCGAGTCGTTCCGTGATACTCTCGACATAGTCGTCCGGAATCAGGATCTCTAGGTCCGTGTCAATGGTACAGTCTTTTACGAAGTCATCTTCCCGGCTGATCTCCGCTTGGAAGACTTCCCTGAACTCGGTCCGCTTCAGTTCGCGAATCGCCTCATCGAGGATCTTTTGATAGATCTCGAAGCCGATCTCGACCATGAAGCCGCTCTGCTCACCCCCAAGGATGTTGCCGGCGCCCCGGATATCTAGGTCACGCATAGCGATCTGAAAACCGCTGCCCAGATCGCTGTGCTGCTCTAGGGTCTGGAGCCGTTTGCGGGAATCCGCTGGTAGCAGGCCGATCGGAGGAGCCAGCAGATAGCAAAAAGCCTTGCGGTTACTTCGGCCGACGCGGCCACGAAGCTGATGCAGGTCGCTTAACCCAAAGTGATGGGCATTATTGATGATGATCGTATTGACGTTGGGAATGTCGACGCCGCTTTCGACGATGTTCGTACACACCAGGACATCATACGTCCGGTCGATGAAGTCGAGAATGCATTCCTCGAGGTCATGCCCTTCCATCTGCCCATGGGCAAAGCCGATCGACAGGTCAGGGCAGAGGGCTCCAAGGATGCCAGCCATCTCTGCCAAGCCCTGAACACGGTTGTGGATGAAGAACACTTGTCCGCCCCGCTCAGTCTCAAAATATATGGCATCCCGGATCAGATCTTCCTGAAAGACGCGCACTTCTGTCTGGATAGACTGGCGGTTGGGCGGGGGCGTGTGGATAACGCTTAGGTCGCGAGCCCCCATGAGGCTGAACTGCAGGGTCCTGGGGATGGGCGTGGCCGTCAGCGTCAGACAGTCAACATCTGTCTTCAACGTCTTGATCTTTTCCTTGTGGCCCACGCCGAATTTCTGTTCCTCGTCGATCACCAGCAGTCCCAGCTCCTTGAACTTGACATCCTTGGCCAGCAAGGCATGGGTCCCGATGATAATATCAATCTCACCTGATTCGAGCCTGCGGAAGGTGTCCTTCTTCTCTTTGGCCGACTTGAAGCGGTTGACATAATCGACCGTGACGGGGAAGTCTCGCAGGCGGTCACGGAACGTCTTGTAGTGCTGGAGGGCGAGGATGGTGGTGGGAACGAGCACAGCGGCCTGTCGTCCGTCGAGGCAGGTCTTGAAGGCAGCCCTGACAGCCACCTCGGTCTTACCGAAGCCAACATCCCCACAAATCAGGCGATCCATCGGATGAGGACGTTCCATATCGGCCTTCACATCGGCGATGGCCTTGCCCTGGTCGGGTGTGTCTTCATAGAGGAAGGAGGCTTCCAGCTCCGTCTGCATATAGTTGTCCGGGGCATGGGCGAAGCCGGGGCTGGTCTTGCGCTCCGCATAGAGCTTGATGAGGTCAAAGGCCACCTCTTTCACCCGTGCCTTGGTCTTTTCCTTGAGCTTCTGCCAGGCATCATGGCCGATCTTGTTGACCTTGGGCACATGCCCTTCCTTGCCACTGTACTTGGAGATCTTATGGAGCGAGTTGATATTGACATAGAGCACATCGTTGTCCCGGTACAGGATGCGTACTGCCTCCTGTTGTCGCCCACCCATGTCTATCTTCTGCAGGCCGCTGTAGACGCCCACGCCATGCTCAATGTGCACGACGTAGTCGCCCGGCTGTAAGTCTTTGAGGGCCCGCATGGTCAGGGCCTTGCTCTTGTTATATGCCTGCTTGACCTTGAACTTATGGTAGCGTTGGAAGACCTGGTGGTCGGTGTAGCAGACCACCCGGTGTACTTCATCGATGAACCCTTCATGAATGGACACCGGCACGGGCAGGAAGGGGATGTCGGCGCCAAGGTCGTCAAAAATGCTATGCAGTCGTTCGAGCTGACGGGGGTTCTCTGCAAACAAATACAGACTATACCCTTTCGATGTGCAGGCTTGGAGGTCTTTGATCAAGAGGTCGAACTTCCGGTTGAAAGCTGGCTGGGGCTTGGTGTCATATTCCTCCTGCAATGGCTGCCCCGGGAGTGAGGGGCGGTAGCCAAAGGAAGCGATCGGCCGCTGCAGGAAGCCCTGCTCGAGGTCTGCGGCATGGACAAACCCATCCAGCTGTATGTCTGCCCGCATTGTGTCTTCGTCCTCGGAAGCAGCCGCCTCGGGTCCGGTGCGAGCAAAAAATGTGTGGATGGCTTCCAGCTCGTCGCTCCATTTGTCGAGCAGAAGGCCCCAGTCCTTCACCCAGAGGACCGTCCCGGTGGGCAAGAACGCTGTCAGCGGGATCTTAGGAGACCCATCAAAGCGCAGTTCAATATTGGGGATGATGCTGACCTGCAGCAGCTTGCGCTCGCTGAGCTGCGTCTCCGGATCAAAGATGCGGATCGAGTCAATCTCATTGCCAAAGAGTTCCAGCCGATAGGGCCGCTCGTTCCCAAAGGAGTAGATATCGAGGATCCCGCCGCGCATGGCAAACTGGCCCGGCTCATAGACAAAGTCGGTCCGGCGGAAGCCAAGCCCCACAAACCGCTCCAGCAGCCCGTCCACATCGAGCGTATCGTTGACTTTCAGGGAGAGGGTATGCCCCGACAGCGTGTCCGGCAAGACGACCTTCTCTAAGAGGGCCTCCGGATAGGTCACCATGATCTTACGGTAACCCGGGGAGGCAAACCGGTTCAATGCCTCCGTCCGCAGCATGACATGGCTGCTGTTTAGTACGGCATAGTTGCGCGCTGCCTTGAAGGAGGAAGGGAAATAAAAGACGTCGAGTGCGCCGGTAAGGCTCTCTAGGGTGTTGTGGAAATAGGCAGCCTCCTCGGCATCGTTGAGCACAACGACGTGATGGAGTCTCGAGGCTGCAGGATCCCCACTCACCGCAGCCAACACAAAGCAAGCCGAACTGCCGGTTAGGCCGGAGAGCAGCATCCGACCGGCACCCGGACCAGCAAGGGCCTCTGCTACGCGTCCCGTTCGGGGATCGTTGCGATATTTGAGCAGCAAAGGCTCCAGGTTGGCCGCCGTGGACAAAGGACTATCCGTCGTTGACATGGACAAAACGCCGGCAAAGATACATGGCTTCCCCCTGCTGCGGATGGCCAGCGAGAGATGTGTCTGCCAAGCTGTACTTTTACAAAATATGCCTAAGACTATGCCTCCATACCGCTCATCCCTCCAGTCCTGGGCCCTCGCCAGCTTGGCTGCCGCCTTGATCTCGGTCCTGCTATGGACTGCACCCACACATGCCCCCAGACTCCCCCGGCGTACCTCTGTCGTCCAGGAAGGGTGTGTAGAAGCGGAAGGCGGGCATCTGAGAGATTTGAGGGAATGGAAACTCATGCGCGACCCCGTCACCGGCAGGATACCGGAAGGCATCCTGGCACTCGAGATGCAATGGGTGAGGCGGATGCCCATCCGTGGCCAGCTCAGTCAAGGGTCTACAACCCTCGCAGGGACTTTCTTCACCAACACCTACTACCCCGTGGGGCCCTCACAAAATGGAGGACGGACGCGCGGCTTCGCATTCGACATCCGCTACAACGACGGCACTAACCGCGTCATGCTGGCCGGAGGCATCAATGGCGGCATCTTCCGCAGTGTCAACGGCGGGCAGACCTGGACCTTCGTACACCCTGTCAATGAGATCCGCAGCGTCTCCTGCTTCGCACAAGACCCCCGGCCTGGCTTTCAAGATACCTGGTATGCCGGGACGGGGGAGTCCCTGGGCGTATCTGCATCAGAAAAGGGCAGCTTCGTCAGTGGCAACGGCATCTTCAAGTCCACCGACAACGGACTCACCTGGACCAAACTGGCTTCCACCGCCGATGACGACCCGGCTACCATCAACTTCTTCGATGTGGTCACGCGCCTCGCCGTACACCCGGTGACAGGCCATGTGTATGCTGCCATCTGGCAACGCATCGTCCGAACCGCCGACGGCGGTGCCACCTGGACCACCATCATAGGATCACCCACGTCCACAAACGTCAGGCGGGGGGTGACCGATGTGATGATCAACAAGGCTGGCACCCGCCTCTTTGCCGCCTTTTCCGGACGCAACCCAGACCGTGCCTTTACCGGCGTCTGGACATCCACCACCGGCAACGCCGGCAGCTGGAACCGTATGGCCGGCGGACTCAGCGGACAGACAGACTCCATCCCGGGATGGCGGGCGTATAACAACACCAGTATAGACGATGATGGCGAATACAGCGCCGGCTGGGGTCGCATCGTCTTCGGACTGGCCCCCTCCAACCAGGATCTGATGTACGTGCTGGTGATGAACGGTGAAAACGCCGAAGATGGCCTGTCGGAAGCTGACCTCTACCGCTGCGACATGGGCGGATTTCCAAGCTTCAACTGGACCAACGTCTCCGCTGGCCTCAGCGCCCAGATGAAGAATGGCACCACAACAGAAGACACCTGGTACGATGGCCAGCGAAATGGCTACAACATGACCATCGCCGTCCACCCCACACAGCCAAACATCGTGTTTGTAGGAGGGACGAATCTATACCGCTCCAACAACGGATTCGGCACGGCCGCCAACACGACTTTCATCGGCGGCTATGAATCCAACACCTATGACGATCCCGACTATGTGAGCCATCCAGACATCCACCACCTCGCCTTTGACCCCACCAACGCCAACCGCATGGTAGTGGCCTCAGATGGAGGACTGATCTACACCAACAATGCGACAGCGACAAAGGTGCGCTGGTCCAACCTCAACAACCAATACCAGACCTTCCAGTATTATCATGTCGGGATCGACCCGGTGCCAGGCACCCGCAACTTCTTTGGTGGCACGCAAGACAACGGGACCTCATTCCGAGACATTACAGGCATGCTGCCAGGTGCACTGCCTGACTCTAACGACCATTATCTCCTGATCGGCGGAGACGGAGGGCAAGTCGGCATCACATCCAAGAACGGCCAGGGCCGACAGTTCCTCTATGGCGCCTCTCAGAATGGGAACCTCTTCCGCGTCAAGCTATTTCCCCCATTCGACAATACCTTCTATACGTTTATAAAGCCTACCAACGCCGGGGATGGAGAGTTTATTACTTACTTCCACCTCGACGAAGACAATACTGAAAACCTCTACTTCGTCAGTACCGACACCATCTTCCGGACATCCTCCGCCTCCACCGTCACCCGGAATACGGGCTGGACAACCCTGACAGGAGCAGCCGGCTTCATGAATGGCAACATTTATGCCATGGCCACCACCCGCGGCACCTACAAGACCTCCAACTACCTGTTCGCTGGCACAGACGAAGGCAAGGTTTACCGGTTCCGGGACCCAGCTAACTTCAACGCCGGCGCAATCCCAGACAATATCACCCCACCCGGCATCACGGCAGGCTCCGTCGTCAGCGACATCGCAGTCAACCCCAGAAACCATGACACGCTCCTGGTGGTGGCCTCCAACTATAACATCCCTAGCATCTTCTGGACAGGCAATGCCACGGCTGCCAACCCCACCTGGCAGGTAGTTGAAGGAAACCTCACCGTCCCCTCCGTACGCAGCTGCGCCGTCGTGGCTACCCGCCTCGGCGTAGAATACTATGTAGGCACCTCCACCGGGCTGTTTAGTACGAATGCCCTCAACGGCAGCTCCACCGTCTGGTCCAGGGAAGTCGGCGGGCCGATGAATACCGCCATCGTCAACTCCCTCGCCTACCGCTGGCAGGATAACACACTGCTCATCGGCACCCACGGCAACGGCATGTTCGTCACGTACATCGGCAACGCCATCAACCTCACCACCTCTATCAACGACCCTGTCCGGAACGATCCCGGCTTCATCCGGTCCGTCTACCCCAACCCCACCCGCGGCCCTGTATACTTCACCGTGGGCGACAAGACCCATATCCGCAAAGTCAGGGTCCAGGTCACCAACCTCGCCGGACAGTTGGTGGTCGACCGAACCGAAAACTACCGCGATGGCAGCATCGACCTCTCCAGACTGCCGCGGGGCGCCTTCATCCTAACCCTCACCAGCCCCGACAGACGCTGGCAGCATACGACACAGATCGTCAAAAATTGAGGTACGTTCGCCAGACTGGCTATCGAACATGACAGGCATAAGATCTTTCCCCTATGCTCGTCTTTGCAAAACTGGTAGGACTGCTCCTGAACCCCGTACTGTGGCTGGTACTACTGCTTATTGGGTCTGCCAGCGCCCGCCAGGCGAAGGCCAGAAGACGCCTGTTGGCAGCAGCCCTTGCCACGGCATTGCTGTTTTCCAATGGATGGATCGCAAAAAATGCCACCGCCTGGTACCAGTCGAAGCCACTGCCCATGCGTCCCGGTGAGCAATACGAAGCCTGCATCCTGCTCTCAGGAATGGCAGGCTACGACGAGAAAGACCTGCAAGGCTATTTCTCGTCCTCCGCCGACCGCTTCATACAAACTCTACGGCTCTACCAACAACGACACGTGAAAAAAATCATCGTCACGGGCGGCCAGGGAAATCCCTTTGCAAGAGTAAAACTGAAGGAAAGCGACTTCCTGGTGCATACGCTACTGGAGATGGGATTGCCAGCCAGAGACATCGTCAATGAACGCCAAGCGAGAAATACCATGGAAAATGCGGCCAACACAAAACGTTTACTCAACGCCATGCACATCAAAGGACCTGTCGTGCTGATCACATCTGCCGTGCACATGCCGCGGGCACTGAAAAATTTCAGGGTCGCGGGAATAGCCGTGCGACCCTTCCCCTGCGACTATGCCGTCAAGCCAGGCGGCTCCCGCTTCACCTGGCAAAGCCTGCTGCCGACATCCGATGCATTCCAGCAATGGCACAGGCTGCTCCAGGAGATGACAGGCATGGCCTTTCTATGGCTCAAGGGAAGCTAACACTGCCAGGGGTTAGCGTAGCTGCGCCGACACTGTGTCTCTGACCATGGCGATAGGGATGCGGTGCTGCTGCATACCATCCCGGTCGCGGATCGTCACCGTCCCGTCCTCTTTACTCTGATGGTCTATCGTGATACAGAAAGGTGTGCCGAGGGCATCCATACGCCGATAGCGCTTTCCGATGGTATCCTTCTCCTCATAAAAGCAGGAGAACTCAGAGCGACACTGCGCCAGGATGTCGCGGGCAATCTCCGGCAAGCCATCCTTCTTCACGAGGGGTAGGATGGCCAGCTTGATCGGCGCGAGCTTCGGGGGGATGCGTAATACCGTACGACTGTCCTCGCGGCCATCCTCCTTCGTCCAGCGCTCCTCCGCATAGGCATGAGATAGGGTGAGCAGGAACATACGATCCAGGCCGATGGACGTCTCAATGACGTACGGCACATAGTTCTGATTGATCTCGGTATCGAAATATTGCAGCTTCTTACCGCTGTAGCGCTGGTGGCTGGAGAGGTCGAAGTCGGTGCGGGAATGGATGCCTTCCACCTCCTTCCAACCGATGGGAAAGGCGTATTCGATGTCGACGGCAGCATCGGCATAATGCGCGAGCTTGACATGGTCGTGAAACCGGTAGTGCTCAGCAGAAAATCCCAACCCCGTGTGCCACTGCATACGGGCTTCTTTCCAGTAAGCGTACCACTCGCGTTGCGTGCCGGGCCGGATGAAGAACTGCATCTCCATCTGCTCGAACTCGCGCATGCGGAAGATGAACTGCCGGGCGACGATCTCGTTGCGGAAGGCCTTTCCGATCTGTGCGATGCCGAAAGGAACTTTCATCCTGGCTGTCTTCTGGACATTGAGGAAGTTGACAAAGATGCCTTGTGCCGTCTCGGGGCGGAGATAGATCTGCTCTGCCTCCCCGGCGACGGAGCCGAGCTGGGTGGAGAACATGAGGTTGAACTGCCGGACATCCGTCCAATCAGACGTACCGCTGACGGAACACTGGATGCCCCGGGAGAGAATCAACTGTTTGAGGCCGTCCAGGTCGTTGTCGGCCAGGAGTCGGTCCATCTCCGAGATGAGCAGGTCCGCCCCTGACACATCTCCCTTAGAACGAAGCCCTTCTGCATGGGCCTCCAGGAGATGGTCGACGCGGTAGCGCTTCTTACTGTCCCGGTTGTCAATCATCGGGTCGCTGAAGTTGTCGATATGTCCCGAAGCCTTCCAGGTGGTAGGATGCATGAAGATGGCCGCGTCAATCCCGACGATGTTATCGTGCATACGGGTCATGGCATGCCACCACTGGTCTCTGATGTTGCGCTTGAGCTCGCAACCCCAGGGACCGTAGTCGTATACGGCACTCAGTCCATCGTAGATCTCACTGGAGGGAAAGACAAAGCCGTACTCCTTGGCATGGGAGATGATGGCTTGGAAACGATTTGGGTCATTATGCGTCATGGCGCGCAAAGCTACCGAAAATGCAGGATGGGGAGGGCAATCCGCCGTTACATCAGCAGCGACATTCCCCTTTAGAGCTTGGGATTCTCCCGATGGCGGGTGGCATCGCGGTGCGACTTCTTCTCGAAATTTTCTTGCAGCGCTTGCGTGAGGTCCACACCCGTCTGATTGGCCAGGCAGAGGAGCACCCACAGCACATCTGCCATCTCATCAGAGAGCGAACGGCCCAGCTCGGAGGATTTGAACGACTGGTCGCCATAGGTCCGGGCCATGATGCGTGCCAGCTCACCCACCTCTTCTGTCAGTATGGCCATGTTGGTTAGCTCGCTGAAGTATCGGACGCCCACCGAACAGATCCACTCGTCGACCCGCAGCTGTGCCTCCCGAAGCGTCATCTCCGACCCTGCTGGCAGGGCATCCGTCAAGATCTCTTTCATTCCCTGTTTTTTGTATCTACCCAAATGGTCACAGGTCCGTCGTTCACCAGACTGACCTGCATGTCAGCACCAAAGAGGCCGGTAGCGACGGGCTTCCCCAGCTCCCTGCCAAGCTCCTGGACCATCTGCTCATACAATGGCTCTGCCAACGCTGGCTTTGAGGCCCTGAGATAAGAGGGACGATTCCCTTTTTGGGTCGATGCCATCAGGGTGAACTGGCTGACCAGCAGGATCCCACCGCCGACGTCTACGACAGATAAGTTCATCACCCCCTCCACATCTGAGAAGATACGGAGACCGACAATCTTCCGGCACAGCCAGGATATATCTTCGGCCCCATCTGCGTCTTCAATGCCGAGCAAGACCATCAACCCGAGCCCCACTTCTCCCCGCGGTACACCGTTTGCTGTGACAGAGGCATGGCTGACCCGCTGGATGACGGCCCTCATATTGTGGGGGATCTAAATTGAGTATTTTCAAACCATGAAGATAGACATTGGCCCGGAGATGTACTTTCGGTTCTCCCGCTCCGGAGGCAAGGGGGGCCAGCATGTCAACAAGGTCGAAACCCGCGTGGAAGGTTACTGGAATCCGGCACAATCTACGTTGCTGACACAAGAGCAGCGACAGCGGCTACTGCAAAAAATGGCCCAATACCAGAATGCAGAAGGTGCACTCATCGTACGCGCGCAGTCGTTCCGAACGCAGCTTGAAAACCGGCTGGAAGCCATCCGAAAGATGAACAGCTGGATAGCCCAAGCCCTGCATCGAAAGAAAGCACGCATTGCCACCCAGCCATCTGCCGCCTCCAAGCGCAGGAGGATGGAGGAAAAACATCGCTTAGCCAGCAAGAAAAGTATGAGAAGATCCAACAATGGAAGGGAAGAAGAAAGCTGACGAGAGTTCATCTCCATCCTGCCAAACACATCATCCGCGGCGACAATCAGCTTTTAGGGCGCTTGAGCGACTGTATCTGACTTAAAACCCCCTGGGCGCGTTCCAGCTCTGCCTTAACCTTATCCAGGTCGCTTTGATTGTCGGCCAGCTCCGACTCCAGCCGCTGGCGTTTACGGTAGAGGTCTGACTGACGCTTCTCTGCCTTCCGCACGACATCCTCCTGCATTGCAATCCGCTTGTCGAGTTCATAGGCTCCGACGCCGGCCCCCAGGGAATCGAAAAAAGCAAGAGCAGGCTTGGAAGAAAGGAGGACCCTGGCTGCCTCATAGGCAGATGAGCTCCGAATCAGAATATCCTCCCCAGTCTCTGCCAATACTATGGATAGGGTACTGACAGGGGTACTCCCCTTTCCAATACCAGCCACTTTGTAATAGACATCAAAATAGCGGTTCTCGGCAGGAGAAAGCCTGACCTGACGGCACTGATGCATGCCCTTGTAAAATCTGACACTCCCGCCCAACTGCTGGAAGATCGACTCCAAGGCATCCTCCAGATCCTTCTCAGCATAACGAAATTCAAAAAGCCGCGCCGGCTGTTGGATTTTTTGATATTCGACCATACCATCATATGCCCGTATCGGATCAATGGGATGCTGCCCCTGAGAGATAGAGCCAATGAGCAGGAAGAGAAGCATTCCAACTGATACTATCATAGGTTTCATCCTCAATACGCTTGGTACAATGCAAAAGTGCAGCATTTACCATCAGCAACCTTGCTTTCGATACAGGTATCTGCTATTTTCGTGGGACGCTGACATCTGGAAAGGTGACCACCTATAGACCTTACAAAGGGAAAGATCGAAAAAGACGTAAAGAAACTCTTTTACCCAGGTTCTCTTGTTCGAACCTTTAGTAGACTGCGCTGACCTTCTAAAGCACCAAGCAAAACGGGATAAATTAAATATGATTGCTTGAAAAAGAGAATCGGTTTAATTTTTTCAAAGGTTCCTGCCTACTCGGAGACCTTCTTCCGCAATAAGATCGCGGCACTGGAAGAGGCCGGATACACCGTCGTCGTGCTGGCAGGCGGAGGCAGGAGGCCAGATCAGCGATACGCCCACATCAGCATCGGATATGACACCTACTCAACAGGCATCACCAAAGCCCTGGCAGCCATCACGGCCGCTCTCCGGCTCATGGGCAGCCCCCGCCGTACGATCAGGCTGTACCGAAAAAACCAGCAAGACGGCTTTTCAGCGAACAACAACCTCAAGTCGCTGCTCAATGCAGCCCATATCATTGGCCATCGACTGGACTGGCTGCATTTCGGCTTCGCCAGCAACGCCCTCTACCTGGAGAACCTCGCTGCCATCATGGGGGCAAAGATGGCCGTCTCTATCCGTGGCTTTGACATCAGCATCCAACCCCTCAAGCAGCCCGGCTGCTACGCCCTGCTGTGGAAGCGCATCGACAAGCTCCACTACATCTCAGATGCATTGTACCGCAAAGCCCTGGCTGACGGCCTTTCGCCCCTCGTCGCAGCGGTTCGCATCGAGCCGGCCGCCGACCTGGAGATCCTACGATGGGCCAGCACTCCCACCCCCGCCCCGGATAAAGTCGTCCGCTTCCTGACCATCGGCCGGCTCTCCTGGAAGAAAGGCTATGTCCAGACCTTCATGGCGCTGGCCGCCCTCAAGGCGGGCGGCCAGCGCTTTACCTACCGCATCGTGGGGGATGGTGACGACATCGAGATGATCCTCTACATGAGGAAAGCCCTGGGCCTCGAGCAAGAAGTTGTTCTGGAAGGCCGGAAAAGCCATCCAGAGACACTGCAGCTATTGAACGCATGCGATATATATCTCCAATACAGTGTGCAGGAGGGATACTGCAATGCCGTGGTAGAGGCACAGCTGTTTGGCAGGCCCTGCATCGTATCCGACGCCGAAGGGCTACCGGAAAACGTGATCCATGGCGTCACGGGATGGGTAGTACCTGCCAACCACCCGGAACGCCTGCACGAAAAGATAACCGAAGTGCTGGCCCTGAGCGCGGCAGACCAAGCCATGGTGGGAACAGCCGCCTCTGCCCGCATCCGGCAGTCGTTGTCGCTCGAAGGCCAGCTGCAAAAGTTCATCTCCTTCTACGAAAGCTGACGAGCGGAGCCTATCCGCACGCCTGCCCGTTTCAGCGTATCTTGGCAGGGCGACAAACAGAAGCCATTGAGCACCCTTTCAAAACTGGCGGGACAAACCTTTTGGTACGGACTCAGCAGCATCCTGGGCCGGTTCCTCAACTACCTGCTCACGCCGCTTCTAACGGCCATCTATGCATCCGATAAGTATGGAGACATCTCCGTCCTGTTCGCACTGGCAGCATTCCTGAACATACTCTTCACCCTTGGAATGGAGACTACCTATTTCCGGTTCAGCCAGGATGGGAAAGAAATTTCCGTCTTCCAAACCAGCCAGACAGTCCTGACGGCCACCACCTTACTGCTCTCCTTCCTGCTGCTGGCACCCCTTCCACATCTCGCAGGCCTCCTGCGGATGGAGGCACACCCAGAATACCTTCAATGGGTGCTTTGGATCGTCGCGCTGGACACATTGGCGGCCCTTCCCTTTGCCCGGCTTCGACACCAGGGAAGGCCAAGGTTATTTGCTGCCATCCGCATTCTGAACATCCTAGTGAACATCGCAGGCGTAGTTTTCTTCCTGGTGCTTTGCAAGGGAGACTTTGAGCAGGGGAAGAATACCCTTTGGGCTACCTGCTATAATCCCCGCATCGACATCGGCTATGTATTCTTGTCGAACCTCGCCGCCAGTGCCGTCACCCTACTGCTGCTGCAAGGCCAATGGCGCTCCTGGCGCCCTGCCATCGACAGGCAGCTGCTCGGCCGGATGCTGGCCTATAGCTGGCCACTGCTGATCGTCGGCTTCGGCGGCATGGTAAATGAGAGCATCGACAGGTTTATGATCCTGGAGCGGTTTGCAGGCACCATCGACGAGGCCAGGTCGGCCAATGGCGTGTACAGCGCCAACTACAAGCTGGCCATCCTCATCGTACTCTTCATCCAGGCCTTCCGGCTGGCCGCAGAGCCCTTCTTCTTTCGTCAAGCAGCGGACAATGCCCAGGCACCACAGGTATATGCCCGCGTCATGACATTCTTCGTGATTGCCTGCTGTCTGGGATTCCTCTCCGTCGTCTTGTTCCTGGATATTTGGAAGCATTTCATGGGCATCCGGCACCATCCGGAATACCTAGAGGGACTGAGGGTCGTGCCAGTCCTCATGGTGGCAAAAATCTTTCTGGGGATATACTATAACCTGTCCATCTGGTACAAGCTGACGGACAAGACAAGTACCGGAGCCTGGATCACCCTCGGGGGCGCCGGGCTCACCGTAGCGATCAACTATCTACTCATACCGCAGATGGGCTACCTGGCCTGCGCCTGGGCCACTCTGACCTGCTACGGCTTCATGATGGTCGCCAGCTACCAGCTGGGACAACGGCACTACCCTGTCCCCTACGCATGGAAGAAACTGACAGTATATATCCTCCTGAGCATAGGACTGTTCCTAGCCCATCAGGCCTTCCGACAGGCCTCCCCCAGCCAGGCTTGGACGCATGCCGTTGCACTGGTAGAAATCCTGCTCTTCCTTGCCCTGGTGCTAGCACTGGAACAAAAGGAATTACAAAAGATGGGCCTCCCACTGCTACACCCCCGCAGATAGGGATGGGCTTCCCCTAGCTTACCCCAGAGACATACGGATTGTGGCGCTTCTCCCAGCCAATCGTCGTCTCTGCCCCATGCCCGGATAGTACCAAGGTCTCTTCCGGCAGTTGGTATAAGGTTTCCTGGATGCTGCGGGCGAGGGTGCTGAAATCCCCGCCGGGCAGGTCTGTACGCCCAACCCCTTCCCGGAAAAGGACATCTCCTGAAAAGATGAAGCCCTGTCCAGCGTGATAAAAGCCGACACTACCCGGAGAATGACCCGGCAGGAAAAAGACCTCCAGCCGCTCGCCCCCGACAGATACTGGCTTACCAGGATCCAGAAATGCCAAAGGGCCCTGATAAGCGTCGAAAGGCATATTCCAGATCAACCCGCTCACAGGGGCGAATTCCAAGACAGGCCGCTCCAGCAGATGGATATGGGGTGTCAAACCCCAGGTCTGCGCGACAAAGCGGTTACCAAAGACGTGATCCAGATGACAATGCGTATTCAGCAAGATCTCGGGTCGAAGACGCTGTTGAGAGATGTGGTCGGCCAGGCAGTCCCGCTCCGCCTGTGCATAACATCCCGGGTCGATGATGGCACAACGCCCATCGTCGTCGTGAAGCACATACGTATTCTCACCGATTGGACTAAACAAGAAAACGTTATAATGCAGCATCCGTACTATGTTTGTCCCCCCATTAATCAGTAACTTTACTTTGGCCGGATAGCTTCTAAAAACACCCTCCTCTGGCCCAACTTACAGCGCATGCGCAAGCCCATCGGAATCGGAACCCTCTTCCTGCTGTCCCTAGCTACAACTGCTCAGGTGAACACGGTGCAGTTCGGCAAGAACAGGGTACAATATAAGAAGTTCGAATGGAGGTACTACCAGACCCGCAACTTCAACACCTATTTCAGCCAGGGTGGGCTAAACCTAAGCCGCATCGTGGCACAAGTGGCCGAAGAAGAGCTGCCGCAGCTGGAGAATTTCGTGGAGTATGGACTGCAAAGAAGGGGGAACATCCTCATCTACAACAGCTTCAACGATATGAAGCAGTCGAACATCGGCATGGAAATCGACTGGCAGAATACGGGCGGCGTAACCCGGCTTGTCAACAACAAGCTAATTATATACTATACCTCCAATCACCAAGAGCTCCGGCGGCAGGTACGCCAAGGCATCGCCCGGGTGCTGGTAGACAACCTGCTGTTTGGAGACGACCTCGGAGAATTCGCCGGTAACCAGGCACTGCTCGACCTGCCCAAATGGCTTACCGACGGATATGTGGCCTATGCCGCCGAGCACTGGAGCCCGTCACTGGATGATAAGCTCAAGTCGGCCTTGCTGTCCGGCCGCTACCGCAACTTCTACCAGTTCGCGTTCCGGGAGCCGGAACTCGCAGGTCATGCCTTCTGGAACTATGTGGCCGACAACTACCGAAAAGACAACGTCACCTATTTCCTCTACCTGGCGCGCATCTACAAAAGCCTGAACTCGGCCAGCCTAAAAGTGACCAAAAAGAAATTCAAAGAACTGCTTCGTGAGTTCATGGAGAAACAGGGAGAATACTATAACAACGACCTGCGAGGCCGACGCAACCAGCCCCGCGGCACCGCCATCGCCGTAGAAGAAGTCAAGCCAGGACAAGACTTCTATCGCTTCCAGGCAAACCCCATCCCCCGTAACAACTCTTACGCGATGGTGCAGTTTCGCAAAGGCATCTTCAGCGTCATCCTGGAAGACCTTTCAGACAAAAGAAAAATCCTGTTGAAAGCAGGAGTACTCAACAATCAGAACCAGGTCAACCCCAATTACCCACTCCTGGCCTGGGACCCCAAAGGATCCCGCCTGCTGGTTATATACCCCGAGGAGGGAAAAATCCGAATGTTCCTCTACGACGTCAATGCCAGAATCAAGCTCTTCCGTCAAGAAATGCCTGCAGACATCCAACTTATACAGGATGCCCGCTTTATGCTCGACAACAACACCCTCATCCTGAGCGCTGTCAAGAATGGTCAGTCCGACATCTTCGTCTATAAGATCAAAGAGCAAAAAGTCCAGCAGATCACCAACGACCCATACGACGACATCGATGCCTCCTTTGTCGCCTTTCCCAACAAGACGGGTATCATCTTCTCCTCCAACCGTCCCTTTGGCAACGCCCCCAAAGGCGATACGGTACTGCCAGGTCGACATCGTTTTAACATCTTCCTGGTCGACAACTGGAACGACACGGAATTCAAGCAGATCTCGCAACTCTCCAAATTGAAATACGGCCAGGCAAGATACCCGCTCCAATACAATACCAACCACTTCACCTTCGTCAGCGACGAGAACGGCATCTCCAACCGTTATGCGGGCTTTTTTACTACCCAGCGCGCCGGGCTCGATACCATCATCAAGATCGGTGACGAATACCTGCGCAATCCTCCCAAGTGGGAGCTCGACTCCACCCTTAAAGCATGGGACCTCAAAGAACCTGACTCCATTGGCTTCGTATCCGTCACCACCGACAGCGCCTACGTCTTCCCCATCACCAACTACCAAAGCGGCCTACAGGAAAGCCGCGGCGCCGGCGACAACAACCTCGTCAGTGAAGTCCGGCAGGAAGGAGAACTTAAATTCCTCTACAAGCTCCGCATCAATGAAGATGCCCTCCGCAGACGCAACGTCAACGCCCGTCCAACCGAGTATGTCAAAAAGCTCATGGCCGAAGAACGAAGGGCACAGGCATCCCCTACCCTCTACCAGCCAGCAGAAAAGCCAGGAACTGACAGTGCCAACCCCAAAAAACTATTCCAGTCAGAATTTGATACAGGCTCCGACAGCACCGTGCAGCTCTTCTCCGAAGGCCTGGAAGGTGCACGCAAAGAATCACTCCTCAAGTCGGCCCGGATGTTCGACTACCGCTATCGATTCTCTTCAGACTACTTCGTCTCAGGCTTCAACAACGCGGTCCTAGTGAACCGCTTCCAGCCCTATGCTGGCGGAGCCGGGCCCATCAACCTCGCCAATACAGACGTCCTGAACGGCATCATCCGCATGGGCATCTCCGAACTCTTCGAAGACCAGCGATTCATCGGAGGCTACCGCATGGGATCCCTCAACCTTACCGACAACGATGTCTTCGCCTCCTACCAAAACCTGCGCAAACGAATCGACTGGGGCCTCACATACTTCCGTCAGATACAAACCGATGGCTATTTTTACAGCCATCTTAACCTCTATCAGGCCAACCTCACCTACCCCATCGATGAAGTCAGAAGCTTCCGAGCGACCCTTGGCTATCGGCAAGACCGCCTGGGCTTTAAAGCCATCAACAGACAATTTCTCCAATTCCCGGATGGCATCCTCAAATACGGACTCTCCCGACTCGAATATGTACACGACAACACCATCAACCCTACCCTGAATATCTGGAACGGCCTCCGCTATAAAATTTACGCAGAAGTCGCCAGCAGGCTGGTCTCCAGCCAGACAGAAGGCCGGAACACCATCAACGTCGGTGCTGATGCCCGCTACTATAAGCCCCTCTACCGGAATCTGATATGGGCCCTGCGCGGGGCTACAGACTTCTCCTGGGGCAATCAAAAACTGATATACTACCTGGGTGGAGTAGATGGCTGGATACGACCTAAGTTCAATCCCGCCAATAAACCCAAAAACGATAATTACGCCTTCCAGACGCTGTCTGTTAATATGCGGGGATTCCCACAAAATGCCGCCAATGGCAACAACACCATCGTGCTAAATTCCGAAATCAGACTGCCGGTCTTCTCTACCCTTTTCTCCCGACCCATCAACAACGCATTCCTGCGCAACTTCCAGCTTGTTCAGTTTACAGACCTCGGCACTGCCTGGAACGGAAAGTTTGATAAGCTCGCAAGACCCGTGAGCCTCTATCAAGACCCGTCAAATCCGGCCGTACAAGTAAGGATCCAGACGGGAGGGATAGGCCCTTTCATTGGCGGATACGGTTTTGGTGCGCGGAGTACGCTGCTAGGCTACTTCCTCCGCCTCGACGCAGCCTGGGCGATGAACGGCTTTTTCATCGGCAAGCCTTACTGGTATCTAGCTATGGGCGTTGACTTCTAAGGGCTGCGGCAGACTTGGTAGCCCAGCGGATGCTATCGCTGCAACAGTCCGATTCGCACCATAGCTTCTTTCACGCAAGCTCAGCCGGAAGCCGCCACATCCCTCTCGCTGCTGCGTAGATACCACCCAGAAACCGCCATAGTCACCCTTCCCCAACCCATTCCAGACAGACTTTAGCCCCAACTCTTGCACCATGGTGAGAACCGTATGGCTATGCCCCGAAACCAATGCATTTCGGTCGGCCACTAATAGATTAAATAAGAATTGGTGAACCGTATCATGGCTACAGGCGCTTTGGGGTAGGCCAATGCAGGCCGAGAAGGGCTCTGCCATCTCACGGGACCGACACGTCTCTGTGACATAGATGCCTTCAATGGATTTGTCTCTCAACAAGCCTGCCAACACCACAGTACTGCCCTTTCCCGCTGAGGAAAGGCCTGGGTCGCCCACAGGCACAGCCGCCTTCTCCGCATGCCGTACAAAGTAGATGCGGGTGGCCTGACAATAGGAGATCATAGAGTAAATGGCCCCGAAACCAGCGGGCAGCGCATAATGACCTCCAAGCTATATTTTTTTCCCCTCCACAGGCGTGTAAATACAATGACTTTCCCTTGGAGCCCGGCAGCATACAAGGGTAGTTTTGTGCATGGCAGAGAGAAAGAAGGGATACACATGGAATGCCGCACCCTTCTTGAAGATCTTACCCGCCTTCGCTGTCGGTATCTGGCTGGCAGAAGATTTGCCAGAAGTCCGCTACGCAGCGCCGGCCATCCTAGCTGGAGGCGTATTGGGGTGGATGATCTGTGAAAGAGTCCCGCTCACCTCTGCCTGGAGAAAATGCGAGATGCCTGCCATCTGGATGCTGGTCCTCGGCTGCGGACTCTTCTTGCCAATAGTACAAGCCTGCCTGCGAAATCGATCTGCACCCACCGCGTCAGATGCACCAGCGATTGCTTGGCAGATGGAAGTCAGAACTCCTCCGGAGCCGACCCGTCGCGGCGTATCCTTTCTGGCGCTTTGCTGGGATCGGACAAGGGAAGGGAGATGGCGACCGCGCGCCGACTGTCTCGCCTACGTGGAGACAGTGCCTGGACAAACACCTTGGCATCCGGGCGACCTGATCACATTTCAAAAAAGTCCCGAGCCACTGCCAGGCCCCCGCAATCCGGGCGGCTTCGACGCCCGGGCATATTATGAACGGCAAGGTGTCATGCAGACCGTCAGCCTACAGAAAGGCAGCTATCATCCATCAGGACATTGTAGTCACCATCTCTTGCGAGACGGGATCTTTCGGCTGCAGGCAGCCATCCTCCAACGAATCCGAAATCGGATACGACACCCTGAGGCCGTCGGACTGGCAGAGGCACTGCTCATTGGTTATCGGGGCGACCTTAGCCAAAGTCTCCAAGCCAGCTATGCCGAAGCTGGGATCATCCATATCATCGCCATCTCTGGCATGCATATAGGCCTGCTCTATGCACTGCTGACAGGGATATTCGGACAACTGCCCGTCCCGCAGCGTCGCCGATGGCTACTGGCCATCCCAAGCTTGGCAGCCATCTGGTTTTTTTGCGGGCTGGCAGGGGCCGGGCCTTCCGTCGTGCGGAGTGCTGCTCAATTCACCCTCATCAGCGTCGGCAATCAGCTCACCGGTCGCCGCGGTAATAGCCTCAACACCCTTGCTGCCAGCGCCTTCCTCCTAATGGCCTTCCGACCAGACTGGATCAAAGACCTCGGCTTTCAACTGAGCTATGCCGCTGTCCTAGGCATCCTGGTCTTCCAACCGCGATGCAACAGATGGCTTCCGGTCCAACACCCTATTGGACGATACCTACGCGATGGCGTCTCCCTCAGCCTTTCGGCGCAAATACTCACCACCCCTATCCTCCTCTACCATTTTGGTCGATTCCCGACCTGGTTTCTGCTTACCAACCTCGTGGCCGTACCCCTCTCGAGCATGATCCTGTTAGCCGTACTACTGCTATGCGGGATCACAGAATGGCAGCTGGTAAGCCAATGGCTGGGAACAGCCATAGAAGCAGCCATCCTTTTTCTCAATGACTATGTCCAACGGATATCGCTGCTGCCCGCCAGCCAGGTCGGAGGCATTCACATCAGCCTGATAGAGGTAGGCTTATGGTTCCTGATCATCACATTTGCCAGTCTTTGGCTCATGCAGCCAAACCCCAGAATAGGAAAGCTGCTGGCCATCAGCCTCGCCGTCTGCTCGCTGGCACATGCGTTCGAATGGCTGCAAAGATCTGATCAGCGAAAGGTAGTCATCTGGCACCTGCCCGGAGAAAGCCTCCTACTCCTGATAGATGGACATACCGGCTATGCATACGCGAAGAGAAACCCTCGTCGGCAGGCTCATCACCTGCAAAAAGCCCTTCAGACAGCCACCCATCACTATCACCTACAGCACCTCTTGCTGACAACAGACCCAGTTCCTGCCGCAGGCCTCATTGCATGGCGCGGGTATAACATCGTACTGCTGGGCCGATCGGCCCATACCAAAGCCCTGCCAAGCCAGGCAGACTGTGTGGTGCTGACCGATAATACCCTTGAAAGCTTCCCGGATGCACTACCCCCGATCTCCTCCCCACGATGGATAGCAGACGGAAGCAACAGCCTGTGGAAAATTCAGCAATGGCAGGAGTCCTCTACAGGTCTACCTTTATCCCTTCATGCCACTTCCCAGTTGGGCGCTTTTGTCCATTCACTTCGGGATAATGGACCCAGAAAGTCATCTCTCATAGCTGCTCCCAACCCTTCCGCATGGAAAAAAAAATCCAATCCGCCCTGATCTCCGTCTTCCATAAGGAAGGACTTGAACCACTGGTACGCACGCTCCACGAGCAGGGTGTCACCATCTACACCACCGGCGGCACGCAGTCCTTCATTGAAGCCCTGGGGCTCCCCTGTATGCCCGTGGAAGATGTCACCGGCTATCCCCCCATCCTCGGTGGCCGGGTCAAAACCCTACACCCCCGCATCTTTGGAGGTATCCTAGGGAGAAGAGACCTCGAAGAGGACGTGCGCGAGATGCACCAGTATGAGATTCCCACAATCGACATGGTGATCGTCGACCTCTACCCCTTCGAACAGACAGTGGCATCGACGACAGACGCAAAGGCCATCATTGAAAAGATAGACATCGGCGGGCCATCGATGATACGGGCTGCCGCGAAGAATCATGCCGACATCTTGGTCGTCGCTGCACGGGCCGACTATGCAGAAGTGGCCGAATGGCTGTCGCGGCAAAAGGGCCACACCAGCCTGGATCAACGTCGGCAGTATGCCGCCAAGGCCTTTGCCATCGTCGCTCATTACGATGCTGTCATCTCCCAATACTTTGGTGATAGCGGCCAGCCCCGGTTCCTGGCATCCATTCCACAAGGTAGGCCCCTCCGATACGGAGAGAACCCACACCAGTCAGGCGTCTTCTATGGAAGCCTGGAATCACATTTCGAACAGCTCAACGGAAAGGAGCTGTCCTACAATAACCTGATAGATGCTTCGTCCGTCCTCGAACTGATGAAAGACCTGCACCATCATCAGGAAGCCATCTTCGCCATCGTCAAGCATACAAACGTCTGTGGCCTGGCCGTCCGAAATAGCTTGCAGGAAGCCTGGGCAGCCGCCCTCGCCGGAGACCCCGAGAGTGCCTTCGGCGGTGTGATCGCCTGCAACCGGCCAGTAGACGGCCCTACTGCCCAAGCGATCTCAGACATTTTCTTTGAAGTGCTCATAGCTCCCGGATTCCACGAAGAGGCCCTCCCCATCCTCGCCGCGAAAAAGAACCGCATCCTGCTGCGTCAGAAAGCACCACTGCAGACAGGCAAAACCTTTCGTACCCTACTGGGCGGAGTGCTTGAACAAGAGGCCGATGCTGGATCGGCCGAAAAATGGGAAGAAACCGGAGGCAGGCACTCCAGCGAAACAGAAAAGTCTAACCTCGCCTTCGCCAACATCGTCTGTAAACACCTCAAGTCAAACGCCATCGCCCTCGTAAAAGACATGCGGCTGATCGGTAAAGGATGCGGACAGACTTCCCGCATCGACGCCCTTCGGCATGCCCTGGAAAAAGCACGCCAATGCGGGGCTGACGCCCGCGGCGCTGTCCTGGCCAGCGATGCGTTCTTCCCTTTTGACGACTGTGTACGCATGTCCTACGAGGCAGGCATACAGGCCTTTATACAGCCGGGGGGCTCGATCCGCGATAAAGACTCCATCGCCTTCTGTCAACAACAGGAGCTGGCCATGGTGATCACCGGCATGCGTCATTTCCGTCACTGACAGCTGCCGAAGCCAGCGATCATGAAAGGAAAGTTTGGGAATCTGTGGGCAGACATGCTTGAAATGGCCAGGCCCATGCTCCTTCCCCTCTACCCCGGGCGCCACTCAGAAAAAACGAGGGCCCTGATGGCCGTGGGACTGGTCAGCATCCTCTGGGGAACCACGTGGCTGGTCTCCGCCCGTGGCGTCTCGGGCATGCCCGCCCTGCAGATGTCGGGCATCCGTCACCTCATCGGAGGGGGCCTCTACATCGTCTACTTCCTGTCGCGCAAATGGAAATGGCCCACACCCGCGGAATGGCTACGGTTTAGCTGGATGGCCGTTCTGATGTTTGTCATGAGCAATGGGCTCAGCACCTGGTCCGTCCAGTACATCCCCAGCGGACTGGGCGCTGTCATCGGCGCCCTCTCCCCCATCTGGATCGCCATCTTCAGTCTGCTCCTGTTCCGGGAGTCGCGGATGAACCTCACGACCTCCCTGGGCTTGCTGCTGGGCTTCGGAGGAGTCGCCCTCATCTTCTCCGACTACCTGCAAGACATCTTCCACACCCAGTTCTCCCTGGGCATTTTCTTCGGTATGATCGCAGCCATTGCCTGGGCGATCGGCACCCTGCTCACCGTGCGAGATGCTGCACGGATGGACCCATACTATAGCATCGGTTGGCAGATGTTCATCAGCGGTGCGATGCTTACCGCAATAGCCCAAGGCAGCGGCCAGCACATCCCCCTGCGCGACATCCCCGCGATCTCCTGGTACGCCATCACCTACTTGGTGGTAGTAGGTTCTATCATCACCTTCGCCGCTTTCATCTACTCGCTAAAACGACTTCCACCCGCACAGGCATCCGTCTATGCCTACATCAACCCCATCGTGGCCGTCCTGATCGGCGCCGGGCTGAACGGAGAAAGACTCAACGCCTCCATCGGCTTCGGAACCCTGGTGACCCTCGCAGGTGTATTCCTCGTCAATACGGGCTTCAAAAAATCGTCACCTCCTCCTGAAGCCGCACTCAACACACGGACTTACTCCTTAGACGATCCTCCGGTGGCCATGTCCAAGTAACGGACATACATCTCCCTCCATCCGGGATACAAACGATGGGTGCCCAGCATCGAGTTGTGAAAGACGGTAACCATCTCCCCACCAGCCTGGCGGGTTTCCTCTAGCAAGGCCGACAGCGCGGAGAGAGCCGTTCCTGCATCCATGCCCAGCTCATGATGGGCTGTGGCATCCATAAAGCAGAAAGGATGCAGCCTCAGCAAGGAGGGTTTTTCCGCTTCCAGGTCGTACCATCGAAAAGGCGTGCATGTAGAAGCCCTGAAGCCTTGGGCCGCCCCATACCCCATGGAATAGTCGTCTGTAATGCCCGCACCGATGAGCTGACGGGGGGTTTGGGGAAGTCGGAAGCGCAGATAGTGCTGGCGGGAATGCCGGATGGCAGACATGCCAGAAAGCGCCAGCAACTGTGCAGCCTCGGCTGCGAGCAGCCGGGCATCATCCCCACTCTGCCAGGAAGGATGCAGACCGATGGAGTATTGTCGGGCATGTGTTGCCAACAAAGCCTTCATCTTGGGATGTGACGGTGTGATATTTCGGTCGTAGCGACCCCTGGACAAAGCAACCAAAAAGAAATACAAGGGATCCAGCCCATAGCGCTGATGCAGTGCATCGAGCCAGACATAGGCATCATAGGGGTCGGGACGAAAAGAGAGCTGCGTCAACAGTCGATCGCTGAGATCTGACAGTCGGCCCTCTCCCAGCGCGCGTACCGCCCCGCCCACGCTACGAAACCATCCCCGGTGCCGATGGGCCCAGGCAATGTCTATATCATAGGTCGGCACCAGACGGAAATGCCTGGCCGGGATCGACAGCCCCGGGAAATGGAGTTGCAAGGCACGGCGGAGTGTCAGCGCCCATAAGTCTACCAATGGACGCCCGAGAAACCCTCCCTTCCAGGCCAGCGCACTGCGGTGGCTAAATCGTCCATAGGCATCCGTCGCATGGGGAAGATATTCTTCATAGCGGGATACCAGGTAGAAGGCGGCCGACAGGATGTCGAAGGGAATCCCACCCCCCGCATATGGGAATAGCACTGGTAGCCCTTCATGACTGCTGACAGCTGGCTGGAACGGACGTATGCCCTCTTCTAAAACAAAGCCCGAGGATGGAATCCAAAAACCTGCTGCATCCGGGCTACCCGAATAATGAATGCGGGTAAGTGCAGAGGCCTCCCAAAAGGATCGGTTGTGCGTGACCGTTATTGGACAGCTCAGAATATCGTTGAACAAAAATTCAGCGATGTAAGTTAGTCGCGCAGATGGCCTCTCGGTCAGGAGTATGAACATGTCAGGCCTTCGGCAGGCGCGGCAGTGTGGTCAGGATTTGACACCAGACTTTCGCCGTTCCTTCCATTGCTGGTTGAATGTCTTGGCTGGGAACTCCAGTTCGCTGCGGTGTGTGGCCCATCCTTTGAACAGCCGGTTGACCATCCAGTTTTTGAGGCGGGCAGAGCCGCTGTTCATCATCCATCGGTGCTGGCTTGCCATCCTCCAGATTTTCCAGGCTATGCGCTCCGAATGGTCTTGTAAGCCCTCCTCCATCGCATCATGGCGATTCTTCAGGAGCAGCTCGTGGAGGTTGATCTTTACGGCGCATACTTCGGTGCAATTGCCACAAAGGGAGGAGGCATGGCTTAGATGCTTCCATTCGCCCAGGCCACGAAGGTGTGGGGTGATGACACTTCCAATAGGACCGCTGTAGGTGGTATCGTAGGAATGGCCACCTATATTCTTGTAGACGGGGCAGGCATTCAGGCAGGCCCCACACCGGATGCAATAGAGGCTTTCCCTGGCCTTGGCATCTGCCAGGATATTCGTCCGGCCATTATCGAGGAGGATCACATGCATCTCCTCCGGTCCGTCCGTCTCCCCAGGCTGTCGGGGGCCGCTGATGATGGAATTGTACACCGTCATCTTCTGGCCTGTCCCATAAGTGGCCAGCAAGGGCCAGAAGAGGGGCAGGTCGTCGACAGAAGGTAATACCTTCTCGATGCCGGCTACCACGATATGCACTTTAGGCCAGGAAAAACTCAGGCGCGCATTGCCTTCATTTTCCGTAATCGCGACCGCACCGATATCGGCTAGGATGAAATTCGCCCCTGTGACGCCCACTTGCGCCTCGGTGTATTTGGCGCGCAGCTTCTCCCGGGCGACAAGGGTGAGCTGCTCAGGGCTGAGGTCAGGGGGCGTATGGAGCTTCTCGGCAAAAAGCCTGGCCACATCTTCTTTGCTCTTGTGCATGGCAGGCGTAACAATATGATAGGGGGCCTCTCCGTCGAGTTGCTGGATATACTCACCCAAGTCTGTCTCCACACTTTCAATGCCCATCTCTTCCAGATAGGCATTTAGTTGGATTTCTTCCGTGACCATGCTCTTGCTCTTGACTAGGGTGCGGCATTCATGGCGGCGGCATATTTCCCCGATGGCACGCAGCGCCTCTTCGGCATCCTGGGCCCATATAACATGGCCTCCCCTGCGGTTCAGCTGGGACTCGAATTCTTCCAGCCGCTGGTCCAATGTCTCAATCGCCTTCCACTTGATATTTTTTGCACGGCTTCTGACCAGGTCGACATTCTGGAACTGCGCCTTCCCCTGAGGCACAACGGCATCATATTTGCCAATGTTGTTGTTGATCTTCTGGCGATGCTCCATGTCGGCAGCGCGCACTGTACTCTTGGCCAGAAAGGTTCCGATGTTGTCAGCCATGTTTTTTTTTGAGGAATGATTGGCGTTGGATGGTAGCTAGGTGTATCACTTTTTTTGATGGCCTTCGAAATGCGCTCCGGCCACCTGTTCCAGTAGTCTATAGAATGACTCCCCATACTTTCGGATCAAGGGTTCCCGCAGAAATTGGTAGACCCTTGTCTTATGCTTCGCACCCAAGGCGCAAGCAGGTGCACAGAGGGTCTCCCGCGGCTCGTAGTTGATCATCTCATAACCGTCCAGACGGCTTGCCTTTGTTTTGATGGGATAGAGATGGCAGGAGATGGGCTTCTTCCAACCGATCCATCCTCGCTGATAAGCTTCTTCGAAAGCACATCGGATGATGCCTGCCCGATCCCGATAGCCAAAAGCGCAGATGCCGCCGTTGACGGTGGGTGTTACCCAGCCAAACTCCTGATCGTAGCGGAAGATTCCGGTGCGGTTGATCTCAGCCAATCCCTCTGCTGTGAGCAAGGGCTTGACCTCTTCAAAAGCGTCTCTGACGTGATCGAGCTCTTCGTACGTCAGCGGAGCTCCTGCATCTCCATCTTCACAACAGCCACCCTTGCAGGCAGACAGGTCGCAGACAAAGGCCTCTTCGAGGACCGCATCGCTCACCAACACATCATCTATGACTACCAAGAGAGGATTTTCATCAAAATTATGGGTTCCCTCGCAGAGCTACAAAGCCGGCAGGCCATTATCGCCACCGAAGGGTCCGGATCAGATGACGCACATCTTCCTCAAGGAATCGGTTCACCACCGACAGCGAATCGGCATTGGGCGTGGCATCAAAGTAAAGAGCCCCTCGCAGGAAATGACGGGTAGTATCGGTTGCGAAGAACTGCAAGGCCGTCGCAGCATTGCCCACCACCCGGAACTGCACCCCCCCCACGCCATGGGACGTCAGAAATACAGAGTCGGTGATGCCACTGGCTTTGACCGTGTGCTTGAAGGTCATCCGATAGGCTTCATCGCGCAACGTCTCGAATGTATTGCGGGCAACCGAATCCTGGTAACGGCCGGCTTTGTTGACCTTGTAACGGGACGTACCGCCGATGGACTTATAGCTCAGGTAAATACGCCCGTGGAAGTCGGCAAAATCAATGTTGATCCAATAAGGATTGTCGGGATTGTCGTCCATCAGGCTGCTGTCGCGGGTCACTTGCCCGTAAACGGGGTACTCAAAGGTGAAGGGAAACCCTGGGCGGTCAAATGCGGTATAGGCATGAGATGGGAGATCAATCCTGAAATACCCGCGTTCCTTTGGAACATAGGTCGGTTGACAGGCCATCATCGTTGCCAATAGCGACATGGCCATCAGCAAGGCACCAGGCTTCATGGGATGGTCAGATAACATATGAAAAGAATGTGGGGTGTCTGAGCGGCAGCATGGCAGGAGGATACCTCAGGATTTTAGCAGTGGCTCCAGCAGCGGTCCTGTGAAATCGCTGTTGTAGATCTCAAAGCCACCGGGTGGAAGGGTGGGAAGGCCTGGCGAGGCTTCCACATACTGATCGAATATGATCAGGTTGTCGCCCACCCACTCGGTGATCATCCGTCGGATGCCTTCACGATCCTCCCAGCTTCTAGTTTTGAGGCGACCTTCCAGGTAGATGAGACTGTCGTTGTAGAGGTATTTTGGAGCCATCTCTGCCAAACCCCTCCACAAGGACTGCGTGATGACATTCCGCCTGGCTTACGACTCAGCCCTGGTGGTCTTTCAAGGTCTCCTTCGTGGCCACCGGGATCTGTCCCTTCAGGTATTGAACGCCGGGATTTTTCCCAAGCTTCCCGATCAGTATCGCTCGGTTCACGCCGCGCGTGGGTAAGAAATCAGCGGAAAGGAAGGGAAAAAGAAGCTACGTAAAAGTACCACTATATTCGAAATAGGCTTGGATGATTTTCGGGAAGGCGGCCCGGGAGACCTCTTCTGCTACCATCCACCGATACCCCTCAGGCGCAGGATCGCGTCGCCCGAGCTGTACCCGGACAAACCGCGCCCGGATCTCTTGATGGGTGAGCAGCTGTCGGCATTCATCCGAGACCCAGGGCTTTCCTGTCGGCCTCAGCCCTAGGCTCAGCGGCAGGGCAGATAAGGCGTCGACAGTCAACGGACCCTCCGTCTCCACCAGCAGCAGCTCATGTAAATCTTGCCAGATATCCCTAGCGGTGCGCTGCCGGACCAGACAGGATCCTGCATGCCCAGCATGGATGTATTGAAACCAGCGCGTTTTACGGACAGGCCTCACTGCCTTGGCAGGAATCTCACCCTGCAGGCCCAGCGCCCGGGCGCTACAGATGGCAGAGAGCGGACAACTACTGCACTGGGGGGCTTGTGGACGGCAGACAGTCGCCCCGAAATCCATGATGGCCTGGTTGTATGCTCCAGGATGATCCACGTCCAGCAGCGTTGCCGCCAGGGCGATTATCTTCCGGCGGATCACTGGATCGCCGACGGGCTCGCGGATGGCAAAGCAACGGGCCAACACCCGGATCACATTGCCATCCACCACAGCATGGGGAAGCCCATACGCGAAAGAGGCGATGGCGGCAGCCGTATAAGGGCCGACGCCCTTCAAGGCGAGGATGCCTTCATAGGTCACGGGGAAAGCTCCAGCCCGCTTATCGGCAATAAACCGCGCGGTGGCCAACAGATTCCGGCAACGGCTGTAATATCCTAATCCCTCCCATTGTTTAAAGACCTCATCATCCGAAGCGGCTGCCAGGTCGCAAATCGATGGATAAGCCGCGATAAAACGTTCGTAATAAGACCATCCCTGCTCTACCCTCGTCTGTTGGAGGATGACCTCACTCAGCCAGATCCGGTAGGGATCCCGCTCCCCCTTCCATGGCATCACCCTCCGATTGGAAGACCAATGCCAACCCATGAGACTGCGTGTGAATGCCAGTTGAATATCCAATGAAAAATAACTCCTCTGGCAAGGTAGCGCAATTTTATGGCCCATTTGCCGTTCTATCCGGGTAAACCCTTTTAATAATCAATTGATTTCATTAATTTTAAGGATCAGGCGTAGACCTTATTCATAGACCTCCCTAAGACGTACAGGATAAATCTGAAAAAAATGAGAAAAGCTGACTTAATCAACAACATCGCCGAAGGGACAGGAATCCCAAAAGTGGATGTACTTTTCACCATGGAAACGATGTTTAAAGAGGTAAAGAAATCCCTCGCCAAAGGGGAAAACATCTATATCAGAGGCTTCGGCAGCTTTATCACGAAAAAGCGGGCGGCTAAAATCGGCCGAAATATCAAGAAGAACACAGCCGTGCCCATCCCCGCCCATTTCATCCCAGCCTTCAAGCCAGCCAAAGAGTTTATACACGAAGTGAAGAAGCTCCAGATCGATACCCCCATCAGCGAAGATGGGTCCGACGAGATGGCCTGATTCCTTGTATTTTTGTCCAATGACAATCAAGGGCTTGGACAAAGAACGGACACTATTACTGGGTATCGCTTTCTTCTTATTACTGGCTTTGTACATGGGCGGACGTCGTACCGCCGAGCTCGGCCTCATAGCAGAAAACCAACAGGATACCAGCCACCAACATGCGGGATTTGACATCCAGGCATACCTCGACTCTTCCATGTCTGGGATGGGCCCCTCCCTGTCCGCCCGGATCCGCTCCATGAGCCAGGCCCTTGCCAAGGCTGGAGCTGGTCCTGCCCGCCGCCAAATCCTCATAGACTTGGCAGAGATCTGGAAAGACAGCGCCCAAAACACCCTTGCCTTCCTGTGGTATAGTGGAGAACAGGCTCAATTGGAAAATTCTGAAAAAAGCCTGACCTTCATTGCCCATGCATATCTCTTTGAGCTGAGGGGAATACCTGACCCGGGATTGAAAAGCTGGATGGCCCTCCAGGCAAGATCGCTCTACAAAGCTGCCTTGGCCCTCAATCCCAGAAACGATTCTGCTACGGTGGGTATGGGTAGCACCTACTTCTTCGTCACTGCAGAAGGTGGAACACCCATGGAAGGCATCCTTCCCATTCGCCAGGTGGCTGAAAAGGACAGCAACAACCTCTTCGCCCAGTTCATGCTCGGGTACGGAGGTCTAATCTCTGGTCAATATGCCCGGTCTGCCGAGCGGTTTGAACGGGTGCTCCGACAAGAGCCTGAAAACAAAGAGGCCATCTTCCTGATGGCGGAAGCCTGTGAGAGGGCCGGCGAGAAAGCAAAAGCCCGCTACTGGTACGGAGTGGGGAGAAAGAAAGTAAGCAACCCGGATGTGATTCGGGCTATAGAGAAGAAAATCGCATTGCTACAATAAATAACTATCACAAAAAAAATTGCACCATGCCCTGCGGTAAGAAAAGAAAAAGGCATAAGATAGCCACCCACAAACGCAAGAAGCGCCTTCGCAAGAACCGGCACAAGAAGAAGAACAAATAGTCGTAGTAGACTGGCTTCCCTGGGAGCCACAAGGTGCCGTACGTCTGTAGCCATACAGCCTTTCGCGTATACGTGAATGAAACAACCTCGCCTGCCAAGGCTGAGGTACCTGACATCCAATCGCGCTGCCAAGCTTGAATAAGGAACTCGTCATACATGTCGCCCTGAACGGGGTTGATATCGCCCTGCTGGAAGATAAAAAGTTGGTCGAACTCCATCATGAGAAGTCCGATGCCAGCTTTGCCGTCGGCGACCTATACCTAGGGAAGGTCAAAAAAATCATTCCGGGCCTCAACGCCGCCTTTGTCGACGTAGGCTTCGAAAAAGACGCCTTTCTCCACTACACCGACCTGAGCCCCTACGCCCGCTCTCTGTTGAAGTTCACCCAGTCTGCCATGCAGGACCGCTCAGCAGAAGGGTTCGACTTTTCCCGCTTCGAAGTAGAGCCTGAAATCATCAAAACTGGAAAGATCGGCGAGGTACTGGGGCAACGCCCCAACGTCCTCGTACAGATCCTGAAAGAGCCCATCGCCGCTAAGGGACCCCGCCTGAGTTGCGAGATCTCCCTTCCAGGGCGCTTCGTCGTGCTCACTCCTTTCAATGATGTCATCGCCGTCTCCCGAAAGATCCACTCCTCCGATGAACGCAAACGCCTGCAGAAGATCATCGAAGCCATCAAACCCAAAAACTTCGGCATCATCGTACGCACAGCAGCGGAAGGCAAGAACACGGCCGAGCTGCACGACGACCTTAAAAACCTCTTCCAGAATTGGAAATCGATCCAACATAACCTTAAAGATGCTACAGCACCCTGCAAGATCCTCAGTGAGCAGGCCAAGACGACCAGCATCCTTCGCGACCTGCTCAATGAGGATTTCAACCGCATCGTGGTCAATGACAAAGGACTTTTTCACGAGACTAAGCAGTATATCCAGAAGATTGCACCCGACAAAGTCGACATTGTCTCCCATTTCCAGAACGGAGTGCCCATCTTCGACCATTTCGGCATCACCAAACAGGTGAAGGCCGCCTTCGGAAAGACGGTGAACCTGCCCTCCGGCGCCTATCTGATCATAGAACATACAGAAGCCCTGCACGTCATCGATGTCAACAGCGGCTACAAGAGCGTTGGCAGCAGCCAGGAAGAGAATGCCCTTCAAACGAACCTAGAGGCCGCCGAAGAGATAGCCCGGCAGCTGCGTTTGCGCGATATAGGTGGCATCATCGTGGTCGACTTCATCGATATGAAGCTGCCGGAGAACAAAAAGCGCCTGCACGAAGCCGTCGAAAACGCTATGCGCATCGACCGGGCAAAGCATGCCGTACTTGCCATCACCAAGTTCGGACTGATGCAGATCACCCGGCAGCGCATGAAGCCGGAGATGACGATCAACACACAGGAAGTATGCCCCTCCTGCCATGGCACCGGTAAGATCGGCTCGTCGCTGATCCTGGAAGATGAGATCGAAAAGAACCTCAGCTACCTAGCCATGCAAAGGCACACAGGCCTCAAGGTGTCGGTACACCCCATCCTGCATGCATATCTTACAAAGGGACTGATATCAAAAAGGCTCCGCTGGTCCTGGAAGTACGGACAGAATATTCAGATACTACCCAACAACGGATACCACCTCACCGAATTCCATTTCTACGACCGCAACAACGAGGAGATAAGGCTCTGACGACCATCTCCCCTTCATAGACTCCCCGTGAGTCTTGTTTCACAGAAAACCGGCTCAATATTTCAGTTCTGCTATGTATCTATCCAGTGGCTCTGTGCTCAATACAGTCAGCAGCTTAGGATGGCTGTAAAAAAGGGGCGTTGAAATAGTCATTCAAAAATGGGTTTACCCCTTTTTTAAATAAATAACCATCATCACCAAAATATAGACCTCGCTGCAATCCGAAGGACTGCTTGATTCCAAGAATTATGGGAAATTAGCATAAATGCCTTAAGGGATATACGTATGAAACATTGGCTTGCCTGGATGATCTCTGGGTTCTCCCTCCTGGATGGCGCATGGGGGTGCCCTGGCTTATCTGCTGGGCCCATACCCTGGCATCAACCTGGTTCTGGAACGCTCCGCCATGTAGAAGTGGTCTTTTTGTTGGGGGCTGACTGCCCCATAAGCCGGCAGTACATACCCTTCCTCCGCACCGTTCGGGAGAGATGGCAACCCTATGGGCTGCGTTCAGTATCCATCGTCTTCTGCAACCCAGCCCGGCAGAAAAAACGCATGCTGGCAAGGAAATTCATGTCTGAGCTGGGCGTCCGCCTACCCTGGAAGACAGACCACGGCAACCGCTATGCCCATCGGATGGGTGCCACCGTCGTGCCGGCCGTACTGGTCTTTCAATCTGCCAAACAGGTGTACAGCGGTGCCATCGATGACATGTTCGCTGGCCTCGGCCAGCGTAGGGCCTTTGCAACCGAATACTATCTGGCTGAGGCCCTGGAAGCTTGCAGGACAGGCCGGATGCCATCCCCTTCTCACAGGAATGCCTACGGTTGCCTGATCGAATGACCCGGGGTGCGAGGAAGACTAGGGTTTGCGCCCCAGCCCCGGGACATAATAGATGACCAGATTCATCATCTCGTCTTTGGTGCCCCATCCCTGGCCCGTCTCGCGGGAGGGGATGTTCGGATTCCTAGGGTTGGACCGGGTATTGTCATACTCTGCGGTGGCATAAATCACCGAACCCTTAGGGATAGATAGAAGCGAGGGATATTGATAGGTCATCTGCCAGTTGAAATCCCAGTCGGGGACATGCACCAGGGGGGCGACATCTCCGGCCGGCAGCACACTAAAAGCCTTAAACGACTTTCCCAACAAATGCATATGCGGCATGATGGTGACCAACGATATGTCTTCCAGCAGCGGTTCCGACAACATATAGAAAGTCTTGCGCTCCTCGGCCGCGATCCGGAAGGGCTTATTGGAGATCAGCTCCTCGGTCATCGTGAAGGTCTTGAGCTCTACCTTCCCTTCGGGTCCGGTCAGCTCGAACTCCACGCTGGAGGAGTCTGTCTGAGACGTCTGGCTGGGTGAGTAGTGGATGTTGAGAATGAGTGCCGTCCCCGGGAGAATCTTCTTAACCATACCCTCGGGAAATTGAATCCGGTCATTCCCGGGTACCCAGCCATAGAGGAAGGGGTCCGACAATGGTTTTGTCTGAAAGTCTACGGAATGCGGGTCTTCCGCAGATAGCCCGTCGATACCCTCCGTCAGACCGCTGGTGTCGCACATGATCCGGGCATGGTGCACCAGCTTTCGGTTGCCCGGGATAAATCGGATCGAACGGACGTATAGCGTGTCATTATTCCTCAACGGGACATGGAAGAACCGGAACTCCTCACGGTTGTTGGCGGGGATGGGAAATGCGTGCCGCATAGAGACGCGCAACCGATCGTTTACGATGGATGGCAGACCCGACGGCTCCATTGTTCTTCTGACTGCCTTCGACTTACGGGGCTCCCTGGGAGCCGCCCCCTCTTCCTTTCCGCCGGCCACCCAGGCAGCGATGGTGGCAATCTCCTGCTCCGAGAGCACGTTCTCATTGGCAAAATGCCGAAAGGCAGTATCCGCCTTCCAGGGCGGCATGTAACGGGTCCGCGTGACGTGTGCGATGAAGCCTGCATGGGAGAGCACCTCGTCGAAGGTCCTCAAGGGGAAGGGACCTACTTCGCCTGGACTATGGCATGTCACACAGTGCTGCTGCAGGATGGGGCGGACATGCTGCCAGTAGGTGACCTTCTCCTGCGCAGGCAGCATAGGATGGGTCATAACGAGCAGCGTCAGGACAAACGAAGGAAGCGAGATTAGGGTCGGTCTCATCCAAAAACCTTTCAAAAGATATAAAAAGAAATTGGGAATAAAAGCAATTTATTCCCAATTCCTGGTCGCAGCCACAGGGACTGCATATATAACGAAGGAGTTACTTCACCGTCCAGGTCACATTGGTGTTGGCAGCAATTTCGGGTTGGTTTGTATACAATTCTCCGTTCACGACAGAAACAGACCACCACTTGTAGACGAGACCATCTTTACTAGTGAGTGCCCATTCCATTTTGAAGCTATCGTTTTTGGTGAACCGTTTCCCGGCGGTGCGACCGGTGGCAGTTGAGAATACGTCCTGATTACCCGCTCCCTTGCCATAGTTGAACTTGGCTGTCTGGAAAAGGGCGTACACTTCGTTGGCCGTAATGTCAAACAGCACTGCTTCGTTATTCCCTTTGGCATCGAAAACTTTATAGGATTTCGAGCCGTGGTCGGCCGTGGCAGGGTTGCCATTCTTATCCGTGTACTTCTCAGTCATCGTGATGAAAACTTCCATCTTAGTGATGGTCACCTTTCTGTTCACGTCGATCCACTTGAGCTGCATGGAGACTTTGGAATTGGCGTCATTACCGGCAGTGAATTGTCCGGAGAGCAGCTTACCCTGGCCCCAGACACCGGGTTCAGGAGTGGCAACGGGGTTCAATTCCTCCTTACGGCAGGAAGAGAAGATCATCGAGACCATCAGCATCAGGGCTGGGATATGCTTGATCCTGTATTGCATAGTAATTCGTTTTGGTCGTTTAGAACTTGAATTTGACGACATCCCAGAAGACCGGCTCGGTGAAATAGACCGGCAGCGGGGAGGGGGCACTCGGGTTCAGGGCGCCTTCCGTAGCAGGTATCGGCAGGCGGAGAGCAAATTGAGAATAGAGGGTGATCGGTGCGCGCAGGTTGCTGGGATAACCAGTACGGCGTAAGGCGTTATACATCTCAAAACCGTTACCCCAGCCAGCAATCCATGCTTGGAACAACACTCGGTTCATTTTGGCCTCGTTGGTGGGAGCAGCATCATAATCTGCCAGGAATTTGTTTACGTAGGTGGTAATTTCTAATGCGGTAGGCGCTTTGGAATTAGGATCTCTGGAGAGGCCGAAGTTCGCAACGTAGTTGATGTGTTCACGCACAGCGGCTTCTGCCGTGGCGCGGGGTGTGCCAAAGTTGTAGGCCAGCTCCGACTCCGCTTGCCAGAACTTGATCATCCAGCTGGTCAACATCGGAAAGATGCCATCTCCACGACCCTGATTAACCGGTGAGCGGAGTAGTGTGGGGGCCTTGCTGCGGTCATCGTAGAGGCCAGCGGCTGGGTAGACCCCCGGGGCAGTGCGATAATCTTGGTCCTGAGGTACCCCTGACTGGTCACCTCGATAGCGGCCGAAGAAGCCGGCCAGGTACTGAGTGTCTGCCTTGGTACGCGCCAAAACACCAGCAGCGATTCCCTGCTGCCAGGCACTGGGCTCAAGTACTAGATAAGCGCCTTGCACGGGCGTGGCACCCCGGTCGGTCGCGTTGTTCTGATCCAAGATCCTCGTGTTCTGGCGGCGGAAGTAGAAGGGCCAGCGAGGATCTTTGGAGAGCAGCATCCGGAACATAAAGTCAACCTCGATGTAGTTGAAATCCTGGGAGGCCAGGTAGGCCGACGTATACCAGGGATGGCGCAGCTCCGGAGAGATCTGACGACCATAATTGAAGGTGAAGTCGGTGCTGGTCCCGTTGATCAATCCACCGGTTGGGTTGAGGGCAGCCTGGATCTGGGAAGCAGCGCTGGTGTTGACACGGCGGCTGGTGATCAGCATGCGCAGTTTCACGCTGTTGGCGAAGCGCACCCACTTAGTCTTATCGCCGGCATAGAGGATGTCGGCAGAGCCGATGGAGACCGGACTGGCAGCCGTCAAATTGGCGATCGCATCATCGAGCAGCTTGTAGCAAGCGTCATAGATATCCTTGCCGGCCTGGAACTTGGGATTGATGTTCTGTGTTTCGGCGTTTCCGGCGAAGGCTTCTGCGAAGGGTACAGTCCCAAAGAGGTCGACCATACAGGAGAAGCCATAAGCCTTGAGGGCCTGTGCCACGCCTAGGAAGGGCTTGTTGCCGGCTGCCGTGGCGGCCTTGATGATCTCATCGATGTCCTTACCCGAGCTGGTGTAGAAGTTCGACCAGCTGCCGTAGAAAGAGTTGGCACCAAAACCGTAGGAGTCAGAGGAGCTGATCTGACCGAGCATACCCATCTGCGTGTTCCGGAGGCCTGCCAAGAAGCCGACCAGGTTCCGCTCCGCTTCGGGGAGGAGGAGACGCACCGAGCCCTGCGTAGGGTTGTTCGGATCGACGTTGATGTCCAAGTCGAAAAGGTTATTTTTTTTCTCGCAGGAGCTGAACGAGATCAGCACTGCCAGGGAGAGGCCACCGACCCAGCCTTTAATATGTGTTGTTGTCAATTTCATCTTGATTCAGTTTAGCGGTTCGATTAGAAAGTGAATTTCACATTCACGCCGTAACGCTTCGTGCTGGGAGCTGCACCCAAGTCGATGCCCTGGATGTTGCTTGTGGACACGTCACTAAGTACCTCAGGGTCGAGGTTTAAGCCCTCGAGCATATTCGGGGCCAGAAACCATAGATTACGGCCGGAGAGGCTGACGTTGATGGAGCCGAAGGGCGTCTTCGTAAGGAACTTCTTCGGGATGGTATACCCGAGGTTGACTTCGCGGAGGCGGAAGGTGGTGCGGTCGTAGAGGTTGGTGTCTTCCGGACCATAGGCACCGAAGCCGTCTGAGAAGTAATAGTCGAACGCCGAAATGCTGGTGGTGTTTTTGATCTTTTTGCCTTTGTCATCCAGCAGCGCCTTCTTAGTATCAGGGTCCCCATAGACGCCGGGGATCACAAAGACGCCCTCACGGTCTGCTGAGTTGATCAACTGTCCACGGAGAAGCAGAGAGGCTGCCGTGATGGAGTACATATCACCTCCCTGCCACCAATCGAGCAGAGCAGAGAAGTTAAAGTTTTTGTAGGCGATGGTGTTAGTGACCCCGAGCTTGAAATCGAGGTTCGGATCGCCAAAGATATCATCCACATCCTGATAGATGTGCTTACCACCATTGCCACCCATACCCGGCCAGATGAGGCGGTTGCCTTCTTCGTCGCGGGCTGAGGCCAGGCCGAAGAGCATGCCGAAGGGCTGTCCGACGCGCTGTACGTTGCTGACAAAAGCGCCGTTTCCGGTGAGGATATCAGCATCCTGATCGTCTGTCCTTATGACCTTGCTGCGAATCCGGTTGAAAGCTGCGAAGACATTCCAGGTGAGGCCTCCCTTAGTCTTCAGCAGCGTCACATCCACTCCGGCCTCATAGCCAATGTTCTGGATGCTGCCCGCGTTGATGGCAAGGGTGGAGAAGCCAGAGGTCACGGGAATGCGCTTGGTGACAAAGTTGTCCTTGGACGTCTTCTGGTAGAAGGTCAGATCAAGTTTGACGCGACCGTTGAAGAAGTTCAGCTCAGAACCGACTTCAAACTCCTCCACGCCTTCCGGACGCAGGCCTGAATTTTTCAGGGCGTCGGATAGGGAGGCCGAGTAGACTGTCGATCCGGCTGGCGTCAGATAGGAAGGAGATATCACGTTGTAGGTTGTCTGCAGCTGGTAGGCCGGCACGTCCCGCTTGGTTTGTGCTGCGTTGAATCGCAGTTTGCCATAGGAGAGGATATTGCCTCCGATCTTCAGGGCGTCGGTGAAGATGAAGCTCAAACCTGCGCTCGGATAGAAGTAGCTGCGGTTGTCGACGGGTAGCGTAGAGGCCCAGTCGTTCCGTCCGCTCAGTTCGAGAAACAAATAGTTGTTATAAGACAGGTTCACCCGGCCAAAGGCACCGAGGATGCGCTGCTTCCGGTCATAGTCGGAATAGATGGCCTGCTGCGATGTATTGGTGAGCTTGTAAATGTCGGGGACGATGAAGCCCACTCCGTAGGCATACTGATTATAATATGAACGCTCGTTGGCTTCGGCACCGGCTATCACGTTCAGGTCGAGGTTCTTCATCAGGTCGATAGACTTGGTCGTCAGCAAAAACTGGAAGTTTTTTTCCGAATTGCGTGTGGTGGACTCCCATACGTTGCCGATGCCTCCACCGGAAATACCTCCCGGACGGGTGATCTGCTTCTGGAAGTCAGTGTAAGTGTTGAAACCACCTCGGAAACTGGCGTCCAGAAAGTCCGTCAGGCTGTAGGCAACATTGAAGTTTCCAAACACGCGGTTGACGTTGCTGGAGAAGAGGTTGTACTTCGCCGTCCACAGCGGGTTATCGGTGGCGCGGTAGAAGATGTTGCCCCCCGTGTTGGGATCCTCAAAGGGCATTTGGCCCAGCGGGAAACTGCGTGGGAAGTAGTAGAGACGGTCGAAGATGGAACCACCAGTACCGCCGCCGTAGTCGTTGAAGAGAGAGGCTCCTGACTTGGGGTTCTGCTGCGTCGTGTTGACGTAGTTGATGTTGCCCGATACGCGGAGGCCGTTGGCCAGCTGGCTGTTGCCGCCTACCGACAGCGAGGTCCTGCCCGTGTTGGAGTTGGGCAGGATGCCCGTGTTGCCCATGTGGCTGGCTGTGACGTTGATGTTATTCTTACCGTCGCCCGCATTTATGTTCAAACTGTTCTCCAACATATTACCCGTTTGGAAGAACGCGTTTAGGATGTCATAGGCCTTGTAGTCGATCTGATCCGGGAGGTCTGGGAAAAGTCCTGGAAAGCGGATTTTGAGCTGCGTGGGGACTTGAGTGATGATGGGGTACTTTAGCAGGCCGCCGGAAGCCGTGTTCACCTTGTTGGCTTGATCTGCGAAGGGTGCGCCCCAGTTGCCGATGAAAGCGCCGTTGTAGTTCTGATTGGAACCTTGTCCGTAGGCATTCTGGTATTCGGGGAGTGAGGCGATTTGCTCTGCATTGTAGGAAACCGAATAGGTTACCTCCATACCCTTGCGAGTCTTGGCGCCACTTTTGGTTGTGATGAGGATGGCTCCGTTAGCTGCCCGCTGGCCGTAGAGGGCGGATGCGGAGATGCCTTTGAGTACTGTCATCGACTCAATATTATTGGGGTCGACGTCATAGAGGCGGTTCGAGAAGGTTGTGGCCTGATCGAAGCCCACAGAGTTGTTTACGGAATTGTCGAAGGGGATTCCGTCCACCACGATCAGCGGTTGGTTAACAGCTGAGAAGGAAGTGTTGCCGCGGAGGTTTACTTTGGTCGACTGGCCGGGGGCACCACCACCGCTGGTGATGTCTACACCCGGAACCTTACCTGCCAAGGCACGGAGTACGTCTGGTTCAGCCCGCTGCTGCAATTGCTCCGCTTTTACTTCGGAGACAGCATAAACAAGTTGCTTTTTCTCCCTGCGAATGCCCATCGAAGTGACCACCACTTCTTGCAGGGCGTTGGCCGATTGTTTCAAGGCAATTACAGAAAGGTTAGAGCCGGCCCGGAGCGTTTGGCTTTCGTACCCCACAAAGGATACTTCCAGAGAGGCATTCAGATTCGGGACAGAGATCGAAAAGGCACCGTCCTTATCAGTAGACGTACCGGCACTCGATCCCACGACTTTGACAGTTACTCCAGAAAGCGGAGCTCCGTCAGGATCTGTGACTTTGCCCTTGACGACGGATTGTGCCAGTACGCTGAGCGTACCAAGCAGCAAACCAGCCAGGACCATTGTAATTTTTTTCATGCAATTGATTTGTTGAAATGGAACATTCGAAAATGGTGGTAAAAATAAGAAATTATTTTTAACAATTTTTTAAAGATCAGTCGAAATATGAAAATGCTGCATTGAATGGTGGTCGTAATATAGATATATTTTTTTTTAATATATATTTGTAGACATTATTTATGTGTTTTTTAAAAAAATACGGTTTAAAAATTATATAAAAGACTGCTAAACAATCATATTCACTATATTATTAATGCTTCTGTAAGGATACATGTAAGAAACATTTCCTACCCAGCAAGAACCTATTCGTAAAAAAAACCCTTGCCGGAGCAAGGGTGTATAACTGAGGATTAAAATACTCAACGTTTAGTCCCTATCCCGGGAGCCCAAGAACATTAGTACGTATTGTAATAGCGTCACTAATGAAGCAATGGCAGAAACTACATAAGTCATTGCAGCCCAGTGCAATGCATCTTTCGCTTGAGGCTGCTCCTGTGCATCGGCCACCCGGGCATTGCCCAGCCAGGCCAGAGCACGCCGGCTGGCATCAAATTCCACGGGCAACGTCACCAAGGCAAACACGGTGGTCAGCGTAAACAACAAGATGCCGATGAGTAAGAGCTGGGGAAAGACATTAATCAGCAGCACGCCCGCCAGCAACACCCACTGAATAAACATGGAACTAACCTGTACCACGGGCACCATACGGCTACGAAACATCAGCCAACGATAGGCAGTAGCATGCTGTACCGCATGCCCGCACTCATGCGCTGCTACGGCCGCCGCTGCAATCGTCCGGTTGTTGTACACGTCCGCACTGAGGTTCACCGTCTTGTCCATCGGATTGTAGTGGTCTGATAAGACCCCTTCCACCGACTCCACCCGGACATCGTAGATGCCGTTGTCCCGCAACATCTTCTGCGCAACCTCCCGGCCAGACATTCCAGAAGACAAGGGCATCTGGTTATAGGCCGCAAACTTCGAACGCAACCGGTAGGACACCCAAAGGCTGATCCCTAAAAACAAAAAAGAAAACAAGGCGATGGAACTCATAACATTTGACTTTTGATTATATAAAGTAAGGAACAAAAGAGAAGCCAAATAAATACAAAAGACAGGCTGGCGTAGTTCAGCTCAACAGACGTCAAAATGGCAGTATTTAAACAGGAATAACTGCCCAGAAGGATGCAGAGGAGTATTACACATGCATGAATACAAAAATTGTAAATTACTGATTTTCATCGGTATAGAAGGCCAGATGTCGAAAGGTACATAGATGACTGACCCTGCAAGCTAGAGGAAAAGTTATGCACACAGGGAAAATTAATTTTTATTTATCCGGCAGGATCGTAATTTAGCCGATGAATTTAATGGGTTAGTAAGTAAAAAGGGCCGGTTCGCCGGCCTTTTTTCATTAACCCCATCCATGCCTCCATCCCATGTGCTAGCCATCGCATTCCAGGTAAGCGAGGGTCCGTTCATTTCCTCTGCACCTTGACCTCCACATATGAGCAAATCCAGAAAGGCATACTTCTGCAGCAGCTGCGGTTATGAATCCCCCAAATGGACGGGCAAGTGCCCCGCTTGCGATGCATGGAACAGCTTCACAGAAGAAATCCTTCATAAAGGCAATGAATCCCTACCCGTAGCCGCCTGGAGGGGCCTTCACCCGACGCAGACCAATACCCGCAGCCGCTCCCTGGCAGAAGTCGCTTCGCATGAAGTGGAACGGATCCTCACTTTCGACCCGGAACTCAACCGCGTGCTGGGGGGAGGCTTGGTGCCAGGCTCACTTGTACTGGCCGCCGGCGAGCCAGGGATCGGCAAGTCGACCCTCTTCCTGCAAGACGCACTGCGCATGCCAGCGCTGACAACCCTTTACATATGTGGCGAAGAGAGCAGCCAACAAGTCAAGATGCGGGCACAACGTCTGCAACTGCAGCACGACCGTTTCTACCTGCTGCCCGAAACAGACACCCAAGCCATCTTTCAGGAAATCGCCCGCCTGCAGCCTCAGCTCGTCATTGTCGACTCCATACAGACCCTACAATCCCCTTTGCTCGACTCCGCCGCCGGCAGCATTCCGCAGATCCGTGAATGCACCTCCGAATTCCAGCGATTTGCTAAAGAGACGCACACGCCTGTCATCCTCATCGGACATATCACCAAAGATGGCACCATCGCCGGCCCCAAGTTACTGGAACACATGGTGGACACCGTCCTGCAATTCGAAGGCGACCGCCACCACGCCTACCGCATCCTGCGCACTACCAAAAACCGCTTTGGCTCCAGCTCAGAACTGGCAATCTATGAGATGACAGGTGAAGGCATGCAGCCCGTCGCCAATCCATCCGACATCCTCATTCACCACAAAGAAGAACCCCTTAGCGGCATCGCCATCGCAGCCGGCATGGAAGGCCTCCGGCCCCTGCTGATGGAAGTGCAGGCCCTGGTCACACCCTCCATCTATGGCACCCCCCAACGCACCGCCACCGGCTTCGACCTCCGCAGGCTGCAACTACTGCTGGCCGTACTGGAAAAACGCGGCGGCTTTCACTTCGGCACCCGGGACGTATTCGTCAACATCGCGGGCGGACTGAAGATAGAAGACCCGTCCATCGACCTCGCCATGGTCTGTGCCCTGCTCAGCTCCTATGAAGATAGGCCCCTAGACCCCAACACATGCTTTGCCGCCGAAGTAGGCCTCAGCGGCGAAGTGCGGCCTGTACACCGCATCGAACAACGCATCTCAGAAGCGGAGAAACTGGGCTTCCACCAGATCGTCCTCAGCACCTACAATCGAAAGGCCACCGAAAACCTCCAGACAAAAATTGAGATCACCACCACCTCCACGGTGGAAGACCTGTATCGCAGGCTATTCCCCTGAAGGCCTTGAGAAAAATCACGGCAAGGACTGTGGGAACACACAGCCCGAGCCAGTGCTGGCAGCATAGCTTTGCCGGCATGCGCCTCTCGCTCCGCAGACCCAACCTGCTGCATGCACTTGGATCCCTCTTCTTTCCGCATCTCTGCCCCGGCTGCGGGGAACCCCTCCTCACTCCGCAAGAATGCATCTGCCCAGAATGCCTGTCCCAGTTCCCTGCAACAGGCTTTGCCGCCATGCCAGATAATGTTGTCGAGCGGTTGTTCTGGGGCAGGATATCGGTCAAGGCTGCTGCCAGCCTCTATTTCTTCACACGCGACTCCCGCCTGCAGGGTGTACTGCATGCTTTGAAATATGGCCACGACAAGGCCTCTGGGCACCTGTTGGGGAGGCGACTGGGCGAATCCCTGCTGGCATCCGGACGCTTTCCAGACCTCGATGCCATCCTGCCCATGCCTTTGCACCCAAGGAAAGAACGGCTGCGCGGTTACAACCAGTCCGCCGTCATCGCAGAAGGCGTCGCAGCCGTAACGGGAATACCAGTCCGCAACGGACTGCTGATACGCCAACGATATACCCGCTCGCAGACAAGAAAGTTGCGCCTAGAACGATGGGAGAACGTGGCCGACGCATTCGCCCTTCCTGACCCTGCCGCCCTTCAGGGACTGCGCATCCTGCTGGTCGATGATGTCGTCACCACAGGGTCAAGCCTCGAAGCCTGCGCCGCCGCCCTGCAATCTGCTCGCCCGGCAGGACTCTGGATGGCAACCATCGCCTCTGCAGACCGCTAGAAGGGATAGGCTACCTTTACCTGCCCATGGCATCCCTCCGATCCATCGTAACGCTCCCCTTCCTTCTATGGCTGCTGGCCAGTTGCCGGAAGGAAGCGACCTTGCCCAGCACGGATGCCCCCTTCCGGCTATCGGCAGACACCCTACACTTCGACACCCTCTTTGCCACAACAGGGTCTGTCACCGCCGGCTTTGTCATCGCCAACCCCTCTCGGCAACCGCTGCAGATCGATGAAGTCTCGCTCGCCGGAGGAACCTCCTCGCCCTATCGGATCAACACCGACGGCATGCCCGGCCCCGTCACCGGCCCCTTTCGCATCGAAGCCGGCGACAGCCTATATGTGTTCGCCAGCATACAGATGCCCAGCGGCCCGACGGCCACACCCTTCCTCGTTACCGACAGCATCCACATCCGCGCCGCCAGCCACAAGCAGAACGTGCAACTCATCGCCTACGGACAGAATGCCCGCTTTCTGCGGAACACCATCATCACAAAAGACACCCGATTCAACGACAGCCTGCCCTATGTCATCCTGGGAAGCCTGCAGGTCGCCACCCCAGCGACCCTCACGCTGGCCCGCGGTACACGGGTCTATGTCCATGCCGACGCACCCATCCTCGTAGCAGGCAGCCTCGTGGCAGAAGGCGAAGCCAGCCGCCCCGTCGTATTCACCGGAGACCGGCTGGACGAAGGCTACCGGGACCTCCCCGGCGCATGGCCCGGCATCTACCTGCGTGCCGGCAGCTCGAAGAATCGACTCACCCACACCCTGATCCAAAATGCCTACAACGGACTGGTGGCTGAACAGGCGGCCGCCAGCGGCAGCTACCAGCTGACCCTCCGCCAGTGCACAGTGGACAACGCCGCGGCGGCTGGCATCCTCGCCATCTCCTCCTCTATTGACGCAGCAAACTCGTTGATCCAAAACTGCGAAGCAAACATCGTCCTTGCCAAGGGCGGCCAGCACCGCTTCAGCCACTGCACCGTCGCCAGCTTCGCCCACCGATACCTGACGCATCAGTCCCCTGTGCTCTTCGCCGCCGACTGGGACAGTACACGCAACGGCATCACCTACCACCCCCTCACCGCAGAATTCACCAACTGCATCTTCTGGGGCAGCGAAGGCGGCGTAGCCAACGAGACCATCGTAAGTCGACGAGGCAACACCCCCTTCCAGGTGGCCTTCCAACACTGCCTGTATCGGGGAGCCGACCCCGCCGCCACCCGGCTGGAGAACAACATCCGAAATTTAGACCCCCGCTTCGACAGCGTCAACACGGCCAAGCGCGTATTCGACCTCCGCATCCAACGAAAAATGTCGCCGGCCATCGACCAGGGCCTGCCAACCGGCCTGCCAATCGACAGGAACGGGAAGCCCCGCGATGCTAAGCCAGACATCGGCTGCTACGAAAAGCAATGAACCAAAGCCGCCAGGACTTGTTATACAGAAGATATACAAAACATCACCCATGACCAAACTCCTCATGATCGCAACCAGCCTGTTGTTCCTCAAAGGTATCTACGACTTTAAAGTGCCCGGACTGGACGGCAACCAGATCGATTTCTCCAAATACAAAGGCAAGAAGATCCTCATTGTCAACACCGCCTCCAAATGCGGCTACACCCGTCAGTATGATGACCTACAGAGGCTCTACGAAGCCCATAAAAACAAACTCGTCATTATCGGCTTCCCCGCCAACAACTTCGGCGGACAGGAGCCTGGCAGCAATCAGGAGATTCGCGAGTTCTGCAAAAAGAACTACGGCGTCAGCTTCCCCATGGCAGAGAAAGTATCCGTCAAAGGAGAAGACACCCACCCCCTCTTCCTATGGCTCACCCGCAAAGACCTCAACGGTGTCATGGACGCAGACATTCGCTGGAACTTCACTAAATTCCTCCTAGATGAGAACGGAAAGCTTCTCACCGTCTTCCCCAGCCGCGTAGAGCCCGGCAGCGAAGAAATTGCTCAATACCTGCGCTGAGTCAACCCCCATATACGCCGTAACCATCTAAGGTCAAGTAAGGCCCAGCATGCTGGCTTACCACCCTTACTGCGACTCGCTGGAGCGTATCTTCGCCCTATGCGTTTCGCAGATATTATAGGACAGGAGCTCGTCGTAGCAAAGCTCCGCTCCCTAGCCGAACAGAACCGCCTCAGCCATGCGCTGCTGCTGCTGGCAAGACCAGGCACAGGCGGTCTACCTCTTGCCGTCGCTTTCGCCCAATACCTGCTATGCGACGCTGTGCAAGACCCAGCCCCCTCTTTGTTCGACTCCAAAGACAGCCATGCGATGCCGCCAGACAGTTGCGGCACCTGCCCTTCCTGCAGGAAGGTGTCGGCACTGGCCCACCCCGACCTTCACTTCAGCTACCCTGTCATCAGCCGAAAGCCCGGCACGCCGTCACTGTCGACTGACTTTGCTGCAGAGTGGCGGGAGTTTGTCGGGCAATATCCTTACGGGAACGACTTCGACTGGCTGCAAAGCATCGGTGCCGAAAACCGCCAGGGAAAGATCTTTGCAGCAGAATGCATCGACATACACCGCAGGCTTACCCTCAAAAGCTATGAAGGACGCCTGAAGATCCTCATTCTCTGGATGCCCGAATACCTAGAAAAAGAGGGCAACCGGCTGCTGAAGCTGATCGAAGAACCGCCGCTGGGGACGCTCATACTGCTGGTGGCGGAGGAATACGGAGAAATCCTGCCCACCATCGGCTCGCGCTCACAGCTGGTACGTCTGCCTCCCATCGAGGCACCGTCGATCGCAAAAGCGCTGGCCGCCCGCTGCGGGACAGAAGAGTCCCGTGCCGAGAGCATCGCTGCCATGTCTGATGGCAGCTACCGAGAAGCCCTCGCCCTGCTGCAACACCACGAAGACGACTGGCTGTCGGTCGCCCGGGAATGGCTCAATGCCATCCTGCGAAACGGTCCCGTGGCACAGGTTCGCTGGGTGGAAGAGATCAGCAAGCACGGCCGGGAGAAACAGAAACAGTTCCTCCGGTATATGTGCCACCTGGTGGAAGCCTCGATCCGCATCCAGACAATGGGCGCCACCACCGCTGGCTGTCAGGGGCCAGAAGCGGACTTCGCGGAGAAACTCAACCGGGTGGCAGGCCTCGGACAACTGCAAGCCATGGCAGCGGAGATGGAAAGATGCGCCTACCAGATCGAGCGGAACGCCCATGCCAAAATCCTCTTCCTGTCGCTCTCGGTACGACTCCAACATATCTTACGGGATAATGTCGTACTTTTGATAAGCTGAGTTGGGATGGATGGACAGAGGAGATGGAAACCCACCCACGCATCGGGCATTCATAGCAGTTTAGGATACTCATCATATTCCGCACGGCCACCCGTGTCAAGCCGCCAAGGCAGCGACCCTCATCTCGCTGTCAACAACAGGCGGCCCGAGTTTCTGCCTATGTATTCCCGCATCCACCAGGCCGATGGCATTGGATGCCCTATCATCCAGGCCATCCCCACACAAAATGAACCATTATGGGATGCGCATCCTGCAGTTCTAACCAAGGCAAGCCCGGCGGATGTCGGAATAATGGCGGCTGCAGCTCCGGCAGCTGCAACCGCCTCAACGTACACGACTGGCTATCCAACCTGCCCTTCCACGACCCGGAAGCCTCCTGCCGCATCGTAGAAGTGTCGTTTAACCAGGGAAGCCGCAAAGAGTTCTTCCGCAATACCACGCTCGAGGTCTTATGCAAAGGCAACCTGGTGACGGTGGAGGGCGTCAATGGATTCGACGTGGGCACCATCAACCTGACGGGGGAGCTGGTACGGCTGCAGCTGAAGAAGCGGAAAGTACGGGAAGACGCGACAGATCTGAGATGCATCCTTCGCCTCTCCAACGAACACGACATCCAGAAATGGCGGGAGAGCAAATCCCGCGAACAGGAAGCCCTCATCCGCTCCCGTGCCACCGCCCGCCAGCTGAAGCTCAACATGAAGATCTGCGAAGTGGAGATACAAGCCGACGGCAGAAAGGCAACCTTCTACTACATCGCAGACGAACGCGTCGACTTCCGCGAACTCATTAAGATCTTTGCGATTGAATTCCGCCTCAAAGTGGAGATGCGGCAAATCGGCGCCCGTCAGGAGTCGGCCAAAGTAGGCGGCATCGGCAGCTGCGGACGAGAGCTATGCTGCTCCAGCTGGCTGACAGAATTCAAGAGCGTCACCACCACCATCGCTCGCTATCAGAACCTGAGTATCAATCAGACCAAGCTCAGCGGGCAGTGCGGCCGGCTGAAATGCTGCCTGAACTATGAACTCGACACCTACCTGGATGCCCTGCAGCAGTTCCCCCAGCATGCCGAAGTGCTAGAGACCGTCACCGGACGGGCCACCCTCATCAAAAAAGATATCTTCAAGGGGCTGATGTGGTATGTGCTGCCCGACAGCAATCGACACTATCCCCTCACCACCGAGACCGTCGCAGCCATCCGGGAGATGAATGCCCGGGGAGAGAAAGCCCCAGCCCTCGTCGCAGCAGAGAGCAGCCCTGCACAGAAAGAAAAGGAAGCCGCCCAACAGTTTGTCGACGTCGTCGGGCAAATCAGCCTGCGAAGCCTCGAACGCAACAGCCAGAAACGCCGCCTGCGCGAAAAAGGACGCGGCGGCGGCCCAAAAGGACGCGGCACCCCTCAGGCCTCTCAGCCATCGCAACGTCCGCCCAGGCCAGAAGGCCGTCGAAACGGAGGAAGGCCCCCACAGCGGCCGGACACCCCCGGAGGAAGCCGCCCACCACAAACGCCCTGAACACCTCGCGGACAGGCACCGCCCACCATCGGCAGCTACCCTACCCTTGCAACACCCGCCCCAAAACCCTGCCCAGAGGCTTTGCCTTGTACGCTATTGCCCATTCGCCTGTGCCATACCCATAGGACTGCGCAGCGCCCGATAGATGGCCTCGTGTATATTTCCCCGCACATTCATACGAAGCAGCCGGTTGCTGCCGTCCGGGTGCACCCGGTTAGAGAGGAAGACGAACACCAGCTCCTCCTGTGGATCAGCCCAGGCGCAGGTACCCGTAAAACCGGTATGCCCAAAGGTGAGCGGAGAAGCGCTGAGGGTGGGGTATGGATCCTTCCGCATGGCATTATCCTTCTCCGGCTTGTCAAAGCCTAAACCCCGACGGCTGATAGAACTGTGATAGGCCGTGAACCGCTGCACCGTCGTGTCTGACAGATAGCGCCTGCCGTTGAGCTCGCCTCTGTTGAGGAGCATCTGCATCAACGCGGCAATATCGTGCGCGCTGCTGAACAGGCCGGCATGGCCGGCAACCCCGCCAAAAAGCGCAGCACCAGGATCATGGACATAGCCGTGTACCAGCGACCTCCGAAAGATCGTCTCGGCTTCCGTAGGCGCAATCTGGCGCAGCGGAAAGCGGTCGGCCGGATTGAAACAAGGACTCACCAGTCCCATCGGCCGATAGAACGTGGCTGCCACATATTCATCCAGTGGCTTGCCGCTGATGGCTTCGACCACCTTGCCGAGAAAGATGAAGTCGTTGTCGCTGTAGACATAGCCCGGCGCAGTCGCCACAGGGCTTTGCAGGATGCGCTGGTACATGGTGTCGCGGAAGTCGGACCGTAAATACATACCGTCTTTCACGCGAATGCCGAAGCCGTCTTGAAGGCTGGCGGCATAATACCCGCCCCGGGGAATGCCCGTAGACGTGTCGAGGGTCTCCCGATAGAAAGGGATGAACGCCTTCAGGCCTGCCTGATGAATCAGCAGATCGCGGATGCGAAGCCCTGACTTGTCAGTCCCCCGTGTCCAGGGCAGGTAGTCGCCCAATGTAGCATCCAGCGAAAGGCGGCCTTCATCGTAGAGTTTCATGACCGAAAGCGTGGTGGCGCAGATCTTGGTGACAGAGGCCATATCAAACAGCGTCTCCGGCGTCATGGCCCGGCTGCTGTCGTAAGTCTGATAGCCAAAGGCCTTGTGATACACAATGCGACCCTTGTGCGCTACCAGCACGACGGCGCCGGGGGCAGCCCGCTGGCGCACCGCATCTTCTGCCAGGGAGTCGACGCACTGGAACAAGGTTGCCGATCGTTCCGACGGAATGCCGGCAGCCGTCGGCAGCACGGGGAAGGTATAGCCCGTGCCAGAAAGCAGCTCTGGACAAATCGATACCGGCAGCCGGCCCTGCGGAGCACGATACCCTACGACGATATCCGCCGCCACCGCGTGGGCGATGGGCTCATCTTCATAGCAGACGAGGAGATTGCCCGCGGCACAAAAGCCTGCGGCCGCATAGGGGTTGCCGAAGACGACGACCGTGGAGGACTTGGCAGCGATGGCCCCGCTACCTAAGGCCAGGGCGGCCTCACTCATGCCAAAGGCCCTGGAGGCGCCCGGGAAGCGCGTCAGCCCTTGTACGGCTACAATGACAGCGTCGTAGCGGGTGCGGACCAGCTCCAGCAGTGAGGGCACCTGATAGGAAGGACGGCGATAGTCAAAGTGGAAGACGTCCGCATCAAAGTGCAGGCGCATGCCCCGGGTGAAGGCATTGTCGGCCGACGTGCCCAGAGATAGAATGGCGATGCGGGCTGACCCCTTGGGTCGGAGCGGGAATTGGCTTGCATCGTACCGTGCCAGGGTGAGGGCGCTCTCAGTAACCTGGCGCCGTATGTCAGGGCTTAGGCGATTGAGGTCGTGCGTAAGGCCCTCCAACACCACCGGGTGAAGAGATGCCAGCCCATGATGATACTTGGCCATGAGCACCTTACGGACGCGGGCGTCAAGACTTTCCCAGCTCAGCCGCTTCTTACGGATCGCTTCTTTGACCCGCTCCATCACCATCGGGATGTCCCCCGGCAGGCAGAGCATGTCATGACCGGCGATCAGGGCTTCTACGGAAGCTTCACCATCCGGAAAATACTTGGTGACGCCCTTCATTTCCAAGGCATCGGTGAAGGTAAGCCCGCCGAAGCCGAGGCTGTCGCGCAGCAGCGACGTGACATTGGCATAGGAGATGGAGCTGGGCCGGTTGGGCCGATCATCGATGGCAGGTATCGAGAGATGGGCGACCATCACACTCTGGACACCTTCCCGTATGAGTGTTCGGAAAGGATAGAGCTCCAAGGAGTCGAGTTGCCGCAAATCCTTGCGGATGATGGGAAGGTCGTAGTGAGAGTCGACACTCACATCCCCATGACCGGGGAAATGCTTGGCGGAGGCCATCACGCCAGCATCCTGCATGCCCTTCATGTAGAGGAGGCCTAGCTGAGCTACCCGGTCGCGGTCATCCCCGAAAGACCGGTCGTTGATGACGGGGTTGGCGGGATTGTTATTCACGTCGACGACGGGGGCGTAGTTTACTTGTATGCCCATGCGGCGGCACTGCTCAGCCACCCATTGGCCGTAGGCATAGACGATCTGCGGATCGCGCACCGCACCCAGCATCATTTGACGGGGAAGGCCTGCCACACTGTCGAGGCGCATCCCAAGTCCGTTCTCCGCATCGATGGCCATCAGGATCGGGACGCGCGCCAGCGACTGCATACGGTTGACCAGTGATGCCTGTCGTACCGGGCTGCCCTGGAAAAGGCAGATGCCGCCGACCCCGAAGCGGCGTACAGCCTCTTCCACTTCCTGCTCGTAGAAGGTCACCACCCGGGTTGCTGTGTTGATAGAAGAGAGCCGTACCACCATCAGCTGTCCGATCTTCTCTTCCAGGGAGAGGGTGGCGAAGATGCTATCCACCCAACGGGAGGCCGCACCAGGCGGGACAGACTGGGAGATGGCAACCGGCCCCGCCAGCAGCAAGGCATAGAGGCAGAAGGATCGAAACAGCATGTAGAAAGGTTTCGGGGGAATGAACGTACCTTTGAGGAGTCGCTAAAATTAGGGAGAATTGTCTGACATCATCCGCCTCCTGCCCGACAACATCGCCAACCAGATCGCAGCGGGAGAGGTGATACAAAGGCCTTCCAGCGCCGTCAAAGAGCTGCTGGAGAATTCCGTGGACGCAGGCGCGGACGACATCCGACTCATCATCGCAGAAGCCGGCAAGGCCCTCGTACAGGTCGTCGACAACGGCAAGGGCATGAGCGCCCCCGATGCGCGGATGTGCTTTGAGCGGCACGCCACCTCCAAGATCACCGGCATAGAAGACCTCTTCAAAATCCGCACCATGGGATTCCGTGGAGAAGCCCTGGCATCGATCGCAGCCGTCGCCCAGGTAGAAGTCCGCACCCGCAGAGAACAGGACGAGCTGGGGACCTTCATAGAAATCGAGAACAGTCAGGTACGCCGCCAGGAGCCCTGCGCTTGCCCGATAGGTACCAGCATGGCTATGAAGAACCTCTTCTTCAACGTGCCAGCACGAAGGAACTTCCTGCGCAGCAATGCATCTGAGATGCGACACATCGTAGATGAGTTCATGCACGTCGCATTGGCCTTCCCAGAAATCCGATTCCAGCTCATACACGACGGACAGGAACTCCATCACCTGACGAAAGGCTCCCTCCGACAACGCATCGTACAGCTCATGGGCGCTGCCTGTAACGCACGGCTGGTACCGGTGAAGGAAGAGACCGACTACCTCTGCATCCACGGCTTCATCGGCAAGCCAGAGGCGGCACGCAAGACGCGGGGCGACCAATATTTCTTCGTAAACGGCCGTTACATCCGCAGCAGCTACCTCAACCATGCCGTGACAAGCGCCTTCCAGGGACTGCTACCTGAGGCTTGCTTCCCCCTCTACTTGCTCTTCATCACCATCGACCCATCGCAAATAGACATCAACGTACACCCCAACAAGCAGGAAGTAAAGTTCGACGACGAGCGGATTGTCTATGCCTTTGTACAGTCAGCCGTCAAACATGCGCTGGCACAATACAGCGTAACACCTTCGATGGACTTCGAACTCGATGCCGGCATCCAACGACTCGAAGCCGTCGCCAGGCCTGCCAGCAAAGATGACCAACGCCAGACAGTGGCCGGAGCCCTCTTCCAGGGATTCACCCAACGACATGCAGCCCATCGCATAGAACCCTCCAGCAACCGCTCCGCCTGGCAGAACTTCTATGAAGCCCGGGATGCCTCAGCAGCCCCCCTCCCACAGCCCTCCACCCTTTTACCTTTAGAGCATAAGGAACAAGTGCCATCATCCGGCTCGCTAGCAGACCAGCTCGTGGAGACAGGGACGGACAAACCCTTTCAAGTCTTGCAAGCCTACATCGTGGCGAAAGGCTCCCAGGGGCTCCTCCTCTTCAACCAACAGCTCGCCCATGAGCGCATCCTCTATGAACGCTATCAGGATGCCATGACAGGCATGCCCATCCCCATCCAACGCTCCCTCTTCCCTGCCATCCTCAGCCTTCCGCCAGCAGACGCTGCGCTGATGGAAGAATTATGCCCCGAGCTTCGGCTGCTCGGCTATGAGGTAGAGTCAGCCGGCGATGGCCAGTTCCGCCTGCTGGGAACACCCTCCTTGGACGGCAGCGACACGGGTCATGAAGCATTAGAAGGTTTGCTGGAATCTTACAAGCACGCCCATCCGGGCAGGACCATGGACAGGCAAGAGAAACTGATCCGCTCCCTCGCCGCCAGACATTGCCTCAAGGCCGGGCGGGCGCTGACCCTGCCGGAAATGCAACAACTGATCTCAGAGCTATCTCGCTGCCGGCAGGCCTCCCTGAGCCCAGGTGGGCTTCCAACCTACCTCACGTTGGGGAGTACACAACTCGACAGGATGTTCTTTCGCTGACAAGCCAGTGGCGTCCCTCAACCCCGTTCATAGAGGTCCAGCAAGAAGGCCTCGTAGCGCTTCCGCACGCCGGCTGCCGTACCTCGGTGGTGGTTGACCAGCAAGGAAAAGAGCAGCCATCTCCCTTTTTTTGTCCGCAGATAGCCGCTGAGGGCTACCACCCCCGTCAGCGTGCCGGTCTTGGCATGAATGTGCCCGGACAACCGACGGTCCATTGATCCGAGCGTGCCCGTGCCGGCCGTCGGTAAAAGCGTCTGGATGCGCGCCATAGGAAAGGCAGCCCGCATCTGGCCAAGCACCCAGATAAAATCCTCTGGCGTAAAGAGATTGTAGCGGCTCAGACCGCTGCCATCTGCCCAGCGCGGCAGCTGTGGCATCCCCAAAAGAGTGGTTGCCAATAACGTATCAATCGCCGCCGACTCACGAAAAACACCGGTCAGCTTCCGCGATATCATCAGCAAAGCCTGCTCCGCGAAGAAATTATCGCTGCGATGCATCAGAGGCCGCAGCAGCGAGTCTGTCGGGACAGAACGTACCACGTCTCCCATAACCGTCGGCATGGGAATCCCTTGAGGCCATTCGGCCATGGCAGGCCGAGAGAGCCGCTCCTGCAAGACCTCGATGGCTGTGGCCGCCGTATGGGTGACAAAGGGGACTTCCGTATGGGCGCCATCTGTACGGCCTTCTGTCAGCCAAAAACGATTTTGATCGCGTTCACGTCCTACAGAAAAGCGGCCGGTTGGGTCCGGGGCTTTATACGCCACCTGCCAGGGGCCTTCGGGATCACTGGTGACAAACACGTCGAGCGTATCACCCGGGGAGGCGGGTCGCTCTTTCTTGGATATGGACTGCTGCCAGGTAACATAATTGCCATGCACCGGGAAAGGGCTCCGCTCAGCCATATAGTAGGCGTCGTAGTCGTCCCAGCTCCAGCCGGAGCCCCAGGGCGTTGTTTTCCAGGATGAGAGATTTAGATATACCGGCTTGGGGTTGCCTGCCAGCCGGTCCATGACAGGCTGCTGGCGGAAGTCCGGATGCAACAAAGTCGGGTCTCCCGTAGGCTCTAGCAAGATGGCAGTGTCGAGCTCACGCCAGACGATGCCATCCAGCGAGTCGCCGAGGTGCTTCATCGCTGCAAAGCAGGTGATGATCTTAGTATTGCTGGCAGGCACGAAGTATTTGTCGGATTGGAAGCGGTACAGCCATTGGCCAGCCTCTGGATCGAAGACGGCCACTCCCAGATGGGCATGCCCAAGCGTAGTATCAGAAAGCAGCTGGCGCTCCGCTGCATGCCGGATGTGGTGAGACAGAGAGCAGGAGCCCAGCAGCAGCGTCGCTGCCAGAGCCATCCCGGTTGACATGGCAGGGCGTCTCATAACAGAAAGTTTAAGGTTCTTGCAGGCCGCGTTCCTGAGCCCGCAGCCATCTCTCAGGCAGCTCATTGTCGCAAGCTCGCAGATAGTCGCGGTGGGAGCAGGGAAGCCAAGACTGATCCGGCATCTGCATCCACCAACGTCCGGTGCGTCGGCTTTGCAGGAAGGTAGTATCAACTTCTGCGAAGGCCGTATGAAACGACAGGAATTCTTCCGACTCCGTGAGCAGGGCCTCCGTCATGGCCCTCCGAAACCCTTCAATGTAATACCAGACCATCTGGGCAATCTGTTTGGATGCCAGGCCTTGAGGGTCGGCTGAAGGGTCGTAGCCATAGATGCCGAGCGACTGCAGCTGAGGGGCCATCCCCGCATAGGTAGCCAGCAGACAGGCTTCTTCTCCGTTGAGCCCGTCGGGCTGACCGTCGGGCTGGGGGGCAGAGAGATACTGCAGGGCCGAGAGATCGAAGCTGACCATGCGGCAGCCTCTGAGTACTGGCTCCATCTCTTCTATGTCTTCCCGAACCCTGCCAAGCCGGAAGCAGTCAAAGCGAAGCTTGTCCACGGTCTCTAGCATCTCGGGATTGACCAAATAGCTTTGAAAGCCGATATGGCTATACTGACGGACAAGGTTGGGCTCGCCGGTGAGCAATTCCATTAGGAAATGTCGCGACTTCCTAGGGATGTCGAGAGAGAGGTCCAGACGGGCATCGACAATGGCCACATCGATCGTCTTGTCGGTGGCACGAAAGGCATCCGATTGTGACAGCGTAAGGTCGTGCGATCCTCCAAGCACCACAGCCCTAGCCCCGGACTCCAGAATGGCGGCCAGCACAGACCGCAATGCAGCGGACGTGTCGGCAAGCGTCTCGCCACGGCGGATATTGCCGGCATCGGCCAGGCGGATATGCCGATGCCAGTGGTGCAGCTCATAGAGACTGCGACGGATGGCATCCGGACCTTCATCATCGGCATCGCTGATATCGTCCCCCCTGCGCTCCCCACACCCCACCAACACCAGGTCGGCCTCCCGGAAGTCTGGCAGTTCCTCCTGATACATCGTGATGCAGCGCCCCAACTGGCCATCTCGGTAGCGGTCAGGAGCCATTTCTTCAAAAAAGGCTGATGGGGAGAGGAAGTCTGAAATCTGATATGGGTCGTACATGCTGCGCTGTTTGCACAAACCTAATCCATCGGCGCCAATCTATTCTTCAAAGCCAAGCTCAACCATCGGCCAACAAGCGGATTGCGTATCTTAGCCCCATGGAAGAACTCCTCTCGCAGATAGCACTTCATAAGGAGGAAATGCGGGCCTTTGAAGCTGCAGACGCACCGTCGCTGGAAGCCTTCCGCATCCGCTTCTTGGGACCAAAAGGCATCATCAAAGCCCTTATGGGTGAAATGAAGCAGGTCCCGGCAGCACAGAAAAAAGAGTTTGGGATGGTGATGAATGCCCTGAAGTCGGATGCTGAGCAGAAGTATGAGTCATGCCGGGCAGCTCTGTTCGTCCAGGCTTCCACCACCCGCCCTGGGCAGGACCTCACCCTGCCCGGAGATCCGGTACGCATCGGCAGCCGACATCCCATCACCCTCATGCGCAACCGCATCGTCTCGATATTCAGCCGACTGGGTTTTGCCGTCGCTGAAGGCCCGGAGATGGAAGATGACTGGCACAACTTCACCGCCCTGAACCTAGATGAAGACCATCCAGCCCGCGACATGCAGGACACTTTTTACCTGTCGAAAAGCCCCGACAGGCTCCTGCGCACCCATACCAGCAACGTGCAGATCCGAGAGATGCAGAAAGGACGCCTTCCCATCCGCATCGTCTGCCCCGGTCGCGTCTATCGCAACGAGACGGTCAGTGCCCGATCGCACTGCTTCTTTCACCAGGTGGAAGGCCTGTACATAAACGAGCAGGTCTCTTTTGCCGACCTCAAACAGACCCTCTACTTTTTTGTCCAGGAGATGTTCGGTACCGCCGTCAAGATCCGCTTCCGCCCCAGTTTTTTCCCTTTCACGGAACCCAGCGCCGAGATGGACATCAGCTGCCTGCTATGCCACGGTGAAGGCTGCAATGTGTGCAAGCACACCGGCTGGCTGGAAATTCTCGGTTGCGGGATGGTCCATCCCAAGGTGTTGTCCAACTGTGGCATCGACCCAGATCGCTACCAGGGCTTCGCCTTTGGCATGGGCATTGAACGACCCGCGATGCTGAAATACGGAATCACCGACATCCGGCTGTTCAGTGAAAACGATGTCCGCTTCCTGCAACAATTCACCGCAGCCTATTGACCGTGGCCGCCATCCGCCCCGACCCTGTCAGTAGGTGCAAGGCTATACATTCCCTGCACAACCTCACCACTGGCGAAACCATCCAGAGGCCAGGCCAGCGGTCATTCACCATCCCTCTAACACCCCGCTGACGGCGCTCTACCCCATATGGAACCCCCTGAGAACAAACCCTCTCCCACCATCCTGGTGACCGGCGGAAAGGGACTGCTGGGCAGCTATCTCCTGCAAGAGCTCTCTCGCCAGGGGATGGCAACCAGAGCCCTCTACCGGGGCCAGCCGCCGGCAGCGTCTCCTGGCAAACCCATCGAATGGGTGCCAGCCGACATCCTCGACATAGGCGCACTCGAAGAAGCCATGCAAGGCATCACAGAAGTCTACCACTGCGCCGCCATCGTGTCGTTCCACCCCAGGAGGAAGACTGAAATGCGCCGCATTAATGTAGAAGGGACCGCCAACGTCGTGAATGCGGCACTGCGCCATGGGGTACGAAAACTGGTACATGTCAGCTCCGTCTCTGCCCTTGGCAGGAAACGCGACGGGCAATGCATACGCGAAGACGTGCAGTGGGACGATGAGGCCAACCTCTCGGCTTATGGGTTGACAAAACACCTGGCAGAGCTGGAGGTCCGAAGGGGCATCGCAGAAGGTCTGGAGGCCGTAATGGTGAATCCCAGCATCATACTGGGGGTGGGCGACTGGAACCGTGGATCCGCGGCCCTCTTCCGAAATGCATGGAACGAATTCCCCTGGTACACCGATGGCAGCACCGGACTGGTAGACGCAGCCGACGTGGCCGACGCCATGATACGGCTCATGAAAAGCCCTATCCACTCGGAACGCTTCATCCTCTCCGCTGAGAACTGGCCCTACCGGAAAGTCTTCTCCACTATGGCGGCTGCCATGGGCAAGAAGGCCCCACACCGCCGGGCCTCTCCCTGGATCAGCAGCTGGGTGTGGAGATGGGAAGCAGTCAAAAGCCTGTTCTCCTCCCAGGATCCCTTACTCACCCGTGAGACGGCAGAGACAGCCCAGATGCAGGTCTCGTACGACCCTGCAAAAATATTATCCCATCTCCCCGGCTTCCGCTTCCGCCCATTGGAAGACGTCATCCGCGACTATGCATATCAATATTCCGTTAAAATGGGCCGACCTTAACTCCTGCATATAAACAGGCGCGTGATTTGCAGTACTCCAGACATGAAACTGTATCTCCAGTTCACCACCCTAGCTTCCTGGCTCCTCCTGGCAGCCAGTGCCTGGGCCCAGCCTTTCACCATCACAGGAAAAGTGACAGATGCCCAAACAGGGCAACCCCTCACCGGCGCTTCCGTCTTCTGCCAGAATACGACCATCGGCACCACCACCACCGCCGATGGCAGCTTCCGGCTCAGCCTTCCAGAAGGCGGGTACGACCTCGTCGTCTCATACAATGGCTATGAGACCTTTAGCAGCCGCATCGGCAGAGGTACTGAAGGGGGAGACATCCTGGAAGTCCGGCTGAAAGTAAAAGACCGCAGCCTCGAAGAAGTATCCATCGTCGCCACCACCGAGGTGAGGGATGGTTGGAACAAGTATGGTGCATTTTTTCGTGGCCAGTTCCTGGGGATGACAGAAGGGGTCGAGTCCTGCGTCATAGAAAATGCCGACTCGCTTCGCTTCTTTTACAGCCGCAAACGTGACCGGCTTAAAGTCACCGCCCGAGAACCCCTCCGCATCCGGAACGAAGCACTGGGCTATCGCATCCGCTATGAACTCGACTCGTTCACCCATGAGTATGGCCCTGGTAATACAGAGTACGTCGGATACGCGCTCTTCGAAGAGATGGAAGGCACAGATGAACAACAAAAAGACTGGAAAGAAAAAAGGCAGGACGCCTACTTCGGCTCTATCCTTCACTTTATGCGCTGCTACTACGACAGCACCTTCGGGATCAACGGCTATGAATTGTCAAGACTGGATCCTGCCACTGGCAATAGCAAACGCATCTACGATCCCTACGACTCCACCTTGTTCATCGCCCTGGAAGACGGAGATGCGATGCTGCTCAGCATCGGACGACTCTATGTGACGTATACGCAGGAGAAGCCTGAAGTACAATACCTCAACTTCAAGAAAGAACGCCTGAACTCCCCTTTTCAGAAATCAAGCCTCGATTTCCCGGAGTCCATCGTGATAGAGCGAAATGGCTACTGCTACGATCAAAAACAAATCAAAGCGTTGGGCTATTGGGCCTGGGAGAAACTGGCCAGACTGCTGCCCTACGATTACGACCCTGATTGAGCACGGTCCTCCAGCCTAGAGACACGATCCCAGAGCTCACTGATGCGTTTGACCCAGACCAGCTCCCTTCGCTTTTCTCTGGCATCCACTGCAGGGGAGCCAAAATAGGTAGCCCCACCCTCGAGGCTGGCCGCCACACCACTCTGCGCCAAGACGACCGCACCATCGCCAATGCGAAGCGTCTTGCTGACACCCACCTGACCCCATAAGATAACACCATCACCGATCTCCGTGGCCCCTGCAATGGCGACCTGAGCTGCCAACAAACAGTTGCATCCAATCACCGTGTCGTGGCCGATATGAACCATATTATCCAGCTTGGTACCGCGACCGATGCGGGTATCATGCGTCACACCCCTGTCAATGGTGCAGCCCGCTCCGATCTCTACGTCATCCTCGACTACAACACGACCACAACTCTCCATCCGCACATACCAAGACGCCCTGTCCTTTCGCGACTGATAGTAGAAAGGTTCAGAACCGATCACAGTACCCGGCTGTACAACGACTCTGTCGCCAATCACACAGCCATCGCAGATGGTCACATTCGGATGAATCACACAGTCCTCACCCAACACCACGTCATGGCCGAGGAATACGCCAGGAGCAACATGCGTACGGTTACCAATGACAGCTGTGGAGGAAATGATTTCCGTCGCCGGCCGAAAAGGACGATACCGCCGTACGATTGCCAGAAACGCATCAAAGGGCCTTTCCACCACCAACAAAGTCTTGCCAGCAGGTATCGTCACTTCCTGGTCGATGATGATATGGGAAGCGGCTGAACGGATGCACTTATCGTAGTACTTGGGATGATCTACAAACACCAGATCCCCCGCTCCTACACGGTGAATCTCATTGATACCGGACGCCATAGAGAGAGGATCTCCGACCACGCGCGCGCCTATCCATGCAGCAACTTCAGCAATCGAAACAGGCTCTGGAAAAATCATCTGCCAGCATTTCAGACGAAGGTAGTCATTCCCTCCAGCGCATTTGTTGGATAGCAGCGAACGGATCTGTCTGTAAATTTGAATGGCTATCCACAACGTTCAAAAAAATTGTTGATAAAAAAGATGAAAAATTTTTTAGCTCTGTGAAATATGTTTTAATATTGTGTGCGATTTAAGCATCGCATACTTACTAACCCATTCGATTGAAAGCCTGGCGTCGCCAGGCTTTCGCTTTTCAAGGCATCTTACAACCAAGTACTAGAGCGGCTTACCAGCATTTCAGCAACCAGTACGCACTTCCGCAGCCCGACTGAAACGAGTAACTTGCAGTAAATCGCATCACATGCTGAGATCCATGACCGGCTATGGCAGGTCTGAACGCGCAGTTGGAGAAAGAACCTTTCTGGTGGAAATCCGCTCGCTCAATGGCAAGCAGTTCGAGGCACTGGTGAAGCTGCCACAGCTGATAAAGCCCTTTGAATTCGAGGTACGGCAGACATTGTCGGAAAAGCTGCAGAGGGGCAGCATCGAATGCAATGTCACCCTTAAACTCAACGGAGCAGCAAAGCCTGTGCAAATTAATACAGACCTCGCCACCTCTTACCACCGACAGCTCAGCCAGTTGTGTGAGGCACTGGGGATGGACCGTTCCGGTATTTTGGATGCTCTGCTACGACTGCCGGAAGTAGTGGCCACCAACACAGATGCGCTGGATGCAACGGACTGGACAAGGTTTAAAGAAATCCTGGAAGAAGCCGTCTGTCAGGTAGACCTACACCGCATCAACGAAGGGGCCTCCCTCGAGCGGGATCTCCGCGAGCGCATAGCCTGCATCCGCAGACTGCAGCAAGACCTGATGCGCGTCGAACCCCAACGTCGGGAGCGTGTCCGCACTCAGATGCGAAAAGCCCTGGAAGAGAACCTGGGAGCCGAGCGGTATGATGCCAACCGCATGGAGCAGGAGTTGCTACACTACATCGAGAAGATGGACATATCAGAAGAACAGGTAAGGCTGCTGAACCACTGCGAATATTTCGAGTCGGTCATGGCAGAAGCCAGCGAGAGCAAAGGGAAGAAACTGTCATTCGTCCTGCAGGAAATCGGGCGCGAAATCAACACGACTGGATCCAAAGCCTATGATGCAGACATCCAACGGATCGTCGTCTCGATGAAAGATGAATTGGAGAAAGCCAAGGAACAAGTGCTGAATGTGCTCTAAGAGGGGGCTAACCGCCTGCTGTGGCCAGCGACTGAAAGCCAACGCTTACTTTTGCAGATCACCCCGCCATGAAATTGTCAAGCGCCATAGGTATATTGCTGCTGCTGACCGCAGCTTCCTGCAAGACAATTGGCATTCATGAGATGAATATACCCGTCCCTGGACACCGCTGGGCCTCGGACTTTCATCCTGAACTGTCCTTCGCAATCACAGATACTTCCTCTTCCTATAATATCTTCTATATCCTACGCCATAGAGACGCCTATCGCTACAATAATATCTGGATAGACATCTCCAGCCGCTCGCCCGGTGACACTGTAGAAACAATACAGCGGTTCGACCTGCCCCTGGCCAATGAAGAAGGTTGGACAGGTACCGGCATCGACGACATCTTCGAACACCGCATCCTGCTCTACCGAGAACCTGCCAAATTCCGGAAGCCTGGAACATATCAGGTGCGACTGACACAGCTCATGCGGGAAGACCCCCTGCAGCATGTACTGAGCGTGGGTCTTCGCGTCGAAAAGTCCAAGCCCTAAAACCCCATCATGGCTGCAGGAAAAAAAATATTCGGCCGCATCATAGCCGTGTACTGGCTGCTCACCGCATATATGGTGGCCGCGCTGGTATGGTGGTTCATTGAACTCATACAGCTCAATGAACAGCTACACGCCTACCGCTTCCAACAAGAGGGCAGCAAGCCTGACCTCCGCCACAAGGCCGAAGAGGAGCGAAGGCGTAACATCGCCCAATACATTGGCGAGGGATCAATGTTTCTCCTACTCACATGGGTAGGTGCGGCCTTCGTACACCGGGCAGCCCGAAAGAAGATCCGGCTGGATGAACAACAAAGGAACTTCATGATGGCCGTGACGCATGAACTGAAGACCCCCATTGCTGTGATCCGCCTCAACCTGGAGACTGAGCAAAAGCACGCGCTGAACGAGACCCAGCGGCAAGGTCTGCTGCAAGACAACCTGCAAGAAGCAGACCGACTGGAAGACCTCTGCAACAAAATCCTGCTGAGTTCTCAATACGATGCCGGTGGCGTAGTGATCTGCCAAGAACCCATCGACCTCTCTGCCCTTGCCCTGGAGGCCCTCGAAGAATGCATCCGCCGTCATCCAGACAGAACCTTCCAATCTAGGATTACAAAAGATATCCAAATTCAGGCAGACAGGCTGCTGATTCGACTTGCCATGAGCAACCTGCTGGAAAATGCTGTACGCTACTCCCCTGCCGACCGGCCCGTCAGCCTGGCATTGGAAGAAATATCCGGGAAGGTCCTCCTCCGCGTCCTCGATGAGGGCATCGGCATCGCTACAGCCGACAAAGCCCTTCTCTTTCATAAATTTCAACGCCTCGGAAAAGAAGAGACGCGCCGTACCAAAGGTACTGGACTGGGACTCTACCTCACCAGACGGATCGTGCATGACCACGGAGGAAGCATCCGGGTAGAAGATAATACCCCTCAAGGCAGCTGCTTTGTCATTCAACTACCCAGGAACAGGGCATGAGCACTTCCGATAAAAAATCCGTCCTCCTCGTAGAAGATGAAGCCAGCCTGGCCTCTACCCTCCGCCTCAACCTGGAACTGGAAGGCTACGCCTTGCGCCTGGCGACAGATGGACCATCGGCCCTCCAAAAGCTAAAAGAGGAATACTTCGACGCAGTCCTACTCGATATCATGCTGCCGGAGATGGATGGGCTGGAAGTCTTGGAAGCCCTGCGCCTGCGGCATCCCAGCTTGCCCGTACTCATCCTCAGCGCCCGTGGCGATAGCCAGGACCGGATCCTAGGACTGCGAAAAGGAGCCGATGACTACCTCGCCAAACCCTTCCACTTAGAAGAACTACTGCTGCGCCTAGAGAAGCTCCTGGATAAATCCACCCAGACCAACATGATGCAGGCCCCGGAGGAAAGATGCCAGTTTGCTGGCAATGAGATCGACTTCCGAGCCCAACAGGCCAAGAACTTCCGGGGAGAATCCTTCGAGCTGAGCCTCAAAGAATCTTTGCTGCTGAGGCTGCTGACCGCTCATCCCGGCGAAGCCATCTCCCGAGAACGGATCCTGCAGTCTGTTTGGGGCTATCAGGTATACCCCACCACCCGGACCATCGATAATTTCATCCTTTCCTTCCGTAAATATTTCGAACAAGACAGCAGCCAACCCAAACACTTCCTCTCCGTGCGCGGTGTGGGGTATCGCTTTCAGCCGCAGGGATAGCCCCAGCCGTAGACGCGTAGGCCTTTCACAGATCACCCAGCTGGGGCCGCATCAGAATATCTTCGACACAGGCCCTTGCCGATAGCCGCACCGCGGCTTCTATCATCGCAGCCACATCATCCGCCTCCATCAGCCGCGCAGGATTGATGCCAAAGCCATCCCAGGAGGCTGTCAACGTGGCGCCTGGGTGCACCGCCGTCACCCGGACGCCATGAGGCTTCATCTCCTCCCTCAGATTTCGGGTGAAACCCAACAAAGCCCATTTGCTGATGCTATAAGAGCCCCCATTGTCATACGCCTTCAGGGCAGCCACCGAACAGATATTGAAAATGTGCCCAGTCCCTCGCCCGACCATCCCCGGAGCCAACATCCGCGTCAGTCGGTAGGCTGAAAAGAGATTGACGGCAAGCATCCGCTCCAAGGCGCCCTCCTCCTCTGCGAGTACATGGCCAGGCTCGAAATAGCCGGCGTTGTTGACCAGCACGTCGACCGCTTCCGCAGCCGCTATGACCATGCGTCCGAAAGACTCGACGCCAGCCGCCTCAGATAAGTCAGCATCAAAGCTCGTGATACGACAACCGTACCGCGACATCAGCGCCTGCTGCCATTCTAAGGTCTGACTCATGTGGCGTGAACAAAGAAAGAGATGTGCTCCTTGTGCGGCAAACCGCTCTGAAACAGCCTTGCCAATGCCTTTACCGGCACCCGTGACGACTACTTTCATACATTCAGCTTTGATATGTCTGACGCTCAAAGCTATCGTAAGTTTGACGAAACCCACATCCTTGCAAAGCCGTCGCTACGATCATGTGTTCTTCGACCTGGACCATACGCTCTGGGACTTTGATACCAACTCCCGCGAAACCCTCGCAGAGATCTATTCGGAAGCTGGCCTGGCAGCACTTGGAGTGGCTGACTTCCAATCGTTCCTCCAGACCTACAGCCACCACAACGTCATCCTCTGGGATCGTTTCCGGAAAGGCTTTATCTCGCGCGAAGACCTTAGATGGAAACGCATGTGGCGGACGCTGATCGAGTTTCAGATCACAGACGAACCGCTGGCCAAGAAGCTCAGTGAGCGCTACCTCGAGATCCTGCCGACCAAGCCTCACCTCTTCCAGGATACCATCTCCGTGCTGGACTATCTAAGAGATAAAGGCTACCCCCTGCACCTGATCACCAACGGATTCGAAAAAACCCAGCATGCAAAACTCAAGTATAGCGGCATTGCCCACTATTTCACCCATATCATCACCTCAGAAGCTGCCGGCATCATGAAACCGCATGCACCCATCTTCGACTATGCCATGCAGCAGGCCGGCACCATGGCCCATCACTGCGTCATGATCGGAGATACCCTCGATGCCGACATCCTCGGTGGGAATAATGCAGGGATGGATACGATCTATTTCAACCCACAAGTGCCGGCAGACGGAGAGATCCTCCCGACCTATATCATCCAATCACTCCATGAATTGAAAGCATTGCTGTAGCCATCCCATAAGGGCTTGCTCTGAGGTGGTGAAAAAATGATTGGCAATACTATCGGTGACCACGCGGTTGATTTCTTCCAGCATCGACCAGTCGCCACTCCAGATGCCTGCCTCCACATGAGCTACCTCCACCCCACATTTGCGCGCCGTGATAGTGCTGGTCATGGTGCTGATAACATCTTCTTATCCCAATGCTGACCCGCATGCACGAGCCGCACCCGAAAAGAAGGTTGGATGGGTTGTACCGCATCCAGCGCATGCATGATGGGCGTAATTTTCATGAAGTTGGGCCTTGCGCCGGCCACTATGGTGATTCTCATACAATCTATAAAAAAGGGAAGCGCACAAAGCAACCGCGAGCCCTTGGCTAGACCTTGGCAATGACCGTCACCCCTCCCTGCACCACCTCCCCGATCGCTACGGCCACCTGAGTGCCCGGAGGGAGGAGGAGGTCGACGCGGCTTCCGAATTTAATGAACCCCATCTCAGCGTTCTGCACGACCGACTGGCCAGGCTGCAAGCGATTCACAATCCGACGGGCCAGCGCCCCGGCTATCTGCTTAACCAATAAGGTCACCCGCTCATTGCGAATGACAACACTGTGGCGCTCATTGTCAGTCGACGACTTAGGATCCCAGGCCACCAGATACTTCCCCGGATGGTAACGGCTATACAGTACCTCCCCATCAATCGGATTCCGGTTGACATGTACGTTCATAGGGCTCATAAAGATCGACACCTGCACGCGCTTGTCCTGGAAATACTCCAGGTCCGTGACCTCTTCCACGACCACGACGCGCCCATCGGCCGGTGCCACCACAGCAGTGGCATCCATCGTATGGACACGGCTCGGCACCCGAAAAAAAGAAACGATGAAAACAAAGAACCCAAGAAGAAGGCCAGTGAGGATCCAGCCTACAACAGGCAAATCAGGCAAAAAATGGAACGAGGCCCAGGAGAGAGCAGTACAGAAGACTGCGGTCAATGCGATGGTAGGATATCCTTCTCGGTGAATGGTCATGGGCCAAAGGTAATCGCTTTTCACGCGTGCCCGTGCAGGACGAAGGCAGGTGGTCACATCCAAGCATCCCGCAGAAAGCGGAGTGCATTGCCGTGCATCATCTGAGCGACATCTGCCTCCGCATAGCCTCGCGCCCGCAACAAGCCGGGAATGTGCTGGAGGTCTGCAATCGTGTGGACATCATAAGGGCATTGCTCACGGCCATAGCCGCCGTCGAGGTCGGAGCCGATGCATACATGCCGGGTGTTGCCTGCCAGCTGGCAGATATGGTCCACATGGTCTATCAACCGATTCAGCGAACATCCCATCTCAGCCGGCAGCGACACCCCTTTCTTCCAGCCGGGTACAATCATCCAGGCGTCCATCGCGGCACCGATGATGGCCCCCCGACCGATCAGAGCCCGCAGCTGGTCGTCGCTGAACTGCCGGTCGTCTGGCACCAGGGCGCGGCAATTGTTATGGCTGGCCCAGACAGGCCCCTGGAAGCAGTTAAGGGCCTGCCAGAAAGCATCATCGCAGAGGTGAGTGGCATCGAGGATCATGCCGAGTTTGTCCATCTCCTGGAGTAGGTCCACACCCTGCGGGCCCATCCGGCCACTGGCGTGCGTACCATTTGCATAGCGCCCCGGCCCATAATGTGCCGGCCCCAACGCCCGCAGCCCATACGCATAGGCCCGCTCGAGATAGGAGACGTCCACCAGCGAGTCAGCCCCCTCCAGGCTAAGGATATATCCGATGGGGGCTGGCAGGCCCTGCCCTTGCAGGGCAAGGAGCGACTCCAGCGAGGCGAGGTCGTGGACAGCCTGCATCTCTCCGGCTTCTTCCATGGCCCGGTACCAGGCCAGCTGGCCCTGTGTATGCGCCCAGGCCTGCTCCGGTGAATGCCAGCCCGGCAGCGGATTGCCAGGGGCTACATACCGCGCGATCTGAGTCGCCACCACCAATCCCACAGCACCTTCCCGCAGGGCGGGCAGCGAGACAGTGGCGCCGCCCCGCCCGGGAAGGTCACTCCGGCCCTCCTCCCTTGCGTTGATCTCCGATACCGGCAGCCGGAGGTCTCGATTCCACTCCAACGCATTCATCGATAAGTCCAAATGCAGATCAATGGTGAACATGCTAGCCATATATTTTATTCATATTCCGATCGTTCGGTCCCGCGCCACCACCTTCCAATGGCCCGAGAGCCGCCCATCGACAACTACCGCCATCCGCTCATACAATGCAACGGTCGGACAAATGTGGTAAGGGATCCCATAGAGCACATCGCCCGGTCGATGCCGATGCCCTTCCGGACCCTCTGCCACCAGATGCTCCTCACTCTGTGCCACCAGCTTCAGCTCCGGTGCATCCGGGAAGACAACCCTACGGGAAAGATCATTCTCTGCTGCGACCGACTTGTGGCCTAGGTCAATGCAGACACGTGTTGCCGTCGGCATCGACAGTACCCGGGCCACCAACACCGCCGCCGGCTCGAAGGGCTGCTCCGGGCAAAGACCGGCGTAGCAGGCATCCCAGAAGATAGAAGTGCCGGGACTACACTCGACGTCGGGGCGTGAGGCATGTATGGGAAATGTCGGCGAGCCGCCTATGATGACTGCAGGCTTTTTCCCGACAACTTCGGTTATGCGTTGCCGTAGTCCATCTAGCAGCCGGAAGCCCTCGTCGCAGGCCTCCTTTCGCTGGGCGATGTCAGACTGACGGTGGTGACCGTCGTAGGCATGCAGTCCCACTGGCTGTATGCCGGATAGTTCCCTGCAGCTGGCATAGAGCGCTACGGCAAGATCGTCGGGTGCCATGCCACTGCGATGCATGCCGATATCGATGTCGAGGTAGACGGGCATACGCAAGCCCGAATGGGCAAAGACCTCCGAAAGGGCAAGGGCCGAACCAGCATTGTCGGTCAAACAGGAGAAACTGGTGGCAGGATAGGTCTTGGCCAAGGCTGCCAGCCGCAGTGCCTTAGGGCCATGGGGCTGATAGGCCAGCAGCACGTCGGGTGCCCCGCAGCTGCCGAGCAGCTCTGCCTCTGCGATGGTGGCGCATTTGAACTTAGCGATGCCGGCCTCCATCATCATGCGCACCCCCTCTGCCGTCTTGTGGGTTTTGATATGCGGTCGCAGCCGGGCAGGACTACCGGCCATCAAGACCATCCGCTGTATGTTGTCAGACACCCGTTGGGGATGCACGACTAGGCATGGACTGTCCACTGCGCCCACATCCTCGATCTGATACCAGGGGGAGGCTATAGGATGCATTTCAATCGTTGAGCTCAAAGATGCCCTCTATCTCGACGGCCACGCCGTCGGGGAGCGAGCCCATGCCGACAGCGCTGCGTGTTCCAATGCCATCTTCCTCGCCCCATACCTGGGCAAAGAGCTCACTGCAGCCATTGATCACATGGGGGTGCTGACCGAAGTCCGGCGTCGCATTGACCATGCCAAAGACGCGGATCACGCGCTTCACCCTGTCGAGGCTGCCAAGACCCGCCCGCAACGTCGAGAGGATGCAGAGACCCACGGTGCGGGCAGCAGCCCGGGCGGCCTCGGCATCGATGTCGTCGCCCGCACGCCCACGGATGCGGCTGCCGTCGGGGAGGATCGGCACATGGCCAGATACATGGACATGCCTCCCGTCAATCAGGAAGGGCTTATAAATAGCCTTGGGTGACGGGATCACCGGGAGCAGCTCACCCAAGGCTGCCAGATTTTGTTCAGGTGTCATATCGGTTGGAACATTTTATTTGTCAAGGGTGCTTCATTTCAGGAGCATGTCCAGCAGCAGGACTGAAAAAAGGCCCGTGACAGAGACGATGGTCTCCATGAGGCTCCAGGAACGAATGGTATCGCGAATGCTCAAGTTGAAATACTCCTTGAACATCCAGAAGCCTGAGTCGTTGACATGAGAGAACATGAGGCTGCCGGCGCCGATGGAGAGCACCATGAGGCTGGGGTCGACGCCGCTGGTCGCCACCACGGGAGCGATGATGCCAGCCGTCGTAAGGCCTGCGACGGTGGCCGAGCCCATGGCGACACGGATGATGGCCGCCATCAGCCAGCCCTGTACCAAGGGACTGAGTGGCAGTGAGCCCATCACCGCAGCAATGGAGCTGCTGGCACCACTGTCGGTGAACACCTGCTTCAACCCACCCGCACCAGAGACGATGAGCAGGATCAACGCCACATCCTTCACCGCCTCTGCATACCCGCTCATGATCGACTTCATCGTCATGCCGCTGCCGAGGCCAAGCGCATAGGTAGCGAAAGATAGCGCCAGCAGCATCACCACAGCAGGCTCGGAAAAGAAGATAAGCACCTTTGTGGCGGTTGCAGGCATTGCCACCATCATGGGGAGCAGCGTGGTGACGGCCAGCACCGCCACAGGGAGCAGCGAGGCGGAGAAACTCACAAAAGTCCCAGGCAGTTGCTCATCGGGGAGGAGGCGTGGCAGGAAGGTCTCTATGGGCTTGGCATCCATCTTCTTCAAAGTCCTCGCAAAGACAGGGCCTGCCAATAGGATGGATGGGATCGAGACGAGGATGCCGTAGAGCAGCGTTCGCCCCATATCAGCACTGAACTGGCCTACCAGCGCGGAAGGGGAAGGATGTGGTGGCAGGAAGCCATGCGTCACGGAGAGCGCCGCCAGCATGGGCACCGCGACGTAGACGGCAGGCAGCCTCAGCCGATGCACGATCGTGAAGATCAGCGGTACCAACAACACGAAGCCTACATTATAGAAGAGCGGTACGCCCACTACGAAGCCCGTCACCATCAGAGCCCAATGCACCCGTTGCTCGCCGAAGGAAGAGATCAGTACTTGAGAAATGCGCTGCGCAGCACCCGACTCAGCCACTAGCTTCCCCAGCATCGCGCCCAGCACGATCACGGCCACCAACGATCCCAAGGTGTCTCCGATACCTTTCTGCACCGACCGCACGATGGCGTCGACAGATATACCCAAGCATAGGCCCGTAGCAATCGACACCACCAGGAAGGCGAGGAAGGGATTTAACCCTGCAGGTCCGATCAAGAGTACCAAGGCAAGAATACAACAACAGGTGACAAGCAGGGTCATACAGTCAAGATTGGCAGTGTACCGATCTTCTTAAGACATCGTCACCTGCCCATCCAAGGTAGGGAAAAAACAACTCGCCCCGTGGGCGGCAGCGAAAGACGACCTCCTGCAACCTGCCCTTAAAACGTGGTAGTGCCGTTGGGCTGGAACGCAAACCGGAAGGTGTAGAATCGCTGCTTGCGGATCTTGTCATCATCGGTGGCGCTTACGGCCGGTGTTTGCCCACCTTTGTAGTAGTTAAGGACTTCCACTTTGGCGAACTTGCCGTTCGCCGTGCGGATGACAAGCACCCGGCCAGGAATGGGCGTCACCAGATTGGCCTGCGGGTTGTAGACGAACCAGGCCCGGTTGCTACCAGCTGGGATGGCATAGGCGGCGGGTGCGCTGTCGACCCGGAAGACAGAGTCGCTGGAGACCTTGGTGAGTTCTTCGAACAGGCCCACCTGTACGTAGGCACCGCCCGCGCCAGGACCGCTGTTGCCGCTGTTAGTAATGATGGTGGTGCCGCGGAAGCCGATGTCCCAGCGGCGGGTGGCAGAATCGCTGGACGACACAAGCTCGTTGCGTTCGAGGCTGTAAAACGTATACTTGCCAGCTCCGAAGGGCTGTCCGATCTGCGAGAGGCCGATGATGGTGTCGGCCGGAAGGTTGCGGACTGTGACAACCGCCACAGGCATGATGGTACCGGCATCGTCACCCTCCTTCTGGCAAGAAGCAAAGAATACAAGAGCAACAGTGGTCAGGAGAAAGATAGATCTCATGGTTTTTGATTTTTTGTAATTGTAGACTTAAAGGCCTGGCCCCAGGTCCAGGATAAGGTGATGAATGGATTTATACCGGGTAATCCGGGAAGGTTCAATGGGTCGCGGTAATTGGTAAGGTTATCGATCCCTCCCTGCAGGGAGATTCCTTGCTTCCAGGTCAAGCCTGCGGAGGCATTGACCTGCAAGTAGCCCTTGGCAAACTCGTCGGGTCGGTTGATGATGCCATTGCCATCGCGGTCGGAACTGCCCCAACGACTGCGATACAGCATTCGGATATTGACATTCCATTTCCCGTCTGTCGATTCCCAGAATGCTTTCAGATTGGCCATGTGTCGCGACCTACCGGGCAGTCCTGCATAATCCCTTCTGTCGAGCCGTTGCGAGAGTCCGGTAGCCGGGTCGCGTGCAAAGACCTTTCCTGCACGGATGTCTCGCATCACCGACTTGTCGGCCGTCTGCAGCAGCTGGTAGCCGAGGGAGAGCCGGAGCCCGGTAAAGCCTGACCATTCCACATCCGACTCGATACCTTGTGTGAATGCGCTTTTAACATTGAGGTAGCTGAAGACCTGGCCCCCGCCCGTACGGAAGGCGATGATGTCAGTCATTATCAAATTGCCGATCTCATTACGGAAGGCGTTGAGCTTCCAGGTAAACGACTTGGCAGCTGCGAACTGGGTACCAGCATTGATCCCCGTGGAAGTTTCGGGTCGAAGGGTGGTGAGCTGGTCGAAAGTAGGCAGTACTTGTGCGATCTGCCCTCCCTCCTTCAAGCGGCGCATCTCGGAAGCAGCCACCTGTGTGCCGAACACCATATATCCTCCGGCCGCCAGGTTGGTATAGTTCAGATACAGTTGGCGGAAATCTGGCGCTTTGAAGCCCCTGCCTACCGAGGCCTGTAGGCGCCAACGATCTCCAAGGCGTCGGTGCAGGGAGAGCTTCGGGCTCCAGACCGGAGTATAGAGACTGTTATGGTCGAAGCGGAGTCCGATGGTCAAGGTCGATCGATCATCGGGCTGCCAATCATGCTGCAGGAAAAAATAGTCGTTACGCGCGCTGCGGAGTATCTGCAGGCTGTCGTAGCGGTTGGAGCGCACGGTCTCCTGAACCATCCCAAGCCCGAGGGTCGACTTCGCATGATCACCGGTTCTGAGATCTGCTTGGGCCTCCAGCCTGCTGAATGTTTGATGGAAGCGATCGGCATAGGCAGTTCCCCGGTCCGTCACTTCCAAGCGCTGCTCGGAGGCAAAGCGGGAATGATAACCCCGCAGTGTGGCTGTGAGTCGCTCCTGAGGCTTCCAGGTGAGGGTGGGCGTGAGGTTGAGGTCGCGATTGGTCTCCATCCCACGCGACAGCAATTGAGCACCCAGGTTCTGCACCAGGATGGATTGCTGGATACGATCGTCTGTAGCCCGAATACCCATCCGCAAGCTGACGCGCGAGGAAGGAAGATAGCCAAGCTGCACCTGGCCGGTCGCCCGGCGGTAAGGTTCTACCGTCTTCTGCAGGGCGTTCGGTAAAAGGCTGTAGCCTTCACTGGCATGGTGGTTTAGGAAAGATGTAAGCCGGAACCGGCCTGACCGTCCTGACCACTCAGCAGACGCATCGGATGTATTGAAACGACCATACCGCAGATCGGCTCCGATCCTGCTAGCAGCCGCACCATCCGTGATGATGTTGATCACGCCGCCAAGTGCTTCGGAGCCGTAGAGACTGGATGAAGGACCTTTTACAATCTCAATCTTTCGGATATTGGTAACTGTTATTCTCGAGAGGTCTAAAACTCCTGCCATCCGACCGATCAAAGGTTCACCATCCATCAAGATAAGGGTATACTCTGGTGAGAGGCCCTGCACCTGAATACCGCGGCCAAAACCTTGTACCACAGCCAGACCCGTCTGTTCGGAGAGGATATCCCCCAGTCTCAGCGACCCGCTCCTCCGAATGACCTCCCGGCTGACGAGGGTTACCGGTACAGAAAGACTCCCCATCCGGCGCTCCGTACGAGTGGCAGTCACAATTACTTCATCGAGGCCTTTAGCTGGAAGCGTGTCTTCGACACTCCTGCCAGCAGCCCACAACAAATGAGGGTACCATAACAATAAAATGACTACAGGCCTAGCGTCCATCTTTGCCTTTTGCGGCTGCAAAGTTGACCAGCCTGCCATGAGTGATTATCATCATATTGTCATAAATGATGGCTTTAGAAATTTGACAATGTGATGACAAAACAAGGGCCGGTGTGACATGAAAGTCACCCGGCCTCTGGCGAGTCAGATCAAATGATTCGCTATGTGTTCAGCACCTGGTGGAAAGATGAATGAATGCCTTTGGATTGGAATTGATCAAGGGCTTTACCGCAAAGCGATCATGCAGAATAGCCATACGGCTGGTACGGCTAGCAGCAGAGAGTCGAACCGGTCCAGAAAGCCTCCATGGCCTGGCATGAACTGCCCACTGTCTTTGACGCCCGCCCTTCGCTTCAGCCAGCTCTCAAGCAGATCTCCTAAACTGCCAATCGTCGACGAGAGGAATGATACCCAAGCATAGATCCACGCTTCCCCATGCATCCCATAAACACCGGCAGCGGTGACGAGCCCGACACTCAGCACCACGCCCGCCACGGTTCCCTCCCAGGTCTTTTTGGGAGAGAAGCGCGACAAAGGGGTCCTTCCAAAGAAAGAGCCCATCAGATAAGCCATCGTATCATTGAGCCAAATGGAAGCGATCATGATCAGTGGGAGGGTGCGTCCCATCACTTCCGCCATCCCATGTGCCAGTTGGGTCCCCACGCCGCCTGCCATCCAGGGAGCGCCGCTGCGGATGTACAACAACAAAGTCCAGGGGAGGGATAGATAGAGCAAACCGAGCCCCAAGGCTTTGAAAGCAAGGGTTGTCAAGGGTTTCCGGCCATAGAAATGTCGGTAGGCAACGGTACCTACCAACAAGGGGATGGAGATGCCGGCGATCGACCCAAGCAGAGCCCTGTTCCCGCCAATAGACAGCAGGTCGCCACTGGCAAATATCATCGCACACCACCCGACAAAAGAAAAAGAATGGAGGTGGACATCGACGGCACCTTTGGCAGAGGGATGGATGTGGTTGACAAGCCGGCCATACTCATGCCAGCATCCAACATGCACCAACGTGAAGAGGCAAAAAAAACTCCATCCGTTCCACAGCATCCCAGCCATCATGACAACGGCATAGACGAAGGCCGTAAGGGCACGGGTCCGAAACACAATAGGATCGAAGGGCATAATGTATACGTTCACGTTAGTTCATCAGGGCCCGGCTCATCAGCCCGGCTGCCAGGCTACTCCATAGGGGAGGAACGTAGACTTCTATCTCTCCGGGAAGTAGATGGAGATAGGAAGTGTCTCTTTTATCCAGTAAGATAACGGGAATGTCATGCGCTTCGAGTACCCCTTGGAGGATGCCCGCCTGGACAGGGTCGGTAAGTCGGCAGAGGAGGCTCCAGTTGCTGTGCATGCCAAGGGTGATGGCTAGTCCGAGGGCACTTCGTCCGCAGCCCTTGCTGGTTGGAGGCGTGCTGCCCTTCGGCGGTAGAGGGCAAACAGCCCTACAATGGCAGCGGCTGCGGGTAGGCCCAGCCAGATGGGCTGGCTGTCTTCGATGGCCTCTTCGATCGGTCGGCCCTGGAGGATGAGCCAATAGATATAGGTCACCACCACCGCATTGTTCAGGAAATGCCCCAGGATGGCCATCCACAGGCTTCCGCTGTAGTAAAACAAGAGCCCGAGGATGATGCCCAACACAGTACGGGGAATAAACCCGTAATATGAAAAGTGGATGGCGCTGAAGAGTAGGCTGGTGATCACGATACTCAGCCAGGGCTTACGCGTCATTCGATGCAACAGGTTCTGCATGCTGCCCCGAAAAAAGGACTCTTCAAACAGAGCAGGTGTGAAGGCCATGATGAGCAGGCAGGATAGGTAGTCTAGGAAATCATTCATCCGGGCCATCGCCTTCATCTGCTGCAGATAGCTGTCTTCCCATTGCTGAAAGACCTGCCCATACGATGCCGGCACGGGGATGAGCCGGTTTAGCTCCGACAAAGCACCCACCAGCGGAAGGCAGGCCGCCATCACCAACACCACCAACCCTACCATCTGCCAGTCATAGCCTTTGCCGACAAAGCCAAGAAAATGAAAGGGCCTGGAATGCAGGAGCCGTGCAGCGCCGAGGGCAGGCAGGAAGAATAAAAAACCTGTACTGACCAGTTGCATAATCCGCACCGCATGGGAAAAATGAGGATCCAGCATATCCCGCGGAAGCGTAAGCAGGCTTCTGCCCGTCATCAGGGTCCAGATGCCACCGGAGGCCAGGCTGCCAACCACCATACCCATCAGTAAAAAGCCAAACATCGCCAGCAGCGTCCTGCTATACGTCATCCCGGCCTTAGGCTCTATATCGTACAGCATGTCCATCGATTGTCCGTTAAAAATAAGCAACGCCTAGATGGCTGCCAACTGTGTAGTTTTGCAACATTGCATGATACGCATCGGCTACATAACGCTTCCAGCATTCCCACTGCTGCTGGCCCCGATGGAGGACGTGAGCGATCCGCCCTTCCGGGCTGTCTGCAAACAGGCGGGCGCTGACCTCATGTTCTCAGAGTTCATCAGCAGTGAGGGACTAATCCGGGATGCCATCAAGAGCCGCCAGAAGCTGGACATCTTTGAGACAGAAAGACCCGTAGGCATCCAGATTTTCGGAGGCGACGAAGAAGCCATGGCCCTCAGCGCCCGGATCGTAGAGACTGTCAAACCCGACCTGCTGGATATCAACTTCGGATGCCCCGTCAAAAAAGTAGTCAGCAAAGGAGCGGGCGCAGCTGTGCTGAAAGACATTGCCCTCATGGAAAGGCTTACCAAGGCCGTCGTCCGGTCCACCTCACTGCCCGTCACCGTAAAAACGCGATTGGGATGGGATGCCGACAGCATCCACATCGTAGAAGTAGCCGAACGCATGCAGGATGCCGGCGTACAAGCCCTGACCATCCATGCACGTACCCGTTGCCAACTGTATAAGGGAGCGGCCGACTGGTCGTGGATCGCCAAAGTCAAAGAAAACCCCCGCATACATATCCCCATTTTTGGGAACGGCGATATTGACACACCCGAAAAAGCCCGAAACTACCACGACAGATACGGCGTCGACGGAATCATGATCGGAAGAGCTGCCATCGGCTATCCATGGATATTCCGGGAAATGCGGCACTATCTTGAGACGGGCGAGCATCTGGCTCCCGCCAGCATCACAGAGAGGATCCATGTGATCCGGGAACACCTACTGCAGGGTGTGGCCTGGAAAGGACACAAAGCAGGCATCCAAGAAATGCGGCGACATTATGGGAATTACCTGAAAGGACTACCCAACGTACGTTCCTATCGACAGCGACTGGTCACCAGCCCTTCCCTCGAAGAGATTCAAGATATCCTGGAAGACATCGCATCCAACTACCAACATCATATCTTCTCGCGCTGGGAACCTGCCATGGAAGGCATGGACTGTAGCTGTCCGGGGGAGGGTTAGAGCATATTGAGCTGAGTTCGGATGACGGCCTTGGTGGCCACCCACAACTTGGCATGATTGGGGATGCGAATCCTTTCTTCCAGTATGCGCTGTGGCTGCACATTCCGGATCTTACGAAACAGGCTGAGATAATATTTATAGGCCAGATACACGCCAAAGCGAGCCTTGAGCGGGAGCTGGACAATGCCTTCGTAGGCATGTCGGAAATCGTGGGATATATCCTCTTCAATACGGTTTTTCATGTCCGGGGTAAAACGCTGGAAGTCTACACCCGGGAAATAGACCCTTTTCAAGTCCTGGAAGTCGGCCTTTACATCCCGGAGGAAGTTGACTTTTTGAAAGGCAGACCCGAGGGATCGGGCATGTGGCTTCAGCCTTTCATATTGCGACTTGTCGCCATCGCAAAACACATACAGACACATGAGTCCGACAACCTCGGCGCTTCCATAAATATAAGCTTCATACCCAACCTGGTCGTAGCGGTGGCGGTCGAGGTCGAACTCCATGCTCTTGAAGAACGCCTCTATCAAAGAAAGGTCAATGCCATAGTGGTTGACAGTCAGTTGAAAACTATGCAAGATTGGATTTAGGCTGATGCCCCGTTCTATGGATGCATAGGTCTCGGTTTTGAAGGCGGAGAGCAAGGATTCCTTGTCGTGGGCGTGAAAGGTGTCGACAATTTCATCAGCAAAGCGAACAAAGCCGTAAATATTGTAGATGGGCGTCTGAAGGTCGGCATGTAGAAGCCGGATGGCACTGCTGAAGGAAGTGCTGTACCGTTCCGTGGTGATTCGGCTACAAGCCTGGCTGACGTTGTGGAAGATCTGCATCATCTGTCAAGCGACTTTACGGATAAATTTACGAAAAATACTCGTTTTTATTTTCAAAAGAAGCGATTCCTGTACACGATGCAATTCCTATGCTTATCCGAACTGCTTCAGCACCTGGCCGGAGACAACTTCACCACTGATCAAACTGGGTGGGACCCCTGGTCCGGGTACTGTCAATTGGCCTGTGTAGAAGAGGTTGTCGAGACGGGCGCTGCGGCAGGAAGGCTTCAGATGGGCAGTCTGCAAGAGCGTATTGGCGAGTCCGTAGGCATTACCTTTAAAGGCATTGTAATCTTGTTGGAAATTCTGTTGGCAATATGACTGCTTAAAGAGAAGATGTTGGCGGATGTCCACACCGGTAAACTTTTGCAGCCGGTCGGCCATGATCTCAAAATAACGTGCTCGAATCTCCTCTGTATCGCTGGCCAATCCAGCCGCCAGCGGAATCAGGAAGACCAGGTTTTCACAACCGGCGGGGGCGGCTGCCTCATCCGTCACACTGGAAGCGCTGAGGTAGAACAGGGGCTTCTCTGGCCACTGTTTGGTGATATAGATGTCACGAGCATGCGGCTCAAAAGGCTCATCGAAGAACAAGGAATGGTGAGGAATGCCCGGGATGCGGGTGTCGAGTCCTACGAAATACAGCAAGGCCCCTGGTGCCATCAGCCGGCGGTCCCACCATCCCTGGGAATAGCTTCGATATGGCTTGGGCAAGAGCTGGGATTCAATGAAATGATAGTCGGCCCCTCCAATGACGACATCCGCTTCATAGCTTTCCCCTCCGGTGGTGTGAACACTTCGAATGTTTCTGCCACTGATTTCGACCCGGTCAACCGTTCGTCCGAATTGGAAGGTGGCTCCTTGCTCTACGGCGAGCCGGTGCATGGCCTCAACGACGGAATACATCCCACCCATCGGATACCAGGTACCCAGCCGAATATCTGCATAGTTCATGAGGCTATAGAGGGCAGGGGTGTCTTCCGGCCTGGCACCCAGAAACAAGACCGGGAACTCCAATAGCTGACGGATTTTGGGATGCTTAAAATGTTTGGCTACATGGCTTTGGATTGATCGGAACACATCCAGCCGGAAGAGACCTCGAATTAGGTCGACATCCAGCAGTTCGGCCAGTGACTGCCCCGGCTTATACACCAACTTGTCGATCCCCACGCGATACTTGTACTCGGCCTCGTGGAGAAAACGACCCAACTGGGTGGCAGCACCTGGCTCCAGGCTCTCCAGCAAGTCGCAGAGCGCTTCATAAGAAGCAGGCACATCCATCGGGCCATCTGACCAATATACACGGTAGGATGGGTCGAGACGGACGAGTGAATAGTAATCCTCTACCCGCTTGCCAAACCGCCCAAAGAATCGATCGAAGACATCCGGCATCCAATAGAAGCTGGGGCCTATGTCGAACGTAAAGCCGGCAGCTTGTAAACGCCGGGCCCTGCCACCGGGTATCTCATGCTTCTCCAGCACCGTCACCTGCCAGCCCGCACGGGCCATAAACGAAGCAGCAGAAAGCCCGGCAAAGCCGCTGCCAATGATGACTGCTTTTTTTGTCAACGTCTCTGAAATTATGAGATTATTCAGCTGCGGCCTCCAGGCCACCGTCCATCTTTAAAATCTTGAAATCTGCTCTTTGAGGAGCCTGCGGGCAAAGTGGATACGGCTTTTGATCGTTCCGAGGGGCTCATCGAGCGCATGGGCAATCTCGTGATACTTATACCCCTCAAAATAGAGAAGGAATGGCTGGCGGAAGATCTCAGGGAGACCATGGATAGCCTGCTGAACATCCTTCATCCGCAAGCTACTTTCCGCGCCACTATCAATGGTCGACTGGTTATAATCTAACAGAAAGTCATTGGAAGAGTTGTCGAAGATGGTATTTTGCTTGGCTTTCCTGCGGTAATTATTAATGAAAATGTTCCGCATGATGGTATAGAGCCATGCCTTGATATTGGTGCCGACGCTGTATTTGTCATGGTTGGCCAAGGCCCGATACATGGTCTCCTGGAGCAGATCTTTGGCAGCCTCATGGTCCTTCGTCAAAGTCACAGCAAAGGGCTTCAGGAACTCTGTGTTCTGCAGCAGCATCTGGTTGAAATCTTGCTTGGACATGGTTTTTGTTTAACAGGTTCAGGCCAAAGCTAAACAAAAGTCTGCCAACCAGCCAAATGTTTGTTTAATTTTTTTAAAAAAAAACTAAACAAAAGGCTGGCGCCGGAGAAATGAGGCTATTACTGAATCGTGGAAATGAATTCAGTGACCTCCTGGAGGGATTTTTTGAAAACAATCTGGGGGGGGATCTTTCTCTCGTAAGCCAATGCAAGCTTACCGGATATGATCATGGGCGTGGAGTCAAAACGCTTCAATGACTGAGCGAGGAAGCGGTCGAAGTTGAAGGCATGAGAAACAGAGGTCAGATGAGTGTACAGGAAGTCAGGTTTCATATACCCAATGACTTGTTGCACGTCATTCAAAGGTACGTTGGCGCCCAAGTAGATTACTCGAATCCCCCTACTTTTCATCATGTAATAGACAAACAGAAGGCCCAGCTCATGAAACTCTCCTTCAGGCAAAAAGAGGAGCAGGGTCTTGGGGATATGCACATGGGTATTGATAGTATCGATCCCCACTAGGATTTTCTGGCGGATAATATTAGAGACCAGATGTTCCTGGGCAGGGATGATATGTCCTGTCATCCATAGGACGCCTATGCGCTCCAGGAAGGGGAAAATAATCTGGCTGATGGATTTTTCGATCCCTCGCTGGCGGATGTAATCGGTGAGCCTGAATTCAAAAGCATCCATCTCCATGTCAACCATGGCCTGAATCAGTTCGTTGATGACCTTCTCATGCTGAGCCAAGGCGTTGCTGAGATGGTTGATTTTGTCGTTGATCTCCGGCTCACTCATCCGATCGATGTGGGAGATCTTATAGCCGTACTTATTTAGGAGGGCTATATTCAAAATCTTCTTAAGTTCCTCGTTATTATAATAACGGATGTTGGTATCTGTCCGTCGGGGCTTGAGAAATGAGTAGCGTTGCTCCCATATACGGATGGTATGGGCCTTGATCCCAGTCAGGTTTTCCAGATCTTTGATCGTAAATGCGTTCATGGAGACAACAACAGGTTTGACCCTGATTTGTTCAGTGATTGGAAAAATTGACCCGCAGGGCTAGAGACGGGTATTCATCAGTCCCTTCTCATGGACCAGCTGGGCGAGGGGGGGGGTCAAGGGCAGTTCTCGCAATGCCTGTAGGTGTTTCTCGTGATGAAGGTCGGTACCCAGGAAGTCGACCATGTCATGCTTGACAAGGTATTCTGCAGCTTGACGGACTGGCTGACCGTAATACCCGCTGAAAGACAATAAGTTACATTGGAAAAGGCAGCCCATGTCCCTGATGTCAGCATACTGCTGGGGTTTGGACTGATAAAAGAAATAACGTTCGGGATGGGCAAAGACAGGCTGGTACCCTTTCATCTGGATCTCGAAAAGCACTTCCCGTAGATACATAGGGGGGTTGACAAAAGAAATCTCAACCAAGACAAAGCTATCCTTCAGGGTCAGCAACGGAACTTTTTTGGCAAGCATGCTGTCGACATTCCCATCCAGTAGATATTCCGCTGCATACCGGATGGGGACCTCCATGCCCTCTTCTGCCATTTTGATCTGAAGGTTATTATATGCCTCCTGGATGGTCCGCTTATTGTTGCGGAACATATCTTCCATGACATGAGGAGTTGCAGTGAGCTTTTGGTAGCCAAGGTCTAACAAACCCTTCACCAGCATCAAAGAAGTCTCCGGGTCCGGCGATCCATCGTCAATCCCGGGCAGGATATGGGAATGCATATCCGTGCCCAACAATTCGAAGGGAAATGGTTCTGCCGGTTTCCGCTTTCGGAAAATGGAAAACATGCGCGTAAGGGGATAATGTCAATTCTGATGCAACCAGACAAAGTTACCCAATTCGTCAAATTCATCAACGACCGGCGTAGGCAGCGTATACGGCACGGATGCCCTCTTCCAGCGGGATGCGATGATGCCAGCCTAAACCGTGCAGCTTGGAGACATCCAACAGCTTTCGGGGCGTTCCGTCGGGCTTGGACAGATCGTGCAAAATCGCACCTTCATATCCAACGATACGGGCAACCAGGCGGGCCAACTCCCCGATTTCGATATCTTCCCCCGTACCAATGTTGACCAGTCCCGGGGCATCATAATGCGCCATCAGGTGGAGGCAGGCTTCCGCCAGGTCATCCACGTGGAGAAACTCCCTCCGGGGCTTGCCAGTCCCCCAGATGGTCACGCTTTCTGCAGCCGAAAGCCGGGCCTCATGGAATTTCCGAATCAATGCCGGCAGCACATGGGAGCCCAGCAGGTCATAATTATCATTGGGTCCATAAAGGTTGGTGGGCATCACCGAGATATAATGACAGCCATACTGGGACCGATAGGCATCGCATAGTTTGATCCCGGCGATCTTGGCAATGGCATAGGGCTCATTGGTGGGCTCTAAGGGGCCGGTCAGCAGATATTCCTCCTGCAGCGGCTGGGGCGCCATCTTGGGATAAATGCAGGAGGAGCCGAGGAAAAGTAGTTTACGGACGCCCTGCACATAGGAAGCGTGCACCACATGGCTCTGGATCATGAGGTTGTCGTACAGGAATTCCCCTCGATAGGTATCATTGGCGAGGATACCTCCGACCTTTGCAGCCGCTAGAAAGACATAGTCAGGCTTGGCCTCGGCGAAAAAGGCGTTGACGGCGGACTGATTTCGGAGGTCTAGCTCTCCAGAGGTCCGAGTGATGATATGGTCGAACCCCCGGGCTTGCAGGAGCCGGACGATGGCCGAGCCCACCATTCCACGATGACCCGCCACATAGATACTACTTCCCTTTTCCATACCAGGAAAGGGTTTGAAGGAATCCTGGATCACTCATATTGTTTTCTCATGGAGAAACCTGAGTCAAGCAATAGCTTTTCTTTTCTGAAGATGTCCAGATCGGACTGGACCATATCGGTAACCAGCATCTGTAGATCATAGGTAGGCTTCCATCCCAGCTTGTCATGGGCTTTGGAGGCGTCTCCGATCAGAATATCAACCTCCGTAGGGCGATAATAACGGGCATCCACCGCAACGACTTCCTTGCCCTCCGGCAAGTGGAAGTCGGGATGCGCGCAAGCCGCTACGACCCCCACTTCTTTCTCCTCAGAACCCCTGAATTCGAGTTCTACGCCGACCTCGCGGAACGCCATGCGGACAAACTCTCTGACAGGCGTGGTGACACCGGTGGCTAGCACATAGTCTTCGGGATTGTCCTGCTGCAGGATCCGCCACATGCCCTCTACATAATCCTTGGCATGGCCCCAGTCGCGCTGGGCATTTAGATTCCCAAGGAAAATCTTGTCCTGCAGTCCTAAGGCGATCTTTGCTACGCCGCGGGTAATCTTCCGGGTCACAAAAGTCTCTCCTCGGACGGGCGACTCATGGTTGAAGAGGATACCATTGACGGCATACATCCCATAGGCTTCCCTGTAGTTGACGGTGATCCAGTAAGCATAGAGTTTGGCGACCGCATAGGGAGAGCGGGGGTAGAAGGGGGTGGTCTCCGACTGTGGCACCGCCTGAACCAGGCCATAGAGCTCGGAAGTCGAAGCCTGGTAGACGCGGGTCTTGGAAATCAAGCCCAGCAGCCGTACAGCCTCGAGGATCCGGAGGGTTCCAATTCCGTCTGCATTGGCAGTATATTCAGGGGTTTCAAAGCTTACATGCACATGACTCATGGCAGCCAGGTTATAGATCTCATCGGGCTGGGTCTCCTGAATGATGCGGATCAGATTCGTGCTGTCGGTGAGATCTCCATAGTGTAGAGTCATCTGTACATTCCGCTCGTGAGGGTCAGCATAGAGATGATCGATGCGGTCGGTATTAAATAAAGAACTCCGGCGCTTAATGCCATGCACCGTATATCCCTTTTCGAGTAATAGTTCTGCCAGGTAGGAACCATCCTGACCGGTGATACCTGTAATCAATGCTGTCTTACCCATGTGTCAGAGGTTTGAAGTATTCATAGGCTAAATAAACGAAGCAAGAGGATCATGAATTGTTCAGTAGAAAAATTTTTTATCACTAACAATCTGATATCCAATTCGTTTACATCAGCCCCAAAACCGCAGGAACTGGTAAATTTTCCTTGCAGGCTTCAAATACAAAGTGAACCAGTAAGGCCTCACCCCGTTGGCTGTCCATGCTAGCCGGTCATTCCGATTGGCCCGAAGCCTTGCCAACAAACTCGCATTGCTGGCCCCTCCGGTTCGCATCCTTACCAAGACCTCAGGCAAGTAAGACAAACGAACCTGATGGCGGTGAATAAACCGAAGCATCAGTTCATAATCGCCGCAGGTACCCAACGCCAGGTTGAATCCCCCCAATTTTTCATATATGGTACGACGCACAAAAAACGTCGGATGTGGGGGCATCCAACCCCATTTGAACTGTCCAGGCCTGTATTTGCCCGACTTCCAAGACCGTTGAATCCGACGCGGCTGATTCACATCGACATATACGAGATCCCCGTAGATGGCATCTACCGTGGGGTGTTCAAAGGCTGCAGCCACTTTTTCGAGGACTTTCGCATGCGCATAGACATCATCTGAGTTCAGCAGGCCTATCACATCCCCGGTAGCCAACCGAATGCCTTTATTCATAGCATCGTAGATACCTTGGTCGGGTTCTGAGATCATAGTCTGCGCGAAGGAACTATGTTGGCCAATGATGGCGAGCGTATCATCGGTGGAGGCACCGTCGATGATGATGTGTTCGACATCGGGGTGCGACTGGGACTGGACAGACTGTAGCGTTTCACCAATGGTACGGGCTGAGTTATATGTAGCTGTGATGATGGATATACGCATCTCACACTCCGTTTGATATGGTGCGATCGACGGATTCTAGCAGAGAGAGATCCTGTTCACCAATTCGCTCAATGACGCAATTTTCCAAAACGAGCATGTCCATCCGTGTCCGGAGGTAACAGTCTAGGGCTTCTTGTGGGGTGTTTACTATAGGTTCATTCTCATTGAAAGAAGTGTTCAACAGGATGGGGACACCCGTCTGCTGCCGGAAGGCATCAATGAGTGCATGATAACGGGGAGAGATCTCCTGGTCAACCGTCTGTAATCTGCCGGTGCCGTCTACATGGGTCACGGCAGGAATCTCAGCCCTTTTCTCGGGACGGATCGGAAAAACTTTTTCCATGAAAGGCACTTCGTCGGTCCGACTGAACCAGTCGCCTGTATATTCTTTCAATATCGAAGGAGCAAACGGTCGGAAGCTCTCTCTTCGTTTGATCTTCAGGTTCAGGAGGTCCTTGGCATCTGGATTTCGGGGGTCTGCCAGGATCGACCGTCCCCCCAAGGCCCGGGGGCCAAACTCTGCCCGGCCCTGAAACCAGCCGACGACGCCTGGCTCGATGATCTTGCGGGCAACGGTCTCATAGAGTTCCGGATCTTCTAGCCGGCGGTAGGCAACGCCCCGGGCCTGGAGGATGGACTCAATCTCATCGTTCGAGAAGCGGATGCCGGTATACGCCGACCGGACGGACGGCATCCTGGCTCCACCCAGGTTATGGTGATAGTGATATAAAGCTGAACCCATGGAGATCCCTGCATCATGGCCAGCAGATGGGATATAGACACCCGTGAATCCTGTGGCATCCACCATCTTACCATTGGCCACCGAATTCTGAGCAACCCCCCCTGCCACACAAACCTTTTGAAGACCGGTCAGAGCCCTCACGGTACGCAGGCAATGAAAGATGATTTCCTCTGTAGCCCGTTGTACAGAGGCTGCCAAGTCTCGGTGATAGTCTGTCAGCGCCTCCCCTGTCTTGCGCGGTACCCCGAACGTTTCGACAAAAGCAGGAGCATATAGATTCACCACCTGCGGGACATGGTTTACATATGTTACAAATGCAGACTGCGCCTCACGACTGGGTCGATGAAAGTACTGATCCTTCCAGCGGAACAGTCCACCCGGGATCAAATGCACCAGCCCCATGACTTTATCGACATATTTAGGCTCCCCATAAGGAGCCAGACCCATCACCTTGTACTCATCGCCATAGTGGGGGAAGCCCAGAAACTGGGTAAAGGCCGTGTAGAATAGGCCGATCGACATGGGAAAATCAACACTGCCTAGCACCTCTATGCGCGACCCCCGACCGACCCCCATCATGGTAGTGGTAAAGTCGCCAGATCCATCGATGGACAACAAGGCAGCTTCCTCATAAGGGGAAGCATAGAAGGCAGAGGCCAGATGGCTTCGGTGATGTTCAATATTCCGGATCTTCGAACGGATCTGTTGGAAGGTAAGAGTAGGGTCCAGTGGTTCGAATAGCTCCTCCGGGCTGGTCTTGGCCCGGCTGCGCTGAAAACGTCGAAAGGCGCCAGCCCACAAGGAAGGGTTCTGCAGAAGATACTTGAATTTGCTCGCAACCTTCGCCCTTGGATCTGTACCGATGGTGATATGATCCACCTCTGCTAGTCTGATGCCGGCTTCCCGCAAGCAAAATTGGATCGAATGCAAGGGAAAACCTGCCCAGTGCTTGATGCGGGTAAACCGCTCCTCCTCCGTGGCGGCGATCATCACGCCGTCTTTAAAAATGGCTGCAGAAGAATCGGCGTGGAAGGCGTTCAGTCCGAGGATGTACATCTATGTAAATTGTTCCAGATACTTGCTAACCATCTGTGCGGAGCCCTGCATACTCTCTTGAGCCAGATGCCAGGCACCCTGGCACCAGCCAAGGAGGGTAGGATGATCCATGGCTGCCGCCGCTTGCAGCTCATCCCGGAAGGGATGGTGGCTGTCGATGGGCAAATCCCATCCTGCCTTGGCTGACTGCAAACCCCTCCAGGGTGTCTGATCGCTGATCATGACGGGCCGGCCGGCTGCCAAAGCTTCAAAGATGGAATGTCCAAAGTTCTCGCCTTTGGTGGGAAGTACAAAAATATGAGATGCGCGGAGGATTTCAGATATCTCTTCATGGGGGATATCCCGCTTGAAATGGACCTGATGGTGCGGCGCAAGGGTGAGGGCTTTTGCACGGCATGTTGCCTCATAGTCTTCGTCCTCAGCCATAAGAACAGCCGTCAGTTCAATGGAAGCCTTGACCTCTGACAGGACTTGGAGCAAGAAGTCAAGGTTCTTGATCGGATGGCTTCGGCCGACGAAAGACAGTTTCAGCGATCCGGGCTGCTTATCAGGAGGAGGATAGAAGGCCCCGGGCAGACCGGGAAGATTTTCTATGCGACATATACAGGTAGCAGGGCCAAAAAAACGCCTCACGTCTGCTGCCTCGTTTTCGTTGGTTGCCTGAAATCGGATCCTTTGCGAGATGCCTATGCTGCGCAGCAACCATAGGAAGGCCCTCTTACGAAGCGGCTTAATAGCCAAGGCAGAAGCCATCAGCATCCCCCTGGGAGCAAGGAGTACGGATGCTGGCACCAGCCCCCATCGATGCATGAGCAATGGATAGATGACCATATGCCGAGAGAACATGCTGTTCAGGTAAAGATGGTCAGGCTTCACCGCTCGGATGATCGATAAGAGTCGATGCCAGCGAAGGCTGCCCGGACTGGCATAAAAAACTCGGTGACGCGAACGCCATTGCCACTGGTCGGCCACTACCCCCTCATAAGGTGTTATGCATCCATAATCTCTGTCTGTCGTCAGCACATAGATGTCGAGCAACGCTTCCAAATGTTCCGCGAAATGGGCTACAGACCGGATGGGACCTCCAGCCCGGAATCCGGGCAGGTACCAGTCGGCCATCACCAGCACCCGGGGGCGGGCAGGGGATGCCGGGGACTTCATATCTGAATACTCAGGCATCAGACAATGGATGAGTTGGACTATTGTACCCCATTCTTTTGCATCCAATGTTCCAAGACGACAAACTGCCACAGCTCCTGCCACCGGACGGCAGGATCTTCCCGGAGGAATCGCTGCCAGTAGGCAGATAAAGCATGGCCACGGATGAAAGGACGCTCGGCATGTCGCTGGATCCTCTCCGCACAGAAGCCCCTGAGTGGGCCCCGCATCCAATGCTTCCAGGGAAATAAAAATCCTTGCTTGCGGCGGTGGACGATATCATCGGGCAAGAGGGGACGTACAGACTCCACCAGCAGCGACTTGGGATAGACCGGATAGCGTAAGTCATCCGGCACATGCATCATGAAGTCGACCAGGGCATGATCAAAAAAGGGCTCCCGGATTTCCAGGGAGACAGCCATACTCATCTGGTCAGTATCCTTCAGCAAGGTATGCTGCGTGTACCCTGCATATTCTGCCGCAGAAACCTGACCCAACAGGGGTAGCCTTTCCAACCTGGGCATGGCCTGTGCCAGTCCCTCTTCCAGCGAAGTGACTCCTCCGGGTTCTGTCGTAAGAGCTGCTATCAAGGGTTCAGGCAAGATGCGTCGGAAGGCAGGGTAAACCTGCGCGATCTCTAGCCTTGTGGCGGACAGGATAGACGCCAGGCGTTGCAGTTTGCTGGAAGAAGTCCGCTCTATCCAGGTTGCCAGGGGCAGCCGAATGGCGCTCGTGGCCTGAAAGAGCCTCCTGTATCTGGCCATCCGATGCCAGGTGAGGAAGAAGGGGTATCCGGCAAACAACTCATCTCCACCGACGCCAGAGAGTGCCACCTTGATGCCGGCCTGACGGATCGCCTTGGAGACGGAATACGTATTGGGGCCATCTGCACTTGGCGTGTCCATCGCATCCAGGGCCTCGTTCAGCAGGCCTAGAAAATCTTCCGGAGCCATCAACAGGGTCTCATGACGGGTATGGAAGCGGTCCGCCACCAACCGGGCATAGCTGGACTCGTCAAAATCTTTCTCTGAGAAAGAAACATTGAACGTCACAGGGCGCTCTGCAGACACTTCGGCCATCATGCCCACCACAACGGAAGAATCGATGCCGCCCGACAGAAAAGCGCCTACTGGGACATCGCTGACCAAGCGCTGCTCGACGGCATCACGCAACAAGGAGCGGATCCGGCTCCGTACCCCCGCTGCATCTTTGTAATCGAATGCAAGCGCCTCTGAACCTGGAGTCCAATAAATGTCTTCGGAGGATGAGCCTTGGCAGACCTGCATCCAGGATCCGGCGGAGAGTTGTCGCACATCCTCGATGGGAGCGCGCGGCTGGCTGAACGACTGGAAGGAAAGATAGTCGTACATGGCTTTCCTATCCAATTGCGGGCGGACAAGGCCGGAGGCGAGCAGGGCCCGTACCTCCGAAGCAAAGATGAACCTATCCCCTTCTTGATGATAGTACAAGGGCTTGACACCCATCCGGTCCCTGCACAGCCAGAGCTTGCCCTCCTGATGGTCCCAGACGGCAAAGGCGAACATCCCCCGGAATTGCACTACACAGGCAGTACCCCAGGCAGCAAAGGCTGCCAAGACCACTTCTGTATCCCCCTGTGTTTGAAAGGGATATTGCTGCAGCCGAGCCTTGACCTCCCGGAAATTATAGAGCTCGCCGTTGAAGACGATCGTGTACCGACCCGAGACATCCGTCAGCGGCTGGTTGGCGGAGTCGGACAGATCCAGGATGGAGAGGCGGCGATGGCCAAGGGCGGCTGGCCCATCCATGAAAAAACCATCTGCGTCCGGACCCCGATGGCTCATGGCATTCGCCATAGCGCGCAGCGCGTCCTGCCGTGGCAGGCCGCTGCCAGAGAAATCTATGATGCCGCAAATACCACACATGCCTTAATGTTGAGAGCCCTCAACCTGCTTCCTGCAGCAGGGCCTGATAATGGGAGGCATAGGCCTTGGCTATCACTGCCGGCTGATACTGCAGCGCTTTGGTAAGGCCTTTCTGTACCAGCTCCTCCCGATATTGGCTATCCGAGCAGACCCGAAGGATGCCTGCCCGTATGCTGCCGATGTCTTCCGGGTCCACCAGACAGGCTGCATCGCCCGCAATATCGCTCATAGGAGATAGATGGCTGGTGACAACCGGCCGGCCGGCCTGGAAGCCTTCCACCACCGGCAGTCCAAAGCCTTCATACAGAGAGGGCAGCAGCACGACGTCGCAGGAAGTGTACTGATGGGCTACCTCTTCTGCACTCAGCCCGTGTATATTTTCATAGGGGAAGCCAGCCATTTTGAGCAGCTGGCTTTGTGATTCATCCAATCGGCCTATGACCGTCAGGTGCACGTTCAACCCCTCTAAGGCCTGGATGACCCGAGGGAGGTTCTTGTTGGGTGTTATCCCCATAAACAGCAGGCGGGGGCAAGGGGTATGAAAATGGGCCGGCAGATACCGGATATGAGGAGAAATGGGGTTGGGAATGACAACGATCCGCCGGGGGGCGCAGCCTGTCAGACGAATGATCTCCAGCTTCGTCTTATCTGAGATAGCCGTCACCCGACGGCAGTAGCGAACGGGCCAGTCCAATGTAAGGGTAAGGATTAACCACCTCCTGACTCCATATCGCTGACGGACAAAGACGCAATCATGCACCGTCAAGGTCGTTCGGCGACGCGGCAAGCCAAAAACGGCGTACAAAGCGTCCCCGGTGACATGAAAAACAGTGTCTCCAGGCGCACGTCGGGCCTTCAACCAAAGGAATACACAGTTCCACAGAGAAAAACCAGGCTTTGGAAGCTCCCAGACCTCCGGGGTTGCACCAAGTGACCATCCCTGACGAACATGCTCAAAAACAGACTCCAGGCTGAAAAAGCGCGGATCCCTTTTCCGTAGGATATGGATGGCCCTCATTGCAGGCTTAGGGTCATCTGCCGGGAAGCGTTAGTGGAGCGTCGCCTTCCCAGCCATGAGGGTAGAAAAAAGTAAATGACCGACATAAAGACCGAGACTTTGATGATCGAGTTGAGGATCTGCATCAGATCAGTCTCAGCGGAATACGTGATCTGATAGAACATGACAGGTATCCAGAAAATAATCAGTGGAACGTGACGGGAGAGCGAAAAAATTAGCCCGTAGACCCATCGTATTGACACACCAATCAGGAAAAGGAAAGCAATGCCTCCAATGGCTCCGAAACTTGCGTATGATTCACCCAGCGGTCCTACATTCATCGAAGTATATTTCGACAACTTGGTGCCGGCATAATACCGCATGTTGAAATGCCCGTCTGCCGTAGGCTTGTCTGGCCACAAGAACCTAGGGATGAAACTGGCAAAAATGGTATTGAATAGGACTTTTCCGTTGTCATGCTCCTTGACTGCAGGGAATCGATGGATCACTTTGGAAATAATCCACCCCTGATTGAGCCTCAGATAAACCGGGAAAAAAGCCTTTGACTCAAAAAGCCCTGTACCACTACTTAAATTTTCAACGAAAAGTTTAGCAAAGAGTTCCACCTTGTTGTCTGAACCCTTATTGAAGACAATGTTCCGAAAAGTTCTCTTCGTATTCTGAATGACGGTGATGATAAAGAATGCCGCCAGAAGAATCGTGACCTTCCTGAAAAGCGACATTTTGTTGCCCAGGAAAAAAAACGATGAAATCGTAATACCCATATAGATCATGATGGTGAACATACCGATCGACATGGAGTAGAATAGAATCGCGGAGCTGAATGTAAGGATGATGATCGACTTGTTCGACCGGTTGGGTGAATAGTATATATAGAGCAGACTAACGAAGCAAGTCAGAAAGAGAATGGTGCTGACATATTGTAAAAAGACGGGTAATACTTTATTGAAGGCAAAAGACATCAAGCCTGCAAACATGATCACAATGCCGAGTACCTGCTCGTTTTTCAATATGACCGTAGCACGTTCCAGGATCTTTGAAATACCAGGGTTGTCGTCTGAGTAATCCTTAGACTGCAGCGGGAAGGTGATCGTAAGACAAAAACCAGTAACAGCAGGAATCACATAGGAGAAATAGATTGTCTCTGTCACCTGCATGGTATATCCCACAGAGCCTGCCCGATGGAAGTTTTGATTATAGATGTCATACCCCATGATCGGCATGACCAAACATGTCATGATATAAAGAAAAGCGATCGACTCCCTGAGTACGATGCCTTTACCCATCTTGTCGATGATGGATAATAAAGACACTGTTAACAGCACCCACACCAGCAGTCGGCTCATTTCATGAAAAATCAATGATGTGATGAATACCGTCAAATAGATCGCTGTGGGCAGGAACCTATTCATAGACTTTTCTTTAAAGATGTAAAAGGCAAGGTCAGGTTTAAAGCCTGAGAGACTGCATGGGCAATCGTGTCAATTGAAAATGGCTGGATCTTTGCCAAGGCTTTGTGCCCCATACTCCGCAAGTCTATGGTACCATCTATGACAGAATGCAAGATGCCTGCCAACTTCTGCTCCCCTTTCGGGCCAGGGGCAAAGGCCCAACCGGTTTGCCCCTCGTCAATGAGATCGGCTGTGCAGCCAGCTTGCGTAGAAACCATGGCAGGACGGCCGCAAGCCATGGCCTCATTCACGACCAACCCCCAGGTCTCATTATAGAGGGAGGGTAAAATGATGATATCTGCCATTCGATATAAGACAGGCAAGGCTTGTTGATTCTGGAAACCCAGGAAATGGAACCTTCTGTCTGCATGCGCATCTTTCAGGAGTGCCTCTTTCAGCATTCCTTCCCCAGCATATACGAAATTAAGCCGTTCTGACGGGACAAGTGCAGCCAGTCGAATCAAACAGCCAGGATCTTTCTTTGGCTCCAGCTTCCCACAAAACAGGATTACGATTTGATCATCCCGGATTCCCAAAAACCTCCGCTGCACGGTAGCCGCTGCCTCAGCTGAATCACTCAGATTCATAAACCGCTCATTATCAATGGCATGGGGCGCCCGATGCAGCCTTATTTCATTTAAACCATGTGCTAGATAGTAGGCTCGGTTGCACTGACCGACATATAAAGCCAGGTCGATATGCCGATATACCCAAGTCAAGAGTTGTTTGCGAAAAAAACGCTTAAAGCCAGACGCTGGGTCCAAAAGCGTCGAATCCCCTCGGAACAGGAGCAGCACCTTCCCATGAAAATGCCGTAATACCTGGAGGTGACTGTAATGTGCCCAGGTAATAACGAGGATTGCATCTGGAATCCATTCCTCCAAAGCCCTGATAAGCCCTGGATTGACAATACCCATGAAACGATCTGACCCTGGTCTCTTGGCCGTATTGTCTACAAAGGTATATTCATACCCCTCCAGCAACGGGATGTCCCATTGAATATTCCGGTTGAAGTCGGGGTCGTACTGACTACCAAGCTGGGTTTGTGACCAGGTATAAAAGACTTTAAGTTGAATATCGCTGTAACCCGACAGCTTTGAAAAAAGGGGTGCATTGTATTGAATAGGATGGGTAGATACAATGGCAAGTCTGGGCATATCAATCGTTCATTCTAGGGCGTCAATAAAAGTCAGTCGCTAAACCTCTTGTACCAGAGGTCGTGAAATCAACCTACGGTTGCCCATCACAACATTCAGTAATCTCGCCAGGCGGCCAGTAACTGCATGAGCTGAATATGTATCCAGCACTTCAGTATTTACTTGACTCGGATGGTAGGTAGCTGCAAAGGATCTGAAGGCCCTGTATGTATCCATAAAATGACGGTCGATTTTTTCAATATCAGACTCCCCAGCAAATTCAAGTGCCATCCCCGCACCAGTCTGTCGCAACACTTCGATAGCCGTACTGCTTTGGTGCAGGACGGCCAACACAGGCTTTCCACTCAAAACACCCTGATATGTTTTAGATGGTGTATAGTGGGCCTCCGTGCTGCCCAGGATAAAGACGGCATTGGCTGCTTCCAAATGAACCAACACGTCTAAGTAAGGGATCCGCTGAGGAAATTCGAATACAACTGTGCCCCATAATCCATACCGCTCTGCATATGGACGAACTTTGAAGCCTTCAGGATCTGTATTCGAACGACCTGTTCCGATGAAATGAAACTCGACATCCTTGAAATCTGAGAGAGAGGTGGACATAGCACGGAAAACTGCATCTAGTATTTCATAGGCTTTTGGTAGTAATGCGCCTGCATATACAAATCTAAACCGGCCGTCACCCTGAAAGACATACGGATCTCGCCCAAGGGAAGGCATTACCCGATGATCTGCAACCTCTCCGCCCATCGGCATCGCATCAAATAAGCATGTCTTTGACAGCCTGGGGTTCCTATCCTTTACACCCTGGTAGTATGATTCAGCAACGCCCGTAATCCATGTTGCTTTCCTAATAGCCAAGGGTTCTAGCAGGCGAGAAAGACGGGAACTCCACCAATGACGTGAAAAAGTTTTTTGTGACCCGGGAAATTCATGCACCCAGGGGTCTTGGTAGTCGACTCCATAAAGTATTCCTGTACGAAACTTCAGCATGGGACCCAGTAATACCACGTAGTATGAGGGTATGCTGAAATACACAAGATCGATCTTTTCCTTCCGGATGATATCCACTGCCCTGAAATAAAGGAAAAAAAAAGCTCTAAGCCCTATATCCCCAATAAGACGGGGACGTGACAAAGGGAATGCAGATGTCTTTACAATCCACTGTCCTTCCGGGAGCAATCGATTCATATCGTAATCCAAGCGCTCTTCATAATGTCGCTCATGAACCGTCAGAATACAGGGTCGCCATCCGTAAGATGGTAGATGTTGGGCAAACAATCGGATACGATGAACACCGACAAGATTCGATGGGGGATAATGCGGGTATATTATTAACACCTTGGGATTGCGGGAAGGCTCGGCAGATACTCTTCCAGGTTCAATTGGCACATAGGAAGGATAGTGGGAAGGGAAAGTCTCTTGCCCATCCTTTTGCGCGGGCTCCGGTACCTGAAGTTTGCTTGACGCAGCAGGTAAGACTTCAACCACCTTATTCAGAATCGTTACTAGTCTGCTGGTGACTTCAAAGGCAGAAAAGCCGTGAAATGCCTTATGATCAACAATCGTAGGATCGAAGCCATCAGCAAAATCACGAAAGGTTTGATAAGAGGGAAGGAACGATTGCTCTAGTTGGGCTACATCCTCCTCCCCGCCGAAATCAAGAACCTGACCAGCATGGGAATTACGAATGATTTCAACAGAAGTACTTTCATTGTGCAAGACGGCGAAAATAGGCTTCTTGCTAAGAACCGACTGGTAAGTCTTGGAGGGAGTGTAATGTGGCTCTGTACTACCAAGAATGAAGATAGCATCTGCCGCTGCCAGATGTACAAGTACGTCAAGATATGAGATCCTCTTGGGATGCTCGAATACAACCGTCCCCCAAAGGCCGTACTTCTGGGCATAGGAACGCACCTTGTACCCCTCAGGGTCGTCGGCTGTGGTGCCCGTACCAATAAAATGAAATTCGACATTTATAAATTTATCCTTTGAGGCTGCAATAGACCTAAAGATGGCTTCCAAGGGAGCATGCGCCTTTGGAAGAAGTGCCCCCGCATATACAAAAATATACTTGCCTGCACTGGTAAAAAGATAGGGTCGTTTCTCAATGGTCGTGATGGCATCGTGGTCTGCCGCCTCCCCACCATAAGGCATAGCTGCAAAAAGGCAGGATTTTAAGAGTTCCGGATTTCTATTCTGGACGCCTCGATAGTACCCCTCTGCCACACCTGTAATGAACGATGCTTTTCGGACAGCCATAGGCTCCAGCCACCTGGAGAACTGCGTACTCCACCAATGCCGGGAAAAAATCTTTTCGGACCCGGGAAAGATCTGCACCCATGGGTCTATGAAATCAATTCCATAAGGCACTCCAGTACGCTTTTGCAACAGGCGTCCCAACAACGATCCGTAAAAAGAAGGGATAGGGATGTAGATAAGATCGATGCTTTGCTCTTTGATGATCCTGACGGCATACTGTAAAAGGTAAAAAAATCCACGAAGGCCAATATCCCCTATCAACCTAGGCTTCGTGACATTAAAGGCCTTAGACTTATAAATTTTTTGTCCTTCAGGCAACAGGCGACAAAGATCCCAATCCAAGGTCTCTTCATAATGCTGCTCGTGTACAGTCAGGATGTGAGGCTCCCAACCTAATGCAGGAAGGTGACGTGCAAACAAACGAGTCCTGTGGACAGCCACCAAATTAGAGGGTGGATAATGGGGCGAAATGATGAGAATCTTCTTCAAAAGACAATGAATGAAAAGTCAAGATAGGCTCTACAGGTATCTTCTTGCAATGCTACGTTTATTGGGTGAACGACAGACAATTTTTCTGTTCCAAAGTGATATTTAAAGAAGCCACCTCCCTCTCCCCATGAATAGGTCTTTTCATGGATGAAGCGTCATAAAGGTATTTAGCATTGGGACGCTTAGCCTGCTGCCCAAACTTGCAGCAGCTTGGAAGACTCAGTTGACCAGTCCATCAGCAAGGCAGCCTCATGTCTGCTGGCCCTGGATTGTCGTATTTCCTCTTTTGCCACAATCAATGTCTCCAGCTGTTCTGAAAAATGAACTTCACTGGGAGCAAACAGCGAACCATGTTTGGGAAATTCTGCCAAGAGTAGCTGTTGCGCCCGGGTCTCAGTAACCGCCAGGTATAACCCCGCCTGCAAGTAAGCCATGATTTTGTTGGTCACTACCAGGTCTCGATTGGCATCTGAGAGCACATCTACTGCCAAGCCAATATCGTATTGTCCCAGGCGGCTGTGCAGTTCATGCTGTGGCAATGCACCATGCAAGTGTACATTCGGAATTCCTGATATATGCCGATCACTGAAAGATCGATTCAGTTGGCCGTACAGATGTAACTCAACAGTTGTTGCATATCTAGAGACTACGGGCAGCACCATTTCCAACCCTCTACCCACATGAATATGCTGAGAAAACCAGACCAGCCTCAGAGGGCCTGTTAAAATGCTGTCTGGCTTGGGGAATTCTGCTTTGGGAAACGCATTCAACACAACAAATCCAGTTCCGCGAGGGATGGATATGTCACGATCAGAGGCTTCCCGAATCAATGGTGCAGCATAGGAAGCATAGTCAGCCTCCGCCAGACAGGCCTTCATCACGGTACGAAGGGAATGGGCCCTATGTGGAAGCTGGGTTTCTGCAGGATGATAATCCTCCACATCCATCCCAAAACGAGCTCCAAACCGACGAGCTGCCAAGAGGGCAGGATGAAAAGCCGCCGGGTTATGAGCAATCACCCAGTCATAGTTGCCGTTCAGATGGATTACTGCCCTGCGGAGCAGGATGTATCGCTTTTCAATGGCCATGGCATGCAGCTCTGGCAGCTCCGAAAAGCGGCATAAAACCCTAGACACACGCTCCAGAATGCTGCTGAGCAGCCACATACCAAAAGGCCTGCGAAGTGCTGACAGGCGCATGAAGCGGACAATGCGATACTGGGCCATTAATCGAAGGTCATTCTCGTCGCCCCAATTACCCAAACGGAAAAGGATTACCGATACCTGGTAACCATTGTGGATGGCAAGGTCGATCTCTTTCACCAGCCTTGGATTGGCAGATAGGTTGACGGTCGTCAGAAAAAGGATTGACTTTCCATTCCTCATGGTCGGATGTCATTCAAGAGGCCTTCGATATAATCCAAATGGCGGGCATAAGCATTTTCAACGGCAAAGGAAATCCTTCGGCTGACAAGGCTGGGATCCTCTCCCTCCGACACCATGGCTGCTGTCTTGCAAAAGAAATCGGGGAAATCGGCTGCCTGGTCCATCGGCAGCATATACATCAGGTCGGAATCCGCATATGCGAGGACGGCATGAGTGATAACAGGTATACCGGTAGAAAGATATTCCAGGATCTTATGTGAGTTCGCGTTGTCCCTGTTGGGCAATCCTTTGAACTGCCAGCAAAGCCAGAGTATGTCAACACCGTTTATCTCCTCTGCCAGCTGGTCTGCAGGAAGGGGCCCTCTCAAGATAACATTGGGAAAGCATTGCAGCTGATGAAGGAAGGCTTCCGTTTCTGGACCCCTTAGGCCATATAGGTTCAGGTCATTTTCTTGATAAGAGCCCCAGAAAACGAACTGATAGCCCGGCAGTCTTCGAATGACCTCCAGCATGGCCTTATGATCGATCGTCTCAATGCGCAGATTACCCGAATACCCAACCACTGGCGGCTGGTTCTGCTTTCGGGAGCCATACTGCTGCCAATTCTGCAAGGCTCTTTCCGCAAAAGTCCGCTGAAGGCCATGGTTGATCTGCTGGCAAGAGAACCCCTTCGCCAGCAGACGCTGACGGATCGTGTCAGAAACCGTCAGGATCAGGTCTGATGAATACAGCTCGGTGGGAGGTTCTTCTCTGGGAAAGTGGTCTGCGGCAAAAAAAAGACTATGCGACGCTCCGAAATAGCGCAGATCCTGATACAAGTAACCTTGGAAACACCAAATCAGATCTGGCTTCTGGCCGATAGCACGAAGAAGAGCTCGGACTTGCATCCGAATCAGCAAAGAGTAAAGAAAAGGGGGGAGAAAACGTTTGCCCCGAAATATGGGTCTATATCGAACGATGTGGAGTCTGTGGTGCTCCAAAGATGGAGTGATAGAGATGCCTTCGTAGGCAAGGTCTGGAGGCTCTAGAAAGAAAACCTGGCAGCCTCTATGGGCAAGTTCTTGGGCATAGTGATGCTTACTGATCTTCATTGCCCCCCACCGCTCGTGGGAGATGAGATACACCGTCTTACCGGTGAGTCGGAACATACTCAAACGTAGAGATGGCATCTAGGACCCTATCAACCATCGTAGGGGTCATCTCAGCAAAGATAGGCAGGGATAAAATCTGCGACTGGTTGGTGAAGGCCACTGGAAAATCAGCAGGCTTATAGCCCATATGTGCATAGCAAGGTAAAAATGGGAGGGCTGTCGGATAGTGAATGGCTGTTTCGATGCCATTTGCCTTTAAGTGCTGGGATAAAGCATCCCGATGGTCGGTTCGTACGACATAGAGGTGAAACGCATGGAAGTATCCTTCTTTGATCATTGGCGTGTCGATGTCAAGCTCCTCGAGCCTGGCCGAATAGGCGGCTGAAACCTTCTGCCGACCTCGATTCCAGTCATCCAAATGGGGGAGTTTGGCGGAAAGTATGGCAGCGTGCAAGCCATCTAGTCGGCTGTTTCGCCCCTCAATAAGATGGTTGTGTTTTGCTTTTTGCCCATGATTAGCAATCATTCGAATATGTGCAGCCAGAATAGCGTCATTTGTTGCCATGCAACCTGCATCACCGTAGGCCCCAAGATTTTTTCCGGGGTAAAAACTAAAACTGGCAGCATGGCCGAATGTGCCAGTACGTTTACCCTCTATGGAGGCGCCGTGGGATTGGGCACAGTCTTCCAAGACTTGCAGGCGGTGCCGCTCCGCAATCACCATGATGGCTGGCATATCAGCCGGATGGCCATAGAGGTGGACCGGAATAATGGCCTTGGTATTCGCAGTGATGGCACTTTCAATAAGGGCTGTGTCAATCGTGTAGTACAAAGGGTCAACATCCACGAAGACGGGCCTTGCCCCTACATTGCCTACGGCCTCCGCAGTGCTTATCCAGGAGTTCGCTGGCACTAAGACTTCATCCCCATGACCGACCCCCCAGGCCTTGAGAATGATCTCCATGGAGTCCGTCCCGTTGGCGCAGGAAACGACATGGTCTACCTCAAGATATTGGGCAAAAGCTGCCTCGAATGCCGTGACATAAGCACCTCCAATGAAGGCCGTATCAGTGATTACATTGGAAATAGAACGGTTGATATCATCCCGAATAGTGAGGTATTGAGCATATAGATCAACGAAAGGAATTTTTTCCATGGAGCCATGATTGAGTGGGCAGAGGTAACAAATATCGTAAAGATCATATTATTTGCCTTGAGTATTCAGCAGGGTAGTTGCACTGTAGATTCGGTCTATGATTTCAACCGTCTTCAGGCCTTCATAGCCATTGGTAGCAATGATGTCGCCTTTTGTAAGGACGTCTACGACATTGCCATACACCTTGCCATGATTACTCATAGAGCCGATATACTGACCATAGTGATTGGGGGGGTTGCCAGGCGGAAGTTCGCCGATTTGATCTCCCTCAAGACTCTGATACTCCAGCTCATTGAGGTATTGCCCGCCAATCTTGATGGTTCCTTTCTCAGCAAAGATCGTTAAGGACCCTTCCATGTTGTGGTCATGGCTGTTGATGGTGAAATGGATAGTGCCTATAGCATCATTGTAGAATCGCAAGGCAACGACGCCCGTATCTTCAAATTGGATGGTTTCGGCGTGGTTGAAATTAGCAGCAAATGCATGTACATCTCTGACATCACCTACCATCCAATAGAGGAGGTCAATAAAATGGCTGAATTGTGTGAAAAGGGTTCCTCCGTCGAGCTCTCGCGTGCCACGCCATCTATCCGAAAAGTATGCCCTATTCCGATTCCAAAAGCAGTTCAACTGAATGCTGTAGATGCGTCCCAGCCGGCCCTCGTCGATGAGTTTTTTTACAGCAGCGACGGGGGGGTTGAACCGGTTTTGTTTCACGATGAACAGCCTTCTGTTCGCCTTCTCAGCTTCGAAGATCATCGCACGGCAGTCTTGCACAGACAATGCCATTGGCTTCTCACAAAGCACATGACAGCCCGTACGGAGTGCCTGAATGGTATGTACCGCATGTAGGCCATTGGGCGAGCAGACGGATACTACATCCAACTCCGTTTCGGAACGGAGCATGTCATCCACATCGACATAATGACGAGCCCCAAAAATGTCTCCAAAGCTGGCTGCCTTTTTTGGATCGATGTCGCAAACAGCCGTCAAGATGCCCATCGAACGAATGTATTCGGCATGCCTCATGGCTATGCGACCACATCCAATGATTGCAAATTTAATCTTCATATCTGTGCTATATCTTCTCTGTGTATTTCTACGCCTGTACAGAAACTAATGAGTACACCCATCCCTTTTTTTTGGAACACAAAATAACTCCCGGCAGCGACGGCAGAGGCCCCAGCCTCAACGGCCATTCGGAAGTCGCCCAGCCCTGAAGCACCTCCGCAAGCTATCAGTGGAATACCAATGCCATGTGACACTTCCTGAATGAGGGCGAGGTCATACCCTTCCCAGGTGCCGTCTTTGGAGATGGCATTTAGCATGATTTCCCCTGCTCCGCATTCCTCCAGCATGGAGGCCCATTGAATTGGAGTCATACCATGTTCCTGTGTGCCGGAGCAGCCGAAAACTCTTGAACGCCCGAGCCAGTTATTTCGGACATCAATGGAGGCTACAACGGACTGTGAGCCGAAGATATTTGCTATCTGACGAATGAGGGTCTTGTCACGAAACAAAATGGTATTGAGTACTACTTTTTCATATCCCGAGTCAAAGACTTTTTTGGCATCGTCTAAGGTGCGAATCCCACCGCCGTAGGCCATGGGCATGAAAGCCTCTCCTGCAATATCATAGATTTTAGAGAAGTCAGGCTGACGTTTTTGATAAGAGGCCCGAAAATCCAATACAATCAGCTCATCGGCTTCTTTCTCATTAAAAATTTTTACGGTATTGATCGGATCTCCGATATACCTGGGCTTGGCGAAACGCACTGTCTTGTACAAACCGCCACTATCGAGCAAGAGGATGGGAATAATCCGTACTCGACCCATATCAGCACTTTGCAAAATTTGAAAGAATCCTCATTCCAAATTTATGACTCTTTTCCGGGTGAAACTGCAAACCATAAATATTGCCTTTGCGAAAGGCACAAGTAAATGAGTACCCGTACATAGCCGTGGCTGCAACTTCTTCAGGCTGCATCACGGAGAAATGGTAGGTATGCACAAAATAGAATCTTGGGCTTGAGGGGAGATCATCCCAAAGTGGATTTCCATCTGCTGTAATTTTTATATCGGACCATCCCATATGGGGTACTTTCCTTCTCCCCAGCCGGGAAGTGTCAAATCCTACAGTGACCGCATCCACCCAGGCAAGACCATCCACATCCCCCTCTTCACTATGCGTAGTCATCAACTGAGCACCCAGGCAAATACCTAAAATGGGACATTTACGGATCAGGACTGTTTCGTCTAGGACTTCTTTTAAACCGGATGCCAGGATGTTCTCCATGCCTCTTCGGAAATGACCGACACCCGGGAGAATGAGGCGGTCTGCTGCAGCAATTACATGCTTATCATTGCTGATACAAGAGTCGATACCCAGCCGCTTGCACATATTCTGAATGGAAGCTAGATTTCCGAGTCCGTAGTTGACAATAGTAATCATGTACAGGCTTATTTCAGGATATCATGCCCAGAACTAGTCGGGAAAAAGCACCGATAGGCTTTTTTCAATGGATAAAGTATGGGGTAACGCTCATCCAATGGCTTCTCACAGTCAAACATATAATGGCTTCTGGGTGGTAAAGACATCAGATGATTAAACTGTTCCTCGGAAAGTGCAAGCTTTTTAAGAACAAACGCCTTATCTTCTGATAAAAGCCGCTCGTCATAGATGGGCTTAGAAAGCTCTGCAAGGGCCTCATCCCTCGTCATCTGCCCAGCAAAGATAAGATCACTCAAATGAGGCTTCCGCTTGTCGATATGAAATTTCGTTGGAAGAATATACCCTTGAAAAAATCGTGTCCATACGCTTTCATAATGTTTCCCTCCATAGTCCCTCCAGCCAAACTCACGCTGCAAAGTCTCTTTGACTGCATACTTGTCATAATCGACCATATTGAGCAACGATACGCTCTGCACTTTTTTGATAGACTGATATATCCGTTGCATTCTGGGACGAATAAACGGATAGGTCTTGAGCATGCCGTCGCCATGAGCCCGATAAATGGCCTTAATGTTTACAGGATCCGTTTTGGGAAAGATCCATGATGGTGGCATGGTACTCTCTGTTTGAACATTGGTTCCACTTAGAATATAGGGTATATTGAATTGCTTTGCCAGACGATACAGGACAGCGATGATGGCATGATCTGTGATAGCCTCTATATCGACGACAGAAGCCCGCAAGTAGGCCAGTTGAAGGCTTCTGAATTCCCGCCAATCAACAACATACGTATTCAGATCAAAGCCTAGACGTCGAATGATGTGCTCGATGTTCATCACGGCCAACTCAGAATTCCAGCCATTATCGAAGTGCACTGCCAAAGGGCGAAGTCCATAGTTATGGGCTAAATATGCCAGGTAACTACTATCGACGCCTCCACTGAGGCCCATAATACAATCATACTTTCGACCTCTGCCCGAGGTCCGTATGGTCTCCACAAACTTTACCAGCATTCTGGCTGCTTGATCTCCACGAGGGACACTGGAAGCCTCCTTTTCCCGATACTGTTGGAAATAATGGCAGACACCACTCTCATCGAATCGGATATCTGGATCTGCAATGTTATCCATTACAGAAAGAATACATCGTTGGTAGCGTGTGTCTGTGGATGATATAATAGGATGGCTCATGAAGGACGACTTTTTACCAGTAAATCGGTATACCTAAAAATCTAAAAAATGTGTAAGGTCTTGCCGATTTGATTCGAGGATTTTTAGATACAGCCCTTCTGCTTGGCCTCATATTTCAAAGATATAATCCTAGGATCAATCACCATTGCTTTCTTTTCAATGGAATAGGGGGCATCGCCACCCACTCTTTATAGAGAGATTCCATGGCATTTCCCCCAATTAAAATAGATTTACGAAACAATTCCCAGGCCTCAAAGGCAGCTTTCTCCCTTTGAATATTGTATGTGAACCAGTACCAACGGCGATTGAACGGTACTTGTCTGTTGAGAGCGACGTGGCGGAGCAGTCGCAAATACCCTTTCCAAGTCAAAGGCTTTATGGTTTCCAGATATCCGAAATGTAGATGTCGAAAATAAAGAGTCGACAATAAACGTCGCATCATTTGTTTCCTGTCTTCTAGATGATGATGGCAGACTGTTGCAGAAGGTCTGTACAGGAGAGTTGCTCCTTTTCGTAAAGCATCTGATGCCCATAACATGTCTTCACCAAAACTTACATCCCGGAAAGGCGCCTCCTGTAAAGCTGTTCGCCTGTACATCGCAACGACATTGTCCCAACCACACATTTGCTGCTTTTCTGTCGGTGTACATGCATCAAAATCATGACTTGCTGTCAATTGATATCGTTGATCAATAGGCAGATCAATTGGCCGATGCCAAAGCATAGGATTACTGTACTCATTACGGCAAACGATCTGCGACCCACACACTCCCCATACTGTTGAATCAGAGAATCCATCTGCCATTTGACACAGTAATTGACTGGAGTGCGCTTTTGCATCCTGTACGGTGTAAAATATGAGATCCGCATCTGAATGCTTCCAACCTATATTCCGGGTAAGTCCATGGTTGAACTGAGAAGAATCGATACGAATAATGTCTACCATTGGTACTGTTCTCAAGTACTCACAGGTTCCGTCATTTGATCCTGAATCGATGGCGATGATTCGCCTGGGCGCCAGAGACTGAGCTAAGAGTCCCTGAATGCACTCTTGTATTTCAGGTAAGCCGTTCTTAACAGGTATAACGACATCAATGATAGGCTCTCCACTTTTGGCACTCATGGATTGTCAGTCCTTAAGAAAATATAGGTATTTTTGGAGCCTTCCAGAATATACTGCAGCTATTTATCGGCTTAGGAGTTGACTCCGGATTTTCTCCAAAAACTTTATCGTACAGTGGATAGATAAGGTACAGTCCCAATTCGGGATATCCTTGGTGGAACGAAATACGTGATACGTTCGGTTAATAATCTTTTTAACGACTGGATTTTATAGAGCCGGTATCGCTGCATGAATGAGTACGTCCGAAAAGCCCTTCGCTCCTGGGTATCGAACAGATGCCAGAATGATTCTAAATGAAGAAGTCGATCAGAAAGAATCAACTGCCGGCCATTGGCAGCACTGAAAAAGATGTCGGTGAACATGTGACGTAATGCATCTTTATACCGATCCTTAAGTTGTAATTCGATCATCTTTTCCATGGTACTGGCCATGATCCAAATGCGGCTTTCAATTTTTTCAGGGGAATGGAATCCAGTTCGAGATATGCTCACATAGCTGACCCTTAGGTAAATGTCTGGATGCATATCCATACACTTGACATACGTCATACCCATCAGCAGAATACGCACGTGTAATTCTACATCTTGCCATAACTTTAGCTGCTCTCCCCAAAGGCCCGTCTTCATGAAGCTTTCCCTTTTCCAAAATGTGCCTGTACCCTGGCAAATGGAATCTCCGGATAGGAATCGCTCCAGATCATCTTCGTCTGTGTTGATATTCCAATAAACATTCATATCATCCACCTTCATCCGAAACATCAGCATCGGAAAAATCAAAAAGTCTTTGTCAGGATGCTGCATGGCAGCTTGAACGCGCTGCTCTAGGCAGCTAGGCGCGAGAATATCATCCGTATCAAGGAACAGAAGATAATCACCCCTACAAGATAAAACGCCTATGTTCCTGCAACAACAGGCCCCCTTCGGTTCTCTATCCCGCTTAAGCAAGTGGATACGAGGATCTTCCTTCGCAATTGCCTGTAATATCTCCCAGCTATTATCAGTGCTGCCATCATCAACAATCATCCACTCCCAATGAGGATATGACTGGCCAAGGATACTGTCTGCTGTCTCTCGGACAACATCTGCCCGATTATACGATGGCGTAATGATGGAGACAAGAGGTGAATTCATACATCCTTGATGATGAATAAACAAAACAAAAGATCTGAGGAAAGATCATAGTGATCAGACACGAAGGTTTTTCTTGCGGTATTGCTCAAAATTCTTCCTTCTAATAAAGCCTATATATTCAGGGTAGGACTTATATCGCTTGCATTTTGTAGGATCAAGCTGCCGAATGACCTTTGCCGGATTGCCAGCGATCACACAATACCCTTCTGGAAACGACTTGGTAACGATGGCCCCGGCTCCTACAATCGTAAAATCTCCTAGGACCACACCCGGGAGGATGACTGCATTCATGCCGATCCAACAATAACTGCCAATGCTGACATCTTCGACATGATGCTTAGAGTTATCATATTCATCATGATTGGAAGATACAATGCCGACATTCTGTGCAATCTGTGTATAGTCGCCAATCGTTATCTTCCCAATACCTTGTATGTAGCATCCTGGAGAATAGCCTGGGCTTGTGTGGGCGCCAATGAGAATATTCTGATACCCATTGACCCGACTGGAAGAGTGTACCGGCCAATAGACGCCATGATTTCTTCCTATGACAAAATGCTCCCACCATAAGCGAAAGGTAATGGGTACTTGCGTTTCCTCTGTCTCACGTATGAAACGAAAATAAGGGATGAGGGAGATCCCTTTTGTAAAAATCACTATGATAATTCTTTTGACATATCGCCATGCTCTGAAACCATGATCAGTGAACATCTTGAATGATTTTTCCTTTAAAATACAGATTTACATGATGTTACATACACATATAATGATTTAACCAACCAAAGGGTTTGATAAACCAATATAGATGAGTCATCAGTTCATGATTCCAGGCAGTTCTGTTCAAGGTGATTTTCAGTGGTTAGATAGAATTCTATGAGACCTAGCACATAGATAGAGACATTATGCAGACGAAGGTTTAATGATATAAAAAAATTAATGCTACTTAATCCCTCCTCGGTGAAAGAAGCTATGGGATAAATGACTCCAAAAATCCCTTGCAAAGATAATGCTGGGGATGCGACAAAATCCTTTCCAAGAAAGGGATTGGACACGGTTGGCATCGCCTGCCATTCGAGCCTGCAGCATTTCGCGAAGATACCATGTCTTCAGGATTTGTTTGGCTTCAGATGGTGTCAGGTTCTCCTTGCTGGTACCCAGGCGTCTTTGAAAGGCATTATACCTGGCAAGTAAACTGTACTGGGCCGCTAACATACCGTTGCTGAATTGGGAAATTCCTTTGATGTTTGTTCGGTATAAGTAGAGCGGTTCTTCGACGTAAACTAGCTTGCCTACCTCATCCAGTTTAAGGTATATGTCGTGGTCCAGGGCCCTCCGAAAAAAGGGGTCAAAGCCTTCCGTCTGATCATAGCACACTCTTTTGAAAACAGCAAAACTGCCGATACACATGTTCCTGATCAGTGCTTCGCCTGGCAATAAAGGTCGATAATGACGGTAGATTTCTACTATCTGAAGGGATTCGTCGCATCGATAGCAGGCACTGTTTGCCATACTCGCAGACGGATTTGCCAAATGAACCTGCACCATTCGTTCTAATGCCTGTGGAGCAAGCGCATCATCAGCACCAAGCATGCCAATGAGTTCTCCCTTGGAATATTCAGTAGCCGTACGAAAGGCACTGGCTGCGCCTAAGTGTTTGGAATGTCTTTTAAAGATTATTCTTTGATCGCTCAGAAAACACTCCAGCCAGGGCAAAGGGTCTTCTCTGGAATGGTCGTCGACAATGATCAGTTCCCAATCAGTATAGGTCTGGGCTTGCATACTTCTGACCAGATCTGGCAAGTAACTGGCATTTTCGTAATGCGCAACGATCACTGAAAAAAGCATGCTTAGGTGCGTGATAATCCAGGCTATTGTCCGATTATTTCTCTGTATGTTATCATCAGTGCTTCAGAAATAGGCTGTGCACCATATCGATCAAGGACGGCTTGCCGGATGCGCTGAGGGTCAAAACTCCAATCGCCACTTGCCATAAACAGCATAGCCTCGCATAGGGCATCTATATCAGCGGAAGGGATCAACATCCCATTGCTTTCGTTGATGATTTCTTCTGGTCCGCCACATATACTTGCAATGACAGGCCTTCCACAAGAGAGTGCTTCAATCAATACGACCCCAAAAGTCTCGACTAGACTGGGCAATACAAACACATGGCATTGTTGCATTTTTTCCATGACAGCCTTTCGGTTAAGCCGTCCGGTAAAAACGATCCATTCAGCCAAGCCAAGCTGATTTACTAATGTACGAAGCTCATGGTCAAGGTCTCCTTCCCCTGCAATGACAAGTCTTGCCTTACCGGACTGACCGAATGCACGGGAAAATGCATGTATGAGGTAGACATGCCCTTTTTTGGCTGTCAATTCAGCCACATTTAGAAAAACAAAAGGGCCCCCAGTAGGAGCCTCTACCAGCAACTCTTCTTCAAAGACCGGATCCAGCAGATTAGGAAGGACCTTCGCATCGGAAGCAAGAAGGTGAGCAGATCTAAGCTTCTCACCTAGAGATGCAGAGACAACCATATTGACAGCTGCATGAGCGTATACATCCCGCAGCAGTGGAAAGCATTTCTCAGGAACTAACCCACGAGCATAAAATGTACTGTGTTCGGTAATACAGACTGGAATGCCCTCTTCTATAGAGATCGCATAGGCTGCTGTCCCAGCCAACCAAGCATTATGAGCGTGAAGGATATCGGGTCTTCCCCATATTCCTGCCAAAAGCTTAAAACTTTTCTTGACAGAAGCTTCAAAATAAGCCAATGACTCTTTTGGATCAATATCGCTCCAGCATGGCATCCGCATACGTAAAACAGCCATGCCATGGATGGTCTCAAGTTTCCAATCCATCTGGGCAAACAGACGGGAAAGAATCAATCTTGAAATAGCATAAATACCTTTTCCTCTGACCGGATTGTAATAGGTCTTAAGCCCCAGTAAATGACGTCCTAAACTGATCAGTAACGGCTTGACTGCAATCGATGGACAAACCGAGACAATTGCGATATCTAAGCCCCTCTGCTGTAAGGCAAGTGCCTGATGAAATTGAAAAATTCCTGACAATGGTGCATGTGTGGGAACTAGTTCCTCCGGTGGAATAATCAATACCTTCATGGCAGGCATGCACGGATTTGGAACAGATGTCGCCAGCTCGGCCTGACGTTATTGGGTGAGAAGACCTGCCTCCAAGTACGGCAAAGACATTTCTTCAGCATTAAAGTACAGGCGAAGTTGTTTTTCTATGGCAGCTTCCTTGAAAATTCTTGGAACAACCGCTGCAGGATCCACAAATTGGGAATAATAATCCAGGACCGATTCACGCATCTTTGTCACCTGCTCTACGGAGAACTGTAACGCCTGTCTTACAGCGCTCAGCATGCTTCCCGGATCCGAGAATACAATACAATGCACATTTGGGAGTAGCGCGGGGCGTAGTTGGTTATGATACTGCAACATAGGGATAGTACCAACACCCAAAGCCTCTATGAGGTTATGTGCATGGGGCATACAATATCCTGGCGTAGCAATAAAAAAATCAAAACTGGAGAGTACTTCTATCCACCTTTCAATAGGGATCCAAACCTTTCGGCTATCCAGCAGACAAAGCATAGCTGTCGCCTCCTCCTGACCCAACCAATGGAGCAAGTCTTCGAAACTAGTTGGCTCATATGCAGCAATATCTGAGGTATGGAGCATTTCAAAAATACTACTTCTGTCAATGAGACCGAAAAAATCATGCACCATTCCTTTATCAGAAGGAAGGTTTGGTTCGCCGTACATAAAGATGCGACGCCTATTCCTTTTTTGATCTTTGATGGCCGATTGAGAAAATGTTGGTCCCAAGAGTGGATGTACAAAATAGGGCAGATAAAAGCACCTGGATGGGTGCTTCATCTGCCCAAAGAAATTAAGGTCCACTAAGAATTGAAGGGAGACAGGAAATGTCGGCAACACTTTTGTTTCGGTAGCCAGTCTCATCCAGGGGAAAGATTGACCGATCGAAGCCATAGATTCCCTCCACAGGATTGCGCCGGGTAGAGAAAGAACCCCTCTATCGTATCGTCTAAGCCGAAATAGAAATCCAAGGCTTTGATAAAAAACAATCCTATAACCGGCCAAAGAGAAATAATTCAATAACTGAAAGCCATATCGTCCATGATTGAAAACAGATAGCGTCACAATCAGATACAGATGGGTGGCTTTTTTATCAAATGTTTTCCAGCGCAGCCTCCCTATTCCAATCAAGTTCAGGATAAACCATCTGGAATCATGGGCGATCGTTTGCAAAAAAGTCAGCCAAGCCATAGTGAAGCCAGACATCTCATTGTGTAATCAGTTCAAGAAGCGTCCTTTCAGGCTGTGGATCGTAGGTTGCATTTATATATGCCCTTGCCCGTTGCCCTATCTCTTCCCAGGTATTTCTAGATTGCCAGCAACGCTCCAAAGCATCCGAAAAGCCTTCTTTGCTGATCCGATCGGCCAGAAATCCATTCACCCCGTCGTGAAGGTGTTCCGGCATAGCACCCATCGGCGTTCCAACGACAGGTCGGGCAGCCTGCATAGCCTCAAATAATATAATAGGTCCTGTATCCTGTCTGGACGGAATCAACACGATATGATGACTTGCCAATATAGCATCGATATCTTCAACAAATCCTTTAAGGTGAACTCTTTCCTGAAGGCCATTGGTATTGCAAAAGACTTGTAGTACTTCTACATCAGGCCCTTTTCCATAGATGTCCAATACCCAGGATCGTTCATGCCACTGAGGGCTCGAAAGCACTTCAAGGGCAATATCCTGACCCTTCCATCTTTTTATCAGTGACCCAACCATACACATCCTGACAGGACCAGATGCTATGTCGGGGTAGGGAGCAGATTGCAATTGACGCAGGGGATGATGAACAATCCTGGTATTAGGCAGGTCATAGGAGAGCTGCTCGCCATAAAGTTGCATCTGCATTTTCGAGCTAAACAGATTCCATGAACTTCGCCGGAACACTTCCCTCATATTTACTGCCAAGTCAGGTGGATACACATAACCGGGAGTTACACTGTGGTACATGACCGTGAACGGAACCTTTGTTTGCCTGATAAAGACCATCAAATCACCTGAATCCAAAGCGATTTCATCACCACTGGCGAGGCTAAAAAAAATATGTGTTGGTTGGAATGCGTTGATGTATCCATGGTAGGTGAACTTACTCTCTTGGCGGAGACACAGGTTAAGGAGTTTCTTTTGCAACCTGCGCATGACATGGGGATAGAACCTTCTCCTCAGTTGCAGCTGAGCACCCTTTTCCCGTAACTCTTGTATCCGAGGGTGCAGTTGCGGCCAATCGAAGACGGATACTAAAATGTCGTGGCCTTCTTCTAATGCCCGTCGAGCAGTAGACGACCATAATTCTTCTGAGCCCCCCCAGGGAAAACCACAGCTGGTATAAAAGACAAGCCTCATGTGAATTATATAGACCTGAAGAAAGAGGGGGTGGACGATGGCGAAAAATCGGAGTCTCAGATTCAGGCATATTCATCTCACCTACCACTCATGATGCGAATTTTTTTCCATAAGGGCCGAAGCGGTTTCAGGAATGGGTAGTATTCGAAGAAGGAACCTTCCGTATTAAATGTATTGTGCGGGACGGGCTTTTCCTGCATAATTTGGGCAAATTCCTCCTCTGTGAAACCCAATTTCTTTAGCACATAGTCTTTATCCTGCTTGAGCGTTTCTGTCTGATAAAGTGGCTTTTCCAGTTCCCGAATAGCTTCTTCGCGGGTGATTTGCCCTGAGCAAATGAGAGTGGAAAGATGGGCTTTCCGCTTATCAACCTTGAACTTAGTAGGGAGAATGTATGACTGATAAAATTTTGTAAAAACAGACTCATGATGCTTCCCCCCGTAATCCTGCCAATCAAATTCACGCTTGAGTGTTTCTTTGGCTTCCATCTTGTTATACTGTACCCAATTCAAGAGTTCTACGGTCTGGATCCCCTTATTCTTTATTTTATTTTTGGTTTTCTTATCTATAAAGGGGTAGCTGGAAAGTGATAAGCTTCCATATTTTTTTTGGATGTCCAAGATGTTTATATAATCTGCCTTGTTATGTGTCCAATGCCTTGGCACAATGCCTTCAGTAACTAAGTTCGATCCGCTTAAGATGTGCTTTATACCCAAACGAAATGCACATTGATAAATACTGGCAAAAATCGCATGATCAGTCAGGGCTTCAATGTCGATCACCCCTGCATGGATGTAAGAACGCTGCAAGTCTCGAAATTCTCTCCAGTCAATGACAAAAGTCTCAAGGTCGAAACCTATCTTGTTGACAATATGTTGTATGTTCTGTACGGCCAATTCTGAATTCCAACCGTTGTCGAAATGAATGCAAAGGGGTCTGAGACCAAGTCTGTATGCAAGATATGCGAGGTAGCTGCTGTCAACACCACCGCTTAGACCCAGTATACAGTCGTATCGCTTGCCGGCACCTTCTTTTTTTATCTCCTCAATCTTACCTGATAATAAAACCTTTGCCAATATTGGGTTTGGAATCTGGGGCGCAAGAAATTCATAGTAGTGCTGGCAATAGTTACATATCCCCTGATCATTAAATGTAATCTGATCGTCGCCCACCGTGTCCATGACACACCTTGCACAACGTCTATAGACACTAATAATCATACCACGAGTTTGAATTCATTCGCTGGCTGATGGAATATTTACTGGATGGCTTACAGAGGTGGTATCTGATATCTGCCAATTGGATGGCTGATACATATTCAACTGCTGGTATCTGTCAAAATACGTCGGATGACCATGAATGTCTGTACTGAGGACTTCGAATTGTATGGCTCTCTCTACCTCGTCGTCAATCAGCTCACCGATCCGTTTAATCCACACTGTAATGGAATAGGTTCCGGGAAGGGCCTGTAAAAATGGAATCCTGCATTCCACGACATGCTGCCCTGCGGCAAATTCTGTCTGAAAGCCTTCCCACGGACTCACATAACCGACAAGGGCTACGCCTTGATTATTGTTGATACAAAATCCGATTTCAAGATTTCTTACATACTCCATCAACTCAAAACCTATACGAATCGAAAACGGTTTGCCAATAAAGAGTGTACTACTGATGCCTAGATTTTCATCCATCATCTGGATAGTCCTAAGCTTGGAGAAAATACAAATATGATGTTTCAGATTTCCTAGGTCGACATCGCCTGTAGATGCATTCGATGACCGAATATACCGATCAATACCACTATTGACATCCCCAATAAATTCAATCATTCCCTTTTCCAATATGATTGCCTTGCGGCAGAGCGTACTGATGGCTGCCATATTATGGCTTACGAAAAGGATGGTCCGCCCTTCACCACGACTGACTTCGCTCATCTTGCCCAGACATTTTTGCTGGAATTCAGCATCCCCCACAGCCAATACCTCATCCACAATCAGGATCTCACTCTCCAGGTGTGCAGCTACGGCAAACGCCAGGCGGACGTACATCCCACTACTGTATCTCTTTACAGGAGTATCGATATACTGCTCTACTCCGCTGAATGCGACAATCTGGTCAAATCTGGAGGCGATTTCTTTTTTCCGCATCCCCAGGATGGCCCCATTCAGGAATATATTTTCTCTACCAGTGAGTTCTGGATGGAACCCGGTACCAACCTCAAGTAAAGATGCTATTCGACCTTTAATGCGCACCTCACCTCTGGTTGGTGAAGTTACACGGGAGAGCACTTTCAATAATGTACTCTTACCTGCGCCATTTCTGCCAATAATCCCCACCGTCTCACCTTGCCCGATTGAAAATCCAATATCTTTAAGGCTGTACACTAGATCCCCTACCCCGCTCACAGCACGGTCGTTCGTCTCACCAACTCGAAGGAATGGATCCTCCCGACCCAGCCTTCTTGCCAACCACCGATGAAGATCTCTGCTCAATGTCCCTGTACCGATCTCACCAAGCCGGTACAGCTTTGAGACATCTTCAACTTCGATGGCGTTGATCAAAACCAAAGAGGATTAGACAGAGTCAATGAACGTCTTTTCCACACGATTGAAAACTACAACCCCTACTAAAAGTACAGCTATACTAATCGTCAGCGCATATAAAAGGGAGGAGAAGGTCATATCACCTCGTCCAAGCAGACCAAGGCGTAAACCCTCCATGATCGGTGTGAGCGGGTTAGCTGCAATGATTGCTGCAGCAGCCTTTGGAGCTGAACTCAGAGGGTAAATCACCGGAGTAGCATACATGAAGAGCTGTACGCCAAAGGTGACAAGGAAGGCGAGATCGCGATATTTGGTGGTCATGGCACTGATGAGCATGCCACTCCCAAGCCCCAGTATCGCCATTAATAAAACCATCAGAGGGAATAGCAGGAGGTAGGCATTTATCTGTAGGCTATACCCCTTAAAGAAGCTGTAATAGGCGATGAGTAATGTGAGTAGTAGCATCTGAACGCCAAAACGGACAAGGTTACTCACCACAATGCTAAGCGGCATGATGATTCGGGGGAAATAGACTTTTCCAAAAATGGCAGCATTGTCTTTGAATACAGTAGACGTCTTTGTAAGGCATTCCGCAAAATAATTCCATGCCACGATACCCGTCATATAAAACAACGGCTGGGGTAGGCCATCTGTACTCAACCCTGCCAGCCTACCGAATATAAATACATACATCACAGTGGTCAGCAGCGGCTGTAGAAAAAACCATAGAGGTCCCAATACTGTCTGCTTGTAAAAAGATACAAAGTCGCGGCGGACAAGCAGTATGAGCAAGTCCCGATAATGCCATGCATCCTTGAGATGCAGGTTGAAAAGTGGCTGCTGTGGGCGGATGCGCAAGTCCCAGGATTCTTTCGCGGATACTGCTTGCTGACTTTGAGCCATAGGTGGTTCAGTCAAATGGGTGAGGAGATGCGGGTATAGCGGCCCATGGGTGATAATCTCCGCTGAGTCCGACGGGCGGATTTCTTCGTATTTGATGCACTACCTCGATGGCTGTACGTGCTTCATCAAGCGGGAATCCTCTGCCATCAAAAATCTGCTGGTAGCTTTGAGTATGAAGTTCGGTGAACCCATCACTAAACTCCATAGAATCTCCGTTGATGGTGAGCGCCCGGTAAGTCCGCTTACCCTCACGCAACAGATCGGGCGGCAGGATTTGAGCATTGATGCTCAAAAACCACCGAACCCTGGCTTTTTCCAGTTCCATATAGCCAGCAGCCCTGTCATGTGAATGGACGTGCACGATGTTGCTTTGGACTTTACCAAAAATCCATGACAGCATATCAAAGAAGTGCACACCGATATTCGTAGCTATGCCACCAGACTTGGACAGATCACCCTTCCAACTGCTGTAGTACCAGTTTCCGCGGGATGTGATGTAGGTGAGGTCAATGTCATATTTGCCCTCTGCGACAGAATCCTGGACCATCTTCCGCAACTCCACAATAGACGGATGAAGCCTCAACTGCAGGATGTTATATACATCTCGGCCCGTCTTCGATTGAATTTCTGCTAAAGAGTCAATATTCCATGGATTCAGTACCAATGGCTTTTCACAGATGACATGCGCATCGTTCCGAAGCCCAAACCGGATATGGGCATCATGAAGATAGTTTGGTGAACATATGGAGACATATTCAACCGGTTCTTGACGTATTCTGAGCTTTTCAAAGTGCCTATCAAATCGCTCAAACTCGGTGAAAAAATCAGCATTGGGAAAATAAGCATCCAAAACACCCACACTGTCGAACCGATCCAGTGCGCACACGATCCGGTTGCCTGTATCCCGGATGGCACGCATATGCCGGGGGGCAATAAAACCTGCTGCGCCAATGAGCGCAAATCTTTTCATTTAACTTATGTAGCGGTGCACGTGATTCAGTAAAATACTCACAGACTATCCGTTACGGAAGATCCTTTGTAAGAAACCCGCAGGCTTCTTCGACTTCTTTCGCTTGTCTTTATCAAAGTAATCTTTTCCGTAGCCATAACCATAGTTGCCATACCCATAGCCACCATAACCATAGTAGGAGCCATAGCTGCCTGCCTGGGCTTGAATGTCATTCAATAGGATCGAAAGGCGAGGCAATCGCTTGGAGCTGTAAATCTCATCCATCAACTGCAGCTGTTTACGATATGTATAGTTATGCCGGACCACATACAAACTCACGTCTGCATGTTTCCCGATGACCATTGCATCACTCACCAGTCCTACAGGGGCCGTATCAATAACCACTGCCTCATAGTGATCTTTGATTTTTTGGAGAAAAGCATTCAGCCGGTCATCCAACAGCAGTTCGGATGGGTTGGGCGGGATTGGACCGCAAGGAATCACATCCAGATTTTCAATCCCGGGCACAGGCACTATCAGATCTTCGAATGGAATGCTGCCAATGATATAGTTGGTGACTCCCTTCTGCTTGGTCATCCCGAGACCACTAAGAATCTTAGGCTTTCGAATATCAAATTCCAAGATCGCAGTTTTCTTTCCAGACAACGCAATGACGGCACCTACGTTCGTGGCAATAAAGGATTTACCTTCTCCGCTGGTTGATGAGGTTACCAGCACGACAATCTTATCTTTCTCTGGGATGATGTACTGAAGGTTGGTACGGATGATTTTAAACTGTTCAGAAATGAATTTGCGACTCGAGGCCCTGACGACCAGGGCCTCCCCGATCGCGGAATGACCTATCTCTCCAATGATCGGAGCCTGGGTGCTACTGACCACATCCTGACGGCTACGTACCTTATCATTGAGGTATTCCATCAAAAAGGCTACAAATGCAGGAATACCAAGTCCGATGAGCACAGCAAGCATGTAAGTACCCTGCCGGTTAGGCCGGATCGGCAACTGGGATGAGCTTGCAGGCTCCAACACGACCACGTTGGAGACGGTGGCTGCAGAACTGATGGCTGTCTCAAGCTTTTTCTCCAAAAGAATCTGATAAAGTCCTTCCAATATCTTCTGCCTCCGTGTGATCTCAATTAGCTCCCTTTGCTGCTCCGGCATTCGAGACATAATCCTATTGGCTGAATTATTCCTTTCCTTAAGACTTTCTACACCGATCCCGTAGCCTTGTTTGACATTTTGCAGATTTTGAAGGATGTCTTGCCGTAGCTTCTCAATCGCCGTTTCCAGAGAAATCATCATAGGATTCGACCTCGGCGTTGTCGGCAACATTGTGGCACGCTGCACCTGTAGCTTGTTGAATTCCATGATCTGACTCGCCAGAGTGGGCTCCTCCACCGACAACATGCTTCCTACCTGACGATATGGGTTCTTCGTATCACTGATATAGCTAATCAGATTATCTACAAGCTGCAGCTGAATGGACCGGGCTGTAATCTCTTCCTCCAGGTCTTTGAGGGCACTGATCATCGTCTGAGACTGCGACTCGGGGTCTAGCAACAGGTTCCTTTGCCTAAAATTCTTGAGATCCTTCTCGACAAAACTCAGCTCTTTGGTGGCAGCATTTAGTTGCTCATCAATGAAATCAAGCGCATATGTATTTGATTTCTTCTTCTCATCAAAGCCCGACTTTTGATACTCTGCCATCCATTGATTTAAGATATCCACACCCAGCCCGGGCGCCTCTATTTCAAGTATGAGCCGCATGATGTTTGTAGACTCGCCGGAAGGCAAGGCATTTAGGTATGAAAGCATCTCCTGGCCGCGCTCAGGAATACTCGCATAGGTGACAAGAAACTCGTTGGTGACATAGTTTTTAAGGGATATGGGCTTTCGCAAAATCAAAAACTTACCCCTCTCTGTGGTAAATGGCTCATTGAATTTCTGGATCTTCCCCTTCTCACCGAACTGAAAGCGCTCTTCGTCAAGGACATTGATATTTAAATCGAACTTTTTCAGCGTGTCGGGTAATTCCAAGATCTGCATTCTGAAGGGAGACTCAGAAGGGTTTATCATGCTGGTGAGAATGCTCCCTTTATTGAAATACAGGAGTTGCAGTCCCAGCGACTTCACTACCCGCATCGCAATATGACTAGTCTTGATCACCTGAATCTCATCATTAATATTCTTTTCTGATGTATTGAAGAGCATTTCTTCAATCTTGTCAGATTTCATCCTTCCTTCATCAGGCTCACGAACCATCATCGTGCTGTTCACTGCATAAATCTTGTGCTCATACCGTAACTTGACATAGGAAAATACCAGACTTAGTATCAACGACAAAATAATCCAGGGGGCATAGGGAACGTAGCGAAAAAAAACCTCCCGCGGGGATACCCCTTGAGTGGAGACATGCTGCTCGAAGGCGGTTGCTTTTCCCAAACTCATATTCTTGAATTAATCAAAAAGTTCAAAAGGATGGTGAGTATAGACGCGAAAGACAAAATGATATTCACACCCTGCTGGCGCTGGTTTTGGAATGGTGCCATCTGCAGGCGATTGGCTTGCACCACAAGGAGATCGTTTTGCTGAAGGATGAAATTGGGGGAACGGAAGATATCCTGGTTTGTCAGATCCAAGTTCACATAGGACCTCTTCCCCTCCTTTTCTCGAATGAGGACGACATCCTGCTTGCGACCTGTTGGCAATATGTCTCCGGCCAAGGCAATGGCATCGAAAACCGTAACCCTATTGTTCTGGGTTTGGAAGACACCTGGAGCATTCACTTGTCCTAAAACTGTGATTCGTATGCTCACGTTTTGAACAACGCAATATGGGTTGGAGAGAACACCCAAGGCAGTGATCTTTTCGGTCAAATGGCGCTCTAGCTCAGATCTTATCATGCCTTCTGTATGAACCAGCCCAAGCCCATGAATCCGGATGTTACCTTGCTGATCGACCCGGTACCCTTGATATCCAGCCACACCACCAGCATTGGAAGAGGCAGGAGAACGGGCATTATCCTGGGAGGAAGAGATGACAGACGATTTGCTGGTACCCGCCATCACCTGATTGTAAATGGAAGTTGCATCGGGGTTGTCGCTGAAAAAAGTGATATTCAGCAGATCCCCTTGTTGGATGGGCTGTTCAGCCCTAGGGAAAGTGTCTATAGCAGACAAATTCATGCCATTCGCAAAATAACCTATGGGCTTTTCAATCTCACAGGAAGCCATCAATACCGCTAAGAGGAAAAAGGAACTCACTCCTGCCAGAGTGCTATGGCGGATGAACCAGAGAAGGGACTTGGGAGTTCGAGGCATTTCAGGAGTTTGTACGGGTTAAAGGTGAAACCTTACTTTTATCGACTTTGGCAACCAACTTGTACCCAAGACTTTCAATCACTACTTCAACGGTATGCGGCAACACTCGTTGAACGGTAGCTGTTTTATCCATCAAAATACCGGAGCGTATCAGCACTTTATCGTCTGGCTTTAGCTCAATGGGGTGCACCTCCACATCGCTGTACTCGTCTAAAAACCTTCGAATATCTTCAATCTCGCTATCCTTGACCTGAGCTGGTTTACCCAGCCAGTAGACATAGTTCAGTACACCATCGACTACCCGGACCTTCATCTGATCCTCCGGTAAAACCCGCACAAAAACATACGACTTGAACAATGGCTCATCGACCCATTTCATCCGGTCGCTCCACTTCTTTCTGACACGATTCAAAGGACAGTAGGACTCAATACCCCGCTCCTGCAGCAAAGCACCCACTTTCTTCTCCCTCCTGGGCTTGGTATAAATGGCGTACCAGGCCTTTGTCTTCTGCTTCATGGTCATATTCACATGGCTTCGCCACGTCAGTCACACGCTGGCATCAACAGGTGTACCGAGCATAGGTTATCCAGATCCGAGGCTTCACGTCTCATGACATGTCATGCCCATAGGGCGTATGGTGGCCATTTACATTGGAAACCAGGCTCTTGAGATGAAAACATGCAATCGAAACTGTGATAAATTCCTGTCTTACAGTAAGGCTCCAAATATATGCCTTTTCGCATTATTGGCCTCCACAAGCAAAGAGAAAACAAGGGCATTGCCAGGCTTGAGAATCATGGGATGCCTGAGAAGTGGCACTGATATTGCCCACCAATACAATGAATGGGGGATGGCTAATATCGGCTAGGGCAAAACAAGGTTGACATTGCCCGCTGAGAGAAGGTAAGAGCAGCCCTCCGGTACGCACCAGGCCTTGCCATCGGCATCAAAATGTAGCCTTTCTCCTGTCTGGCTGACCCAGCCGATTTGCCGGGCCGGATTACCTACCATCAAAGCATGGTCGGGCACATTCCGGATGATGACGGATCCGGCCCCAATTAAGGCGTAACGACCTATCTCTACACCGCAAACAATTGTGGCATTGGCCCCAATGGTAGCGCCTTTACGCAAAAAAGTTGGCCGGAACTCATGTTTGCGTTCGACAAAACTCCGGGGGTTCATGACATTGGTGAATACCATGGAAGGACCTAAGAACACATCGTCTTCGACAACGACACCGTTGTATACAGATACGTTGTTCTGAATCTTCACCCCATTGCCTATCCGTACCCGGTTGTCAATGAAGCAGTTCTGCCCGATGTTGCAGCCCTCCCCAATCACTGCGGTGGGCATCACATGAGAGAAATGCCAGATCCGGGTTCCCATTCCAATACGGGCCCCCTCATCCACGATGGCGCTGGGGTGAATGTTGCCAAGGTTACTCATCAGAAAAGGGCTTAGGATCCGAATACCAGCTGGAGCAAATTACACAATAGACCCGACAAGCAGACACCGTTGCACAGCTATACAAGCAGTCCGCAGCGGATTGTATTCAAACACTTCGATTCTCCCAAGAAATGGGGGGAAGCAAGTAGCCGGGGCGCTTCTCAAATCCGTATAAGGCCGTGATCCCTACCAGATTCCTAACCTCCAATGGCAGTTTGACCTGACCATTCAGGATCCAACGGACATTGTGGATGCAGACCGTCAGGTTGATGATATAGGAGGCCTCGCGCAACAAATTGGCATCAAGGGTGGCGCGGGACGCATAAACACCTGGGGACCATGGGATAATTTCTTGATAGGCATCATCATGAAACACTGAAAATAAGGTTAACTCACTCTTTTTCTCCATCACCTCAAAGCCCACCCGCAAGCCTGTGATCGGTTTGAGGATGCGGTATGAAAAGACCAATTCGATCGGCCGATGGGTTACATACATATCCCCATCTGACTCTTCCTGCTGCATGTCAAAGCCCAGGAGTTCGAAATATTCATCCTGGGGGAGGCGGCGAAGTATATCCTGCAGGTCTGTAGTGTCTGCCAGATGCTGCATATTGTTGATATAGTGGTTCAGGCCAGACTTCACTTCGCCATGGAAGTCAACTTGCCCGTCTTTCATCACCAACACTTTATTGCACAAGGATCCGATAGATGTCATATTATGGGATACAAAAAGTACCGTCTTACCCCCATTTCGACTCACTTCACCCATTTTCCCAAGGGATTTCTTCTGAAACTCTACATCACCTACCGCCAGCACTTCATCGACAATCAGGATTTCACTTTCCAGGTGGGCGGCTACGCCAAAGGCCAGGCGCACATACATGCCACTGCTGTACCGCTTGACAGGGGTGTCTATATATCGCTCCACACCGGCAAAATCCACGATCTCGTCAAACTTACAGTCGATCTCCTGTTTCTTCATGCCCAGGATCGCACCGTTTAGATATACATTCTCCTTACCCGTCAACTCAGGATGGAAGCCAGTGCCTACTTCCAAAAGGCTTGCAACGCGTCCTCGGATGCGGATCCTGCCAATTGAAGGCGCCGTAGTGCGACTCATCACTTTTAACAGGGTACTCTTACCAGCGCCGTTACGTCCGATGATTCCCAATACCTCGCCTTGCGGCACTTCAAAATTGATATCCTTCAATGCCCATACATAGTCGCTCGTACCCTTGCTCGATCGGTCGTTGACATCTCCTATTTTCAGATAGGGATCTTCCTTCCCCAGCACCCTGTGCCACCATCGGTTCAGGTCGTGGCGCAGAGTGCCCGTTCCTACCAGTCCCAGGCGGTATTGCTTGCTCAAATGTTCTACTTGGATGACTGCTCCCATCTTGCTAAACGGTATCCATGAAGTTTTTTTCGACCTTGTTGAAGACCAGCACGCCCACCCACAGGATAACCATCATAAAAGTGAAGCTATACATGAGCCCGGAGATGCTCAACTGACCGGCACCCAGATATACTTTTCGGAATGCTTCCACCAGCCAGGAAAGCGGGTTGGCCTCAATAAGCCAACTGAATCTGGCATCCATCGTGGAGATGGGATAGATGACGGGGGTGGCATACATCAGCAGCTGGACGCCAAAAGAGATCAGGAAGGTGAGGTCTCTGTACTTGGTGGTGAGAGCAGATAAAATCAGCCCCATACCCAGACCCATGCCTGCCATCATCAGCAATACGATTGGCGTGACGATCAGCACCCCCAGCGGATCGAGCTGCACCTGACTGCCCTCCAAAATGAAGTAGCTGAGAAAGGCGATGAACAGCAGATATTGGATGGCGAACTTCAACAACCCGGATATGACCTTGGAGAGGGGCATAATCAGCCGGGGGAAATACACTTTACCGAAGATGCCCGCATTGCTGGTAAATGTGCTGCTGGTCGCCGAAAGGGTCTCTGAGAAATAATTCCAGATGGTGATACCCGACATGTAAAAAAGGGTCTGCGGGAGTCCGTCGGTTGATATCTTGGCAATGTTTCCGAAAACAATGGTGAAGGTCAATGTCGTCAGCAAAGGCTGGATAAAGAACCATAAAGGGCCAAGGACGGTCTGCTTATAGACGGAGACGATGTCTCGCCGGACAAACATCATCAACAGATAGCCATAGTTCCATACCTCCCGGATATTCAGGGTAAAACGCCGATTTCTTGGCTCTATTTCCAGGTCCCATACATCGAGCTGAGCACGCTGGCCGGAATCTGTCTGCATTGTATTGATTCAATTTCTGGGCTACCCATTCCGGAAAACCGGAAACCTGGCCTTGTTAGGGAAAATGGGATGTAAGGCTTGCTATTATCCAAACACCCAGTTCGCTATGCTCAGATAGTGCCTGGGCTTGCCCTCACAAAATAGTGCTCAAAAATGTGCCATCAAAGTACCCCATAGGTAAACTTTTGGCAGGGGATGCTGTATCTTACCACTCCAGACCATCGATCCATGGATAAACGGTTCCTATCCTTAGACGTCTTCAGGGGTGCGACAGTTGCCTTGATGATCCTGGTCAACAACCCAGGAAGCTGGTCGCACCTGTATAGTCCCCTGGCCCATGCCCCTTGGCATGGGGCAACACCTACAGACCTGGTCTTTCCGTTCTTCTTATTTGCCGTAGGCAATGCCATGGCCTTTGTGCTGCCCCGCTATGACCGAACTTCCAGCTCCGCCTTCTGGTCGAAGGTCGGCTGGCGCAGCTTTCTGATTTTTCTGATCGGGCTGACGCTGAATGCATTTCCTTTTGTCCGGTATGATGCAGAGGGGCAGCTGGTAGCCAAGTCCTTTGCTACGCTTCGTACTCTGGGGGTCCTGCAACGCATCGCCCTCTGCTACATCATAGCTGCTGCCTTCATCCGACTGCTGGGTGATAAAGGGTCGGCCTATGCCGCAGCCCTCATACTGCTCATATACTGGGCACTCTGCCAGTCCCTCGGAGCGCCGGGAGACCCCTATAGTCTCGAAGGCTGGTTCGGTACTGGCATCGACAAAGCCTTGCTGGGAGAAAAACACCTGTATCGGGGCGAGGGTGTCCCCTTCGACCCCGAAGGCCTAGTGAGCACCCTACCCGCCGTCGTACAGGTCGTCATCGGGTACCTTGCCGGCCAATACATCCTCCAAAAAGGGCTGCAGTGGGAGATGTTGGCAACCCTTATGGCCATGGCGTTGCTGCTGATCCTTGCCGGCCTTTGCTGGAATATGAGTTTCCCGATCAATAAAAAAATATGGACAAGCTCCTATGTATTATACACCAGTGGCCTGGCGCTGGCAACCCTCGGCATGGCCATCTGGCATATAGAGTTCCGACATAAGGGCGGCCGCTGGTGTCAGTTCTTCCTGCCTTTCGGAAGAAACCCCCTACTCATCTTTGTTCTGAGCGGAGTGGTCGCCAAAACTTATGGACTCTTTCGCATCTCCGACGTAGACAGCCAGGGGGCGCCACTTTTCCGAAGCCTCGGCGCCTGGATGTATGAACACTTCTTCTCGCCTGCCTTTGGAGTCCTGAACGGTTCGCTGATGTATGCCATCGCCCATATCCTCCTTTTTTGGGCCATCAGTTACTGGCTAGACCTTAAGAAGATCTACCTCCGCGTATAACTTTACGTACTGCATCATTCCAAGGAACCCAACCCATTTGTCATGCGATTCCAGGTTTCACACCACCCCGAAGAAGGATGGCACAGGATACGCCTCCACGATAGCCATACCGGTTGCAGCGCAGACATCATCCCGGAGGCAGGCGCCATCCTGAACGCCTTTTCCATCCCCACTACCCAGGGTATCTGCAATGTCATGGATGGGTTTTCCAGCTTTGCCGACTGGAAGAATCGCATCGAGAAAGGCTTCCACAGCGCCAAGCTCTCCCCCTTTGTCTGTCGGCTCAAAGGATCCTCTTTTGAATGGCATGGACGTACCCTGTCTATTCAGAAGTTCCTGCTCAATGGCACGGCCATTCATGGTATCCTTTATGATGCCCCCTTCCAAGTCATCGAAGAAGGCATTCATGAAGACTTCGCCGAGGTCGAGCTCAAATACGCCTACAGAGGCGATGTAGCTGGGTTTCCATTTCCTTATGACTGCTTGATTCGCTACCGGCTGGAAGACCAACAGACCCTGCTGGTGTCGACCGTGGTGCACAACCGAGGGCAAGAGTCCATGCCCATGGCCGATGGATGGCATCCTTATTTTAGCTTCGGCGGAGGCATCAACGGCCTCATGCTCCAGTTTCATGCCTCGCAGATGCTGGAATACGATGCAGACATCCTCCCCACGGGGCGGCTCCTATCCCAGCAGGAATGGAAGTCGCCCCAGACCATCGGCGACCGTTTTCTAGACAATGGCTTCGTCTTAGACAAAGGCAACCCATCACCCGCCTGCATCCTGTCTGACCCCGCATCGGGCCTGAGACTCTCTTTTTTACCCGAAGACGCCTACCCCTATCTGCAGATCTACACCCCTCCGCACCGGCAGAGTATTGCCATTGAGCTGCTCAGTGCCGCCCCCGATGCGTTCAACAACGGGATGGGCCTGTATACCCTGGCCCCACAGGAGGCTAAAACCTTCTCGCTGCGTTACCGTCTCGAACAGCTGGGTTGACGCTGGCCGCTCCGCCCGGTAGCCCTACCCGACGAGTTGCAGTGCCAAGACGAAGCATTGCTTAGAGAAAAGGAATGAAGGCCTCCAGCGTACCAGCCGGAAGAACTGTAAGGCAGAAGCCCGGTACGCCCGCTCCCTGAAATAACACTTGATGATGTTGGCATGCAGCTGGGTCCGCTTGTCGATGAACACTTCATTTCCCTGGATTCCGGCATAGAAAGGATCTTTAGCCATATCTGAGAACTCCTCCAGCTGCTTTGAATAAAACCGCAGTTCCTCCAAGTTATTACTGGCTTCGCTGATGTTGCCGCCATGTATGTGCAGGCAAACAGTGGCTTTGTCGATCCATTGCGGCGTCACCCACGCCGCACACCTTGCACAGAAGTCATAGCACTCGGCATAGTTGTACGTAGACTGAAAAAAGACCTTGCCCCGCAGTGAGGCCGGTATGCAGATGGTCTGGACCGGCGGCGAGTACGGCAGAAATACAGACAACATGCGCCCTACATCGGCTGCTGCATAAGACTTCCCCCGGTCAGGCGGCTCAAAGACCTGCTCATCGCTGCCTTTGACGAGCATGAATTTTGTGTACAATAGATGGTTGGCCAGTCCTGAGGCGATGGCATCTGCAAAGGTCTGCAGATGATCTTCCCTATAGGCATCGTCGCTGTCCAGAAAGCAGAGGTACTTGCCGGCCGTCTGCGCCAGTCCGAGGTTCCGGGCTGCTGAGACCCGCTGGTTGGATTGTTGGATATATCGAATCCTGCCATCCTGCTGACAATAGGGCTCCAGGACCTCCCTTGTCTCATCGGTGGAGCCGTCATCGACGACCCATAGCTCCCAGTCCCCATAGGTCTGGGAGCGCACACTGTCGATGGCGCGCGGCAGGAAATGCCCTCGATTGTAGGTGGGGATGATGACGGAAAAGAAAGGAGGCTCCATACATAAAGGTAGCTCTTTGCCTTCTCCGGCCTTCGGCTGCTACCTCATCCCACTTCCACGATCTCCTGCCAACGGGTGGTGTAACGCTGGCTACGCTTCTCTTGCCGCATCTTCCAATTCCGCGTCAGGCCGGAGGCCAGGTATTTGACCATGTCGTCGCGCATGCTCACATTGAGGTTGTCGATCGCCTGCATAAGCATCCGATGGCGGAGGTCCGGGGCTTGGGAGGCAAAGAGGTTGCCCTGAACGGGATCATCCGGCACCAGGCCACCGAGGATGACGCCCGCCTTCAGGTAGCGACGGCCCAGATGAAAGAGCTGGTCCACTAGGGGAAGGGCGTGGCGCATGAGCTCGTGGGTGACGGAGGTCGGTATGGGCAAGACGGCACAGCGATGGTCGCTGCGCGGATCGTAGTCATACTGCCCGGGACCATCCCCGCTCGTAACGGCGAACACGCCGATCGAGCTGGCCGCCGAGCCCTGGCGCCTGAGTTTCTCCGCTGCACGGGCGACATAGGTAGCGACCGCCTCCCGAAGGGGTTCCAGGTCAAAGACCGGCCGGCCAAACATCCGCGTCGTGGCAATCGTCTTCTTGATGTCGAGGGGATCTTTCATGGTGATGGAGGCCTCGCCCCGCAACTCCCGGATCAGTCGGACTCCGACGACACCCCCCAGGTGCCGGCGGGCCCATTCCTCCGGCATCTGCCGTAACTGCCAGGCTGTCTCAATGCCATACTGCTCCCGCAGGCGGGCGGCATAGCGGCGCCCAATCCCCCAGATGTCGGCTACGGCCGTGCGTGACAGGGCCTCTTGCAAAGCCTCTTCCGTGTTGAGGACGACGATGCAGTCCGTCTTCCGTTTGTCTTTTTTCGCCAGACGGTTGGCCAGCTTGCTCAGGAGCTTTGTGGGAGCGACGCCCACCGATACCCGGATGCCCGTCCATCCCTCCACGGTATGGCGGAGGTGCAGCGAAAAATCCCGCAGCGCATGGGCAGGCAGGTGGGAGAGATCTAGGAAGGCCTCGTCGACCGAATACACTTCCACACGCCCTGACCGGCCATCGGCATCATCCATCACATGCCGGAGCGTATCCATCACCCGCATGCTCATGTCTCCATACAAATGGTAGTTAGACGAGAAGACCGCCACCCGGTGGCGCTCCATCACGTCCCGACACTGATAATAAGGTACGGCCATATCCACCCCGAGCGCCTTGGCCTCGTCCGTCCGGGAGATGATACAGCCATCGTTGTTGCTGAGCACCACCACCGGCCGTTCCCGCAAGTCTGGCCGGAAAAGCCGCTCACAGGAACAATAAAAGCTGTTGCAGTCGACAATCCCCTTCATCCCATCGCCCATTGACGGCCCAACCCTAGAGGGCATGTATCGCATAGGTGACCACCCCCCAGACCGAGAAGTCTGCCTCCGGATCAATATCGATCGCGGCCAGGCGGGCCGTCTCCGGCACCAGCCGTACCCGGTTGAACCGCTGCTCGAGCCGGCGTATCAGCATCTCTCCGTTAAGGGTGGCGATGACGACGCGGCCACTAACCGGTTTCAGGCTCCGATCCACCACCACTACGTCGCCATCGAAGATGCCGGCCCCAACCATCGCATCTCCCCGCACCCGCATGAAAAAGGTAGCTGGCTTGTTGCGTACCAACTGCTCATTCAGGTCGATGCCCCGTTCTGCATAGTCATCTGTCGCGGCTGTGAAACCGGTCGCCTCTGCCGTTCTGGCCTCCTGCTGCGTATACTGCCGGGTGCCGCGGTAGGCGGCCGGCTGAATTCCTTCACTGTCCATGGGCGGGGGTTTAGATTGCTAAAATATTTAGTATTTTGGATTCCAGCAAACCCTGCTCAAATTTTTTCGTCGACGGGCGCCCTGCCGCGAGGGTGCATTGACAACCACTGACCGTCTCTTACCCGTCCCCGGCGGTCGAAAAAGCCTATGGGATGGAGGAAAATCTAAGGGCAGCCCGAGGATGCACACGAGGGGCAGCCTCCTCCTCGCATGACATTTACCAAAAACTTACCCATGCCGCACAGCGAACCCAACGCCGCCACCATGATGGAAAGACTCCATATGGAGAACGACTTCATGAAGATGAAACTGATGCTGGAACACGGAGCCCGGTTCCAGAGAGGAGCCAGGGATAAAGGGCTAGACCCTGCCACAGAATTTGCCTTGCTCAAACAAGTCCTTGCCTTCGAAGAAGAACATCCCCCAGGCAGGCGGAAGACCGTCTTTGAGCAACTGGGGCGGCCGGCCGACATACGACCGGTGCATGAACTGGCCGATGGAGAGGTGGAAGAGGCCCTCTCGGCGTTGCAACAGCGGCTTCAAAGAGGCGGCATCTATCTGTCGGCCTTGAGCAGCGATGTCGCCCCCCGGGAGCTCTACCGCTTCATCATGGAAGAGCTCATGCACGTAGAAATCTGCAGCGCCGAGGGACCGAGCAGGCATCGCTTTATATATGATGAGTTCCACCCGGAGCCCCGCCACCAGAACGCACGCACCGCTGTAGAACTATGCATCCGCCTCATCTTACAGAAGCAGAACCTGCTGTATATGTTCCCTGCCGGTAGGCCGCTGCAGCTCAACCAGCACGAGCGCCTCGGCGAAACGGAATTCCGGCGCAAGGTATTCGACTTCAAGTCGCGGTACGAGGATATTGTCTCCGTCAAAGTCGAAGTGATACGCACCGAACTGCGCGACAGCCACTGCCGCATCACCGGCACCCACGTCACTGGCCTATGCCTGGAAGGCCGATGCGACATGGTGAAAGACGGCTGGGAAGTTGCTTTCCGGCAGGGGCGGCATGGGGAATGGCTGATTGCAAGCGTGCAGATCAAAGGGATTGACCTGTGAGAAAACGGATACCATCGCCCGCAGGCCTGTTGCCAGCCAGCCATCTGGAATTCCAGCCAGTTACCTATATTGAAGGGTATGAGCACATCTATAGACAAAAGACACCTGGCCCTGGATATTCTGAGGGGAATGACCGTTTGCTTCATGATCATTGTGAACAGCCCAGGGCCGGGGGCAACTCCATTCTCGCCGCTGGAACATGCAGCCTGGCATGGGTTCACACCGACAGACCTAGTCTTCCCGACCTTCCTGTTCGTCGTGGGAAATGCCATGGCCTTTACACTCCCCAGGATGCAGGGGCTGGGCAGCGGCGCCTTCCTGTTGAAAGTCATGTCCCGTACCCTCGTCATCTTCCTCCTTGGATACCTGATGTATTGGTTCCCATTTGTCCGCCAGGGGGCCGATGGGGCATGGTCCCCCGCGCCTATCAGCCATACCCGAATCCTGGGTGTACTGCAGCGCATCGCCCTCTGCTATGGCATCGCAGCTCTGCTCATCCGGTACCTGCCCGAATGCCAGCTTCGACGCACCGGCACGCTCCTGCTGTTGGGATACTGGGCAGCGCTGGCCTGGGGGGGAGACTATTCCATGACAGGCAATTTAGGGCACCAGCTGGACAAGACCGTGCTGGGCGAAAACCATCTCTACCATGGCGAAGGCGTTGCCTTCGACCCAGAAGGGTTGTTGAGCACGCTGCCCGCCGTGGTGAACGTACTCATCGGATACCTGGCAGGCATCTTCGTACGCCGACAGAGAGCGTCTTATGAGACCATCGCCCGCCTGGCCCTGGCAGGCGCAACCCTGGTGGCCGTCGCCTATGGCTGGAACAACCTGTTCCCGATCAATAAGAAACTGTGGACTAGCTCGTTTGTGCTCTACACCACGGGGCTTGACTTAATCATCCTGGCAGGACTCATCCAACGAACGGAGGTGTCGGCAGTACCTCGATGGACAAGGTTCTTCACCGTATTCGGTCGGAACCCACTGGCCATCTACCTGCTCTCCGAACTCCTACTCACCAGCCTGTGGACCATCCCTGCCCAGTCTGGCACCAACCTTTGTGAAAGCCTCAACGCCAGCTTCTTCCAACGCATCGCACCCGGCCCCTGGGGATCGTTCCTCTTTGCCCTATCCATGATGCTTTTTTGTTGGACTGTCGGGTGGGTGATGGACCGAAAGAAGATCTATTGGAAGGTATAGGTGGTCAATCGGCCACGGCCGGCAACTCGGCATACTCGAAAGGCTCCGTTGGGTCGGACGCCTCTCGAAAATCTTTTCGGATGGTATAGGCATGCATCTGTTCTGAAGGGTACTGATAAGTGACCATCGTCCGAATGCGCTCCGCGGGCAGGCCATCCTGTATCCATTCCCAGGCTAGGTCGTCGTTCAAGATCAACGGCATCCGCTTCCGGCGGTTATGGACCTGTTGCATGAGGGCATTGGCAGCCGTCGTGACCATCGTGAAAGTATCCATCGCCTCCCCCGTCTCACGGTCGGCCCAGGGCTGCCAGATGCCGGCTATAAAGAAATACTCCCTGTCTGGCAGCACGATGCGATAGGGATAGGCCTTGTCCTTCTTCATCCCCGGAGCCGTATAATGCCGCCACTCATAAAAGCCGGAAGACAGCACCAGACAACGTCGGTGCAATGCCGCCTGCCGGTAGCTCACCTTATCGAGCATCTCCTCTCCAATGGCATTTAGCGTATTGCGCGGCAGATCCTTCCGGCCAGTCTTCGGGTTCAGGCCACCATGGCGGAAATGGTCCAGCTCCGTCCAGGTATGTATAAAAGAAGGAATCAACTCCCAGTGCATCGACGTCAAGACGACATCCTTGCCTCCGTCAATCGGCTTCAGGACGGGCCAACTGCCATAGGCAAAGCCACTCAGCAATGGGCGCTGCAAAGCTTCCGAAAACACACCGATCTCTATCTCCAGCTGCTTCAGGCGGATGTGTTGCGCATAGTGTACATCGATGCCATTGTAAAAACACATACCTACAAATTACACCGAATGCCAGCATCCTTTGCATCAAAAAGCCTGTGAAGAAAAAGGCCTGGAAGGCCCGACAGTATAAAATCCGGAATAATCCTTTATTTCGCCTCATTCCAGGCATGACCGACGAATATTTCATGCGACTCGCCCTGGCAGAGGCCCGTAAAGCCTTTGCCGCAGGGGAAGTGCCCGTCGGGGCCATCATCACCGTGGGAGAACAGGTGCTCTCCCGGGGCCACAACATGGTGGAGAAACTCAACGATGCCACCGCCCACGCCGAGATGATCGCGCTGACATCAGCCTTTGAGCGGCTTGGGTCAAAATACCTCCCAGATGCCACCTTGTATGTGACCGTCGAGCCCTGCCTAATGTGTACCGGCGCCATCTACTGGTCCAAACTGGCACGCGTAGTCTGGGGTACGGATGATGAAAAAAACGGTCACCGGCGCATCACCTGCGACGCCTGGCCCTTTCATCCCAAAACATCCCTCTCCAAAGGTATCCTGGACGAAGAGGCCTCCTCATTGCTGAGAGAATTCTTCCAGTCGAAACGTTGAAAGGCAAGCTGCCCGCCATGCAAGGTTTGAAGAGAAAAGGGAGGGCCGTTCCTTGCTCCATCGATTCGATGTACTTTTGCATTCCATCAAACTTTCATCACCATGCCATTCACACTCACCCCGCTGCCCTATGCCCACGATGCCCTGGAACCGCATATCGACACGCTGACGATGCAGATCCATCACGGGAAGCACCATCAGGCCTACGTCGACAACCTAAATAAAGCCATCACCGGGACTACCCACGAAGGTAAGTCCATCGAAGAACTGGTGGCGGCCGCCGGCGCCATCTCTCCGGCCGTCCGGAACAATGGCGGCGGACATTGGAACCATACCTTCTTCTGGGAAAGCCTCTCCCCTCAGGGTGGCGGGCAGCCCGGCGGCGCACTAGCACAAGCCATCGATGCGGCCTTCGGATCCTTTGACGCCTTCCGCGAGAAGTTTAACCAGGCAGGCATGACTCGCTTCGGCAGCGGCTGGGCATGGCTGATCGTCAAAGATGGGGCGCTGGAAATAACCAGCAGCCCCAACCAGGACAACCCGCTCATGGACATCGCAGACCGCAAAGGACGTCCCATCCTTGGCGTAGATGTCTGGGAACATGCCTATTACTTGAAGTACCAGAACCGCAGGGCCGAATACCTGGGCGCTTTCTGGAACGTCATTGACTGGAATAAAATATCCCAAAGATTTGCAGCCCACTAGAAGGACAAGCAATTGCACTCATACTCCTATCCATTGCCCGGGCCTGCCCCGGGCTTTTTTTGGCTCGGCAAGCGGATGCCCTAGGGTACCGGGTCGTACCCTGACCCACCACAGGGATGGCATCTGGACAACCGGGCAAGGGTCAACCTAAACCCTTTGAACAACCCATGCTTGCGCAAGGCCTGGATGCTATACGCTGAACAGGTAGGGGTATATCGACAGCTGGCCGGTATCCACGGCGAGAGGGCAAGCTGATAGAAACGGATCAGCAGGATGAGGGGTACCGCGAGGACCCGTGCAATCCACCGATACGGCTGTCGTGTAGTGTCAGACAATATGCCCATATCTGTTGGTTAGACGCTCGATCACTTGGCCAACCTGACCGTAGAGGTCGGCATAGTCAGGCAAGACCCGTCCCGTATAGAGCAGGAAGATGTCGAGCCCCCCTCCCTCTGGTTGCCCATTTATCTCCAGCAAACCAGCCTGCCGCCTCCAGGCCTCACGCATCAAGCGCTTGACCCGGTTACGGTCGACGGAGCGGCGGAATGTCCGGGTACTCACACCGAAGCCAGCTTTGACACTTGCGGCCCGGGCAGGGTCCTTGAGGTGATGGACCCGCAGGAATCCCACTTGCAGGCACTCACCGCTGCCAAAGACAGCCGCTATGCGCTTCCGGCTCTTCAACCGCTGGTCAGCTCCCAGTCTCTGAGGAAAGGACGATGGCATGCCGAGAGATTGCTACAACGAAAATAGCTCCAAGTGGGGATCAGGAGCTATCATATCTTACTTAGCGAGGAGCAGTGGCTATTTCTGCCTGAACTCGTCGGAGACGGTCAGCTTATGCCTTCCCTTGCGGCGGCGGCTGGCCAACACCTTGCGGCCATTAGCCGACTGCATACGCTTTCGGAATCCATGGACCGACTTACGGCGGCGGCGATGCGGCTGGAATGTACGTTTCATGCACTTAGCTTTTTCACATTGCGGGAATAGGACCGGGAGAACGATCCGTGGCTACCATTCAGCCCAGGCCACCACACCCGGACTATTGAAAGGAGGGCGAAGGTACGAAAAAGCGGGATTCCTCCTAACATTTCCATCTTATGTGTAGAGTCTGCCGACTGGCAACAAAGAAGGCTGCCCTCGGCAGCCTCCCAACAGCTTCTGTCTGATATCAAAGGGCTTACTTAGGAATAGCTGGCTTGGGTGGTGGCGCAGCCGCTGCCGTTAACTTCTTCTTGACAGCCGGTAGCAGATCGTCGGCATCCGGCTGCACCAGCAGGGCCTCTTTTCGAAACACATAGCCATAACCTGCTGCCTTGGCTATTTCTTGGATCATGGCCGTAGCCTTTTGGGCGACCGGTGTCATGAGCTCCTCCTGGCGTTGCTGCATTTGCTGCTGGTAGCTGGATTCAAAGCCCTGGAGCTCTGTGAGCAACTTTTTCATTTTCTCCCGGTTGGCAGTCCGGATGGCATTTGACCACTTGGCGGAATCAGCCTTGTAGATGCTATCCTGTCGGTTGAGCTCGCGGAGCGTTTCCGCATAGTTGATCTGCAAGGCGCTGTCGAACTGAGCCATTTCAGTCATCGCCTTCTTGTATTCAGGCATCAGCTGTACCACTTCATCGACACTGACATACGCGATTTTCATTTGTGCGTTCACGGCAGTAGCAGCCATCAGGCAGGCTAACAGACCGAGGAAAATAGCTTTTCTCATTTTGTTCTATGCTTTTTGAATCAGAAGAGGGACGGATGGATGACCGTCAAGTGTTTATTTTACGCCCAGGGCCTTCAATACATCATCGCTGCGGTCCAGGCGAGGGTCGGCAAATATAACGGTTATTCCCTCACTTTTGTCCAAAATAAAGTCATACTGCCGGTCCACTGCCAGCTTTTGTATGGCATTGTAGACACGGTCCTGTATCGGCTTGACCAGCTCCTGACGCTTGCGAAACAGATCGCCTTCGAAGCCAAATCGACGCTTCTGCAAGTCGCGCAGCTCCTTCTCCCGGTTGAAGAGCTCGTCTTCCCGTTTTTTACGCAGGGTTGGACTCAGCATGACCTGCTCGGATTCGAAACTCCGGTACATGGCATCCAGCTCCGACTGCTTTAGCTCGATTTCCTTTTGCCACTGTTCGCTGAATTGGTCGAGCTTCTTCTGCGCCTCCTTGTAGTCGGGCATACGCTCGAGGATATATTTGGTGTCGATGACGGCGTAGCGCTGAGCATACCCCATCGTATTCAGCAGCAGGGCTGCCATTGCCATCAGGATGGACCTTGTCATAGCCGTTGATTATTTTGTTGAGGATAGAAGGGCAGATTATTCAGGCTCGAAGCCGAGCATAAAGGTAAATTTACTGGCATCCCTCAGCCGGGTTGACGGCGTGATGGCGTCGAGCCCCAGGCCGTAGTCAAAGCCCAGCAAGCCAAACATGGGCAGGAAGAACCGCACGCCGACACCTACTGCCCTGCGCAACTCGAAGGGATTCCACTGCTTGAAGCTATACCATCCGTTGGCCGCTTCAAAGAAGGCAAGTCCAAAGATGGTGCTGCTGGGATTGGTTACAAACGGGTAGCGAAGCTCCAGCGTATACTTGTTGAAGATCGTGAAAAAGTTGGACGCCCGTTGCAGGTCAGGATTCACGGTAGGGTCTGAGACCTGATAGACGGGATAGCCTCGGTGTGCAATGATGTCGTACCCGAGGACGCCGAAGTTATTCGTCAGGCCTGCATTACCCACCTGGAACCGCTCGAAGGGTGAGATGGGGATGTCTTTGTTGTATCGCCCCATGAAGCCATACTTGGCGGCAAAGCGAAGCACAAACTGCCGGCTCTTATCCTCTCCACGAGCCTTGCCCAGCGGGACAAACCACTCGGCATTGAAACGCCATTTGTGGTATTCTACCAGCTTGTAGATATCTGACTCATTGACGCCGAGGAACGACGACCAGGGGGGAGTGAAGGCAGCACTCAACATGAAGTTAGAGCCACTCCTGGGAAAGATGGGCTGGTCTACCGATGCCCGAGAAAGGGCCACCCGGAAGTTCAGGTTGGAAGAATTACCTGTCGCAAAGGTGGGAAAGATGGCGTAGTTACGGGCCGTGTAGTTAATATAGCTCAGCGTATAGACAAGAGAGAAGAAGTCATCCGGCCACTTGAGTTGCTTACCCAACGCGATGGACGCACCGGACGTATTTAGAAAGGAAGAGTCGGCATAGTTCCGGTCGAAAAAGCCTGTGAAGGGGTTGAGTGCATTGGAGAAGCGGGTGTTGAAGACGCTGATCGTAAAGGAGTTGCGCTTCTTTCCTCCCAGCCATGGTTCGGTAAACGAGAAGTTGAGTGAACGGAAGAAACGGCCGTTGGACTGATAGCGGAGGCTCAGCTTCTGTCCGCCACCTGAAGGCAGCGGATCCCATGCCTCCTTGCGGAGGATATTCTTTACAGAGAAATTGTTGAACGTCACACCCAGGGTGCCCGTGAGGCCGATGTTGCCCCCCCAGCCAGCACTGAGCTCCAGCTGGTCAGATGACTTCTCCTCAAGGCTGAAGTTGATGTCCACGGTGCCGTCTTCCTGGTTGGGCACGGGCTGGATGCCAATCTTCTCCTGGTTGAAATAGCCAAGTTGCGACAGTTCCCGCTGGGTACGGATGATATCGGCCCGACTGAACTTCTCTCCAGGTAGGGTACGTATCTCCCGCCGGATCACATACTCCCTGGTTTTGTCGTTTCCTTCAATGTTGATGTTTTTGATCGTGGCCTGAGGACCTTCCATGATGCGGATCTCATGGTCGATGGTGTCGCTGTAGACAGAGGTCTCGACCGGGTCTACCTGAAAGAAGAGGTAGCCGTTGTCCATATAGAGGGAGCTGATGTCGCCACCTTCCGGAGAAAGTTGCTTGCCGAGCTTCTTGTTCAGGGTCTCCAGATTGTAGATGTCCCCCCGATTGATACCCAGCAGTATGGTCAGGATGGAATCCGCATATTTTGTATTTCCCTTCCAGCTAGTACGGCCAAAATAATAGCGGCGGCCCTCCTCCACCCGGAGTGCCACGTTCATCTGCTTTTTCTTATCGAGGTACTGTGTATCCGATACAATCACGGCGTCTCGGTAGCCCAAAGAGTTGTAGTATTCAAGAATCTTTTCTTTGTCTTCCCGATACTTCTTCTCATTGAACTTGGCAGAGCTAAATCTAAAGCGAGCCCAGGGTTCCAGGTAGCGGAGGGCTTCTGTAGGAACTAGGAATTTCCAACCCTTTAGAAAATCATCCTTCGGCAGGCGTTTGACGGCACCATAGGGGCTTGACACAGAGTCGGGCGTCAGAGTGAACCGCATCCGCTCCTTGGTGCCTTTCATCTTTTTCTTGAGCCGGACCTCATCGACCGAGGCATTGCCAAAAAAATGCAACTCGTTGATCTTCACCTTGCTGCCCTTGTCGACTTCGAATTCCAGTATGAGCCTTCCTTGGGCGCTGGGGTCCGGAATATCATTGATCTTGGTCTTAATACCTTGAAAACCCTTCTCGACATAGTACTTTTCGATGGCCTCCACCGCTGTCATCCGCATATTGTCTGTGATGACGCGGCTTTTGAAGAGCCCCACTTTGTCTTTGAGCTCGTCGGCCTCCCCTTTGCGGATGCCTTTAAAGCGGAAGTCAGAAAGCATAGGACGCTCCACGGCCGCGATCTCAAGCCAGATATTGGATCCTTCCAGCTTGGTAATATAAATGTTGATATTGGTGAACATGTTTTGCGACCAGAGCTTGTTGATCGCTTTGGAGAAGTTGTCGCCACCGGGTATGGTTACCTCATCCCCGACCGAAAGGCCGGACACAGAGATGACAATGGCAGCATCAAACTTCAGATTGCCTGTCACCTGAATGTCGGCGATGACATATTTCCGGGGAATCTTGGCGCCATAGATTGCTAATAGTTCTGGATCGACCGATGCCGGAGGCAAGGTGTCGGTCTGTGCCAACAGGGGAATACCGGAAAAAAGAAATAGACAACAGGACAGACATATCAGGGTCCTCTTCATCCGGCGAATGGTTGGGAAGGCCAAAATACGGGCTTTTTTATGTAACGCTTTGTTTATGAAAATGCCAACACTCGATGCCATCACCATTTGACGCCAGAGTCTTCTCTGACCTGATGGCCTGTTTTGCCAAAACGGCGTTCCCGGCCTTGGTAGTCCAGGATGGCCTCATAAAGATGGTTTTTGCGGAATTCGGGCCAACGAGTGGAAGTGAAATATAGCTCAGCATACGCTAGCTGGTAGAGCAGGAAATTACTGATGCGGTATTCTCCGCTGGTCCGGATCATCAGCTCCGGGTCTGGGAAGGCGCTGGTGGCGAGATAAGACTGGAGGATGTCCTGGCCGATCTCTGCTGGATCGACCTTGCTGGCCTGGACGTCCTCTGCGATGCGCTTGACTGCATGCACCAACTCCCAGCGGGAACTATAGCTGAGGGCCATCACCAGGTTGAGTCCCGAATTTGTTGCCGTCATATCCAGGGCTTCCTGCAGGGCCCGATGCGCATTCTCCGGGAGCATAGACATGTCTCCGATGACATGCAGGCGTATGTTGTTCTTGTTGAGAGTGGGGACTTCTTTTCGGATCGTCTCCACAAGCAATTCCATAAGGCCAGTCACCTCCGGCTCTGGCCTGTCCCAGTTCTCTGTGGAAAAGGCATACAAGGTAAGATATCGTATGCCCAGTTCTGCACAGCCTTCCACAATCTCCCGGACACTCTCCACGCCGTGAAAATGCCCATAGAGCCTATCCTGCCCCTGTTCCTGAGCCCAACGGCCATTCCCATCCATGATGATGGCAATGTGGCGGGGTAACCGATCCATGTCCAGGAGCTCTTTGGGAGACATATATATATATAATAATGAATTTGCAGATATGCAAACCCTTTATTAAGGCGCTGCAGAATGTAGGGTAGCCCTTGGTAGGGTCAATCTGGGCATCGGTAGGAGCTAATGGAAAAGGATAATCCAGCCTGGAGGAACAGATACTGGTCGCGTTGGGCACTAAACCCCCTTTGCCGGCCGAAACCACCGATGGGGACGCCTGTATCATTGGACCGGTCCTGGAGTTGGAAGGCGATACTCGGGCGACCTGTCGGATCGAGGGGGAAAGCCACAGAACCTGCATAGGTGCTGCTGACATCGTCTAGATAGTCCGTCGTGGTGAACCGGTAGACAGCCTCCAACGTAACATTGAGATTACGGGCCAGGTTGTACTTAATTCCCATCCCCACGGGGAAGCAGACGGACATGGTACGGTAGAATTTCCGGTTGGGATAGACCGTCGATCCCTGGCCCTCTGTCCCCAATGGCCTCAGAAAATACTTTGTCCCCCGCAGATAGGCATAGGGATTGAAATTGAAAACGCCTGCACCCAAGGTGACGTAGGGTGTAAAAAAATCGGCATGACTAAAGGGCTGGAAACGGTAAAAATTAAAGTCGCCTTGCAAAGCCAATTCTAAAATATCTGAATTAAAGCTTAGGTTTCGACGGCGGTTAAATTCAACCTTACTGTATTGGTCAGCATATCCCACCTGGGCATAGTTGGCAGAAAACCGGACGGCCACGTAGTTGCTGATCTGTTTGCGAACAAAGATCCCCAGGACAGACTTGGGCCGGTTTATCGAAGAGCGATTATTCAAATCCCCAAAATAATGGGATGCCCCCACCAGAAAGCCTACCTCCCCCTCATGAACATATACTTCTGGCTGGGCAGCTGTCTTGGAATGGAAGGAACTGAGCAGCAGGAACAAAGGAATCGTGTACCGGAATTGCATCAGACTTGGCCCGTTTCGTGCTGAAACTTCTGCAAAAACCCTGCCTAGTTGCGGGTATCGAAGCCCCATGCCAGTTTCTCACGCAAGGTTTGTAAAAAATTCCGCTCATGGAGCCTGACAAGGCCCAAGGTGAAAGACTCGCGTTTGACCGCCAGCTGCACATGCCGAGGCACGAGCTCCTTCCGTGCATCCAACGTGCAGATGCAAGAATCCGTACGGCCTTCGAGTTGAAAAGAAATGACCGAGTCGTCCGGCACGACCAGGGGCCTGACATTTAGGTTGTGGGGGGCCACCGGGGTGATGACAAAGCTCGACGTGTCCGGAAACAACACCGGACCGTTGCAACTCAGCGAATATCCCGTCGAGCCCGTGGGTGTGGACACAATCAGACCATCTGCCCAGTAGCTGTTGAGGATCTCCCCATTCAAATACGTCTGGATGCGAATCATGGGAGATACATCCCGTTTATGGATGGCAAACTCATTCAACGCATAGGGTGTCTCCCCAAAAAGGGGAATGTCGGCATCGAGATGGATCAGGGTACGCCGGTCAATCACAAAACTGCGGTTCGCCAGGGCATTCACAGCCGCCCGTAGGTTGTCCTTGCCAAGGCTTGCCAGGAAACCCAGCCTCCCGTAATTGATGCCCAGCACAGGTATATCCCGCTCGCGGACCAGGGTGACCGTATCCAGCAGTGTTCCATCCCCGCCAAGGCTGACCAGGCAGTCGTAGGTTTCATCCAAGTCCCTAGAGTCGTGGAAGACACCCACCTCCCCGATGTCTTGCTGATGGCCGCTCAAAGGCCGATGGATATCCAAATGGAGGACCGGCTCAATATGATGGGTTCGCAAAGCTTCAAGCAGCACCATCACATCTTCGGGATGGACGCTTTCACCCCCGCGACTGTAGATAGCGACCTTCATGGTACTAAGGTAGGTGAATCAGCCCAAGGGCCTCCCGTCTCAGAGGGAGAACTTATGGAAGAAGAGTCCATGCTCTCCCAGCTGATTAAAGCTATATTCTAGCCGCAACACCCAGTCGTAGATCGTCAAGATGTCCAGGCCAAGGCCGCCGGTATACAGAAAACGGTTGCTCAGCACATTGCCCGGGCGGTTATCCCGGGCGTATATATAACCCGCATCGCTGTAGGCCTTGGCATAAAACCGGAAAGGGATGACCGCATAGGTCCTGGAACGCAATCCCGTCCTTAGATCAAATTTCAGAAGCTCTTTCCTCAAGGTATTTCGTACCATGCCGCCAGCCACGCCGTCGACCACATAGTATTCCATTCCACGAAGAAAGTTGTCACTATACCCCAGCAAAGACTGGTTGATAAAGGACTGATGAAAGGGCAATTTGAGGGTCGCATCCATAAGGGTCGAGAAATAGAAGCGGGCTGGCAGCGTCCAGTATCGGGCACCCCTCAGTCCAAACTGCCAGAGGTCCATAGGTCCCCCGAAGCCACGCTTGAGGAAGCTGGCCTCCAGGGTATACCCCCGGAGCGGATACGGGATATAGTCCACATCCAGGTGTTGAAATAAATAGCTCAACTCTGGATAGGTCACTTGCTTTAGTTGGCCCAGAAAAAAGCCTGGATTCATCGCAAGGATGGTGTCTTCAATCCGATCCATCCGAACGCCCAAGAAGGCTGTATGACGGTCAATGGAACCCTTTCGGTACGAATAGGTTAGCCCTGCATAGCTCTGACGTCGCATGTAGCGCTGTTCGTCCTTGTAAAACTGCTGTCGGTTGGAACGGGTGGAATAGTTGACTTCCCTGAACTGAGCATGGGAGAGTTCAAAACCATAGCCATGACGTAGCGCCCTGTCAGCAAACGGGTTGAAATATTTGACCGTCACCTGTTCGGTGTAGCCTTTCAGCAGCCAGATGTTGAATTTATCGTTGCGGCCCGTGATGTTGTCTACTTTTACTTTGAGTCCGTAGTTGATCCTTTCAAGGCTGGAATTATACTGGTCAAGCCAGACATTCCAATTTCGGTCTATCGGCTTAAAGTAAAAGAAGGGCCACCAGTACCATCGCTCTTTGACGTCGACCGCAATGTCCAGTGAATCACCCTCCCAGTTGCAGGGCGTGACAGAAACATCGACAAACAAAGCCGTATTCATGAGGTTCTGGCGGGAGGTCCTGACCTGAGAGAGGATGTCTGCGACACCATATGCACGTCCTTCCACCAAGGTGATTTCACGGGCAATGATATACGTGCGTGTCCGCTGCTGACCAGTGATCAGGATACGACGCACCGTCGAAGGGCCATAGGCAGACATAGCGGGTGCGGATGGCTCAGCCGTCTGCCAGGGTTGGGCGGTTGTGTACACGGACAGCGCCAGACAGAGGCATGTGAGTATATGTCTCATGGCGTGGCCCCATGGGTTGAACAAATTCAGTGTACGCCGTAAATGGAGTGAGGCCACCTCAGACATTGAGATAGGTCAGCAGGTTTTCCAGATTCAACCTGAGCTCGTCCTGGAACCAGTCTTCCCCCGGATGGTAGAGTACTTCATAGTCATGGCGACGGAAACTGGCGAGGATGGAGGCTACATCACCCCGGTTGAGCCGGAGGTAGACCTGCAACCCAGTGCCCTCCGGATCGGGGAGGGTATTCAGGTGGGTGATGACCGCGTCGTTTGACTCGACAATACGGTTGATGTCAGACAGGGCATAGGCCACGGGTGCCATGCCCAAGACAATCAGTGCGCCCTGGTCGGAAGCGCCGCAGAGTCGGGCCAGGGGCTGGAATAGGGTTTGACGGGTGACCACACCGAGGTATGTCTCCTGGGGATCCAGCACCGGCAGTACGTCTAGGATTGCATCTTGGCAGACCCTGACGGCGGTGAGAAAAGGCTCATCGCCTTGTACAGAAATAGACCTGGCCGGCCCCTCCAGACTGCCCACAAGGGCATCCGATTCCAGATCCAGCAAGGCATCCTCCCAGACCAGGCTTTGTAGTCGCTCCCCGGCTGTGACTGGCAACTGACGGATGCCCAGCTCCGCCATGCGCTGCAGGGCAGTGCCTATGGTATCCGACGCAGACAGCGGCAGGACCTCAGCAGATATCAACTGGCGACAAAGCATCTTTACCCTCCGGAGAGACTTTGGTTCTTAGACTGCAAATATCATTCCACCGCTGCAGGCTGACTGAGCTTGTGGAGGAACTTTTCAAGGATTTGATTGAATTCGGCAGGCAGCTCCATCATAGGGGCATGGCCACACTTATCGATGAAATGTAATTCACTATGGGGGATGAGGCGGCGGAATTCGTTGGCTACAAAGGGTGGCGTCACATGATCATCGTTGCCCCAGATCAGGAGGGTTGGCTTGTCTATCTGCCCAAGCTGATCCCCCAGGTTGTGTCGGATGGCACTCTTGGCCAGGGATAAGACCCGGAGGATCTTTGCACGCTCATTCACGATGCTGAAAACTTCATCTACCAACTCCTTGGTAGCGGTCCGAGGATCGTAAAAGGTCTCCTCTGTCTTTCGCTTGATATAGTCATAGTCGCCCCGCTTGGGATATGAGTCCCCCATGCCACTCTCATAGAGTCCTGAGCTGCCTGTCAGGATCAGCGATTTCACCCGTTCCGGATGCATGAGCAGATACACCAGGGCGACATGGCCACCGAGGGAGTTCCCCAACAGATGTATGTTCCGGTAGTCTTGAGATTCAATAAACCGATGGACGTGTTTTTGCAATCCCCCCACGGTAGAATGCAGCAGGTCCAACTCGAAAAGGGGCAAGAAGGGAACCACGACTTTATATGCCTTGGACCTAAAATATTCGATGACGCCGGTAAAGTTACTCATGGCGCCAAAGAGCCCGTGCAGCAAAAGGAGGGGTTCTCCTTCGCCTATCTCCAGGTACTTAAAACCCCCTTCCTCTCTGATATCATTGGTCATGACAATAGGGTTTGTAGCCGTTTCTGACACTTGCTAATATAGTCGTTTCAGGCTGAACCAACGTCAATGGTCTAGAGAATCCGCTCAAATTGATCCTAGGCCCTGGGGGCTGTGATGTGTTCCGGCCGATCGCGGAAGAAGTCCTGAAAGATACGCAGCATGTCTCCTAGGAATGGGAAGATCTCTTTAAGCCATTCCAATGCCCAGGGTGCCAAAGGAGCAATCCAAGGATAGGTCCATGATGCATCCACCGTGGCTTTGTCGGGGATACCCAATCGTGTTAAATAAAATAAAATAAAACTGTAAGTGATGCCATAAAAGAGCGCATATAGCAACACGCCGCCAGCCTTGTCGAGATCGCCCAGCATCACGGCCTCCGCCGTGGAAGCGATGAACTTACCTGCCAGCTTGACAGCCCACTGGGCCAAAGCGAATACCAGCAGGAATGACAAAAATGGAACCCATCTGAGCGGGATTCCCTCAAAGCCTGCAAACCACTGAGCAACGGTGGCAGAGCAGCGCAGTGCCACCACCATGCCCACAAACAACGATACAAAGGAAAATGCCGACAAGATAAGCCCGCGGGACACACCCTTATAAAAAGAAATAGCCAGAAGGGCCAGCGAGATGAGGTCTAAGATCATGGGTGGGCCTTTGCCAGCAAGGCCTTGACCACTTCTGAGACAGCCTTGCCATCGGCGCGGCCTGCCAGTCGCTTGGTAGCAGCCCCCATGACCCTGCCCATATCGGAGGGAGATGAAGCACCCAATTCCTGAATGACGACCTTTATTTCCGCTTCCAGTTCCTCCGAGGACAATGCCTTCGGCAGGAATCGGTCGATGACGGCCAGCTCCTCGCGCTCTTTGACAGCCAGGTCTTCTCGACCCTGCTTCTCGAAGATCTCCAAGGAGTCACGCCGTTGCTTGACGAGTCGCTGGAGAAGCCGCAGCTCCTCCTCCTCTGAAAGGATATCTGACCCGCCCTCTGAGGTCTTTACCAGCAAGATGGCGGCCTTGATAGCGCGCAATGCACGCAGTCCGGCTTCATCTCGGGCGAGCATGGCCGTCTTGATCTGGTCATTGACCGTTTTTTCTAAAGACATAGTGATAGGTATTTCATCCATGAATAGGGGGTGACAGTTTGCTAGGCAGATCCTTCAAAATGCCATGAGCCCTCATCCCTGCTGTTGTGAAGCTTTAAACTTTTGGTAGAAGCCTTGGGCGAACTGGCGCATCTCGGCCACCAGCTCCTGTTGATGGGTGGCCCGCTCAAAGCTGTCGGCCAGTCCCATGAAATTCTGATAGTAAAAATCAGCCATCTCGTCGACCATCATATCCTTAGTCCAAATATCTATGCGCATGGCCGCCTTTTCCTGCCCATTCCAAAATGCCAGCATCATGGCTTTGGCAGGCTGAGCATCTTCTGCCGTCGAGGAGGTGGCTGCCCATTGGATAGACTCAGGAACTTTCCCCTCATTGAGGCTGACGTCGACCGTGATCCTGGATTGATTCATCAAGATGTAATTGAAGGTAAAGTTATGGAATCACTGCTTGGCCGGCTGCCGCCGCCAGCACTTCGCGTAGCCGACGCACAGAAGACTCCCATGAAAACTGCCTGGCCCGCTCCAACCCCTGTCGGACCATCTTGGTTCGCAGCCCTTCGTCGCGATAGATCCGTAAGAGCCGGTCGCCCATCTCCTCCGGTATCATGGGATCAAAATATAAGCCCGCTTCCCCGGCTACCTCCGGCAGAGAAGAATTATCGGAACAAAGCACCGGCACCCCCGCTTGCATCGCTTCCAGCACTGGAATACCGAAGCCCTCCCAGAGGGATGGATAGACCAGTGCATAGGCTGACCCTACCAGGGCAGGCATCTGTTCATTGGGCACATAGCCAAGTACCCGTACATCATGGCGATATCGGAAATTCGACAACGCCTGCTCAAATGCCTGATTCTTCCATGCCATGCGGCCTGCGAGCAGCAGGAGCATGTTGGACTGTTGCCGCTTCTTGAAGATGGAAAAGGCCCGAAGGAGTCCGATCAGGTTCTTCCTCGGATGCACCGACCCCACATAGAGGAAATACTCCTGTCCATTTGTAAAGGCCTCCCGAAAAGCAGCACGGGCATCCCATGACATGGGCTGAAAAGACGGATCAGCCGCATTGTAGACAACGTCCACCTTGCCCTTAGAGAAAGGATACCGACGGTGGATGTCTTCCTGGGAAAAGGTAGAGACCGTAACCACCCGCTGCGCCTGCTGAACGAATAATGGAGTGTAGGTCTTGTGATATTGTCGGTGCGACCAGGGCATGAACCGATCATCCTGCAGGAAGGAAAGATCGTGGATGGCCACTACCTGAGGGACCGATGTGCGGAGGGAGCACATACCATCGGGCGAAAAAAACACATCGGGCTGCTCCCCCCGAAAAACCATAGGCAGGCTCCAGTCGTACCAAAGCTTCCATAAGAGGGGATGGCGGGCAGGCAGGCCTACCACGCGCTGGCGGACATGCGGAGCCCCACTGAGCAAACCGGCAGGGCGCCGATCGTCCAGAAACAGGAACTCATCTGCCGGACAGGCAGTGGGAAGCCGGGAGCAGAGGCCACGCGTGAACCGCCCGTAACCTTCCTCATAGCCATACCATGCAAAACGGGTGTTGATGGCGATCCGCATATTCAGGGGAGACCAAAACTACGGGAAAGGGCCAAGTCTGCACGCAGGCTTCAGTTTTTGAGGCAGATCGACTAACTTTGTATGCTACACTCAGATATATGGAATACAATACGACCCGCAACAAGCTAGTCATGCGGGAATATGGACGACATATCCAGAAGATGGTCGACCACATCCGCACCATCGAAGACAAGGAACGCCGACAGCGCAATGTAGATGCAGTCATCGAGCTTATGGGCTTCCTCAACCCACAGCTCAAGAATATGGATGACTACCGGCAGAAACTCTGGGACCATATCTTTCTGATCTCCGAGTTCAAACTCGACGTGGAAAGCCCCTACCCCATCCCCACCGCAGAAACCCTCAAGCTCAAGCCTGCCAATCTACACTATCCTAAAAAGTACCCCCGATACTCGCATCTCGGCGTTCACCTGGACAAGGTGATACAAAAGGCCCTGACCGAGGAGAATCCCGAAAAACGCTCCGGCTTTGCCCACTCCATCGCATACTACATGAAGCTTGCTTATAACACGTGGCACCGCGAACTGGTACATGACGATGCCATCCGACAGGAACTCAATGCCATTACCGGCGGTCAGCTCGAGTTCAGCCACACCCCCTACGTAAAAGCTTATCGGGAGCGCGATGACGACCAGCGCTTTCCAAAGCGTGGCAAGCCAGGCGGCTTCCAACCCCGGCCCGGCGTTAAGCCCCTGAATTTTGGTCCAATGGGCAATAAAACCCGCCCCCCGCAGAAGTTTCAGAAGAAGCGCTACAAATAAGCAGCTGCCACACAGCCCCAGCTAGCGCCGGACAGCCGAGGACCCACCATGCCGCCAAGACCAAACAAGGCAGTGATTGTAACCGCTCCCTCCGGCGCGGGAAAGACCAGCATCGCCCGACACCTCCTCCAACAACTTCCTACCCTAGCATTTTCCATATCTGCAACAACCCGAGAAAGAAGAGGCGCAGAAGTGGATGGGAAAGACTATCATTTCATCGACTTGGCGACATTCCAACAGCATATCCACCAGCACGATTTCCTGGAATGGGAAATGGTCTATGAAGGCAAGTATTATGGCACACTCCTGCCCCTTATACAAGACATCTGGCAGAACGGATGCACGCCGCTCTTAGACATCGACGTCCAGGGAGCCCTGCGGGTGATGAACGACGATCGCGTACAAGCCCTGTCACTCTTCATAGATCCCTTCAGCCTGGATGAACTGGGAAAAAGGCTTCGGGCCCGGGGAACCGATCCAGAGGCATCCATCCGAGCACGCCTCGAGAAGGCATCTACAGAATTGTCCTTCAAAGAGAGATTCGACCACATCATCGTCAACGATGACCTCCCAAATGCCTGCAGGAAGGCAGAGACCATCGTGCGCGCATTTCTTGAAGCCTAAGGCTTGCAAGCCCAGACATCCGGCCGTCTAACTCTGGATAAGTCGGGATAAGTTCAACCGCCTTCCATTAACTTTACGCCCCAAACGTAAAAACAGCTGCCCAACTCCATTCCCGATAGAAAATCCTTCTTCCAGCGCATCTGGGGCTCCGATGAAGGGGCGTCAGAGATGAGCTTTGTAGACCATCTGGAGTCCCTGCGGTGGCATATTGTCCGGTCCGTCCTCTTTCTACTCATAGCAGCCATTGCCTTCTTCATCTGGATCGACACCATCTTCGACTACGTCGTCATGGGACCGACACGGAACAACTTCATCTCCTACCGCGTCCTGTGCCGGCTCAGCCACGCGCTGGGGATGGGCGACTCCCTCTGCATGCCGCCCATGGACCTTAAGCTACAGGTGACCTCCGTCAGCGGAACCTTCATGTCGAGTATCACCATGGCCCTCTCCTGCGCAGTCGTAGTAGGGCTGCCCTACCTGCTATGGGAGATCTGGAAGTTCGTGAAGCCCGCCCTCAAACCCGAAGAACTCCGACATACCCGAGGCATCATCTTCTGGGTGAGCTTTTTCTTCTTCATAGGGGCAGCCTTCGGGTATTTCATGCTGGCACCTTTTACTTTCAACTTCCTGTCAAACTATAAAATCGGGACGGCCGGCATGCTTGAATACCGGCCAACACTCGCCGACTACCTCGAGACCCTCATCGACATCACCCTCGGTGCAGGGCTGGCCTTCCAGCTGCCGATGGCTTCCTGGCTCCTCTCCAGCATGGGCATCCTCACCCCCACATTCCTGCGGAGCTACCGGAAATATGCCTATGTGGGACTGCTGGTCATTGCAGCCGTCATCACCCCGTCGCCCGACTGGGGCAGCCAGCTTGTCGTTGTCGTGCCCCTGGTCTTGCTCTATGAAGTCAGCATCTGGATCTCTGCCACCGTCAACCGTAAACAGGAGGAGAAATGGAAAGAATGGGAGTGACGGCTCCGCATCGCCGGAAAATCCGGCGAGCACATCCGAGGTAAGCAGAATACAACGACCATGATAGACCACTCTCCTTTCAACCTATTCCTTCCGGTGGCAGTCGGCAGCGACCACGCCGGCTTTGAATACAAAGAAGATATCCGCCAGTTCCTGGCGGGGAAAGGACTGGCCGTCCATGACTTTGGAGCCTATAGCCTGGAATCAGCTGACTACCCAGACCATGCCCATGCCGTGGCACAAGCCGTCGAAAAGGGAGAGTGCTCCTTCGGAATCCTCTTCTGTGGGTCCGGCAACGGGGTGGTCATGTCCGCCAACAAGCATGCAGGCATCCGGGCCGCCATCTGCTGGAACCCGCCCATCGCAGAATTAGCCCGTGCCCACAATGATGCAAACATCATCTGCATCCCCGCCCGCTATATCTCCCAAGAGATCAGCCGACACATGGTCGAACGCTTCATCGTCACAGAATTCGAAGGTGGTCGACATGCCCGACGCGTAGGGAAGATACCCTGCCGCTGACCCACCGACCACCGACATGCCCCACTCCCATAAGCATCCCTCCATGATCAAATCCATCTTCGTCGTCCTCGGACTGGGCCTCCCCTGGCTGGGGCTTGCACAAAATAAAGTGGCCGACCCCAGACCCTATGCCGCCAGCATTACGGAAGAAGACCTCAGAAGTCACCTCTATGTGATCGCAGGGCCAGAGATGGAAGGTCGTGAAACCGCCATGGAAGGACAACGGAAAGCCGCCACCTATATCCAGGAGGCATTCCTCAAGCTGGGACTTCAGCCTGGCTACGATCGCTCGTACCAGATGCCATTCCCCGTCTACCGTGACTCGCTGGCAGATGCCCGCTTCGTCGTCCGTGGTAAAGCCTGGGGACTGAACACAGACTTCCAGCCGATGATGCAGGTGAACAATACGGCCACCCAGTACTTCTCCGAAGTCACCTGCGTCGGGCATGGCATCGTGGACTCTTCACGGAATGACTACGGCAACATCGACGTCAGAGGTAAGGCCGTACTCATCCTGGATGGAGCCCCTGCTGGATACCGCACCCCCCGCCCAGGATATCTTTCCCCATCAGGCATCTATGGAAAAATCCAGGCAGCACAAGAAAAAGGTGCTGCCGCCATCCTCCTGGTCGGAGCCGGCTTCCCTAGGCGCTCAGCCGGGCCCAATGGCAATATGTTCACCGAACTCTTCAAGCCCGTGCAGGCAGTCAATGTATACTTCATCTCTGAACAAGTCGCCAAGTCGATCCTCGGATCAGAATGGGAAATAGTCCGCGAAAAAGGTCGCAGTGGCCCCATGGAGCCTAAAGCCTTCCCAACAGAGACAGAACTGCACTTCCGAAAAGAAACCCGGTTCCTGCAGAGTACCAATGTTCTTGGCGTGCTCGAAGGAACAGACAAAAAACACGAATGGCTCGTGATCACGGCCCACTACGACCACCTGGGGAAAAGAGGGGATGTCATCTACTACGGAGCAGATGACGACGGATCCGGAACCGTAGGCATCCTGGAAATCGCCGCTGCCTTCGCACAGGCAAAGGCAGACGGCAAAGGGCCCCGTCGCAGCATCCTATTTATGGCCGTCAGCGGAGAAGAGAAGGGGCTCTGGGGATCCGAATACTTCTCAGACCACCCCACCATTCGGCTCGACAGCGTCACATCAAACCTGAACATCGACATGATCGGTCGCATCGACACAGAAAGAAAAACCGCCGATACCACCCAATATATTTACGTCGTCGGCGACGACAAACTCAGCACCGACCTAAAACCCATCAGCGAAGCCGTCAACCTCAAATACACCCGGCTCACCCTCGACTACAAGTTCAACGACCCCAACGACACAGAACGCATATACTTCAGAAGCGACCATTACAATTTCGCCCGCAAAGGGGTGCCCATCATCTTTTACTACGACGGGATGCTGAAGGGAGACTACCACAAACCTACCGACACGCCCGACAAGATCCACTACTCCCTGCTGGCCAAAAGAGCCCGGCTGGTGTTTCACACCGCCTGGGAAATGGCCAACCGCGACGCCCTGCTCAAACGCGACCTGCCACAGCCGCAGATGCAATGATTCCTTTCCTATAGGCATTGCACACAGATGGCCGCCCCATGCGGCCATCCTTCTTTCACAATAAATTCATAAAACATCCGCAGAAGGACTGCCAAAGCAAAAACGGCACCTGCTTTGGAATGAAGAGATGAACCTTGAAGACCGACCATGCCGACCCTCTTGGTACCCCTGACAGCCCTCTCCCTCTGGCTGGCGCCTCCTGCCAGACCGACTGCAGACACTTCCGGCCAGACAACGACCATCCATTCCAACAAAGTTTACCACGTGGTGATCGACAAGTCGGACTATGAGCTCACCTTATATGAAGAGGGAGAATGGATCGTTAAATACCCCATTGTTTTTGGGAGCCGCGACCAAGGCGACAAACTGATGGAGGGAGACCGCCGTACACCAGAAGGGACCTTCCGGATTACCCAGAAAAGACAACACCCGAAATGGGGGTGCTTCTTGCTGCTGGATTATCCCAACGGAGAGAGCATCTCTCGGTTCACGGCACGCAAGAAAGCCGGACTCATCCCTGGCAATGCCCGCATAGGCGGCGGCATAGGCATCCATGGCACCCGCCCGCATGAAGAATACGCCGTGGACAGCTATATAAACTGGACAGAAGGCTGCATTTCCCTTAAATACTCAGAGGTCTTCGAGCTCTTCGAGCTGCTACCCATCGGGACAGTGGTAGAGATCCGCCCTTGAGGCCTCACTGGCCGAGACGGCCCTGAGCGATTTCGTGCACGACGCCCGGATCTAACAGAGTAGTCGTATCGCCCAACTGTTCTGTCTCGCCTTCCGCAATCTTACGCAGGATACGGCGCATGATCTTCCCGCTGCGCGTTTTCGGAAGCCCAGACACAAACTGGATTCTGTCGGGCTTGGCAATAGGTCCAATGATGCGGCTGACGGTGAGGGATATGTCGCGGCGCGTGAGGGCAGGATCGCTGTGCATCTCACCCATGATAACGTATGCATAGATCCCCTGGCCTTTGATGTCGTGGGAAAACCCTACTACGGCACTCTCCACCACGCCAGCATGCATGTTGATGGCATTTTCCACTTCGGCAGTACCAATGCGGTGTCCACTGACGTTGAGCACATCATCGACCCGGCCTGTGATGCGGTAAAAGCCGTTCTCATCCCTCAACGCCCCATCGCCGGTGAAATAGAGGTCCGGATAGGTCGAGAAATAGTTGGTGCGGCAGCGCTCGTGGTCGCCGTAGGTCGTGCGGATGATAGAAGGCCAAGGAGAACGAATGCAGAGGTTACCCGAGACCCCGTTGCCTTCGACCTCACGGCCTGCATCATCCACCAAGAGGGGCTCGACGCCGGGCATAGGCAAGGTCGCATATGAGGGCTTGGCAGGCGTCACACCCGCTATGTTACTGATCATCACGCCACCCGTCTCTGTCTGCCACCAGGTATCTACAATGGGACACTTCCCTTTGCCTATATGCGCATCGTACCAATGCCAGGCTTCTTCATTGATCGGCTCGCCTACGGTGCCGATCACCCGAAGGGTATCAAGGCACTTCCCTTCCAGGTACCCCAGCCCATATGACATCAGACTGCGGATGGCGGTGGGAGCCGTATATAGGATGTTGACCCGATGCTTGTCGACAATATCCCAGAAGCGGCCAGCATCTGGCCAAGTAGGAATGCCTTCAAACATCAGAGAAGTGCCGCCCGCTCCCAACGGACCATATACGATGTATGAATGCCCCGTGATCCAGCCGATGTCGGCCGTACAGAAGTGCACCTCGCCCGGCCGGTACTGGAAGACATTAACAAAGGTGTAATTGGTGTAGACCATATATCCGGCATGGCTGTGCACAACACCCTTGGGCTTCCCGGTAGAGCCCGAAGTGTATAGGATGAAGAGGGGATCTTCCGCCTCCATCTCGACGGCTGGGAAAGGTGGATTGCCCGCTGTCTCCACGTGGTGAACTTCATCCTCCCACCATACATCCCGACCCTTGATCATAGAGACGGGCGTCCGGGTGCGTGTGAAAACGATGACCCTCTTGACAAAGGGGCAGGTGACAAGCGCATCGTCGATCACACTCTTGAGCGGAATGTCTTTTGCGCCCCGGAAAGCTCCGTCACAGGTGACGACAAAGGCAGCCTGCGCATCTTGCAGACGATCTGAAATGCTTTGTGCAGAGAAGCCGCCGAAGATGACGGAATGGATGGCCCCCACACGGGCACAGGCGAGCACGGCAATAGCCAGCTCTGGAATCATGCCCATATAAATACAGACCCTATCGCCTTTCCGCACGCCGTTGTTGTGCAGTACATGAGCGAACTGGCAGACCTTGAAATGGAGCTGCCGGTAGGTGAGCACTCGGTGGTGTTCTTGCGGGTCGTTGGGCTCCCAGACGATGGCAGGCTGGTCACCAGCTGCTTCCAGATGTCGGTCGAGGCAGTTATCCGTGATGTTGAGCTGAGCTCCCGTAAACCACTGCACCTTCGGCTCAGTAAAGTTCCAAGTCAGGACTCGCTCCCAACGTCGCCGCCATGTGAAATGTTCCGCTACGCTGGACCAGAAGCCTGCCGGATCCTCGATGCTTCGTTGCCATGCTTCCCTGTATGCTTCCAGGGATGTGATCTGATAGGGATATGACATGCTTTTGTTCTAAAGAATTGAGTCGGGAAGATAGAAAAAAACTCCCATCGCCGCCGAAGCTTCGGGGTAAATCGTCTATATTGGGATGTCCGTATCTGGCTCCACCATCCCTCTATCAAGATACTTAACGACATGAAGAGCTTGCAAACCCGAAATCCCATCTGGCAAGTCATAGGAGCCTCTTCGGTAGGTACGCTCATTGAGTGGTACGACTTTTACATCTTCGGCAGCCTTGCACCCATCATAGCTGCTCAGTTCTTTCCTAAGACCGATCCGACGGCAGCACTTCTTGCAACCCTGGCGACCTTCGCCGCCGGGTTCATCGTCAGGCCTTTCGGCGCTCTGGTCTTTGGCAGGCTGGGCGATATGATCGGCAGAAAATATACTTTTTTACTCACCCTGATCCTGATGGGTGGATCAACCTTTTTGATCGGACTGGTGCCGGGCTATGCCAGCATCGGCTTCGCCGCCCCCATCATCGTCCTCTTGCTACGCCTGATCCAGGGCCTAGCGCTGGGTGGGGAATATGGAGGTGCTGCCACCTATGTGGCAGAGCACGCCCCTGCCGGCAAACGCGGTTATTACACCAGTTGGATACAAACGACTGCCACACTTGGGCTGCTCCTCTCCCTCGGAATCATCTTAAGCACGCGCTCTCACTTGGACGCAGATGCTGGGTTGTCGGTGCAGAAATTCGAGGAATGGGGCTGGCGTATTCCTTTCCTCCTGTCGATCGTACTGCTCGGCGTATCAGTGTATATCCGGCTTCGAATGAAGGAGTCGCCACTGTTCACCGCCCTCAAAGCGTCGGGTAAAACCTCCTCCAACCCTATCCGTGAAAGCTTCGCACATCGCTCCAACCTGAAGATGGTACTACTGGCCCTCTTCGGCATGGTGATGGGCCAGGGTGTGGTTTGGTACACTGGCCAGTTCTATGCACAGACGTTCCTAGAGAACGCTTGTCGGATCGACTTCGGCCAGACACGCACCATCCTCATCTGGTCCATCATGCTGGCGACACCTTTCTTCATCCTCTTCGGATGGCTGAGCGACCATATAGGCAGAAAATGGATCATGCTGGCCGGCATGCTGCTGGCGATCGTCTCCTACCGGCCCGTATACCAGGCCATGCTTAATACAGCCAGCACACAAGGACTCACCGCAGACCCTTCGCTGGAACGCGTTGACCGCAGCATGTCCCCTGCCCAAGGCCAGGATTGGAGCCTCGTACACGTCACCACCCATCGGGCCTTCCCCAACGGCATCGTAGAAAAGGAAGTCCGCAAAGACACACTCTACCACGACGAAAGGCCCGTACTCAGCGGAGCCCCTAAGGTCAGCCGCGAGCTGCCATCCGACAAATACCGCTGGATGGTGATGCTCGTCTTCATCCAGATCCTATTCGTGACGATGGTCTATGGACCCATCGCTGCCTTTCTTGTGGAGATGTTCCCGACCCGTATCCGCTACACTTCCATGTCCCTTCCTTATCATGTCGGTAATGGCGTGTTTGGCGGACTGACCCCCTTTATTGCCGTACTCCTTACTACAATGAATGCCCATGACCCACTCGTAGGCCTCTGGTACCCCATCTGCGTGGCAGGGATCTGCCTGGCCATTGGCACCCTTTATGTGAGCAATAAGATTGACCCGAATGTGAACGATTAAACGAATATTGATGAATCTGCTGAAAAGAGCCGCCGGCATCTTCTGGATGGCACTCGCACCGACATCACTCTGGTTCCTGATATCGACAGCCCTTCAGGAAGTGGCCAAAAAGCCCGTCATGGACACAAAGATCCAATGGTCGGTCTTCTGCCTGGTCTTCATACCGATATCGGTCGGCCTCTTCTTGTTCGGCTGGTATGCATGGAAGGGTGAATACGACGAGTTGCCAAAGAGCTCGGGAGAGTTAGATGTCGACTAACTTTGCGGCATGTCGATCCATGTCAGTAGACTCTCCAAGTCTTACAGCACCCAACAGGCTGTAGACTCTATCTCCTTCTCCCTCCCTACAGGCGGCATCACAGGCTTCCTCGGGCCCAACGGTGCGGGCAAGTCGACGACCCTCAAAATGATCACCGGCTACCTCAAGCCTGATGCCGGAGACATCCGGGTAGCTGGCTTCTCAGTGCAGGCTGCACCGATGGAGGTCAAGCGCAGGATCGGCTACCTTCCAGAACTGAACCCGCTCTATATAGACATGTACGTGCGGGAATACCTTGGGTTCGTCGCTGCCCTGCACGGGCTGCGGGAACGAAAACGCCCCATCGACGCTGCCATCGAAATGACCGGGCTAGGACCAGAGGCGCGTAAGTCGATACAACACCTTTCCAAAGGGTATCGGCAACGCGTGGGCCTAGCCGCCGCGCTGGTGCATGACCCCGAAGTACTGATTTTAGACGAGCCGACT